>WLWI01000016.1_pt1 | contig 597403 bp, 588 predicted proteins | sample 6701501 | NCBI WGS metagenome assembly WLWI01 (sample SAMN12718690, study PRJNA515312) | sponge metagenome | isolation source: marine sponge | host: Mycale hentscheli | place: New Zealand: South Island, Marlborough, Capsize Point | collected 2014-11-01
AGAAGATCGTTTACCTCCGCACCAGGTATCATTTTGGCCCGGATATGATCGTATGGCACTTGCAGCGTTACCATGACATTAAAATATCTCGCAATGGTTGTTATAACGTTCTGGTAAGAAACAAACTGAATCGCCTCCCTGAAAACATCAAGAAACGTTCACGCAGTCAATTCAAACGGTATGAAAAAAGAGTGCCGGGCCATCACGTTCAAGTGGATGTTAAATTTCTGTTTTTAAAGAATAAACAGGGAAAACGTATCAAACGATATCAGTACACAGCAATTGATGATTGTACCCGTATCAGGGCGCTCAAAATCTATGAACAACATACGCAATCTAGCTCGATTGACTTTATTAATTACGTGGTCGATAAATTTCCTTTCAGAATTAAAGTCATTCGTACTGACAACGGCCATGAATTCCAAACGAAGTTTCACTGGCATGTGGCTGATTTGGGGTTGCTGCATGTTTATATTAAACCGGCTACCCCGCGCTTGAATGGGAAAGTGGAACGCTCTCATTTGACAGATCAACGCGAGTTTTATCAGGTGCTAGATTATACTGGAGATAAAAACCTACGCAAAAAACTTGCGCAATGGGAAGATTATTATAACTTCTTGAGACCACACACTGCGCATAATGGTAAAACGCCTTATGAAAAACTAAAACAACGTATGCTAGGATAGAATAATTGTGTCAGCCTAAGTCAGAGAAAACACAGTAACAAATGAGCGACGTAAATCGTGTGGTCTAACGAGACCCAAATTGGCTTTTTCTGACTTGCTCCTAACAATATTGTAGACAGCTTGAGCTGTCAGTTGTTTCAATTCAATTTTATTGTTTTTGCGTATACGACAGAATATCGGCCCCCCTTCCTTAGTTCTTTTGCTAATCCACTTATCCAACAATATGCTCGTCACAGTTGGTAATTGACACACCCTGTCCTTGTTCCCCTTAGTCTTCCTGGCAATTAGCTGCCTTGTCTTACAGTTATAGTCTGATAATTCCAACAATACCACTTCCGCACGCCTTAGACCCGTTGTCACCATCACTGCCAATAATGCGCTATCCCTGATACCCGTGATACTTTTATCTTTCTGACAGTACCTGAATAATATTTTCAACTCTTTTGAGCTCAAACTTCGCCCTGTCGGCTCCGATCGACCGGGTGCACGTTTGACTGACTTAATATGCATCAAGTCTTCCGCTTTCAGTATACCCAAATGAAATGCACACTGTGCTGTTCCTTTTAGTCCCGCTAAACAAAGATTCACTGTGTGTATCGACCTCTTTTGTTCCAGTAACTGTGAACGAATTTTGATCATGTCTGCATAACAAAGTGAGCCCCAGTTATATGTATCAATAGAGCGTCGACTACGTAATATTTTGAGCGCGGAGCGTAATTGGCTTTTCATACTACGTCGACCCGATGGCGCCAATGTTTCAAGATAGACTAAAGCTGGATTGATTGTTTTTTTCAAATGAATTCTCCTAATTTAGATTGTAATAAGCAAACATAAGTAACTTTTTTGGTGATCGTGTGATCGCCAAATAATGCTTTGAAATGACATCTATGAAATGGCCCTCTGGCCAGAAAAACCGATTTTTTGGATCTACACTTTTCAGTGTAGTTAACAGAGATTTTTAGGACTTTGTGATTACGATCTCATCGAGATGATTAATTCGATCATTAAAATATGACACTGCATTACAACTTCTTTTATTGCGTTGAATATTAAATATTAAGGTTGCACTTGTGTAATCCCGATAGATTGGATTGCGTGCTAGTTTTAATAACGCTGTTTTTACATTTTTCTTATTCAGACTAGGATTTTGTTGCAATAAATTTCGTAATTGTAATTTCCTAGCCTGTGTGTCTAGTAAGTCAGCCTCAACACTCCAAATCCAATTCATATCTATCTGGATATTCCGTATAAAATGATTGGTGTGAATATGACTGTCCTTATTCATTTCATTTATCTTCACCTGATTCTTCGGAAGTTTATATGGATTGAGTAATGGTCTAACTTCAATTGAGTAAGCTTTATCTGCGAAACAAAGATATTGATGGTAGGGCAATGCTAAGTGGTAATTTGAATATAACTGCTTGATCTCTTTTAACGATGTGAGGTCGAGCAACTTCCGCAATATGACAGCCTTCGGCACCCGTCTCTGCCAGGTATTCTCTAATAGTTCCTCATAGCCCGCATGTCCAATTGAATTATTCTGGAATGCAAAATATCGAGTCATGCCAGCCGAGCTAGCCAATAGCTCGAATGGATAGGAGATACTAACGAAGGAGCGTTGTAATGACTTAGTTCGTAACGAAACTTTCGCGTAACACAATGGGTATCGTCGATCATTTTCCTCATTGTGTCCCAATACAAACCCGTTATCCTGTTTAACCAAAGCCGCAGAACAATGATGTTTTTGAATATCATTCTCTTCAAGACATAGCGCGAATATCGATGGTATAGATGTCGCAAAGCCTGCATCTGTAGCACCTTGTGCAATACCTGCAATCTCTTCCATTACTTCTGGGAAGTATTTGATAGTGTTTTGCAATAAGGGGTAAATCGCATCATCCCATCCCCTATTTAAGCAATCTTGATAGGGTTTTTTAAGTGCGTTTAAAAATGCCTGCGCACTACCCGTCGTTTGTTGTCGTTTGAATGTTTTCCCCCACCACCATCCTAACTGGTAGCCAATATCAAAATAACCCCCTTCTAGATGAATCCAGCGCATAGCTTTCCCCTATTAAAATCGTTTATGAATTTTTTTCTCTAGGTCGCGTATAAAGACCTATTTGAAGTACTGAATCGCTGGTTATGGATAACCAGGATGGATTGGCCCGAATAAGGCTAATATTGATGCTATAGAATTACAAAAGACCTCTTTCTGCAAATGACACAATCTCCTCATCTCCAATGACAAAGTGATCAAGGACGCGGATATCAACTATTGATAAGGCTTCTTTTAGTCGCTGGGTAATATTACGATCTGCCTGACTGGGCTCTGCAACACCGGATGGGTGATTGTGTGCAAATATTACTGCGGCCGCGTTGTGGCTAAGTGCGGTTTTAACAACTTCGCGAGGATGTACTGAAGCACCATCGATGGTGCCGCTAAACATTTCTACAAAAGTGATTACTCGATGCCTATTATCGAGAAATAGTGCCGCAAACACCTCATGCTCATATTTGACCAATCGTGATTGTAAATAGTCGCGGCTCATACTAGGGTTACTAAGTACTGTACCCCTTCGAAATCGTCTACTTAGCAGGCATTTGGCCATGTATATAATTTCTTCACTTGAAGCGGGTTCGGATAGCACGTAATGGCCGCGCGAATCCGCCGCTTTTTTGAACGGTGAACACATAATGGACTCCTTATATATAGATGAATGTTATGGGAGGAAACATAAAGAAGGTGCTACACAGCAAACAGGCGAATTGCTTTTGACGATCATTGCCTATTGCAGCCAACCACCCTGACCTTGAATCTGATAAATAGAAAAACCGTGTCTTATCATTTAAGCCGATACAGCACGATATAGACAGATACAGCACTTAGTAGCCAATACCAAAATGCAGTTGGATAAGTGTGCTAAAGGATGTTGATTACATGCCTTATGACGATAGAAACAGAATTACCTATCAGCGATACTGGGTTGGGAGATGATAATTTGAGGTTTAACTGATACTACATACCCATTTTCCAGCTTGTTTCACACCTGCTGTGAATTAGCGTAACTTTTCAATTTCTACTGCAGAAATACGTCTAAATAGCACTCTAAAACACACGTATATTTTATCAAATATCTGCTCTACAGCCAATATTTTAGACTCTCATAACTAACTGTTTTTATTATATTTTTATGTGTATTTTGAATCAATTCAGCTAATGGTGAGTTATCCTATATTTGGTGACAAAAACGCCTGTTTTGGGCAAAAAAACAGCTTTTTTAGGAGGATAAAAATAGACTCTAAAATTCGATGATTACAGCGGTTCAACTGATATTTACGCCGTCTCTTCTGATATTTCAAGATTAAAATCTGGACTTCCTATTTCTGTGGTTAACGCAATCCCTTCTACAGAGCAGGTATAAGTCACTTTATCCAGGAATTTTAATGTTTCATCATCGGGTTCATGTTGTAACCATAGTTGGATACAGATCTGCATTTCCGCTAGGTTCGGAAAATCGTCTTGTAGCTGTCCGTCTAAAATGTAGGCGAGGTAATGATTGAGTTTATCCTGTAGTTTTAATAGTAGATCCCCGCCCAGTTGTTCTGACTGCACGATATGAAGATTACACTCACCTCCGTTCTGGGAAATAAGGTCAATTTGATTGGGATAATTGACGCCGTACTTACTCATTTATCGATTACAAAGTGAAACAATCTGAAACATAAAATTGTGGTGTTTTTTTAGGAATTTTACGCAAGCAAACTTTGTATTGTAAGCAGGATATAGCTTAAATTTCAAAGCACTAAGCGAAGCACTAAAAATGATAGATTTTAGAAACTTCCGAAAAGGTAAGTAGGAACTATCAATGAAATACTTTGGAAATGGCGCGCCCGGAAGGATTCGAACCTCCGACCCCCTGGTTCGTAGCCAGGTACTCTATCCAGCTGAGCTACGGGCGCGTATTTGACATTATATATGTATCCCACAAGAGGTGCCGGGATAGAAGCGAGGTGGGATTATCATGAGCTTGGGGTTCCCTGTCAAATTTCTTTAAAAATAGGCAGTTAAACCCTCTCAAATTGCCGATTTCGGCTCTCGGCCAACAAAAAAAGACATCTTTAAACGAATGTAATAATCTATGGCTCCCAAATTTAACAAACCCACGGAAAATCATGAGCAATTTCGAACAGCAACAGGAAAAAATACGTAGTCAGGACGGTTTTATCGCCGCCTTGGACCAAAGTGGCGGCAGTACCCCGAAGGCCCTCGGGCTTTATGGTGTGTCTGAAGATGCCTATAGTAATGACGAGGAAATGTTCAGCATGGTGCATGCGATGCGTAGCCGTATCGTCACCAGCCCTTCATTCGGTGGAAACCGCATTCTTTGTGCCATTCTTTTTGAAAATACAATGGATCGGGAGATTGAAGGCAAATCGTCGGCTGCCTATCTCTGGGAAGAGAAAAATGTTGTTCCCATTCTTAAGGTCGACAAAGGTCTGGCTGATGAAGAGAACGGCGTGCAGATAATGAAGCCTATGCCAGAGCTGGCGAATCTGCTCGAACGTGCCAAGGCCGCAGGCATATTCGGCACCAAGATGCGCTCTGTGATCAAACAGGCTAACGCCGATGCGATAGCCACGGTGGTCAAGCAACAGTTTGAAGTTGGCATGCAGATAGTGGATGCCGGGCTGGTTCCTATCATTGAACCTGAAGTGGATATTCATTGTCCCGACAAGGCCGCAGCCGAAGACATGCTGAAAGCGCAGATAATGACTCATCTGGATCAATTGCCGGAAGGCAAGCTGGTGATGTTAAAACTGACCCTGCCGGAAAAAAATAACCTTTATCAGGATTGCGTTAATCATCCTAACGTTCTCAAGGTGGTGGCGCTTTCCGGTGGTTATCCCCGCGAGGAAGCCAACGATAGACTGTCCAGACAAAACGGCATGATCGCCAGCTTCTCACGAGCTCTTACTGAAGGTCTGTCTGCACAGCAAAGTGATGATGAATTTAATGCCATGCTCGACAGTTTCATTGAAGCCATTTATCAGGCTTCAAAGACCTGAGTTGTTTCCGTTAAATGCCACAGACCTTATATAAGGTCTGTGGCTGTTTCTTGAATACCCTCTTTAATTTTCTATGAGCGAACTCCTCTGGCTTCGTGCGGAATCCAAAGACATGGAAGCCCGCTCCGCCCTCGGTCCAACACAGGTAAGTGCATTACTGGAAGCTGGTTTTGAAGTAGCTGTCGAACAATCAAGTCAACGCGCCATCAGCGATAAGATGTTTGCCAATACCGGATGCCTTATGGTTGAAGAAGGCAGCTGGGTAGACGCGCCGGCTCAGGCATGGATACTTGGTTTGAAAGAGTTGCCAGAGAGTAATGCGCCTCTTACTCATCGACATATCTATTTTGCTCATGCCTATAAAGAACAGCCCGGCTGGCAGGATATACTGGGTCGTTTCAAGCGCGGTGGTGGTGAACTTTTTGATCTTGAATATCTGAATGATGCCGACGGCCGACGGGTGGCTGCCTTCGGTTTCTGGGCCGGTTTTACCGGCTGTGCAGTCGGCCTGAGAATGTGGGCCGGTGAGCAGCTTGGTTATGTACCAATCGTGCCGGCACTGTCATCCTATTCAAGCAAAAATGCACTGCTTGATGAGTTAAATGGCAATCTTGATGAAGCGATAAGGGCGGCGCAGCGCAAGCCAGGTATTATCGTTATTGGCGCAGGTGGTCGAGTGGGTGCCGGTGCCATTGAACTGGCCAATGCGCTTGGTCTTGAATTGACTGAATGGGATATGAAAGAGACCGCGTCAGGCGGGCCCTTCGCCGAAATACTTGAGCACGATGTTTTTGTAAATTGTGTGTTAATGCAGAAAAAAATCCCGCCGTTTATTACTGAAAAAAACAATACAGGGCGTAAACAGAAAACTGTCCGTGATTTGCGATGTGAGCTGCGACCCGGGCCCGCTTAACCCGATACCCCTTTATACCAGGTCTACTACTTTTACCTCTCCTTTTATTAAAGTAGTGGATTCAGATCAGCCTCTCTATTTATCAGCTATCGATCATTTGCCTTCGATGCTACCAGTCGAATCAAGCGAAGATTTCGCTCAGCAATTATTACCTCATTTACTCTCCTTGAAACAAGGTTTAAGTCCTGTCTGGCAAGCTGCACAAAATCTTTTTCGTGAAAAAACTGAGGGGCTATCAAGATGAGTAGCTCAATCTCTACTTCGCCAAACATACATTGGCTAGGTGCAGGGCTTTCTTCTGTGCCGGGGATTCGCCGGCTGGCACAAAGCTCTTTACCTTTGATCGTCTGGAACCGAAGCCCAGAAAAAGCAGAGCAGGCACTGACTGGTATTGAAGGTAATAATTGCGTGAAGGTTTTCGATGCCGAGGCACTCACAGAAAACGTTCAATCTGGCGATATTGTCGTGTCCATGTTGCCAGGTTCCTGGCATATCCGTATTGCTGAAATTTGTCTTCAACGTAAGGCTCATTTCATCTCTAGTTCCTACATCAGCCCGGAAATGCAGGCTCTGGATAGCAATGTACGGGCGCAGGGGCTCTGCTTCGTGAATGAGGTCGGTCTTGATCCCGGACTTGATCATTTGATGGCCCATGCACTTGTTGAGCAATACAAACAATCTAATGATTACCGCAGCGAGGATGTAATTAGTTTTCGTTCTTACTGCGGTGGTTTCCCTGCTGTCGCTAACGTTTTTCGTTATAAATTCAGCTGGTCGCCGCTGGGTGTTTTGCGCGCCTTAAAGACTCCCTCTCGCAGTATCCGTGACGGTAAAGTCATTGATGTAGCCCGTCCCTGGCAGGCCATCAGTGACTACACGGCGCGCCTGCCCGCTGGTCAAACAGAATGCTTTGAAGCTTATCCGAATCGGGATGCCCTGCCCTTCATGGCCACTTACCATTTCGATCTCGATTGGCCTGTGCAGGAATTTGTGCGTGGCACTTTGCGCCTCAATGGCTGGTCTTCAGCCTGGCAGGATATTTTTAACGAAATAGAAAGTCTTGACGATGACAAGGGCGAAGCTCGCTTACAGGAAATGAGTGATGAGTTATGGCAAGACTATGCCTATGGCGAAGACGAAGCCGATCGTGTTGTGCTTTGTGTTGAACTTGAAGTGCGCCGGGAAAAAAAACCTGTCTGGCATCGCAACTACTCTATTGATGCGCTCGCGAATGAAAATGGCAGCGCAATGGCACGACTGGTTTCACTCACTGTGAGTCTGGCGGTGGATAGTCTGCTTAAAGGGGAAATACAAAGTGGTGTGAGTGCGGCTCCAGCTGCAGCAGAGATTGTTGAAGACTGGTTTACAAAATTGCGAGAGCTTGGCGAGATAATCGAGCTTAATGTGATTGAATAAAAAAAAAGTCGGGACCAAATGGATAATTGTATGGGAGTTGGCCCCGACCTTAACCGCTTTCCGAAAAATTCGTCAAGCCATTCAAACTGTTGATAGTCCTCTACATGTAAACCGACTGAAAATTATTACGTATCATTTGTAGGTCACTCTGAGATTCGCACAGCATCACAGGTGTAGATTTCACTGTAGCAATCTGTATCGTCCGTCCCCGTAAATCCTGTACCCGACTGCCTTTTGAAAAACCGTTTCTCTGCGGTAGACCAAGACGCTTTGCTTTGGTCTGCGAGATGAGTTTGTCACCCGGCTTATATACTTTAAGCACGCCGGTATAGTCAGCCAGATAAAAGGGCTTGTTCCATTCCGTCGCCAGAGCTGTATCGACTTCAGAGAAATAGCTACGGTCATTCGCCGCCGCTCCATGGGTGTGCCAGAAAGCGGCAATGCTGCTGCCTGCAGGGACACGAATTCGAACCGTAATCTGATCCTGTCCGACCTCGCCTCCTTCAACGGTGTAGCTATAGCGTCCATTCGAAACTAAAATTGCCCCCATATACTCGCGATCCTCTGCGATGGAGCGGGGGTTATAATCATCACTGGCCGCTATCACGGCTTCGATCTCATTACTAAATGTATTCGGGGCAAAAATATCGCCCTGGCCATCAAAGGCCAGACCGGATTCTCCATATACATGCATACTATTCATCGGCACATTGATCCCCTGTGCTTGTCGCGTGTTCTCTAGAGCCGATTGTCTGGGTGCATACTCAGCAAGCGCCGGCCCGCTTAAACAGACAAGTGCTAGAAGGTAGAAAATATTTCGACGGCCTGACGCAGTCATTCATCGGCTCCCCCGTTTCATCGCGAGCAAGAATGCCTGCAGGCCCGTCTACAAGTCCTTCGTTTACCGCTAGTTATGCTCTGGAAAACCGGTTTTTTAGCGATATAAACCTTATGAAAACCTAAGGAACTTTAAAATTCTGAGCTGTCTCAATTAGTTAGCTACAGAAAGGGGGGCTCTGACTATATGCTCATATATAGAGACAGGCGTGTATTGACCTGCATAAAATGCACACCGCTATGAACAAAGCATCTGAAAACACTGGAAATTTATCCCGCGGCTTCATTCTCGACGGCTGGGAGGTTCTGCCTCTGGCCGGAAGCCTGAAAAAAGGTGAGAAACAGCTGCATCTGGAACCCAAGGTCATGGACGTCCTTCTCTGTCTGGCCCGCCATCAGGGCGAGGTGGTCAGTCGTGATACCCTGCTAAGTGAGGTCTGGGGCAAGGTAATCGTCACAGACGACGCCATTAATCGTTGTATCTCTGAAGTTCGTACGGTACTGGGTGATACCGAGCGGCAAAGAAACTACATTCGAACGATTCCCAGACGCGGATACAGCCTGATTTTTCCGATTGAGCCATTGTATGAAGATGAAGCGGTTCCAGGTGATTCAGACGAAGTTTCTGCCGAATCGGATGAGCTGCCGATAGACAATAATGTAAGCCCACCGCGTACCGGGGTTTTTAGTGTATTCAGCCCGAAAGTGCTGAGAACCCTGGTTGTTATCGCGGGCCCCCTCTTGATTATGTTGCTTGCCAAAAACTTTGACTTTGGCAGGCAAGGCAAAATTGAGAATGACGGCCTGACAAACGATCAGGCTCTGCCGGTCGTTGTGGATCATAGTATCTCCGGCGATCTTGAACTTGCCGCCCTCCCACTCGACCGTATTCGCTCCGTTGCGGTGCTGCCTTTTGTTAATCTCAGTGGTAATCCGGATCATGAATATTTCAGTGACGGCCTCTCTGAAGACATACGAAACGCGCTGATGTCAGCGACAAACCTGCGTGTTGCGGCGCGCACTTCATCAATGGTGTTTAAAAATAAACCAATGGATGTACGCACGATTGCTACACAACTAAATGTTGATGCCCTGCTTGAAGGCACAGTGCGAATAGATAATGAGCGTTTACGCATCACTACCCAACTAACCGATGCCCGTAACGGCTATTCTATCTGGGCGACTAGTTATGAGCGCAGTGTTGCGGATAAAATCGAAATTCAAACAGAGATCGCGAAAGAGCTTGCTCAACAACTGGCACCTTCTTTAAATAACTCCTCGGAGTTTATGAAAGGAGTGACCTCTAATGTTCAGGCCCATGATTATTATCTGCTAGGCCGTCATCATTGGCACGAACGTACGGCTGATTCTCTGAAACTCGCGGAAGAGTATTTTAAACAGGCTTTGAATCTGGATCCTGAATACGCACTGGCCTACTCGGGTCTCGCCGACGCGCTTATGTTCCAGACTCTCTATGGCGAAAAGAAAATGGATGAGATCAAGGATGAAGCTTATACCGCTATCCTCCGCTCTCTGGAGCTTGAACCCGATCTTGCTGAAGCACATGCTTCGCATGGCATGCTGCTGGAACAGACTGCCAGACCGGAACCAGCACGGAATGCCTATCGCAAAGCGGTCGAATTGAAACCACAGTATTCAATGGCGCACATGTGGCTGGGAAGTTCGTGGCTGGATTCGAGAGATGTTAAAAAGGCACATAAACACTATAAGGACGCTCTGCAGCTGGATCCGCTGCATCCGCAAATTCAGACAAACTATGCCCATTCACTAACCATGCAGGGCTACTACGATGAAGCTCTGCAGGCCTTATCTGATTTTTCCAAGGTTACTCCCTCTGAGAAATTCCTTAAGTTACAACTTGAGGCAAGATTGGCACTGGGACAGTACGACGAAGTTCTGAATCTTGCTGTCGGCCACAATTTTACCGGCGAATACAAACCTTATGCGAATATTTATGTATTGGAAGCTCTGATTCAGCTGCAACATATTGATAAAGCGAAACGTATGGTCATCGACAATGGTAAATTGATGGACGACTGGCAAATCGCTCTGACCAATGGCAGCATTTCCGTTGTCGACAGAGATCCAGAGGGCTTAAAAGCAGTCGCGGATTTTATGTTGTCTGAAGATTTTAGTGTCAAACATGCCATGCAACGTTCCTGTACTGAAAGTTTTGCCTACTATATGTACGCACTCACCGATTATCTGCAGGGTCAATATGAAAAAGCCGACAAAGCCTTTGATTATTATCATGAGAAGCTTGCCGCCAGCGACTGCCTGATGAACGAACCGGAACTGGAAATTGCGGCTCTGCTTTACCACTCCGACAGCAAACTGCAGAGCAATCGTGAAGATGCCGATGCACTGCGCATGCTTGAAGAAGCCGAGTCGATACTGCATTCACTTGCCGAGCAAGGCTCGGGATACTCCTAACCTTGGAGTCATTCGAGTTGCCCTGCATAATTTCAAAAGCAATAACCTGCAGGCTCTGGAAGAAGTTCGACAAATGGTTGATCGCGGCTGGCAACCATTTGGTCTGATGCGTTCTTCACCCTTATTTGATAGCTTCCTCGGTAATGAAACCGTTGCCGCACAATTGTCACCACTGGAAGAGGGTTTTGATGAAATGCGTGCACAATGCGATAGTATCGGTCTGGCCAAACTGGGTCTGTAATTTTATTACCGGAGTATCGCTATATGAATATTACTCCTCTGGCTGAATCCTTCGCCTTTGAGGTCACCGAAGTTGATATTGCCAGTGAAATAAACGAAAAAGATTTCTCTGCAATTCAAAACACATTCCATAATTGCGGCGTCATGCTGTTTCGTGATCAACAGCTGAGCGAAAAGCAGCATATCGACTTCAGCCGTCGCTTCGGCCCGCTCGAAATTCATATCGCCAGGCAATACCTGCTCGAAGGTCATCCTGAAATTGTTGTCTTATCCAATAAGGTGGAAAATGGCAAAGCCCTCGGAATAGAAGATGCCGGTCGTTTCTGGCACTCCGATCTATCCTACATGCATAATCCCAGCCTCGGCTCGCTTCTCTATGCTCTGCAAGTTCCGCCACCTGAGGCCGGAGGCAATACACCTTATGCCAGCATGTACGCTGCCTATGACGCACTTGATGATTCCATGAAGGAACGTCTAAAAAGTCTTAGAGCAGTCCACAGTTATGAACAACGCTGGCAAAAAGATGCCAATCGCGGAATGCAACGTACACAACTTGACGATAACGAACGTGAAATGCTTCCTGAGGTGAGCCACCCGATAGTGCGTCCACATCCGATTACCGGCAGGAACGCTCTTTATATCAATGAAGGCTTCACTGTACAAATTGAAGGATTAACAGAGTCAGAGTCACAAGCTCTGCTTGATGAATTGTTCGCGCACTCAACTCAGCAACAATTTGTTTATACGCACAACTGGCGCGCAGGAGATTTGATTATGTGGGACAACGCCTGCGTGGTTCACTCGGCCAGCTGGTACGATCCGGCCTACACCCGCCATCTGCATCGCACCACTATTGCTGGTCCGGCGTAAAACGTACGGCAAGCCAGAAAACCGGAATAGAGAGCATAGAAACGATGGTAAACACCAGCAGGGAGACTGTGTAAGGCGAGGCGTTGCCTGCCTCAATTAAATAATCAATGAGAACGCCGCTGGCGGTTATCGACATACCGACACCAACAACGCTGGCCATGAGAATGTTAAACGCCACCACCGTGGAACAAATATGCGGTGGTGCCAGCTCCTGAATCGTCGCATAAGAAGGCCCGTAAAGTACCCCTAGCTGAAAGAAAGTAAAGAACACGCCCAGCCAGAAAAAGAAGGAGTCGGGATCGGCGAGGCGGTAGTAGATATTGATCGGTGCCAAGAGTATCAAGACCCAGAACAGAAAAGAAAGCCGACTCTTACCGGTACGTTTTCGCCAGTAATCACTACCAATTCCACCAATCAGATTACCCAGTACGCCACCAGCCACACCGAACCAGCCGGTGGTCTGAGCAATTAAGGCACGATCGTAACCTCTCTCCTGCACGTACCAGAGTTGATCAAAGGCGGTAGCACCGAACATACCATGCACGCACACGCCTCCCATGATGGTGAAGACGAGTGCCGGTGACTGACGCAAGGCCGCAAACAAATCGACAATCTGACCTATCACACTGGCCTTTTTTTCAGTTGAATCCCTGACCTGACGACGCGGTACATCATTAATAAACAGTACCACCAGCGAAAGCGCAATACCTAGCCCGCCGAGCAGATAAAAACACATACGCCAGCCAATTGCCGGCCCGAGATAGCCGGCGACAAGCAGACTTACTCCGAAACCGATGGACACACCCATGTAATAAAAGCCGGAAGCGAAGCCACGTTTATGGGGAGGGAATTTGTCTGCCAGCATGGCAATTGCTGCGGGTGACAAAGTCGATTCGCCCACACCGATCAACATTCTGGGCAGGGCAAGACTGGCAAATCCTTTTGCGGCACCTGAGGCTGCTGTACATAAACTCCAGAGGAATACGGCAGCCGCAATCAAACGTGGCCGATGATACATATCGGCGAGAGCGCCCATGATCAAGGCCATAAATGAATAAAACACCATGAACAGTAAACCGGTGAGCAAGCCGAACTCAGTATTGGTCAGATTCAGGTCCGGCACGATGAAATTGGCAAAACTGCTGAGTAATTGCCTATCGACCATACTTAGAATATTGAGCAGGGTGAGTAAACCGAGCAGAAGATAGTGCGACAGAGTGATCTTGTCACTTTCGGAAAGTGTTTCCTGTGCCCCCACCTCACTTGTCATTGGGGGATTATCCGTGATGTGTTATGAAAAGCAATTGTTGTTAGTATTCATCCAGCGACAACAATGAACGGGAAGTAATTATGTCAGCAAAAGTCACTCTGGATTACTCACTCGAAGTTTTTGAAACCTTGCTAGGCGAGGCTTCGCGGATGGTCACCAGGCGCTATGACAATCTTGATGAGGCCCCGACTTTCGCCGGTTTATCACCTGCCGAAGTGGCCAGCTGGTTTGATGAACCATTGCCAGATAAGGAAATGGACCCGCAAGAGCTTCTGCAACAAGTCGATACACAGGTTATGAAAAACGCGACGCTGAACATCAGCCCGCACTTTCACGCCTATGTGAATACCGGTGGCACTCAGATATCCATTATCGCCGAGCTGCTGGCATCCGCCGTTAATCAGAATCTGGGCAAGTGGCATCTGTCACCGATAATGTGTGAAATCGAGAAACGCGTGATCCGCTGGTGCGCCGATTTAATTGATTATTCATCGTCTGCGGGCGGTGTGCTGGTTAGCGGAGGTTCTGCTGCGAATCTTGCCGGCCTGACTGTCGCGCGTAATATCGTTTTTGAAAATCAGGCTGTGCGTGACAAGGGCCTGTTTGGATTGGCACCCATGATTGTCTATACCTCAACAGAAGTGCATGGCTGTGTTGACAAAAGTATTGAGCAACTTGGTATCGGCATGAGCAATTTGCGTAAAATCCCGACTGATAATGATAATAAAATCGATCTTAATGTTCTGACAGATCAGATACAGCAGGATAAAGCGGATGGTTTACAACCTTTCTGTCTAATCGGCAATGCCGGTACGGTAAACTCAGGTGCAATCGATCCGCTCGACAAACTTGCCGACATCGCTGCCGAGCACAAACTCTGGTTTCATATTGATGGCGCCTATGGTGGGCTTGCCGGGGCTCTTGAGGAAATAAGGTCACTCTATAAAGGACTTGAACGTGCGGATTCGATCGCCATTGATTTTCATAAGTGGCTGTATCAGCCTTTTGAAGCCGGCTGTGTGCTGGTAAAAAGCTGGGACGAACTGGAAAGAACTTACTATAAAACAGCATCCTATCTCTCCACCGATGATCAGAGCGATAATCGATTCGATTTTAACAAATATAATTTTCAACTCTCACGCAACGCCAAAGCCCTGAAAATATGGATGAGCTTCAAAGCCTATGGTGCTGACAGAATAAAAAATGCTATCCGTAACGATATCGAACTTACCCGCTATCTTGAAGCGTAGCTTGACTCTGCAGATGATTTTGAATTGTGCAACAGTGCAGAGCTTTCGATCTGTTGCTTTCGTTACACTGGTAATCTGGACAAAGACAGGTCAGACCTTGTTGATAGACTAAACACTGATATTATTCCTGCTCTTGAAAGCGATGCACGGGTTTTTATTACCGGGACCTTGCTCGATGGCCGGCCTGTGATACGCGCCTGTCAGATTAATCACAGAAAACAACAGGAACACATTGATTTCCTGCTTGAAGTGATCAGAAATGTAGGAACTAATGTTGAAAAATCCATGCATATTAATACAACCTTATGAGCGTTAATCTCGACAAAGAAGTTGGCCCTCTTTATCAACGACTCAAATCTTTTATTATCAGACAAATTGAAAATGGTGACTGGCTACCCAAACACCAGTTACCTTCGGAACACGAATTAGTAGCCGATCTTGGCGTCTCGAGAATGACTGTGAACCGTGCCTTGCGCGAACTGGCTAGTGACGGTTATCTCACCCGGGTCGCAGGCGTCGGTACCTTTGTTGCCGAATTACAAAGTCGCAGTCACTTCCTTGAAATCAGAAATATCGCCGATGAAGTCCGCGAGCGCATGCATGATTATAGCGCCAGAGTCGTGCTGAATAAGAAAGAGAAGCTAAGTTCCGAGAATGCATTACGCCTGCAAGTGCGTCAGGCCAGCAACGCTTTCCATTCAACTATTGTGCATATGGAAAACCATATTCCCATCCAGCTGGAAGATCGTTTCGTCAACCCGCAAGTAGTACCGGGCTATGGCAGCGTCGATTTTACCCAAACCACACCTGCTGAATATTTACTAAAAGTAGCGCCATTGCAGGAAGTGGAACACACGGTACAGGCACGTTTCCCTGCAGCACGCATTCGTAATCTATTGCATCTGGAAAAAAACGAAGCTTGTCTGGTATTACTGAGGCGCACCTGGAGTAAAGGTAAGATTGCTTCCTTTGCGACCCTTTATCATCCCGGTAATCGCTATGAATTAAGTGATCATTTCACGCTACGTTAGAGGCAAGACCATCTTTGTATACACGTGAACAGGGGTTAGCGCCGATCATATAGGCCAATTCAGCAGGATCTTGTATATCCCAGAGAACAAAATCAGCACGTTTTCCTACTTCAAGCGTACCGCGATCTTCACCCAGCCCAAGCGCCCTCGCCGCATTACGGGTAACACCTGCCAGAGCTTCCTCAGCAGTCAGAGAAAAAAGCGTGCAAGCCATATTCATCATCAAGAGCAGGGAAAGTACCGGCGATGAACCGGGGTTAGCATCGGTAGCCACAGCGATTGCTACGCCATGTTTACGTAGCAAATCAAGCGCTGGCTTTTGTTTTTCCCGCAGCACATAAAAGGCGCCTGGCAAGAGAACCGCCACAGTTCCACTCATCGCCATCTTTTTAATGCTGGCTTCAGAGCTGTATTCAAGGTGATCGGCCGAAAGCGCACCATGCTCAGCGGCCAGACCGGCAGCACCAAGGTCAGATAATTGATCGGCATGCAATTTAAGAGGCAAACCCAGTTCCTTTGCCAGTACAAACAGTCGGGATATCTCTTCTGGAGAAAAACCTATGTGCTCACAAAAACCGTCAACGGCATCCGCCAGACCCTGGCAACTTACTTCGGGCAAAATCTGAGTTAACAGTATTTCCAGATACCCTTCCCGGTCCTGATTATATTCTTGCGGTAGTGCATGAGCACCGAGGAAGGTGGTGCGTAATTCAATTTCCCTGTCTTGCTGATCCAGCTGTCGGGCGACACGTAACATTTTCAGTTCGGTATTGAGTTCAAGGCCATAACCGGATTTTACTTCAAGTGTGGTTACCCCTTCGGACTTCAGCCGGGCAATTCGCTTGGCAGCCGATAAGGCAAGTTCATCCATTGAGGCATCCCGCGTTGCCTTTACAGTCGAAAGAATGCCTCCGCCGGCCTTTTGCAATTCTTCGTAAGTGGCACCTTTAAGGCGCATTTCGAATTCGCTAGCGCGATTGCCTGCATAAATGATGTGCGTATGACAGTCAATCAAACCGGGGCTCAGCCACTGATTATTCCCGCTCTCTACCTGATCTGCGGCCTGTCTTTGCGATTCTGTCAGCTCATCCATGCACCCCAGCCAGGCGATACGACCGTTCTTCACCGCAATGGCGGCATCGCGGATTGCGCCATAATCAGAGGCATTTTCCACCATGGTGGCAAGCTGAACATCAGTCAGCAGGAGATCCCAGGCATTTGTCATAAGCTAAATCGTTTCAATTCGGGGCAACAACACTAATTAGGGTTTGCCAACAATATCAGCGCACTTTATCATGTGTGTACCTGTATATACAACTCAAGACAAGTGGACTATTTCTCAAAACAAATACTACTTCCGGATGGCTGGAAAACCAATGTCCGTTTTGGCGTAAATAGTAGTGGTGAATTCACTGAAATTCAGGAGAATGCCGAGCCCGCAGGTGCCTCTGTCATCGAAGGGATTGTCGTTCCCGGCATGCCCAACCTTCACAGCCATGCTTTTCAGCGAGCCATGGCAGGTATGAGTGAATTTGCTGTCGCTGGCGAGAATAATTTCTGGTCCTGGCGTCAAACCATGTACAAACTTGCCAATTTGATGACTCCTGAGCAAATACGAGTCGTCGCCGCACAGCTCTATATGGAAATGCTAAAGGCTGGTTATACCTCAGTCGCAGAGTTTCACTATTTGCATCATGATTTTAAAGGCAAGCCTTACGCTGCCACTGACGAAACCTGCACCCAGCTTATTGATGCTGCCTGTCAAACCGGTATCGGCTTAAGCTTATTACCCGTCTTATATATGAGTGCGGATATTTCGGGTCGCTCGCCTGCTACCGAGCAGGCACGATTTGCCCATGACATCGATAGCTATATAGCCCTGTTCGAATCACTGCTGGACAAACAGTCAGAACAACTGCGAACGGGCATGGCCTTTCATAGTCTCCGCGCAGTACCCATCGATGCTCTGCTGGCAGTTATCGGTTATTACTCAGAGTCGTTTTCCGATCATCCCCTACATATTCACATTGCAGAGCAGCCTAAAGAACTGGAGGAATGTCTGCAGGTTTACGGCAACACACCGGTGCAATGCTTATTCGACGAAGTCGATGTGAATCAGCACTGGTGTCTTGTGCACGCCACTCATGTCAGCGCCGATGAAATAGCTCTCATGGCGGATAGTCATTGCGTCGTCGGGCTGTGCCCGACAACAGAAGCCAATCTTGGCGATGGGATTTTTCCCTTGCAGGAATTTCTGACAAAAGGAGGGAGTATCGGAATTGGTTCAGACAGCCACGTCTCCGTCAGTCCGGTCGAAGAACTACGCTGGCTCGAGTACGGTCAGCGCCTGATATCGCAACAACGTAATAATGTCGCGGATGAATCTGAATCACATAGCGGTGCACGCCTATGGAACGCCACCCTCAACGGCGGTGCCCGGGCACTTGGGAGAAATGTCGGCTCGATCGCCAGCGGCCAACGTGCCGATTTACTGGTTCTGGATGACAGTCATCCCCTGCTCTATGCCAGGCCGCCGGAGCAAGTGCTCGATAGTTTGATTTTTGCCGGTAATAGCAATCTGATAAAGGACGTCATGGTCGGTGCTTGCTGGCAGGTGAAGGACGCAAGGCATAAGCAGGAAGATGAGATTGTTTTTGCCTTTAACAAGGTAATGCATGAACTAATAAGCAAGTTGTAGACGGAGAAAAGTATGAGCACAAAGAAGAAAACTACGCATCGCGTGATACGCGCGCCCCGTGGTAACACACTCAGCGCCAAATCATGGTTAACCGAAGCACCCTTACGCATGATTATGAATAACCTCGATCCTGAGGTGGCCGAGCGTCCGGAAGATCTGGTGGTTTATGGTGGTATTGGTCGTGCAGCACGCAACTGGGAGTGCTTTGACAAAATAGTGGAAACCTTAAAATCACTTGAAAGCGATGAAACACTGCTGGTGCAGTCAGGCAAACCGGTAGGCGTTATGAAAACCCATAGTGATGCACCACGCGTATTGATTGCCAACTCCAATCTGGTTCCTGCCTGGGCAAACTGGGAACACTTTAACGAACTGGATCGCAAAGGTCTGATGATGTACGGCCAGATGACAGCAGGATCGTGGATCTACATTGCCAGTCAGGGCATCGTTCAGGGCACCTACGAAACCTTTGTCGAAATGGGTCGACAGCATTTCAATGGTGAACTAAAGGGCAAATGGATCCTGACCGCAGGTCTGGGTGGTATGGGCGGCGCGCAACCGCTTGCGGCTACGATGGCAGGTGCATCGATGATTGCGATTGAATGTCAGGAGAGTCGTATCGATTTCAGATTACGTACCGGCTACCTTGATAAAAAGGCACTGACTATTGAGCAAGCTATGACTATGTTGGCAGAGGCACACAAAGCCCGGCAAGCTGTCTCAATAGGTTTAGTCGGTAACGCCGCTGAATTGCTACCACGCATGTTAGAACTGGGTATTCGACCTGATGCCGTAACCGATCAGACTTCCGCACACGATCCGGTAAATGGCTACCTACCACTCGGCTGGGAACTTTCCAAATGGGAGGCAATGCGTAGTAGCGATCCGGAAAAGGTCGCCGCTGGGGCGAAGAAGTCCATGGCCATCCATGTCCGGGCCATGCTCGATTTTCAAAAAACGGGAATCCCGGTATTCGACTATGGAAATAACATACGACAGGTGGCCAAAGATGTGGGTGTTGAAAATGCTTTTGATTTTCCCGGCTTCGTCCCGGCCTATATCCGCCCGCTGTTTTGCCGGGGTGTTGGCCCTTTTCGTTGGGTGGCGCTATCGGGTGATCCAGAGGACATTTATAAAACCGACAAAAAAGTAAAAGAACTGATCCCGAACGATGCGCATCTACATAACTGGCTGGACATGGCTCGTGAGCGTATTCAATTTCAGGGCCTACCCGCTCGCATTTGCTGGGTCGGTCTTGGTCAGCGACATCGACTTGGTCTGGCGTTTAACGAGATGGTCAAATCAGGTGAACTCTCAGCGCCGGTAGTAATCGGCAGAGATCATCTTGATGCCGGTTCAGTCGCCAGTCCCAACCGTGAAACCGAAGCGATGAAAGACGGCTCTGATGCAGTTGCCGACTGGCCATTGCTTAATGCATTGCTAAACACAGCAAGTGGCGCGACCTGGGTGTCGATTCACCATGGTGGAGGTGTCGGTATGGGTTATTCCATTCACGCCGGTGTCGTTATCGTCTGTGATGGTAGTGATGAGGCAGCCACCCGCATCGGCCGTGTACTCTGGAACGATCCGGCTTCCGGTGTAATGCGCCATGCCGATGCCGGCTATGAGACTGCTATCGATTGTGCTCGCGAGAATCGTGATGGTCTGCACCTGCCCATGATTGATTAGAGACTTGTCATGAAAAAACTTAAATTAAATGCCGGCCGGATAAATCTCTCCACATTGCGGGAAATCGCTGAGCAGGCACAGCATGTCAGTATTAGTAAAAGCAACTATCTGGCCATTGATCAATGTAACGCAACAGTCAACGAACTTTGCGCAACTGATGTAGCCACTTACGGCATCAACACCGGCTTCGGTAAAATGGCTCAGACCCGTATCCCGGCCGATAAACTAAGCGAGTTGCAACACAATCTATTACTATCGCACAGTTGTGGTGTTGGCGATTATCTTGCTGATGACATTGTCCGATTGATGCTGGTGCTTAAGATCCTTAGTCTTGCGCGCGGCCATTCCGGTGTGCGCAGGCAAATTGTTGATGCCCTACTTGCCTTGCTAAACCACGAAGTCTATCCATGCATTCCGGAAAAAGGCTCCGTCGGTGCTTCCGGTGACCTCGCACCACTGGCTCATATGAGTGCCGTATTGCTTGGCGTTGGCGAGGTGAGACACAAGGGAAAAATCTTTTCTGCACAGACGGGACTGGCTATCGCCGGGCTCGACGCTCTGACTCTGGGCCCGAAAGAAGGTCTGGCACTGATTAACGGTACTCAGGCATCGACAGCGATAGCATTGATTCATTTTTTCAGCATTGAAAAGATCTTCGCGGCAGCCACTCTTATTGGCGCTTTATCTGTGGATGCGATGAAAGGAAGTGATGCGCCATTTGATCCACGTATTCATGAATTGCGTGGTCATCAGGGTCAGATTGACAGTGCCGCCGCTTATCGAACATTGTTGAATGGTAGTGAAATTCGTCATTCACATATTGATTGTGAGAAAGTACAGGATCCCTATTCTCTTCGTTGCCAACCGCAAGTTATGGGCGCCATTCTCGAAGCACTGCGTTATGCCGGAAAGACACTGACAATAGAAGCAAACGCTGTCACTGATAACCCCCTGATTTTCACTGATACGAATGAGGCACTTTCCGGTGGCAATTTCCATGCTGAGCCGGTTGCTCTGGTGGCCGATCAACTGGCAATCGCCGCCTCTGAAATTGGCGCCATCGCGGAGCGACGTATTGCGAATCTGGTCGATCCGGTTTTGAGTTTGCTACCTGCATTTCTGGTGGACGAGCCCGGATTAAATTCGGGTTTTATGATTGCTCAGGTTACCGCAGCAGCGCTCGCCTCCGAAAACAAATCACTTGCTCATCCGGCCAGCGTTGACAGCTTACCGACCTCGGCGAATCAGGAAGATCATGTTTCCATGGCAACATTTGCCGCACGTCGACTTGGCAACATCGTCGAAAACCTTTCCGGGATTCTATCGATAGAACTGCTTGCCGCTGCACAGGCCATCGAATTCCATCGTCCTCAACTTACCTCGCCTGCTCTGGAAAAAGCCATTAGCCACTTGCGGGAAAGCGTTGCCAGTTATGATAAGGATCGTTATTTCGCACCTGATATAGAAAAAGCAAAAGATCTGTTGATGTCGGCCGAATTCAGTAAAGATATTCAGTCACTGCTACCCAGTTATGCCTGATCTTTTCGAGTGTAGGTCAGGCAACAGTCCGCTACTGCTCAGTTCACCGCACGACGGTGCGGACTTTCCTGCTAAGTTAATTGAGCAACTGAATCCTATTGCCCTGATCAATCAGGATCGGGACTGGTTTGTCACTGAACTCTACAGATTTGCAGACAAGATGGATGTCAGCTTTATCCGCGCCAACTATTCACGTTATGTAGTCGACTTAAATCGCTCTCCTGAAGGTGAGCTACTCTATCCGGGTAGAATGGAAACCGGACTATGCCCTTTGACTACATTTAATGGTGAGGCACTCTACGCGGAAAACTGCGAACCGGATGAAAGCGAGATCAAGTCACGTATAAACCGTTACTGGTTACCCTATCATCTGAAAATCGAAGAAGAACTGGAACGGATAAAATCTATCCACGGCTATGCCCTGCTCTGGGACGCGCATTCAATCAGGGCTGAAGTTCCTCAGCTTTTTGATGGTGTACTACCAGATCTTAATTTTGGTACTGCAGATGGTAAAGCCTGTAAGCCCGACATCGTTAATTCACTGTTGTCATTGGTAAAACAATATTCAGATTATAAGTTTGTTTTGAATGGTCGTTTCAAGGGCGGTTACATCACCAGACATTATGGTAACCCCGAGAATAATGTTCATGCTATACAATTGGAAATTAACCAGTCAACTTATCTTGGCGACAAACTCCTACCTGAATTAGATAAACGAAAAAGTGATAAGCTCTCTGCTCTTTTAGAGCAATTATTTGGATTACTGGCTTAAGGCACCAGTCTCAAGATCGACACCTTCTGCATGCAGCGCATTCTTCAAGGGGCTCAGGAAGTCCTGATAGTGGAGCAATGCGGAATTCTTTACTGCTACCGTGTCCCTGATTTGAACCGCACTTAAAGTACTCACCGGATTGCCTTTGCTCTGAAAATCAAGACAGCTGTCTTCCCAGTCAAGATTACAATGTGCGATTAGTTGCGGGGCCATTGTAGAAAAATCACTGGCAAGTGTTTCGTACTGAATGCTCATAAAACGAGCACCGAGGCTCTGCTCCCAGTAATTCATTAACTGTGCATATTGACTGTAGTAATGAGCAATATCATTCAAGCTATGCGTAAATGACCAGAAGCGTGAAAATTTGTGTTTGAAAATTGAAAAACAGGTGTCGATCGGATTACGCCTGATATGCAGAACCGGCGCATTCGGAAAAAGAATGCTGAGTAAGCCTATCGCTTCAAAATTGAGTGGGTTTTTGTCCGTAAAATGTGTGGCGGAAGACATCTCAGGCCGATCAGTCAAATAGGCGTTCACCCATTGCTTCAATAAACCGCTGTCCGGCAATGTGTCGGTACTTGTTTTCAGTACTGAGTCCAATATTTGCGGTAACAACGGTCGCTCACCACCCGCTTCAATCAGTGAATGAGCGGAAAGACAGGTTTCGACCAGTGTTGTACCTGAACGCGGCATGCCAAGAACAAAGATCGGACAGGGCATGGCATTTTCCATAACAGATCTAGTGACTTCCTTTGTAAATATAGATTTTATTTTGCGTGTTTTCTCAAAGGCAGCCTGTCGGTCATAAAGCTGCTGATGTTTTTCAGCCTGGTACTTATTAAGATGATTTGCTTTTTCAAAAGCTGTGAAGGCAGATGAATAATCCTTCCTCGCTTCGTACACCTGTGCCAGAGCGAACTCAATATCGATTGCCTGTTCTTTATTAGACCAGTCGCTACAACTCAATTTAAGTAAACAATCGAATTCATCATCCGTTAATTTACCCCGGGTCACATTAACCAGTTGCCTGTACGCATCAACATTATCTTCTTCAAGCTGTAGAGCGTGTCGACAGCATCCCGCTGCGTGTTGAAAATCACCATGGTAAGTATGTAACAAAGCCAGTGAAACCTGCACCTCTGCCATATCAGGATCAATTGATTGCGCTTTTTGCAATGCCTCACGAGCCCTGTTGTATTCAAAACACTGAAGACATATCTGCGCGTAACGCGCGAGGTCTTCCGCATTACCCTGACGTAACTCCAGTACTTTACGAAAATTTTCTTCGGCTAAACGAATACGGCCCTGCTCAATATAGGCAGTACACAACATCTGCCAGGCGAGTGGATCATGGGGAAGCATCTCAATCCAGCTTCTTGCCTTCTGTTCAAGTTTTAACCAATCTGCTTTTTGTGTAAACAGAAGGCAGGTCAATCTGAAAAGTGAGGGACTGCGTTCATCCATTTCGCTCAGCTTGCCAATTACAGATTCAGCTTGCTCGAGCTCGTTCAGAGCGATCTGTGCTTCAGCAAGTCTTTCAAGAGCGGGAGGAAAAGCAGGGTTAATCTTAATTATATTTACGGCTTCAATTTTGGCAGCATCGTAATCGCCTGTAGTCATTAGATGGGTTAAGAGATTCATACGGAAACCGATTTGCTGCGATTCAAGCCGGACAGCACTCTGCAGTAAAGGAGCGGCTTCTTCATAGGCACCAGATTGACTGAGCGCCAGACCAAATAAACTCATGACTTCAGCGTCATCTGTTGCCAACTCATAGGCCTTGCGAAAAAACGTAAGCGCTTCTTCTTGACGACCCGATTGTTGAGCCGCTATTCCGGAGTCCAGTAAAGAGTCTAATTGCCGGGTCATTATCGATCAAAATTTGGAAGGCGCATGAGACAAGTGTACTAGATGACGCGAAAAGCTTGCATAATTCTGAACACGAGAAACAAAAAAGGGGCCAACGGCCCCTTTTCATAAACAACTATTACTCTGAGCTTAAGCAGATTTTCTTCTGCCGGCACCTAAGCCAAGTAAGCCGAGCCCCATTATCGCCAGAGTAGCGGGTTCAGGAACTGCATGAAAATCCAGATTTAAGTCCCAATGATGAGAATTCATATCCGGGCTTTGTACCCAGGCCGAGCCACCGAAAGCACCTGTTTTATCATTCGCCCCATCACCCATCTGAAAACCGTAACCAGCTACCATTGCATTGATGTTAAATGAGGTGTTTGAGTTTACAGCCGGACTGTCAAATGTGATTGAGCCAGAAACAGTATCGAAGAAAGTCCAGGTTGATGCATCACCACCACCACCGTGTTTCAGGTTAAAGCCAGTGTGATCATCCGTATACCCTGTGAACAGGAGATTGATGTCTGCCATGACAGAATCAGGGTTAGTCGCCGAGGCAATCAAACTACCTGTCCAGTCAGCAGAATTTAAAGAACTGTTATCAATGGTGAATGTACCCGTGATATCAAAGTAATTATCGTTGCAAGACGGGCTACCAAAATCCGTACTGGTCCAGAGTCCGTGTGGACTACCACTGCAATTTACTTTACTGGTACTGGTGACGTTATAAACAATTGTCGCCTGAGCCGAAATACTGAGTGCCAGTAATATGCTCAGGATCAGGAATTTTTTAATTATATTAGTCATTTTCATTTCTTATATCTGAATGTCTGGCTAATTACTCCGCAATCAAAGTGCCAACTTTAAACTACTTTAAAAACAAAGACTTAAAAGATTGCTTCTATAAACCTGTAAAGAAGTTCGACAGGGCTCAAATATACAAATTGGTCTAACCTTTTGTTTTCAATAGCTTTATTACTCTATCCTTAAGAAGGACAAGCGACGAAATAATTTACAGTCTGCTCCTAACTTTACGCTCAGTTCTCAGATTTCAGTTCTCTGGTAGGTACTTGCACATTACAGATTTCGATACGTCCCGCCGGGTCTGCAAACCAGCTTTCTTTTCGAAAGGTTCGGGACTGAACATAATTCTGAAAAGTCCTGGTCTCGGTTTTCAATATTTGCAATTTGGCACGCTCAGACTCCGGTATGTCATCTCCAAAACGAATACGGCTTATCTCCACATTTTCTTTCTCATCTTCGTAGAAACCGAGAAATCCCGTACCGCGCGGCAAACTCGACAGTGTCTCGACCCCGCTTAAAACACGACCTATAAGCGTGACATTTCGGTCAAGATGCCGCGGTGCATGCCCTGTCACCACATAGAGTTCCGCTCCGTTACCGCTGTTGAACGCATAGTCACGACCAACACCCAACATACCGTAGCAATGAGTCAGCCAGGCCCGTTTGCCGTCGCTGGCTACTGGAAAACCGTCAACGAAACCGACTTCTTCTGCATAAGCATCGCGACTTTCGAGAGGCACAATATCAAGCCCTTTTCGCTCTCAAAAAAACTCTGGCTCAAGTTCAGTTTTAGCATCGCCCAGAGTTCTGGCACCGTCTTTACCAGCCAGAGAATCGCCCCATTGCACAACGTAATTATCCTGAACACGAATAATCGCCAGACCGTCAAAGTAAGCCTGACTGACCAGTTGACGAATATTGCGGATCACCTCGGGTGCAAAAGCCGGCGCCAGTTCAAAAATTACCTGGCCCCTTGCATGTTGCATATAGAGCAGGTTTTTATCTTCCGGTGTACGCCAGTCGGCGCCGCTTGACGAGTCGAGAATACCCTGACTGCTTAATAAAGTATCTGCGTTTATGAAATTCATAAGTAATATGGCTAAGATGAAAAGATAGATTGGAAATCTGTTAAAAATCTGCATGAGATAATTACCCTTCAGTTATCCTTGATATTTTATACACCTTAATCATAATTAGCCCGTGACTTCCATTGATTACACAGATTCCAACTATTCTATCAGGCAAAGCTTTGCTGATGGTCATAATCGTTACTGGGAACGACTTGCCTCACCAGGTTCCTGGTTAACGGGTGCAGAACGTGTGGCCGTCGCCGCAGAGGTCAGGCAAGCCAAAAGCTGTGGTTTATGTGAACAACGTAAAAATGCGTTATCGCCTTATCAGGTAGATGGTGCGCATGACCATGCCAGCGAACTATCAGATACTATAGTTGAAGTGATTCATCGCATCGTTACCGATCCGGGCAGACTCACTAAAACCTGGTTCGATGGCATCATGCAGCAGGGTCTCAGCGCAGAAAAATACGTTGAAGTGCTTGGCGTACTTGGAAATGTGTTAGCGATTGACGAATTTTGCCGTGGCCTCGATATTCCATTAAATGAATTACCTGAGCCCAAAGCAGGTGAAGCCGATAGTTACCGGCCGGCGAATATTCGTGAGGATGGTGATGGTGCCTGGGTACCACTCCTGCCAAATATAGTTGACGATGGCCCCGAGTCCGACCTTTGGGAAAATCGCACAGGTTATGTCATTCGCGCACTTAGTCTGGTACCCAATGAAGTTCGACATATGCTTGACCTGCTTGAAGTTCATTATATTGACAATAAACAGATCTGGAACGTAACCGGATCACCGCGGGACACTTTAACTCGCGCACAAATGGAGACCGTAGCCGCCAGAGTGTCCGCACTCAACGGCTGCTTTTACTGAACTACCTCACATGCCTTGATGCTCCGTGAGGGCATCGAACTTGAAGGCAAGTCTGTCAATCTGGACGGGCTGACTGATCCAAACTGTACGAACATTGACGGTATACCCAACTCCGAATCTCTGTTAAAACTGGCCAATGCCTTTATGGGCAAAGATCAGGCAGCGCTGGCCACGACCCGTGATGCTCTGGTTGAAAAAATGGGAGAGGAAGCCTTGGTCGATGCCATCGGCGTCGCATCAATTTTTCAAAGAATGGACAGGATAGCCGATGCAACAGGAATTCCTTCCGACGGCCCCGTGGCATTGATGCAGGAAGATCTGGCAAAGTTACTTGGCACCGATCAGTACGTTTCAGCTGGCAATACCAAACCGCTATTCTGGATTAAAAGAACCATGATCAAGCTCATTGCCATTCCGCAAATCAAGAAAATGATTCGAGAGAAAAGCGGGCATTAATTGCTGCTAGCACAGTTCGGCGCCTTAGAGCGAATCTTAGCGTTATGAAGATATTGTTAGGTATAGGTTCCATTGTACTATTCGCTTACATTGGTGCCTCAGTCTTACTCTACATATTTCAACGTGATCTTTTATACTTTCCAACTGAAAAATATGAACACCCTTTTGATCGGTTTAGTATTTCAAGTCAAGGAGAGACTATTGAACTTATCGTATTAAATAAGGGCAATAGCAAGGCCTTATTATACTTCGGTGGGAATGGCGAGGCAGTAGTCGCCAACGCTGAAGCGTTCTTATCTATTTTCTCAGATCTAACAATATATCTTGTCAATTACAGAGGCTATGGTGGCAGTAGTGGTAAACCGACTGAATCTGGTATCTGTGCTGATTCATTAACGATATATGACGAAATTATAGAACATCATACTCAACTCTCTGTGGCAGGCAGAAGTCTTGGCTCCGGCGTAGCTACTTATTTGGCGGCTGAGCGAACTATAGAAAGCATCGTACTTATCACACCTTACGATAGCATTTTGAATGTAGTAAAAACAAGACTCCCTGTCTTTCCAGTAAAACTTTTACTGAAAGATCACTATGATTCATTGTCGAGAGTGAAAAATATTCAATCAAAAGTATTAGTTATTGCCGCGGAGCATGATCAAGTAATACCGATGAAGCATACACAAAGACTGATAGATGAATTTGGAAGCGGACAGACACGACTAAAAATCATAAGGAACTCGGGACATAATAGTCTTTCAATTAATGACGATTACCTATTAAGCCTTAAAGAGTTTGTACAATAAGGTAAAACGGAAGAGGTAGGAGTCGAACCCACCAGACGCTTTATTGGCGTCTCACTGGTTTTGAAGACCAGGCACCCCACCGGGGACATCGCTCTTCCTTAAATAGATTTGTCGTTCAGGTTTCGGTCATCAGGCGAATTCGATCCTGACTCAGCACCACCCGTCCGGAACCTCTGCGTAGTGTGAAGCCAATCTTATCAAAGCACTCCAGCACTTCAACGGCAAAGTTTCTGCCAATACCAACGCTGTTTTTAAAGTCGGCGACGGAAAATTCCTTTTTCGCTTCGACTAATTGCACTACCTCTTCAGCAAAAAGTATCGCCTGCTTCGCCAGTATGTATCTATTTGCAGCTACGCATAACAATAATTTTTGTTTACTTGCTGTTTTACACAGACTTAGTATTTCAGCCGGTTTACATGCCAGTTTTTCTGCTATCTCACCAACAACAGGTACCTTTTTATCACAACTTTGTAGATATTCTTCCAATTTTTTCCATAGTAGCTCTTCTTGCACAGATAAGAGCTTCTCTTTTTTCGGCAGATTGATTTTATCTTTGGAAAGAGAAATCAGATCAGCCTGTTGCATAAAACGTAATACTAAATCCAGATCAATACCAGCAAACTGCTTACTAAAGTCAACTCGTATTTGTTCTTTTTTATTATCGGCCTGTGTCAATACATATTGCGTGATGGATTGCCATTCATCACTAGCCAATGCAAAACGCTCATCGTCCTGTTCCAGTATTAGAAGATCGTCTCTGTGCTTCTCCAGTTTGAGAGAAGCCAGCTCTTCGTCGTTGCGTATATTCCGGCTTAAACAAAAGCGTTTAATATTAACAATCTGCTTCTGCTGAAAAACCAGCGATTCCAGAACTTTGGCCGCATCATCATCGTCCATAAGCGATAGTTTTGTTAAATGTGCTGCTTTGCAACGCTTGCCCGCCTGAGCAAAAGGTTCAAGTACATGACCACCACCCAATGTTTCATTTTCACTGTCATCTCTTAATAGAAAACGGTCGCCGTGGCATGCCTGAACCGGGCGTTCCAGAAGTATACGAGCAAATGTACTTTGTCCCGCTTGTAAGGTTTTTTGCTCTAATAAAGACAAACGAGCTGGCAGGCGTTTGGCTCCGATATACAGCTTCACCGGAGACATATGCTTTAGGGCAAAAGGCGCATTGGCCAACAAACTCACCTGTGCCTCAAAACAAGATGTGGTTTCACACAATTCTTTGGCAACCAACCAGTCGCCACGTTCAATATCGTCTTTTTCAATATCGCCGCTGATATTCAGTGCACATCTTTGACCTGTTAATGCTTTGCTTTGTCCCTGTTCCTGCATTTGTAAGCTACGGACACGGACTGATACGTCCTGCGGTGCAATTTTCAGACTGTCACCCTCCTGCACACTGCCGGAAATAACCGTACCTGTAGCGACCAGACCACTTCCTTTTATCAAAAAAATACGATCGACAGACATTCTGAAATATCCAGCAGAAGATTTCGCATGTATGTTTCCCGCGGCAGTCTCGAGAAACTGCGCCAGTTTATTCGTTCCAGTTTGCGCAAGAGAGTTGACTTCAAAAACCTCGACTCCGGGTAGATCCTCCAGCAGATTCAAGGCACTTGTTTTTACCTCTTCTATTCGGGCCTGTTCAACTCGATCAATCTTGGAAATAACCAGAACAAAGCGAGCGACACCAAGTAGACGTAATACATTTAGATGTTCGAGTGTCTGCGGCATCAGGCCATCGTCGGCCGCGACTACCAACATACCCAGATCAATACCGTTTATGCCTGCGATCATATTATTGATAAAGCGGGTATGACCCGGCACGTCGATAAATACTATGGTATTGCCATCAGCTGATTTACGATAGGCAAAGCCCAGATTAATAGATAGACCGCGACGTTTTTCCTCTTCAAGACGATCGGTCTCCATGCCGGTGAGGGTTTTTACCAGTAAGGTTTTACCATGGTCAACATGACCGGCTGTAGCGACAATCAAGTAAGCAAGTCCTGCAGGAGAGACAACTGCTCAATAAAACCCTGCTCATCTTCAAGACAACGCATATCGAGCAGATAGGAACCATTACTAATGCGTCCGATAACCGGTTTAGGTAGCTCACGCATGGTCTGTGCCAGACTGCGCAATGTATCATCGCTGTTATTCTGTGGCACTACCATCAGGCCGTAACTCGGAATATCGCTGGTTGGTAAAGCACCACTTCCGACCTGACTTGAACATTCGCAGACACTCACCTGATAAGCCGGCGTCAAAGCTGCATGAAGTTTTTCCTGAAGATGCTCTGCCTGTATTTTTATCTCAGGCAGCGGACGGGTTAACAGCTTCAGGGTAGGTAGACTGTGTTCAAGTTGTGTCGGGTTTTGATAAAGACGTAAGACTTCCGTCAGTGCCGCAAGCGTCATCTTATCAACGCGCAGCGCACGTTTTAAAGGATTGCTTTTTATCGCTTCTACTAAATCTTTGCGACCGGCAATGATGCCACATTGCGGGCCGCCCAGAAGTTTATCGCCACTGAAGGTGACGACATCCGCACCGGACTCGAGACTTTGTTTTACCGTTGCTTCCTCAGGCAGACCATACGACTTGAAATCGAGAAAATTACCACTACCAAGATCAATAACAAAAGGAATATCATTTTCGTGAGCGAGTTCGGCAATTTCTTTTTCACTTACCTCGCTGACAAAACCTTCTATACGATAGTTACTGGTATGTACTTTAAGGAGAAGTGCCGTATCAGCAGTAATTGCGCTACGAAAATCTTTTTTATGTGTGCGATTCGTGGTGCCGATTTCCACCAGTTTACAGCCTGCACTGGTGATAATTTCGGGCATTCGAAACGAGCCACCAATTTCCACCAGTTCACCTCTTGAAACCGGTACTTCCCGCTTTCTTGCCAGAGAATTTAAAGTCAGCAGCACTGCCGCTGCATTGTTGTTCACTACTGTCGCCGCTTCAGCACCGCTCAACTCACAAATCAGTCCTTCAATGTGATTATCACGATCGCCCCGTTTACCAGCAGCAAGATCGTATTCAAGATTGGAAGCCGATTGAGCAACCTGCACCGCAGCTTCAATAGCTACGTCCGGCAGCAGCGCGCGACCAAGATTTGTGTGCAGGATAGTACCGCTCAGATTAAACACCGGAATGAAGTCACGTTGCTCCGAGGCCAGCATACTTTTGTCTACGGCCTCGACGATGTCAAATAGAAAATTTTTTTCGTCAGCAGCGCTTGAGTTGGAAATCGCATCCCTCAGATTCTCAATTTCAACTTTCACAGCAGCACTAATCCGTTCATGCCCAAAGCGCTCGACATGTTCATCCATCTCCCGTAGAACGCGATCGACAGCGGGAATTGCTCTGAATTTTGATTTGGCCTGTGTCACAAGATGAAATCCCTGTTTTCTTTAAATAAGAGAAACAAATAATAACATTTCCACTCAGGGTTCATACTTACTCAAACCAGGAGATGAACGGGTTTATCAGTACCGCTTGCTGACTTTATCTCGGCAATTATCGCGGCATGCTGATAGCCCTGTAGTTTTAGCGCCAGCAGACAGGCTTCCGCTCCGTCCGCTGGCACGCTGGCGATTAATCCGCCTGCGGTTTGCGGATCAAATAACAGGGGATAAAATTTATGCTCAGCCACGCTATCCTTATTTTCTATCGCCGCTTCAGTCAATTGATTGCTGCTGTGAATAGAGCTGACAATATTTGCTGAAAATGTCTCCAGGCAACTCTGCAAATGTGGCAATTTGTTGAGATCTATTTCAAGACGCGCCGGCGTTTCACCTTTCATTTCCAGCAAGTGCCCCAGCAAGCCAAACCCACTGATATCGGTGCAGGCATGCGCATCATGTTCGACAAAGCAAGTAGCAGCCTGTTTGTTAGACTGCAACATGCAGATAATAGCCTGATCTATCCATGTTGCTCTGGCCTGCTGATGCATATCTGCTGCCAATAGAGTTCCGGTACCAAGTGGCTTGCTGATTATAATTTTATCACCGGCCTGCAAACCCTGTTTGTGCAGAATTTTGTCTGCTTCAACCAGTCCGTTTACGGCAAAACCCAGAGATACATCCGATGCTTCACCGCTGTGCCCACCAATAAGAGAAGCCTGTGCTTCGCTGAATACAAGCACCGCACCCTGCATCATCTGCAACAGCTCTTCTTTAACTTTCTCCTCATCACCAGCCGGCAGATTCACTATGGCTTGTGCTGAGTGTGCACTGGCGCCCATGGCGAACAGGTCGTTCAAGGAATGATTGGCGGCGATCTGGCCAAACAGGTAGGGATCATCAACAAAGGATCGAAAGTAATCGACACTCTGAACCAAAACCTGGTTTGCCGGCACGCTCAGCACCGCCGCATCGTCAGGTCCTTGAAAATCAATTAACACATTGTCAGCTCTATTAACCCGCAACTGAGCTAGTACATCTTCAAGAATAGTGGCGGCCACCTTGCCACCACAACCCGCACAGCGCATTGATTGCGCCATATCCATGGACGGAAGGTTTTTAAACCTGGTCATGAAGCGGCGGTCTATGCGGTTTTTCCATTGCCAGATCAACCAACCTCCCAAAGTCCTGCCGGAACGAGAGGCAACAGCGTATTTATTTCCGGTAGAGATAAGACTGAGAAATTCTTTCTGAGGCTGAAAGCCTTTTAGTGGCTGGCTCTGCAGTTTTCGCTGCAGGTTTTCAAATAGCACCGGTCCCTGTCGCACTGCGAAGACACCCGCTTTCGGGCGCGGGTGCTCATTAACATTGGCAATATCGCCGCTGGCGAATACACCTGCATGTGAAACAGATTCAAGTGTATCGTTTACTTCAATAAAACCAGACTCATCAACTTCCAGGCTGGCTGCAGCAGGCCAGTCCTGGCCCCGCGCACTGGTTGTCCAGAATGTCTCATCCAGCTGAAAAGTTTCACCATTTTCAAATTCCAGTATGCCCTGAGATAAACTACTTACCTGAGCACCCCCATGAAAAGTGATTCCTCGTTTATTGAGCACATTCTGAAATTTATGTCTAAGCCGGGGCATGTAATCGGGCAAAATACCCTCTGAGTCAGAAAACAGATGAAACTGTAGCAATCCAATATCTTTTTTATTTTTTTTGAATTCATTTTTTAAGCGATGTTGAATAGCCAGCACCAATTCCACACCGGCCGCTCCCGCACCGATCACCCCGACACGGCGTGGCACTTCAACTGCTATCAGGCGTTCCAGACTCGAGTGCCATTTATCAAGAAAGCCATCAATCGGCTTAACAGCCAGATGACTTTCACTCGTCTCCATGCCAGTTGGAAGCCATGGCGATGAGCCAATATCAATAGAGAGAACATCATAACTCTGAGGTGGCCGGTTTTTGCAAAGGATGAGTTTTCGCTCCGTATCCAGACCCACTACTTCTTCATGGAAAAATCTGGCTCCTGCAAAGCGACACAAACGTAACAGATCAATATGAATATCATCGAAGGAGTAATGACCCGCTATATAACCGGGCAACATACCCGAATAGGGAGACTGTAGTTCCCGCGATATGACTGTAATGCGTACACCGGCCAGCGCCTGCATGCCGAATTTCTTCAGCACGATGACGTGGGAATGACCTCCGCCAATTAGGACGAGATCTTTTATTACGGGCGATTGGGAAGCACGCATAGGCATAAAAAAGTGTTTAGGGATTTACTCGAACTTTGCTCTACAGCAGATGCTCATAACGCTGGATACCACGATTATGCTCGCTGGCAAGCTGACGCCACTTACTGATATTTCGATCCGGCTCAAACAATTGCTCTTTGTACCAGGCCTCGTCATTTTTGTAGAAGGTCTGCTGTGCCTCGCGTGCCCATATATCGTCATCATTAAATCCCCTCAGCGCAAGGTCTTTCCATTTGTTTTCAAACTCATCAGCAAATGCAGATTCATCTTCGGATGTCGCGATTTTTCTTCCTAAAGTCGCAATATAATAATGTCGCTCTTCATCAATCGGCACATACCATTCAAACTGGGTCAGGCTGGGATCAGGCCAGGGATCAACACGCAATACACCGGGAAGCCAGATTGAAATATCAGATGCCACCCGTGTCTCTCCCATATGTCCCTGCAACACCGTCTCTCCCTGCACTGTACCTTCAAACACCGGCTCGCAATGCTCCGCCAGCAGGTCGTAGATTCCTTTCGGACCTTCCTCCTCAGTCACTACTTTAAAAGTGTCTCTGCTGGTTGGCACAAAACCAAGTGGCAAAGCAATGTCGTTTCCATCGAGCAGAATCGACTCCTTGTGTATAAAGACATGGGTGCTATCAAAACCGTTCTCACAGCCTATACGCCAGTTAGCAGCGACTTCCTGCCTGATACCACGTATACATACATCTTCATCAAGAAAACCCGGTGGTACATCATCCTTCAATGCAGCTGGCTCATCATCACCCATAAAAATAAAAATCAGTCCTTTTGCCTCCTGTACGGGAAACGCCGCTATTCCCGTCTTACCTATCAGGTTACTACGTGGGTTTGTCATGATATCGACTAGTTCCCCGCTGGCCATATCAAAGGTAAACGCGTGATACCAGCAGGTAATCGTGCCTTTTTTATAGCATTCCGGTTTTCTGGAAAATGGCACACCCCGATGCAAACAACGATCACGCACGGCAAACACTTCACCATCAACGCGTGTCAGCAAGAGTCGGTCGCCGAGAATTTCGTGTGCTTTGAATTCACCCTCGGCCAGCTCTTCGGAAAGTAGGGTGGGATACCAATGATTACGAAAACCGAGTTTGGCCTCGACATAATCAGGATAGAGCGAGCATTTTTCAAGAATGTCAGGATCAACAAGAGGCTTCATAGGTATCGACTGATCTAATCTTGAGTGAGTACGGGTTCAATAATTTTAAATATTTCGGGTCGATTCTCGCGCACTTCGTCAATACTCAGACCTTCAAGTGAAAATGGGTATTTAAGCCACTTGTCGGTGGTATGAATATAATAATCAGGCGATCGTTCAGTACGGTTGTGCGTCGGTTTGAACCAGGGTACAGCGACTCGGATTTCTTTCGGGCAGTTTGCTCTGGCTTTATCGCGCAACTGCTCGATGACCGTCTGAATTGTTATGCCGGTGTCAAAGACATCGTCCACAATCAGTAATGAATCATCGCTGTTGATGTTCTTTATCAGGTAATTTAAACCGTGAACTTTTATATCGTCACTGCGCTCGTGACTGGCGCTGTATGACGAGGTGCGAATGGCAATATGATCCGTTTTAATTCCGAAGTAATCGAGAAACTCCTGTACCGCAATGCCAATGGGCGCCCCGCCCCGCCATAGTGCAATGATGACCTTAGGTTTGAAGCCACTTTTGACCACCTGAGCGGCTAACTTGAAAGAATCGTCCAGCAAATCCTGTGATGATAGGTAGGTTTTTTCCATCTTAATCCTGTTAGACTAATTGCCTGTTGACTAATTATATCCGATTGCCAACCATTTGACTGCCCATGGGAAAAGTATTCATTGACGCCGAAGAACTGCTTCTCGATTCCTATCGATTGGTAGTCAAAATATACGAAAGCGGCTTTCGACCGGATTTTATTATTGGCCTGTGGCGTGGTGGCACCCCCGTTGGTATTGCCGTTCAGGATTGTCTGGAATATTTAGGCGTCGAGACCGACCATATTTCGATTCGTACTTCCTACCGTGGCATGAGTACTTACTCTGATATGGTCGAAAAAGGAGAAAATATTCAGGTTCATGGTCTGCAATACGTGCTGGACAATCTGAATAATTCAGATTCTCTACTGATCGTGGATGATGTTTTCAGTACCGGTTTGAATGTGAATGCCGTCATTGAAACATTGTCAGAAAAATTACGAAGGAACCTGCCTGAAGATATTCGTATCGCTGTTCCCTGGTGTAAACCAGAGAAAAACCGTACAGGACGTAGTCCTGATTACCACCTGTACGAAACTGACAAATGGCTGGTTTTTCCCTACGAACTGGACGGTTTAAGTATTGACGAGATTCGGGATTACAAACCCAGGTTAATGGACACCATAAATGAGGTGTTTGAAAGCTTACCGGAAAATTAATACTTACTTAATCTGCTCTCCCTGAACCCAGACTTTAGTAATATTATTTCGATCAGCGTTATAGAGAATTTTCTGTAGCACATTTTCAAGATCGTCAGACTCATCCCATGTGATTAAATTACTATCCGAAACTGCTGTATCCACAACCATCGCATCCATCGCATAACCCTCGCTGATTTGCCCGATTTTTAAATCAAGGGCGCGACCACCTCCGCTTGTTGCCATCCAGAATGCTTCCTTAAAATTAATCCGGCTGCCAGGGACACCTCTTTCTTCCGCGGGCAATTCCGGATTCACACCTTCTTCAAGGGCGCGTGATGAAGTCACAGCAACATTACAGTTGTGCAGAAGCGAGGGATTCGGCCCGCCTGAAATATCGGTTCCAAGACCAACATCCAGTCCTTGATCGAGCGCCTTCCGGGCTGGAAACACGGCATTGGAAAAGTAATAATTCGACAAAGGGCAATGTGCGATACCACTACCTTGCTGTTTAATCAGCTGCATGTCAGCTTCACTGATGAAATTCGAATGGGCGAGCACGGTTTTATTTCCAAGTAAACCAAAATTATTCAAACTATTTGTATCTTCAGTACCGTGACGTTCAATAACATAGTTATGTTCCCAATCACTTTCGGAGCAATGCGTCTGTACATGACAATTGGTTTCTTTAGCGATTTCGCCCAGACCTTTTAACATCTCATCTGTACAACTTGGAATGAAACGCGGTGTTACAACCGGAAGTACTCTTGCACTCTCGTTACCGGGCATCTCGCGGATATAGTTAATCAGAGCACGGGTATCGTCCAAGCCTTGTTCGGTGGAAGCATCGCGATAAAAATCCGGGCATTCCGCAGGATTATCCATCGCCACTTTACCAACCAGTCCCCGTTGCCCTTTCGCCACGCAGATTTCAGCGAGACGCTTACTCGGCTCAAGATGAATCGTGGCAAAGTACAAGGCTGTGGTTGTGCCGTTCGCAATAAGCGTTTCAACAAGTGAAGAATAGACTTTGTCTGCAAATTCCAGATCGGCGTATTTTGCTTCGAGTGGAAAGGTACATTGTTGCAACCAGTCATAAAGCGGCAAATGCAGCGCGCCACCCATCTGTGGCCATTGCGGTGCATGTATATGCAGATCAATCATACCTGGCAATAGATACTGACTATCACTCAGTTCAATAAGCGCATCCTCCTGCCGTGCCTGCGCGGTTAAATTCGCATGACTTTCAGAATTGCTCCTATGCACGGCAGAAATATCGCCACTCCCATCTACTTCGACAAGCGCAGCCGGTAAGATTTCAAGCTCGCCAAGTACCGGGGCGTGAATGAGCGTACCTAATACGGAAAATGCTTTCATGTTTTGGTAAATAATATTTTTATGTTTGTAAAACAGATTTCTATTTTAATAAACCATGTACCGAAACCCTAGTATACCCAGACCTGCACACAAATAGGGCATGCCCTGCATCTATTCAGTGCCGTTTATAAAATAATTTCAAAAATATTACTGCTTTTTCTTCTTAAATTTCACAAAAGTATTTTTATAACAGCGACTTAAAATTTCTGGCCGGGTAATTGCTGTATTGCATCATGAAACGCGCCTCGCGTGAAAAATTTTAATTACTCAATGGGAGATATAAAAGTGCACTTTATTAAAAGATTAGGCTTAGGACTGTTGCTTGCTGGATCCTCGATAGTTGCTCAGGCCTACGAATTTTCCGGAAACATTTCTGTTTCAAATAATTACCTGTGGCGCGGATTAACGCAGACAACAGACGAGCCTGCGATTTCAGGTGGTGTTGATTTCTCGTTTGAAAGTGGTATTTACGTCGGTACATGGATCTCCAACGTGCAGTACGCAGCTGATGATGCTTTTTCCTATGAGAATGACCTCTATATTGGTTTCGCCGGAGATTTCAACGGTATCAGTTACGATATCGGCTACCTTTACTACAATTACAACGAACAGGCAGAATTCGATTTCGGTGAAATTTACGGTAGCCTCGGATATGCCGGATTCAGTGTAACCGCCTCCGTTTTTGCCCACACACAGGCAGATGAAAGCGCCGGACAGGCAGTTGTCGGACGTGATTACGATTACGGCTTTGGTGAAGCCTACTACGTTTCACTTGACTACGGATTTACCCTTCCCAACATGGAAGGTACACCGATGGAAGGGGTTGAGTTCGGATTGCACGCCGGTTATCACGATGGCGACTTTGTTGACGGGTTTAACTTTGCCGATGGCACCTTCAATTATTTCGATTATTCGGCATCAATTTCAAAGAGCGGTTTCAGTCTCATGATTAGTGGCACCGATCTGGAAGACTCACCTTCAAACCTGAATAACGACAGTATGAAATTCGTGCTCTCCTATGGACTGGATTTCTAGAACGAATGCAGCAATCTGATTAAACAAACAGAAGGCCGATTGATATCGGCCTTCTGTTTGTTTTCTGTCTAAAGTTGGATCTGCTAGTCCTGACGCGTCAGGGTCTCAATCATTTTCAAACACTTGTTGTATTTATGTCGGTTATAGGGCGGTTTATTGAATGGCGGCCTGTAACCTCTTAGTTTACATTCATTCGTGTTGTTGTGTGGAAGCAAAGCCGCAAAAGCAGATAGCTTTTTTGTTGCCTGCGGTTTGGGCAAGCTCTCTGTTTCGGCATGTACCACAAAATGAAAGGCAAAAACGAAAATAAAGACTTTAGCGGTATAAATAAAAAAATATTTCGCCTGTTTAATAAGACCAGATTTATTCATAATACCCTGCCCCCGCAATAGTAAGATCTTTTGTACCCAGTCAATATAACTCATTGATAAAATGATTCTATTGAAGGATATTGGCCTTATCAAGACAATTCAGGAACGGGGTAAGCAGGCAAATGGGCAAGCGAGCACGTCGACGCGCCAAAGCGGTATCAGGCCAGAATCCGACAAAGTCCGACTCCGTCGATAAAAAAGTCGGACTTCACGCTGAAAGTGGCGTAGATCGTGTCTTTCTGGCAGTTATAGCCTGCTTTGTTCTTTCTGGTTTCGCCGCGCTGATTTATCAAACCGCCTGGCTTCGACAGTTTTCCATCGCTTTTGGCACCTCGGAACTCGCCGTTGTTACGGTACTGGCCGCCTACATGGCAGGCCTTGCGCTTGGTGCCATCGTCGCTGCCCGTTATCTGAATCAGGTAAAGCGGCCAGTACTGGTCTACGGACTTCTTGAAGCCGGGATTGCCATATCGGCATTAGCAGTGCCCTGGTTATTGATGGGCGCGAGTGCTCTGTACACCGTGATCCTCGGTGATCAAGCTGTACCACCTGATGCTGACAGTGTCGGCCAGTCAATCTTTTATCTCATTAGCGGTTTTTTAATTCTGGCGATCCCGACCGGCTTCATGGGAGCCACCCTGCCATTGCTGATTCGGCATGCAGTAAAAAGCGACACTCAACTCGGACCGCGTGTGGCCTATCTTTATGCCAGTAATACTGTTGGTGCGGTAATTGGTACTTTGATCGCGGGTTTCGTCTTGTTACCTATGCTTGGATTACGCGCGACAATCTGGGTTGGTGTAGGCGTTAATATTGTTGTGTTTATCATTGCTGCAAGACTGGCGCGATATCTTCAGCCAATTGAAGAAAATGACACATCCTTGCCACAAGAAGACGGATCCGCCAGTTTTTTTCACAGCTGTATCAAACCCTGCCTTGCCACACCTACTGAATTTGCCCGAATAGTAAGATCTGTATTTTCAGGTCAAACGGCATGGATTTTACCCATCATGCTAGTCTCTGGCAGCACGGCCTTTTTTTATGAAGTGTTGTGGACGCGTCTGATAAATCACGTTCTGGGAGGAAGTATTTATGCCTTCGCTACCATGCTGGCCAGCTTTCTTTCCGGCATTGCCATTGGTGGTGCCCTGGCCGGTCGCTTTGCCAGAACTCGTGAGCAGGCTGCATGGGCCTTTGCAATCGTCCAGATAGCAATAGGTGTTTTCTCGGCAGCGGTATACGCGTGGATGGAATACACAATCCCCTCGGCGCGTGACTTCCTCACTGATGCATTTTTTGCAGCAATCGTAATGTTACCGTCAACCATATTCATTGGCGCAACGCTACCATTGGCAATTCGAATTCTGGCACAAAATGAAATCGATGCAGGGACCTGTACCGCCAGAGTCTATTCCTGGAATACCGTAGGTGGCATTATCGGCGCTGTTCTTGCCGGCTTCTATTTAATTCCTTTACTCGAGTTCAGAGGTTCAATTCGTCTGGCAGTTTTTTTGAACTTATCCCTCTGCCTCTTCACGCTGATTATCATAACGCCAAGAAAGCCTAACTATATTGGAATTATTTCTCTCGTAACACTGGCACTTGTATTCGGCTACCAACCCGACAGACCTATGGCAGTGCTCAATGCCTCCGTATTCAACAATAACAACAAACCTGATGAAATTGACGAAGTGTATTTTGGCGTAGGCCGTTCTGCCACAGTGTTAATGGCGGCAAGAGAGGGCTGGATGGATTTACGTACCAATGGATTATCAGAGGCCATTATCGAAGCAAAAGGCTCTCCGCCAACTCTACAAAATCAACGCTGACTATCGGCTTTACCAGTAGCAGCTCGTCCCGATGCAGAATCTTTATTAGTAGTCGGGTTTGGCGGTGGCATAGCTCTGGAAGGCGCTCCTAATTCCGTTAAAAGTATAGATGTTATTGAACTGGAACCGAAAGTGATCGAAGCCAACCAGGCTATTTCTTCGTTTCGCGCACATGATCCACTTGCTGACAGGCGTGTCACTGTTATTGTTAATGATGCGCGCAATGCGCTGCGCCTGAGTTCGAAGCGTTACGATATTATTGTTTCTCAACCTTCGCATCCATGGACGGCCGGTGCATCCCATCTGTATACACGAGAATTTATGTCCATAGCAAAAGATCATCTAACTGTAGATGGTGTCTTTGTTCAATGGATGAACACAGAGTTTGTTGATGAAGTATTATTACGAAGCCTGTCAGCTACGCTACTGGCTGTCTTTGCCAATGTTCGTGTCTATCAACCTAATCCGGGGGCGCTGTTTTTTCTTGCATCGGATACCAAGCTGAAGATTGAGCATCAGATCGCACAAAGCGGCAGACCACTATCTGAACATTCCAGTCACTTTGCAAGAATCGGTCTGAATAGTGTGGAAGACTTTGTAGTTTCGTTGGCTATGGATGAAGAGGGCTTGAGAAACTTTGCTCAAAGCGGTTCGATTTCCAGCGACAACCGCAATATCATGGCCACTAACAGTCGTAGTCGCGGTGATGGTCTTAAGTCGGTGGATGTATCAGAATTGTTTGCCTCTTATGATCCGCTATTGAATAACGATAGCTGGGTTTATGATGGTCTTGGTAAAGAGCTTAATTTAACCTACATTGGTTCACGTCTTATACATAACGGCTTTGCTCTCCGTGCGGCAAAACTGACTGAATCAATCAAGGATCGATCAACTGCACTGCTGATACACGCAATCAATTTATCTCACCATGGCAATGGTACTGAAGCTCTGGAATATTTACGTGAGTCAATCAGGGAACGGCCCGGCAACAGGCAGGCGAGCTATCGCCTGATTAAAAACCGCTTATCGAGTCTTGTTAGCGGTACAGCCTCAGAGGAAATTAATGTAGTTGCTCGCTATCTCGATGGTGTGCCAAAAGCGGTGATTGAGGGGTGGGGCTATGCGGCAAGAAAAAACTGGCTGGCACTGATTGAACTGGAAGACGAACTGGCCAGCAGCAAAGTCACTGACCTTTGGTATCCGGAAGCAACTCAACTACGCATTGAATGGCGGACCAAAGTCAAGGCGCAGGGAATGGAACGCAACCCGGCCCTGGAAGCATTAAATTTGATTGACCGGACAGTATTGATTGCGCCTGAACTCGATCTTTACGTTTTGCGGGCTGCCTGCGGGATATTGATGAAAGATCCGCACATATTCGTTGAATCGTCGCGTTACGTTGCCAATTTTATAGAACTCAGGCTTGATAGCGTGAAAAACGACGATTATACAATCACTGCAAACGAATTGAGGGTTATGCAAAGTAGGCTTAAAGAGTTATCTGGAAAATTAAAATCTGGTTTTGTTAAACCAGTAAAACAACGAGCACTTGATACTCTGATTAAGATGAACTCACTGGCAGATAAACTGGAGACAATTGAATCGACGAAATAGTTTAGCTGTCATTTATTGGTGTTGAATAACAGTCCCCCCTCCTATCAATTAGTTTTATTCTTTCCGATCAGAATTATTCTGTTTTTAATACGACGGGTTTATTGATTAAGATCAAAACAGTTAAGTTCGAAGATTTTATATTAATAGTCAGAAATATTGAGTGGTTTTAAAAATGAGGACAGTACAATGAAAACTTCCAATTATCTGATAATTTCACTTCAAGCAATCGCGTTTATATGCATCAGCCAAAGCGCTTTGGCCTCCGACTCTGATAAACGAGTTGACACCGAGTTCTACAGCGCCCGGGGAGACAACGTTGATGCTGATACTTTCAGAGGCTATGTTACCTATCATCAGACATGTGTACGCTGCCACGATGTCGGGGGTGTTGGTAGCGAAGACATTCCTGACCTGACAGTAAGTGTGGATCGACTCAGTCCCGCGAATTTCCGTATTAAAGTGCTTCACAAATTTGCCGTCAAGTTTTCCAGTGACGATTGGACCCACCTTGAACAATCGATGTTTGAGGAGATTCGAAAACAGGAAAAACGTGATAACAATGAGCTGACTAATATGCCTTCCTGGGAGAATAACCCTATCGTTGCTGCAAATGTACAAAACATATATCGATACCTGAAAGCCCGTGCGGATGGGGCAATCGGGACTGAGAAACCGGGTTTACTAAAGGAGTAAATATAGTTTCTTTTTGTCAGAGCCTCTTGCACTTCCAGAAACAAAAAAACCGGCCTTCGGTTGAGCTCTCTATTTTTGTTATTTATCGGGACTGATTCGTAATCGCTTTGGGCGATTACTCAACCCTGCGGGGCGGTGGTTGTAGTCTGCTGCTAGACAGTCTCGTCCGAAAATCCCTAATAACTGGGAAAATACAGGGAATATTCTCGAATTTTGCAGCCATAATCCGGGAAACCTCCATGAAAGCCAAATATTACGTACTGTTCTAGCTTTTCTCATTAATCAAAGGAAATACTAACAGGGAATTATCAGGGAAATAGATGAAAACTAAAGCTTTCATTGAGGAGTCATAACTAAACCCATTTTTCCAGCATTATAAATTAGGGGTAGAAATTGGGGTATTATTATGTGTCGACTAATTCCTTCCTTTAAATTATTCATGTATTTATTGGAGAAATTCGCCTCCCGCTAGCGGCATCTAAATGTAAACTGCATTCGGGAGACAGAGGTTGTGAGCTCGAATCTCGCTCTGACCTACTCCATCAAATACTTACATATTTTCCAATTTCCCATAAAATTGATTAAAGCTAAAGTGAGACTTGATATACAATTATCAAATATCTCTTTTCTCTATTTTGGTTCTGTTCTAATTTGTCGACTCTGGCTTTTGCTAATCAGCTCAAAATCCATTTTTTATAGAATTAGGAGCTTCACTCTTTCACGTCATCGATGTATGGGTTATCAGATGTTATTAGTTTAGGAAAATAAATAATTCAGATTTCTGGTTTGCATTATTACTGACATTTTCGAATCTAGTAACTGGTTATTTTGTAATAACCATTTTTATTATAAATCTAGTCCCAGTAAATACTGCTCGATATACTGTCCTACCAACTCTATAAATCACGCAGTTGTAATAATGCCTATTCTTGTATCTATAACTTAAATATCCGAGTCGTGATCGGGGACAAATAAGTTTGCATACTACAAAAGCCCGAACAGAATTGGTTTATTAAAGAAATAGATCGAAGCTCAACTTGAGTAGAAGTTTGCAGCATCAAGAGTATCCGATTTAATAATCCCATAAACAATCCTGATATTCTTTGAGTAGTTTCTTCAATTCTTCTCTTCTTTTTCGGCCAAGGGTTTTTAACACGTGCTCCTCGATAGCAAATAATTTAGGAGCAATTCTATCAATAAGTTTTTTTCCTTTAGGTAATAACCTAATTGCCAATGACCTTCTGTCACCTTCTACTTTATAGCGCTTTGCCCATCCTTTTTTCTCAAATTCATCAATAGTTCTGGCCATTGTTGAACGCTGTAAACCAACAACTTCAGACAAAAACTGTTGTGTCGAGTTTGGATATTCATCAATAAGCAATAATAACGTTGAATGAGTAGGGGCCATAGTCTTATGAACATGTTTTCGGAAGAAATGTTCCATGGACATATACGAGATTCTAACTTCCGATGACAAAAACTCATGTCGTATATCCGATGATTTGTGTACTCTCTCTAGCCACTTATCTTTTGCTACCACTGTAAGTCATTCCATAGTGTGTTTATTGCGATTTGAATATACTACAAATTAAGTTTAACACACAAGATATTAATCTCTGATAACAGGACTTGTTCACAATCTAGTGCTGCTTAAAATTATGGAATACATTTAGAGTGCAGCCCAATTTCAATGGCCCACGTCAGCGAAGTGCATCTTATATAATGACATTTATTAAATGACTAAAGTTCTATATTTAATTCAGGATATCCTATTTCGCAAAGGCTTTTTCTGTCATCGCATGTTCTATTTGAATTGCACTTTTGAAATCCTCCTAGTCGGAGCTTGCATAACTGAATATGCAAATAGACAGTGTGTTTAGTACAAATAAAATTCGAGCAATATTTACGTTTATTTTCATCTTTAATCTTAGTCAATCAATAATCGTAAAAAGAAGCGGCTGACGCTCCGGCTCGGAGGTCAGCCCAAAGTAAGAGGAGGAACTTATTTTATTTAGTATTTTTTTGTCCGAACGTTGAATCAGTGGTAACTCAAGCAACTCTCCATAAAGCTTGTGGCATTGTGCTAGTTCTTCTGTGTAGAAGAATGTACTACTTTCCTTGATCTTCAAAGAACCAAGTTCAAGTAATCAATATAGGAAGTTAGAATTTATTGTAAGATTATTTTTTGATAATCCAATTCGTTAATTTGAGTTTCAAGAAATATCTCTTCAGACTCTAGAAAAGCAACCAAATCCTTAAGCAATTGACGATAATATGAAGACTCTATCTTGTTCTTCTTCCTGAAAATTCCAGTAACTAACTTGGACAAATGGCGTGTTACAAAATCATATTGCGCGCGTTGAATGCCATCAAATGCCTCACTATTTCTATCAGTCTTGGACTCGATATATGTTAGGTAGTGCATAAACTCCAACTCAACGGAAATATGATCGGGTAATTCGGCGTTATCTGCGCGTGAAAGTCCAAAAAATGAATACATCCTTACCAAACTCTCGAAAGTTGAACTACGGTCCGAAGTAACGTAATCACTCTCCTGTAAAGAGCAGGCAGATTTCGAAACTGATGGGTCGAATGCCTGGAGATAGGATTCACTTTTAACAAAAGGTTCTCCATCATCCATTACAGGCGGATGCTTGAAAGATTCAGAAAAGAATTGATAGGTGCCACTGCGTACTAAACCATTGTCGTCCATATCGTCGTTCCTGCGTATCATACGGCCTGTCCCCGTTTAAGTTGTTCAACTTCATCTTCCGATATTTTCTTTATCTCTATCAATGCATCTCGGTCGAAAGTACATGGTTGCCCTGATGAATGTGTAGGACGTAAATGGGGATGGTCGCCAGTTAGATCGATCGGATTCAATGGTGACGGAGTAACATGTCGCATGTTACCTTTACCTGGAAACTGGTAATCCTCCCAAGCATGATACATTAATGCCTGCCCATCCCGAAGCGAAGGCGCAATTTTTATTCGGACAATAAACTCGCCAACATCATTATAAACGCGTACCCAGTCCATATCTGATATATTCCGCTTAAATGCATCATTTGGTCCTAGAAGCATAGAAGGTTCACCTTGGCACGAAAAAAAGAGAAGAAATGATGAGGCTATTACGAGATTTTCAGGATATTGTCTGGAATTACGAATAATATTTTTTATGATTATTTCCATTTTGAGATCTTAAGCGACTGCGTAACGAAGAATTTTTTCTACCGCACGACGTCCCTGTACATAACCATTACTCCAGGCCTGAAAACCAGTTATCTCCGAATGTCCAAACGCAATTCGACCGTATCCCTCATCCACGACTTCAGGTGGAGAAGGATGGCCATCACTACCAAAATAAAACCCGGGTTGAGGTGCAATATATGCATGCCCCCAACGATTTAATACGATCCCAGCAATATCTCGTTTAGGGTCAAACCCATAGTCTCCAAACATAGTTACTAGCTGATTTCTTATTTCCGTTTCATAGTCACGATATGATTTGGAAAAAAGTTCTGTGCGCCCCAGACTAGCCTGCACTGACAATGGATTACCGGCGTACTGAACAAATGGTACATAGAGACTCATTAATGCAGGTAAGGAAGGATCCAGAGGCATGCTATGGCCGTCGACGATCATTGGACGCCGGATATTTGCGTACCAACTATAGTTATTAAACCAACGCGCTGCTGATATCCCTAATTTTTCCATAAACTTCCAATTGGTCAAAGCTACACTGACAGTTAGCATAGGAGTGTGATTAAATTGTTGATAGGCATCAACTATTGGTTGGGGCATGTCTGTTACAACACGTCGCGTGATCCAACCCCCAGTTGACATCACAATGGCTTTTGCTTTTACACGATAAGATTTTCCGTTTTTGGTGTAAGTCACAACTACCCTTTCCGGATTTCCAGAAGATTGCTCGTGCTTCACATTAATGGCTGTTGCTCCAAGCCGTATCCTGAATTGGTTGCCAGGCCTATCCAACTCATCAAAATTGACTGGAGCATAGCCAACATTGCTAATTAATTGGTCTCCCTGAATTGCTTCGGGGATAAGTGCCTTTACAAAATGTCTCAGCATAGTGGAATTTCCACCGGGGAATGCGTAAAAATCTCTATTGATAAATGTATCTCGTTTTTCCTTTGATAAGTGCCCAAGGGTTCCCGGCATTTGCAGTTTATAGGCACCATAGGCAGAAATTGCATCACCACTAACGCCATAGGCTGCACTAGCAAAATAAGGATCGATATAGTTATAAAGAACGTCTTCAGATACACCCAGATTGTTTACTAGAAAATCATAGTAGGTAATTTTATCAAGTTGCTTTTCCCAATCATCACCAATCTGTTTTGGTTTTATTCTGTTGTGCAACACATTATTCAAGTCTCGTTTGAATTCCTCAGATAAAGGTGCGTCTTTAAAGTTATTTTTTTTGTGCATCCTTTACCCATTTACTCCCGGCCTCAGTATCGTAAAAATATCCAGTACTCGCTCGTTCGGGCCACTTCATCATTGGACCGAAATTATCTGGCGCCAGGACAATATCTTTATCCGTCCCTGATAATTCAGAGAATTCGAATTCCGTCGGTAATTTCAATTTGTGCCAGATCTCTGGGAAATAGGGCGTGTCGGTATGGACATAAAATGAATTCGAGCCCTGAGGCCCATATAAACGATGACCATTTACCTCGAATTCGTTGTGTTTCGCTTCACCACCAAACATGGCGTGATTATCCAGGATGTGGCATTTCTTTTTGTCACCGACCTCTTCTTTAAACGCGTAGCCGGCACCAAAACCAGAAAAACCTCCTCCTACAATTATCAGATCAAACTCCTCTTCTATTTCTTCCGCCATTTTCATGACTTGGTCCAGCTGTCCATCCCTAAGAGCATGGGCAGCATTAACCACTTCATGTGTGTTTCCATTCGCACGAGCATAATCACCTGTCCCACCAGGCCCAGTCCAATCTGGCCCCAACAATCCTGCTCCGGCTTGTGCTGGCTTGAGACCCTCACTCGCCATGAGACCTGGCGCCTTCATCGACAACAAACTTGCACCTGTGCCTGCTAAGGTACTGCCGATAAAATCTCTACGAGTAATGGGAAGATCTAGACCGAGTTCTTTATCTTTGGATGTTATATTTTTCTTCATGATCAATTGACACCTATATTTATTTATCCAAAACTTTAGTTTTGACTGGTTTTGCTATCTAATAATTCGCGAAAACTCGCTAATGGTTAGGCCCCTTGAAACGAAATTACCTGTATGCCGCAAATATGTGGCAATTCTAGTATCACTGCTGTCAGTTCTAATGCTTCTTCTCGACAAGCCTGTGCCTGCTGCTCTTCTGGCAAAGAATTTATTCGATTATATAAATGATTCGGTACATCAACTCCAGGTACTTTGTCTCTCATATATCTTAATCCTTTCGCTGACCCAGGAATGCAAACTGTAGCAATTAGACTTGTTTCCGAAACCAGGTTATTAATCTTTTCCTGTGAAATACTCGATAAAAGGCTGAATGGCATTCCGTACATTTTCAAGCACACAACTATTAATCGTTGGTAACTCTGCCATGAGAACTAATTGTCGAGAGGACAACAATCTCTGCAAACTACTCAATTGCATGTCCGATATTAGCCCAACCTTTTGGTGTTTTTTTATCACGTTTGGTCAACCAGTTAATCCAAGCGGACGTTCCCTTTAAGAGGTTATTCACCGGTGGTTTAACAGTATTTAGCTGTTCTAAACGGTGCAATTTATCTGCCCTGTAAAAAGCCTTTAACCAGACACATTTCATATCCGGATTAACTTCACAATGACCATTTCGGCGTACCCCTCCACACGGTCCGTTGCGCAGGTTTTTTGGGCAAGTCAATCCAGTATCATGTAAAATACACTGCCCACACATATTGCAATTAAACGAAGGTTTTTTCAGCAGGTATTCAATTCCAGCAACAAATTGGTCTATAGATTTGCCCTTTGCTACCATATTCATTCAACTCAATTTAGGACCTTACACGTAAGCCTTTTTTGTCAACGAATGGTACTTCCGTGACTTCCATTTCTGCTGCACCGTCGGGATGTTCGAGCACCAATTTAGTGCCTTCTTTTGTGTATTTTTGATCCACCAATGCAAGACAAATATTTCGCTTTAGCGTTGGTGAGAATCCGAGTGAACGTGTAACACCAATCTCACTTTTTTCGTATCTGACTTTACAAGGACGTTCGAGGACTGATAACGCTTCTTCGGACCCGATTAAACCAACGACCTTCCTGGTAGGACCACCATTTTCCGTAATTTTTCTCAAGGCTTCCTGACCAATAAAAGGACCTTTTTCCAGATCTACCAGATTGCTTCGCCAATGCTCTAGCGGATTCATATGCTCATCCCGTGTACCCATAGAAAATACCATTAAACCGGATTCAAGCGCCTTACCCCATGAAAGCCCCGACACCAACATATCATGAGGCTTACCCGCTTCGATGATTACGTCCCAAACATCCAATGCTCTATCAGATCCAATAGGATAGACTTCATAACCCAATTCACCTGTCCAGCCAGTGCGTGAAACCACACAATCCACTCCTGCTATTACGGCCTCCATACAACGGAAAAACTTTAGCTCATCAATTGACTCTCCTACGATAGCTCGTAGTATATCGCGCGATTTTGGACCCTGGATTTGTAAAGGCGCAACATCCGCTTCCCTGACCTGAACGTCATAATCACTGTGTAAAGCAATACCTCGCGCCCACAACTCAACATCACCATCCGTTACTCCATACCAAACCTTCTCTTCTGATATGTAGATAACAATACCATCAACAATAAGCTCTCCATCTTCATCACAAACGAATGTATAACTACAACGACCTGGCGAAAGTTTGTTCATATCACGTGTGACGAGATAATCCATGAATTTCACGGCATCCTTACCAGTCACTTCTACTTGCCTTTCAGCACCTGTTGGAATCAATATCGCTCTTGTTGTTAGGGCCTCGTATACTTCTTGTGGCGAAATATGCTTACATAATGTTGGGGTGATCATGTGGTTAAAAACCGTATATTGCTCCCAGCCTAGCTCCTCTGTAACCGGAAAATAAGGAGAAACTCTATGTTCTGGTAAGAGATGTTGTTCTCTATGTGGATTAACTCGCATTTTGATTTTGCCTCTTAAATTAGTTTACGCGTTTTACAGAGCGCAATATTAGTATATTTTTATTCGATCTGCAACAGTATGATATACAACTTTTTATAAATATTAATCTTACAACATGCTGATTATATTAGTAATAAATATTAACAGTGTGCAAAAAGGAGTCACAAACTTTAATAAAATTCTCCAAGATATTAAGAAATAGCCATGCTTCTCTCCTAGTTCATTTCGGCATGCTCTTAATGGAATAAATCAGCCTGAAAAAAATTTCTATTGCAAAACCACATAGAGGGATGAGAAACACCACTGCTATAATTTCTTAAAGCTCAAATATATTTTTACCCTATAAAATAGTTATAAAATCGAACAAATACACATTTGGCCAGTGACTAAATGACAAAATAGCTGGTAGTCCGCCGAGCCAATTCACGAAACCGAGTAAAGTTGTTACCTTTGTCCTATTCTCGATATTTAGTTCAATTAACCAACACACAATTTGCTCATAACCAGAAATTAGAGTAGGTATAACAGCAGCCACAAGAGCACCAAAGAATATGATTCCAAACAAAGATCCAAACTGCATTTGTTCAAAGGCCACCGGCAATGCTACGAAAATTAGGCCGGGTCTTCATCTACAGGAAAATTAATTCCAAACACAATCGAATAAATCGCCACGCCTACTAACAAAGCCGCACCTACATCTTCAGCAATAATAGTTAACGCCGATTTTCCTATCGAGGCATCTTTGGGTAAATAGGCGCCATACGTCATAATGAAACCAACTCCTGCACCTATTGAAAAGAATGCCTGTCCCATTGCTAATTGAACTACTTCGTAATTTAGTTTTTCAATATCGAACGAAAACAAAAATACTAGGGTTTGCTTAAACGTTCCTATATAAACTCCATAACAAACAATATCTAAGAAATGAACAAATTTGGTAATAACCAGCTTACCGACTTCTCAACACCTTTCCGAATTTCCTTTGCTATGATGATACCTGTTACTAGAATCAATGTGGATTGACAGACTAGCAAGGCAATTGGATTTTGTTTTAGAGTATCAAATAAATCGGACGAGGATTCCGCATCTATTCCACTAAGTTCTGCAGTGATTGACAATACAAAGTAATATAATACCCACCCTGCAATAACATAATAAAAAAAACTGAATTAAGATCATTGCCAGCATCCCTAGATACCCTACCAGTTACCATTTTTTACTTGAATCATAATCGACGGCCGCTTTTCGCACACTACCTATCATACTTTTCTTGCTGTAGCGACCAATCATCAATTCGGCAATGATAATTGGCATAACAAAAAGTAGAGAAATGACAATATAAGCTAAAACGAAGGTAGAACCACTACTTGTGCCGACAACATAGAGAAACCTCCATACTTTTGCTAACCCTATGGCCGCACCAATTGTAGCGAATATAAATATGTTGTCTGTGTGAGCCTCCCTTACACCATAAAAAGTCTTATCGAAATATTGTTCCATTTCGCAAACCTACCGAAATTGATATTAGTAATATTATGGGATAGTCTATTACCGGATTGTTCGTATTACAACATTTTTTAATAATATCATGAAAAAACAAATAGAACTGACGGTTAATAACAGTCCTGAATCCATTGAAGTTGCGCCGCGTACCCGCCTACTCGACGCAATCCGTATTAAATTGGGGTTGACGGGCACTAAAGAGGGCTGTGGGACTGGGGATTGTGGCAGCTGTACAGTGCTGTTGGATGGCAAGCCCGTTAATTCCTGCATGATACTAGCAATGCAGGCTGAAAAGCGTGAAATCACTACAATTGAAGGACTCGGAAGTCCGACAGAATTACATCCGATTCAACAAGCTATGATAAGGAGTGGCGGTATTCAGTGCGGATTTTGTACGCCGGGTATGGTGCTTTCATTAAAAGCACTGATAGACCGAGATCCACATCCTGATGAAGAATCCATCCGGGTTGCCATCTCCAGCAATCTGTGTCGCTGTACAGGGTATAGCAAGATAATTGATGCCGCCAAATTCTTAAGCAGTAGCGAGACCACATCAATGGCAACCAGCAGTGAAGACTGGTCAGTCGGGGCACGAATGACCCGTAACGATGGCGTTGAGAAAGTAACTGGTCGTGCCATTTATGCCGAAGACATCCAGTTACCTCATATTATTTACGGTGCGCTCCTACGTAGCCCCTACGCGCACGCGGAGATTCTCTCCATTGATACGACAGAAGCAGAACAAATTACGGGCGTTAAAGCAATTGTCACTGGTCGCGATGTCGATATGGGATTTTACGGATACGAGTTACGCGATCATCGCATCTTTGCTTTGGAAAAGGTTCGGTATATAGGTGAACCAATTGCTGCGGTTGGCGCAACTACAGTAGATATCGCACGTGAAGCTGCATCTAAAATAAAGGTGGAATATGCAGAACTACCCGCTGTTTTCGACTCCGAGGAAGCGATTACATCCAACGCACCGCTTGTTCACAATGATGCAAACGCGTATGAGATCGATTGGGATACTGAACGGAAAGGTAACCTTTGTTATAAATTGATAATCGAAGAGGGAAATATTGAGCAGGGGTTCGGAGAATCTGATCTGATCATTGAAGGATCCTATAAAACCCCAGAAGCGCATCCCGGTTCTATTGAACCACACTGCTCTACTGCCAAGGTAGAACCCGATGGCCGTGTTACTATCTGGACGACTACTCAAAAACCGTTCGTTTTTCGAAGTTACCTTGCTCAGGCATTGCAACGCTCCATCAATTCATTTCGGATTGTACCCACGCAAATAGGTGGTGGTTTCGGCGGTAAACTTTTCCCCAGTGTTGAGCCTTATGTGGTTTTATTGGCGGAGCAATCTGGGTTGCCCGTGCAAATGACTCTCACCAGAGAAGAAGAAATGTCGTGTACATTACTTCGCCACCCGTCATCGGTAAAAATTAAAACTGGAGTCATGAAAGACGGCACACTGGTTGCCCATCAAGTGCGTATGCTGTTCAACACCGGCGCTTATGGTTTGTATGGTCCGAACACAGCAGCGTTGGCCAGTATGATGGCGACGGGCCCATATCGAATTCCGAATGTAGAAATTACTGGACTTGTAACTTATTCCAACAATGTACCCTGTGGATCCGTGCGAGGCCCAGGAGCGGTACAGTTGGCCTTTGCCTTAGAGACTCATTTGGATAAAATCGCCCGCAGTCTTGAAATCGATACTTTGGATTTTCGCTTAAAAAATGCTTGGGAGACCGGCGATATTACTTGCACGGGGCAAACACTTGACTCAGTTAGCATCAAAGAATGTTTACAAAAGGCCGCTGACGCATTGGAGTGGAAAAAACCGCGCCTACCCGGAGTTGGCAAAGGTTTGGCGTGTAATTGGTGGGCTAGTGGTCCCTGGGGCACACAGACTCAAATCCAGACCAATGAAGATGGTACTTTTCGACTTATAACAGGTTGTGTTGATATGGGCACAGGTGGCTTGAACTCGAGTATCTTGCAACTAGCTGCCGAAGGCCTTGGTGTCCCCATCGATTCTATCCAACTGGTTCGCGGCGACACCGACTCTCTACCTTGGGACCATGGCCATGGCGGCAGTCGCATGACATTTACCATTGGACGTTCTGCATACGAGGCAGCAGAACATTTACAAAAACAATTACTTCAAGAGGCGGCGGAACATCTGGAAGCTGCTATCGAGGATATGGTTCTTGAAGACGGTAGCGTATTCGTACGTGGTGACAAGGCAAACGCAGTTCTGATTTCAACACTTTGTTACAACCGCCATAAAAAACATGGAGGACCCATGGTAGGTGTGTCCTCTCTATTAGAAGATTTCCCAACAACAACGAAGAAACACCCTATCGGCGCTTTTCCCGGAGCCAGCTATTGTGCTCATGCGGTAGAACTTAAAGTAGACGAGGAAACTGGCGAAATCGATATTCTCCGCTATGCAGCGGCTCATGATGTGGGCAAAGCAATCAATCCTACAGGCTGTGAAGGCCAAATTGAAGGTGGTGTCGCAATGGGCCTTGGTCTTGCCATGATGGAGGAGCTTCGTGAAATAGAGGGTAAAGTTATGAATCCAAATTTTGCCGACTACCTTCTTCTAACCGCTGAAGACATGCCCCCGACTGAATCCATACTAGTAGAACAGCCTGCGACGGAAGGACCTTTTGGTGTAAAAGGCGTAGGTGAGCCACCGATTGCACCACCGACTGGAGCAGTGGCAAATGCACTGGGTGACGCAATCGATATCAATGTTAAACGCCTACCTTTAACTCCGGAAGAAGTGTCTTCACTTATTAGGGAACAGAAATCATGAGTAACGATTTTGAATTCACTCAACCCATTGATATATGTGAGGCTCTAAAGTGCTTAAATGAGACAGGGCGAATTACCCCAATAGCAGGTGGTACCAACATATTAGTAAATATGAAGCGTGCACCCATCGAAACTGATCTAATAATAGATCTAACAAGGCTCGAAAAGCTCAAAAATATCTCGGAAGAGAATGGGATGTTCCGTATAGGTGCAGGCGTTAGCTTCGCAGATCTACTTAACTGGCACCCCGGTGGTGCGGTAGAAGGACTCGTGCGCCCAATGTGTGCAGCCTTTGCCGGTCCTCTCATCCGTAATCTGGCAACGATTGGCGGAAACATTTGCGACGCCTCAGCCGCCGCAGATGCATCACCTGTTTTATTGGCTCTTGATGCCAACGTTGAATTGGTAAGCACAACTAACGGATCGCGTACATTACCACTGTCGGAATTCTTTAAAGGAGTTAGAAAAACAGCACGTGAAGATAACGAATTGCTTACATACGTTACGTTTGGTAAACCGGCTGAAGGTGAACGATGTTTCTACTACAAGCTCGGTAAGCGCAAAGCAGATGCCATTTCCATTGTCAGCATTGCTATTTTAGCAAAACTCAATGAGGGCAAAATTGAAAAAGTACATATCGCTCTAGGCGCAGTAGCGCCGATAGCTATGCGAGCACTACAAACCGAAGCAATGCTAATAGGTAAGGTATTAAATACTTCTTCAATACAGGAAGCCGCCACCCTAGTAGTCAAAGAAGCCTGTCCAATTGACGATTTTCGAGCTACTGCAAAATATCGTCTAAATATGATTGAGGTATTGGTTAAAAAAGGCTTAAACGAAATTCTAAGTAAAGCCTAGTAAGAAGAAATGAAAAAGTGGGGTACCTACGGGGGTATTTCACTTTTTGTATAGACAAAAACCACGGTTTATTTAGTAAGTTAAGACACAAATTAGGTTCCGGCCATCGGAGTCGAAATTAACTGGAAACGCTACTTTTGTTAACGCAGATTAACATAAGTAACTTTTATCACTTTTTATTTCTCAAAATTTTATTTGTCTTTTAGCTGCGAATCCGTTTTGTACGGTACTTTGCCCGCGGGATAAGTTTCTGATATTTTCTTTAAATGAAGATCTTGATCATCAAAATATATATGAGGTCGAAAAGCTTCCAACACTTTAGTTTTATCCATCCCTCCCAGGAAAAAAAGCTCATCTACATACACTCCCCAGTGACGCAACGTTTTAACCACTCTCATTTCAGCTGGAGCATTTCTAGCTGTAACTATTGCAATCCTCACAGGAGAAAACTCAACACTAAACGGCAGTCTATCTTGTAGTGTGGCGAGTTTACGCAACAATAACGCATAAGGACCATCCTTCATTGATATATCCTGAGCGGCGTCTTCTTGACGGTGAAATTCTGTCAATCCTTCTGTTTTATAGACTATTTCACTACTTTCATCAAATAATACTGCGTCACCATCAAACGCGATTCTCACCTGACCTTTCGGTATTTTTCCTTTTGTTGTTGGCGGTGGTTTTACAATGGCAGTAGCGCAACCATTTTCATCAATTACTCTTTGAGCGTCCTTTACATTTGTAGTTAAAAACAAATCTACTTCGTAAGCTTCTAGATAATCTACGACAGATTCGCCACCTGTAAAAGCGTGACGGCTAATTGGTAATTCCAATCTCCGAATATTTTTAAAACCCTGACACCCGTTTCTGGGCTATTTCTTGACATAACCACGACTTCTACCAGGGGCGCTTTATTACCAGCTTGATGCCTATTTAAGTGTAAAAGAGAGATTACAAGTGGCATCCCTGTTCCCGGTTCGAGAGAATGCTCCTCATGTGCAAGCATGTAGTCTCTATATTCCCTTATGGCAGTTTCCCTGTCTGTATCGAAATGTTTTCGAAATACAGAATCTGCTTCCTCTAAATCAAAAAGTGCTGTGGAAGTAATACCAATTACAAGTGTATCTGATAAATCAGTCGGCATATTTATATGGTTAGAATTGTGTAATAGTCATATCTAGCTGAAATCCATGTTTCCAAAAGCTATGTGGTAAATAAACAGACAGATATTCCTATACAACCTAAAACACTAAAAAATACATAAACCCATCTAAACACCCTAGAGTAACTAAAATGACCAATTGTTAATGGCCATTTAGGGAGAGATCTGGTTCTTAGATCATCATTATTGAATAAGGCCAATACTGAGTCTTTGTCGTCTAATGATATTTCATCTAAATATTTCAGCGCTTCTTCGGCATTTTTTACCAACATTCGGGTTCGCTCTTCAAATTTCCAAAAAATAAAAGATAAAAACACCAATGAAAATGGAAACAAGAATTGACTCTTTTGCAATCCATTGTTTCCTATTAGGGTAGCAAAAGCGCCAATAAGTAAAGTCGCAAAAATAATATAAAAGGAAAAAGTTCGTAACCTATGCTCCGCATGCGCTTCGAAATATTTCCATGCGTATTCTCGATATTCGCGTATTTGTTCCTTTTCCATTCTATTACTGTCTAAATTTTCTATAGATTATTCCACTTAGTAAAGAAGCCATATTGTCCAGAATAATTTATCTAGATATTCAATAACGGTCGTAATGTCATATACCTCCAAAGTACAATATCAATAATATTTACAGATTCTCCTGTTTTTTTAGATATTGAACTACACATATCTGCAACACTATCTACGCCTAAATCACTTGCTAATTTTACTAAGTGCCTATCTGATTTAGCAATTTCGAAACCTAAATTCTTAAGCAAATGTTGATAAGTTATTTCACCTATATACGGAAATGCTATTAATGTAGATTTAGGGTTACTTGCCAAATTTTCTCTTAGTGTGGAAAACCCCATTTCGGCCAATATTTGAGACATCTTGATAATCGCATCTATCTTTCGTTTATTACCAAATACTTTGAGAGCGGTTTCCTTACATACAATCTCATTACGAACTATTTCCTCCGAAGATTCCCAGTCGCAAAAACATAATGATATAGAATCGAATATTTTTCTTATTGTAGACTCCCTAAAACCGCTACACAGTATCACCCACGCATACTCGCGAAGATACTCACTTTCACTAATTTTTTCCTGATTCCGAGATTCCTGCCACTCTATTTCCCAAGAATACCCGCTATCGACTACTATATCTTTTGCCTTTCCATAGAACTCTATTAAATTCTCCATGCTATCTCCCCCTTACATTTTGTTACTTATATTTACGAAATACTTGAATATTATCCCTCCACCAAATTGCGAATCTAATTCTGTATATTGAAGCCCCTGGGTGCTTGCTCAGGTACCTGCTTATCTCTACTTTTAGCAGGTGTGTTTTTTTTAGTTTTGGAAATAAACGATCTGGAATAGCTATGCTGGATGAAGACGCAACATTATTTACGTCAAATATCTTTTGATAATCATTCTCATTAATATCGTCATTTAATGATATTAAATAGCCCGATTCTCTTTTTACATTCCAATATGCAGTACAAGATCTGCTATGTGCTTCAACTCGTCCTTTCCAATCCACTCGTAGTTGCATAATTGATAAGAAAAATATTCCAATTGCTAGGCAACCAAGCCATATTTCATGATCCCAATAAAATGGTGTCAAGCTTCAGCAAGCTCACTATTTACAAATACCATTGCAACAAGCCAAAGGGAGCTACCCATTATTACGAGGTCCAAAATAACAGCCTTAAGCTGGTATTCATCTCTTAGTGTTGCGTGCATCGTAACAAGCTGGTCTGCAACTCGATGAATCCGGTGTAGTTCCTCTTTTTTTGATTCGGCCATTAATCTTCAAATAAACTTAGCCACTGTTCTTTGGCATTAGCCGCGGTGGCATTCTTCATTCTTCTACTCAATCTATTCAGCACGTGACTAACTTGAGTCCGCTCAGCACTGTTCTTTTCACCTAAATATTCATCTACGTGGAGTGATTGCCCAGATTTGTCCACAATTGGCGAAAGCACTAAATCCTTAGCTCGATCAAAAAAATGAGGTAGCATTTTAGTCAATGTACAACTGTCTTTGTAACCTCTGAAAGCTTCAATTGCTAATGACTCAAGATGATAACCTGTTAATCGTAATTCTTCTGTAATACCAGCGTTGATGGCTTTAGCAAGTTTTATCATAGGAACCAATTTCATTCCGCATTTTTCGTTCCTTTTTGTTAGCGCCTTTCCAAATCTTTCTGGCTCTATATTAGACCAAGTGTTTCCTTTCCACGACGGCACCCTTAATTCTTCTTCTGTCTTTAATGCCGGCAATAGTTGTATCGACATACCATCATCATACGATATTGTTATTGCAATATTTCCAGTCTCTACATCCAAATCAGCATTTGCTGTTTTTATTAGATCTGCGATGTATTGGATAATTTGTGACGGGTTCCCATCAACCAAATCCGAATTGTCAAGAATAATTAGTGAATCAATATCGCTTAAACCATCTACATATGTGTGCTTAGAAACTGATCCACCAAACAGAGTATTAACATGCCCGTCGATGTTTTCGTCAATACTACCCAAGATTGATGACAATCTTGTATTAATAGTTTCTGTATCACGATCATTATAATAGGCCAACAAACCTGTCAATGAGTCAGATAGTTCTACTTCAAAAGATTCATTGACTGTTTTATTTTCAGTTTGTCGTATTCTTTCACTAAGTTTTTTGGGATTATAATCATGAAATACGCTTCCTCCACTACCTCCCATATCAATCTTCCTCCAATTTTGCTACTAAATACTGAACTGAATTTTTGAATAATTCGGAATTAAATTTAAATGCATCGAAATTTCCTTCATTTATGAACTGTTTCATTTCTAGCTCTAAGCCACTTAGATAGTAATAATTTTTTGACCATGTTTGGGCAATTGCTATTTGATCTTTTGTCTGAATCCCGAGTTCTAATGCCGAGTAATTTTGGATATAAGAGGTAATACCATTTAGATACGCTAATCTTAACCAAGTAAGTCCATCAAAAATATCCGCTCCAGATAGAAAATATAGTGGAGTGGTAATTGTGTCTAAACTCCCAAAAATATGTAAAGGCAAAAATATTTTTTTCTTATTCATCGCAATTCTTATTCTGGCAATATTTTTCATTCTATCCAGTATGGACTTGCCAAGTTCTTTTTCGGTGAATCCAATAATATTAAATTCCGAGAACGAAGGTATGTGCTCAATTACATTCTCGATATTAATGAAAAACTGATTTTCAGTTTCCGGTTTTAGTAATAATTCTTTCCCCCTATTATTGTTTCCTTGGGTTCCAAAAAAATCGGATGCTCTCTCAATTTGATTTTGGATAGAACATTTTTCTTTAGGATGGTCATAGCTAATGGCAACAGTAGGAGTCCTGTCTATCCAATTTGCTAAAACTTCACTGTGCATTTCACGATTCCATTTCTTAGCTTCATGGTCTAAATACCCCAAATCAGCTATTTCAGTATCTTTTGATGCCTCATACCCACCACTATCAATAAACAGAAATTCCGGGAAATCCATCTCATAGTCAACCATGTCATAATAAAGATCATAGGCACTTATTAGCGCTGCACCGGTTATTATTTCTGATGTTGTGGAAATAATTTTATTAACTTCTGGAAATCCTTTACTAGAAAATGAAGGTACTAATAAAGGTGTAGTACAAATCTTGGTTTTACCTGCAAATATTTTACGCCGAGCTGCAAACACAGTATGCCTCCCTATCTTTACAAGATTTGCATTTTCCACATGGGAGCGTATTCCCTATTTCGCAACTATAAGTTGACTGCAGAGGAAGGTTATTTTCATCTAAATATTCGATAATATTTTGTTTGCTCCATTTAATAAATGGTGCAATTAGCGAGATTCTACCATTGGAATACTCATGTACGACTTTTTGGATTCTGTTGTAAAATAACTCGCTACAATCGTAATAGTCAGTACCACTATGTATACCAATTGCTATAACCCCTTGAGTTAAACCCGATAGCATTAATGCACTAAAAATAAGAAATGCATTTCGGCCCTGTATTTCTGATGATAGGAATTTGGCGTTTGAGCTAATATCAATTACAGAATGAGAAATATCAAAATAGTCTGCTATGTCTAGTGCGCGTGATTTCTCCATCGAATTTGCATGATGTCCGTAATTTACAAAGACACTGCTTACATCATACTTTTGGGATTGAAGAAAATGAATGCAGGACGTCGAATCAATTCCTCCACTTAATAAGACCATTGCATTCATAAAGTTAAACTCCAGTCTAAATTTGAATGCCAACTAAGAAATTGTCACAGTAAAACCGCACACGATATTTTCCCTACTATCGATTTGGTACATTTTCTTAGCACTCCTTAAACTTCAGGGCTAATTAACCCTAACTATTTTAAGGTTATTATACAAGAAATTTTTACTTCGATAGCCTATATTTACCTTTTCAATTCATCTTTCCACAATATTGAATAAATTCTCAGAATGTAAACGAGCACAAAAAAGACTGTTTGAAACTCAAATTATATTTTTCATTAGTTTTGTGAATCAAGAGAATGTAAATCATATCGACTAGTTTCACTTTCGTTACTATGACCGATCAAATGTCGAACAGAATTGATGTCAATGGTGCGGTTTATATCCTATTCTTGATTGTAAAAAGGAATAACAAGAGTAACTAATTTGTAACACTTCACAGATAAGTCGATTGGTTTTTCAATCGATAAAGGAAAGTTTTAGTTTGATGTTATAAAGATTTTTCTATCAACCAATCATACAAACCTGCCTTTAGTGCGGCTTCGGCTAATTGTATTCCTGTCCAAATATTAATTTTTTTATTACTCGAGTGTTGAGAATTCACTTCTCCATTCAATGAGTGACATACAAAAAACATTCTGTCGTGGGTATTTGATGACTTGAATCGCTCAATGTATTCGTCTAATACCGCCTGATTCGCTTTCGATTTCACCTGGACAAATGCGGTTTCACCTATGGTGGGATGTATCAAAGACAAATCGATATCTTTCATGCTCCCACCTAAACGCGATATGCGCTGCCAGCCAGTCCGCGCAAAAATCAAATCGACCATTACTTCAAAATCCGCCCAATGCAATCCGTGGATCATGGATACAGCTGCTTTAACCATGGCGTTTTTTGCTTGTTGGACCTGCATTACGACTGGCTCTTCCTTGGCATTGATACAACGAATGAGGTGATCCGAAGCACGTATACGGCAAATCGTACCCCTGAAGGCCGAGACCTGAGTTAGTCTTGAACTGAGTGTTTGAACGTTAAGCGGCTCTCCATGGATATTTACGTTTCTCCATTTGCCGATTGTTTTACGAGTACGATTGGGGGTATGCGGATCATCGCTTATCCATGTCACTTCAGAATGGGCAAATGCCCACCATAATTGATCATCCGCAATCGTCACCCACAGACATTTCTCGCCCAGGGTATAAAAATCTCGAACCTCCCGCAGCCCATCCGTCGCCTTATTGGGCTTACGCTCGCCAGAATCAATCAAATATTGGCGAACTGCCTCCCAATCGCTTGAGAGACAGAGCTGGTGAGGCACCAGTCGGTAACCGAAGGGGATTTCATTATGCTCTATTGCCCATCGCGCCCAGGTACCCCCTGCGCCCAATTTGATATAACGCGTTTCTTTAGGACTGATAGGTAACATATTCATTATGCGGTTGATATAACGCTACAGATACCCAATCCAGACAAAGAAGTCCAGAACAAAATGAAACTTATAGTCTATAGACTTAAAGTCTGCAAAATCGTCCCATTCTTACATGGATATCCGCAAAAAAGTCGGGAGAAATGTGAAGAAATTCCGGAAAAATGCCGGTTGGTCACAGGAAGACCTGGCTTTTGAATGTGATCTCCATCGGACCTATATTAGCGGTGTTGAGCGCGGCGTACGCAATCCCACCGTAGTCATCCTTGACAAAATCGCGTCATCCTTAGGCGTCCCACCTGCGCAGTTACTCGACTAAAAATTATTGTTGTATTTTGAAATTTACGTCTCTATGCTGTCGGTGTGTTTCGGCGGCACAATGCGTAATTGATTTGTTAGAGTTATTACGCAATAAGTAAAAATAATCAGGAGCGAAAACAACTGACAATTTTGTCAGGGGTTACGTTCCTTTTTTTTTGGACGTAACTCCATAATTATTATGGAGGTTTTATGAAACAGCGTAATTCTTTATCTCACTTGGGTGATTTACAGGTAACGTACTTATCGGTTACCGCACTCAAACCAGCACCACACAACCCCCGAACGCACAGCCCTAAGCAAGTCCAACAGGTCGCAAACAGTATTCAGTCGTTTGGCTTTACCAACCCCATCCTCATCGATGAAGCTAACAATGTGATTGCCGGGCATGGGCGATTGGGCGCCGCAAAGATCCTGGGAATGCAGGCTGTGCCCACTATCCAGCTTGAGCACATGACCGACGCGCAAAAGCGGGAGTACCTAATCGCGGACAACAAACTGGCTGAGAACGCGGGCTGGGACATCTCCCTACTGGCGACGGAACTGGAAACCATCACTGAACTAGATCTGGACTTCGACATTACGCTGACTGGGTTTGAAACGGCTGAAATTGACGTGCTGGTTGAACAACATCGACAAGCGATAGATGTTACCGATACCTTGCCAGATATTGACCCAGACTTGCCTTCAGTCTCCCAGATAGGCGACTTGTGGCAAATCGGCCGCCACCGACTACTGTGTGGTGATGCCACCAAGGATGACACATTCGAGCATTTGATGGCTGGGAGCCTAGCCCATCAAGTGTTCGTCGATCCTCCGTACAACGTTCCCATTGATGGTCATGTCTGTGGCTCGGGTAGCATTAAGCATCGAGAATTCAATATGGCTTCAGGCGAAATGTCCGAGCCGCAATTTATTTCCTTCTTAACCACTGTCTTTACGCATTTAGTGAACTACAGCACCGATGGCTCAATACATCATGTGTGCATGGACTGGCGTCATATGCACGAAATATTGACGGCGGGGAAGACAGCCTACACGGAACTTAAAAACCTTTGCGTGTGGAACAAACACAACGCGGGTATGGGATCACTTTATCGCTCGAAACACGAGCTTGTCTTTGTGTTCAAATCAGGAACACAGCCTCACATCAATAACATTGAGTTGGGAAAGCACGGGCGATACCGAACCAATGTCTGGGACTACGATGGTGTGAACAGTTTAGATCCCTCTCGCCGCGAAGAACTGATTTTACATCCCACGGTAAAACCGGTTGCGATGGTGGCGGACGCGATTCAGGATTGCTCAAAACGGCATCACATCATCCTAGATTGTTTTACTGGCAGTGGCACGACCTTACTCGCGGCAGAGAAAACAGACCGTTGCGGTTACGGTATGGAAATGGATCCACATTATGTGGACACCACCATAAAGCGATTGCAAGAGCACTTTGCGCTCGAGGCCATCCACATTGAAACCGGACTCGATTTCGAGACGCTAAAGCGACAACGACATACATCCAAACCCACCCAAAAACGCCAATCCGGCCAAACGCTAATGGAGAATCCTGATGCCAGATAATAAAGATGATGACGATGGCGACGTTGGGTACAAAAAGCCGCCTAAACGCACGCAATTCAAGCCAGGACAATCTGGCAACAAAAAAGGTCGACCCAAAAAGCCAGATAAAATCGCATCTCATTTGCAAGAGCTTCTGAATGAAAAAATCTCGGTTCGAGACAGTAATGGGAAAGTAAGCCGAATGACAAATATGGAAGCCTTCCTTAGAAATCTACAAGCAAAAGCCATGCAGGGCAAACAAAAAGAATTAACAATATTCTATAACGTGCTAAAGCAAACAGGTTACTTCGATATCCCTGATGACAGCAAACCCCGTGGTGGTGGGGTATTGGTTGTGCCGGCAACCCTGTCAATGGAGGACTGGATAGAAAGGTACGGTAAAAAACCACCCGACGATGATGGTGATCAGTGAGTGAAGATATCGACTTTAACTGGACTTCCACGACGAAATGAGCGCTTCTGTGTTCAACACACAGGAGCGCTCTATGAATGAAAAACATCGTGAACTAGCCCGTCAATCCTTCGTCTTTGCCAACGAATTGTTGGAAACCGCGCTTGAATTGTCTATTGACGGGCAATCCTCGTCATTAATTGAAAAAGACGTAACCGACTATGCGCTCACATTGCGTCAATTGGCTGAGAGAGTCGCGATTATCTCCGCCTTTCTAGAGCTCATAGCTGAAGAGAACGCACGCATAGCAACAAAGTAAAGGAAAATACCCAGAATGCTCGCTTTCCAGTGGCATTCCCCGCCACGGTATGGCCGTATGGACACTATGGATCTCAAAGCCCTGCCTGAATTAACGGAGGTACTAAGCGCCAATGCTCCTGCGCTACGAGTGATGTACCAGGCCTTCTTCCAACAAGCACCACCGAAGTGGGCGCGCGCCGACACCCTTCGTGGCAATCTGGCCTGGGCCATCCAAGCCAAGTGTCAGGGTCAATCACCGAAAACGCTGAAACGTAAATTGTTATTAAAAGCGGATAAACAACAAGGTGCCTCAACTTCACCTGTCCAATACCAACCCGGTACTTGCCTCATCCGTGAATGGCAAGGTGACACCTATGAAGTCACGATATTAGAGAAAGGTTATCTTTGGCAGGGTAATACTTATCGTAGCTTATCCGCCATATCGCACGCCATCACCGGAACACGATGGTCGGGCCCTCGCTTTTTTGGGCTAAAAGGTACCGCACAAAATGAAAAAACAGAGTAAGCCGCTAATACGCTGCGCCGTCTACACGCGTAAATCCTCAGAAGAAGGACTTGAGCAAGCTTTTAATTCTTTGGATGCCCAACGAGAAGCGTGCGAATCCTATATACACAGTCAGCGTCATGAAGGATGGAATACCTTGACCACACCTTACAAGGACGGAGGGTTCTCAGGCGGAAATATGGACAGACCAGCTCTGGCGAACTTATTAACTGACATCAAATCCGGAAACATTGATGTGATTGTGGTCTACAAGGTAGATAGGTTAAGTCGCTCACTCGCCGACTTTGTGCGCCTCATCGAATTATTTGATAATCACAATGTCTCGTTTGTCTCTGTCACTCAGCAATTTAATACCTCTTCCTCCATGGGTCGGTTGACGTTGAATGTCCTATTATCCTTTGCCCAGTTTGAACGCGAAGTCACCAGCGAACGAATTCGCGACAAAATCGCCGCATCCAAACAAAAAGGCATGTGGATGGGCGGCAGAGTCCCCATTGGCTACGATGTCTTAGAGAAACTATTGGTCGTGAATGAATCAGAAGCGATCACAGTACGCCACATCTATGATCGTTATTTAGATCTGGGTTGTGTCAGAAAACTGAAGACAGAGCTGGATGCCGATGGGTATGTCTCTAAGGCCAGGATAGTCAATGACAAAGCATCAGGCGAGAAACCGTTCTCACGTGGGTCACTCTATGCACTAATAAAGAATCCCATCTATATCGGCAAGACACATCATAAAGGGACGCTTTTTGATGGACAGCATGCCGGGATTGTTGATCCTTCAATCTGGCAACAAGCGCAAGAACGTATTACACGGAATAAACACCTTAACCAGACGCGAACCCTCGCTAAAGATCCCAGCTTACTCGCTGGTCTCATTTTTGATGATAAACAACACCCAATGAGTCCGACGCATACTCGTAAACACAATCGACGATATCGTTACTACGTCTCTCAGGCTGCCCTGCAATTTCAAGAAAATGAAACGGGGAGCGTCATTCGTATTGCCGCACAAGTAATCGAATCGCTCGTCGTCAACACATTGATGACATTGTTAAGTACAGCCGCCACGCTACTCGATGCCATTCAATTAGATGCCCATTCCGCGAATGATGTGAAGCGATATATAGAGCATGGCAATAAGCTTGCCACCTCCTGGAAAGATCTGTCCCCTTCTGAGCACATTAATTTACTGAATCAGATTATTCACCGTATCACATTGGGTAATCGGGAGATGTCTATTGTGTTTTCGCGTCGTGGTCTACGGTCAGTCATAGCACCGGAATTAGAGAGTGGATCAATCGAAGAGCCTTCCCCTAATGAGGATCAATATACTGTCGTAAAGTCGGTCTACTTAAAACGATGTGGTATTGAAACCAAACTCATTATTGCAGGAGAACCAACCTCTCCGGCTCACCCCGAAACCGTTCAGGCCATACAAAATGCTCTGGCAAAAGCACTCAAATGGAATGATGCTCTCGTCCATGGTCAAGTGTCTTCGATCAAGGCTATTGCCACGCAAGAAAACGTAACCTCTCAATTTATTACGCGTCGAATAAAATTAGCTTATCTCTCACCAGATATTATGGAAGCGATCTTTAAAGGTGAGATTCCGCATACCCTATCCATGGGGTTACTTGAAAAATCCATCCCGCTAAATTGGGAACACCAACGCGGAACTTTCGGTTTCGCGTCTTAAACAAACCCAAAAAGACAACTGGCGAATAAGCCAATAGAGACTTTCGGGTAAATTCGTTGGAATTTATGATACTGGGTTGGCTTTTTAGGTCGCTATACCGCGACGACTATCGCGCAAGAGCGTGAATTGTTTGAAGATTGTGGTCTCTGCTCTGAGACTCAGAACAGAGACCAGACTGTATGGCGGAGAAAGAGGGATTCGAACCCTCGATACGCGATTAACGTATACTCCCTTAGCAGGGGAGCGCCTTCAGCCACTCGGCCATTTCTCCGGATTAGTTTACTGTCTTAAATGAGATTCAATTTATCAGGCCTCATCCCGGCCTTCAGCTGCGATAGATGAGGTCGTGCTTAAGACAAACTGCAGTTGTTGTTAATAATCGCCCGAATTACCTTCTTCAGAATAGTCATCCTGACCCGGTTCACCGGTTTTCTCCTGTTGTATGCGATCATAAATTTCTTCCCTGTGAACTGCGACTTCTTTTGGCGCATTCACGCCAATTCTTACCTGATTACCACGTATCCCCAGTACAGTGACATTGACCTCATCACCAATCATGAGGGACTCGCCAACTCTACGTGTTAATATCAACATATTACTTCTCCTCTAATTGTCCCCGGCTACACATCCAGCCTAATTAGAGATCATCCTGGTTATTATTTTTGAACAATCTCTTCCTTTAGTCTGCTCCAGGGCCCCCTTAATTATCTCCCTGATCCAGACCGAATGCAGAGTGTAACGCTCTTACACCCAATTCTAAATACTTATCGTCAACTACAACGGAAATCTTGATTTCAGAGGTCGAAATCATCTGAATATTAATACCCTCCTCGGCCAGCGCGGCAAACATCTGACTGGCGATACCGGCGTGGGAGCGCATGCCGACGCCGACAACCGAAATCTTGGCGATATTATCGTCGCCTTCGACTCCGCCAGCATTCAGATCTTTCGACGTCAATTCCAGAATAGACTTGGCTTTATCGTAGTCGTTTCGGTGCACGGTAAAGGTGAAACTGGTGCTATCGTCATCACCGATATTCTGGATGATCATATCCACTTCAATATTCGCCTCGGCAATCGGCCCGAGAATTTTGGATGCCATACCAGGCGTATCCGGGACACCACGTATCGTCAGTTTCGCTTCGTCCCGGTTATGGGCGATGCCTGCAATCAGTACTTCTTCCATACTTTCATCCTCAGCGGTGATCAGCGTGCCCGGCCCTTCAACAAAGGAGGACAGCACTCTTAACGAAATATTGTATTTACTGGCAAATTCAACAGAACGTATCTGCAATACCTTTGAACCCAGGCTCGCCATTTCCAGCATTTCCTCATAGGCAATGCGTTCTATGCGGCGTGCCTTTTCGACTATGCGCGGATCGGCGGTATAGACACCATCGACATCGGTATAAATATGACACTCATCTGCTTTCAAGGCAGCTGCCATCGCCACAGCCGTGGTGTCAGTGCCTCCACGTCCGAGAGTCGTGATATTGCCGTCCTCATCAATTCCCTGAAAACCGGCAATTACCGGAATTCTACCTGCCTCTAATGCCGCATTCACGCGTTCCGCATCAATTTTCATGATGCGGGCCTTGTTGTGCGAATTATCCGTATGAATAGTAATCTGAGCACCAGTGAAAGACTGAGCGAGACTGCCTTTGGCTTCGAGCGCCATACTCAACAATGCAATAGTCACCTGTTCTCCTGTCGACAGGAGAACATCAAGTTCACGACCCGCCGCTTTGGGGTCAATGTCGTATGCCAGACTGAGGAGGCGATCGGTTTCTCCACCGATGGCGGACAAGACCACAACGACGCTGTGACCAGCATTCCGTGTTGCGATTACTCTCTCCGCGACGGCCTGAATACGATCGATATCGCCGACCGAGGTGCCGCCATATTTTTGAACAATGAGTGACATTTGTCTGTTGAGTATTATTGAAAACGCTAGTGCTGAGTTAAAAAGCCGGCAATCATAGTCCTTTGATAATAAAAATCAAGTAAATCAGCTGTTTAGTTGTTTTTCTATCCAATCAGGGACACTCTCGAGGGCCGCTGCCAGAGCATCAGGTTTGCTGCCTCCGGCCTGTGCCATATCGGGTCTGCCGCCACCTTTACCACCAACCTGTTGAGCAACAAAGTTGACCAGCTCACCCGCTTTAATTTTGTCGGTCGAATCTTTAGATACCCCCGCAACCAAACTGACTTTACCGTCTTTTACGGTCGCCAGAATCAGGACTGCAGTGCCGAGCTTATTCTTAAGTTGATCCACAGTTTCCCGCAGAGTTTTGGGATCAGCACCATCGAGGTGTTTAGCCAATACTTTAATTCCGCCAATTTCGAGCGCATCGCTGGCCATGTCATCACCTGCGCTGCTGGCGAGCTGCGATTTTAACTTTTCAACTTCCTTCTCCAGTTTGCGTGATCGATCCAGAGTGATTTCGATGCGCGACTCAATGGATTCTCTGTCTGCCTTAAGCAAGCTTGCAATTCTTCCCAGTCGTCGATCATTGTCATCGACCCAGCTCAAGGCGGCTCGTCCGGTAAGCGCTTCAATACGCCGCACGCCGGCTGCTATCCCGGTCTCGGATATAATTTTAAACAAACCAATGTCGCCACTTGCACGCACATGGGTGCCACCACATAGTTCAGTCGAAAAACCATCTCCGATGCTGAGCACTCTGACTTCTTCGTCGTATTTTTCACCGAAAAGCGACATCGCACCGGACTCCATAGCCTTGTCCAAAGCCATCAGTTCAACGCCGGTGCTCGAATTGCCAAGAATAATAGAGTTTGTTAATTGTTCGATTTTCCCTAACTCATCGTCACTGACTGCCTGCGGGTGAGCGAAATCAAAACGCAGACGATCGGCGGCAACCAGAGAGCCTTTTTGGCTGACGTGCTTACCCAGCACGTGTCGTAAAGCCTCATGCAGAAGATGGGTCGCAGAATGATTACGAACTATATCGGTGCGGACTTCGGTATTGACCCGGGCACGAAGGTTTTGACCGACACTGACATTACCCTGCACTACTTCACCGAGATGAATATGCGCCTTCCCCTGCTTTTGCGTATCACGGACTTCAAAAACAAGGCCTTCAGCAATCAGTTTTCCACAATCGCCAACCTGCCCGCCGGATTCGGCATAGAATGGTGTCGATGACAAAATGACGCCGCCTTCTTCGCCCTTCTCCAGGCTGGTAACTGTTTTTCCCTCTTTAAATATCGCCTCGACACTGGCGTCGTGCTCAAAACTCTCATAACCGGTAAAGGCGGTGACATAATCAAGACCTGTTTCTGACTGGCTACTGTCGAGTTCAAATTTACTTGCAGAGCGGGCGCGTTTTCGTTGTTCAGCCATAGCTTTGTCAAAGCCGGGTTTGTCCAGAGTCAGATCCCTCTCGCGCGCAATATCTGCGGTGAGATCGATTGGAAAACCGTAAGTGTCATAGAGCTTGAAAACATCCTCACCGGCGATGACCTCGCCTTCCAGATTAGCCAGAATATCTTCAAGATGACGCAAACCCTGTTCCAGAGTTTCCGCGAAGCGGATTTCTTCCTGTCTTAAAGTGCTTTCGACAAACTCCTTTGACTCCAGTAATTCCGGAAAGGCCTCTCCCATTAAATTCGCCAGCGGTTCAACCAGCTTGTAAAAGAAAGGTTCATTAAAGCCGATTTTGTTGCCATGCCTTGCAGCTCGACGAATAATCCGTCTTAAAACATAACCACGGCCTTCGTTGGAAGGAATCACGCCATCGCTTATAAGAAAAGCGCAGGAGCGTATGTGATCGGCAACCACCCGTGCTGAAATAATATCCTCAACAGGTTTTGCACTGATTGCTTCAATGGATTTAATTAAAGACTGAAACAGATCGATGTCATAATTATTATGTACACCCTGCATCACCGCTGCGATTCGCTCCAGTCCCATTCCGGTATCCACCGAAGGTTTGGGTATAGGGTTTAAATTGCTGTCACCATCACGGTCATACTGCATGAACACGAGGTTCCAAATTTCCACATAACGATCGCCTTCCTGCTCGGGACTACCCGGCGGGCCACCGTCAATCTGCTCACCATGATCGTAAAATACTTCGCTGCAAGGGCCGCATGGTCCGGTATCGCCCATGGCCCAGAAATTGTCTTTTTCCCCGCAACGGCTGAAACGATTTTTGTCTACGCCGATTTCATTCAGCCATATATCAGCCGCTTCGTCATCGTCTTCATAAACAGTAATCCATAATTTTTCTGCCGGCAGTTTTAATTCGACAGTAAGAAAATCCCAGGCAAATTGAATAGCTTCACGCTTGAAGTAATCACCAAAGCTGAAGTTGCCCAGCATTTCGAAAAAAGTGTGGTGGCGGGCCGTATAACCAACATTTTCTAGGTCGTTATGTTTACCACCGGCACGCACACAGCGTTGTGATGTAACAGCACGTTCATAGCCACGCTTATCCAGGCCGAGAAACACTTCTTTAAACTGCACCATGCCTGCATTGGTAAACAGTAGTGTCGGATCGTTAGCCGGTACCAATGAACTACTCTTAAGAGGCTCGTGCTTACGGCTCTTGAAGTAGTCGATAAATAACTGGCGTAGTTCGTTAGTCGTCATGCTGTTTTAGTTTTTTAAATAAACGATGGATCTGCTCGCTACTGAAACCACGATATTGCAAAAATCGTGATTGATTAGCCTGTTCTTTATAATCTTCCGGTACATCATCTCCGAATTTTTTTCGATGAACTTCGGCTAGCCGCTCAAGCCAGTGCGGTTCACGCTCATCAAGAAATTCCTCGCTGAGCCACTCAGCGACACCTTTTTGTTTTAATTCCTGCGAAATATGCCTTGGACCATAACCCCGGTTCATACGATCGTGGACAAGAGCCTCAGTAAAACGCGAATCACTTTGCAGACCTTCGTTTTTTAACTGCTCGATAACGCTGTCGATATCCTCGTTATCCAGTTCGCGAGCACGTAACTTACCACGAAGTTCCTTTTCGCTGTGTTCGCGCCTGGCCAACAGGGCCATGGCGCGTTGTCTTACTTCCGCCTCTGTACCACTCAGGCTTCAGCCTCCTCTTCAGCTACATCTTCTTTGGCGCTTGTTTTTTCCGGCATCACCTTGGCTCGGATAGCAGTCTGAATTTCATTTGCTGTTTCAGGATTCTCTTTCAGGTAAACACGAACATTCTCTTTACCCTGACCAATACGATCGCCATTGTAGCTATACCAGGCTCCCGCCTTCTCGATGATGTCGTGCTGAACGCCCATGCTGATAAGTTCGCTTTCGCGTGAAATGCCCATACCATAAAGTATGTCAAAATAAATCTCTTTAAAGGGCGGAGCGACCTTGTTTTTAACTACTTTTACGCGCGTTTCATTGCCCACTATTTCATCGCCTTTCTTAATTGCACCTATGCGTCGAATATCAAGACGTACAGATGAGTAGAATTTCAGCGCATTACCCCCTGTAGTCGTTTCCGGACTACCAAACATAACGCCTATTTTCATACGAATCTGGTTAATAAATATCACCAGGGTATTCGAGCGTTTAATATTGCCGGTTAATTTACGTAAGGCTTGTGACATCAGGCGCGCCTGCAAACCCATGTGGCTCGCGCCCATTTCACCTTCAATTTCTGCTTTTGGAGTCAGCGCAGCAACGGAATCGATAATCACCAAATCCACAGCACCCGAGCGTACCAGCATGTCGGTAATTTCCAGAGCCTGCTCACCGGTGTCAGGCTGTGAGACCAGTAAATCATCGATTTGTACTCCGAGTTTCTCGGCATACTGGGGATCCAGAGCGTGCTCCGCATCAACAAAAGCGGCAGTGCCGCCCTCTTTCTGGATTTCTGCCGCAACGTGCAAGGCCAGTGTGGTTTTACCGGAAGATTCCGGCCCGTAAATCTCTACCACCCGGCCTTTCGGCAAGCCGCCGATACCGAGCCCGATATCCAGGCCGATGGAACCTGTAGAAATCGCCTCTACATCAACAACTACGCCGTCATCACTCATGCGCATGATAGATCCTTTACCAAATTGCTTTTCAATCTGGCCCAGGGCAATGCCCAAAGCCTGTTTCTTTTTCTCGTCCATTAGACTCTCTCTTTAGTATGGTTTAACGAATTAATTCGGTGCTAATTATCACATAATTTTGAGTGGCCAGCGTAGCTTAACTTCATATCTGACACCTTGCTCCTGGCTTATCGATTCGATCAGGCAGAATTCCCTGATATTCCATAATATTGGCTCAAAATCCACAGCTTCATAGTCAGATTTTACCTTTCTTGCCAGAGTAAGATGTGGTCGATATGGGCGTTCAGGTAGTTGCAGCCCGCAGTCCCGGGCCAGCGCGTGTAAAGCCTGAGCTAGCGTTGGCAATTCATCAGGGTAAGTGGAAGGACCGACCCAGGCTATTTTAGGTTTTTGCCACCAGCCGAGACTGTCCAGTCGCAAAGAAAATGACCTCGCCTGAATCTGCTTCGCGCCCTCTTCAAGACGGGCATAAATCTCCTCATCGACATTTCCCAGAAACGCGAGAGTCATGTGAGTATTGCTCTTTGCCAGGAGTCGCGCGTTCTCCAGCGTCAGGCTTTCAGCCAGTGTATAAAGCTGCTCTCTGTGTTCATTCTCCGGCCACAGGCCAAAGAATAATCTCATGCTTCGAGCATATCGAGCAGACCCTGCATCGCCAGTAATACCGACTGCCTGCGTACCTGCTCACGATCACCTTCAAACACAACGCGGGTGGTGACGCTGGATTGATTTCTCTGACACCAGCCGAAACAAACCGTACCAACCGGTTTATCCTCACTGCCTCCGCCCGGACCCGCTAAACCGGTAACCGAAACCGCAATACCGGCGTGACTGTTTTGCAAGGCACCAAGTACCATTTCTGCCGCGCATTCTTCGCTGACTGCGCCAAAATTCGTCAGGGTTTCCGTGGATACACCAAGACATTCGCGTTTCGCGTCATTTGTGTAGGTGACAAAGCCCCTGTCGAACCAGCCGGAGCTACCGGCAATGCTCGTCACGCTATGGGCGATACCACCACCGGTACAGGACTCCGCAGTCACCAGGCTCAACTCGTGCTTCAACATCGCCCCGGCAAGTCGCTCCGTCAGTTCCTGTGTGGCTGTATCAATCATTTTTCTGTCGTCGTTTCTTAAAGAAATTTTGCAATACGCTTGCACAAGTCGCTTCACTTACTCCACCGAGAACTTCAACACGGTGATTCAGTTTATCAGTGGGAATGATATCAAAAACGCTGCCGGCAGCCCCGGCACGTGCGTCATAGGCGCCGAAAACAAGGCGCGAAATGCGAGCGTGAACCATAGCACCGGCACACATGACGCAGGGTTCGAGGGTAACGTAAAGTTGTGCGTCGCTTAGCCTGTAGTTGGAGATATTCAAAGCCGCGGCTCGTAGTGCATTTATCTCAGCGTGGCTACTGGGATCGTGACTGCTAATCGGTCTGTTCCAGCCTTCCCCAATAAGCTCATTGTCAAGAACCACAACTGCTCCTACTGGTACTTCGTCCTCCTGCTCCGCTTTGTCAGCCAGTGACAGCGCGTGCTGTATCCATTTTTCGTCTTCTTGATTCTGCGTCATTATAGCGATGTTGCTTTTTAAAGCTCGCTCATTCCCACTCGATTGTTGCCGGTGGTTTTCCGGAAATGTCGTAGGTCACTCGCGATATACCTTCTACTTCATTAAGAATGCGATTGGAGACATGAGCGAGAAAATCATAGGGTAAATGAGCCCAATGCGCCGTCATGAAGTCGATGGTTTCAACGGCCCGCAGGGCAATAACAAATTCGTAGTATCGCGCATCCCCTTTAACACCGACAGAACGTACCGGAAGAAACACAGCGAATGCCTGACTAACCTGATCGTAGAGGTCTTTTTCAACCAACTCTTCAATAAAGATAGCGTCCGCTCGACGCAGGATATCCGCGTACTCCTTTTTGATTTCACCAAGAATTCTCACACCAAGCCCCGGACCCGGAAATGGATGCCGATAAATCATCCCCGGCTCAAGCCCCAGTTCAACACCAAGACGGCGGACTTCGTCTTTAAATAATTCCTGTAGAGGTTCGATTAACTTCATGCGCATGTTATCCGGCAGACCACCAACATTATGATGGGATTTAATCACATGCGCCTTGCCGGTTTTTGCTCCCGCCGATTCGATAATATCGGGATAAATCGTACCCTGGGCCAGCCAGTCTACGTCTTTGAGTTTTTCAGCTTCTTCTTCAAATACCGCGATAAACTCACGGCCGATAATCTTGCGTTTCTGCTCCGGATCATCCTCACCCATCAGGGCCTGAAGAAAACGTTGCTCGGCATCTACTTTAATGACGTGAACACCCATATTATCGGCAAAGGTTTGCATTACCTGCTCGGCTTCGTTCAAGCGCAATAAACCATTATCAACAAAAACACAGGTCAACTGATCGCCGATGGCTTTATGTAAAAGTGCGGCAACTACCGATGAATCAACGCCCCCGGACAGTCCCAGCAAGACTTTGTCCTGGCCGACTTTTGTCTGCAGTTCTGAGATCGAATTGTCAATAATATTTGACATGGTCCAGTCATTTCCGCAGCCTGCAATCTCATGTAGAAAGCGTTGCAGAATAGCCATTCCCCGGCTTGTGTGTGTGACTTCGGGGTGAAACTGAAGCGCGTAAAGCCGTTTTTCTTCGTTTGCCATGCCGGCAATCGGTGCACTTTCGGTGGAAGCGATGAGTTTGAAGCCTTCGGGCAGAACTTCCACCTTGTCGCCATGACTCATCCAGACATCCAGCAGACCGTGGCCTTCAGTATTGACTTCGTCCTGAATATCGCGCAATAAATCAGAATGGCCTCTGGCTCTGACCCTGGCGTGACCGAACTCGCGCAGTCCGGACGCAGCAACTTTACCACCTAGTTGTTCAGCCATGGTTTGCATGCCGTAGCAAATACCCAGTATGGGAATTCCCATGTCGAAAACTTCAGGCGGTGCGCGAAAGCCATCATCGGCAGTGACTGATTCCGGCCCACCGGAAAGAATAATCGCTTTCGGTGCAAAGGCCTGAATTCTTTCAAAGCTTATGTCGTAAGGATAAATCTCGCTGTAGACATTTGCCTCACGCACGCGGCGGGCAATGAGTTGGGTATATTGCGATCCGAAATCGAGAATTAGTACTCGATCATTGTGGGTATCCGTCATGCTAGACCCGATAATTCGGTGGCTCTTTGGTGATTGTCACATCATGTACATGACTTTCTTTCATGCCGGCACCGGTCAATCGAACAAATTCCGGTTTACTACGCATTTCCTCAATAGTACGACATCCTGTGTAGCCCATTGACCCTCTGACACCGCCCATCAGCTGATGAACTATGGCACTCATTGCCCCTTTGCAGGGTACCCGGCCTTCTATGCCCTCAGGCACCAGTTTCTCTATCTCATCGTTTTCCTGGAAATAACGATCGGACGAGCCATGTGTCTGCGCCATCGCACCAACAGAACCCATACCCCGATAAGATTTGTATGAGCGACCCTGAAATAGTTCTACTTCACCGGGTGCTTCTTCCGTGCCTGCGAACAGTCCTCCGACCATTATTGAATACGCGCCGGCCGCCAGCGCCTTGGCAATATCTCCGGAATAACGAATGCCACCGTCTGAAATCAGGGGCACGCCGCTGGCTTTCAGAGCTTCAGCGACATTATTAACAGCCGTGATTTGCGGCATACCCACACCAGTGACGATGCGAGTTGTACAAATAGAACCTGGTCCGATGCCAACCTTAACTCCGTCCGCGCCAGCCTTAACCAGAGCAAGGGCACCATCCGCTGTCGCCACATTACCGCCAATCACCTGACAATCCGGGAAATTCGCCTTGATCCAGCTGACCATACTCAGCACTCCTTCAGAATGACCATGGGCAGTATCCACCACCAGCACATCGGCGCCGACTTTAATAAGTGCTTCAACCCGCTCTTCGGTTCCGGGTCCAACACCGACCGCCGCGCCGACACGTAGACTTTCATCACTGTCCTTGCAGGCTTCCGGGTATTCACTGGCCTTTTGAATATCTTTTACTGTCACCAGGCCCCGTAACTCAAATTTGTCATTAACTACCAGAACTTTCTCAATTCTATGCTGGTGCAGGAGGCTGGTGATTTCGCTGGTTTCCGCGCCCTCTTTCACAGTCACCAGTCGATTCTTCGGAGTCATTGCCGAGGAGACCGGATCATCAAAGTGTGTCTCAAAACGCAAGTCGCGGCTGGTGACAATACCCACCAGCTCTTCACCATCAACCACCGGTACCCCCGATATACGTTTTGCCCGGGTTAGCTCCATGACTTCACGCACACTCGTTTGTGGTGAAACGGTAAAGGGATCGGTAATCACACCGCTTTCATATTTTTTTACGATACGAACTTCATCAGCCTGTTGTTGCGGACTCATGTTTTTATGGATTATGCCAATACCACCTTCCTGGGCAATGGCAATAGCCAGACTGGACTCGGTGACCGTATCCATAGCCGCTGACATAAGAGGAATTTTGAGACTGATTCCTTTGGTCAGACTGGTTTGCAGGCTGACTTCCCGGGGCAGAACCTGTGAATAGGCTGGTGTAAGGAGAACATCATCAAATGTCAGGGCTTCTTCGGTGATTCGCATTGCGGATGAGCCTTTTTTGGTTTGTGGCGGTGTTGCTGACTTGCATGTAAATAAAAAGGGCGCCTCGATAATCGGGGTGCCCAGTAGCGCTATAGTATAATATTTATCACTCAAGTGGTAAATCGAACATTCGAGTAATTTAGGTAAAAAGATGGTTAAAAACGAATTCGAAAATCGAGATGTATACAACGTTACGCGACTGAATCGCGAAGTTCGCGCGGTACTTGAGGGTAGTTTCCCTCTGCTCTGGGTTCAGGGTGAGATTTCTAATCTGGCCAGACCTGCCTCAGGACATATTTACTTCTCTTTGAAAGATAAGCATTCTCAGGTTCGCTGCGCCATGTTTCGCAATCGCATGCGTTCAATAAAATTTGTGCCGGAAAATGGCATGGAAATTCTAGCCAGAGCCAATGTCGGTCTCTATGAAGGTCGAGGTGAATTCCAGTTAATCATGGAACACATTGAACCGGCTGGCGAAGGTGCATTACAACGCGCCTTTGAAGAATTAAAACAACGACTGAACGAAGAAGGTCTATTCGCCGAGGAACACAAAAAACCACTACCGGCTTTTCCAAAGTCGATCGGCATAATAACCTCGCCAAGTGGCGCCGCTATTCGCGATATTCTACAAGTCTTGCGACGTCGTTATCCGCTAGCCGAAGTTGTAATTTATCCGGTACCTGTTCAAGGTGAAGGTTCAGCCGAGAAAATTATTCATGCCCTGCAGGAAGCTAACAGGCGATATGAGTGTGATGTCCTGATCCTGAGTCGTGGTGGAGGTTCGCTGGAAGATCTCTGGTCGTTCAATGAAGAAAACCTTGCCCGCGCCATTCACAGCAGCAGCCTGCCTGTTGTCAGCGGTGTGGGACATGAAATAGATTTTACCATTGCCGACTTTGTTGCTGATCAAAGAGCGCCTACACCATCGGCAGCAGCTGAACTTGTCAGCCCCGATTGCAGAGAATTGCTTAATTCTATAGAACAAAGTGCATCCGGGCTGGAGCGAATCATTCAGACTAAACTGTCAAACATCGGACAAACATTATATCAACTTGAAAAACGCCTGCCGCATCCGGAACGACGCTTACAACTAATCAGCCAGAGACTTGATGAAACTTCTATACGACTGCAACAGGCGATAAAAGGCGAACTTGCCCACAAGCGAAATACTCTGCTACAAACATCGAGTGAATTAAATAATTTCAATCCACTGCAAATGCTCACGATGAAACGTGATAAGTGTCAGCATCTGTTTGAAAAAATGCAATCCAGGATCAGTTATTTACTTGAACATGCAAATCAGCGTATGCAACACCTGAATCATGCTTTACACACGATCAGCCCGCTTGCGACTCTGGAGAGGGGCTACGCCATCGTCACTCATGGCCAGCAAAATCAGATCGTGCGTGATGCTGAGCAGATTCAGAGTGGAGATATTATCCGAACCCGCCTTGCCCGGGGTGAAATCGAAGCACGCGTGGAATCACTTAAAAAAGCAGATTGAACACGCAGCGAAAAAAAGTACTGTTCTTTTTACTGCTACTCACCAGTCATTTTCCATTTGTCTATGCAGATGCCGTTCCCGGTGGTATCGCCAGAGTATTAATCGATACAGATGAGCGCCCACGTGCTTTTTACAAAGATAAACTGGTGTTAATACTCGGTCAGGCGGGTAATTGGGAAGCTGTTGTAGGCATCGATCTGGCTGCTGAAGCGGGAACTCATAAGCTTAAAATTGAAACGCCTGCCTCGTCCTATTATCTCAACTTTGAAGTTCAGGGCAAAAAATACGAGAGCCAGCACATTACTATAAAGGACAAACGTAAAGTAAATCCGGGCAATCTGGATATGCAACGTATCGCTCGCGACCAGCGTGATATTCTCGAGGCTAAAAGCAGCTGGACAGAGCAGAGACAACCCTCGCTTGAACTACAACTTCCGCTAGCCGGACGCCTGAGTAGTCCTTTCGGCTTAAGACGTTTTTTTAATAATCAGGCGCGTAAACCTCATAGCGGTATCGATATTGCCGCCGCCGCTGGCACAGCGATTGTCGCAGCAGGTTCTGGCGTCGTCATTGCGACAGGAAATTATTTCTTTAATGGTAATACTGTTTTTATCGATCATGGACAGGGCATGCTAAGCATGTACTGTCATATGCAAGACTTCTCGATTGAGGTAGGTGATCAGCTGGAACAAGGTGAAATTATAGGTTGGGTCGGTCAGACCGGACGCGTCACAGGTCCGCATCTGCATTTTAGTGTACTTTTGAATCAGACTATGGTTGATCCCGCACTTTTCCTGACACTGCCCGGGTCCTGAACGAAATTACGGGTTTACTGTTTTCCGACTGAAGCGTCACCAATGGCCTGCAGATCAGCGTGATAAGAAGAACGCACCATAGGTGCGCTGGCAACATTTTCAAATCCGATTGATGCGGCATATTCACCTAATTCATCAAACTCATCAGGATGTACAAAACGCTCAACCGCGAGATGAAAACGACTGGGTTGCAGATATTGGCCAAGTGTCAGCATATCGCAGTCGTGCTCGCGAAGGTCACGCAATACCTGTTTAACCTCTTCTGTTGTCTCGCCAAGACCAAGCATAAGTCCTGATTTACTGCGTAAGCCTGAATAACGTTTTTTGAATTGTTTAATTAGTTCAAGCGACCAGGCGTAATCCGCACCGGGCCTGACTTTTTTATACAAAGATGGAACAGTCTCCAGGTTATGATTCAATACATCCGGACGACATTGCTCAAACTTGTCCAGTGCAACTTCCAAGCGGCCTCTGAAATCCGGCACCAGTGTTTCTATTTTTATCCCGGGTACCGCATCGCGTACGGCGCGAATGCAATCCACAAAATGCTCTGCACCACCATCGCGAAGATCATCCCGATCAACTGATGTAATCACGATGTATTTCAATTTCATCAGGGCGACGGCTTCGGCCAGTTGCTGCGGTTCATTTGTGTCAAGCGGCTGAGGTCGGCCATGTGCGACGTCGCAAAAAGGACAACGGCGCGTGCATAAATCACCCATGATCATAAATGTCGCCGTACCATGACTAAAACATTCACCGAGATTCGGGCAGGAGGCTTCCTCGCAAACTGTATGCAGCTTATGCTCACGAATCAGAGTTTTAAGTTCCTGTACGCGGGGATCGGTCGGTGCTTTTGCACGAATCCATTTTGGTTTTCGCGGAAGTGGTCCTTCCTGTGGAATCACCTTTATCGGAATTCGCGATGTTTTTAGTTCGCCGCGCTGTTCTTTAGTCGGCTTTTGTTTGGGCTCAATCTGCATGGTCTCTCTCATTCAATTCCGTCAGGCTGCATCGTTATCTGCCGTAGCACACAGCCCTTGCTTCTCAATTATTGTACACCCCTCGGGAAATATTTTTTCTCGTAGTTTGTTAACCAAAGCGCTGGCAACTTCGTCAATGGTTAATTCTGGTCTGTATTCGGCAAGTTGTGTGACCCCGAGTTGAGGGTAACCGCAGGGATTGATGCCAGAAAAAGGTGTTAAATCCATATTCACATTGAGTGCGATACCATGATAACTGCATCCGCGTCTGACGCGGATGCCGAGCGCCGCAATTTTGCTCTCCTGCACATAGACACCGGGTGCGCCATCGCGCCTATGCGCCGGTATTTCCAGTTCTTCAAGGTATTCGATGATTGCTTCTTCGAGCACCTGTACATAATCTTTGATACCAATCCCGATTCTTTTCAGATTCAATAATAAATAAACCACTAACTGACCGGGCCCGTGATAGGTTACCTGACCACCACGGTCGCTGGAAACAAGCGGAATATCACCGCTATCCAGAACATGCTCTTTCTTTCCGGCCATTCCAAGTGTGTAGACTGGGGGATGTTCCAGGCACCAGATTTCGTCGTCACTTTCGGCGTCTCGCTGCGAGGTATAGGCTGACATGGCCTGGTAACTCTGCTCATAAGCCAATAATCCAGGCTTGCGCAGGACGAGCTTACTCATAGTGCCATCAGAATCCGTTTTTCCGCCGTCAGATCCATATAAATTCTGTCAAGTTGCTCTCGACTTTGCGCCTTGATGGTAACGGTCACAGACAGGTAACGGCCACCTTTGCTTGATTTCGATTTAACCGCACCCTCCAGTAAATCCGGGCTATGTCGCCTAATCAGGCTGACTACCAACGCGTCGAAATCCTCTGTCGCCTCACCCATGGCCTTGATTGGAAAATCACAGGGAAATTCGAGTAGAGATTCGTCGGTATCCATCACAGTTTGATTAAGTTATATTTCATTAAGATAGACAAAAAGCGTAACATATAAGCCAAGCTTTGCTTACTATTTACAGGATCACTACATCTCCATTAAAACGATAACCAAGGTACTCAAATGAAACTGATAAACCTATTATTGACCCTAAGCCTTTGCGTTTCCATGCCATCGATAGTTTTCGCTGAAGGCGAAGAAAAATGTGAATATCCGACACAACCACCAATTCCGAATGGCCGAAAAGCCACCGAGGCTGAGCTTGTCGCAGCACAGAAAGCAATGAAAGCCTATCTGGCGGAAGGTGATGCCTTCATAGCATGTATAACGGAACAGGAAGAAAGCTGGGGTGATGAAGCCACACCAGAGCAAAAAGAAATGGTTGTTCGATTTAACAACAAAGTTGTCGATGACATGCAGGCCGTTGCAGACTTATTTAATGCTGCTGTCAGGGCCTACAAAGGCAAAAAATGATTAATTTTTCCAGATATAAGCGTTTCTGGCTTGCTTATCCATAGTAAGTATTCACTAATCAACAAAAAGAACACATGAGCGAAAAACCTACCGATCCGGGCATATTGCGGGATATCCCTATTTTCAGCTCACTTTCTGAAGCTGAATTGAGCGAAATCCTCAAGTCAGAAGACAATAGTATTGAAGAATTCGGCCCCAAAGAAGTCATTATTCGTGAATCGGAGATTGGCGATTGCATGTTCGTAATGATGGATGGGATCGCAGAAGTCTCGATTCGCAGCGGTGGTGGTGGTCGTGAGGTGACTATTGCGACTTTGAGGCCGGGTGACTTTTTCGGTGAGGCTTCATTATTACCGGAAAATACAGATCGGCGAAATGCCAGCGTACGTGCTATGCATCAGTGCACGGTGTTCAAAATTGACAAGAGACACGTTCTTCTCAGCGTCAAGGCTGAATTCGATGAGGAGGAAGAAATTACCGTTCGTAAAGCCTCGCCTCTTGGAGACGAGGTTGTCACACTTCTGAAGGGCATGCGTCTGTTCAACAGTCTCGCTGATGAGGAACTTGCCGCCATCGGCAACTGGACAGAAATCCTCACAGTCGGCCCCGGTGATTTCGTTCTGAAAGAGTCCGAATCTGGCGATTTTCTTTACGTCGTACTCGATGGCACCGTGGAAATCTTCACGCTTGATGAAGATGGCAAAATAACCATGCTTGCCGAGCACGGTCGTGGTAATTATTTTGGAGAACAGGCTTTATTGCCGGGCAGCAGCGGTACGCGTAATGCCTACGTAAGAAGTAACGATGAGGTTAGATTAATCCAGGTTCCAAAAGAATATTTCAGACTCGTTATTAATCGCGATAGTGTATTGTTCGAAGCACTGAAAAAAATTGGCGCTGCGCAAAACGAAGAAATTAAAAAAATACACGGCTCCTGATTTACCCGCCAATCGTTTCAATTTAAGTCGGAATTGAATCTAATCAGTCTTTCTCCGATACTCATGTCTGTATGAATGCCCTAGATATTAAACAACTAAAAAAGACTTACAGCAACGGAAAAACTGCGCTGCAGGGTATCGACCTTCAGGTAAAGGAGGGTGACTTTTTCGCTTTGCTCGGACCAAACGGTGCTGGCAAGTCAACTACCATTGGTATTATTTCTTCTCTGGTCAACAAATCGGCTGGTGAAATTTCAGTCTTTGATTACAACATCGACACACGACTCTCAATGGCAAAAGCCTGTCTTGGCATCGTGCCACAGGAAATTAACTTTTCTCTTTTCGAGACCACTATCGAAGTAGTTTTGAACCAAGCCGGTTACTATGGAATACCTCGCAAACTGGCGAAAATTCGTGCAGAGAAGGTATTTAGAGAACTGGATTTGTGGGACAGACGTAACGATATCTCACGCACTCTCTCCGGAGGTTTCAAACGCCGGCTGATGATTGCGCGCGCGCTGATACATGAACCAAGACTTCTGATTCTTGACGAACCGACTGCTGGCGTAGACGTTGAGCTACGCCGTTCCATGTGGGATTTTTTACGTCAACTTAATCGTAGTGGAACTACAATCGTGCTGACGACCCATTATCTCGAGGAGGCTGAAAGCCTTTGCGAAAATATCGCAATTATCGATAACGGTCAGATCATTGAACACAGTTCTATGAAAGAATTACTCGGCAAACTGAACGTAGAAACCTTTATTGTCGAACTGGAAGATGAAGTAACAGATTTACAGGAAAATAAGCAATATCCTCTTCATCAGATATCAGCAAACAGTATCGAAGTGGAAGTAAACAAGTCGCAGAATATTAACGAATTAATTGATTACTTCAGTAGTAATAATATTGGCGTGCGCAGTTTACGTAGCAAATCTAACAGGCTTGAAGAATTATTTATCAGGTTATTAAGTAATAATAATAGCGAAGAACACTGAGTATGACTGCAGATAAAATCTTCGTTGCTTATCAGACGATAATCATAAAGGAAATTACCCGTTTTACCCGTATCTGGGTACAAACAATATTACCGCCTGCAATTAGCATGACACTCTATTTTGTGATTTTCGGTAGCCTCATTGGATCTCGAATCGGTAAGATGCAGAACCTTGATTATATGGAATTCATTGCACCCGGTATTGTGATGATGTCGATCATCAATAATTCCTACTCAAATGTAGTCTCATCTTTTTTCGGTGCCAAACTTCAGGGGCATATTCAGGAAATGCTGGTGGCACCTGTCCCGAATATTATTATTCTCGCCGGGTACGTAACAGGTGGAGTTATCAGGGGTCTTCTGGTTGGCCTTATTGTGACAATAGTTGCTCTATTTTTTACGGATCTACAAGTCGACAATTATCTTATCGTTTTTACTGTCGTCGTGCTTACTTCAATATTATTTTCTCTTGGTGGAATGGTAAACGCTGTATTCGCACAAAAATTCGACGATATTTCTATTATTCCAACCTTCGTACTGACCCCCCTCATTTATCTGGGAGGTGTATTTTATTCTATCGATATGCTGCCCGAATTCTGGCAGTCAGTGTCACATTTTAATCCAATACTCTATATGGTGAATGCGTTTCGATATGGAATGCTGGGTGTATCAGATATCAATATTGTTCATGCCTTCAGCATAATACTACTATTTATTGCTTTATTATTTTGCTATTCACTTTACCTGCTTGAAAAAGGTATTGGCTTAAAGAGTTAAAATTTGTCTTTAAGTCTGTCAAGAATTTCCTGAGTAAACTCACGGGTGCCAAGCGAACCACCAATATCACCAGTGCAAGCACCATCTGCAATAGCGGAGAGTATAGCCAGTCTCAGTTCGTGACCAATGTCATAGCGATCGATGTGATCAAGCAACATGCCGAATGCAAGTAAGATAGCAGTAGGGTTACATTTATTCTTGCCGGCAATATCGGGAGCCGTACCGCCAGAAGGATCAAACATGGCTATATCAACTTCATCGTTCTCAGTGAAACTGAAATTTCCACTGGCCCCGGTTCCAATACTACCAATCAAGCCACTTGCCATATCAGAAAGAAAATCACCATACTCATTAATGACTACGACAACCTGGTAATCCTCAGGTTTAAGGATAATTTTCGCGAGTAGTGCATCAAACAATTCCACATTATGAGGAATGTCCTGAAAATCCTGATGGACATCTTCGACAACCTGCTGAAACAAACCATCGGTTGCTCGCTGGATAGTGTGTTTTGATGAAGAAGTAACTCTCAGCTGTTTCTTTCTCGCAAATTCAAAAGCGAAACGCGCCGCCTGACGACAGGGATCACGCTCCACCAGTCTGATCGAAATAGCTGAATCTTTACCGATCATCCTTCCCGGATCATCGTATGTTCCACCGGTCGCTATTCTGACTATATATAAAAATACTTCTTCAGTGAAATTGGAATCGATTCCCTTTATGGAAATAACCGGTCGTAAAATAACACTGAAATTACACATTCTGCGAATAACGGCATTCGGACTGCTGACGTTTGTGACTGTAGGGTACTTGATCGATAATCGCGTTGATTTCATCGACTCGAGTACGTGATCGAACAAATCTCTATTACCAGACTCGCGATTTTCGAGAGACAGATCGAAAGGGAGAAAATCAAATTTTATCGGCAACGCTTCAGCAATGGCGTGAACCGACTCACGTAGTTCAGGTCCTATTCCATCACCAAGTAACTCAGTAACTTTAATTGCCGTCATTATTTATCTCCTGTTTCGTTACAACGCTTAACTTACACTTACTTTAGCATGCCCGGATTACTTTTAAATTCTTTAAACAACTGGTCGACTTTTTTCCACATCGGCCCCGTCTTTCCGTCTGCTACGTCGCGTTCGTCTACCCGGACGACTGGAGCAACTCCCATGCTCGAACTTGTCAGCCAAACTTCATCTGCTGATTCAAGATCAGATACAGGAACTGAATCTTCAGAATACTGAATCCCGGCGTAATCCAGAAGCTCCAGCAATAAATCCCGGGTAATACCAGGTAAGACGCTGCCATCTTTCCTTGCTGTCACAACGGTGCTGTTTTTGACGACAAAGACATTGCTGGCAGCTCCTTCCGTCACCATGCCGTCCCTTATTAATATAGTCTCCACAGCACCATCGGCATCATTTGCCTTTCGCTTTAGCATTACGTTGGCCAGCAATGCTGTTGTCTTAATATGACAATAGTCCCAACGTATATCCTCATGGGTTATTACTTTTACACCTGGGGCAAGATCCTGTTCTCTGACTTCTCTACTCATAACAAAAACTGTCGGTTGGAGGTCATTCATGTGTAAATGTTCTCTATCGCTAACCCCACGGGTGACCTGCATATATAGAGAACGACTCGAATTTGACGGGTTCTTTTTAAGTACATCAGTAAGAATTTGTTGCCATTGCGATTCAGAAAAAGGATTGGCAATAGCTATGGCATTTAGACTGTTGTTCAGGCGTTGAAGATGTTCCTGAACTCTAAAAATATTCTCATTATAAACTGGTATAACCTCGTATACAGAGTCAGCAAAGGTAAATCCCCTATCCAGCACTGACACTCTAGCCTCAGTAACCGGCAGAAACTCACCATTGAGATAAACAATCGACATAAGCTTCCTTATTCGAATAGTAACTTGATATCGTCTTTTATTCGGTTCAGAAAGCTACCCTCTGCTACTGAATCAAGTGCGACCAAAGGGCGACTTGCGACTTTCTCGCTTTCCAGAGTAATCGCCAGTGTTCCCTGTACCTGCGATCGCTCAATCGGTGCAACAATTTGCGGGCTAATTTCGATTTGTGCATCGAGTTTCTTGTACTTCCCGCGAGCGATAGTTACATACAAGTCTTCTTCGAGGCCTATATCGAAAGTCTCTTTTTCACCTTTCCAGACTTTAGTAGAATTAATCACTTCGCCAGCCACATACAATTTATGCGTTTCATAAAATCTGAATGAGAAATTAAACAAGGACTGCGTGGCCCGGGTTCGTGCTTTGGTACCTTCTGTTCCCATAACTACTGAAATCAGTCGCATCTCATCCCGTTTCGCGGACGACACAAGACAGTATCCTGCGCTATCGGTGTGACCTGTTTTAATGCCATCAACGCTACTGTCGCGCCATAACATCTGATTGCGATTGTGTTGTTTGATTCCGTTAAAAGTGAATTCTTTAATGGAGTGCCATGCATATATATCAGGATGATCCTGTATAACGGCGCGGGCCAGTATTGCCATATCTCTTGCCGTTGTGTAGTGATCTTCGTGCGGTAAGCCGGTACTATTTACGAAATTAGAACCCGTCATTCCGAGATTAGCGGCATACTGGTTCATTACCTGAACAAACACTTCTTCACTTCCGGAAATATGTTCAGCCAGCGCGACACTGGCATCATTACCGGACTGTACGATTACACCTTTGAGTAAATCTTCTACCGACACTTCCTTATCAACTTCTATAAACATACGCGAACCGGTCATTCTCCAGGCCGCTTCACTTATCATAACCATATCAGTCATTTTTATGTTTCCCTCTGCCAGCTCACTGGAAACAACATAGACGGTCATCATTTTTGTCAGACTGGCAGGCTCCACCCTCTGATCGATATTCTCTTCGACAAGATAGCGTCCACTATCGAAATCAACTACAAGATACGAAGTGGCATTGATCTTCGGAGGAGCCGGAACAATAGCCGCCTGCGTATTACCAAGCGAAAAAAGAAATATTATGAACAGTAATTTTTTCCGAACTGACATCATTTTTGATTTACCCAAGCTGTAATTTTAACTATTTGAATTTTCTTAGTATTGTTACTCGAGCACAATACGATGCTCGTTAATATTAAAATCTGCTAACTGATCAACTATTGAATCGGCCTTGTCAACATCGTACAAAGGTCCAATCTGGACCCGGTATAATAATTTTCCATTTATCGTGGCAGACCTTACATTTACTATATTTTCGCCCAGCCCGGCAATCCTGTTTCGCATACGCTCCGCGTTTATCTCGTTGCCAAAGGCACCAACCTGGATGAAAAAACCCTGAGCGCCGGAAGTCAGTGCCGTTCTCACAGGCGCACCCGGTCCCTTAGTGACGGTTTCTTTTTTGTTTTTCGAGTGTTTTTTGTAGTTGCCGGGATCGATTGCCCGGATTTTTACCAGGCCTGTTCCATTTGCGACAATGTCGAGCTTTCGTGCTGCCGTATAGGATAGATCAATAATACGATTTTGATGAAATGGTCCTCTGTCATTTACCTTCACAATGATACTACGCTTATTCTTGAGGTTGGTTACTTCTACATAAGTCGGTAGAGGCAAACTTTTGTGTGCTGCGGTCATTGCATACATATCATATGTTTCACCACTTGATGTGCGTCTACCGTGAAATTTCTTCCCGTACCACGAAGCAATACCTTTTTGCACAAAGTCTTTACTGTTGTCGAGAACATAATATCGCTTTTCGAAAACCACATAGGATTTCGGGTTTCCATATTTACTTTTGGGTTCCGCACGCGGTACAGCATTGGGAACTTTATCTATATCAATTTTAACTTCGCGAGATTCAGGTGCGCTGTCCCTTGCGCTGTCTTTCACTTCCTTATTTCCACTACAGGAAACCAGAGTCATGCAAAATAAAGACATTAAAATGTATCTGCGTATTTTTATCAGGCGCTCGAACTTGTTTGTCATTTTACTCTCAACCACGCTTTCAGGAAGATTTCTGAGCATTATATTTTTTTAATATCTCAGTAGATAACTGATACACTGCCATCGCGTAAAGTGCACTGTGATTATAGCGAGTGATGACGTAAAAATTATGAAAGCCAAGCCAGAACTCGGGTTCTTTTTTCTGCTCGTATTCCAGAAATTTAATTTTCATGTCCTGCTCCGGCATTTGCTTGCCACTAATTCCATACTGAGCGAGTTCTGAGCTATTCATATGTAATTCCAGGCCTTTTGATAAAACCGCAAGATATTTGTCGTTTTCAACCTCTGCCCGTGTAGCAACCATTTCACCGGCCTTCCAGCCATGTACTTTGAAATAGTTTCCTACGCTTCCGATTGCATCTACCGGGTTATCCCAGATATCTATCTTATTATCACTATCGAAGTCTGCGGCATAACTACGATAGCTACTGGAAATAAATTGTGGAATCCCCATCGCTCCGGCGTAAGATCCTTTAACCTGCATAGGATCCAAACCCTGTTCCCGACACAAAAGCAAAAAATGTTTTAGCTCGCTGCGAAAAAAACGACTTCTTTTAGGGTATTCAAATGCGAGTGTCGATAGCGAGTTAATTACCTTATATTTACCGGCGTGTTTACCATAACGTGTTTCCACACCGATTATGGCTACTATTATTTCCACAGGCACGCCATACTTCTGCTCTGCTCTACGTAAAGTCTCTTCATTCTCCTGAAGAAATTTCACACCGAGTTTTATTCTGTCTGCTGTGAGAAAGATCGGTCGATACTTGTACCATGGTTTAGCTTCAGCTGGTCTCGAAATAGCCTTAATTATTGATTCTCTAATCTTTGCCTGATCAAAAATATTCTTGAGATTCGCTTCATCAAATTCATGTTCATTTACCATTTCATCTATAAACTGCTTAACATCGGTACGACTACTTAATGTATCTGAACTTGCAGTATGTATAAAACCTAGCAGGCTAATCAGCAGAAAAAATGACTTGATTGTGTTCATATTATGTTTTTAATCCGATAGTAAGCGTCTGTGTGTGTGAATAGCCATCATTATTCCGAAGGCCAACATTAAGGTAACCATTGACGTTCCACCGTGGCTTATCAGAGGTAAGGGAATTCCTACCACGGGTAACTGTCCGATTACCATTCCCATATTAACAAAAACGTAAACGAAAAAAGTAAAAGTTAAGCCGGAACCAAGTAATCGACCAAAAGTGTTTTGTGCATTAAGCGATATATAGAGTCCGCGTACGATAATAAACATGTATACACAAATTAATAATAAAACACCCATCAATCCAAATTCTTCGCAAAATACGGCGAAAATAAAATCAGTTGAGCGCTCAGGTAAAAACTCAAGATGTGACTGTGTTCCATTCAGCCAGCCTTTACCATAGAGCCCTCCCGAACCAATCGCTATCTTTGATTGAATAATGTGATAGCCCGAACCGAGTGGGTCTTTCTCAGGATCAAGCAAAGTTAAGACTCTCTGCTTCTGATAATCGTGCATTAGAAACCAGAGTACCGGTGTTGAAAGCGCCGCACTCAGCCCGAACCCTATAATCAGACGCCAACTCACACCGGCTACAAACAATATTGAAAGACCGGCAGCTGCCACCAGCAAACTGGTACCTAGATCGGGCTGCCTGGCAATCAATAAAACCGGAATAACAATTAATACAGTAGCGTAGAATATTCTGACGAGACCCGGTGGCAAGTGTCTGTCCGCAAAAAACCAGGCCAGCAGTATTGGTAAAGCAAGTTTCATTAATTCTGACGGCTGGAACCTGACAAAACCCAGATTAAGCCAACGTTGGGCACCTTTGCCAATTTCGCCGGTAATCAGTACCAAAGCCAGCAATATGATTCCCAGCAGATAGATCCAGACAGACATCCGCGCCAGTCGGGCTGGCGATATTTGCGCAATCATTAACATTAATAGCAGAGCCAGACCCATACGTGTCGCCTGCCTGTATATCAGGGCCATATCCTGACCACTGGCGCTGTAAAGTACCAACAATCCAATGGAACAGAGTAAAAACAGACCAAAAAGAAGAGGAACGTCAATGTGCAATCTATGTGAAAAGGATCGATCTTCCACTAGCCTGACTCCGCCTCATTTATTCCCTGCAAATGGTGATCAAAAAGTACGCGGGCGATTGGTGCTGCACCTGATGAACCGCTACCACCATTTTCAACAACGATAACCAGAGCAATACGCGGGTTCTCAACCGGGGCGAATGCAATAAACAATGCATGGTCTCTGAATTCTTCTCTTACTTCTTCCGCGTCGTATTCCTCATCCTGAGCAATGGCAATTACCTGCGCCGTGCCCGTTTTGCCGGCCATCATATAGGCTGCACCTTTACCAACCCGCCGTGCCGTGCCGCGTTGACCATGGGTTACTTCGGTCATTGAATCTATTACCGTCTGCCAGTGACTTTGGTCACTGGCTTCGACGCGACCGTAGATTTCCGGTTTAAATTCATCGACGACTTCATTAGTAATGGAATCACGCGCATTCGCAAAAAGATGTGGTCGAACCAGTTTTCCTCTGTTTGCAATAGCTGCCGTAGCAACTGCAAGATGAACGGGTGTAACCAGACTTGATCCCTGACCAATACCCACTATCAAGGTTTCTCCCGGGTACCAGGCCTGACCATATGCCCTTCGTTTCCATTCCCTGGAAGGATTGAGACCTGCCGCTTCGCCGACAATATCAATATTTGTTCTCTCACCAAAACCGAACTTTGCCAGAACCTCATGCACACGTTCTATCCCCATTTCATGGGCAAGCGCGTAAAAATATACATCGCAAGATTGTGCAACAGCATTTTCCAGATTGGTATGCCCGTGGCCAGTCTTTTTCCAATCGCGATACCGGTGGGTGCTTCCTTTCAGGCTGTACCAGCCCTGACACCAGGTCTCATCAAGATTTGTGCGAAGCCCATAGTCAAGAGCTGCAAAAGCAAAAAATGGTTTTATAGTTGAACCGGGCGGGTATTTACCCTGCAAGGCCCGATTCAGTAAAGGAGAATCACTGGAGTTTAGTAATTTTTTATATGAGGCAGAATCGATACCGTTAACAAAAGGATTCGGGTCGTAACCGGGCGCACTGACCATGGCCAGTATGCCACCGTCACGCGGATCAATCGCTACAATCGCGCCGCGCTTACCATCCAGAGCTTTTACTGCGAGATTTTGTAAGGAGACATCCAGTGTCAGATAAATATTTTTTCCGGATACCGGAGCAGTCCTGTCCAATAAGCGGATAATTCTGCCAGTTGCATTAACTTCAACCTGTCGATAACCGACGCTCCCGTGCAAGAGGTTTTCATAAGCCTGTTCCACACCGAGTTTGCCAATATGGCTGGTACCTTTATAGTTTGAGGTGTCCAGTAATTCCAGTTCATCTTCGTCGATCATGCCGACGTAGCCACTGACATGAGCCAACTTCTCAGCCAACGGGTAATAACGATTCAAGCCCGCGACCACATCGACTCCTGGAAACAGATGTCGGTTTACCGATAGTATGGCAACATCATCATCACTCAGGTTAAACTTAAGGGGCACACTGACAAAACGATGTTTTCGTTTAAGCTGTTTTCTGAAACGCTCGATATCAGAATTATCAAGTTCAATCAGTCCAGAAAGTCGGTCGATCGTTTGCTCAATATCATCAACCTGCTCAGGAATAACTTCCAGACTGAAAGAAGGCCTGTTATTGGCAAGCAGTACTCCATCATTGCTGAATATGAGGCCACGAATTGGTGCAATTGGCTGTATTTTTACCCGATTATGCTGTGACAGAGTCGTAAAGTGATCATGCATGACGACCTGCAGAAAAAAAACCCGCACTACAATTAACAGGCCTAGCAGGAACATAAGCATACCGGCGAAATATATACGTCTGCTGATCAGACGATATTCATAACCGGGGTCCTTGAGATGAAACTCAGGTGGCATCGCAGCTTTTAATCAAGATCAATATACGTGATACCTGCGCCTGAAATCGCGAAGCATTATAAATAACCATGGCCAGAGCAACATACTGGTGAGTGCCGGTAACCATATTGACCAGTGCTGTGAAGGAATACCCATAATGCCGCGAACCCACATATTAAAAAACTGGAAAACCAGTATATACATGCAGACGATGAATGCCTGCTGGGCAAGTGGATAAACCCTGATACGCTGATAAGAAACAATGGTAATCCAGGCAATTACTGCCAGTCCGAGCGCATGTTGACCTAGCACAGTGCCTTGCTGCACATCCAGAAGTAAACCTAATACCCATCCCACACCTATGCCAACTCTGTCAGGCAATGCCATACACCAGTAAATAAGAACCATGGCAAGCCAGGATGGTCGCCAGTTACTTGCCCACTCAGGCAAAGGCATTGCCGTGAGCATAATCGCAATTACAAAGCTCACAACAATAACCCAGCCGCCATTATGCTGTTTCGCAATCATTCTTTTGCCGCCACTTCGTTGAGTTCCTGCTTTTGTATTTGATCATGAGGCCACACAAGAAGAACCTCTCTGCTTTTACCAAGGTTTGCACTGGGTAAGACTGATACCCGCGCAAAGGGTTCGCCGGGTACAAAATTAATTTCCGAAATTGTGCCTACCGGATAACCTCTCGGGAAGCGATTGCCGAGCCCCGAGGACACAATCAAATCACCCTCGTGTATATCAGCATTAGTCGGTAAATGTTCGAGAGAAAGAATCGCATCCTGTCCGGTTCCCACTGCTATTGCGCGCAAGCCATTTCGATTGATCTGGACGGGCAAGGCGTGAGTTGGATCGGTAATCAATAGCACGGTACTGGAGAAAGGACCAACATGGATAACCTGCCCCATAATTCCGCCGGCATCGACAATCGGCTGGCCGTCATACGCACCCTGATTACGACCTTTGTTTATAACGATCTGTCTTCTGAAAGGCTCAAGATCTACTTCAATAAGTTGCGCAACAAGAACGCGTTCACCCAGTTCGATTGACGATTCGAGTAACTCCCTGAGGCGCTTATTCTCTTCTTCAAGCACAGCAAAACGCTGTAATCGAGAGTTAAGTTTTAGTTGTTCCTGATTGAGTCGTTCGTTTTCTTCAAGCAATTTTGAACGAGTGACAAATGAAGCCGATAACCAGTGTGTTGCAGCCACAGGAAGATTAACAACATATTGAATTGGATAAACGAGTGTCGAAAGCACAGAGCGGACATTTTCCAGATGCTGTTGCCGATGATCTACGGTCATCAATATTATCGAAACCACCACAAAAATGATGACTCTTACATTGGCTGACGGGCTTTTCAGGAACAGTGTTTTGATAACGCGCCCCCTGGTCTCTAACTAAACTCTTACTCGACTGTTAAAATATCGCTTCCGTATTCATCCACCATTTCCAGATAGCGTCCACCACCGCGAGCAACGCAGGTGAGTGGATCTTCAGCAACAATAACCGGCAAACCGGTTTCTTCCATTAATAGCCTGTCCAGATCTCTCAACAAAGCACCACCGCCAGTCAGCACCATCCCACGCTCGGCCACATCTGAACCCAGTTCCGGTGGTGTTTTTTCCAATGCATTTTTAACCGCGTCGACGATTCCGGTAAGCGGTTCCTGCAAAGCTTCCAGTATTTTATTGCTGTTGAGAGTAAAACTACGCGGTATACCTTCTGCCAGATTCCTTCCTCTGACTTCGATTTCACATACTTCATTGCCGGGGTATGCACAGCCTAATTCGTGCTTAATGCGCTCTGCAGTTGCGTCACCGATGAGGGTGCCGTAATTACGTCTGACATAGTTAATAATCGCTTCATCGAATCGATCTCCGCCAATTCTTACCGAATCGGAATAGACAATGCCATTCAGGGAAATTACGGCGACTTCAGTAGTACCTCCACCAATGTCCAGCACCATCGATCCTCGCGCATCACTTACCGGCATACCTGCACCGATTGCTGCTGCCATTGGTTCTTCAATCAGATGCACGGTTCTCGCGCCAGCTCCCATGGCGGATTCTCTAATAGCCCGGCGTTCAACCTGAGTAGAACCGCAGGGTACGCAAACAAGTACCCGTGGACTGGGTTTAAATACAGTACCGCCATGCACCGCATGAATGAAGTACTGCAACATTTTTTCGGTAACGGTAAAGTCTGCTATAACCCCGTCTTTAAGAGGTCGAATGGCAGTGATATGTCCGGGCGTGCGGCCGAGCATTCGTTTTGCTTCCGCACCAACTGCGCGGATGGATTTGGCGTTAATGGTATCGCCATCTTTACGTATGGCGACGACAGAAGGTTCGTTCAGAACAATGCCTTTGCCACGGACGTAAATCAGTGTGTTCGCTGTACCAAGATCAATAGACAAATCATTGGAAAAAAAACCGCGTAATCGTTTTAAAAACATGTATTGTTAATTCGTTCCTGTCATAGGGTTACTAAAGATTCGGCTGCATGGACCGGGGAGATGGTAATTAGCGTCTTGTTTCATTTTCTCATGCCTAATCCGCACTATTTTCAATCTTAAGCGAATGCAGGCCTGAGCCTGAATTTTCTGAATGATCTCAAACTCCTGCATGATCAGCTTCATACTACTTATAAAAGCGTAACTGTATCAATGGGGAAGACTTTGAGCAAGCTGTTAGGTATGATAAATAGCTCATTTTTCAACAACAAATAGGTATTTATTGATGTCAATCGATAGCTCTGAAATCAGGAAAATCGCCTGGCTGGCGAGACTCGCACCCGGAGAGTCTGAAATTAGCGATAGTGCCCTTGAAATGGGTCGGATTCTGGATATGGTTGAGCAGATGAATTCGATTGACACCAGCGAGGTTGAAGCACTTGCCCATCCTCTGGATATCTGCGCCCGCCTGCGTGCGGATGAGGTAACTGAAACTGATAATCGGGAACATTTCCATAGGATTGCCCCCTCAGTGGCTGAGGGTCATTATCTTGTCCCAAAAGTTATCGAATAATTAACATTCCTGACAGTTAGCCGTAGTTCAGAATCGAAGATACTAACCATGTTGCAACATACTCTAGCTGAGTTATCAGCACTCCTGCTTGCCAGGAAAATCAGCAGTGAAGAACTGCTACGTGCCTATATTGATCGCAATGAGACACTTGGCAGGGAACTGAATTGTTTTATCAGCTTCATACCGGAACTGGCACTGGAGCAAGCTCGCCGGGCCGATAAGCTACTGCAGACGGGTGAGGCCTCTGCGCTCGCCGGGATTCCAATCGGTCACAAGGATATTTTTTGTACTGAAGGAATAAAAACATCCTGCGCGTCTAGAATTCTTGATAATTTTATTGCCCCTTACAACGCGACGGTTGTGGAAAGACTCAACAAGGCGGGCATGGTCACCCTGGCGAAGACCAATATGGACGAGTTCGCCATGGGCTCATCGAATGAAACCAGTTTTTATGGGGCCAGTCTGAATCCCTGGGATAAGCAACGAGTCCCTGGTGGCTCCTCAGGAGGATCAGCTAGTGCAGTCGCTGCCAGACTACTTCCCGCAGCTACCGGCACAGATACAGGCGGCTCAATAAGACAACCCGCAGCGTTTTGTGGAATTTCCGGTCTCAAACCGACTTATGGGCGTGTGTCTCGCTATGGCATGATTGCTTTCGCCTCCAGCCTGGATCAGGGTGGCACTCTGACCCGAGATGCGCGGGACTCGGCAATGTTGCTTGGGGAAATGGCTGGTTTTGATCCCCTCGATTCAACCTCCGTAGATCATCCCGTTGATGATTACACGGGCGCATTGGATAAGCCCATTGAAGGACTTCGTGTTGGCTTACCAAAACAGTTTTTTAATTCGAAGCTGGACTCCGGCATCGCTGACAGGATCGATGATGCGATAAAGGAACTGGAAAAAGCCGGCGCCCGGATATTCGATATCGAACTTCCCAATACACATTTATCCATACCAGCCTACTATGTGATTTCACCTGCGGAATGCTCTTCCAACCTCGAACGTTATGACGGTGTCAGATTCGGTTATCGATGTGAAAACCCGGTCGATCTTAGCGACCTCTATTGCCGTTCGCGTGAGGAGGGTTTTGGCAAGGAAGTAAAACGACGAATTATGATTGGCACTTACGTTCTATCCTCAGGTTACTACGATGCCTATTATCTGAAAGCTCAGAAAGTCCGGCGCCTGATTCGCGACGATTTTCAACAGGCATTCAGTCAGGTTGATGTCATCCTGGGTCCGACAACACCGTCGACTGCCTTCAAACTGAATGAAAATATGGACGACCCCCTGAATATGTATCTGTCTGATATTTTCACAGTATCGGTAAATCTGGCAGGTTTACCGGCAATGTCCATTCCGGTTGGTTTCTCAGATTCTCTGCCTGTCGGTATGCAATTAATAGGTAATTACTTCGATGAAAGCAGACTGCTTAATCTTGCTCATCAATATCAGACCGTCACTGACTGGCATGAACACACAGCAGAGGGGTTTGAACTGTAATGAACTGGGAAACAGTAATTGGACTCGAAATTCATGTTCAGCTCTCCACCCGCAGCAAAATATTTTCAGGTGCGTCCTGTGAATATGGGGCAGAGGCGAATACACAGGCCTGTGCAGTCGATCTTGGTTTACCGGGTGTGTTACCGGTAATTAACGAGGCGGCAATTCGCAGTGCCATAAAATTTGGTCTCGCCATCGGTGCTGATATTGCTGAAAAATCCGTATTCGCCAGAAAAAATTATTTTTATCCTGACTTACCCAAAGGCTATCAAATCAGTCAGTTTGAATTGCCTGTCGTCAGTGGTGGTCAGGTTGAAATTCAACTGGATGATGGCAGTCAGAGGACCATCAATGTCACCCGCGCTCATCTTGAAGAAGACGCAGGCAAATCCGTGCATGAAGGCTTCGGCAATTCTACCGGTATTGATCTGAACCGGGCTGGCACGCCCTTGATTGAAATTGTCTCCGAACCTGAATTACGGTCCGCGGAAGAAGCCGTAGCTTACATGAAAAAAATTCATACACTGGTTCGCTATCTGGATATATCGGATGGAAATATGCAGGAGGGCTCGTTTCGCTGTGATGCCAACGTATCCATTCGCCGAAAAGGCGAAGAAAAACTGGGAACCAGAGCAGAATTGAAAAACATCAATTCTTTTAAGTTTGTTGAGCAAGCTATCGAAATAGAAATTGAAAGACAAATAGAGATACTTGAAGACGGTGGCAAAGTCGTACAGGAAACCAGACTTTACGATCCCGGTAATAATGAAACCCGTTCTATGCGTAGCAAGGAAGAAGCAAACGATTATCGTTACTTTCCCGATCCGGACTTATTACCGGTAGCAATTACGAAAGAGGATATAGAAACGATACGCTCGCAATTGCCTGAACTGCCTGATGCCCTGCGCGCTCGTTTTATGAACGAGTTAGATCTGTCTGAATACGACAGCAATGTATTATCTGCAAATAAGGATGTTACCGACTTTTTTCAAACCACGCTTGCACTGGCCAGGGATGCCAAACTCTGTGCAAACTGGATAATGGGTGAGTTAAGCGCGGCCCTGAACAAGGAAAATAAGGAAATAAACGAAAGTCCAGTCAGCGCTGAACGTTTAGGGGCTCTGATTCAACGAATCAAGGACGGAACCCTGTCTAACAAAACTGCCAAGCAGGTTTTTGAAATTATGTGGACCAGTGAAGACAGCCCTGACTCGATAATAGAAGCTCAGGGTTTACAGCAATTAACTGACTCTTCTGAGATTGAAAAATTCGTTGATAGTGTCATTAATGATAATCCTCAACAGCTGGAACAATATCGTAACAGTCCGATTGAAAAGCGGGGAAAACTTATTGGTTTTTTTGTCGGTCAGGTTATGAAGAATTCTGGTGGCAAAGCCAATCCTCAGGAGGTCAATCGACTGTTAAAGGAGAAATTAGAGTCCTGAGAGCAAGTCCCAGACTCATTGAAAGCAGTCCGGCGAATAAAAGCATCAATATCGGTGGTTCATCGACTTCAACCGCTTCAAGCAGAATACGGTCAAAACTAAAGCCATTTCCCTTCACGTGGGAGAGTAGCAAGCTTGTCCCGGCGGGAATTGACCAGTCCGAAAACTGGTAACTATCTACAGAAGCAGACATACCGCTTAGCAACACAGAATGTGTTTGACCGAAGCCAAGAAAAGCCTGTTCGGATGTGCCAAAAGCGCTGAGAACGATTTCCCGTAAACTGACAAGCATATTGAATTTAATGGAAAGAAATTCTGACCAGCCCGCACCGGCGTCTATCAGCGAGGGCGAATCCGCACCACTTCCCAATGAGTTAATACCAAATCGGGTAGAGGTATGATTAAACACGCTATCAATCCCACTGTCTGGCAGACTCGTAAATGTCGCGGTCAGATTATCTATGGTCAAATTTGCACTACTGCTCCCGTCAAGCACCGAGCCAAATTCGACCTGTCGGAGATTAAAATTCAGTATTGTTGCCTGTGTAGTTAGGCTGTATACAGAAAGAAACAGAAACACTGTATTCAGGTAAAGCGATCGTGTGTGATTCATTTTGTTAACTCCTTTTAACATTGGAAAATCCATTTTCACGGGGCAATAGTATGAGTCCTGCCTGTGGATGGAAAGGGTTTAATCTGTCGTTTCTAGGGACAAAACTGACAAACTGGACGTATAGTCGTACTGTCTCAGGTCAGTTATAATGTCGCCCTTTCTTAAACGCGACGCCCTTCCACAAATGCGGCATCACTTAGTGAACTAAACATTACAATTATGAAAAACTACAAAATTGCTATTTTGGCCGGAGATGGAATCGGCCCTGAAATTATGTCTGAAGCTGTCAAAGTTCTTAAAGTGATTGAAGAACGTAACGACCTGAGCTTTGAATTAAACGAAGCGGCTTTCGGTGGCTGCGCCTATTACGAAAGTGGACACCCTTTCCCGGAAGAAACCAAAACAATCTGTGACAATTCGGAAGCGATTCTCAAAGGCCCGATAGGAATGAACCATGAAGACTCGGAAAGAATTCCCGTTGACCTCAGGCCCGAGCGCGGTGCCCTGTTGCCTTTGAGAAAACGTCTGAATACCTATGCCAATTTTCGACCTGTCTCCTTGCCCAGTGGTCTCGCACATTTCTCTCCCCTGAAACCAGAGGTTATTGGCGACGGTATAGACATGGTAATGATTCGTGAACTGGTCGGCGGACTCTATTTCGGTGAAAAGGAAGTTGGCGTCAATAGCGATGGATTGCGCTATGTAAAGGAAAATCTGGAATACGATGAGTCTCAGATCGCACGTATTGTCCACGTTGGCTTTCAACAGGCTATGCGTCGAAAGAAGATTCTGCACAACATTCACAAAAGCAATGTTCTTAAATCCAGTGTGCTCTGGAATGAAGTTCTGGGTGAAGTTTCCGTGGAATACCCTGAGGTTGAAGTCAGACATATGCTCGTCGATGCTGCCGCTACGGCACTTTGCCTGAATCCCGCTCAATTTGATGTGATGGTCATGGAAAACATGTTCGGGGATATTCTTAGTGATCAGGGCGGTGGTATTCTTGGTTCACTGGGTTTGATGCCCTCGGCCTGTATAGGTGACAGCAGCGCCTATTACGAACCTTCTCATGGATCAGCACCGGATATTGCCGGCCAGAATATTGCTAATCCGTATTCGATGATAGGTTCAGTGGCTATGATGCTGGAACTCAGTTTTGATATGTTAGAAGAATCGAAAAATGTCTGGGCAGCAATGCAAAGCGTTTTTGCAGATGGTTTTTCTACGCCAGATTTATCAAAACCCGGTGCCGGGGTAAAAATGATCAAAACTAATGAGTTCGGAGATCGCGTCGTCGCAGTATTGAGCAAATAAGCTCAGCTTATATATGTTGACCTATGTCGCTTAGAATTGCCTCTGGTTTCAGCTTTACGCTTCTAAGCTTGCTTTTCTGCGTGGAAGTTGTAGCAACTCCCGCTGATGACTTTGTCGAGCTCGCTTTCGTAATCCCTGAAATTCGACAGGAAATTCGCTATTTTACCAAGGACAATTTCGTTGGCGTAGCTATTGATGGCTATAAAGCACCGAAATGCCTTTTATCGAAGGCTACAGCAGAAGCTCTCAGAAAAGTGCAGAACGAACTAAAAAAAAGTGGCCTCGGATTAAAAGTATTTGATTGTTACCGACCACAACGTGCAGTTGATCATTTCGTCAGATGGGCCGAAGATCTAAATGACAAAAAAATGAAACCAAAATACTATCCGGACGTCGCAAAAAAGGATCTATTCAAAAAAGGATATATTGCTGAAAAATCCGGCCATTCCAGAGGTAGTACAGTTGATTTAACTCTGATTTTTCTGGATTCAGAGTCGGCTGTAGAACTCGATATGGGTAGTGCCTGGGATTTTTTTGGTCTGGAATCCTGGCCGGAAAACCGACAAATTAAAAGTGAACAGTTTGATAACAGGATGCTGCTCAATCGGCTAATGGTAAAGCACGGGTTCAGCGGGATTAAGGAAGAATGGTGGCATTTCACCTTGAGGCAGGAACCATTCCCGCAGACCTATTTTGATTTTATTATCGAGTAATAGCCGACTCAGCATTGCATTGTCTAGTGAATGGGTATGCCGGTGCTCCGTTCATGCAACTGTAGATTAATAACTCTGAGCGCAGCATGTACAGCTGCATAAACCTGATTCGCGTGCACTCCCCGGGTACGCAAATTCTTTCCATTGGCCTGCCATGTAATTATACATTCAGTCAGTGCATTCGTTTCACCACCTCGGGGTATACGTATTTCATAATCATTCAATTTGGGCAGAGTATAATCCTTCTGTTTCATAATTTTATTTATGGCATTAATAAAAGCATCAAATCCACCATTACCGCTACCACTTGCTTCATGCTCACCATCGTCCATTTCCACTTTAATACTGACTGTCGATTCCTTGTTAAGACTACTGCTGATAGAGCAATCAAGTAGCTTAACGTGTTTGTAATCCATGCTCTCCATAACGTCAGCAATGATGAAGGGTAAATCATCCGGAGTTATGGTCTGCTTTGAATCACCAAGTTCTACAATCCTTTTCAATACTTTTTTCTGGGCATCTTCGCTCAGGCTCATATCCAGAGCCTCAAGGTTTTTCTGTAGTGACGCCTTGCCACTCATTTTACCCAGCGCGTAACTACGTTCACGGTCAAAACGGGAGGGACCCAACTCACTTTCATAAAGACCACCCTTCTGATCCCCATCAGCATGAATACCGGCTGTCTGAGTAAAGACATCTTTACCCACTACAGGTGTGTTAGAAGATACCCATTTGCCCGAGAAGTTTTCGACCATGGTGCTAAGATCTATTATGTGCTGCTCATTTATCGACAAATTCATACCCAATTTATCTTTCAGAACGACAGCCACTTCAGCCAGTGAGGCATTGCCAGCCCTTTCACCAAGACAATTGATTGTACAATGTATGGCATCGATACCCGCCTTAACGGCCGCCATGACATTTGCTGTTGCCAGGCCGTAGTCATTATGCGGATGAAAATCGAAAGCGCAGTGCGGATAGCGGTTGGTCATATCGCTAATAGAAGTAAAAACTTCTTCAGGACCCATTACTCCAAGAGTATCCGGCAAGAGAAAATGATTGACCCCTGAATCTTTAAGAGCGTCCATCATTTTGAACACATACTCTGGACTGTTTTTGTAACCATTTGACCAGTCTTCGAGATACAGGTTTACCGTCAGTTGTCTGCTTTTCGCATAATCAATAGTACGATGAACATCAATTAGATGCTCATCAAGGCTTTTTCTAAGTTGTTGCTGGCAATGAAGTTCACTACCCTTGCTAAGCAGGTTCACGGTCCGGCCTTCGGTTTCGCATATCCAGTCGACGCTGCGTTTATGATCGACGAAGCCCAGAATTTCTACACGCGAGGCAAAACCTTTTTCTGCGGCCCAATGATTGATGCTTGTGACAGCAGCTTTTTCGCCGTCTGAAACAGTAGCCGACGCGATTTCTATCCGGTCAACACCAAGTTTTTCCAATAAGGCTTTGGCAATATTGATTTTTTCTTCAGGAGTGAAGGACACATCCCGGGTCTGCTCACCATCTCGTAAGGTCGTATCGAGTAACTGAATGTGTCTTTTCGATTCGCTATTCATGTGCTTGTATCAGCAATATTGGCCTAGCGAAGAAACAAGGGGAACTGCCGCTATGAGGCCCATAACCAGGGCATTGACGCTTTTTGTTTTTCTTCGAAGCTGGTGATTCTGTCTTCGTTTTGAAGAGTCAGACCAATATCGTCAAGACCAAGTAACAAATTTTCTTTTCTGAAGGCATCGATTTCAAAATGGATTAGCGTTCCGGCTGGTGTTGTAACTTGCTGGTTTTCCAAATCGATGACAAATTTAACACCTTCATTCGCCGCAATTTCCTGCATAAGGGATTTCAGTTCCGGCTTGCTAACCACAATTGGCAATATGCCATTTTTAAACGAATTGCTAAAAAAGATATCAGCGTAACTGGTTGAAATAACTGTATTAAAACCATAGTCAGCAATAGCCCATGGCGCATGTTCACGTGATGAACCACAACCAAAGTTATCGCCTGCTACCAGAATGCCAGCGCCACGAAATGCCGGATTATTCAGCTCAAAATCAGGGTTATCCGAACCATCATCTAAATAACGCCAATCATGAAACAAGTGAACACCGAAGCCGGAGCGTTCGACTTTTTTCAGAAATTGCTTGGGAATAATCTGATCCGTATCAACGTTGGCTCGATCCATTAATGCCGCGACGCTTTCATGTTTTGTATATGGTTTCATAATCTGATTCTTCGTCTATTTGTTCAGTTTTCTAATATCTACAAACCTGCCTGCCGCCGCAGCTGCAGCTGCCATAGCAGGAGAGACAAGATGCGTACGACCACCCTTGCCCTGACGTCCTTCAAAATTACGATTAGAAGTGGACGCACAGCGCTCTCCGTCTTTCAATTCATCTCCATTCATGGCAAGGCACATTGAACATCCGGGATCTCGCCACTCCCAGCCCGCGTCTTTAAATACTTTATCAAGTCCTTCTTCTTCGGCCTGATTCTTAACATGATAAGAACCCGGTACCATCAGTGCTGTCACTCCATCAGCAACTCTGGTGCCTTTGGCCACAGCGGCAGCAGCACGAATATCCTCAATACGACTGTTAGTACAGGAACCAACAAAGACATAATCGATCGATATATCTGTGATATTGACATTTGCTTCCAGCCCCATGTAAGACAGGGCGTTTTCACAGGACTTACGTTTAATCTCATCTTCAAAATTCTCGGGGGCAGGGACTTTGCCATTTACACCGATAACCTGCTCGGGTGAGGTACCCCAGGTTACCTGAGGCGCGATTTCATCTGCATTCACCGTCACTACTGTGTCGTAGTTCGCTCCTTCATCGGATACGATACTCTGCCAATAGGCTAAGGCCTGTTCCCACTGATCATCAGCGGGTGCAAACTCCTTACCTTTAATAAAATCGATAGTCTTTTCATCAGGAGCAACGAGACCAGCCCGGGCACCACTTTCGATAGCTAGATTGCACAGAGTCATACGCCCTTCCATTGTCAGAGCGCTGATCGCATCACCAGCATATTCAATTACGTGGCCGTTACCACCAGCGGTGCCGATTTTCCCAATAATTGTCAGTGCTATGTCTTTGGCGGTGCAGTATTCTGACAATTCACCTTCTACCTTAACCAGCATTGTTTTTGATTTCGGTTGTCGAAGGGTCTGAGTCGCAAGCACATGTTCAACTTCAGAAGTTCCGATACCAAATGCGAGAGCACCGAATGCACCGTGAGTTGCAGTATGACTATCTCCACATACCACAGTCATGCCAGGATGAACAAAACCATGCTCCGGGACTACGACATGGATTATGCCGTTGTCCTTGCTTTCCATATCATAGAGTTCCAGATCATGAATTTTACAGTTCTCAATCATCACCTCTACCTGCTTTCTGGCGATGGGATCTTTTATCGGTTGGTCACGATCTTTGGTCGGCACACAGTGGTCAAGCGTTGCCAGATTAGCACGCGGACGTCTAACGTTTCGATCAGCGTCTTTCAAGCCTTCAAAGGCCTGAGGTGTGGTGACCTCATGCAAAAGATGTCTGTCTATATAGATAACCGGTGACTGACCTTCTGCTTCATGCACAAGGTGAGCATCCCAGATTTTTTCATACATTGTTTTTTTCATTCTTGCCTGCCTGATTAAATATGAAATAAACTAACTAAATCTTGTTAATCAACGACAAAAGCCGGCATACAACCGGCTTTTGTTTGAAATTTGTTTCGACACCTAGTCTTCGCTCGTTGTCTCTGCCGGTTCTTCCAAAGGTCTATCCACCAGCTCTACTATCGCCATCGGTGCCTTATCACCAGGACGATACCCGCATTTCAGAATACGTAAATAGCCACCTGGACGTTCCTTGTATCGAGGCCCCAACTCATTAAACAGTTTTGTCACTGTATCGCGATCGCGCAAACGTGAAAACGCTGTCCGGCGTCGCGCAACTGAATCGTTCTTCGCCATCGTGATCAAGGGCTCGGCTACACGACGTAATTCCTTAGCCTTTGGCACCGTGGTTGTAATCATCTCATGCTGCATTAATGACACAGCCATATTACGAAACATTGCTTTGCGGTGACTGCTGTTTCGATTTAATTTTCGACCGCTTTGTTTATGACGCATAATTCAATGCTCAGATAGTAATCTATTAGTTTAGAACCGGCTATTAACCAGCTACTTTATCCCGGTCTTCATATAAACCAGGTGGTGGCCAGTTTTCCAGTCGCATTCCAAGAGACAGGCCACGCGAAGCAAGCACATCCTTTATTTCAGTCAAAGATTTCTTACCAAGATTAGGGGTTTTCAACAATTCCACTTCCGTACGTTGAATCAAATCACCTATGTAATAAATGCTTTCCGCCTTCAAACAGTTTGCAGAGCGTACTGTTAATTCCAGATCGTCAACCGGACGCAAGAGTATAGGATCAATCGTTGGTTCCTGGCTTGCGGCTGCTTCTACCGCCTCTTCTGCTTCCAGATCAACGAATACTGAGAGTTGATTACGAAGAATGCTGGCTGCTTCCCTTATCGCATCTTCCGGATCAATCGTGCCATTCGTTTCAATTTCCACCAGCAATTTGTCAAGGTTCGTCTGCTGTTCGACACGGGCGCTCTGCACATCATAGTAGACACGGTGCACCGGGCTGAAAGAAGCATCGAGCTTCAGTTTACCTATCGTCTGTTCTACTTCCTCCGTTCCACCAATAACCACTGGTCGGTATCCACGACCTCTCTCAATATGCATGGTGATATTAAGTTCACCAGCTTTGGTAAGGTTGGCAATAACCAGATCGGGATTGGCAATTTCGATATCGTGATCCAGTGTAATATCACTGGCACGCACTTCACCTGGCCCGGTTTTGCGCAGTGTCAGAGTTGCGTCATCCTTGGAATGCATGGTGATAGCCAGCTTCTTCAAGTTGAGCAATATGTCGGTGACATCTTCCTGAACACCTTCTACTGTAGTGTACTCGTGTAACACGCCTTCAATCTCAACTTCGGTGACAGCGCATCCGGACATGGAAGAAAGCAAAACTCGCCGCAAGGCATTGCCCAGCGTATGACCAAAGCCTCTGTTAAGCGGCTCTATCGTGATTTTTGCACGGGTGTCAGAAATCGACTCAACATCGACTCGTCTCGGCTTTAATAATTCTGTAAATGATGAAGGCATGAGTGCTTTTCCTATGCTTACTTGGAGTAGAGTTCAACAACAAGTTGTTCGTTTATTTCCGAAGGTAATTCGCTTCTTTCCGGAATTGATCTGAATGTTCCTTCCATTTTCTTGCTGTCCACAACTACCCAGTCGGGTAATCCGAATTGCTCCGCAATATTCAGTGAGTCCTGTATTCTTAACTGTTTCTTGCTTTTCTCACGAACCGTTACAATATCGGCTGGCTTCAACTGATACGAAGGAATATTAACTGTCTTGCCATTTACCAGAATCGACTTATGGCTGACCAGTTGTCTTGCCTCGTTTCGAGTCACTCCGAAGCCCATTCTGTAAACAACGTTATCCAGCCTGCATTCCAGCAATTGAAGAAGGTTTTCTCCGGTTGAGCCTTTACGACGAGCAGCTTCCTTATAGTAAGAGCGAAACTGTTTCTCAAGAACGCAATAAATACGACGAAGTTTCTGTTTCTCTCTTAATTGAAGAGCATAATCGGATAATCTCTTCGGACGGGTTCCCTGTGGGCCAGGTAACTTGTCCAGCTGACATTTCGATTCGATCGAACGCGCCCGACTTTTCAGCATCAGGTCTGTGCCTTCGCGCCGGCTTAATTTACATTTTGGTCCGAGATAGCGTGCCATTTATTCTCTCCTGCTTATACGCGACGCCGCTTTGGCGGCCGACAACCGTTATGGGGTACGGGTGTAACGTCTGTAATATTGGTTATCTTAAATCCGATTGAATTCAGTGCTCTGACCGCTGATTCTCGCCCTGGCCCTGGTCCCTTAATAAATACCTCAAGGTTTTTCATGCCAAATTCCTGTGCGGTTTCTCCGGCTTTTTGCGCAGCGATCTGCGCCGCAAAGGGCGTGCTTTTACGTGAGCCACGAAAACCACTACCACCGGCGGTTGCCCAGGCCAGCGTATTTCCCTGTCGGTCGGTAATAGTGATGATGGTATTATTAAACGACGCGTGAATGTGAGTAACACCATCCACAACGGTTTTTTTAACCTTCTTTTTGCTACGATTCGCTACCTTTGCCATATTAGTTAAACCTGTATTACTTCTTTATCATTCGGCGAGGACCTTTACGGGTACGCGCATTAGTTTGAGTACGCTGACCACGCACGGGTAAACCACGTCGATGGCGAATACCTCTATTACAACCAAGATCCATCAGACGTTTAATATTCATAGCCACTTCACGACGCAAATCACCTTCCAGTTCAAACTTTGTGATCTCACTACGTACTTTATCCAGATCATCTTCGCTCAGCTGATTAACCTTAACATCAGCCTTCAGACCAGTTGCATCGCATATACCCTGAGCACGGGTATTACCAATCCCAAAGATATAGGTTAGAGCAATCCGTAGATGCTTATTATCTGGTATGTTGACACCTGCTACTCGGGCCATCTGTTATTCTCCAGTTTGTTTTCTCAGCCTTGACGCTGTTTATGCCGTGGATCGGTACAGATAACCCTGACAACACCCTTGCGTCGAATCACTCTGCAATTGCGACACATTTTTTTCACTGATGCTCTGACTTTCATTATCTGACTCCTGAATTCTTCAAGCGGTTTAACCGCGTCTACCCTGGCCTTTTAAATTGGCCTTTTTCAACAGGCCATCGTATTGATGTGACATCAAGTGGGCCTGCACCTGCGCCATAAAATCCATTACCACCACTACAATAATGAGTAGTGAGGTTCCACCGAAATAAAATGGCACATTAAACTTCAGTATTAAAAACTCTGGCAATAAACAAACCGCTGTTATGTATATAGCACCGGCCATAGTCAACTTGGTCAGCACCTTATCCAGATAGGATGCGGTTTGCTCCCCCGGCCTCATACCCGGAACAAAAGCACCTGACTTCTTCAAATTATCTGCTGTCTCTCTTGGATCAAAAACGATCGCCGTATAAAAGAAACAGAAAAACACAATGCCAGCTGCGTATAACATCACATACAGAGGTTGTCCCGGTGATATAGCCGCGGCCATATCCTGCAACCAGCGCATACCGTCTCCCTGACCAAACCATCCTGCCAGAGTAGCCGGAAACAAAATAATACTTGAAGCAAAAATCGGTGGTATCACACCAGACATATTAAGCTTCAAAGGCAAATGACTTGATTGCCCCGCATACATTTTTCGTCCCATCTGTCGCTTTGCATAATTCACCGTAATACGTCTTTGCCCTCGCTCGACAAAAATCACAAATGCAGTTACCGCTATTGATAGGGCAAATAATCCGACTACGGTCAGTAAATGCAGCTGTCCGGTACGGGACAACTCCATTGTTCCACCAACGGCCGATGGCAGCCCTGCGACAATTCCTGCAAAAATTATCAAGGATATACCGTTGCCAACACCACGTTCGGTAATCTGCTCTCCCAGCCACATCAGAAACAATGTTCCCGTTACAAGCGTTGTGACCGCAGTTATTCTGAAGCCAATACCCGGATCCATTACCACAGCAAGTCCTGCGGCCTGTTGTCCTTCCAGCGCTACGGATACGCCAAAGGCCTGAAAGGTTGCCAGTACCACTGTTCCATATCGTGTGTACTGAGTAATTTTCCGACGCCCGGCCTCACCTTCTTTTCTCAACTGCTTCAATCTCGGATCAACAAAAGACAGCAACTGCATAATAATTGAGGCCGAAATGTAGGGCATAATACCAAGTGCCACTACCGATAATCGTTGCAATGCGCCACCCGAGAACATGTTAAACATGTCCAGAATTGTGCCGCTTTGCTGGTCAAACATTGCTGCAAGAGCAATCGGGTTAATACCCGGTACCGGAATATGCGTGCATACCCGATAGACAAATAACGCAAACAAAACAAACAGCAAACGCTGTCTCAGTTCTGTCAGCCTGGCCAGACCTCCTATTCCACCAGGAACTGCGGGATTATTTGCCGCCACTTTATTCCTCTATCTTCCCGCCAGCAGCTTCTATCGCGGCACGTGCGCCTTTTGTAACACGAATACCTTTCAGTACAACGGCTTTACTAATCTCGCCCGAGGCAATGACTTTTGCACGTTTGGTGTTTTTCGACACCAGATTTGCAGCCTGCAGAGCTTTCACATCAATCACATCGGCTTTAACCAGTTCCAGCTCATGCAGACGTATTTCAGCTGTAATTCTGGCCATATGCGAACGAAAACCAACTTTGGGTAGACGTCTCTGCAAAGGCATCTGCCCGCCTTCGAATCCAACTTTGTGAAAACCGCCGGAACGTGACTTTTGACCTTTATGTCCACGACCTGCGGTCTTTCCGACACCTGAACCAATTCCGCGACCAACTCGCTTGCGATCCGGATTTGAACCCGCTTGAGGTTTTAAACTGTTTAAACGCATATCAGGATTCCTCTACTGCCAGTAAGTAGGACACCTTATTAATCATGCCTCGATTTTCAGGAGTATCGATTACTTCGACCGAATGTCCAATTCGTCGCAGACCAAGGCCTGCAACACAGGCTTTATGGCCCGCTGTACGTCTATTGATACTACGCTTAAGCGTGACCTTGACCTTTTTTTCTTTCTTTGCCATGTCTAACTCGTAATTTCTTCAACGGACTTGCCGCGTTTAGCCGCAATATAATCTGGCGACATCATATCCTGTAGACCTTTAATCGTTGCCCGCACCACATTAATCGGGTTGGTTGAACCATTTGATTTGGCCAACACATTATGAATGCCAACACATTCAAATACTGCACGCATCGGGCCACCGGCAATAATACCTGTACCCTCTGATGCCGGCTGCATATATACCTTTGCTGCGCCATGGCGTGCGTTAATTGCATATTGCAAAGTTTCCTCTTTCAAGGGCACTTTGACCATATTTCGTCTCGCCTTTTCCATTGCCTTCTGGATAGCAACAGGGACTTCTCGAGCTTTTCCACGACCAAAACCAACCCGGCCGTTTCCGTCACCAACTACTGTCAGTGCTGCGAAACCAAATATACGCCCGCCTTTTACAACCTTGGCAACACGGTTAACGGCAACCAGCTTTTCCAGCAGATCATCATTTCCAGTTATTGAATCGTTTCCAGCCATATTAAAACTCCATACCATTTTCACGGGCAGCATCGGCTAGAGCCTTTACACGACCGTGATACTTGAATCCGGAACGATCAAAAGCAACCTTTTGAACGCCTGCCTTTTTTGCCCTGCTTGCCAGTTCAGCACCAACAATCGATGCCGCCTCAACATTTCCACCATTTTTCAGTTTACTTTTAATATCTTTTTCAACGGTGGATGCACTAACCAGAACCTGTGTGCTTCCAGGGGCTATTACCTGAGCATAAATATGTCTGGGTGTCCTGAATATACAAAGACGATTCATCCCGAGCAAATCGATTTGTCCGCGGGCACGTCTGGCACGTCTTAATCTTGATTCTTTTTTCGTCATAACTGTTTAAGCCTTTTTGGCTTCCTTACGAATAATATGTTCATCAGAGTAGCGTACACCTTTACCTTTATATGGTTCCGGCGGACGATACGCGCGAATATTGGCTGCTACCTGGCCAACCTTCTGCTTATCTATGCCTTTAACGACTACTTCCGTCTGGCTTGGTGTTTCAATCTGGATACCTTCTGGTATTTCAAAATTAACCGGATGTGAAAAACCCAAAGTAAGGTTTAAAACCTTGCCCTGAACAGCAGCTCTGTAACCAACACCAACAATAGTAAGCTTTCGCTCAAAGCCATCGGATACGCCGATAACCAGATTCTGGATAACCGCTCGGGTAGTGCCAGCCAGAGCATTTGCAGCCTTCGATTCGTCCAGGGACTTAAATTTCAGGGCATTATCTTCCTGCTCAACAGCTACAAGAGAATGAACCTGATGGCTTAATTCCCCTTTACCACCTTTTACCTTTACCTGCTGACCATCGATATTGATATCGACGCCGCTGGGAATGCTTACTGGGTTATTTGCTATTCTGGACATTGGTCATTTATCTCATCAGGCTACAACACAAAGTACTTCACCACCGATACCCTGCTGTCGTGCTGTTTTATCGGTCATTACACCATTTGCGGTGGATACAATTGCGACACCAAGTCCGTTAAGGATGGTAGGCAATTCGTCTTTGGAACGATATCGACGCAAACTTGGTTTACTAACGCGTTTTAAAGTTTCAATAACAGGTTTACCTTCAAAATATTTCAGTTCGACAGTCAGAGATTTTTTAACTCCTTCTTCGGAGACTTTGAAGTCGGTGACATAGCCTTCTTCTTTAAGTATGCCGGCGACAGCAACTTTAAGCTTTGATGAAGGCATAGACACTTCACGCTTTTTACGCGCCTGCCCATTACGTATGTGGGTCAGCATATCTGAAATTGGATCCTGTAAACTCATTCAATATTCTCTTGGTTGCTCGTTACTTATTTGTATTACCAGCTTGCCTTAACCAGACCGGGTACATCTCCCCGCATGGCTGCCTCACGCAACTTGTTTCGACCAAGGCCAAACTTTCGATAGAAACCGTGTGGTCTACCAGTCAAATTACAACGATTGCGCAGTCTGGACGCACTTGCATCTCGCGGCATTTTGTTCAGCGCGAGCGCAGCTGCTGCTCGCTCTTCTTCGCCAAGCTCCATATTAACAATGGTTGCTTTTAACTCAGCTCGCTTTGCGGCGTACTTCTTTACAAGTTTTTGCCGCTTCAACTCGCGGTTTACCATAGATGCTTTAGCCATTCTTAACTCCGTATTGGAAAGTTGAAAGCCTTAAGTAATGCTTTCGCTTCTTCGTCAGTCTGAGCGCTGGTCGTGATCGTGATATCGAGACCGCGCAAAGTATCAATCTTGTCGTAATCAATTTCAGGAAAAATTATCTGTTCTTTCACACCCAGACTGTAATTGCCACGCCCATCAAAAGACTTCGGATTTAAACCTCGGAAATCTCTGATACGCGGTATCGCAATGGAAATCAGCCGGTCAAGGAACTCATACATCCGTTCGCGCCTGAGAGTCACCTTACAACCGATAGGCCAGTCTTCACGTACCTTGAAATTCGCAACTGACTTTCTTGCCTTGGTGACCACCGGCTTTTGTCCGGCAATTTTCGTCATATCCGCCACAGCATGCTCAACCACTTTCTTATCCGCAATCGCTTCACCAAGACCCATATTCAGGGTGATCTTGGTAATGCGCGGCACACGCATAGGCGTCTTATAGTCAAACTGTTCTGTCAGCTGACTAATGACCGTATCTTTATAAAATTCCTGTAACCTGACCATGGAGTTCCAAATTCTTAATAAATTAGTGTGTGATTCGTATCAATCAAATATCAACCACTTCATTGGTTGATCTAAAAACCCGTACTTTGCGTCCGTCTTCAAGAGACTTAAATCCAATTCTATCGCCTTTATTGGAGACCGGGTTCCATATAGCTATGTTTGAAATATGTATCGACATTTCTTTTTCGACAATTCCTCCGGCCGCCCCTTGCATAGGATTACCTTTCGTATGTCTTTTAACCATGTTTACATTTTCAACGACAATACGATCGCGCTCTTCTATCACCTTCAGCACAACGCTCCGCTTTCCTTTGTCCTTACCTGTAAGGACAACTACTTCATCGCCCTTTTTAATCTTATTCACCTTACAAAACCTCCGGAGCCAGCGACACGATTTTCATAAACCTTTCACTACGTAATTCACGAGTCACCGGGCCAAAAATACGCGTTCCAATCGGTTGAAACTGGTTATTCAGTATGACTGCAGCATTACCGTCAAATCGGATTGCTGAACCATCTGTGCGGCGCACACCTTTTCTGGTTCTGACCACAACTGCATTATAAACTTCGCCTTTTTTAACTTTGCCACGAGGAATTGCTTCCTTGATGGTGACCTTAATAACGTCACCAATTTTGGCGTAACGACGTTTAGAGCCACCCAGAACTTTGACACACATCATACGACGCGCCCCGCTATTATCAGCGGCGTCCAACATTGTCTGCATCTGTATCATCTGTGTTCTCCAGTCTTACTTGCGCTAGTCACGGTCTTATATTTCCTGCGCTTTGTTTACAACTTTCTGCAAACGCCAGGATTTTGATTTCGAAATAGGTCTTGATGCCTCTATGATGACTTCATCACCCTCGTTACATTCATTATTTTCATCGTGCGCCAGTAATTTAGTCGAACGTTTCATAAATTTCCCGTAAAGCGGGTGCTTAACTGTACGCTTAATAACAACGGCAACAGTCTTATCCATCTTATTGCTTACGACTGTGCCACTCAGGGTCTTGGCTGTTTTTTCCGATTCACTCATGAGCTGCTTGCTGTTTCCATTTCCTTCATGATGGTTTTAATACGCGCAATATCTCTACGCACTGTTTTAATCTGGCTAGGTTTCGCTAACTGGCCGGAACCGTTTTGCATGCGCAAATTGAATTGCTCACGAAGCAACTCCGTGACCATAGCCTTTAATTCTTCACTTGTTTTTGCTCTTAAGTCTGCCGCTTTCATTACAAAACTGTCCTGCTAACAAATGTTGTTTTAATCGGTAGTTTGGCTGCCGCAAGCTCAAAGGCTTCGCGCGCCATTTCTTCAGTTACTCCTTCAATCTCATACAACACGGTTCCCGGTTGTACCAGAGCCACCCAATATTCAACATTACCCTTGCCTTTACCCTGTCTAACTTCCAGAGGTTTCTTTGTAATCGGCTTATCAGGAAACACTCGAATCCAGAGTTTTCCGCCGCGCTTTACTTTGCGGGTAATTGTCCGTCTGGCAGCTTCGATTTGGCGCGCAGTTATTCTTCCCCTGCCCGTGGCTTTCATACCAAACTCACCAAAGCTTACTTTCGATCCAACATTTGCAAGGCCTCGATTACGGCCTTTCATTTGTTTTCTGAATTTTGTTTTCTTAGGTTGTAACACTTTAAAATCCCGTTATGTAGTTGCAGGTGCGGCTTGTTGAGCGGAGGCTTCTTCTTCAACAACTTCTTCATGCCCCATCACTTCACCTTTGAAAATCCAGACTTTGACGCCAATAACGCCATAAGTTGTATTCGACTCTGCCACACCGTAATCAATGTCGGCTCGCAAAGTGTGCAGAGGTACACGCCCTTCCCTATACCATTCAGAACGGGCAATTTCGGCACCATTCAAGCGTCCGGCAACATTAATCTTGATGCCCTGTGCGCCAAGGCGCATTGTATTTGTGACCGCCCGCTTCATGGCCCGGCGAAACATAATCCTTCTTTCGATCTGCTGGGCAACACTTTCAGCTACCAGGTAGGCGTCAAGTTCCGGTTTACGGATTTCTTCGACACTTACTGTTGCCGGGACACCCATCATCTGCGAGATATCATTACGTAGCTTGTCAATATCCTCGCCTTTTTTACCGATTACTATGCCTGGTCTTGCCGTGTGAATAATGACTCTGGCATTGTTTGCCGGTCTTTCGATCTGAATCCGGCTGACTGAAGCATTTGCCAGTCTTTTCCGAACATATTCACGCACCAGCAAGTCAGTACGCAGATACTCAGCATAATCTTTTGAATCGGCATACCATTTGGACGTCCAGTCCTTGATGATGCCGAGTCGTATTCCGATTGGATGTACTTTTTGTCCCATTAGCTCACTCGCCCTTCAGACTCGGCCACGGTAATCGTCACATGGCTCATTCGTTTAATAATTCTGTCGGCACGACCTCTCGCACGAGGCCGCAATCTTTTTAAAGTTGGTCCCTGGTCAACACATATCGCGGACACTTTTAACTCATCAATATCTGCGCCATCGTTGTGCTCAGCATTTGCAATGGCTGATTCAAGAACCTTTTTCACAATTTCAGCACCCTTCTTATTGCTAAATTGAAGGATATTCAACGCACGATCCACCGGCAGTCCACGGATCTGATCAGCAACCAGTCGCATTTTCTGCGGTGATAATCTAGCGTATTTCAATGTGGCTTTTGTCGTCATGCTAGCTTTTCTTATCTGCTGTATGGCCACGATAAGTTCGCGTTACTGCAAACTCTCCCAACTTGTGGCCAACCATGTTTTCCGAAATAAAGATTGGCATATGATCTTTACCGTTATGCACCGCAATCGTCAGGCCCACCATATCTGGTAGCACCATCGAACGTCTCGACCATGTCTTTACCGGTCGCTTATCGTTATTCTGCCTCGCTGTCTCCACCTTTTTTATCAAGTGATGATCAACGAAAGGACCTTTTTTAACTGAACGTGGCACTAAATTCTCCTGTAATTACTGGCTTCGCTACTTATTTCTTGACGCTGCGTTTGCGCACTATCATGTTATCAGTACGCTTATTCTTTCTGGTCTTGTAACCCTTGGCCGGGACACCCCATGGGCTGACAGGATGACGTCCACCTGAGGTTCTGCCTTCACCACCACCGTGTGGATGATCGACCGGGTTCATCGCCACACCACGCACTGTCGGTCTGATTCCTCTCCAGCGTTTCGCTCCAGCCTTACCAAGCTGTCTTAAAGAATGCTCACCATTACCGACTTCACCCATCGTCGCCCGGCAATCGCTCAGGACTTTACGCATTTCACCGGAACGCAGTCTCAGGGTCGCATGCATACCTTCACGAGCAACCAGCTGAGCACTAGTGCCGGCACTACGTGCAATTTGCGCGCCTTTACCTGGTTTTAATTCAATACAATGCACTGTTGAGCCAACAGGGATATTACGCAATGGCAGGCAATTACCAGGCTTGATCGGCGCCTGAATCCCGGATATCAACTTCGTATTATCGCTGACTCCATTTGGAGCAATAATGTAACGTCTCTCGCCGTCTGCGTATAAAAGAAGAGCAATGTTTGCACTTCGATTAGGATCATATTCAATGCGTTCTACTTTGCAGGGGATACCGTCCTTATCGCGTTTGAAATCAATTATCCGGTAACGCTGTTTCGCTCCGCCACCGCGATGACGAACAGTAATCCGACCAGCGTTATTACGGCCAGCATTTCTACTCTGTTTCTCAAGTAGCGGTTCAAAAGGTGCTCCCTTATACAGATCAGGATTAACAACTTTTACGACTCCACGTCGTCCGGGTGATGTTGGTCTTGGTTTTACTAATGGCATCTCGTCTTAACTCGCTCTGTTACGCACCCATGTAATCAATATCGAAACCGGGTTTCAGTTTCACATACGCCTTTTTCCAATCGGAACGATTGCCACTGGCATTTTTGAATCTCTTTTGCTTTCCTTTTACGGTACATACCTGAACTGATTCAACTTCAACCGTAAACATAAGTTCAACAGCCTGTTTGATTTCAGGCTTGCTGGCATCTCTCACCACTTTGAACACGAATTGATTGTATTTTTCACCAACCATCGTGCTTTTCTCTGTAACTCGTGGAGATAGCAATACTCTCATTAGTCTCTCATTCACGCTCATGACAACCATGCCTCCACTTTTTCCAGAGCTGCTTTGGTTATGAGTACTCTTTCAAACCCTATTAATGAATAAGGGTCGAGTTCTGTCGTATCAATAATATCGACTCTGGGAATATTCCGTGTGGCCAGAAACTGCTCTCTTGTCACTTCGTCTGTGATAATCAAGCCTTCTGAAACATCAATCTCTTTTAATTTTGCAAGCGCTACTTTTGTTCTCGCATCCTCAAGATTAAAATCCTCAAGGCAAATCAGTCGATCTGAACGGACCAGCTCAGAAAATATTGAACGCATCGCACCGCGATACATTTTGCGATTTACTTTTTTGGAATAATCTCTGGGTCTGGCAGCAAAAGTTACTCCGCCTCCACGCCAGATTGGACTACGAATTGTACCGGCCCGGGCACGTCCCAGACCTTTCTGCCTGAAAGGTTTTCTACCTCCACCGCGTACATCTGAACGATTTTTCTGGGCTTTGGTCCCGGCGCGTGAACCTGCGGTATAGGACGTCAATATCTGATGGACCAGAGCTTCGTTATAATCAGCACCGAATACCGCTTCTGACACTTTTAGCGTGTCTGCCTTGCCGCCAGATTTATGTAAGGTAATTTCCATTATTGTTCTCTCAGCTTTTCGCCTTTACCGCCGGTTGTACTATTACCTTGCCACCCTTCGCCCCGGGTACGGCGCCTTTGACAAGAAGCAGGTTTCGTTCAGTATCGACGCGGACAATTTCAAGGTTCTGGCAAGTGCGTCGAACGTTACCCATATGTCCGGCCATTTTCTTGCCTCTAAATACTCTCCCGGGAGTCTGACACTGCCCAATTGATCCAGGTGCACGATGTGATATGGAATTACCATGGGAGTTACGCTGATGACTGAAATTGTGTCGCTTAATGGCACCGGCAAAACCTTTACCTATACTAGTCCCGGTAACATCGACTATCTGCCCGTCCGCAAAAATATCCACTTTAATTTCCGAGCCCTGTACCAGATCTTCACCTTCGCCATCGTCCAGACGAAATTCAGCAAGTCCTTCAGCTGTTTCAATTTCAGATTTAGATAAAGTCCCGGCTCTTGGCTTATTAATGAGGTTCTTTCGTTTTTCACCCCAGGCCAACTGAACAGCACGATAACCCTGTTTCTCAGTATCAGTCAGACTCGTTATGCGGTTAGGCTGTGCTTCAATCACAGTCACGGGTACAGAATGGCCTTCCTCTGTAAAGATTCTGGTCATGCCCCGCTTTCTGCCTACTATTCCGATTGTCATTATTTATTTCCCAATAATCTTTCTAGTTCAACTTGATCTGCACATCCACACCGGCAGCAAGATCGAGTTTCATCAGGGCATCCACGGTTTTCTCAGTGGGGTCAACAATGTCGAGCAATCGTTTGTGAGTCCGAATTTCATACTGGTCACGTGCGTCTTTATTCACATGTGGTGAAATAAGAACGGTGAAACGTTCCTTCCTTGTAGGCAGAGGAATCGGGCCTTTGATCTGCGCACCTGTTCTGCGAGCAGTCTCCACAATTTCCCGTGTTGACTGGTCTATCAAGCGGTGATCAAACGCCTTTAAGCGGATCCTGATTATCTGCTGTTCTGCCATGTTTTTTCCTGTTACTCAATAATTTTAGAGACGACACCCGCCCCAACTGTGCGACCGCCCTCGCGTATCGCAAATCGCAATCCGTCTTCCATCGCTATCGGGTTAATCAACTCCACCGTCACCTTAATGTTGTCTCCCGGCATCACCATCTCTGTCCCTTCCGGTAAGGTCACCGCGCCCGTCACGTCTGTCGTTCGAAAATAAAACTGTGGCCGATAGTTGTTGAAAAACGGCGTGTGACGTCCACCTTCATCCTTGCTCAGTACATACACTTCCGCCTCAAACTTCGTGTGCGGTGTGATTGAACCCGGTACACAAAGTACCTGTCCTCGTTCCACTTCCTCGCGCTTCGTGCCTCGCAGCAACACACCTACGTTGTCTCCCGCCTGACCTTCATCAAGCAATTTGCGAAACATCTCAACTCCCGTACACGTCGTCTTTGTCGTGTCCCGGATTCCCACTATCTCGATTTCTTCTCCAACCTTCACTATCCCGCGCTCTACTCGGCCTGTTACCACCGTGCCTCGTCCTGATATCGAGAACACATCCTCTATCGGTAGTAAAAACGGCTGATCGACCGGGCGCTCCGGTACCGGGATGTAATCGTCCATCGCGGCGACCAGCTTGTCGATTGATTCCAGACCAATCTCACTCGTGTCTCCTTCCAATGCCTTTAACGCACTTCCCGTTACTATCGGTGTGTCATCGCCAGGAAACTCGTACATATCCAGCAGCTCGCGGACTTCCATTTCAACCAGCTCCAGCAACTCCGCATCATCCACCTGATCCGCTTTGTTCAGATACACCACGATGTAAGGCACTCCAACCTGACGCGCAAGCAGGATATGCTCTCGAGTCTGCGGCATCGGGCCATCCGCTGCACTCACCACCAGAATCGCGCCGTCCATCTGCGCCGCTCCGGTAATCATATTCTTCACGTAATCTGCGTGTCCCGGGCAGTCAACATGCGCGTAGTGACGATTGTCACTTTCGTATTCAACGTGTGCCGTCGCGATCGTAATTCCGCGTTCGCGTTCTTCTGGCGCGTTATCAATCTGATCGTAGGCTTTGGTCTCGCCACCATACTTACCTGCCTGAATCGTCGTTATGGCCGCCGTCAGTGTGGTCTTACCGTGGTCAACATGGCCTATGGTTCCCACGTTCACATGCGGCTTGTTTCTTTCAAATTTTTCCTTGGACACGGTTTTCTTACCTCACATCATTTACTGTTATTGATTCTTTGCAATTATTCCTTCGGCTATATTCACCGGTACTTCACTATATCTGGCAAACTCCATCGTATAGACAGCTCTGCCCTGAGATGCCGAGCGGAGGTCGGTTGCATAACCGAACATCTCAGACAACGGTATTTCAGCTCTTACTATTTTTCCGGCAGGCGCATCTTCTGTCCCCTGCAAAACTCCCCGACGACGACTAATATCGCCTGTCACGGAGCCTAAATAATCCTCAGGTGTGACTACTTCCACCTGCATCACCGGTTCCAGAATTACCGGTTTGGCTCGCATTGCACCTTCCCTGAAGCCCATGGAGCCGGCGATTTTAAACGCCATTTCACTGGAGTCAACCTCGTGGAAGGAACCATCATAAAGTGTCACTTTGACATCTACGACCGGGTAACCTGCCAATATCCCGTTTTGCAGCTGTTCTTCAATTCCTTTACCAACCGCCGGTATGTATTCCTTTGGCACTGCACCACCGACAATCTCGCTTACAAATTCAAAGCCGCTACCGGCTTTTTGTGGCTCAAGTTTCAGCACCACATGTCCGTACTGGCCACGTCCGCCGGACTGACGGATAAACTTACCTTCGGCCTTGCTGATAAGCTCTCGTATAGTTTCGCGGTAAGCCACCTGAGGCTTGCCAACATTAGCCTCAACGCTAAACTCTCTCTTCAAACGGTCAACAATAATCTCGAGATGTAATTCACCCATTCCCGAGATAATGGTTTGCCCGGATTCTTCATCCGTATGCACCCTGAATGAAGGATCTTCCTGAGCCAGTTTGCCAAGGGCAATCCCCATTTTTTCCTGATCCGGTTTAGTTCTCGGCTCAACTGCCACCGCTATTACCGGTTCTGGAAACTCCATTCTTTCCAGAGTAATCACATGACCCGGGTCGCAAAGCGTATCCCCGGTAGTGACATCCTTAAGTCCAACTGCCGCCGCAATATCACCGGCGCATACTTCTTTTATTTCTTCCCGGCTATTTGCGTGCATCTGCAGCAATCTGCCAATTCGTTCTTTTTTGCCTTTTACCGGGTTATATAAAGTATCTCCCGATTTCAGCACCCCCGAATAAACCCTGAAAAAAGTCAGGTTTCCGACAAAGGGGTCGGTGGCAATCTTAAATGCCAATGCGGCATAAGGAGCACCATCCTCTGCAGGCCTTTCCGCTTCGGTATCCTTACCATCATCCAGCAATCCTTTAATTGCCGGGACATCTGTTGGTGCCGGCATGTACTCAACGACAGCATCAAGCATGGCTTGCACGCCTTTATTCTTAAAGGCAGAACCGCATAAGGTCGGCACTACTTCATTACTGAGAGTACGTATCCTTAATCCCTGCTTGATTTGCGCCTCACTGAGATCGCCATCATTCAGATATGCATCCATTAGTTCTTCAGATGCTTCAGCCGCTGCCTCGAGCATATGCTCTCTGGCCACCTGACATGATTCAATCATGTCAGCAGGGATGGCCTTCTCTTCAAAGCGCACTCCCATATTCTCTTCTTCCCAGTAAATCGCTTTCATCTTTAGCAGATCCACAACCCCTTCGAACTTGTCTTCAGCTCCGATTGGGAGTTGCACTGGAACGGGATTGCTACCTAAGCGATTCCTTATTTGTTCCACTACCCGCAGGAAATTTGCACCTGCGCGATCCATCTTGTTAACAAATGCCATCCTCGGCACACTGTATTTACTGGCCTGCCTCCACACCGTCTCTGACTGTGGTTCAACACCACCAACCGCACAAAAAACAGCGCAGGCTCCATCTAATACTCTCAGTGAACGCTCAACTTCAATCGTGAAGTCAACGTGTCCCGGTGTATCAATAATATTGATTCGATATTCCGGATACTGTCCCGCTGAACCACTCCAGAAGCAGGTAGTTGCTGCAGAGGTAATCGTTATACCTCGTTCTTGTTCCTGCTCCATCCAATCCATGACGGCAGCGCCATCATGAACTTCGCCTATCTTATGAGAGACGCCTGTGTAATAAAGTATTCGTTCTGTCGTTGTCGTCTTGCCTGCATCGATATGAGCCATAATGCCGATATTTCGATACCGCTCGATTGGAGTCGTTCGTGCCACAATGTTTTTTGACTCCTCAACTACCTGTTACCAACGATAATGGGAGAAAGCTTTGTTCGCTTCTGCCATCTTGTGTGTATCTTCTTTCTTTTTCATTGCTGAACCGCGATTTTCAGCGGCATCCAGTAATTCACCAGCAAGACGCAAACCCATATTTTTCTCACCGCGTTTCTTGGCTGAGTCTACCAACCAACGCATAGCCAGGGTCTGACTTCTGTCAGTGCGGACTTCAATTGGTATTTGGTAAGTTGCGCCACCTACTCGTCTTGATCTGACTTCAACTATTGGACGTACGTTTTCAAGAGCTTTATTGAAAACCTCTAATGCATCCTCTTTTTTCTTTTCGTGAATTTCTTCAAGAGCGCCATAAACAATCTTTTCGGCGACAGACTTTTTACCACTACGCATAATCATATTGATAAACTTTGCCAACACCTGATCTCCATACTTGGGGTCAGGTAGGATACTACGACTTTCGGCTGCTCTTCTTCGGGACATTGTCTGCGTTTATCTCAAATTTTTACGATGTTAACTTTTAGGTTTTTTGGCGCCGTACTTGGAACGTCCTTTACGACGATCGCTTACACCTGATGTATCCAGGGTACCGCGCACTGTGTGATAACGAACACCAGGTAAATCCTTAACACGACCACCACGAATCAATATAACGGAGTGCTCCTGCAGGTTATGTCCTTCACCACCGATATAGGTTGTGACTTCCTGACCGTTGGTCAGGCGAACACGAGCAACTTTACGCAAAGCTGAGTTCGGCTTTTTTGGCGTGGTTGTGTATACGCGTGTACAAACACCTCGTTTTTGCGGACAACTTTCCAAAGCCGGCACATTACTCTTGGTGAGCTGACGCTTGCGTGGTTTCCTTACTAATTGATTTACTGTTGCCATAATTCTCTGTTGTTAAATGCCTGTTCAATTGCTTATGCATGACCGCATCAACATCCTCAAACTCAAAGGTCTGGGCTTGATGTTCAGGTCATGCAATGATTAGTTCGAATGAATCGCGAGATTGAGCTCTAAAATCCCAACCAGCGGAGGTCAATTAAGACCTAAAAAAGTACAATTTCATCGAGCCCAAAACTATGACAGGCCGAAGCGGACTTCGGCCTGACAAAGAAGCGGGATTTTATGTCCTCTGAAGCTAAGCGTCAAGGAACTTATTATATTTTTTAAGCGCTTGCGCTATCTTGCGACTGATCTCCCTCAGATACATCCTGAGCGACCTCAGTTACCGCCATCAGCTCGTCAGCTTCCACCGCTGGAGCTGCTGCGGCCAGGGCTTTTTCATCACTTTTTCTTTTACGTTCAGCATGATACGAGAGACCGGTCCCGGCTGGGATAAGTCGTCCGACGATGACATTTTCCTTCAGACCGCGCAATTCGTCACGTTTCCCGCTGACACTGGCCTCGGTCAGAACCCGGGTGGTTTCCTGGAAAGAAGCGGCCGAAATGAACGATTCAGTAGATAAAGAGGCCTTGGTGATGCCGAGTAACACCGGCTCCCATTCTGCAGGCTCCTTACCATCGGCTTCCATCAGTTCATTTTCATCCAAAACGCGTCCTCGGTCGACTTGCTCACCTTTCAGCAATTGTGTGTCGCCAGGCTTGGTTATCTCTGCTTTTCGAAGCATTTGACGGACAATGACTTCAATATGCTTATCATTAATCTTTACACCCTGCAGTCGATAAACCTCCTGAATCTCAGCAACGATATAATTTGCCAGCGCGTGAACACCCATTAAGCGCAGAATATCGTGTGGTGTAAGTGGTCCGTCAACAACAGCTTCACCTTTTTCCACATGCTCACCTTCGAAGACATTCACATGACGCCACTTTGGAATCAGCTCTTCATGGGTATCCCCATTCGAGTCGGTAATCACAAGCCTTTGTTTTCCCTTGGTTTCTTTACCAAAGCTGACCGTGCCGGAGATTTCTGCCAATACAGCTGGCTCTTTTGGTTTTCTAGCCTCAAAAAGGTCGGCTACGCGCGGTAAACCACCGGTGATATCGCGGGTTTTCAGAGATTCCTGAGGTAAGCGGGCAATCACGTCACCTACTTTGACTTCACCACCATCTGTGGTGGTAATCACCGTGTTGGCTGGCAAAGGATAGTGCGCCGGGATTTCGGTGCCCGGAATCTTTAGCTCTTTCCCCTTGGCATCGACCAGTTTGACAACCGGACGCAGATCTTTCGCGCTGCTGGTTCTCAGTTTCGGATCGATAATAGAAATATTGGTTAGGCCGGTCATTTCGTCGACATCACGATCAACCGTTACGCCTTCAACAATATCGGAAAATTGCGCTTTACCAGCCACTTCCGAAATAACCGGATGCGTATGAGGATCCCAACTGGCGACCTTTTCACCTGGTTTAGCCGTATCACCATCAGCGATCGTGAGCACAGCACCATAAGGCACTTTATAGCGTTCACGCTCACGACCAACTTCGTCTGCCAGCGCAACTTCACCGGAACGCGACACAACCACTCGGGTGCCACCCTTTTGCTCCAGTAATTTGACGTTGTGCAATTTAATGGTTCCGCCATATTTGACATCTATGCTACTGACGGCAGCGGCCCGGGAGGCGGCACCACCGATGTGAAATGTACGCATCGTTAGCTGGGTGCCTGGTTCACCGATTGACTGCGCGGCAACGACACCCACCGCTTCACCGATGTTAACAACATGTCCACGGCCAAGATCGCGACCATAACAGGCGGCACATACACCGTAGCGGTTGTCACAGGAAATAGCAGAGCGAACGACGACTTCGTCAATGCCTTTTTCATCCAGCACATCAACCCAATGCTCATCAAGTAGAGTACCTGCCTTGGCCACAACTTCATCGGTAGTTACTTTCACAGCGTCTTTTGCCAACACGCGACCCAGAACTCTCTCGCGCAGAGGCTCGACCACGTCTCCACCTTCAATCAGGGGTGTCAGCAGTAATCCGTTTTCTGTGCCGCAATCTTCGTCAGTTACGACGAGATCCTGTGCAACGTCAACGAGACGGCGAGTCAGATAACCTGAGTTTGCAGTCTTCAATGCCGTATCAGCCAGACCTTTTCGAGCACCATGAGTCGAAATAAAGTACTGTAAAACATTGAGACCTTCTCTGAAGTTCGCCGTGATTGGCGTTTCAATGATGGAGCCATCCGGTTTTGCCATCAAACCACGCATACCGGCCAACTGTCTGATCTGTGCGGCAGATCCTCGTGCGCCGGAATCGGCCATCATATAAACAGAGTTAAATGTAGCCTGTTTAACTTTGTTTCCTTCGCTATCGATAATATCTTCTGTGCCCAGCTTATCCATCATAGCCTTGGCAACCTGATCGTTTATATGAGACCAGATATCAACAACTTTGTTGTAGCGCTCACCATCGGTGATCAAACCAGCCTGATACTGGTCACTAAACTGTTTTACCTGTTCTTCAGCATCACCAATAATCGAGCTTTTCTCTTCAGGAATCACCATATCTTCAATACCGAAAGACACACCGGCCTGAGTAGAGTAATGGAAACCTGTGTACATCAAGCGATCAGAGAAAACCACAGTCCGTTTCAACCCAAGTTTGCGATAACAGGTATTGATTAATTGTGATATGGATTTCTTGGTAATGGCCTCATTCACGAGTGAAAAAGGTATGCCATCTGGCAGAATGCGAGATAGCAGCGCCCTGCCGACTGTCGTTTTTACGCGAGGATAACTATTGATAGTTTCCCCATCGTCATTTTGAGTTTGTTCTTTAATCCGTACTTCAATATTTGCATGTATCTGTACATGCTTACCTTCGTACGCGCGATGCACTTCATCAACATCGGCAAATTTCATTCCCGAACCCAGAGCAGCAGCTGACTCGCGCGTCATGTAATAAAGACCCAAAACAACATCCTGAGTCGGAACGATGATCGGCTCACCGCTCGCAGGCGACAAAATATTATTGGTCGACATCATTAATGTACGCGCTTCGAGCTGCGCTTCTATTGACAATGGGACATGCACGGCCATCTGATCACCGTCAAAGTCAGCATTGAATGCTGTACAGACAAGCGGATGAAGTTGAATGGCTTTGCCTTCAATTAGTGTCGGTTCAAATGCCTGAATACCAAGCCTGTGCAATGTTGGCGCCCGGTTAAGCATAACCGGATGTTCCCGAATTACTTCTTCAAGTACATCCCAGACTTCAGTTCCTTCTCTTTCAACCAGTTTTTTCGCAGCCTTAATTGTTGTTGCCAGGCCACGTCGTTCGAGCTTGCTAAAAATAAAAGGCTTGAATAGCTCCAGTGCCATTTTCTTCGGCAATCCACACTGGTGAAGTTTCAAAGTGGGTCCAACCACGATGACAGAACGACCAGAATAATCTACGCGCTTTCCGAGAAGGTTTTGTCGAAAACGACCCTGCTTGCCTTTGATCATGTCGGCCAGAGATTTCAAGGGTAATTTATTCGTTCCCGTTATCGCCCGACCACGTCGGCCATTATCGAGAAGTGCGTCTACTGCTTCCTGCAACATACGTTTTTCGTTACGGACAATAATATCCGGCGCGTTGAGATCCAGCAGCCTTTTCAGGCGATTGTTTCTGTTAATAACGCGACGATAAAGATCGTTCAAATCCGAAGTAGCAAAGCGTCCGCCATCCAGTGGGACCAGGGGTCTCAATTCCGGTGGCAAAACAGGTAATACCTGAAGAATAATCCACTGTGGATCGTTACCAGATTTTTGAAATGCCTCGAGTAGTTTTAAACGCTTGGTCAGCTTTTTTAACTTTGTTTCTGATTTGGTTTCGGGAATCAAAGCACGCAACTCATCCACTTCAGAATTTAAATCGATACTTTTCAGAAGTTCGAATACGGCTTCAGCGCCCATTTTTGCTTCAAATTCATCGCCGTATTGCTCTATCGCCTCGAGATAATTCTCCTCGGTGAGCAGCTGACCACGTTCAAGTTCGGTCATTCCGGGTTCGATGATTACGTAAGCTTCAAAATACAGGACTCGCTCAATCTCACGCAGAGTCATGTCCAGCAATAAGCCCATGCGAGAAGGAAGTGACTTCAAATACCAGATGTGTGCAACCGGACTGGCAAGTTCAATATGCCCCATACGCTCACGTCGTACTTTGGACAAAGTCACCTCGACACCGCATTTCTCGCAAACTACACCACGATGTTTCAGTCTTTTGTACTTGCCGCAAAGGCATTCGTAATCCTTTATAGGCCCAAATATCTTTGCGCAAAACAGACCATCCCGCTCCGGTTTGAAAGTGCGATAATTGATAGTTTCAGGTTTTTTGACTTCACCATATGACCAGGAACGGATTTTCGCCGGTGAGGCTAAACCGATTGTTATGGAGTCAAATTCTTCAACCTGACCTTGCTGTTTTAAAAGCTTAAGTAAGTCTTTCAATGTGCACTACCTCCGCAACACGATGGAACGCAAAAAAATAAAATTTTGTTTATGGTCATTGTCATTTCTGATCCAGGCCTATATCGATACCAAGAGATCGTATTTCCTTTATCAAGACATTAAACGACTCAGGCATACCAGCCTCCATGCGATGGTCACCATCGACAATGTTCTTGTACATTTTGGTTCGACCACTAACATCATCCGATTTGACAGTGAGCATTTCCTGCAATGTATAAGCCGCGCCGTAAGCTTCCAGAGCCCAGACTTCCATTTCACCAAAACGCTGACCACCAAACTGGGCTTTACCACCCAGTGGCTGTTGAGTTACAAGACTGTAAGGTCCGGTTGAACGGGCATGCATTTTGTCATCAACAAGATGGTTGAGTTTTAACATATACATGTAACCGACAGTCACACGTCGATCAAAAGCATCACCTGTACGACCATCAAACAGCTGAGTCTGACCGTCAGTCGGCAAATCAGCCAAAGCCAGCATGTTTTTAATTTCCTTTTCGCTGGCACCGTCAAACACCGGCGTAGACATTGGCACGCCGCCTTTGAGGTTGTTGGCAAGTTGCATGACTTCGTCTTCATTCAGACTATCGAGATCTTCGCTCTTGCCACTGTTGTTGTAGACTTTATCCATAAAGCTACGCAGCTCCTGAGCACTTTGCTTGGCCTCAAGCATTTTGCCGATTTTGTTACCAACACCTTTGGCCGCCCAGCCAAGATGAGTCTCCAGTACCTGACCTACGTTCATTCGTGAAGGCACGCCAAGTGGATTAAGAACAACGTCTACCGGTGTGCCATCTTCCATATAGGGCATATCCTCGACAGGAACAATGGTTGAAATGACCCCTTTGTTTCCGTGACGACCGGCCATTTTATCGCCCGATTGAATACAACGTTTCACGGCGAGATAGACTTTGACCATTTTCAGAACACCCGGAGCCAGATCATCACCTGATGTCAGTTTCGCTCGCTTTTCTTCGAACATCTGATCAAATTCTTCACGCAACTGTTGCACCTGGGTATTAGCCTGTTCCAGCACGCGATTGGCATCGTCATTTTGCAAGCCAATCTCAAACCATTTTTCCCGGGTAATATCGGCAAGATGGTTTTTCGTAAGCTTCGTGCCAGCTGTAATGCCTCCAGGTCCGCCGCTGGCAAGCTTGCCAATAAGGTGCCTCTCGATTCTCTGATACACACCATCTTCCATAATACGCAGCTGATCGTTCAAATCCTTTCTAACCTGATTCAGTTCAGACTCTTCAATTTCAAGCGCACGGGCATCTTTTTCTACACCATCGCGAGTGAATACCTGCACATCAATAACTGTGCCGTTCATACCAGACGGTACACGGAGCGAGGTATCCTTAACATCAGAAGCTTTCTCTCCGAATATTGCCCTTAATAGTTTTTCTTCCGGTGTCAGCTGTGTTTCGCCCTTTGGCGTTACTTTACCAACCAGAATATCACCGGTGTTTACTTCAGCACCGATAAACACAATTCCCGATTCATCCAGTTTATTCAATGCGCTTTCACTAACATTAGGAATGTCAGCAGAAATTTCCTCTGGCCCAAGTTTCGTGTCTCGAGCAACACAGGTAAGCTCTTCGATGTGAATAGTGGTGAAACGCTCTTCCTTCACTAATCTTTCAGAGATTAGGATTGAATCCTCGAAGTTATAGCCGTTCCAGGGCATGAATGCGACCAGCATATTTTGCCCCAGCGCCAACTCACCCATGTCGGTGGATGGACCATCAGCAAGAACATCTCCTGTGGCAACAACATCACCTGGTTTTACCAGAGGTCTCTGGTTAATACAGGTATTCTGGTTTGAACGTGTGTACTTGATAAGGTTGTATATATCTACACCAGCCTCACCACCGGATACTTCGTCATCGTTAACTCGAATGACGATTCGACTGGCGTCCACGGAGTCAACGATACCACCTCGTTCAGAGACCACAGTCACACCCGAATCAATAGCAACCAGACGCTCAACCCCGGTACCAACCAGAGGTTTATCGGCGCGCAGTGTAGGTACGGCCTGGCGCTGCATGTTTGAACCCATCAACGCGCGGTTTGCATCATCATGCTCAAGAAAAGGAATAAGTGACGCGGCTACCGAAACGATTTGTTTAGGCGAGACATCCATGTATTCAACCCGATCCGGACTGGACATGCTGAATTCATTTAAATGTCTGCATGAAATCAGTTCATCTACCAGCTTACCGTTCTTATCAAGACTGGTATTCGCCTGTGCGATGACATAATCGCCTTCCTCAATCGCAGACAAATACTCAATTTCATCTGTTACCTTACCCTTAAGCACTTTACGATAAGGCGTTTCCAGAAAACCGTAATCATTAGTTCGTGCATACATCGCCAGAGAGTTAATCAGGCCAATATTAGGTCCTTCCGGTGTTTCAATCGGACAGACTCTTCCATAATGCGTCGGATGGACGTCACGTACTTCGAAACCGGCACGTTCTCTGGTCAAACCACCTGGTCCGAGTGCGGAAATTCTGCGCTTGTGGGTTATTTCGGAAAGCGGATTGTTCTGATCCATGAATTGAGACAGCTGGCTGGAACCGAAAAATTCTTTTATGACAGCAGAGACAGGCTTTGCATTTATTATCTCCTGTGGCATCAGACCTTCAGATTCAGCAAGACTGAGCCGTTCTTTGACCGCTCTTTCAACACGAACAAGTCCAATCCTGAATTGATTCTCGGCCATTTCTCCGACACTTCGGACACGTCGATTACCAAGATGATCAATGTCATCAATAGTACCGCGTCCATTTCGAATACTCACCAGAGTACTCAGAACGTCAGTAATATCTGATTCCGACTCCCCTCGTTTCTGGAATAATTCTTTCGATAATTCATCGTTGCGTTCGCTGAAGTATTTACCATCGAACAGAATCCCGGGACCGGTAACTTCCTTTCTACCTACACGCCGGTTGAATTTCATTCTTCCAACTGAGGATAAGTCGTAACGATCCGGGCTAAAAAACAGATTCTTAAACAGGTTTTCAGCTGCATCCTTAGTAGGTGGTTCACCTGGACGCATCATCCTGTATATTTCAATCATGGCCTCCAGTTGCGTTGTTGTAGAATCGGCACGCAGGGTGTCAGAAATATAAGGTCCTCTATCGAGATCGTTCACATAGAGTGTTTCAATTTCGTGATCACCCGAATCAAGCAGTTTTTCCAACAGCTCTTCGGTTATTTCAGAATTGGCCTCGGCCAATGGAATAAGTTCACCTGTATCCTTATCAACTTCGCCATTCTCAGAGTCAACAATAGTCTTCGATATTATTTTCCCGACCAGATACTCCGCAGGCACTTCCAGCTGAGTGATTTTCGCCTTTTCAATTTCACGGATATGTCGAGCCGTTATCCGTCTTTCTTTCTCGACGATAACTTTGCTGCCCTTTTTAGCCCTGATATCGAAGGCTGCAGTTTCTCCTCTGAGACGTTCTGGTATCAAATCAAGCTTGACGCCCTTTTTAGAGATATGAAACTTGTTGGTATCGAAAAACAAATCGAGAATTTCTTCCGTGCTATAACCAAGAGCCCTGAGCAATATGGTAGCCGGAATCTTTCTACGCCTGTCAATCCGGCAATACACCATATCTTTTGGATCAAATTCGAAATCAAGCCATGAACCACGATAAGGAATAACGCGTGCGGAATACAATAATTTACCGGAAGAATGGGTTTTGCCCCTGTCGTGTTCGAAAAACACACCAGGCGAGCGATGCAACTGAGAGACGATTACACGTTCCGTTCCATTGATCACAAAGGTGCCGGTTCGAGTCATCAATGGAATTTCTCCCATATAGACGTCTTGTTCCTTAATATCTTTTACAATCTTCTTGTTCAGGCCGGCTTCTTTATCGTAAATTACCAGTCGAACCTTGACTCGTAGTGAGGCGGCATAAGTCATGCCCCTTAACTGACATTCCTTTACATCAAAAACCGGCGTTCCAAGGTTGTAGGAAACATATTCCAGCATTGCGTTGCCTGAATAGCTTTCAATAGGGAATACAGACTTAAAAGCGGCATGTAAACCTACATCCTGCAAGTCGTCATTTTCAAGACCAGGTTGTAAAAATTGTCGAAAAGAATTTATCTGAGTCGCTAACAGATAGGGGGTTTCCAGAACGCTACTTAGCTTTCCAAAATCTTTACGAATACGTTTTTTCTCAGTGTAAGAATAGGCCATTACACATCCTCAGTTGTCAATACACACACGAATATTTAAGTTATCTCTGCTAATGTCTTGCTTTCGATAACGATCTTGTCAATCACAAGGTTCAAGCTGTCCGGCTCAAAGCCCTGTAAATGACCATAGCACTTAAAACTAAAGAACCGGCGACTTGTCGTCGCCGGTCTTGTACTACTTTAAGCAATGCCCTGCCTTACTTTAGTTCAGCAGTAGCGCCGGCTTCTTCAAGCTGCTTTTTAACATCTTCAGCTTCGTCTTTGCTTGCGGCTTCCTTAATTGTAGAAGGTACGCCTTCAACCATATCCTTGGCTTCCTTAAGACCCATACCGGTAATAGCACGCACAACTTTAATAACAGCGACTTTGTTCTCACCAAAACTGCTCATGACAACGTCGAACTCTGTCTGTTCTTCAGCTGCGCCGCCCGCATCACCGGCTGCCGGTGCCGCTGCAACAGCGACAGGTGCAGCAGCAGACACACCCCATGCTTCTTCCAGTTCAGAAATCAGCTCAACCAGTTCCAGAACCGGTAAACTACTTAATGCTTCTTTTAACTCTTCTCTTGATACAGCCATCTGTATTACTCCTAATATTTTTAATTAACTAAATAATCTCGTTGCCAGGTCAAGCCGCTTGCTGTTCGTCACGACGAGCAGCCAATAAGCGTGCAAACTTGCCCTGTGGTTCTGCAAGAACCCGAACGAATTTGCTTGCTGGTGCCTGTAACAAGCCAAGCAGCATTGCCCGCGCCTGATCCTGTGTTGGCATGTTCGCTAATCGATCCAGATCGCCAGCTTCAAGAAGCTTGCCATCCAGAGAGACCAACTTGGCAACAAGTTTGTCGTTGTCTTTTGCGAAATCGCGAATAACCCGCGCAGCTGACCCTGGCTCCTCATTAGAAAATGCCAGAATCAACGGCCCTACCATCTCATCACGCATGCAATCGAATTTCGTATCCTCTAGCGCAATGCGCGCCAGTGTATTTCGAACTACCCTGAGGTAGATACCGGCCTCGCGTGCCTTTTGACGTAAATCTGTCATTTCAGCTATGCTCAATCCGATATATTCTGCTGCAATTGCAGATGGAGCCGCGGTCGTAACTTCAGCAATCTCACCAACGATTACCTTTTTTTGCTCCAGATTAAGACTCACTATTACTTCCTCCAATTACCTGATACATATTCAATAGTCACAAACATCGACTATTAATCCTTAAACATGTGTCAGTTCTATTTACAGTGACCGTCTTCAGATTACTGATCGGGTAACACCGCCTGCGCAGGTAAACAGCAGTTACATTAAGTCCTTACGACTTCTATTGAAGTCCAGACACCTGCGGTCTTTGACGGTCGACGCCATCCGAGGCATCGACCCAAAGTCAATTAAAACTACAACTTTACTAAATGGTTAAACTTGCCTGATCAAGCACGACTCCGGGTCCCATCGTTGTGGAAACCGTAATTTTCTTCAGAAAAATACCTTTTGCAGTGCTTGGTTTGGCTTTATTAAGATCGTTGAGTAGTACCTCAAGGTTTTCTTTCAAGGCATCTGGATCGAAAGAAACTTTTCCGATAGCTCCGTGGATAATACCGTTCTTATCTGTACGATAACGAACCTGTCCTGCCTTGGCGTTTTCTACCGCCACCTTAACTTCTTTGGCGACCGTGCCAGTTTTGGGGTTTGGCATTAAGCCTCTGGGTCCCAGAACCTTACCCAGCTTACTCACAGTTGGCATCGCATCCGGGGTGGCAATAACGACACCAAAATCAGCTAGACCACCCTGTATCTGCTCGACGAGATCCTGCATACCGACATATTCGGCGCCAGCCGCCTTTGCAGCTTCGGCCTGCTCTCCATCAGCAAATACGGCAATTTTCACAGAATTACCAGTTCCTCTCGGCAGAACAGTTGAACCACGAACCGCTTGATCCGACTTACGTGGATCTACACCGAGGTTCACAGCGACCTCGACTGATTCATCAAATTTTACCGACGAACAATCTTTCAAGAGCTGAAATGCGTCAATAACAGGATAAAATTTATCACGATCGATTTTTTCAGCGATCGCTTTACTACGTTTACTTAGACCTGCCATATCTATACTCCTTCCGTTTCCAGCCCCATGCTTCGAGCAGTTCCGGCTATTGTTCTAACAGCGGCATCCAGATCGGCAGCCGTCAAATCAGGTTCTTTCGTTTTAGCAATTTCTTCGAGTTGCTCTCGACTGACCTTGCCAACCTTGTTGGTATTAGGTGTACCACTGCCGCTGCTTATCCCGGCAGCTTTTTTCAACAAGTGTGAAGCTGGCGTCGTTTTAGTGACAAAAGTGAAACTCTTATCCACATAGACGGTTATTACTACTGGAACTGGGAGTCCCTGTTCCATATTCTGAGTTTGCGCGTTAAACGCCTTACAGAAATCCATAATGTTCAGGCCATGTTGACCCAGCGCTGGGCCTACTGGAGGGCTCGGGTTTGCCTGCCCGGCAGGTACCTGTAACTTGATATAGGTATCTATTTTCTTTGCCACTTCACTTTACTCCTATTGGGTGCAAGCGCTTCTTATCGAAGCTCCCCGTGCCGTTAAAATTCAGTTGTCAACGCTCAGTTTTACTACATCTCAAAGCCGAATCGAAACTTCAATCCGGCAGAAAATTCATATCTACTCTTTTTCGACCTGCCCAAATTCAAGTTCAACAGGTGTAGACCGCCCGAATATCAATACTGATACACGTAAGCGGCTTTTTTCATAATTCACTTCTTCAACAACGCCGTTAAAATCTGTAAACGGTCCATCATTGACTCTGACCACTTCACCTGGTTCAAACAGGATTTTTGGTCTCGGTTTATCAACACCATCTTCTACCCGCTGCAAGATAGCGTTCGCCTCTTTCTCGGAAATAGGCGCTGGCCGATCACTGGTTCCGCCGATAAACCCGAGAACTCTGGGCGATTCTTTAACCAGATGCCAGGTAGCATCATTCATTTCCATCTGCACAAGAACATAGCCCGGGAAAAACTTTCTGTCGCTTTTGCGTTTTTTACCATCTCGCATTTCAACAACTTCTTCAGTAGGAACCAATATCTCGCCGAATTGATCTTCCAGATCCAGACGTTTAACACGTTCTTGTATAGTCCGCATCACCTGCAGTTCATACCCTGAATAAGCGTGTACTACATACCAGTTCAGACTCATCTGTTTCAGGCTCCCTGTCCAATTATCGCTTCGATCGCGGACCCGAGACCCCAATCAAGAATTCCCAGAATTATGGCGAAAATGATAACTGCAATGATGACGATAGCAGTAGTTTGCAATGTTTCCTGCCGCGTAGGCCATACAACTTTGCGCACTTCAACTTGTGCGTCCTGAATAAAAGCCCATAAGTTTCGGCCTTTTTCAGTCTGCAGAGTAATGGCCAGTGCAACACCGGTCGCAGCAAGCAGCCCGAGCACCCGGTATAACTGCGAAATATCGGTATAAATATAAAATCCCGCCACCGCAGCAACCAGGATTAATACTGCAATTATCAATTTTAAAATGTCCAGTTTCACAGTTATCGTTTCAACTTTTGTGTTCATTTAAGCCTTAAAAACTAATAAATCATTAACCTGCTGGGCCGTACTCAATATTTGAGTACTGGCAGGCCAGGAGGGAATCGAACCCCCAACCTGCGGTTTTGGAGACCGCCGCTCTGCCAATTGAGCTACTGGCCTAATCGTTTATATTTGCCCATTTTTTAAAAAACAACAGGGGTCAGATCTTGACATTAGCGCAGCCAAAGCCGCGCCTGACAAAATTTGACCCCTGAGATATTACTTACTCAATAATTTTAGAGACGACACCCGCCCCAACTGTGCGACCGCCCTCGCGTATCGCAAATCGCAATCCGTCTTCCATCGCTATCGGGTTAATCAACTCCACCGTCACCTTAATGTTGTCTCCCGGCATCACCATCTCTGTCCCTTCCGGTAAGGTCACCGCGCCCGTCACGTCTGTCGTTCGAAAATAAAACTGTGGCCGATAGTTGTTGAAAAACGGCGTGTGACGTCCACCTTCATCCTTGCTCAGTACATACACTTCCGCCTCAAACTTCGTGTGCGGTGTGATTGAACCCGGTACACAAAGTACCTGTCCTCGTTCCACTTCCTCGCGCTTCGTGCCTCGCAGCAACACACCTACGTTGTCTCCCGCCTGACCTTCATCAAGCAATTTGCGAAACATCTCAACTCCCGTACACGTCGTCTTTGTCGTGTCCCGGATTCCCACTATCTCGATTTCTTCTCCAACCTTCACTATCCCGCGCTCTACTCGGCCTGTTACCACCGTGCCTCGTCCTGATATCGAGAACACATCCTCTATCGGTAGTAAAAACGGCTGATCGACCGGGCGCTCCGGTACCGGGATGTAATCGTCCATCGCGGCGACCAGCTTGTCGATTGATTCCAGACCAATCTCACTCGTGTCTCCTTCCAATGCCTTTAACGCACTTCCCGTTACTATCGGTGTGTCATCGCCAGGAAACTCGTACATATCCAGCAGCTCGCGGACTTCCATTTCAACCAGCTCCAGCAACTCCGCATCATCCACCTGATCCGCTTTGTTCAGATACACCACGATGTAAGGCACTCCAACCTGACGCGCAAGCAGGATATGCTCTCGAGTCTGCGGCATCGGGCCATCCGCTGCACTCACCACCAGAATCGCGCCGTCCATCTGCGCCGCTCCGGTAATCATATTCTTCACGTAATCTGCGTGTCCCGGGCAGTCAACATGCGCGTAGTGACGATTGTCACTTTCGTATTCAACGTGTGCCGTCGCGATCGTAATTCCGCGTTCGCGTTCTTCTGGCGCGTTATCAATCTGATCGTAGGCTTTGGTCTCGCCACCATACTTACCTGCCTGAATCGTCGTTATGGCCGCCGTCAGTGTGGTCTTACCGTGGTCAACATGGCCTATGGTTCCCACGTTCACATGCGGCTTGTTTCTTTCAAATTTTTCCTTGGACATTGAAGGCTCTCCTCAACGAAATATTTAACAAAAAAATAACTACTCTCAAACTTATTCTGGAGCTCATAACCGGATTTGAACCGGTGACCTCTTCCTTACCAAGGAAGTGCTCTACCGACTGAGCTATATGAGCAAATCTTTAGCAATAACTGTTTAGAATCGAAAAATGTTCAGACTATTACAATCAGTTTTTACTCTTCCTGGTTATGGAGCGGGTGATGGGAATCGAACCCACACCATCAGCTTGGAAGGCTGAGGTTCTACCGTTGAACTACACCCGCGTGCTCCCAAACCACTATCTAACTGCCTGCAATATTGAGTACCCTGACTTGTCAATCCTTCAAGCAGTCTGATCTGTTTATTCTGCCATCACTTGACGGGTTCAAAACTTTTGCGCACCGGCAATTTTGCTAGAATCCCCCTCAAAACATATGGTGGAGGGAGGAGGATTCGAACCTCCGAAGGTAGAACCAGCAGATTTACAGTCTGCCCCCGTTGGCCGCTTGGGTATCCCTCCTAAATGTTAGCCGAGCATTCTGAGTCAAGATGCTTGTAGTGTCAACCATAACTCTTTGTTTTTTCAACTTTAGCCGAAAAAACAATTACTCAGCTCAGAAGACTGTAAAACCAGCCTCAGATTGAACAAAACTCGCAGTCTTGCCTGGTGCAGATTGAAAGAATTTGTCGGAATTTCCTCAGTTTCGACCAAATCTGGAAGAATTTAAGTAGCCCTAACTACCGCCTGCTCTGAGGATTCGGCCCGTCCGGGCATGTCGGATCTCTGTCGGGCGTCCTTCCGATCCCAACTCTCCGGATAATATATAGTCAAGTGATTGCCCGAAATAGGTCCGAACAGATTCAATTGACTTTGCCGGTGGCTGATTCGCCGTGTTCGCGCTTGTCGAGATGATCGGGCCACATACGCGACACAATTCACTGACAACAGGATGTGCACTGATGCGCACAGCTATTTCCTGATTCTCTCCCAGAATTTTTTGCGGGGCGCTCTCGTGCGCAGGCATCACCCACGTGACGGGTCCGGGCCAGCTCTGCAGAATTTCATTGAGCTTGCCCACTCTTGCAAAGTCCACAAGATTATTTAATTGTGATTTGCTCGCAGCAACAGTTATCAATCCCTTTGCCAGCGGACGTTGTTTCAAAAGGAGCAGGCGCTCCAGCGCATCTTCATTCCACGGTGAACAACCCATACCAAATACAGCTTCGGTAGGGTAGGCGATAACTCCCCCATTCTCTATGGCATCCGCCGCGATTTGAATATGACTGTTTGTCAATGCCTTAGCTCTTCAGATGATGGGAATTCCCCTGAGCGGATGTCTCCTTTCAGCCTGGTTTTATGAGGTTTTTTTTGTAACAGCCTTCTTTTTGGCAGTTTTCTTTTTTGCAGATTTCTTCTTAGTCTTTGCCTTCTTTTTTGTGGTCTTCTTTTTCGCAGGCTTATCTTTGGCAACTGCCGTAGCTTTAGCTGCAGCTTTCTTACTCGCCTTTTTCCCTCTTCTTGGTGCCGGGGCTTCTTCTATCATCCGCTGACAATCGGCAAGACTCAAAGATTTAGGATCAGTATCTTTTGGTACTCTTGCATTTTTATTTCCATCAGTTACATAAGGACCATAACGACCATTAAGAATGGAAATTCCTTCTTCCTTAAATATTTTAATTTCTTTTTCGGCATCGGCCTTTTTCTTCTCAGCTATAACTTCAAGTGCCTTTTCCAGGGTCACTGTGTGAGGATCATCCTCTTTAAGCGATACAAACTTTTTACCATACCTGATATAAGGTCCGAATCGACCTATGCTAGCGGCAATTTCCTCTCCATCTTCAGTTTCTCCAAGCATTCTGGGCAATTTGAACAATTCCATCGCTTCTTCAAAGGTAATTGCATCAAGTCTTTGACCTGCTCGTAATCCCGTGAACTTAGGTTTGTCCTCATCTTCCTTACTGCCGATTTGAGCGAAGGGCCCGTAACGCCCCATACGCACCGATACAGGCAACCCGGATTTTGGATCAGTCCCGAGTACCCTTGTTTGGACAGCTTCACTGCGACTGACACTTTCTTCCTTGTCCTTTATCTGCTTATCAAAGGGCTTCCAGAATTGATCCATTAGCGGGATCCATTCTTTCTCCCCTCTGGACACAGCATCCAGCTCATCCTCGAGTTTGGCTGTGAAGTCGTAATCAACATAGTTTGTAAAATGGTCAGTCAAAAACTTATTTACCACGCGACCTACTTCAGAAGGAGTAAAACGTTTACTATCGAGCTCCACATACTCCCTGTTTCGCAGAGTTGATATAATACTGGCGTAAGTAGAAGGCCGGCCAATTCCGTATTCTTCCAGTGTTTTAACAAGACTGGCTTCCGTATAGCGGGGTGGCGGTTCGGTAAAATGTTGTTCTGGCCGTATAAGCTTCAGAGGTATTTTTTCACCTTCTTCAAGTGGCGGCAAAATGCGCTCATCTGATTCAGGCTTTACATCATCCTGACCTTCCTGATAGACCGTCATGAACCCTTTATCACGGACTGTGGAGCCAGTTGCCCTGAAGACATTGCCAGGTCCGGCAGCAAGATCGACGGCCACTGTGTCTAAGGTCGCATGAATCATTTGACATGATATAGCCCGCTTCCAGATTAACTCATACAGTTTAAATTGCTCGCTACTGAGATACTGTTTGAGATCTTTCGGCGTTCTGAATGCAGAAGTCGGACGAACAGCTTCGTGTGCCTCCTGTGCATTTTTAGAACGGTTTTTATACTGACGCGGCTCATCAGGCAGATTCTTTTCGCCGTAGGATTCTTTAATGTAATTACGGATTTCTTCAACTGCCTCTTTGGCCAGCGTGACTGAATCTGTACGCATATAAGTGATAAGACCAACAGCACCTTCACCTGTGTCGATGCCTTCGTAAAGTTGCTGTGCAGTGCGCATGGTTCTTTGCGCCGTAAATCCAAGCTTTCTAATCGCTTCCTGTTGCAAGGTTGAGGTGATGAAAGGTGCAGAAGGTTGACGTTTTCTTTGTTTTTTCTCAATTTTCTGAACCAGCAATTTACCGTCAGCCGCCGCATTCAGTTTTTTGAAAACATCGTCAGCCTGTGCCTGATTGTTTATGCTAAATTGCTTCAGTTTTTCTTCATTATAGTGGGTCAGCCTGGCAACAAACTCCTGTTTCCCATGTTCCAGATCGGCTTCTACTGTCCAGTACTCCTGCGAGATAAATTTTTCAACTTCCATTTCACGCTCGACAATTAAGCGGAGCGCCGGACTTTGAACTCGACCAGCTGAGAGTCCCCGCCTAATTTTTTTCCATAACAGTGGGGACAAATTAAAACCGACCAGATAATCCAGTGCCCGGCGTGCCTGTTGAGCATTTATAAGATCAATTGATAATTCCCGGGGGTGAGCTATCGCATCTTGCACTGCTGATTTGGTAACTTCATGAAACACAACCCGCTTTACATCTTTTCCTTTAAGAGCACCCCGTTCTTTCAGAATTTCATAAAGGTGCCAAGAGATTGCTTCACCTTCTCTATCAGGGTCAGTGGCCAGATAAAGCGTATCAGCCTTCTTAAGAGCTTTGGTTATCGAGTCTACCTGTTTGGCATTTCTTTCGATTACCTGATACTGCATTTCAAAGTTTTTATCTGTGTCCACAGCTCCGGTTTTAGGTAGCAGATCGCGTACGTGTCCGTTGGAGGCCAGTACTTCAAAGTCTTTCCCAAGGTATCGGAGTAAGGTTTTCGATTTTGCCGGTGATTCGACAATTACCAGTGACTTGCTCATTGTTATTATTTTTGTACCCTTAACAAGTTTCTAACGTTAATTTTATATTTCTAGTGTAGTCCGCTGTGCGCATCGTCCATGACGATATCTTCCATCCAGGTAAAAGCAGCTTCTTTTCCAGGCTGATTTAACAACACCATCAATACTACCCATTTTAATTGCTGTAAATCGATTTCATCTGCTTCAAGCGCCATAGCCCTGTCAATAACAACTTCCCGATCATAAGCATCCAGCACGCCGCTTTGTTCGAGAAAAATCAAAAAACCACGACACTTAACATCCAGCTTTTCCATCTCTCGGTCGCTGTACATACGTAAGGTACATTTGCCCGATAGATTATCTGCCTGAATAAGATCTTTCTGCAGGGCCAGACCTTCCAGCCAGTCAAAGGCCTTGCTGACTTGATTGTCGCCAAAACCAGCTTGTACTAATTCGTATTTTAGAGACTCCTGATCGGAGTTAATTTCATAATCCTCTTCAAAATAATTGTCAAACAAATACATCAAAACATCAAAGACGGTTTCTTTCATAGTTAAATAAATTCTCATCAAGACCTTCGTATATAGCCACCACCGGGCAGCGACTCGATCCAGCCTTCCAGTTCCAGATTCAACAGACAACTGGATAATAGAGCAGGGGTTATCCCGGTTTCCTCCACCAGAGTGTCAATAATCACTGGCTGGTATCCTATACTATCAAGCAGGAGTTTCGTCTTCGCGTCAAGTCCCATTGTTGAATATTGCTGTGCTTCCGATAGATTATCATTTTTACTAATGACGGCGGCAAGAGGACCAAATTCCTCCGTAATATCCTGAATTTGCTCAACCAATTTAGCCCCATCGCGAATTAATGAATGACAACCTCGTGCCATCGGATTGTGTATCGAGCCCGGAATGGCGAAGACATCCCGACCCTGATCAATGGCACAACGAGCGGTAATCAGCGATCCACTGTTTAAAGCTGCTTCAACTACCAAAACCCCCGTACTCAATCCGCTGATTATTCTATTTCTACGGGGGAAATTCCCTGGTAAAGGACGTACATCCAGAGGAAATTCAGAAACAAGTGCACCTTTTTCCAATATTGATGCCGCTAGTTTGCGATTTGAGGCAGGGTAAATTGTGCATAAACCATTACCAAGCACCGCGATAGTTTTGAAGTGAGACTGTATGGCTCCCAAATGACTATGACTGTCTATTCCTATTGCAAGCCCACTGGTTATGGTGATTCCCAGCTCTGCCAGTGCCCGGGAGAAAGCCAGGGCCAGTCTACAACCATCAGCTGAAGGATGTCGACTCCCCACCATACCGATTTGCACTGAATTAAGTACATCAGGATTACCCTTTATGTAAAGCGCGATAGGCGCTGAGTCAATCTGTTTTAGTAGTTCAGGATAGCGCCTGTCATCCAGTGTAAGCAGATGATTTCCGTCTTTTTCCAACCAGTCGAGTTCCTGCTCAATCTCAAGCCAGGGAGGATTTGTTATTTTCTCGATTGTATCGGCGTGAAACCCCCTTTCACAAAGCTCAGACCTGGGTAAAGAATAAAGTGATTTCGGTGAAAGTCCGGATTCAAACAACCTGATCAGAGTGAGAGATCCGAGTCTGGGAGTTCGTAAGAGCGCCAGTAGATAGGGTAATTGCTCACCCTTAAGGATTCCTTCCTTGAGCATAGTCACACCATTCCATTAGTGATTTGTAACTCAGCGTACCATATTTCCTAATTTTCGCAGAAAATTATTCGTATCTTTGATAGGTAATATTACGAAATCATTCCAGACAAAAAAACCACGATTATCTCTAATCGTGGTTTCATTAAAAACGAACCCGGTTACTCGAAAATAATCTACAGGTTACGCACCATATCGTTTAAATGAATCGGTGCCGTTGCTTCCATGACCAGACCATAACTGATCCGACCGAAGGTCCTGAATACCATAACAACTGCAGCATATTCTTCTGGTAGCTGAACATCTTCTCCGGCGGCCTGCTTTCTTCCAAGATAGTCTTTAAAGGCCTCCCCATCAAACACGCCCTTTCCCTTTTCTCTTACACGCCAGTCAGATGTAACATTTACCCTATCGGAGATAATGGCGCCGCTTTGAAAAACACCGACTACATTACCATTTTCTATACCGTCAGATTCACCAACATCAAGCACAACGACCTGATATTGCCCGATTTCAGAAACGCCATCTATAACGGATATGATGCTGCCATTAATTGAGTTATCCGGCGAGCGCGGAATAAAATCAGTACTAACATCAGTAGTTGATTGTGCTACCAGACGATCGCCAGCCAGAACTTCTCTGGTCGAATTTACGATTACCGCCGTCGCTGGATCGCCTGTACGTTCTATAATCGCATCCGCAACGTGTAATGCCTCATAACCGATTGTCTCCAGATTACCTTCAGAACCACTTTGGTAGGCAGGTCCCTTACGATAGATCGAAAAGCGCTCAGATCTTGCAGATCCGGATAAACCTCTTACATATACACGGTTACCATTAGCCGCTATCAGATGATTATCATAAGTCGACACTATATACGGCCAATCGTCCATTTCAGTATCAGAAACAACCAAAGGCCGGACAAGAAATTGTTCTATCACATCAATAGGGATTGTCGGGATGGCGTCGGCATTTTCACTGGATCTGATTCCAGGTGACAATTTCACATTTCTGCCTGAACGCCTACTCATGCTACTTCGACTGCCATCTCTGTTGACGGTCAGAACAGGTGAGCCATCCTGATAACTGAGACTTATTTGATCACCGGGATAGATAAGGTGTGGATCAGCGATTTGAGGATTGACCTGCCAGATTTCAGGCCAGCGCCAGGGTTCCTGCAGAAACTTTGATGAGATATCCCATAAGGTATCTCCTTCCTGCACAACATACGAATCAGGTTGGTCGGCATTAAGCTTGATTTCATCAGCTTGTAGCGGACTAAGAGTCAGCAAAATCAAACTTGCTGTTATACAGATTTTATTTAGCATCACTGGTACCTTACGAGAATTCCTTAATGTAGATTAGCAAAAAGTTAGTCCCTTCTCCAAATTAGCATTATAGACCATGCCAGCTTTAAATTTTCCTGTATACTATCAGTAGCTTAGATAAGTATAGCAGGAGAGAATTTCAGATGGCGAAATTGGAAGTATTACATTTCCCAGACCCCAGATTGAGAAAAAAAGCCGTCCCGGTTGAAACTGTGGATTCAAATATCAGAAGCGTCGCCGAAGACATGCTTGAGACTATGTATGACGAAAGTGGTATTGGCTTAGCGGCTACTCAGGTCAACATTCAGAAACGTATTGTGGTCATAGATGTGAGCGAGGACAGAGACGCCCCTGTGATTCTGGTGAACCCGACTATTATTGCAGTCGAGGGTGTTGAGCAAATGCAGGAAGGTTGTCTGTCTGTGCCTGGTTACTATGACGATGTCGAGCGCGCAGAACGAATAAAATATTCTTATGTTGATCTGGAAGGACAGGTTATTGAAGCGGAGGCTGATGGTCTCAAATCAGTATGCATACAACATGAGATTGATCATCTGGATGGCAAACTTTTTATAGATTATTTATCTCCGTTAAAACGACAGCGTTTAATGAAAAAAATAGAGAAGCAGGAAAAATTACTGGCTCAGGCTTAATTTCAAAACCTGCGGTTTTTTCCTTAGTTCTTACACACTCTAGAAAAGCGCAAAAGTTTTCATGACAAGAGAGCTGAAAGTCGCTTTTGCGGGCACACCTGCGCTGGCCGTTACAATACTTAAACGTATTATTGATTGCCCACAATATCTACTCAATCACGTCTACACTCAACCAGACAAACCTGCAGGTCGGGGTCGGAAGTTAAAACAAAGCGAGGTCAAGACTTTTGCGTTACAACATCGGCTAACTATTCATCAACCGGAAAAACCAATCGAAATTGACCCCGAATGTAATCTTGCCAATGTCGATGTTTTGATCGTTGCCGCCTACGGTATGTTGCTGCCGGAAGAAATTTTGAATCGTCCACGACTGGGCTGCATAAATGTGCATACTTCACTTTTGCCACGCTGGCGCGGAGCCGCACCAATACAACGGGCAATAGAGGCCGGCGATAGCGAAACAGGAGTAACCATTATGCAAATGGATAAAGGACTCGACACAGGTAATATACTTACACAAAGAAAGTGTTCTATCACGGATGATGAAACAGCAGGTTCATTGCATGATCGACTTGCCGAGCTGGGAGCAGAAGCTTTAGTTGACACGCTGTCTGATCTTCAAAATAGCGCTTTTAAGGGAATAATTCAGGACGATGATCAGGCTAGCTATGCCGCCAAAATCACAAAAACCGAGGCGGCTATAGACTGGACATTGTCTGCCAGCTCTATTGAAAGAAAGATTCGAGCATTCAATCCTTTTCCGGTTGCCCACACATGCCTGAACGGCATACAAATGAGAATCTTCGATGCCGAAATTGTCACCGGTAAAAACATGCATGCATCTCCAGGGAGCGTGCTAAATTCCAGTAATTCATCACTCGAGGTGATGTGCGCTGACCATGCCATCCGTATTAATGAACTGCAGGTACCAGGGAAGAGACGAGTCAGCGCAGCAGAATTTTTGAACGGCCACCAGAACTTTTGTTCTGATGATCGCCGCTAGGATTCCCCGGTTTTATTTCTATAAAAATGGATACGAGGACTCTCGCTGCCAGGACCTTATTCAAAGTTATCAATAGGTCGGTTCCACTCGATCAGGCCTTGATCGACACTCTTAAAAATGTGCCACAACACAATGAGCGGAGCTTTATTCAGGAACTTTGTTACGGAACGATGCGCTGGTATCCGCGTCTGGAATTTATAGCTACCAGTTTACTTGATAAGCCACTGAAACAGAAAGACGGCGATATTATAAAGACGGCGATATTATGATGCTGCTGTTTCTGGGCCTATATCAACTTGAATTTATGCGCACTCCTGAACACGCGGCTGTCTCATCAACGGTAAATGCCTGCGAACCATTGAAGAAGCCCTGGGCTAAAAATCTGATTAATGCAATTTTGCGACGTTATCTGCGCGAAAACACAAAAATTCAGAAGGCAATTCTCAATGATCAATGTGCACTCTATGCACATCCTGTGTGGTTTATCGACCGGCTCAAAACTGATTGGCCGACTCACTGGGCAGGTCTTTTATCAAAAACGAATGAATACCCCCCGTTCCATCTAAGAGTAAATTTGAGTCTCAATAGTCGGAATGATTATCTGCAATTATTGAACAAGAACAATCTGAATGCTTTGCCACTACCGCTTGTCGACAGTGCCGTTATTCTGAATCCGGCAATCGCCACGGAAAAGTTACCCGGCTTCAGTTGCGGGAAAGTGTCGGTACAGGATCAAGGCGCACAACTGGCAGCGTCTCTTCTTTGCATTGCCCCTGGCATGCGCGTTTTAGATGCCTGCGCCGCACCGGGTGGCAAGGCGGCTCATATCTGCGAATCTCAGTCAGGTCTGAAGGAAATAGTCGCAATAGATAAAGACGATTCCAGAATCTCCCTGCTTGAGTCAACGGCGAGTCGACTGCAAATAAGCATGACTATTGTTAAAGCAGATGCTACAAAAACCGAAGACTGGTGGAATGGAGACGAGTTTGATCGAGTTCTCATTGATGCTCCCTGTAGTGCCACCGGCGTTATTCGTCGCCATCCGGACATAAAGATCTTACGTAAGGCCGACCAAATTTCGCCATTACTTGCTACTCAGGCCAAACTGCTTAAGACACTTTGGCCCTTACTCAGAAAGGGCGGCATAATGGTATATTCGAGTTGTTCTCTCTTTCATGAAGAGAACGATTGTCAAATTGAAAAGCATCTGAACAACTGTAATGACGCTGAACTTGTTAAAATCGAGGCAAATTGGGGTATTGCAACAAAATATGGAAGACAGAGCCTGGCAGTTTCAGATGATACCGATAGTTTTTACTATTCTGTGTTGAAGAAAAAAAACACTGAATAGCATGGCCCATTTATCTGGAAAATTTACCGCTTGCATGTTTTTACTGTGCCTGACTCTTGGCAGCGTCCAGGCCAGTGAGGTTAACATCGAGTTTGCCACCAGTACACTGGTAGACAATCGCTATCTGGTCGATGCCTATATTGAGTATGATTTTGATGATGAAGTAATTACCGCACTAACACATGGTATTCCACTACGTATTGACACTCATATCAAAATTAAACGAGAACGTAAATGGTTGTGGAATCCAGTTGTCCGTGCTGAAACGATGAGTTTTCAACTACAACGTCACGCCCTTAGCGATCACTACCTGTTAACCAATCTGAATACTGATGAGAAAGAACAATTTCAGTATCTTGATGAAGCTTTGAGAACTCTGGGATCAATAAATAGCCACTTTCTTTTTGATCTGGAAACTATTCATTCCGAAGCGAGTTACATCGGTTACCTGATGTCAGAGTTGAATATCGAAGCTTTGCCGCCTCCTTTACGACCTATTGCTTACTTCTCCAGACACTGGCAAGCTGATAGTGATTGGTATGAGTGGTTAGTGAAATGAAAAAAAGCGGACAGGTTATTTTCGTAGCTGGTCTCGTATTGTTCGTATTCATGCTTGCGTCATTGGTAATGATGAGCGAGGCCCTGCAAAACTCTGAACGCTTCGACCGTCTTTACTCTGGATTATTGCTATTCATCAGTATTGGATTGGTGACACTTACTATTCTGATCGGTTTGAATTTACGTCGTCTTATTCGACAGCTACGAAAAAGGATACCCGGGTCAAGAATGACGGTGCGCATGGTCGTCATGCTCTCTGCCCTTTCAGTGACACCGGTCCTGATAGTTTACTATTTTTCACTCGATTTTTTGCACAGAGGTATTGATAACTGGTTTGATCTGGAATTCGAACAGGCACTCGATGATTCACTTGAATTAAGCCGACTCGCTCTAGATCTACGCATGAAGGAGATTCTGAAACAAAGTGAACAAATAGCTGGCGAATTCACCGAAATCAATAATGCAGCTGTACCCTTCGAAATTGACGAATATCGGGTACGTTCCGGAGCCGAAGAATTTACCCTACTGACACGTCAGGGCAGTATTATCGCTTCCAGTACGAGTGATACATTAAGTTTTGTGCCTACCCAGCCAAATGAAGCAATTTTATTTCAGGTTCAACAAGGTAGCAGTTACATAGGACTGGATACGATCCGTGACTCGGGGCTCTCAATTCGAGTCGCCGTAAATGTTCCAGCCCTTGATATTGCTAACGGCGATCGAATTATTCTTGCACTGTTTCCAGTCACGCCCAGGATAAATGACCTTGCCAAAAATGTTGAGAGTTCCTACATCAAGTACAAGGAGTTGTCCTATCTTCGTGAGCAACTTAAGGTCAGTTTCATATTAATTTTAACTCTTGTCCTGCTTTTCAGTATTTTCTCAGCAGTATGGGCAGCGTTTTATTCGGCAAGAAGGCTGGCTGCCCCGATACGCGATCTCGCTGAGGGAACTCGAGCGGTCGCAGAAGGTGATTACAATATGCAATTACCTGTCACCAGTAGGGATGAACTCGGGTTTCTCGTTGCCTCTTTCAATCAGATGACGCGCAAAATTGGCAGAGCGCGAGACGAAGTCAGTCGTAGTCAACAGGAGGCCGAAGCTCAACATGCTTATATCGAGGCAGTGCTTGGTAGATTGTCATCTGGCGTGATGGTTCTGGACAGTGACAAGACTTTACGCACCGCGAATATCAGCAGTGGCACAATTTTGGCAGCCGACATTACCGCTTTGATCGGGCTCCCACTGCATGAGATTGCCTCGCGATATCAGTACCTGGAAGAATTCATTGCGGATATTTCTGCTGATCTGGATAAGCGCGGGGACTGGGCCGAACAGATGACTGTTTTTGGTACCAGCGGCAGACAGATACTAATGTGCCGTGGAACTTCTCTGTCGCTTGGTGGTGTTGTTCAGGACAAGGTTTATGTCATCGTTTTTGACGATATTACCGCGCTAATTCAGGGACAACGTGACGCCGCCTGGAGCGAAATGGCGAGGCGTCTCGCACATGAAATTAAGAACCCGCTCACACCAATCAAACTGGCAGCAGAAAGACTCAGACATAAGTATCTTACAACAATGGAACAGGAATATGCCGATACGCTTGACAGACTGACTACGACTATCATTCAACAGGTTGAAACCATGCGCGATATGGTCAACGACTTTTCAGATTATGCCAGAGCGCCGGTAACCAGCCCCGAACTCATTGATATCAATGAGCTACTGCAGGAAGTCGTGGATTTATACTCCACAATGGATGCTAAAATAGAAATAGAGATGCAGTTAGGCACAGATGTGCCCAAAATAATGGCCGACCCGAGCAGGTTACGTCAGGTTTTCAATAATCTTCTCAATAACGCCATTGATGCCATAGCCGATCAGCAGAATATGCGGTTAACTATCGGCTCGAAACTGACTACCGTAACCGGCGCTGACTTTATTGAAATCCGTCTGACTGACGCAGGTCCTGGAATAGAGGAAGATATTATCGGCAATTTATTTGAACCTTATGTGACTACCAAACAGAAAGGAACAGGCCTTGGACTGGCTATAGTGAAGAAAATAATTGAAGAGCATGGAGGGATTGTCTGGCTGGAAAACAATGACAATGGAGAGGGTGCGTGTGCTGTAATCCGTTTGCCTATGGCAACTGCCGAATTAGCTGCTAATATGAAAGCCGAATCAGACAGTGGTAGTTCCTGAACAGGGAATTCGTTCCTATTAATGCCCATGAATTTTACTGCTATAATATACAGGTGAAAAAGAACCTCACATGAACAAAGGAAACATACTAGTCGTCGATGATGAACCGGACATTTGCAGTCTGGTTAAAGAAATCCTTGAAGACGAAGGATATGATGTGCACACCGCTGGAAACGGTGAAGAAGCTGATAGTCAACGCGACAATATTCACCCCGATTTGATCATTCTCGACATATGGATGCCGGATATCGACGGCATTAGCCTGTTAAAGAAGTGGAATGAGACGGATAAGATGGATTCTCCCGTCATCATGATGTCAGGACATGGCACAGTGGAGACGGCAGTTGAAGCTACTCGTCTGGGCGCCTATGATTTTCTCGAGAAACCTCTTTCGCTCGCCAAGCTTGTACTTACCGTAAAGCATGCTCTTGAACGAAATGAGCTCCAGAATGAGAATCTGCGTTTGCGTCAATACGGTGAAAGACCGATCGAGCTTATCGGCAGGAGCAAACTAATCACTGATTTGAAAGAACAGATTGATCGGATTGCGAACCACGACACTCCAGTGCTAATTATTGGCGAATCAGGAACAGACAAAGAACTGGTCGCGCGCTATATGCATTCGAAAAGTGAGCGCAAAGATGGATCTTTTATAAGCGTCGGCGTGTCTGGGTTGTCAAGCGACGGTTCATCCGTTGAGTTGTTTGGTAAGGATGATAAGGATCAGGGACACAGTGGCTTTCTCGAGCAGGCACATGGCGGCACCATATTCATCAAGGATATAGCTGCAATGGATATTAGTACTCAGGCGAAGCTTCACAGTGCCCTTGAAACACAAAGATTCACACGAAACGACAGTGTTGAACCAATACAGATGAACGCGCGGGTCATTGCCGCAACCAGACACACTCTGGATGAAAAGGTAAAACAAGGTGAGTTCAGAGATGATCTGTTTTTCCAGTTGAATGTCATCCCGATAAAAATTCCCCCGCTAAGAGAACATTTTGAAGACGTTCCGGAGCTACTTGAATACTACGTAAATTTTTTTGTTGCACAAGACGGTCTAACCTATCGTAAATTTAGTACCGGTGCTCAAAATCGTCTTCGCACTTATAGCTGGCCGGGCAATATCCGCGAACTGAAAAATCTTATTCAACGTCTATTGATACTCGGTAATGACGAGGCGATTGAACTGGAAGAAGTTGAAACGGCGCTGGGTGAACAGCCTAGTACTCGTTATTCAGATGATTTATACAATTTTAATATGCCCTTACGCGATGCCCGTGAACGTTTTGAAAAGGCTTATCTGGAGTATCAGTTGAAACAGGCAAATGGCAGTGTCAGTAAAATAGCTAAAGCTGTCGGCATGGAGCGTACTCATCTATATCGCAAATTAAAATCTCTGGGTATTGATATAAAAAGCTGATAAGCCGTGTCTATTGCTTTTACAGTGACTTCATTCTCCTTCCTCAGATGTCAATCTGAACTGCTGTATCACTTATGAAAATAATTATTCTCGGCGCAGGCCAGGTAGGGTCCTCAGTGGCCGCCAATTTAGTAAGTGAAGCTAATGACATCACCATAGTCGATATCAAAGCCAAACTCCTGCAGTCACTAAGTGAACGTTATGACTTGCAAACTATTAACGGGGTTGCCTCGCACCCGTCGGTTCTAGCGAAAGCAGGAGCGAACGATGCCGATATGATCATCGCAGTGACCAACAGCGATGAAACCAACATGGTCGCTTGTCAGGTGGCTTATACACTATTCCACACACCTACCAAGATTGCTCGCGTCAGAAGCCTTGATTATCAGAACAATCCGACTTTGTTCGCTCAAGAAGCATTGCCTATTGATGTACTAATAAATCCGGAGCAAATCGTCACAGAATACATCTCTCGTCTCGTTAGTTTTCCGGGAGCACTGCAGGTACTGGATTTTGCGTCAGGTAAAGCTCAGATGGTAGCAATCCGTGTCGCAGCAGACGGTATCCTCGTCGGCAAAAAGATTATTGAAATGTGTGAGCAGCTGGGATCGATAGACTACCGGGTGGTGTCAATTTTCAGAGAGGGTGCGGCTATCATTCCTGATGGCGATACCGTGATTGAAAATAATAACGAATTATTCATTATCGGTGCACCAGAGCATATAAAGAACCTCCTGAAGTCTGTCAGGCAGAAAGAAAAACCTGTCAAGAGAGTGATGATTGCTGGTGGCGGTAATATAGGCATACGTCTGGCCAAGAAACTTGAAAAAGACTATCAGGTAAAACTGATCGAAATGGATGTCGAACAGGCACATCGTGCGTCTGAAGAACTCAAACATACAATTGTTTTACAAGGAGATGCAGCAGACGAAGATCTCCTGATTGAAGAGAACATCGATGAGACCGATATTTTCTGTGCCTTAACCAATGCAGATGAAGCGAACATAATTTCCTGCATGCTGGCGAAACGTCTCGGTGCACCTAAAGTGATGTCTCTCATTAACCGCGCCGCCTATGTCGATCTGGTCCAGAGCGACGTTATCGATATCGCCATCTCACCACAACAAACAACTATCGGCAGTTTACTCGCTCATATTCGACGTGGCGACGTTGTAGTAGTGCACTCTTTAAGGCGTGGTGCCGCGGAAGCTATTGAAGCAATCGCCCATGGTGACAAACAATCATCAAATGTAGTTGGTCGCGCTATTGAAGAAATAAATTTGCCGCAAGACACAAGCATTGGAGCTATTGTTCGCGATGATAGTGTTTTGATTGCACATCATGATACGGTCATTCAGGCTGAAGATCATATTATATTGCTTGTTGCGGACAAAAAACGTGTTCCCGAGGTCGAAAGGCTGTTTCAGGTTAGCGTCACTTTTTTATAAACCGGAATGTTGTAGAACCTGCCCTGCGATCTATGACCAAGAAAGGATCTGAAAAGATATGCAATATGTCGTAATTCAGCGAATCCTCGGTCTATTGCTTGCATTATTTAGCCTTACCCTGTTGCCACCAATGGCAATTGCCTGGTGGTTTCAGGAGGGTGCTGAAATTGCATTTTCACTTGCCTTTGTTATTACCATTAGTTTCGGGCTCGTGCTCTGGTTCCCTGTTCGCCATGTCCGGAATGATATGCGCCTGCGTGATGGATTTATTGTCGTGGTTTTATTCTGGGCCGGGCTTGGGCTGACTGGTGCGGTACCACTCGCTTTGTCTGACTATCCACATATGTCCTTCACTGATGCCGTATTTGAATCTTTATCGGCTTTAACTACGACAGGAGCGACTGTGATTACCGGTATTGATGCCTTGCCGACGTCCATTCTCTTTTACAGGCAGGAACTTCAATGGCTTGGTGGGATGGGTATCATCGTTCTGGCAGTAGCGATATTACCTTTGCTGGGTATTGGCGGCATGCAACTCTATCGTGCTGAAACACCCGGTCCGATAAAAGACTCGAAACTAACTCCACGAATAACCGAAACCGCAAAAGCACTCTGGTATATTTATCTAGCACTCACGGTTTCCTGCGCACTACTTTACTGGCTGGCAGGAATGTCTTTCTTCGATGCTCTGGCTCATAGCTTCTCAACTGTATCGATTGGCGGTTTTTCAACTCACGACCTGAGTATTGGTTATTTCGATAACAAGCTTATCGATGCGATAGCGGTAGTATTCATGCTACTCGCCGGTGTTAACTTTACTTTGCATTTTCTGGCCTGGCGCAATATGAATCTCAAGCCATATTATTACGATACTGAGTTGAAGGCTTACCTGTCAGTATTGATGAGCATTTGCATCATCACCTGCTCTTATCTGATTTATAAAGATGTTTATAAAGATCCAGGCACTGCAATTACTCATGGAATATTTCAAACTATTTCGATTGCGACAACTACTGGCTATACAACAGCAACCTATCAAAGCTGGCCGAATTTTCTACCTGTTCTGCTTTTGTTTGCCAGTTTTTTAGGTGCATGTGCCGGCTCAACCGGAGGCGGCCTGAAAGTCATTCGCATTGTGCTTTTGTTCAAACAGGGAATGCGGGAAATAAAAAGACTGATACACCCCAACGCCATAATTCATATCAAACTTGGTGATCGACCTGTTCAGGAGCCAATTATTAATGCCGTCTGGGGATTCTTCGCTTCATATGTCGCAGTATTTGCGATAATGATGTTATTGTTGATGGCAACCGGACTGGATCAGGTCACAGCCTTTTCCGCCATGGCCGCATGCATGAATAATCTTGGTCCGGGGCTAGGTGATGTTAGCGCTCATTATGGAAACATAAATAATCCCGCCAAATGGATTTTGTGTATCGCCATGCTGCTGGGTCGTCTGGAAATCTTTACACTTCTGGTCTTACTCACTCCAACCTTCTGGCGCAAATGAAAACTACAGATGATGCTGTTAAATGGAACCAAATTTATAAGGAGAAATCTGATTCAGCAATTCTGCCCTCGCCGGTTCTGATTGAAAACTCGCACCTGCTGCCAGACACAGGGATTGCGCTCGATCTGGCTTGCGGACGTGGTGCTAACGCATTATTTCTCGCTGAACATGGTCTCGATACACAGGCATGGGACATCTCTGACGTCGCGATAGAAACGCTGCAAAGAAAAGCAAGCGGAACTCACAGAAATCTGCATTGTCAGGTAAGAGACATCATCAACATGCCGCCTGAACCTGCATCATTAGACGTGATTGTCGTTAGTCGTTTTCTCGAACGCTGTATAGTTCCGAATCTGATAGCGGCGTTGCGACACGGTGGCCTTATTTTTTATCAGACATTTATAAATGATCAAGTTAGTCAAAGCGGCCCTCGAAATCCGGATTACCGGCTCAAAAATAACGAGCTATTACACCTGTTTCAAGACATGCGTATCCTCGTCTATCGGGAAGAAGGTAGTGTGGGCAGTGTAAGTCAAGGTTTTCGTAATGAAGCTATGCTGATAGCCAGTATTTCATAGCATGAAGAATTTTAATGTAATGCAAGTTATGCTTGATGAGGGCAAGGATAACGCACTACTACGTTTCACAATGGGAAGTGCTTTTTACAAACATCATAAATATAGAGAAGCCATCGAACAACTGTCTGTAGCGGTTGAACTGAAACCTGATTTCATATCGGCGTGGATACTTTACGGCGAAGCACTTTTGCAGAACAATGAAGTTGAACACGCTCAACAGGTTATTCGCAAAGGTCTCGATGCTGCAAAAATCGCAAAAGATGTTAACGGCGTGGCGGAATTACAGCTACTACTGCAAAAAACGGGGACTATTTAAAGTCAGCGCGTAAACGCTAATTGGGTGAATTGCTTTGCTCGTCCAACCACTTGTTAATACGAAGCTCCAGAACATCCAGTGGCACGGCGCCCTTAGCGTGAACCTGATCATGAAATTCACGTATATCAAAATTATCTCCAAGCCTTGCCAAAGATTTAGCGCGAAGCTCCTTGATTTTTAATTCACCCAATTTGTATGCCAAAGCCTGTCCCGGCCAGGCAATGTAGCGGTCAATTTCTACCTCAATATCATGCCTTGTTTTCGCCGTATTACTGGCGAAAAACTCTATTGCTTTCTGTCGATCCCAGCCATACAGATGCATGCCGGTATCCACTACTAAACGTACTGCCCGCCACATTTCATAGGTTAACTGCCCGAATTTACTATAAGGATCCTGATAAAACCCCATCTCCACACCAAGACTTTCAGAATACAGACCCCAGCCTTCGATAAACCCGGTGTAACTAAGGTTTTGCAGCAAAGGGTGGGACTCAGGTAGTTCCTGAGCAAGCGTAATTTGAAGGTGATGCCCCGGCATAGCTTCGTGAAGAGTCAGAGCCTCCATTTCCCAGGTTGGGCGTGTATCAAGAGCATAAGTATTAGCGTAGAAATAACCGGGACGACCATTTTTACTTGAACCGCCATAATAGTAAGCAGTGGTTTGAGATTTAGCCGCGTAGTCTGGAATAGCCTTCACACCATAAGGTAAGCGTGGCAAGGTTCCGAACAGTCTGGCAAGTTCTGGATCTGCACGTTTGGCAATATCTCTGTAACGCATTAACAACTCTTCCGCGCTTTTTACAAAAAACTGTGAATCTGTCCGGAGAAATTCCGTAAATTCTGCAAAATTTCCTTCAAAACCACTTTCCCTGATCACCGTATCCATTTCTTTTCGAATGCGCTTCACTTCGCGCAAACCAAGTTCATGTATTTCCTTTGGCGCTATCTGAAGAGTCGTAAAGTGACGTGCGCGATGATGATACCAGGCCTTTCCATCTGGGAGATCTTTCATAGCTATAGACGTCACGGCATTGGGAATATACTCCGCCTCTATAAATTTGAGTAAGTCTCGAAATGCCGGGTAAAGATCTTTCTCTACAATTTGTAATGCCTTCTGATTTATTTCCACTCTTTCTTTTTCGGAGACAGATGCAGGATAGTTTGTAAAACTCGAAAGCAAGGGACTATCTTCGACTTTCTCAGGGATGATATTCCTGATTTGTAAGGGTACATCGCGCAAGGTAACCACAGGTGGAGTTATCCCTTCACGAAGCCCGGCTTTCAACATGGTGATATTGTCAGAAATGAGCTCATCGACTTTCATCAACCTTTCAATTCGATCAAGAAAGTCCTGCCGGGTCTTTTTAGGCATAAACTCAAGCGTCTGAGCAACATCCTGTTGCACGCCACCAAGTTGATAAATCAGAATAAGTTCTTCGGGAAAAGCAATGCCTGCAGTTTTGTCAGAAAGATATTTCTCTACCAGCATCCAGTCGAATGCGGCTTTGTTATTAAGCGCATCGACATCAACCTGACGTATTTCCCTTAATAGCTGTTCCCAGTTTCGATCGCGCTTCTTTACAGCAGAGAGAGACATCCGGCCAGTTTGTATTCTGACCGGGATAACCAATATAGGTAGCGAAAGTGGGATCGCTACGCATTTCAAAATCCCAAATCTTATCGAACAAACTATTTAGTCTGTCTTCTTCACTGGCTTCTATAAAAGACGAAAACGACAAAAATAACAACAGAATAATTATTTTCATTTCCGTATTTCCATTGAGGTTACTTCAGAAATTCAACCGATATTCTTGTTGTCACTTTCGGTCTTATTTGCCTTACTATAACCGCTGTCCTGCCGGTTAAGATTGACAGAATGTTTCTGGCAATAAATATCAAAAACCTTCTCCGGTGTCAGTCCTGCACAAATCATCGAGGAAACAAGAAAATGCAATATGTCGATCAATTCGACCCTGATATTCTGAATATCAATATCATCTTTACTCCACCATTTCCATAGCAATTCTTCGTCCAGTTCCTTTACTTCTTCCGACATCGCTTTTGAGTAGTTCGATAACCAGGTATTGGGTAGATCGTTAACTTTCAAATTACCCTCGCTAATTGAAGAAAAAATGGTTTCCATTAGTAAGTTATTACCAGAATCATCTCCTATCTTGTTCTTTGCAAAGACGTAATCATTCAAATCGGCCTGCATTTCAAAAATCTTTTTCAGCATATCAACGCTATCTGTTTGCGACTGTTCAGTCATTACTCTTCCTCTTTTATTTTTGTAAACTCATTTTTTTATGTACTTTTCAGCAAAAGATCGTCCCAGACTCTCGGCTTCGATAATCTCGATATGATCAAGTTTCTCCCGGACTTTACTAAGCCCTTTCAGTGCTCTTTTCTCTTCGTCACGAGCCGCCACATACATCCAGGCATAAGATTTTATATAATCCCGCTCTACACCTTTACCCTGACCATATAAGACGCCGAGATGAAACTGCGCAGCCTGATGCCCCTTCATGGCAGCCTTAAGATACCAGGCAACGGCGATCGAATAGTCTTGTTCAACCCCTGTCCCATCTTCGTAGTGTTTGCCTAACTGATACTGGCCAGATCAAAATCACTTTCAGTGGCAGCATGAAACCAGGTCACGGCTTTACGTGAATCTTTTTCGACACCATCACCCTCGGCAAATAAACGACCAACCTGATATTGGGCTTTGTAATAATCGTCGCTGGCAGCTTTGCTAAACCATTTGAATGCAACTTCGCTGTCTTTCTCAACACCGTCGCCCCTGAGGTGCAACAGTCCAAGCTCATATTGAGCCCGGTCGTAATTCTGTTCTGCCGCGGCGCTGAACCATTGTGCAGCCGTACTGGTGTCTTTGGGCACCCCTTTTCCCTGCAAATACATCAAGCCAAGATTATATTGTCCTTTGGCATACTTTTGCTCGGCAGTTTTTCGAAACCATTCAACCGCCTCTACGTCAGACTGAGCAACACCCTGACCATACAGCGAACAAAGACCCAGATTTAATTGGGCTTTCAGATTATCCTGCTTCGCAGCCAGTCGATACCACTTCACTGCTGAGGTAAGGCTTTGTTGAACACCCAGACCATTTGCGAACATATAGCCGAGATTGTAGCGTGCCTGCGCGTGACCGAGTTCTGCGGCTCGCAGATAACACTGGTAGGCCTTTTTATAGTTTTGAGAGGTACCCAGAGCATTTTGATGACTCCAGCCCATCACCGCTATCGCATCGGCATTATTCTGCCCAGCCGCAAGACGTAACCAATAGAAAGCTTCGTCATAGTCCTGACGAATACCAACACCTTCCAGATACATCTCCCCTACTCTTGCCTGTGCCTCTACTGATCCTTGCCGGGCCGCTTCTCGATACCATTGAGCCGCCAGTCCCATATTCTGAGCTATACCCAAACCACTGTCATATAAGCCGGCTAGAGTCAGTTGAGCAGTCACGTCGCCGCCTTTTGCCTGACCGATCAGAAAAGTAATTTCGGTATTTTCAGCCACAATCAAATGTCGACTTTGGTGGTGTTACGATGTCAAGCAATGCTTCCTTCTCCTTTTTACTCAATCGTTTAATCTGATATTCTCTTTTTGTCGCCTCTGAGCGTGTCAGAATAGTTTCCTGATAAACCAGTTCGACCGGTCTGCGTGCCCGGGTGTAGGCTGAGGTAGAACGTCGACTGTTATTATGCTCATCGATACGGCGAGCAATATTTTTTATGCCTGTGTAAAGGCTAGTATCTGCACATCTGACCATGTATACATACCAATTGTCCATCTGCGTGATATCAGTATGTTCCTGTTAAATGATTATTAAAAATTGTTCATAGAAGTTAGTCTCCTGACAGCAGAGAATACAGAATTCAGCAAGGCAAATATAGTTTCCTGATGCAGGCACATGACATCTTTCACAACATTTCCAATACAGGTCGAAACCACCATAACTGATTAATATGACCCTGCTAAAACTAAATAAAGTATCGCTTGCCTATGGTCATATTCCGCTTCTGAGTACTGCCAGTTTCCAACTGGAACGTGCCGAACGGGTGTGCCTGCTGGGGCGAAATGGTACTGGCAAATCCACCTTTTTTCGATTGCTTTATGGTGAGGCGCAGGCTGATGACGGTGAGATCTGGCGTCAGGACTCACTGAAACTTTCTTATTTGAGTCAGGAAATACCGGAAATCCTTCACACGTCTGTATTCGATACCGTTGCCGAAGGTCTCGGCGAGCTGGGAGCCGTTCTCGCTGACTATCACAAGCTCTCAGCACTGGCTGATGAACAAAGCCATTCAGCTCTGACAGCACTGCATCATAAAATCGATCAACTTGGAGGCTGGAATATTCAACAAAAAGTCGAAACTGTGATTTCCAGGCTGTCCCTGCCAGCCGACATGAAATTTGAAGACTGCTCCGGTGGTGTGAAAAGACGCGTGATGCTTGGCCGGGCGCTGGTAAGTAATCCGGATGTTCTGCTACTGGACGAACCGACCAATCATATGGATATCACAGCTATTACCTGGCTGGAAGATTTCTTGCTTGGATTTAATGGCTCGATCATTTTTATCACACACGATCGAACTTTGTTGAGACGCCTGGCAACCAGAATCATTGAACTGGACCGAGGCAATTTGGTTTCTTTTCCCGGTAATTATGACGAGTACCTGAAAAGAAAACAGCATTTGCTCAATACAGAAAACATCGCCAACGAAAGATTTGACAAAAAGCTTAACGAGCATGAGATCTGGGTACGTCAGGGTATCAAGGCCAGACGCACACGAAATGAAGGCCGGGTCAGGGAGCTCGAGCGAATGCGAGATTTGCGCAAGCAAAGGATTGAACAACAAACAACGGCTTCACTTAAGATTGATGCAGGAGAGATGTCCGGTAAACGTGTCGTTAAACTCCACAATGTTAGTTTCAGTTTTGACCAGAATCCAATAATAGAAAAATTTTCAACATCGATAGTTCGTGGTGACCGAGTCGGCATCATTGGCCCTAATGGTTGCGGCAAGAGCACCTTGATAAAACTCATGCTGGGACAGTTAACACCGTCTAGCGGCAAAGTGATTAGCGGAACTAATCTTGAAGTCGCCTATTTCGATCAACAGCGTCAGCAACTCGACGTGAAGAAGTCCATTAGAGAAAACATCAGTCAGGGTTCTGATCAGGTCGAAATTGGAGGTCGTTCACTTCACATAATAAGCTATATGAAAAACTTTCTGTTTGCACCGGAACGGATCAATTCGCCGGTGAGTAGTTTGTCCGGCGGAGAACGAAATCGATTGCTACTTGCCAGAATTTTTACCTTGCCTGCCAATTTACTGGTTCTGGACGAACCTACAAACGATCTGGACATGGAGACACTTGAGCTGCTGGAGGAACTCCTTGCAGAATATTCCGGTACTTTATTGTTAGTCAGCCACGATCGAGCCTTTCTGGACAGAGTCGTTACCAGCGTCATAGCCTTCGAAGACGATAACAGGGTTCGTGAATATGTAGGCGGATATGAAGACTGGTTGAAGCAAGTTGCTCCAACTAAGAATAAAACTAATAACGAAACACCGAGTACAACAACAAAAACTGGCAAAGGCAAAAAAATCAAACTCAGCTACCATGAGAGCCGGGAACTTGCAGATTTACCTCAGTTAATCGAATCTCTTGAGGCCGAGCAAAAAAACATAGAAGAACATATAAGCCAGTCAGATTTCTACAAACAAGACAAAGAGAAAATCACTGCAGTTCTGGCAAAACTCGATGAAATTAGTGAAGCCCTGACGACACACTACAGTCGCTGGGAAGAACTAGATTCCTATTGAAATAATGTCATTTGTGGAAATCACAGCTAATTACTCTACTATATCGCTCCCCATACCCCGAGATATAAAATAGTGCAGGACTTTATAGTTGGTCAACGCTGGATAAACGACGCCGAATTGCAGTTGGGCCTTGGCACTGTAATTGACGTTGAGCATCGTATGGTTACTATCCTCTTCAAGGCTGTGGATGAGACACGAATCTATTCCCGTCAAACAGCGCCTCTAAGCCGGATAATTTTTTCCGAAGGTGACACCATTCGCGGCGAAGGCAACGTCGAGATTATTGTCCATAGGGTCTTGGAAACGAATGGTCTGGTAAGCTACAAAGGTAAGGACTCTGAAGGCGTTCATCACGAAATTGATGAGGTATTGCTGGACAATAAAATTCAGCTGAATCGTCCTTCTGAACGATTGTTAAGTTATCAAATCGATAAAAATAAATGGTTCACATTACGTTATCAAAGTCTGCAACAACTTAACCGTAATAATCATTCTCCTCTTCGTGGCTTACTTGGTTGCCGGGTTAACCTGATTCCGCATCAGTTGTATATAGCCCATGAAGTCGCTGGTCGTTACGCTCCACGCGTTTTGCTCGCTGATGAAGTCGGACTGGGCAAAACCATTGAGGCCGGGCTCATTATTCACCAGCAGTTGTTAACAGAACGTGCAAATAGAGTCTTAATCATTGTTCCAGAAAGTCTGGTTCACCAGTGGTTTGTTGAACTACTGAGACGTTTCAATTTGCATTTCAGTATTTTCAACGAGGAGAGATACGCAGCAATTACAGAGTATGAAACTGAGCAAAATCCTTTCCAAAATGATCAACTGGTCCTTTGTAGTCTGGATTTTCTCATGAAACAAGAAACTATAATGGATGATGTAAGAACTGGTGAATGGGACATGCTGGTAGTTGACGAGGCCCACCATCTGGACTGGTCACCAGAATTGGCCAGCCCCAAGTACAAGGTGATAGAAGAACTTGCCAATCTCACCGATAGCGTGCTGTTGCTGACAGCGACGCCTGAGCAACTCGGTAAAGCAGGTCACTTTGCCAGATTGCGTCTACTCGATCCAGGACGCTTTCCGGACTTTGAAATCTTTATCAATGAAGAAAAAAACTATAAAAATACCGCTGATGCCATACAAACTTTGCTGGACAGCGATTCAATTGATCAATCATTGCTGAAAAAATTGTTTGAATTGGTAAACGAGCCAGTTCCCGGCGTATTATTGAATAAAAAGGCCAGACCAGGTACTGAGAAATTAACAAAGCTGAAAGAAAACCTGCTGGATAAACTGGTCGATCGCCACGGCACCGGAAGAGTCTTGTTTCGTAATACTCGGGCCGCAGTAGCAGGTTTTCCTGAGCGAAAATTACATGGCTATCCTCTACCGATGGATTCAGCCTATAAGACACTCGTCTTTGACTCATTTAAGTCTTCTTTAACGCCTGAAAGAACCTATACCGCGATTAAGCAAGAAAATCTTTCAGACTGGTCTAGGGTCGATACCCGATTTGACTGGTTGCTGGACAAACTCAATGAATTGAAACCGAACAAGGTCCTGCTTATCTGCGCAAGCGCGATGACTGTACTCGAGTTGGCTGAATGTCTACGCATTAGAGCTGGCATCCATTCTGCTGTTTTTCATGAAAACATGAGCATAGTTGAAAGAGATCGTGCGGCTGCTTATTTTGCCGATGAAGAGGAAGGTTGCCAGGCTCTACTTTGCTCAGAAATTGGTAGCGAAGGCCGGAATTTTCAGTTTGCTCATCATTTGGTTTTTTTTGACCTTCCCCAAAACCCTGACCTTCTTGAACAAAGAATTGGCAGACTTGATCGCATAGGCCAGCAGAACACTGTAAACATACATGTCCCTTATTTTAAAGGTTCTTCACAGGAAATCATGTTTCGGTGGCTGCATGAAGGTTTAAATGCTATTGAAAGGCCCTGTCCAGCGGCATCGACTTTATTTGAACAATTCCATTCAGAACTGAGTGCGTTAGCTGCGCATGAAGGCGAAAAGATAGAAACGCTTATTGCAAACACAAAGACATCAATGGCGAACACCGAAGCGTCCCTACAAAAAGGTCGCGACAGATTACTGGAATATAATTCCTGTCGGCCTATGATCGCAAATAAACTGACGAAACTAGGACTTCAGTCAGACAAAAAATCCGGACTGGCAGAGTATATGGAAGCAATTTTCGACTGTTTTGGTGTACACAGTGAAGAACACAGTCATCTTCGCTACATAATTCGACCGGGAGACAATATGTTGACTGCTTTCCCGCATTTACAAGACGAAGGCATGACGGTGACCTACAATCGGGATATCGCGCTGGTGCATGAAGACGTACATTATCTGAGCTGGGACCACCCGATGGTAAACAGCGTAATGGATATTGTTTTAAGCAGCGAGCTAGGTAACACCTCTCTTATCGCTATTGAACATGAAGGCATGGAGCCAGGCGAACTCTTACTCGAATGTATTTACATCTATGAAGCCACTGGAAATCAGAGTCTGCAGATAAATCGTTACTTACCCGCCACAACGATTCGAACTCTGGTTAGTGAGAAAGGTGACAACCTGGGCCGTAAACTTGATTACCAGACCATCAATCAATACTCAGTTAGTGTTGATCGGGACACATCGGCGCAGATTGTTCGGGCAAAGGCTGCGGAACTAAAGACCATGATAGGTTTCTGTGAACATGAAGCCGGGCAAACAGCTCCTGCCTTGTTGAAAAAAGCCCGACAGGATGCACTAGATCAGATTGAGCCGGAAATCGAAAGATTAAATGCGTTAAGTAAAGTGAATAAAAATGTTCGACAGGTCGAGATTGACTATTTCATTAAATTACGTGCTTCAATTGAAGATGCATTAGATAAGGCCGAACCGCGCCTTGACGCGCTCCGCGTCATCATTACGAGTTGAGCAACTTAATATGAAAGTCGACCTGCATACGCATACCTCTGCATCAGATGGAGAGCTATCCGCAGCAAGTCTGATACAGCGTGCTGAGGCGGCTGGCATAGAAATGCTGGCAATCACTGACCACGATACTGTCGCTGCGTATTCGGATAACGGGAAACTCATGTTAAAAACCGGTAGACTGATTACGGGAATCGAGTTTTCCAGCCAATGGAAAAAAACTGGAGTTCATATTGTCGGTCTTAACATTAGTCTGGAAAGCGATTCGATTAAAGAAGGAGTACTGCATCAGTCACAGGCAAGACGAGATCGCGCAATGCGTATTGCTGAAAAACTGGAAAAACTTGGCATAGAGAATGTCTGGAAAAATGTCGAAGCCATAGCCGGCGACAGTGTCATCGGCCGGCCTCATTTCGCACGATTTCTGGTCGAGAGTGGTGTCTGTAATTCCATTCGTCAGGCTTTCAGCAGCTATCTTGGTGCCGGTAAAACAGGCGATGTGAAGCAGTTCTGGGCTCCCTATGAAAAAATAATCACATGGGTTCGAGAGGCAGGAGGTGTTGCTGTATTGGCTCACCCTGAAAAATACAAACTCACTCGGACGAAACTGTCTTTGCTACTGGACGATTTTCAGGATGCGGGTGGTGAAGCCATGGAAGTCGTGTCTGGAAAGCAATCAAAAGATATTACGGAAAAATTATCCCGCCTGTGTTGTCAGAAAAACCTGCTTGCCTCAGTCGGTTCTGATTTTCATCAGCCCGGGCAATCCTGGTCCGAGCTAGGTCAAACCTCTGCCTTGCCCGGAGAATGCAAAACCGTATGGGGAAGATGGTCTTAACTGTTCAAGCTCGATTTCTAAATTTGAACTCCGCTTGATTTCCCTGTTATTGTTGTGCAATGAATCAGCTAAACAAAGAAGAACTCTGGAATCTCGGTGCAGTTGAAATGGCCGAAGGTCTTCAAGAGCAAACGTTCAGTAGCAGAGAATGACAGAATCGTGCCTGCAAAGGCTCGACTCGGTCAATCCCACAATAAACGCAATGACGGAAGTGCGTGCCAATATGGCTCTGACTGAAGCAGATTCGGCGGATGCAAAAATTGCCAGCGGTGACACTTATGGCCTGTTGCACGGTGTCCCGGTCAGTATTAAGGGCAATGTTGATCTCGCCGGCTGGGCGACCGTAAATGGTTGCTCTGCTTTTAAAGACAGTATCGCTGAAAACAATTCTGACTGTGTTCAAAACTGGTTAAACGCCGGTGCCATAGTAATCGGCCGGACAAACACTCCAGAGTTTTGTTGTCGCTGGGAAACCTCTAATGAAGTCTTTGGTGCCACGCATAACCCCTGGAACACCGCCCTGACACCCGGTGGCTCCAGTGGCGGCGCCGCAGCGTCAGTTGCGTGTGGCATCACTGCACTGGCCCACGGTACCGATTTGGGGGGCTCATTACGTGATCCGGCTCAGGCCTGCGGGATAGCTTCAATTAAACCAACTCTGGGACGAGTGGCTGACTGGGTACCAAGCGAACCCGGAGATCCGGCAATTGGCGTACAAATGATGAACACCGATGGGGTCATGGCCCGAAGGGTCGCTGATGTGAGACTTGGATTGCAGGCGATGTCAGCAGCGAGCTGGCATGATCCCTGGTGGAACTCACATAAAATGCAGGAAAGCAATCGCGAGCGGCGTGTTGCACTGGTTAAGGATCCCGCTGGCGGCGGCATTCATCCACAAGTCGCTGATGGTCTTGAAAAAGCCGGGCAGTTATTGAACAAAGCAGGTTACCAAGTGGAAGAAACAGAACCTCCCGGAATTGAAGAAGCCGCCGATGTCTGGAAGACAGTCTGCATCGGTGAATTGACAAATCTACTTGCCCCGTCTGTAAAAGAGATTTGCGGAGAACGCATGCGGACGATGTTCGGTTTCTATGAGGAAATTGCGGGACGCTTTTCAGCAGAAAACTATATGCTGGCCTTCGCCCGCAGAAAAAAACTGCTGCGTGAGTGGAATAATTTTTTTAGCACCTATTCTTTAATTGTCGCACCTATCTGTACCCAGTCTCCTTACGCCACAGATAGTGATCTTGAGTCAAGAGAAAAAGTTGAAGAAATCATGCATAACCGTCGCATGATGGTGGCAATCTCTGCACTCAGTCTACCCGCTGCAGTAGTTCCAGTGGGCATCGCTGATGAACTACCTCAGGCAGTACAAATCATAGGTCCTGCTTATCAGGAAATGGATTGTCTGGCAGCTGCAGAAGCTATCGAAAAACAAGTGGGATCAATAACTCCAATAGACCCGAAACAATAGAGATTAAATCATGACCTATTTCAAAAATATTATGAACAGTGATATTGGAACCGTACTGTTGACTCTATTTTTATTTGTTGGCTCCGCTCAGGCCTTTGCAGGGAAAGCACCCAATATTCTCTTTATTCTGACCGATAACCAGGCCGCAACGCTGCTTGGCACTTATGGCAACTCCGATATTCGAACCCCGCATATGGATCGTCTAGCCAGAGAAGGCATTCAGTTTAATCGTTCCTTCGCTGTAAACAGTTTATGTTCACCCACCCGGGCAACGCTGATGACCGGGCTGATGCCTTCACAACATGGGATTCACAGCTGGCTGGATGATGAATTACTCGACACCTGGCCAAAAACCTGGTCTGCGGTGGCGGAATTCAGAACCCTTCCTCTTACCCTGAAAAATCGCGGCTTTCAGACTGCCTTGATTGGTAAATGGCATCTTGGTCAACCCTGGAAACCCTCTATTGGTTATCAGCACTGGATTACTTTTACTGACGGCCACACTGTGGATTTCTGGGATAACACTGTTATTGATAATGATAAGACTTATAAAGTGCAAAATAAGCATATTGTTGATTTTTTCACCGAAAAAGCGGTTGAGTACATTCAACAATACGATGGTGAAAAACCTTTTTATTTACAATTAAATTATGACGGCCCCTATACCAACCCACCGACAAATATGGGTCCGGCCCGCAATCGTTTCTACAAAGAGTATGAGGGAAAAGATTTTCCATCCTTTCCGCGTACTGCTTATCACCCGAACCTTGTCGAACAGTTAATTGATTCGGCCAATACCAGTCCGTTTTTTGTGAACAAACTCAGGCAGGGACTGGCTATGCACAATGACCCCGCCACCATGGCAAACGTCGCATCGCAAAACACACTTGTCGATGATGGTATTGGCAAGGTAATGGCGGCATTAAAAGACAAAGGCCTGGATAAAAACACGATTGTGGTATTGACCTCAGATCAAGGTAATTTTTATGGCCAACACGGACTCTGGCAACATGCCATTGTAACCAAACCTGCGAGTATGTATGAAACTGCCATGCATGTGCCGCTTATCGTTCGGCATACAGGCTTGATTCCTGCGGGACAGGAAAGTGACGCCTTAATTGGTCAGTATGATGTTCCTGTTACGCTGCTTGACTACCTCGGTTTCGGTGATGTCGAACTGCAAAATAGCCCGGGTAAAAGTTTCGTTCCTCTACTGAAAGGCGAGCAAATAAAATGGCAGGATGCCGTGTTTGCCGAACAGGAAGAAACCCGTGTAATTCGTACAGCCCGTTATAGCTACTGGAAACGATTGCGTACTACCGGTGAAAACATACTGTTCGATCTGGAGAATGACCCCGGCGAGGATAATAATGTTGCCGGGGCTCCCGAGTATGCAGAGATAGTAATTGCTCTGGATAAAAAACTCGAAGAATTCTTTAGTGTTTATTCAAGCAAGGAATACGATTTATGGCGAGGTGGTGTAGCAAAAGGTTCGGTAGACCGACCTGAGGTATATAGAAAACTTTACGGGGAAGACTGGCGGGCAAAAGCTGAAATTAAACCTGAGTTTAAAGAATAGCTAAGCAGCTGGCCGGAAGATAATCAGTTCATCCTCTAGAAAAAACAAACCCGCATTTTCCTTTTTTCTAACCTCGTATACTTTATCGAGAATCTGGATATTTACCCCGGGAAATACGTGCTGAGATATTTGCACCGTACTTTTCCTCGAAATTGCGATAATTTTCTGCAATTTCTCCTGCTCTTTCGTTAACCGTTCAAACTCTTTTCTCAATTTTCTTTGATCTAACTTAAGCTTGGACAGAGTCCTCTGTTCAGATGTCGCAGAACTTTGGCTATGCTGTAAAAGCAAATGTTCCAGCTTGTTCAGTTGTCGCTCAATTTTTGTCAATTCTTCGCTGAGTTTTCGGGATTTTTGTAATAGATCGGGATGACAACCAACGCTTATATCCGTTTTTTTAAAACCCTCAGAGCCCAGGTTTGCGGCGACAATACCTCCAATCGCTCGAGTTACCCCTCCAATAAGCGTACTCTTCTTCGAGCTTGATTTGCCGACTCGTAACTCGCCACGGCAAAAGCTATCACAACTGACCAGACTATTTTCAACAACAATATCACCTAATGCTCTCATCCTGGCATTCTCGATAAAACCAGCAGTAATATTGCCGCGTGAAATGACCTTACTTTGTGAACCTCTGACACCAGATTTGATGACAATAGATCCATTTGCCCTGACTTCGGATTGCTCTACATTATCCTCGATTACGACATCACCTTTACTATCCAGAATGAATCCAGGCTCTACATAGCCTTTTACGATCACTGTCTGATCAGAGTGTATATTACCGGTGCGATGACAAACGTCCCCCTTTATCAGAAGACTATCCGTTACCTTAAGCTCCCTCCCGTTAACCAGAAGAACACCGTTTCCGAGCGAGATTAATTTACCATCAGACTCTTCTTTTATACCTTCTAGAACCAGATTGGCACCAAGGGCGGGTTTTGCCGGTATTACTTTTCCAACAACATTAAAACCATTTTCTTCTTCAACCGAGGGAATAACCTGACCAATAACTTCGCTGGTTTTAATATTCCAGGGATAAGATTTTTCATGAAAATCAATTTGACCACTTTCCAGTAATTTGCCGACCGCAAGCTCGTCGTCTATTTGCAGACGCGCATCAACGCCATCTCTGGCCTCCTTGCCTTTTGCAACAAGGATATTTTTAACAAAACCCGGAGTCTCTCCCTGTTTTGTAATAGCATCCAGTATGTTGTCGTTAAGGATGCCATGAGTAATCCCGGACAGCTGTAAAATAGCCAGAATATCCTGCTCAGCTATCAAATTTGCAGCACCATTGAGCCGCCCGGCCGGAATATCCATGGTCGCCTGCATCTGATCTTCAGACAATGACAGATGAAAATCAATGAAGAGCCTGTCCTCTTCAATTTTCAACTCACCAGCGTATTCACTCTTGTAAACAAACACTCCCTCTGATTCTTCTTCTACACTAATACCATTACCAGGCTGTATTTGCGGATCGTAGATGGGCCGGGGTTGTTTGATTTTTCCGAATACGTTTTTACCTGGCTTGCCTTTTATCGCCTTTTTCAAAGTGGCAATATGCATATCCGCGCAAACCATAGTCTCGGAACCTTTATCTTCCAGACCCTCTATGTGCCATTCCAATGCACCGTCTTCACCCTGAATTACATCGCTGCTGGCAATAACTACCGCATCTTCAGGAATATCGTTATCTTCAACTTTTTGTAACAATTCATAAATGGCATCAGCATTAACGCCATGAACAACTTTGTGGCCCTTTAATTTTTTTAAAATATCACTGATATCAACGGGCTTACCGTCACCAATATGACGAACTATCTTTTTAACGCTGACTGTTGATCCTTCAGCAGGCACGGCGAGTTGAAACCACCCGTTTGATGCAGGAGGGTCCTCGTTCATGCTTTCTCTTATAACAGCTTCGCTGACTGCCATGATGATTCTCTCTGTTAGCTAAACCACGGACCGTTTATTATTGTTTTTTATGGCATATGGCCTGGTGTAATTTTTTACCTGTCATTGGGTTCTATCGGTATTTGCAGAAAAAGCTTGAATTCCGACAGTCAATGACACTTTTTCAGAGCACTTTTGCCTGTTTTTCCACTTGCATAAAATCAATTTTTCCCAGTCCTGATAAGGTCATTTGATAGTAATGTGACAATTGTCATCGGGTGGTGAAATTTGTGTTGACTTTGACTTGGCCAGAGGTATATTTCGGCCATGTTCGAGCGTTCATTTTCCGTCTCGCTCAGCTAAAGGTTTGTGTTTGTTATTTGTTTTTCTTATAGGGAGTTGTGATGGCGACTAATAGAAAAAATGATGATGATTTTGACGACGACCTGGATCCAATTGATGATGATATCGAAATTGATCCTTTCCTTGATGCGATGGAAAAACAGGATAGTAAACGTGATAACCAGCAGACGGCCCGTCGCGCAATTGAGGCAATAAAGGAAAGGCAGCGACTGAAAAAGTTGCTGGAAGACTACCCCGACTACGACTAGGGCGAACTTTGTCTCTGGCCACTGGCCGGATTCAGCGAACCCTTGCAAAGGCGACAGTAGTAGCGGGCCTCATTCGCAAGCACCTTTTTGTGCCGCCGGCTACCAAGCTTGTGGGTCTGGCAATCACATACGTAGTCGTAATAGCAGTAAGACCGATGCGGTAAATCGCTGATATCAAAATTACACCTTGTTTGCGGCTTTGCTCCCAATTTTCGCATTACTCCCTTCCATTCCTGCCCATGTGGCCTGATTCGCTTTTGACCTGCGAAAAAAGCACCGCCTCCATAAAGCTGATCAGTCAGATAGTGGGCAACCTCATGAATTACCGTATCTTTCAGGTTTTCTTCGTAGTACTTTGCGAATATATAGGGGTTGTAACGAATCTGGGGCTGCCCGTCTCTGATTCTGTATTGTCCGGCCGCCCGACCCTTAAGATCGAACAATAGGGGTATTTTTGAAAACTCATACTGAAATATGAGACTTGCCTTGTCTATCCAGTCATAAGTCGTCTGGCAGACATGCAGTCGCTGAATTTCGTCTATCGGTTTAATCATTTCAGAGCTCAAGTTCTCGTCTTCGTCAGACGATAAATCAGGCATGAATAATAATCCAACATTTATGCTATTGGTCGAATCACTATTTCACCATGGACTCAGTGAACTGCCGGTTCTGCACACTCGAGCAAATGGTACCTATCTTGGATACATGGTTTACGAAAAGGGACATCTGGCATTCAAAGATTCTGGCTTGTTTTCCTGGGCTGAGCCCATTGAAACAGACTGGACAAAGTATTGTATAGGTATGGTTTGCTACCGCGAAATGCTGCAGTGGAAAAGCCTGAGTTTTTATGGCCTGGATTATTGCGAAATCGGTGAGGAAGTTAACCCTGATTTGATGTCATCACTGACCGAAGTCAAGAATGAATTTGGCGATCGGCTTTTTGATTTTGTTGGCAGTATCTACCGCGCCTACAAATTACTGCTCGCTAATGATTTTCTACCAGTTGTTTTACTACGACAAACAACATCGAAGAATAATCATCCGGGGCTTGTGATTGGCGATTTGAGGGCAACTCCTTTACCACCTGAGATCATGTCTGAAGTTCGCGAACTGATAGTCCAGACTCTGGAAATACGTCTGACAGTCGGGCTGGAAGAAATAGCTTCCTAGCCGCCTGGCAAATTAATCATCAGAGAAAACGTAACTGACCAATTACAATACCCTGAATATGGACCCGCTCAGTCGGGTAGATAAGAGAGAGTCTGTTTTTATTCGCAGGTATCAGTTCTATTCGATCACCGTGCTTACGCATACGCTTCAGAGCAACTTCACCATCATCAATCAGGGCGACAACAATAGTGTCATTGTCAGCAGAATCCGTTTTTCTGATTATGACGAAATCACCATCGAGGATTCCTGCATCGATCATGCTGTCGCCTGTCACTTTCAATACGAAACGATCCGGGCCCAGTAGACTGGCCGAAACATTGAGCTCGGATTGCTCAAGAATTGGCTGAAGCGGCTTTCCTTCTTCAATTGCCCCGACCAATGGCAATATTGTCAGGCTCCTCTCGTTTTGAGGTGTCAGACGAATACTTCGCCACCCCTTCCCCTGTCGTCGCAATTGCCCCTTGGAGACTAGTGACTGTACGTAACGATGTACCGTTCCCCTGGATTGAATCGACATGGCGCTGCCAATCTCCTTCATAGTCGGAGATTGATTATGTTTGGCGATAAACTCTGAAATAAAAGTGAGTATCTTTTGCTCAAGCTGAGTCAAAAATGTTCTCCAATTGTTCTCTTTCTTAAATTAGAGAACAATTGGAGAACATTTAGTTTGATAAAGCAAGCACTTTGATGCCGTCCCTGCTCTTCACCAGGCAACCTTATATTAGTTATTTCGACATCAGCTTATGCAACTGCGCATCATGCGTGCTGAAATGACTTACAAACCAGTTTTTAAGGTGTTCACCAAAATGAGCTTCGTCAAGACTTCCACCAATTATAAAATCATCCATGAGATCACGAATACTATCGAGCAGGCGCTCATGGTCGTCTTTATGTGAGGCGAAGTCTTCATAGTGGCGGGCACACATCACCTTCTCTTCCAAAGCAAAGTGAGCCGATATCTTTTCAAATATTTCGCCAAGGAAATCCAGCAGAGCCTCTGACGAGCCTGATCGTTTCGCCTCAGAAAAAGACTCATTAATAAGGTCTATCATTTCATGATGTTCAAAATCCACCTCATCAATACCTATTTTGAATTCATCTTTCCAATCTACCAAGGCCATATTACTCACCCTTTTTAAAAATGAAGCCATCAAGTTCTTCGCGAAAATCGATCACCAGTAATTGTCTTGGCTTGAGATTAAGTAATCTTGTTTTCGAAAAATCAAAGCCGCTTTCCCTCTTACTGTCGCGTAAGCTGATCCTGAACTCGTGCTCGCCAGCAGCTACCGGTATGCTTTCATATACGGAGACGGCACCGTCGCTTGTCAGCCCCGTCGGTTGATAAGCTTTTTCCAACAAAACATCACCATCCATAATCAACTCAAGATGCAAAGCGACCCTTTCCCGCGGACAGTCCAGAGGCCGGCGCATGTTGGGAGCCAGATTGTTTAATTCTTTCTGGGTAAATTCTCTGCACTCTTCCTTGCGCTCACTGGAGTGACTGAAACTTATCATCAGAAGGCCTAATCCCGGATCATGGTAGGTATAACTTGGCGAGCTCGAAAAATAACCCAAAGCCGCCGCAAATAAACTGAAAGCGATAATCTGACCTAGCCAGTATTTCGGATCAATCATCGCTCGATTCCTTTTCCATACCGCCGCCGCGATTAGAATCTGGCAACAAATCCTCAAGTTTTCCCTGAAATTTGCTCAACTCTTTGAAAAATTCCCGGCGCCGAGTCAAACCAGACCAATAGCGGGCAATACGTCGGGTATCGACACGAGCCCGTAGGCGAGGATCACGCCTACCGTCCAGTCTTTCTTCTGTCCAGCGAATACCAAGACGAAAACTACAGTCTCCTTCACGACAACCAGTTAAAAATACCCCGTCAGCCAGTTTTCTTGAAAGCACATAGTCTATAAAAGAGGGAGGTAACATACCGACACAGGGCATGGTCACCACCCCGACTTCTTCATTGCTGAGATCTGTTGGGTTGAGGCTATGATCACAACCAAATATTATCACGCGATTCTCGCCCGCAAGCTGGGCCGATACCGTATTGGTTTTCTCTCTCAGTGCCGAGATTTTCGCCTCCGGCAACTCAATACCAGGTGCCAGTTCTGAGCGTGTTCGAAAAGGAGTCGCCGTTGGACATGATCCCACACAGATGCCACAACTTGTGCAATGGTCAGCATCTACGACGGCTTCCTGTTCATAAGCTTTGCCATCGCTGCGTCGTTCCATACGGATAGCGCTGAAAGGACAATCCGCAACACAACGACTGCAGCCATTACAATTATCCAGATTAACTACCGCCGCTGCCGCTCGTTTACCTGGTGGCATCCAAGGTAGTAGCATTAAAAAAACCGTTCCCAGCACCAGAGCTATCCATACCGTCAGTCCAGGAACCTTATCCAGTACTGGATAAAGAGGCATATAGTACCAGTCCAGATTCACCGTTGCGGGCACCATACTAAGGTCAGCGGGTGGCTGGCTCACGGCCGGCTGTATGAACGAAAGTATCAACAACATTGCTAGTGTAGCCAGAGCGAGTTCCCTGGGTGGATTCACTTTCGGTGATGAGTGTCGCTGAATATGTATCCACATCACGAATAAAAGAATTAGCGGCAAAGCAATATGGATAAACACCATCAAGGTAAAAAAACGTCCACTTAATTTCGCATCGGTAAGAAAATTTCGGGCAATACTCTCACCAAAAAAAGGCAGGGCATCCAGTAATTCAGACGAGGCAATGGCAATGTACTGTGCCAGTTGATCCCAGACCATCCAGTAACCGGAAATACCGGCCGTAAAGACCAGCCACAGCATCGGTATACCGGTAAACCAGCGCGAACTGCGAAAACGATCCATGGCAAATTCTCTCAGAAGATGCACCATCATCATCACGACCAGTGCATCGGAAGCGTAACGATGCAGGCTACGCATGACACCTCCCGCATACCACTGTTCGTGAGTCAGATATTCGAGCGAAAGATAGGCCTGAGTTACCCCTGTGTCGAAGAAAATGTACAGATAGATCCCACTGATAACGACAATCCAGTAATAAAACCAGCCGAGCGCTCCGAGTTGATATAGCGGGTTCCATTTCGGACCAAAAAGTAGATCGAAACCATCTTCGACATGTTCAAACCCGGTTCGGAGAATTGCTTTGAGCATAGTTTCAGTTAATCAAGTACTTCGGGCATTGCTATGGCGCCATTCACGAAGAATAAATATGGCAATTGCACCGAGAATAAGAAGGCCCATGAAAATACCAATGAAAATTGAGTAGTCGAATTCGTAACGACCACTATGTGGATCATAAATGGTGCAGAACAATTTAATATTGTTGATCCAGCCTTCTACCAGGTTCACATCCTGCCTGTTACCAAAAATCAGTTCTTTCAACGGTTCCCCTAAATCAGGGGCCTTAAAACTGACCCCGTATATCTGCCTGTAAACGACCCCTTTAGAATCGAGAATCGACACTTGTGACAGATGGTCAAAACCCCTTGGTGTAGGAAAAAAGAGAAATCCAAGTTCATCTGAAAAGGCTTTGATGGTCTTCTCATCAGCACTCAGAAAATGCCAGTGAGAATCATCGATTCCGCGTTCCCGCGCATATAAGCGCATGCGTTCCGGGCTATCGTTCGCGCTGTCAAAACCAACGGTAATAAGCGAAAAACTGTCATCTCCAAGTGCCACCTGCGCTACGTCGACAATTTCGGCAAGATTCCTGGTAAGAGTCGGACAAATGTGATGACAACTGGTGAAGATCAAACTCACCACCAGGGGTTTGCCGCGAAAATCATCAATCGACACAACATTTTTGTTTTCGTCAATGAAACTATGATTAGTGACAAGACGATTAATGGCAGCCTGGCTGGTGGCCAATGCCTGCTCCCGGTCATATAAAGTGGCTTCGACTGCTGTGGAATGTAGTGGCATGCTCGACAACAAGATAGTGAGAATAAACAGCCGGGTCGCCAGGCAGCCGAAAGATTTCGAGCCACGCAATTCGCGATTAGTTACCACAATAATAATTGCCAGCCTTATTAATACTCAGTTGAAAAATGCGTCCAGGCCACAGGCAAGCAGTAGAGGAGTCAATTGCAGCAATGAAGCACGAAAATTGATACGGGCATTGTGTAATGAGGGTGAACGAAGTAACTTATAACTCGTGTAAAGAAAAAACAGACCCCCAAAAAGCGCACCAGTTAGATATATCCAACCAAGTCCGAAGAAAAATGGCAGGACCGAAACAATTACCAGAACGAAGGTATGTGCGAAAATGATTCTGGTCGCCGTCGATCTTGTAAAAACAGTTGGCAGCATCGGTACATCTGCCTCCCGGTAATCGCTTGCAAAGATAAAAGCCAGACTCCAGAAGTGTGGAGGTGTCCACAAAAACAACACCAGAGCGAGAAGAACAGGTTCTGCTGATAGTCCAGGGTCTACGACGGCGGCACCACCGAGAACAGCAAAACTACCAGCCAGACCACCAATGACGATGTTCAACCAGGTGCGCCGTTTTAACCATACCGTATAAATCACACCGTAAGTGAAGGCACCCAGAAAAACAAATAAAGCAGCGACGAAATTCAGAAACCAGGCACTGAGTGCAACCGGCACAACCAACATCAGACTGATGGCGAACAACCAGACCCCGTCAGCCTTATATTTTCCGGTAACAAAGGGTCGGTTACGGGTACGCTGCATTCGCGCATCCAGATCCCGCTCTGCATACTGATTATAGGCGCCGGCACTTGCCGACGATAATAATATAGCAAAACAAAAAAGAAGAATTTCCCAGCTTGCCGGTAGCTCACCCGGTGTCACTGCAAGCCCGGCAAGACCAGTTAGCATGATGGCAAAGCCTATCCTCAGCTTACAGACCGAGGCTAGTTCCCTGATCAAGGTGCTCATCGATATATCCTGATCTATCTGAGCGGCCAGACTTCTGCCAGATACTTCCAGTTTACAAAATAGTAAAGAATGAAACTGACGAAAAATACGCCGACCAGCGCGATGGTTCCAGGAATTGCAGGGTGATCTTCGTTACCATACTCGCCAACCACTCTGGCATCTTCTGGCGGTGCAATCGGTACCTCGGTACTGGCATCGATTTTTTTTCCGAAAAGAATAGAACCCACCACCACCACGATGAACATAAAACCACCAAGTGCCGCCAGTATTGCACTCATGCCGTTCAGACCCATCATCAGGTTAGCCGCACCGGGAAAATCGTAAGGCAGAATGGCATCGGCCTGAGAAATATCCCAATGCCGCCTTGGTACGCCTAAAGTACCAGCCCCCATCATGAACACAGAAATACCCGCGACGCCAAGGCCGAATAAATAGGGTTGTGCTTTTGCCCATCCCGGCAGGATGAGTGCCCGTCTGAAAATTAACGGTACTAACAGGTATGTGACCGCCATAAAAGCCAGTGTGGTTCCGGCGACTACGGTTGCATGAAAATGACCGGGCACATAAATGGTGTTATGTATAATCAGATTGATTTGTTCTACGCCCATCACCACGCCGGAGATGCCACCGAGAAATCCGAACAGGATGAGAGAAATGAACATACCTGAGAAAGCCGGGTTACCCCATGGTGCTTTGCGTAACCATTCAAACATGCCGTTGTTGTAACCCTTTTTACGCTGTGCCGCTTCAATCTGACCAGGTACAGTCAAGCCGTGAATCATACTTCCAAGAACTGCGAGGTAAATAGCATAACTGGTATTAAAAACCTTCCAGGTTGAACTAATGCCCGGGTCTACCAATAGATGATGCGCGCTGGCTAGCTGTAAAAACAAAACATACAATAAAAACGCGAAACGACTGACCTTTTCCGATAGAGGTTTTGCGCCGAGCACGACTGCGGAGATCAGATACCAGATCGAGATATGTGCAGCGACATTAATCTGTTGTGAGGAATGACCAAAACCCCACCACACGGTGCGATACATCAGAGTATCAATATGACTAATGTAACCCATTGACCAGAGTAAAGTCGGTATCAGAATAATTGCACCGGAAGCCAGTGTAAAAACAGCAATGATCGCCGCCACCGTCGCACCAAAGGTTACTAGCGGTACAGAGCCTTCATAGGTCTTCTCCTGCTTTGCTATCACCAGAGTTCCAAAAAAAACGAAACAGGCGATAAGTGTTCCAACTGCAAACAGGATAATACCGACATAGAACGACGGATCAGCTTTTAAGGGCACATAACTGGTAAACATCACACTGGAATTACCCATCAGTACCGCAACATTGGTCACCAGTGCGCCAATCAACATCAGCGCAAACGCTGCCCATGCCCACCTGGGCGTGGCAATTCGACAACCCAGTATCACTGAAGAAGCGAAATACAAAACAGCGATTTCGAAAAAGACGATCCACACCACCAGCACGTCGAGACCATGTGCGGTGAGTGCGAGATAGAACCAGTCTGCGGGCAACAGATGAACGGCCTTCCAACGCGTTAACGCAATAGACAAGCCAAACAACCCGCCGATGGCAAGAAAAATAACCGCGACCACCGCATTGGCCTTGATCAGGTTTTCGGTACTCTGGAATACACGGAGTCCTGTGGTCTGACAGATTCGATATTGTTCAAGCATGTCTAATTTCCTCTCTCGTCAACCACGTACATTCTGCCCAGCATCAGGTGATGCCCGATACCACAGTACTCATTACAGATAATGCCAAATTCACCTGCTGAATCAGGTGTAATGGTCAATACCATTTCATAATCCGGATGTACCTGGACATTGATGTTCACTGGCTGCAGGGAAAACCCATGCATCCAGTCGAGTGAACTCAGGTGCAAGCGATAACTCTGCCCTTTTTCGAGTTCCAGAATCGGCCACCATTGCCAGAGCCGGGCAATGAGATAAATATCTTCTCCCGGTGGTGGGTGTACGACCGGATAACCACTTTCTTCACGGACTTTGTACTTCTCTACCATGGCCTCGGTTTTTGCAGAAAAATCTTCTGCTGTAATACGATAGGACTCATTGGACAGATTTTGCTCGCCGTAGATGTGCCACCAGACCATGGCGAAAAACATAATCAAACCCCATATAAAGGCGATAATTACCCAAATGAGTTCTGATTTTGGAACCGGTTCATTCCACCAGATTTTTTGTTGCGGAGGGCTAACTGACATTATCGTGTCTCCCGATGCTGACTACTTGGCGATAGGTATCGTAACGATCTCCATTACTCCCCAGATAATGTAAAAAATCGTGGGTATGGTCACACCCAGAAAGAGTAATAGAAACGGGTTATCTAAAAGTTGCTGCATGAAAGGAATACGTTCAGATTCGTTCGAATCCGCTGCTTCCTGATGATTTTCTTCGGACATTGTCTCCCCCTTCAAAGAGATTGGAAGAATGCCAGACGAATGTAGAGCTTAAGCGCTATTTTGTACTTGATTTGAATCAAGACGCTGCAATTTCACAAAATCACGGTACCTCACAGGCACTGGAAAAGGGAGAATGCCGGGTATAGAGTCAGCTTAAAAAGTTGCGCATAAGGGCAACTTGATTACTGAACTGGCAGGATTAGTCGCAAAATAGCAAAAGTCGAAACGGTCAGGAGCAGAATAATGCCAAAGAATATCAGATTGCGATCATCTAACTGTTTTCCCGCTCGCTGTTCCATTAACTTAAGGATCCAGTCAGAGCATAAATATAAAACAATACCGGCTAGAGTATAGGCAAGCATCTCAATCATGATCGATAATGTACTTGAGTTTTCATTTAAAACAACTGTGACTTAACACATTTTTTACCTATGCCAATTCCCACCCAGGATAATAAATTTCATTGCAGCTACCAATTACTGAACATCTGCATAATAGTCATGGCCGTACTGATTATATTTCTCAGTACTCATATTCGTCTGGGAGAGGCTGGACTCGGCTGCAATCCCTGGCCGGATTGCTATGCGCAATTCCCGTTCATTGATAACGTTAAAGGACTGGCAATCCCGGAGAATAAGTTTGGCCTGTTTCGATCATTTCATCGCAGCATTGCCAGCCTACTCGGCCTTAATGTGCTTGCCGTATTTGTTATGGCCTTGTGGCGGCGAAAACAAGTTTCACTGTTTTTGCCATTACTGATGCTCACAATCGTCATCTTTCTGTCTGCGCTTGGTATCGCTACACCAACGCGTAGTTTTCCTATCGTTACTATGGGTAACATACTCGGTGGTATCGCTCTGGCTGGCATTGGCTGGGCTCATTTTCTGCAGACGAAGCGAAAACATGCAGGTCTTACTCTGAAACTACGTTTTCTCCTGCTCGCCTTAATTATTCAAATAGCCAGTGGTGCCTGGGCCAGCGCTAACTATACCGGAGCCGCCTGTTCCGGGCTGTTTAACTGTTCTGAAACAACTGACGTTTACGGTAAAATGATTCATAGTTTCAACCCACTCAGGCAACTCTCTTTAAACACAACTTACCAGCCTGTGCCGGATACCTCTTCCAGTATAATTCAGATGACTCACCGTTTGCTGGCAGTTATCTGGTTAGTACTGGTAATTTATTATTATAAAAAAATCAGACACAGACAAAAAACACTGGAAAAACCTGCGCGCGTAATTGTGGTTCTGACACTCGCTGAATTTGCACTGGGGCTCGGTAATGTTTTGTTTGCGATGCCGCTCTGGCCAAACACAATGCATAATCTACTGGCACTCGGGCTACTGTTTGCCGTGATAAATCTGGCAAGCAGAACGATGGAAATTCAAAATTATTGAGTGGCACTTATTTTTAGAAAGAACGACCCTCCGGTTTATGCTTCAACGATGTCGTCTTTCAGGCTCAACACAAAAGCGACCACATCATTAACTTCCTGCTCCGGAACCGCCAGAGCCTCAAGCGTTTGCCCGGCATGCTCAAGAAAAATACTCCAGTCACTTTCGCTGATTTGCATACCTTTATGCGATATTTTCATGTCTCGCCCGGTATAGTAAACAGGACCACCGGCTTTTGAACTGATGTATTCGATTAGTAACTGGTGCTCTCTTTCAATGCCATCACTTCCCCGGTTTTGCCAGAATCGTCCTAATTGAGAATCCGCCTGTAAGCGTGGAAGTAACTCGTTGGTAAATGCAGCAATACCATCGTAGCCTCCAAGTCGACTGTAAAGTGATTTCTGATTCATAACATTCTCCTGTTAACTGGAAATTAAAAAAAGCCCATAAGAACAAAGAGCACTGACATAAAAGTTATCGCCACTGGCGCAGACCTTCGTTAGATGAAGTATCGAAATCACGAGCCGTAAGAATTTTGATAATCAAAATAATAAACAGAAATCCACCTAAGGCGGATAACATGCCGCCCAACCCCATAAGAGCCATACCTGTTATACGTTCAACACTGTTTAACCACTGTTCACCACCGGCTACTTTACGTTCAACACCATAACCGCCCGACCAGAGCAAACCGCTGATATGCAGAAATTGACCCACAGCATAAATCCTTAGTTGAAAGATAGCCCAGATGGCTTTGACTTTATTATAGCCGAGCGCAGGTATTAGCTGGTAACACAATCCCATCAGGGAAAGAGTCACACCGACAATACATCCGTGATAATGGGCAGGTATCTTGACATTGTTGCCATCGATAAGGAAACCCATAAAACCACCGACGCCGAATAAAAATAGTGAACAGATAAGAGCGTTCCAAGATACTGATGTACGTATTGAATGAAGCTGACCATTAAATAATGCAAACAGGATAGCAACTGCGAGCGGAAAAACGGCCAGACTACCCCCAAAACTCATGAGTTGAGTAAACAGGCTACGGTGAGAAGGATCGATAACCGGGTATTCCAGATAAATAATTGGCGTTAAGAAAATGGAAAAAAGACCGACGGCAAATAAAAACAGAGCGACACGTGGACTCACTGGCAAAGACAATCTGGCAAGCGATGCTAACCATAACCAGGCAACCATCATCAGCAGGGTATAAGTGAATTGTAGAATATGACCACAACCCCAGAACAGGACTTCATAATAAATTTCTCTCGCCAGTTGTTTGGGAACAGTGAGATATGACCAGGTGAATGCCAATAAGGCCAGACAAACGCCAACGGCAGCGCAGTTCAGCCCGAAGCGAATCACTGCTTCAGCGCTAATGACCCGACCAACCCGAAGCATAATCCCCATGCTGATCAAAACCTGAAAACCCATTCCGATGGCGAACAACAGCAGGCCACCGATGAAAACTCTGTCATCCAAAACTGGTATGTAATTACTCATGAGAGCATTGGCGCTACCTGTAAACGGTGAAATGGTCATCACCAATACCCCGCTTAGCACAACAAAAAACGCTACTTTGCCTAAGACAGATGAAACCGGACGGCTGTTAAGCGTCCACAGAGCGCTGGCAAACGCCAATATCCAGACCAGGGACGATAGGTTTACGTGAATTACCAAAGCAGTATGAAAGAAATCGGTAAGCGGAAACAGTTCACCTATAAATGGAGTACGAGCGAGTACCAGTAAGACCGAAAACAGACCTGCTACAAGTAAAGTTGAGACTGCAAGCCATAACCAGACAATGACCTGTCGGCGACGGTAGTCAGAGGGAATTTCTAATTGATAGAAATCCGCGTCGGGCATAAAAACAGATCCAGATCGTGTGGTGTTTAAAATTTTATTTGCACCCAGAACCAGGTTTTAGTGACGTCTGCGGCTCTCGCACCACCTCTGGCAATGTTGTCGGAATTCCTGTCAGCATCATAAAACGCTACTTTTGCGCCAAAGGTGTAATTCTTTTTAAACGTTTTCGTGACTAACAAATCCAGTTCATTACCGTAATCATAGCTGAGATTGTCCGATTTTATCATGTGGTAAGCCGCTATAAATCTGGCCCCAAACGCCGAGGCGACTGCAGTAAAGTATGTATCTTCTATACCGTCCGGCGGAGTAAGCAGAAAGCGATCGGCCCAACCCTGGAATGCATGTCCCGTTGCAACAGGCGTGAGGAATGAGTTTGCACCATTACCTGTTAGCACTTCATAATCGACCTTCAGTACCAATGATTTTAGCACACCACCCAATTGAAGTTTTACTCCCAACTCTCCGAGGTAATAGTCTTCACTTATACTGCCCGGATTATCAGCGTAGTCACTCTGTGCCGCATACTCTCCTACATAGATAATTTTACTTTTCTCATTTACTAAATAAACCCCGGAAGCACGAACACCATAAGTTTCTGTCGAGGCTGCCAGAGCATTTTTAAAATCCAATAAGTAGGCATAGGCTTCTATTTCTACATTTTTGATTCCTTTATAGCGCAGGTTCACGAAATGCGAATCACTATCAAAATTTGCGCGTGCGCTGGCAACCGCCTCATCAGTAAAAATACGGTTTATATTCCAGGAATAGGCATACTGGATAGTCGTATCAGGTAGTGAAGTATTTTTAAAAGAAAGTGCATCATGATTCTGCCAGTTCTGTCGCCACAATACATTACCGACAAAGCGGTGAAAGGGGCCTTTCTATAAGTCACTAATTGTCGACCCAGTTTGAAAGTTGTCCCTTCTAAGGCACTGTCTTGTAAACCTGAATAGGACAGATAAGCTTCCAAAAAATCTGTTTCTGAAGGATCAGCGACTACAGGAAACTGTGTTTTTGAACTCGGTCTGCCCGTCGCGTCGTTGAAGTCATCAACAAAGACGTCTCTGACATCCTGACCAAGTAATCGCATACCAAATCCATGGAAACCGGCGCTTGTGTAACCCAGTGTTGTTCGTATCGTTGATGCATCGGCATCATTTACAGCGTTATCGTCATCAACATGCTCATAGCGATAACGAGCCGAGAAATCAAATTTGCCTTTGCTCAGGGCCGACCAGAATGGATCTCCTTGCTCTTCTGCCACGCTTAGCTGTGTTAATGTCAGACCGAGTAGCCAAAGCAGCAATCTAAGCTTATACCGTCCGGGTTCAAAATTCGCCATTGAAATATTCATCATTTCTTCCTGCAATGTGTAATCGTTTGCTTGCGACACAGTTAACTCTTTCAATGGCCGAATTTGATTGATTAAAGTCAAGTTAATATGAAGTAAAAAAGCGCAGCTGCTCTGAAAATGTGCATTTGATTCCGTCCAAAATGTAATTGATGTATATCAATTTAATCGTCTCGCTACTGCACTAGGATGCCTTTCATAATCATGAAACCGAACACTCACATCTCAGGTGTTTGTCTCGCACTGTGCTTTCCTTTTCTGGTCAATGCAGGACAACTTGCTTCAATTGAAGAAGTCGTTGTGGTTGGTAGCAAGATTGAAAGACCCATGTGGAGCGTTGCCGGTATGGTGGAAATTCTGGATCGGGAAGAGCTCGATAAACAACAGTTGCAAAGCTTCGCAGAAATCTCTCGCTATCTGCCCGCTCTGGAGAGCGATTTCAGTAGCACGCGTTTTGGTTCTACTGGTTTATCAATCCGCGGGATCGGTGGTAACCGGGTGGCTTTTGAATTCGATGGTGTCCCTCTGCCACAGCAGATTGATGTGGGTAGTTTTGCTGATAACAGTCGTCTCGCTCTTGACCCCTCTATTATCCAACGTACTGAAATTCTACGTGGCCCGGCGTCAGTGCTATATGGTTCAGATGCTATTGCCGGTGTGGTGGTGATCAGCTCACTGGATGGCAAGAATCTGGTCGAAGACGATAAGCAATATTATCTTGGCGCCAATGTCGGCTATTTTACCAACAGCAATTCTCGACTGGGTGGATTAACCTGGGCCTGGGCAGGCAAAAATGACAGCGCTCTTGTCACCTTCAGTCGTCGCGATGGCCAGGAGAGTGATAATCGGGCACGAAACGTAGCGCAAGACCGACTGAATTACGGCCAATGGCAGTTTTTTAGCAAGTGGACTCATGAATTCAAAAATGGCGCTGTGCTGCGTAGCTCATTTGATTATTTTGAGCGTGACGTAGACAGTGACCTGCGAGCTCAACTTGGATTTGAGCGTTTCGCTTCCACAACTCGACTGCAAGGCGATGACCGGCAAACCCGTAAGCGACTTAGCTCAGCGTTCACCTTGCCGCCACTGGCATGGCTTGACGATGCAAAATTAGCCTTATACTGGCAGGAAAATAACACCAGGCAATTAACCGAGCAAAGTCGCAGCAGTAGAGGCGTACCTGTGTTTCTTGAGCGTGACTTCTTTTTTACCGAACAAAACTATGGTGCCGAATTTAAAGTGCGTCGTGATTTTGAAACCGGCTGGTTGTCACATATTAGCGTAGCGGGAATGGGATCGCCAGCAACTACGCGAATCACGAGATGCTTTACAGACAAACTTGAGCAACAACACACAGAGCAATACTGTTCTTGGTGAAACTTTTCCATTACGTGATCTGCCTAAATCTACCACCGATAAGTTCGGGTTTTATCTACAGGATGAAATCGCCTTTGGTAATTTCACGCTCATTCCGGCTCTACGCTGGGATTATTATAATTTGAATGCAAGTACTGACGAGTTTTTTCCAGACAGTACCAGACTCACTAATCTTTCGAGCGACGATCTAACTTTAAGACTCGGCGCCACCTGGCGCATTACAGATTCCTTATCACTTTATGGGCATTATGCCGAAGGGTTTCGCGCTCCTCCTGCCGAGGATGTAAATCTATTTCTCGACATAACACTCTTTAACTATCGCGCTATTCCCAATCCGGACTTGAAGCCAGAACGTTCACAGAATCTGGAGGCGGGGTTTCGGTTTCAGGCTGAAGGCACATCCATCACAGCCGGTGCCTACCTTTCACGCTATGACGACTTCATTGAATCCAGAGCCTTAGTTGGTATGGACCTAAACACCGGCGGATTGCTTTTCCAGTCACGGAATCTGGAAGAGGCCAGTATTTACGGTGTAGAAACCAGCGTAAGTCAGGCACTGGAAGTCATCAGTCCGAAACTAAGAGACTGGTTTATCGATGCCGGCCTGCACTGGGCACATGGCAATAACGATTCCGATGACAGTGCACTGAACAGTGTCAGTCCACTGAAAGTTGTCGGTCACCTGCGCTGGAACCCTGAAGGTCTTCCAGTTTCTGCGGAACTTAGTGTCACACATTACGGTAGTCAGTCTCGTGTCGATTTCAGCACTGGTGAATTTTTCGTACCAGAGGCCGCAACCGTCAGCGACCTGCTTTTGCAGTGGCAGCAATCTGATTCCTTGCGCTGGACTCTTGGTGTTTACAACATCGGAGATAAGCGTTACTGGCGGTATAGCAATGTACGTCGCCTGAAACCCAATGATCCCAGGGTCGAACTTGTTTCTCAACCCGGGATTAACGCGGCACTGACTTTACAAATGAGTTATTGAGTCAGGTGCAAATTCGATTTGACCGAAGTCAAGGCTAGTGAAATTCAATTTTGATACATAAACCCGAAGCTAATCCTTCACAGGAGAAAACAATGAAAATTATCATCCAGATAGTCCGGCTTTGTCTTATCACCAGTATTGCTCTGCTCAGCCCGGTGTTACATGCAGCAAAAGCTCCGGTACACAAAGCGGAAATGATGTCCGCTAATTCTGCCGATGGTAAACAGGTCTACGAAAGTGTCTGTGCTGCCTGCCATCGGGGAGATGGAATGGGTATGGCCGGAGCTTTCCCACCGCTCAAAAATTCTGATTATTTAAAAGCCGATATAGAACGGGCTATTGATGCTGTCGTCAATGGACTGAGTGGGAAAATAAAAGTTAACGGTGAGCAATACAACGCTGCAATGCCACCTATGGGATATTTAAGTGATGCCGATATTGCCGCCGCTTTTACTTATATTCTGCAAAACTGGAATGGCGGTGGCGAAGTAAAAATATCACAAGTTGCAGAGGTTCGAAAAAAGTCCGCAGCTAAAGAACCGAAAGCCAAGCATCCCGTAGGTACAGATATTGAACACGCCTACCGAGGTGCACCAAGCGGTATCCCCGCGGATCAAACCGCAAACATGATCGAATCCAGCGGACCACCGATGACCGAGGATGAATTCGGACATGCAAAAGAGATTTTCTTTCAACGATGTGCGGGCTGTCACGGTGTGCTGAGAAAAGGTGCGACTGGTAAGCCCTTGACTACCGATATTACCCGCGAGAAAGGCACGGCTTATCTTAAAACCATGATCACATACGGTTCACCGGCCGGTATGCCAAATTGGGGAACCTCAGGTGACCTCACCGATGCAGAAATCGATGGTCTTGCCCGTTATCTGCAGCATCCGCCACCTGAACCGCCTGAGTTCAGCCTGCCGGAAATGCGTGCCAGCTGGAAACTGCTGGTATCTCCGGAGAAACGTCCGACCAGACCACAACATAATCGAAATATTGATAATTTCTTTGCGGTCACTTTACGTGATACTGGTGAAGTTGCCATTATTGATGGCGATACCAAGGAAATAATCAGTTTTATCAAGACCGGTTATGCCGTTCATATCTCGCGGCCATCGGCTTCCAGTCGTTATGTTTATACCATCGGTCGCGATGCTAAAATTGATATGATCGATCTCTATGCAAGTCCTCCGCTTAAGGTTGCCGAGATTAAAATTGGGCTTGAAGCGCGTTCAGTTGAAACTTCGAAATATCATGGCTACGAAGATAAGTTCGCTGTCGCTGGTGCCTACTGGCCACCGCAATTTGTATTTATGGACGGGCCGACACTTGAGCCTCTGAAAGTGGTTTCTACCCGGGGAATGACAGTGGATACTCAGGAATATCACCCTGAACCTCGTGTCGCCGCAATCGTCGCCTCTCACCAACACCCTGAGTTCATTATTAATGTTAAGGAAACCGGTAAGGTGCTGCTGGCAAACTACGAGGATCTCGACAATCTGTCAGTAACGACCATAAATGCCGCCCGTTTCCTTCACGATGGTGGCTGGGATGTGACGAAACGCTATTTCATGACAGCAGCCAATCAATCCGATAAGGTCGCCGTGATAGATTCGAAAGAACGAACACTGGCCGCCATGATAGATGTTGAAAAAATCCCGCATCCTGGCCGTGGAGCCAACGTAACTGATCCGGAATTCGGACCGGTCTGGGTAACCAGTGCATTGGGAAACCCTAACGTAACTTACATTGCCACCGACCCGGTACATTACCCACAACATGCATGGAAGGTAGTGCGGATTCAGCAAGGCATGGGCGGAGGCTCGTTGTTCGTAAAAACCCATCCAAAATCGAATAATCTCTGGGTTGATGCGCCGCTTAACCCGGAGGCAAAAATATCTCAGAGTGTTGCGGTATTCGATGTGCGTAAACCAGATAAAGGCTACAAGATTCTACCTATAGCCAAATGGGCTGATCTGGGAGAAGGACCGAAACGTGTGGTCCAGCCTGAATACAACGCCGATGGCACTGAAGTCTGGTTTTCGGTCTGGAATGGCAAGGATCAAAACTCTGCCCTGGTCGTTGTGGATGACAAGACTCGAAAACTGAAGAAGGTCATCAAACATCCAAGACTGATCACACCGACAGGCAAATTCAATATCAAGAATACTGTCAAGGATATATATTAGTCCGCATAAATAAGTCATTTCACTGGCAGATCACCTGAAAAGGTGATCTGCTCCCCCAATCAAGTACAATGCCCTTTGATTCATCAATCATCAGGGGCCAGGTATGGGAGACGAGGATTTCGAACGCCTGTTCGATCTGGACTTGTTCCAGGGTGTTTCTGATTCACAAAAAATTGCCTTAAGAACTGCGACCAAAACCGTTCATCTGGAGCAGGGTGAAATTCTGTTTGAGCAAGGTACCTCAGCTACACATTTTTATTTCGTACTTGATGCCTGGGTTTCAGTTTTGCGTCTGCATGAAAGTGGTGCTCGTACCGTACTTCACGTGTTTGGCGCAAATGAGTCGTTCGCAGAAGTTGCCGCCATGGCTATAGGTGATTATCCGGCAGCTGCGGAAGCAGCAACGAATTCTACAGTCGTTTCAATTCCTTCAAGTGTCTATCGTGAACTCATCGAGCAGGATCCGGGTTTTGCTATGAAAGTAATTGGCAGCCTTGCCCATCGTATGCGTGGACTAATTGTCGAGTTTGAAAGTAGCCAGCATGCTTCAGGTGCAAAACGCCTGGCCACATTCCTGCTGGAACTGGCCAGGAAAAACGACAACTCAACAGAAACGCTCGAACTGCCCTTCAGCAAGCAATTACTGGCCTCAAGATTACATATGCAACCCGAATCACTATCTCGCGCTTTTTCTGAATTGCGCAAGCATGGCGTCGAAAGTTCCAGAGATGGTCATGTAACTATTTCATCGCTGAACACTCTAAGTAAGCTAGTTAGCTTGTAAGCCAGGAGAATTATTAATGTCTGTTAAAAAAATCAAAAAATCAGAAGCCGAATGGAAAGAAGAACTTACATCTGAGCAATTTGAAATTGCCCGTAACAAAGGTACTGAACGCGCGTTTACCGGAGAATACAATAGCTGTAAAGACGACGGAATTTACCGCTGTAGCAGCTGCGGTCAGGAATTATTCGATTCAAAAACGAAATACGATTCCGGTTCGGGCTGGCCAAGCTTTTATGCACCGGATAATGAAGACGTCATTATTACGGAAACTGATAGTAGTCTCGGAATGAGTCGCACTGAAGTGATGTGTGCAGCCTGCGATGCTCATCTCGGCCACGTATTTCCGGATGGTCCGGCACCAACTGGAATGCGCTACTGTATAAACTCTATTTCGCTATCACTTGATAAGAAAAACGAGTCTTAAGCTTTAATCCTGACTATGTCTCCTTAAACCAGCTCAACTTATGATGCAGATTTACGACTTCACCGATAATTAACATTGAGGGCGGGCTGATTTCTTCACTGGCAATAAGTGCTGGCAGAGCCGACAGATCAGAAATAAAAGTTTTCTGCTCAGGGCGTGTGCCCTGTCTAATAAGCGCAACTGGCGTTGTCCCTGACAGGCCATGCTCTATCAGTTTCCGACATAAATGTTCAACACCATTAATACCCATGTAAACCGCAATCGTCTGCTGCTCTTGCGCAAGCACGTCCCAATTCAGTTCCAGTAAACCATCTTTCATGTGACCGGTGATGAAAATACAGGACTGAGCATAGTCCCGGTGAGTTAAAGGGATACCAGCGTAGGCAGCGCATCCGCTGGCCGCGGTAATGCCGGGTACTACCTGAAAGGTGATCCCCTCTTCCATCAGCGTATCGATCTCTTCCCCGCCACGTCCGAATATAAAAGGATCGCCGCCTTTCAGACGCAGCACGCGTTTGCCTGCCCGGGCATGATCAACCAGTAATTGATTGATATCTTCCTGAGCAACGGCATGCTGGTCTTTTTTCTTACCTACATAAATTCGCTCGGCATCCTTACGACAGAGTTCAAGAATTTCTCTGGCCACCAGACGATCGTAAAGAATGACTTCTGCTTTCTGCATTAATCTGAGCGCACGAAAGGTTAATAAATCCGGATCACCCGGTCCGCCGCCCACCAGATAAACTTCTCCACTTTGGTCGGGCTGACTATTCGGGTCGTCCAGCTTTTCTTCAAGCGACTTAAGAGCGGCTGTATCCTGTCCGGCAAATAACATCTCGGCGACCGGTCCCTGCAGGATTTGCTCCCAGAATCTGCGTCGGTCTGTAATAGAAGGGAATCGTTGCCTGGCTTTCTCCCGAAAGTCTCTCATCAAAGTGGCAAGCCGCCCATAGGCTGAGGGGATCATTGTTTCCAGCCGAGCTCGCAGCAAACGAGCCAGTACTGGCGATGCGCCGCCACTGCTTATTGCAATTTGAATCGGATCTCGATCCACAACTGAAGGCGTTATAAAAGTACAAAGCGCCGGATCATCAACCACATTGACTGGCAAATTTCTGAGTTTTGCTTGCCTGGAGACATTCTCATTTACTGATCGATCATTCGTAGCTGCGATAACCAGCACACAATCCTCCAGTGCATTTGCTGCGAATTTCCCGGCAATATGTTCTATTTTTTCCTCCTCAAGCCATGTCTGCAACGTCACGCATAGAGAGGGCGCCAGCACTCGCACCCTGCCCTGTGATCTGAGCAGCTGCCTGACTTTACGGGCTGCCACTTCACCACCACCAACAACCAGGCAAGGTCGATCGACTATATCAAAAAATATGGGAAGAAATTTCATGAGCTTATTGTATGGCGAAAGTACTGCTTTATTGACAAGTTTTTTGTCAATAAAGCAGTAATTAAATACTGGAGAGATTTAAAGTTTATTTAACTTTTTCCGATACAGGTTCTGATAGTAAGGATTCGGGTTTTTAATATTTACACTTTGTTTTCAGCAACTTGTAAATTCAGAGTTTAATAAACGGGAGGACATAAGTGTGGATCTGGCAACTCTGATAGGTTTACTGGCCGCAATAGGCATCATTGCTGCGTCGATTTTTCTCGGCGGCAGCGCTGGTACGTTCTTCAATGTGCCGTCTTTGTTGGTGGTCGTTGGAGGAACTATTGGTGCCGTTCTGATGCAATTCAGTATCGGTCAGTTTTTCGGCGCTGTGAAAGTTGCCCTCAAAGCATTTTTCAACAAGGGGCAGGCGCCGGAAGAGTTGATAGAAACAACGATAGATATGGCAAATTCCGCCCGTAAAGGTGGCTTGCTGGCGCTGGAAGAAAAAGATACCGGGAACCCTTTTTTCCAGATGGGTATTCAAATGATGGTCGATGGGCATGAGCCTGATGTCGTTCGGCAAATGATGACCAGTGAAATGACTCTTACCGTTGAGAGACATGATCTTGGTCAGAAAATTTTTAAATCAATCGCCGAGGTCGCCCCGGCAATGGGCATGATCGGCACGCTTATCGGTCTGGTGCAAATGTTGTCAAATATGGACGATCCAAAATCAATTGGTCCATCAATGGCGGTTGCTCTGCTAACAACTTTATACGGCGCTATGATCGCTAACGTTTTTGCCGGGCCAATCGCCGAGAAACTGGGTCTACGCAGCAATGAGGAAAGATTGGTGAAGTCGATGATAATCGATGGTGTCAGTGGTATTCAGGAAGGACGTAACCCTCGTGTTATCGAAGGCATGTTAATGACCTATCTGCCTGGTTCGAAACGTAAATCGGCAGAAGATGCTGAAGCTGCGTAAGCCTGAACAGCGAAAAAAACGCGTTGTGACAATTCAATGAGTGACGAGGCCATACCGAAGAAAGAAGCAGACGCTGGTGCACCCGCCTGGGTCATGACCTTTGCTGATCTGATGTCCCTGCTCATGTGCTTTTTTGTTCTACTTCTTTCGTTTTCTGAAATGGACTTGAACAAGTACAAGCAAGTCGCCGGTTCGATGAAAAATGCCTTTGGCGTGCAGCGACAAATTAAAACAATGGCCATGCCGAAGGGTACCAGCGTTATCGCTCGGGAATTCAGTCCGGGCCGACCATCACCGACACCGCTTAATGTTATTCGTCAAAATTCAATTGATGATACCAAACAAACACTTGAATTTACTGATGTCACGACCAAGCTCGAAGACGGCGATGACGACACTTCCGGCTTAGATGGTGACGGTTCTCTCGAGGCTCCCATTCAACGGCCAACAGAGGCAGAACAAGTTTCGCAACTGAAAGAAATGGGTATTGATGAAGAACTTCTTGAAAACTATTCACAAGCGCTCGACACTGACCCGCAAACTGCCGAGGATGCGCAAAAGTTACTTAAAGCGCTCGAAGATGAAGTCAGAAAAGGTCTGATTGAAATTGTCAGTGAAGGCAAAAAGATTCTGGTCAGAATTCGTGAGAAAGGATCTTTTCCTTCCGGTTCGGCCAGTTTCAGAGTCGACTTCCTGCCGGTAATCGTTAAATTAAGAACTGAACTCAAGTCCATTGAGGGACAACTTCGAATTGCCGGACATACCGACAATGTACCAATTAACACCGTCAGATTTCGATCAAACTGGGAACTATCAGCCTCCCGTTCCGTTACTGTCGCGCATGAGCTTCTAAAAAGCACCGATATTGATCAAAAACGATTCGTCGTGGAAGGTCATGGTGACGCTCATCCTATTGCTCCTAATGACACTGCAGGAAATCGCGCACTAAACCGCCGGGTGGAACTGACTATTGTGCAGGGTGAAGATGAAGAGAAATCACGAGTTCTTATAGAGAACCCTCAAGCAAAATCAAATGTCGACGATAACTATAGTGAAACGAAGATCTCAGATACCAATGAGACACAAATGATTGATTCCGTGCTCGCCGATGACAGCAACGATCCTTTTGTTGAAATTGCGGCGCATGCCAGGGGTGAGAAGCGGGTCCTAGAAAGCAGCGCTTCTCAACAAAAAGCGCTTGAGGAGCGTATTAAAAAATTCTCAGACAAGAGTAAGAAGACTGAACGCGAGGATAAATTATGAGCGAAGAAAACCAGAATCGCCGGCGTTTTTACCGTGTTAATGATAAGGTTTCTCTGAATTACCGGCTTGTTCCCAGTGCTGACATAGACAGGGAAATAAACAAAGCTAACCGACGCCAGAGAGAAATGTCAGAGCTGAGAAATGCAACACATGCGCTTGACGCTCGCATTGAGGTGCTGACCAATAAACTGGCTCAGGATAATCCTCTGATCGGTGAGACACTGAATTTGTTTCACCGTAAAATCGCTTTGCATGAGCGCATGCTCGGAATGGATGATTACGATGATGGCGCATTCAGTCAGGCCAAAGAAATCAATCTAAGTGCCAGCGGCATTGCCTTCGACGCCGACACTCCTTTGAGTAAAGACACATATATAAAGATAGAACTAGTCACCTATCCGGAACACGACTATATCCCAGTGTACGCCAGAGTAATCCAATGTAACCAGATAGAAGACGATAGTCTGGCCGGTTTCAGAATTGCCGTCGAATTTAAGGGTATTAGCGAGGAAGATGAAGCCCGTATAGTCAATCATATCTTCAGATTACAGGCGCGTGAAATTAAACGGGAAAAAGCCGAACTGAAAGGAGAAACGCTCTCGAAATCGGACGTTTCAGCTGCCTGACTCTCCTGCGTCAGCAAAGCAGTCAATATATATGATATTTAGCCCTTGAAAATTAAGTGATTTTACCTTTTCCTGACCATCTCGTTGCCAAAGCACAACTATCATAATTCACATCTGTTGTAATTTTGCACTGCGAAACTCAGGCAATTATCCTTTAATAATCCTCGTAACATATCCATACGCTAACGAATTGCTTCTACCGCAACAGTCTATTATACTAGCCGCTGTTTTTTGTTGTAAAACAGCAACTTTAAGATTAATTGATAGGGGATTTCGAATGAAGAATTATTCATTTTCAGGCATTGGCATTAAGACAATACTGTCCAGCCTTTGTGTTGCGCTGGCAATGCCAGTTTATGCACAAGAGAGTGGTTTAGGTTCACTCATGGAAGAAGTGACAGTTACCGCTCGTAAACGTGAAGAGGGTTTGCAGGATACACCGATTGCAGTTTCCGCTTTCAGTGGAGAAAGCCTCGAGGCACGTGGCATTCAGAAAATCGATGATATCGCCCAACTAACGCCAAACATGTCTTTTGACAACATCAACACCAACGGTGGTGGCGGTAGTAGTGCTGCAGTCTTTATTCGTGGTGTAGGTCAACGAGACTTTTTACCTTCAGCCGATCCGGGCGTAGGTCTTTATGTCGACGGCGTTTACTACGCACGTAGCATCGGCTCCGTACTCGACCTGATTGATATTGAACGTGTCGAAGTCCTTCGTGGTCCTCAGGGCACGCTTTTCGGTCGTAACACAACCGGTGGAGCCATTGCCATTCACACTGTTAAGCCTCATGAAGAATTCGACGGCAAGCTAAGAGTCAGAGTCGGTACTGATGATCGTCTCGACGTTGTGGGTAAAGTGAATATGCCCATCAGCGACAGCGTGTTCATGAGCGCATCACTGGCAAGTTTTAACCAGGACGGTTTTGTTGTGAATCCCCTTAACGGCATGGACACTGGCGATGATGAAACCATGGCATTTCGCGGTGCTGTACGCTGGCTGGTGAACGAAGATGTTGAGATCAATATCAGCGGTGATTACTCCATGGACCGTGAAAACGGCCAGGCTCGTGTGACCACTCTTGACCCGAACCGGGCCATTAACTTTATCGCGCCGACGGATCCAATGGGCACTGGTAATGCTGCTTTTACGAACAATGTATTTCTTGGCGCGAATTCACCAATTAATCCTGCTAATGGTGGTCAGGGCATAGGACCTGGCAGTGTTATACCTGATGGCATGGGTGGTTTTATCCCCTTCGGTAATCTTGGTAATGACCCCAACTTCATCAGAGGATTCAGCGCATGCGACGCGACTTTCGCCAACCCTGCAGGTACGAATGCAGCCTGTGCTAATGCCAACACGCTTGGTCTCGGTCAGAACACCAGTACCTTGCCAACTTTTTCAGATGTCGATGTCTATGGTATGTCTGGCAGCATTAACTGGAATGTGAACGATAACCTGCAGGTTAAGTCAATCACTGCATGGCGCGAAGTAGATAGTTCCTTTGCGCATGACGGTGACAGTTCACCTTTTAATCTGTCCTATGTGCGAGACGAAATCTACAATCAATCACAGTTTTCTCAGGAAATTCAGGTCCTCGGTACTGCCTTTGATGATCGACTGAGTTGGATCGTCGGTGGCTTCTATTTCACTGAAGACGGTCTCAACTACAACCCGGTGGATTTCCCTGCGGTGGATATCGAATCTGGTGGTGGATTTGACCATGAATCGGTTGCCGGTTTTGCTCAAGGTACCTTCGACGTCACTGACAGGTTACACGTCACTGCCGGTATTCGCTACACCAAGGACACTAAGGATTTTATTGTCACCAATGGCGAATTTACTGGCCTGATCGGCGCGGTTAATTTACAGGTTGTAACTCCTGCTATTGCTCCAACAGGCCTTGTAATTAAGCTGATTGATGACGGTACTACTACTCTAAAGGCAGATGACTGGACCCCGATGGTCAACATTGCCTATGACTGGAATGACGACCTGATGACTTACTTCACCTACTCTGAAGGTTTCAAGAGTGGTGGTGTGCAACAACGTAACGCCGGTCGCTTTGGTGCTTCTGCTCCGACCTACGATCCGGAATTCGTAGAATCCTTTGAAGTGGGTTTCAAATACAATCACCCGAGTGGCAACTTCGTTCTTAATGGTGCGGCCTTCTACGGTGACTACACTGATATTCAACTGGAAACACTGGCTCCCGGCGGTATCGCGCCACAGCTGGCTAATGCTGGTGAAGCTGAGATTAAGGGCTTTGAATTGGAAGCACGCTGGTCACCGATTGAATCCTGGTTCTTTGAAGCAGCGCTTGGCCACCTTGACGGACAGATCACCGGGACCGAGTCCGGTCTGGTTAACACGGGTTTCCCGACTGTTGGCGACAGACTGCTTCAGGTACCGAAATGGACCATGGCCACTTCTTTGATTAAGGAGTTTGGTCTGGGTGAAATGGGCAGGATTACGGCTCGAGTCGATTATAACTATCGCACAAAAGTTTTCTTTGCTGCTGATAATGATCCGGGCAGCGTGATGCAGTCTCATGGCCTGATGAACGCAAGCGTAGGCTGGGATAGTGCTGACGATCATTATTCGCTGATTTTCCATGCTAATAATATTTTCGATAAGCGCCGCGTTCTGTACACGGAGCTATCCGGTTCTTCAGCGACGCAGAACGATATCTTGGGACGTGATTTTGCCTGGTACCTCACCGGTGAATATCGCTTCTAGTTAGTTGTCGTAAAGATGTGCTAAAAAAGGCCTGCTCTGCAGGCCTTTTTTTTAACTTTTTTATAATCAATAGTTGAGACCTTCATTTGAACAACAAAACAAACACCATCAGTTCAAGCAAAGGCCGACACTACGTCGATCTGACTCACGCAGCCCCGATGTTCGAAGCATTGGAAAACGATTTATCCAGACCCGATCTGAATAAGCCAATAGCGGATTCTCAAGCCGTATGTGGACACGGTTTAGGTGCGCGAATACCAAAACCGGATTTTCAGGCAGCCGTCGGTGTCTTTCGCTGGGGTCTTTTCAGCATGGATGAGCATTTTGCCACGCACATTGACTCTCAATGTCATTTCCTTACCACTGATCCGGAATTTAGTATCAGTAATCCGGATCGGCGCTATGCGCACGAATTTACTCTGGATGATCTGATAGGATCACTCGTCTATGTCGATATCAGTCCACGAGTGCGCGCTGAACTGGACAAAAACGGCGGCACACCTTCGCCCGATGTGAACGTGACCGATTTCAGAAACGCCAGCGAGGCAACGGTGCGACTTGAAGATATTAAAAAAGTGGAAGCCTATATTTGTGATGGCTGTTACATCGTTTTCAACACCGGTTGGGAACAGACCTACTTTGGAGAAGGTCCGGAGAATGGCTGGTACCATCCCTACAACAACGGACTAAATCATCCCGGTGTCACACCTGAAGTGGTTGACTGGCTGATTGCATTGGAAGAGGAAAAAGGAATTCGTATCAATGGGCTGGCTGCCGACAACATTGCCGTGGAGTCGGGCGAAAGTCTGTTGGGAGAAGGCGGAAGTGTTGATGTGCAGCCAGCCAGAATCAACGGACCCTATCTGCATGCTCTGGGCTTACAACGAGGCTGGAAACTGGTGGAAAATTGCGCGAATCTTGATCAACTGGCTGCTATGCCTCAGGGAGAGGGAACACTGATTGTTGGTGCTTCGAGAATTATTGGTGTCAGTGGTGCACCAGCAAGAGTCATCGCAATGTATCCCGACAACACATAAAAATATTTATTACTCGTTATTTTGACCGGTACCGGCATCTGCCCGGAACGGGCCAAAGCGGGCAAAGTCCGTGAAAGCCTGTTCTAACTCAGCCTCACTATTCATAACAAAAGGTCCATGCCAGGCGATTTTTTCGTCTATTGGCAGTCCTGCCATAAGCAGACATCGAGCCGCCTGATTTGCCCGCAGCACTATTTGCGCTGCCTTGTCCAATAGCACGACTTCTCCGGCCACTGCGCTCTCATCATCACCGACCTTTATTGTGCCATCAACTACAAATAACAATACAGTGTAATGCTTTGGCGGCGAATAACTAAAATCCGCATTTGCCTGTAAAACGATATCAAGATAAATGGGGTCAGAGAATCTTGGCTTTGGCGGCAAGTCAGCATTGTGACCAGCGTAGCTTCCGGCAACGACGCGAATACCAATGCCGGTCTGATCAGATAGTAAGGGAGATTGCTCTGCATTGGTTTCACTGTAGAAGGGTGTGGAGAATTTATCTTTTGCCGGCAGATTGATCCACAGCTGCATACACCAGAACAGGCCATCGCTTTGATCCGGTATTTCATCATGGGTGAGTCCGCTGGCATTACACAGCCATTGCGCCCCCAGTGACCCGACATGGCCACTAAAACCGGCACTATCGTTGTGCTTCAAGCTGCCGGAAAGCATGTAAGTGATGGCTTCAAAGCCACGATGCGGATGTTCCGGGAAGCCGCCTGCGTACTCTTCTATTTTGTCGCTTTTGGTTTCGTCAAATAAGAGGAAAGGATTGGTCAGTTCGTAATCGGTCGGTACAAACCAGCGGGTGATATGTGTCCCTGCGCCTTCTTTACGGACATCAGCAGCAAAGCGGTGGGCAATTTTTCTAAGTTTCACAATACTTCAGGTCGATTAAACAGGTAAGGGCGACAACAACTTTAACAGCCTCGTTTTAAGCTGGACTTCTCGGCGGCTAAGTAACCAGACCGACTTTGTTGCGGCCCACTCATCCTCATAGCGGCCGACGGCGTAGAGTTCACTACGTCCTTCCGCATCGGTATGAAACAAGGAAAAACTCGATGAGCTACGCGCAGAATTGTCCGTCACGCTCACAACATCAACAGACAGAACACGTGTTTGTTCAATACCGGCTATTTCCCATTCATGCTCGTTAACAGCCGCCAGTCGGTCTTCAAGCTCATCTCGACTGCGCCGCATCCAGATCATTTTGTCTGCCAGCTCCGGTGCATAGCTGCTGATCAAATATTCACCGTCTTTAGTAAATAGTTCCAGAAAACTCGTGTGATTGCTGTCGTCCAGATAGCGGGCAGACAAGTGTAGCAATTGAATTAGCGTGTCACGGCTATTATCAGTCATCGTCTCTATCCAGAATTACACTTCGACATGATGTGGCTGAAGATTGGTGATCCGACTCCACTCGGCATAGAAATTACGGAGTGACCCGTCACTCATAGGTCCTTCTTCCTCGCGAGCAATCACAGAGAAACGGCTACTCCCTTCTTTCATGTTTTGCATCTGCGTCTGAACCGCCCAAATATCTTCAGCCAGATTGACGCCAGTCGGTCCCCAGACCTCATTGTGGTGATCGATTCGCATATCGCGGACAGATTGCGAATCACCGGCAACACCCAGACCACGGCATTCAAGAATCGTCTTGCCCGGACTGACAGGAATAAGCGAGTCAATGCGAATAACGGTTGAACGACAATTCAACATTACGTCGGGAAATAAATTAACTACTGCGTGCCCGTTTGGCTCCATTCCAGGTAGCAAGCCCTCTGCCCTCTCGGCATAATCGAGCTTGTCGTAACTGATCTTTGCCGGATCGAAACTTAGGTGCCCGTTTTCATGCATGCGCCATTGACGCGAACGGTATTCCTGCTGCGACACCGCTGTGTTGCGATTCAACAAGTGAAGTAATTCGTGGTAACCCTCGCAATTGGTTTCAACAAACAATTTCCAGTTACACTGAATTTCGCTGCGATGTAAATGAAACACTTCAAGACTGGCACTACCAAAAGGCACCCGCATGGCCTCGATGAGACTGTCACCTAGAAAGTCCCGTAATGATCCAGCCTCATCGTCCAGACAAACAAAAACCAAATCAAAAACACTATCTAGCCGGACTTCTTTCAAACCAGTACTTTCTCTTCTAACTGACGAGTCCTTGTATCCGCTTGGCTGAGAAACGGTAAGGCAACGACCTCTATTATCAAAACTCCAGAGATGATAGAAACAAGTCATGCGTCCGCCCTCGAGATTACCCGCAGGCTGACGTAAGAGACGCGCACCTCGGTGTGCGCAGGTGTTATAAAAAGCGCGGATGGTTTCATCTTCGCCTTTGATAAGAACAAGTTCATGTCCGGCCACACGGACTAAACGATAATCAAACGCCTTTTGCAGTTCAGAGGCATGGCAGACAAAACGCCAGCTATCGGTCAGAATGGTTTTCTTCTCTGTTTCGAACACGACCGGATCAGTATAGATACGGTTATCCAGGTAATGACTCTGTGGTAAATCCGGCTGGCTATGTCCGTCCAGTCTGTAAGGCATAAATTGGTTCCTGCTTGAACTACTGATGCTGTTAAAATTGCATATGTTATATTGATCAGAAGCGTAAAAATAACAGCATGCCTCTAACAATCCAACTTTCCCGTAAGATCGACTATATCAGCAAATGCCTGCTTATAGTCGCGATGTTGTTGTCAGGCGCCTGCGATTCACAGCCGGATATTGAGATTATTCGAGCCATCAGCTTGCTGCCCAGACAAACAGACTACACTCGTGATTTCGAAGAATGGCTGAAACAGGTCAACAAAAAAGGGGATGGAAAATTCAAAATCATCTTTGTCGGCGGCCCTGAGGCCATACCGACTTTCGAACAGGCCGATGCCGTTCGAAATGGCGTAGTTCACATGGTGTTTGGCCCGGCAACTTATTACATGGGGTTGTTGCCCGAAGTCGAGGCCATGTTCGCGAGCCCATACACGCCGCTGCGTACCCGCAAAAACGGTGGAACTGCGCTTATGGATAGCATTCATCAGGAAAAATTAGGAGTGAAGTACCTTGCCCGTAGTCTGTTTATCGAATTCCATCTTTTTACCCGCGAGCAACCGGCTCTAAATGACGTTGGCATCCCCGATCTGAGTTCTCAGTTAATTCGTGGCGGGCCGGTTTGGCGCGACTTTATCACCAGTCTAGGTGCCAACTACGTCAATGTTGCCGGGCCCGATGTTTATATGGCGCTCGAGCGCAACATGATTCAGGGTATTGGCTGGCCTATTATCGGTCTCGAAGATGCATCCTGGAGTCAGCATCTCAATTATCGAATAGACCCGGGCGTATTTTCCAGCGACGTCGGACTAATTTTTAACAAGGAAAAATGGGATGGCTTATCCGCACTGACAAGAGAGACTCTGCAGAGCGCTGCCATTGAATACGAGAGTGAGAGTTACGAGCGCTTTCAGAAATTAACCAGAAAACTTGATAAACGCATGCGCGAAAATGGAATGCGCGTTATCACACTGGAAGAGGAAGGCATGAAAAAATATCGACGGCTGGCCAACAAAGTTATATGGGAACGTCTACAAGAGCGTTCACCCAAATACTACGCCGCACTTCGCGACAAATTTTTCCAGCCTGAGACGGCACGTTCCAATGATTGAGAAACCTGTCGGTCGCTTTGAAACACTATTGTTTGGGCTGTTTTGCTCAGGAGCTGCCATCCTCGGCCTGATTACCCTGTTCATTCTCTACGACGTGCTCGCACGCAATCTGGGTATTCCTGCTTTTACACATACCCTGGCGTTGACTGAATACGGACTGTATTACACCACCTTACTTGGCGCCCCCTGGCTGGCGAGGAAAAAACATCACATTTACATGCAGTTAATTACCGCTGCCGTGCCATCGAAGATTCGTCCGCTCGTCGCCAGACTCAGCTACCTTTTATGTGTTACTACCTGCGTATTGCTCGCGTATTATTCGGCTCAGGTTACTCTGGAAACTTTTGTCCGTGGCGATCACGAAGTACGATCCTTCGATATGCCGCGCTGGCTTATTTTTGTGATTATGCCGGTTTCATTTTCCCTTTTGAGTATTGAATTCGGTCGCTATTTGTTTGGTTTCGACGACCTCTACGATGGTGAGCTGGGTATTCATGAATAGTCCAGATACCTCAGGCAGGCACTGACATGTATATGGTCTGGTTTGCGGCTTTTTTTCTGATGTTGTGTGTCACGATATTCCTGATAACACTGGGACTTCCCGTGGCTTTCGCCTTTCTCACGGCTGATGTATTCGGTGCACTGTTGTTCATGGGCGGTGATGCCGGGCTTGCCCAGCTGGTCAGAACATCGGCGAACGCACTCACCAAGTTTGCGCTGGTTCCGGTACCCCTGTTTCTGATTATGGGCGAATTATTTTTTCATAGCGGTCTCGGCTTTCGCGCATTTAACGCTCTGGACAAATTGTTTGGCCGGCTACCGGGTCGCTTGTCTTTTGTCACGGTCGGAGGCGGCACGCTGTTTGCGGCCCTGTCGGGCTCGAGTATGGCCTCCACGGCTCTGCTCGGCACTCTGATGGTGCCTGAGATGTCAAAGAGAGGTTACAAGAACCGCCTTTCCATCGGCCCGATACTTGGTGTGGGTGGTTTGGCCATTCTCATACCTCCATCCGCACTGGCTGTCTTGCTCGGTAGTCTCGCCCATATCGATATAGGTAAGTTACTAATCGCCGGAATTGTCCCCGGGCTGATATTGGCGAGCTTTTATGCTCTTTATATACTTATCAGCATACGCATCGATCCGGACTCCGCACCAGCTTACGACGTTTCTGAAATAAGCATGAAGGAAAAAGTACTGTTGCTGATTCGTGATGTCCTGCCAATGGGTTTCATTGTTTTTCTGGTTGTCGGCATGATCATACTTGGCTGGGCTACTCCCACTGAGTCCGCAGCCTGTGGTGTTGCCGGAGTAATGGTTCTCGCCGCGATAAAAGGCTGTCTTGGATTCGAGGTAATCGTCAAGTCCTTCCTCGGCGCGACGCGTGTGACGGTAATGATGTTTATGATTATTCTAGGCGCCTCCACCTTCAGCAAAGTACTGGCATTTTCAGGAGCCACCACCGGTCTGGTCGCATGGGTCAGTACATTGACACTGACACCGCTCGCCGCTCTGTTGTGCATGTTTTTCATCATGTTGCTGCTAGGAGCGTTCATGGAGCAGCTGTCAATGATGATGCTGACCCTGCCGATATTTGTGCCACTGGCGCACTATTATGGATTTGATTTGATCTGGTTTGGTGTCATTGTCCTGCTGGCACTGGAGATGAGTCTGACCATGCCACCGATGGGTCTGCTGTTATTTGTCATGAAAGGCGTTGCACCGCCCGGTACCCGACTACAGGACATCTGGCTGGCCGCTATTCCCTTTATGGCATGCTCAGCGCTCCTGCTTGTTCTGCTACTTTTATTTCCCGATATTGCTTTATGGCTGCCAGGACTGGCAGGTACAGGCGGCTAGTTCAGGTTTTCGGCAAAGTCACCCCGGTCTGCCCCTGATACTTGCCCCCGCGATCTTTGTAGGAAGTCTCACAAACTTCATCGGACTCAAAAAACAGCATTTGTGCCACACCCTCATTGGCGTAGATTTTCGCTGGCAAAGTTGTCGTATTGGAAAACTCGAGGGTGACATGACCTTCCCATTCCGGCTCCAGCGGAGTCACATTAACGATAATACCGCAACGCGCATAGGTTGACTTGCCCAGGCATATAGTCAGAACATTCCGAGGGATTCGAAAATACTCCACCGTGCGTGCCAGAGCAAAGGAGTTGGGTGGTATAATACAGACGCTCTCATTTACCGAGACGAAGCTATTCGAATCGAAATCTTTCGGATCCACAACGGCAGAATTGATATTAGTAAAAACTTTAAATTCCGGAGCACAGCGGACATCATAACCATAGCTGCTGGTACCATAGGAAACGATACGACCGGATTCATTTTGTTTCACCTGACCGGCTTCGAAGGGTTCAATTAAGCCTTCCTCCTGAGCCTTTCGCCGAATCCACTTATCGGATTTTATTGTCATAAAAGTCGACTGCTGTAATTAAGCGTTTTCAACAACAATTTTGGGGAATTTGGCGCTGTAATCTTTTGCCTGTAAGGACAGCTTCGCAGCAGTCTTGCGGGCAATATCGCGATAAATCTCGGTTATGCGAGAGTCCGGATCCATAGCTACTGTGGGTCTGCCGTTGTCGACGCCTTCGCGTATGCTGATGTCCAGTGGTAGCGATCCAAGCAAATCAACAGCGTATTGTTCCGCCATCTGCTGGCCGCCACCGCTGCCGAAAATGGCTTCTTCATGGCCACAACTACTACAAATGTGCAAACTCATGTTTTCCACAATCCCGAACACTGGAACTTCGACTTTCTCAAACATTTTCAAAGCTTTGCGAGCATCCAGAAGTGCGATGTCCTGAGGGGTTGTGACAATCATGGCTCCACTGACCGGAATTTTCTGGCACAGAGTCAGCTGGATATCTCCGGTGCCAGGTGGCAAATCAATGACCAGATAATCCAGATCGCTCCAGTTGGTATCACCAAGTAGCTGTTCAAGCGCCGAAGTGACCATGGGTCCACGCCATATCATCGGAGTTTCATCATTGATCAGATAGCCAATCGACATTGACTGAATACCATAACTGACATTAGGGTCAATACTTTTGCCGTCTACGCTGTCCGGCTTGGCCTGGCAACCCAGCATGCGCGGCTGACTTGGGCCGTAAATGTCCGCATCGAGTATGCCGACCTTTGCGCCTTCTGCCTGCAGCGCGAGAGCGAGATTCACAGAGGTAGTCGATTTACCTACTCCACCCTTGCCTGAAGCCACGGCAATGGTGTTTTTAATATTCTTCAACGGCTTGACACCTTTCTGGACTGAATGAGATACGATGTTAAAACTGATGTCGACATCGACTGAATCAATACCCTCCAGCTGCGTCAGCCTTGATTTTACGGATTCACTTAGAGCGGCCTTGTAGCCCTCTGCCGGATAACCAAGCTCGAGCGATACGTTCGCATTTACACCATTGGTGGCGATATCCTTTATGGCCCCGGCGCTTTTTAAATCCTGCTTCAGATTGACATCTATCACTTCTGACAGTGCTTGCTCAATTGTTTCTTTGTTTACTTCTGACATGTTTTACTCAATCGCCTTGATAATCGGGGCGCCAGTTTACAATATTTTTTGCCTTGCTGTGGAAGTAGGCAGTCTGTCAGTGCAAAAATAGTGTCAATAGCGTCTATTTCGCAGTTCACGTCATACCTTATTAATGCTAAGTTAGCCGCCTTTTCAGATTAGCCCCGTTAAATGACGAACAAGACACGAAAAATGCTGGTCACCAGCGCCCTGCCTTACGCGAATGGGTCAATCCACATTGGACACATGGTGGAGTACATCCAGACCGATATCTGGGTGCGTTTCCAGAAAATGCGCGGCCATGAATGTCATTACGTCTGCGCGGATGATGCTCACGGCACGCCAATTATGCTCAGTGCTGAACAGCAGGGAATCACACCTGAACAATTGATTGAGCGAACGCGTGCAGAGCATGAGCAGGACTTTGCTGATTTCTCTGTGAATTTTGACAATTTCCACAGCACGCATAGTGAGGAAAACCGCGAATTGTCGACGCTTATTTATACTCGCTTACTCGAAGCCGGACATATCAGTCAGCGAACAATTAAACAGTTTTTCGATCCTGAAAAAGAAATGTTCCTGCCTGATCGTTTTATTCGTGGGGAATGCCCCTATTGCAAAACTGCAGATCAATATGGCGATAGTTGCGAAAACTGTGACCGCACATATTCACCCACCGATTTAATTAACCCGGTATCAGCGGTTTCTGGTGCGACACCTGTGGAAAAAGAGTCTGAGCATTTCTTTTTCAAATTGCCGGATTTCGAACAGATGTTAATAGAGTGGACTGCGAATCACCTGCAAAGCGAATCCGCCAATAAACTGAATGAATGGTTTGAAGCCGGTTTACAGGAATGGGACATTTCGCGAGACGCTCCTTACTTTGGTTTCGAAATTCCTGATCAACCTGGCAAGTATTTTTATGTCTGGCTGGAGGCGCCTATCGGTTACTTTGCCAGTTTCAAGAATTACTGTGACCGGGAAAACATCGACTTCGATACTTTTACAAAACCCGGCAGTGATACCGAGATGTATCATTTTATCGGTAAGGATATTATGTACTTTCATACACTGTTCTGGCCGGCCATGCTGCAGGGCTCGGGATTTCGTGCTCCCACAAACGTCTTTGTACATGGCTTTCTGACTGTCAACGGACAGAAAATGTCTAAAAGCCGGGGCACCTTTATCAAGGCCCGGAGTTATTTGAATCACCTTGATCCGGCTTACTTGCGTTACTACTTCGCTGCAAAGTTAAGTAACCGTGTTGAAGACATCGATCTTAATCTTGATGATTTCATTCAGCGCGTGAACAGTGATCTGGTCGGAAAAGTAGTCAATATTGCCAGCCGCTGTGCAGGTTTTATTAACAAGCGATTTGATGGTCAATTATCGCCCACTCTATCTGAACCCGAATTGTTTGAGCGAATCGCTCAAACAAATATTGCCGAGCTCTATGAGTCGCGTGAATACAGTAAAGCGATGCGTGAAATAATGCAGCTGGCCGATGAGGTAAACCAATACATAGATGAAAACAAGCCCTGGGTATTGATAAAGGAAGCGGGACGTGAAGAGGAAGTGCAAGCGATCTGTAGCATGGGTCTGAACCTGTTTCGCTTACTCATTATCTATCTCAAACCGGTACTACCGGATCTGGCAAAGCAGGTAGAAGAATTTTTAAATATAGACGCACTTTCCTGGAGCGACTTGCAAGCGCCATTGCTTGACCATGAAATAAAGAAATTTAAACCGCTTATTACGCGAATTGAAAAGGAAAATATAGAAGCCATGGTAGAAGAAAGTAAAGATAATCTGGAGTCATCAGAATCAGACACCGCAATTACTACTGTCAGTAACGAACTCAGCTCAAACCCGATTGCGAATGAGATTAGCATAGACGACTTCAGCAAAATCGATTTACGCGTTGCCCGCATTGAAAAGGCGGAGCATGTCGAAGGGGCTGACAAATTATTGCAGCTAACTCTCGACATCGGCGGTGAGAAAAGAAATGTCTTTGCAGGTATCAAGGCCGCTTATGATCCCGCTGCCCTTGAAGGCCGTCTGACCGTGATGGTGGCCAATCTGGCTCCGCGTAAAATGCGCTTTGGCCTGTCGGAAGGAATGGTACTTGCCGCCGGGCCAGGTGGTGGTGATATTTTCATCCTCACACCTGACGATGGCGCGAAGCCGGGAATGCGGATTAAGTAAGCAAAGCCGGTATTACGCGGCAATTTGGCTTGTCGCTTCGCTGAATTCATTTCATACTAGCTTATATCCCCTCCAGTAGTGGAAGAACATTGAGTGAGTGAAATTTTCCTGGTTTTTTTTGCCGCCTGCCTGGCTAATAACCTTGTACTGGACTATCTGTTAGGCCTTGGCCCGACTCTTGCCGTTTCTCGCAGTATAGAAGCTGCAAGGGAATTATCGCTCTGTTTGTTGGTACTCGTCCCGCTCACAACCTTATCCACACATTTGCTTAATGAATTTGTTCTAATTCCTTTCAAGCTTGAATATATACAAACACTCGCATTCATAGTTTGCATAACTTTTGAAATACTATTGCTGGAAAATCTTCTGCGTAAGAAGCTGCCAATTTTGCACCAACGCATTGCTGTTTTCTTTCCACTGCTACTGGTCAACACAAGCCTGCTTGGCATCGCACTGATAGACACTCTTGTTAATGAAGGCCTGCTTGTCTGCATATACTATTCGCTGGGTGCGGCTCTTGGTTTCGCCTTGCTGGTAATACCCTTATCTGCCTTGCGCGAACGAATTGAGTACGCCGATGTGCCTTTTCCTTTTCGCGGCCCGTCAATTCTGTTAATGACTCTGGGCATTATTTCCATGGCATTTTCGGGGTTTTCAGGTTTCAGCTGATGCAGAATATGTTTCCGTTTTTTTCCCTGTTTGCTTCCTTCTGCCTGCTTGTCTGGCTAACAACGAAATTTAGTGCAAGAAGCGGGCACTATTCAGATGCGCTCGAAGAACGAATCAATGCCATGCTGCCGCAAACCCAATGCGGGCAATGTAATTTTCAAGGTTGTCTGCCCTATGCCCGGGCTATCGTGGAAAACCGGGCTGCTATCAATCGTTGTCCGCCGGGTGGTCAAGACACCGTCAGACAAATTGCCAGTTTGATTGGTGTAGACGAAGTGCCGCTATCGACGCAGCTGTCTTCACCTGAAGTCAAATTAGTCGCCAGGATAGATGAAGATAGCTGCATAGGCTGTGTTAAATGCATTCGTGCCTGTCCGGTTGACGCTATTGTCGGCGCGGCAAAACAAATGCACAGCGTGCTTGAAAAAGACTGTACCGGTTGCGAGCTTTGTCTTAGTCCCTGTCCGGTCGATTGCATTAGTATGCAGGCGGCTCATTTAGATGTTAAACAATGGGTATGGACCAAACCTGCTAATGACTACAGGCTTCACGCATGAGCCGTGAACTGCATACATTCCCGGGCGGCTTGCAAATGCCAACATACAAGGCGCTCTCCGATCAGGAAATGTCGATATTGCAACCCATACCTGAACGACTTTTTTTACCTTTGCAGCAGCATATTGGTATCGCTTCCGAGCCGACAGTCAAAATTGGCGATAAAGTATTGAAAGGTCAGATCATAGCCAGAGCGAATGGCTACGTTAGTGTGCCCATGCATGCCAGCACCTCGGGAAAAATAGTTGATATCGGCGATTATCCTGTTCCGCACCCATCGGAATTGAAAGCCCCATGCATTGTCATCGAGGCTGATGGTGAAGATCGCCTGTTCGATATCAAACCAACTCATGAGTATCACTCTGTTGATCCGAAGCTACTCCAGGAACTTATCAAAGAATGCGGAATTATCGGCCTCGGTGGAGCCGGGTTTCCGGCTCACGTCAAACTAAATGAGGGCGTTGAAAATTCCGTCGACACACTCATCATTAACGGGGTCGAATGTGAACCCTATATTACCTGTGATGATCGCCTGATTCAGGAAAAAGCCAACTATATTGTCGCAGGCACGCGAATGATTCGACACGCGGTTCAGGCAAAACATTGTGTTATTGCTGTTGAAGACGATATGCCCGCGGCTTATGCTGAACTGGAAAAGCTCATAGACGATGATATTGAACTACTGAAAATTCCAACCCGCTACCCGGCCGGAGGTGAAAAACAGTTAATTCAGGTTCTGACCGGAATGGAAGTGCCCAGCGGAGGTTTACCAATTCATGTCGGCGTCGTAATCCATAATGTGGCGACCGCAGCTGCAGTCTATCGAGCTGTTACACGTGGCGAGCCGGTAATTTCCCGCTATGTAACGGTTACCGGTATGGTTGATAAACCACGCAATCTACAGGTATTGCTTGGTACACGTGTGAAAGACTGTATAGAAGCCTGCAACTTTGATGTCGACGAGAATTGTCAGATGATCCTTGGCGGACCTATGATGGGTATGCATGTAAGCAACCCGCATGTACCGGTAATCAAAACTACCAATTGTATTCTGGTTCAGGAGAACACACCGCGTCCACCCGAGATGCCCTGCATTCGCTGCGGTTATTGTGCGGATGTATGCCCGGTCAAACTGTTACCCCAACAACTTTATTGGCACGCTAAAACCGACAATATGGAAGCCTCTCAGCAGTACCACATCTTCGACTGTATCGAATGTGGTTGTTGCTCCTATGTCTGCCCAAGCAACATACCTCTGGTCCAGTACTATCGTTACTCCAAATCTAAAATCGCCGCAGAGGAACGTCGTCGCGACGGAGCCGATCACGCTCATGTGCGTTTCCTGAAGCGCAACAGCAGACTGGGGAAAAAACTGGAGAACAAAAAACAAGAGCAGCAAGTGCTTGGCAACACAGATTCAACAGAAAACAAGCAGGACTATATTGCAGCAGCACTTGAACGTACCCGGCTAAAACGGGAAGAGAGTAAGACACAATCCCGAAAGCCCTCTACTAACGATAAAGATGCATAAATACTTTATCAGTTCACCTCATAGACATGATGGTTCTTCTGTACGTCACCTCATGCTTAGTGTTTGTTTCGCTTTGATTCCGGGTTTACTGACTTATATATGGTTTTTCGGTTGGGGAATCGTTATTCAATGTTTGCTGGCCGTTGGTTTCGCCCTTGCCGCGGAATATCTGGCTCTGCGTTTACGTAAAAGACCAGTTACTTTTTTTTTGAAAGACGGAAGCGCCGTTCTCACCGGACTTTTGTTTGCACTGAGCATTTCACCTTTTAGTCCATGGTATATCAGCTTCTTTGGCATTCTTGTCGCCATACTGTTTGCTAAACACATCTACGGTGGGCTTGGGCAGAATCTCTTTAATCCGGCAATGGTCGGATATGTCTTCGTGCTATTGTGTTTTCCTGCAGACATGACTAACTGGCCCCTCACGATAACCCAGCCACCTGCTATATCTACATACTTCACTTATATATTTACTACGCCGGAAAATCTTATTGACGGAATAAGCGGCGCAACGGCACTGGACCAGATGAAAACTCAATTGGGATCCATGGGGATGGTATCGGAAATCAAACTCGAACCGGCATTTGGTCAGTATGGCGGTGCTGGTTGGGAATGGATAGCGTGTGCTTATCTTTTTGGTGGCCTGGCATTGACCATTCTAGGGTTAATCAGATGGCACATTCCCGTGGCAGTTCTGCTGGCAATTTTTCTTTTCAGCCTGTTTTTCCACTTATACGATTCAGATATTTATCCCTCACCCTTGTTCCATATATTTAGTGGGGGCACCATATTGTGTGCTTTTTTCATCGCCACTGATCCGGTTTCTGCATCAACAAGCGCAAAAGGAAAAATATTGTATGGGGGGCTGATTGGTGTCCTTTGTTTTTCTATTCGAACCTGGGGTTCATACCCTGATGGCATCGCTTTTGCGATACTGGTAGCTAATGCCTGTGTCCCACTCATTGACCACTACACGCGGCCCAGAGTGCTTGGAGAATTCAAGTGAGTAAACCAGGTATTAATTTACAAACGGTTTGTAAACCTTCAGTAGTTGTTTTAATTTTTCTGAGTTGCTGTCTGCTTATCTATTTCTCGAACCACTTTACGCATGAGAAAATTGAAGGGAAGCGCCAGCTGAGCGCACTACGCGTGATCTCTGAGGTGATGCCCTTGCCATTTGACAATAATATCTATGAAGACTGGCTTGATATCCCGGAATTATCTACTCGCGCCTATCGGGCACGGACAAATCATGAAAGTACCGGTCTGGTTTTTATGCCAGTGAACGCCAAAGGCTATAATGGCAACATCAGTATGGCGATTGGGCTTGCTTTTAACGGGCAATTGACCGGGGTTCGCATTATCGAACAGAATGAAACTCCCGGACTGGGTGATCAAATCGATTCCAGGATCACGGACTGGTCCGCACAATTTTCCGGTCGGTCACTTGCCAATAGCGCGAAAACCGCCTGGGCGGTGGCATCTGAAAATGGTGAATTCGATGCGCTTAGTGGCGCCACAACGAGTCCGCGCGCAGTAATTAATGCAGTAAAGTCCATCCTCGATTATTATGAATTACACCGCAACGAACTCTATATACAAAAAGTAAATTAATTTTTATGCTTAATAAACAAAAGCTTAAGTTTCTTCGTAGTCTTGCCCACGAGGCCAGCCCAATCATCTGGATAGGCCAGCATGGCCTCAGTGCCAATGTTCAGGAAGAACTACAACAGGCGCTTGATCACCACGAACTGGTCAAGATCAAACTTCGCGTGGGTGAACGCAATGAGCGCGATACTATCGCACAGAGCCTGTGCGACATTACCGGCGCTGAGGTGGTGCAGAAAATAGGCAATACACTTACTGTGTACAGAGCAAATAAAAAGGAAGCACGTATCAGTTTTCCAAAAAGCTGAATAACTAAAGAATACCTTCGTCCCTGGACAAGTCGCTTGACCCCATCTAACCAGAACACCGATAATTACTCATACGCCCTCCAGAGTAAAAGATATGAAAGCATCCGTTCCTGAAATTGTACGATCATTGCAGCTTATGGGATTTTTGGCGGTATTACTCGCAGGTGGCTTTCTCAGTGGCACATTCCTGCTGGCAAGTGAAATTTACCGGGCCTTTTGTCTGGGCGCCTTCTTCACTTGTGTGATTGGCATTATTTTATTATTCGGTTTCTCCAAAATTATAGTCCTGCTGGGTGAGATTCGCGATCGAGCGGATGATTCCTGATCCAGATAAATGTATTGGCTGAGTCTATCTATTTCTTGCCCTCCCTACTTTCCGGCACGCTGTAGTTCGAAATCCTGATAATGCATCTGTCATTTAAACTTGCCGTTGTCGTCATCACATTAGTTTTATCTGCACAGGTAAATTCGCAAGAAACCAGTTTTATTAGTATCCCGCTAGATCCTGCCTTATGTCCTGCCGGACTGGGTGTACCAGCGCGGCCGGTTGTTGAAGATGAACTTGAAAGTGGTGATATCCATGTTACCGCCGACTCAGTTGACCTTGTTGAAAAAGGCCTTTCCCATCTTGAGGGAAATGTGCAGCTAACCAAAGACAATCAACAAACTACAGCCGATGTGGTGGATTATTATGAACCAGATGACACTGCAGATTTAAAAGGTGATGTAAATTACTGGGATGAATCTCTCTATCTGAATTCACCGGAAGCCTATCTGGATCTGGACAATGGCACTGGTAGTTTTAAGGACGCAGATTATAAACTGATCAGTAATTGGGCTCGCGGCCATGCAAAAGAGCTTTTCCTTGATGTTGGCACATTGACGCAGGGCAATAACATCGATTTTTCAACCTGTGAGCCTCAGAAAACATTCTGGGACCTTTCAACAAATATCTGGAAAATCAGCGCAAAATCTTTGACCCTTAATCACGAGACCGCTCGTGGTACAGCTAAACACGCAGTCCTAAAAATAAAAGATATACCTGTATTTTATACGCCATATCTTTCTTTCCCGCTCGATGCGCAAAGAAAATCAGGGTTCCTGACACCGACCTATGGATCCTCATCAAGAAATGGGCTCGAATTTCGAACTCCTTATTACTGGAATATTGCTCCCGATATGGACGCGACCATAACGCCCAGATACCTGTCTGACAGCGGCCCGATGTTAATGGGAGAGTATCGTTACCTGATGAAGTCAGGCGCAGGGATTCTGAATGTGGAATACCTGCCGGGTGATGATCAATTCCAGGGACAGGATCGAAATTACATTAATTTTGTTCATAAACAGAATTTATTTGGCAGTGGCAAACTTGATTTATTATACAACCGTGTTTCTGACGCTCGTTATTTTGAAGACTTTGGTGGCAGTCTTACAACTACCAGCATTCAGTTTTTGGAAAGACACGGCAGGTTTACTATGCACGGCGCTAACAGCAACTACAATTGGAACTTGTACACTAATGCTCAGGACTTTCAGATTCTAAATGAAAATCTTGCTATTACTTCCAGACCTTATAAACGACTTCCTCAGTTTCGACTAAACGCCAATTCCCTGGCTGGCAATAATGCGCTTAATTACCACTTGAAAAGCGAACTGGTTTATTTTCAACGAGGTAATGATCCCTTACTTAACAATGTGGAAGGCCTGCGTGTTGACCTGTTTCCTTCGTTAACTTATCCGATGCGATCAATCGCGGGGTACATGACCCCTAAACTCGGCATACGTTATACTCAATATCAACTAAACGAAAATACCAGATTCAAAGAATCACCTAGTCGACTGTTACCAATGTTTAGTTTGAATAGCGGTCTGTATTTCGATAAGCAAAGTGAAGTGTTGGGCAAGAAATATACGCAGACACTGGAACCTCGTTTATTCTATTTGTATATACCTGAAGAAGATCAAAGTAACTTACCCGTATTTGATACCAGTATTTACGATCTCTCGTCTTCGTATGGCACTCTATTTTATGAAGATCGCTTTAGTGGCCCGGACAGAATGGGGGATGCTAATCAGTTGACCTTATCCCTGACTTCGCGATTTAACGTCCTTGGCTCTGCCCTAAACGGTGTCTTGACGGTAGGTCAGGCATTTTTTCTGGAAGACAGGGAGGTGAACCTGCCTGGCCGCGCCATACAGGACGAAGCCTACTCCCCTATTATTGTTGCCTACCAATTGACCCCATTTAGACACGCACTCATACGTGGCGATTATCAGTGGGACTACGAAAACCAGATCACTCGCAAATTTACAATTTCCGCGCAATATCGCCCAACGTCTGAAAAAGTGATTAATCTGGGCTATCGTGTAGTGCGCATACCTACCAACACTGTTGGCCAGGCCAATACCAGTATTGAACAGACGGATGTTTCTTTCAGCTGGCCAATTGGTAAGGACTGGAACGCAATTAGTCGCTGGAATTATGATTTACCACGTAAAAAATCGATAGAAATGTTCGGTGGTGTCGAATACAACAGCTGCTGTTGGGCGTTTCGCGCCGTAGGGCGGCGTTTCCTCACCAACATCAATGGTGATTTCCAGACCGGATTTTTTCTCCAATTTGAGCTAAAAGGACTAGCCGGAGTAGGCCAGATGACGGTAGACTTTCTCACCAAACAAATACCGGGATACAAACGTGGATTCTAGACCTATGTATAAACATCTAAATCAGCTAATCACGACTTTTATAGGCTTATTCTGCATCATCCAGAGCGCCCACTCAGCGGTGGAACTGGACAGGATTATTGCTGTCATCAATGATGATGTCGTTATGAAAAGCGAGTTGGATGACAAGGTAAGAACCGTAAAAAACCAGTTAAAAGAACAAGGTACGACACTTCCACCCTCATCTATTCTGGAAAAACAGGTGCTCGATAGACTGATTCTGACCAAACTACAGATTCAGATGGCTGAGAAAACCGGTATTCGCGTTGATGATGAATCACTAAATCGCACCATTAGTAATATCGCCGCTGAAAATAAGCTGAGTCTGGCTCAATTCAGAGAAATCCTTGAAAGTGACGGTTACAGCTATGCAAGATTTCGCGAAGATATTCGCCAGGAAATACTTACTTCCCGGCTAAGACAACGTCAGGTAGATAATCGAATCACTGTCACAGATCGCGAAATCAGCAATTTTATGGACAATCAGGAGCATCAGGGGGAAGTCGAAACCGAATACAATCTCGCTCACATTCTGGTCGCTACACCAGAAGGTATGTCCACGGCGGCGCGAGAAGATGCCAAGAAAATAGCTGAGAAAGTGCTGGCTGATTTAAAGAACGGTGGGGATTTTTCTCAATTGGCCGCCACCTATTCTGATGGTCAGGATGCACTCGATGGTGGCAAACTCGGCTGGCGTAAAGCCGGACAGGTTCCTACCTTATTCGCAGAATCCGTAGCAGATATGGAAAAAGGCGATGTCAGCGATATTATCCGAAGTTCAAGCGGCTACCATATTATTACATTGCTGGACGTACGCAGCACAGAGCAGGTTGTGGTGACTCAGACATCTGCCAGACATATACTGATTGTTACCGATGAACTGATTGACGACGAAGATGCACGCCGGCGATTACAGCAACTTCTATTGCGCCTGAAAGGTGGCGACGATTTCGCCGATTTGGCCAGAGGACATTCAAATGACGCCCTCAGCGCTGCCGATGGTGGAAACCTGGGATGGGTTAGTCCGGGTGATCTGGTACCAGAAGTTGAGGCGGCCATGAATGCACTCGCTCCCGGACAGGTGAGCCAGCCATTCAAATCCCAATTTGGTCATCACATTGTTCAGGTACTTGAGCGGCGTGAGCACGACAGTACGGAAGATGTGAAAAGAGCAAAAGCCAGAGAGGCCATTCGCAGACGTAAACTGGAAGAGGCCCATCAGAACTGGCTTCGTGAAATGCGCGATGACGCCTACGTTGAATACCGCCTAGAAGGATCATAATCTGCCCCTGCCTCGTATTGCCCTTACTGTAGGGGAACCTGCCGGCATCGGTCCGGATATCTGTCTGCAACTCAGCAGAGAGGAATTTGAAGCTGAATTAGTGGTACTTGGCGATCCGGAGCTGATGTCTGAACGCGCTCAACTACTTGGTATCCCTACCGAAATTAGATCCTATCAGGCAAGCACTGGACCTCTTAAACACCAGCCTGGCACACTCTCTGTTTATCCTGTATCGACGCCAGTCCCGGTGATTTGCGGTCAGTTGAATGTAGAAAACACCAGTTTCGTGCTTAAGCTAATTGAGATTGCCGCAAATGGTTGCCTGTCCGGTCAGTTCGATGCCATGGTCACCGCGCCTGTGCATAAAGCTGTCATTAGTCAGTCCGGTCAACCTTTCAGCGGGCATACTGAGTATTTAGGCCGGCTTTGCGGCACGCCTGAAACAGTCATGATGCTTGCCAACCAAAAATTGCGCGTGATTCTGGTTACTACCCATTTACCACTGAAGAAAGTGTCAGAAGAAATAAGCGTTGAGCGACTCGAAAAAGTTTTGCGTATTACCCATACAGCCTTGAAAGAAAAATTTGGGCTAAATCAGGTTCGGCTTCTCGTGTGCGGATTAAACCCTCACGCCGGAGAAGAAGGCGAGTTTGGTGATGAAGAGATTCACATCATTAAACCTACGCTTGAAAAACTGGTCAATGATGGTATGCAAATCATCGGGCCGGTTCCTGCAGATACAGCTTTTACAGCTGAATCCCTACAGGGAATAGACGCTGTTGTAGCAATGTATCATGACCAGGGCTTGCCTGTGCTGAAAGCCCAGGGCTTCGGTAAGACTGTCAATATCACTCTGGGCCTACCCATTATTCGGACTTCAGTTGACCACGGTACGGCCCTGAATCTCGCCGGCAGTGGCAAAGCTCGTCCGGACAGCCTCAAATACGCAGTAGATCTGGCAATTGATTTGGCTAATCAAAAGACCTCAACTTCGGCTGCTTGAACTCTATGTGCCCTGAACCCATACATAGGCCAAGAAAACGCTTTGGTCAGAATTTTCTGCATGATCGCTTTTATATTGAACGTATTTTGACTGAGTTCGAAGTCGATCCAAAGCAGGACATCATTGAAATCGGTCCGGGTAAAGGGGCTCTTACAATTCCCTTGCTGAAAAAGTACGGACATCTGCACGTTATTGAAATAGATAGAGAACTGGCTCAGCATCTGGAAGATAAATGTGCTGACCTTGGCGAACTGCATCTACACCTTGGTGATGCCTTGAAACTGGATGTAAGCACACTAGTTACTGAAGGAAAATTGCAGATATGTGGCAATCTCCCTTACAACATTTCGACGCCCCTCATATTTCACCTTTTGAAGACAATACCTGATGGGAGTCTGATGTTATTCATGCTGCAAAATGAGGTAGTCGATCGTATTTGCGCCTCGCACAACCATAGTGATTATGGTCGATTGTCAGTAATGGTGCAGGCTCAATGTCGCGTTGAAAAATTATTTGAAGTGCCCTCTGAGGCCTTTAGCCCTCAGCCCAAAGTAACCTCTGCTGTAGTAAAAATACAGACCGATAAAACCCGACGAAAGAAACTCGCTGACCCTAAAGTATTCGAACAAGTGGTTCGTCAGGCCTTTGGACAGAGAAGAAAAACCCTGCGAAATGCCTTAAAAAAACTGCTTCTCGCCCACGATCTAAGCGAAGTATCCGTCGATTCCAGCTCTCGTGCAGAAAACATCAGCGTGGAACAGTTTATAGCTATAGCGAATATGCTCAGTAAGCCCTGATTTTTCTCTTCTGGCTGTGGATAAGTCTGGGAGTTATTTGCTTACTCCCATCCTGCTCGTCAACTTCAATCCAAATTCGCCTGAAGTTATTGAAAAACAAAGGAATTCTTCTTTCTTATTTAAAATCAATTAGTTATATCTTACATTACTATTAATTTTCATATTGTGAGTACTCACTAACAATATCTTTTATCTGATCTGGTTCTCTGTGCATAAGATCCTACGTCAGATTTCTCCCGAGACTATATCGTGAAAACCCTCTTAAGTTTTTGTTGTGCAATACTTTATCGATTATGAAATGACACCTCTGCCTGATGAATGGTTTATAATCTGACCTTGAAATTTACCCGGTTTGTGCTGTGCTAGAAATCCTTTCAAGAATGTCACTATCGCTGAATACTCTCAGTGAAAATTTCGGCAAAGCAGTCGCCTGGCTGGTACTGGCTATGGTAATACTGGTTACCTATGACGTGAGCATGCGCTATTTTTTCAGTAGCGGCTCAATAGCCCTGCAAGAAATGGAATGGCATTTGTTCTCCGCAATATTTCTTCTCAGCGCCGCCTATACTTTCAAACACGATGATCATGTCAGGCTCGACCTTCTTTATCAGAGCAGGTTCATGAACGACTACCGAAGAGCCTGGGTAAACTTTCTCGGTGGCATTCTTATGCTCGTGCCCTTTTCTGCACTGATTATTTACTGTGCCTGGCCTTTTGTGTCCCTGTCTTTTTCATCTATGGAAGGCTCTCCGGACCCGGGAGGTTTAGCCAATCGCTGGATACTGAAAAGTATTATCCCTCTCGGGTTTTTTCTTCTGCTAGTGCAGGGCTTCGCAGATATTTTGAAAAACCTTTGCCTCATTTTGAAAAAGCCGCAATGAGCGTCTGGATTGCCCTCATGTTTTTAACTCTGATGCTCATGTTACTGATGGGATATCCAGTAGCATTTACTCTTGGTGCTACAGCTTTGCTGTATGGCAGTATTTTTATGGGTGTCGATTTTTTTAATTTACTTCCTTTGCAAATATGGGGAGTAATGACCAATTTCACTCTGCTGGCCGTTCCGCTTTTTATTCTGATGGGTATTGTTCTGGATAAATCAGGGCTGGCCGAAGATCTACTCGAGACTATGGGTCAGCTTTTCGGCCGCATGCGGGGCGGGCTTGCAATATCTGTTGTTCTGGTTGGTGCATTGCTTGCGGCAACAACCGGCGTGGTCGGAGCTACTGTGGTAACCATGGGCGTTATCGCTTTACCAACCATGCTAAAACGCCACTACTCTCCGCAACTGGCAACTGGCACCATTGCAGCGGCAGGCACTCTCGGGCAGATTATTCCACCTAGCATTGTTTTAATCCTACTCGGTGATGTGATGGGTGTGCCAGTCGGTCGCTTGTTTATCGGCGCGATCGTTCCTGGAATCCTACTGGTGACCCTGTTTTTAGCCTATATTTCCATTTATGCCTGGGCGCAGCCTAAGGTGGCTCCAGCACTCACAGTCAGTGTTAACGAAGAAAAACCACTTAGTAAAATACTATTTACACTTTTCCCGCCATTAATTCTGGTGCTTGGGGTACTTGGATCGATTTTTTTCGGGGTTGCCTCACCAACCGAATCAGCCGCAATTGGGGCAATTGGCGCAATGATGCTGGCAGCGGCTCACCGCCGCCTTAGTCTGAAAAACCTGCAAGAAGCCTTGCAACAAACAACACGTCTGACAAGTATGGTCTTTATGATCCTTATTGGTGCGACCGCCTTCGGGCTGGTTTTCAGAGGTATGGGGGGCGCGGTTCTGGTGCGGGACATTATGCTCAGCCTGCCAGGTGGCGAATGGGGCTTTCTCGCGGTCAGTATGGGACTCATATTCGCCCTCGGTTTTTTCCTCGATTTCCTGCAGATTTGTTTTATCGTGGTACCAATTCTTCAACCGATTGCTCAGGTCCTGCACATCGATTTACTCTGGCTGGCAGTGTTGATTGGCATCAATCTGCAAACCTCTTTTCTTACCCCTCCTTTCGGATTTTCCTTGTTCTATCTGAAAGCTGTGGCACCTCCTGAAATTACAATTCGGCATATATAGAGGAATACTGCCCTTTGTTGGAATACAACTTATAGTAATTCTGTTGCTTTTATTTTTTCCTGAAACGGTACTCTGGCTACCTGACTTGATGGATGAATGGCAAGGTTTATGAATATGAACTCAGACTTCTTGAGAGTGAATTTACCTCATCGCAGCGATTAATAAACTCATCGTAATTCAGCAATAACCGGTTCAACTTCCGGCCGGATCCCTCTCCAGATAAAAAACGATTCCGCAGCCTGTCTTACCAGCATTCCCAAACCATCAATGGCGGTTCGTGCCCCGTTGACTTTTGCCCAGGTAATAAAGGCAGTGTCGCTATCTGCATAAGCAAGATCATAGCAATCTCTGCCAGCTATCAGCTGATCTGCAAGGGGCGGAACCTGCTGTTGCAGGCTGGCTGAAGTGGCATTGATTACAATGTCTGCCAAATTTGCAGGCACTGAATCGTAGGAATAGACCTGAATTTCTCCGATAGTTGAAAATCGATTCTGTATTTCTTCAGCACGCGTCAGAGTTCGATTGGTAATGGTAATTCGAGCAACTCCGGCATCAAACAGAGCTTCAATAATGCCACAGACAGCGCCACCCGCTCCCAGAATAAGTACGTTTCTTTCCGACAGAGTAATCGCGTTAGCCAGCAAATCTTTCACCAGACCTTTGCCGTCGGTATTATCACCATAAGTCTGCTCATTCTCACCGAACCAGATGGTGTTGACTGCTCCGGCCCGCTCAGCAAGACCAGTCGGGGCTTTCACCCAGGAACAGGCTCTGCTTTTATGCGGAAGTGTGACATTCAGGCCCTTGATCCCCTGCCTGTGCAACTGTAACAGGGCCTCATCAAATTCATCAGCAGTAACAGCGATTGCCTGATAGTGCAGGATCTGACCAGACTGCTCCGCAAACAGTTGATGAATTTGTGGTGACTTACTATGAGAAATGGGATCGCCGATAACGCAATAGTTATCGACGTCTTCAGCAAGTGTAAAAGAACTGGAAAAAGTCACGTATACACCACCGGAAATAAACGCGAATCGAGTGGGGTGGCTATGCGCTCCGGCCCTGCAGGCCACCCTGTAAACAACTGGTCACGAGACCACGCTCACTTAGCAGGAAGGCGCCAGCTGAACTTCTTCTGCCGGTATCGCAATACAAGATATACTGTTTGCTTGAGTCCAGCGAGTCCGCTTTCATTCTCAACATAAATAATGGGATATTGGTACTGCCTTCAATACCGTTATTTTTAAATTCACTGTCGAGTCTGACATCTATCCACACGGCTCCCTCAGCCACCAACTTATCGGCTTCTTCGTTAGTCACCCAGCTTAACATCGGCTCTTTCAGCAGTTCATTGAAGTCTTCCTTGGACAGACGCATCAATGTTCCATCTGTCGTCATAATAATGTTTGCGTTGCGCTTGGCTTCCGACAGTAAAGCTTCCTCACCAAAAGCATCACCATCTCCAAGCGTCGCTAGAATTAATTCGGAGCCTGTTTTGGAAGGCCTGGTAACTTTGCATTTGCCAGTTTTAACAATGTAATAATAATCACCATCATCACCCTGTTTGATAATAGTTTCGTCGGCTTTTACAGGCACCTCCTGTATACGCATGAACATCGCCTGAATATTGGCAGGTGGAACCTGTAAAAATGCCTTGGATTGCAAAACTCGAGTCATCCAGTCACCGCCGTCGTCCTCAACTTCTTCATCTTCAACGACTGATATCTCATCTACTTCAATGCCGGACAATTGATCCCAGGTGAGTAAAATATCCAGTAAATCACTGTCAATTCGCGTGATCTTTGAATCGGTCTTGGCTACTACCTGATGTTTGCGTGGTTGATGGTTGGCAACAGGGTGCTTGGCAAGGTCGGAGCCTGATTTGAGGCTTGTGGTACCACCATCTGCAATAATTTCAAGCTCACCTTCAATCAGATAGACTGTTTTTCGATCATTGTCACCAGCCTTAAAAATTGTTTTCCCGGCCGCAACTTCCTCAACTACGGTTTTACCCGCGAGTTCCTGAAAATTTTCTGCGTTTAATGCACTTGGAGGTACAAAAGACTTTAAAACGCTTTTATCTACCAGATTATTCGACATTCTCTTCCTCTATGCCTCAGCAAGGCACTCTTATTTTCACTATTCTGACTTAAAACTAGATTTTAAGCGGACTTGCTTGCGAATCAAACACATATTTTGAAATCCATTTGCGGATGTAAAAACGGGCGCCAAAGCGCCCGTTCACTTGAAGCAGATAGGGTTCTAGATAGTCACAGATTATACCCACGCTCATCATGTAGCACCAGATCCAGGCCTTCATTTTCTTCTTCTTCAGTGACCCTCAGGCCAATCAAGGCGTCCAGAAGCTTGAGTAATACGATTGTGACCACGGCACACCACGCCGCGGTAGCCAGAATCCCGATTGTTTGAGTCAACAATTGCTCTCCCATAGATACCTCTAGACCCAGCCCACCAAAGGATTCAGCCGCAAATACACCCGTCAGAAATGTACCGAGAATGCCACCAACGCCATGAACCGGAAATACATCCAGGGAATCATCAATTTTTAAACCGCGTTTAATATATTGGGTCGCCGCGTAACAGACCAGTCCTGCGCTAAGTCCAATGATAAGCGCGCCAAACGGGCCGACAAAACCTGAAGCCGGTGTAATGGTACCAAGTCCTGCGACCATGCCAGTGACAATGCCAAGCACACTCGGTTTACCATGTTTGATCCACTCACATGCCATCCAGGCAAGAGAACCTGCCGCTGCCGATATGTGCGTTGCCAGCATAGCCATACCGGCATTACCATCGGCAGCTAAAGCGCTGCCCGCATTAAAGCCAAACCAGCCAACCCATAGCATGGCCGCACCGGTGACAGTCACGGTCATATTATGCGGTGGCATCATGGTTTGCGGAAAACCTTTACGCTTTCCAAGTATAATCGCCGCTACAATCGCCGCGACACCGGCATTGATATGCACGACTGCGCCACCAGCGAAATCCATGAAGCCCATGTCGTTTAACCAACCACCACCCCAGACCCAGTGACAAACCGGTGCATACACGAGCACTAGCCATAGTCCGGAAAACCACATTACTGCCGAAAATTTCATACGCTCTGCAAAGCCACCGACTATCAATGCAGGTGTAATGATGGCGAAAGTCATCTGAAACATAAAAAAGACAGTTTCCGGAATATCACCACTCATGCTCTGTGTGCCCATGTCGCTAATCATAAACTTACCTAAGCCAATGATTTTATTCACGCTACCACCATCGCCAAAGGCCAGACCATAGACGAAAAGCATCCACAAAATTGACACCATGCAAGCGATGGCAAAGCATTGCATCAATACAGACAGAACGTTTTTACTTCTTACCAGTCCGGCATAGAACAAGCCCAGACCGGGCAAAGTCATAAACAAGACAAGTGTCGTTGAGGTAAGAATCCAGGCGGTATTAGCACCATTGAGCTCATCAGCTAGTAAGGTCGGAGAGAATAGTAAGGTGCAAGAAGCAAGTAACAGCGAATTAATACGATTGATTTTAAAAAACATTATATTTTCCTTCAGTAATAACTTACAGGGCTTCTACACCACTTTCTCCGGTGCGAATGCGGACGACCTGTTCAAGGTTGGTAACGAAGATTTTACCGTCACCTATCTTCCCAGTGTTGGTAACGTTACGAATGGCTTCGATTGCAGCCTCAGTGATATCGTCATCGAGCGCGATTTCAATCTTCACCTTGGGTAAAAAATCAACTACATACTCGGCGCCCCGATATAACTCAGTGTGACCTTTTTGTCTGCCAAAGCCTTTTACTTCGGTAACGGTTAAGCCCTGAATCCCGATTTCCGCCAGAGCATCGCGAACATCGTCCAGTTTGAAGGGTTTAATTATTGCGCTTATTAGTTTCAATCCATCCCCCTGTTACATTGCAGAAAATTCAATAGATCTAGGTCAGGACGAGTCTTTTCTCGTCTTTATGTGCACTGCCTGAGCAGAATATGTGCCAGAACGGATTAAACTATGATTTTCAGAGGTTTAAGGAAATCGAGCTACTTCGGGGGAGAAAAGAGGAGATAGCTGAAGCACAAGATAAGTGCAAAATATGAAGCGATGCACCTGAGTGGTGCATCGCTTCAATCAAAACAGTTCAATGTAATTAAAGTGGTGCATTAGAGGGCGTCGCTACCGCTCTCCCCTGTACGAATGCGAATAACCTGTTCCAGATTGGTGACAAATATTTTTCCGTCACCAATCTTGCCGGTGTTGGTCACTTTGCATATCGCTTCCAGTGCAGTTTCGACCAGCTCATCTTCCATTGCCACCTCTACCTTTACTTTAGGTAGAAAATCGACGACATATTCAGCGCCACGGTACAGCTCCGTATGGCCCTTTTGTCTACCAAAACCTTTTACTTCAGTAACCGTCAGACCTGTGATTCCAATTTCAGCCAGGGCATCACGTACATCATCCAGTTTGAAGGGTTTAATTATTGCCGTTACGTGCTTCATCTAATACACCTCATTTATCATTGGTCAGCCATCAGTCAATCTAATTACGCTTTCTCGACTATAATACTTGTTCTGGTCGCGTCCTCGTCATTATATCAAACATTGATAAGCTAAATTTATCTATCAGAACAGTAAGGCCGATACCATCACAAGACAGTAATCTGGCCCTATACCTTATCTGTACTCAGGATGGATTCACAAACTCAGGATAAGCCTCCATTCCACACTCGGATAAATCCACACCTTCGTACTCTTCCTCGGCGTCTACTCTAATGCCCAGAATTGACTTTAGGGCAAACCAGACCGCGAAACTTGCTGAAAACACCCAGACAAAAATCACCAGAGCTCCTGTGATTTGTCCCATGAAAGTCGCCCCACTGTTAGTGAGTGGCACCGCAAGCAAGCCCCAGAGGCCTACAACGCCATGAACAGAAATAGCACCAACCGGATCATCAATTTTAATTTTATCTAGCAGCACTATTGAGAACACCACAATTAAGCCACCTACCGCTCCGATCAGCGTTGCTGAAAGCGCCGATGGTGTTGAGGGTTCGGCTGTGATTGCAACCAGACCGGCTAATGCACCATTTAGCGCCATTGTCAGGTCGGCTTTTCCGAATTTAATTCTCGAAACCAGTAGGGCCGCCACCAGTCCGCCAGCGGCGGCAGTGTTTGTATTCAGAAAAACCATGGCAACTGAGTTCGAACTGGCGATATCGCCCAGTTTTAGCACTGAACCACCATTAAAGCCAAACCAGCCCATCCACAGAATAAAAGTACCGAGAGTAGCCAGCGGCAAGTTGGCCCCCGGATCGGCTTTATAGTCCCATCGGCGGCATATTTTCCCTTACGTGGTCCAAGTAACAATACTGCTGACAAGGCAGCTGCAGCACCTGCCATGTGAACGATACCGGAGCCGGCAAAATCAGAGAAACCGAATTTATCGTCAAGATTCAAACCAAACAGGCCCTCAGCTCCTCATGTCCACGACCCTTCAATTGGGTATATTACCCCGGTCATAAACACGGCGAATATCAGGAATGACCACAGTTTCATTCGTTCAGCAACTGCACCGGAAACAATGGACATAGCCGTAGCAACGAATACCACCTGAAAGAAAAAATCCGATGCAGGTGAATACACAGAATCTCCATCAAACCCGTTCTCAGTTGAACTGGCAAGCGCGTCGCTCACCAAAGTCTCACCACCTGCAATTCCAACCAGAAAGAAATCACCTCCGTACATCAGGGCATATCCGCAGACCATATACATGATGCAGGAAACAGCAAACAGGGCAACATTCTTTGTCAGAATCTCCACCGTGTTTTTGGAACGTACTAATCCTGCTTCGAGCATGGCAAAACCAGCTGCCATCCACATTACCAACGCACCACAAACCAGAAAGTAAAAAGTGTCTATTGCGTACTGCAATTCATAAATATTATTTTCCACAACCCGCCTCCAAAATCATCTGGGCAAAATTAATCGAATAAAAATTCGTCAGGTAAAAACAGTCTGTTCATCGCATCAATCGTGCCAGCTTGTGAATAGCTATGAGGAACAAGGGTTTAATACGATTGAGCTGATCCATATGTGTTTTTTTAAGGCATATCAGGCATCATCGCGCACGCTTAACGTGCGTAATTTGCTTAGATTGCACTGCTCTAGTGCCTGCAATCAAAACAGCTTTAGCACTGATGATTATCTTTATTTACAATAATGATAGATTTGCATCCTATGCCATTGCTTGCATACTATTGGGGAAAGACGAGAGTGAATTGAGACGTGCAAAAAGAAAACAAAAGTGCCGACTTTGTTCAGGAGATAATTAAACTATTGCCTGAAGATATTCGTAAGCACAAAGAAGATTTAAAGAAAAACATACAGGCTGCTGTTAATGGCGGTCTGGTAAAAATGGAACTGGTTACCAGAGAAGAGTTTGATATTCAGGCAGAACTTCTTTCAAGGACGCGGGCGATTGTTGAAGAACTCGAAAATTCAGTGCGGGAGCTTGAATCTCAAATTAACAAAGAGGATAGTTAAACATTCTCCACCCAACAATACAGGGAAATGCAAATGGATATTGCAATTGTATTCAGCCGGGCGCTGAAAGGAATACACTCACCTGCAGTTACGGTTGAAGTCCACCTTACCAGGGGCCTGCCAGGTCTGTCGATGGTCGGCTTACCCGAAGCGGCTGTAAAAGAAAGCAAGGATCGCGTTCGCAGCGCCATTCTCAGTAATCAATTCGAGTTTCCACTTAGTCGCATCACTGTAAATCTCGCTCCCGCCGATCTTCCCAAAGAAGGCGGGCGTTTCGACCTCGCAGTCGCAATCGGGATTCTGGCCGCTTCCGGACAGATTTCCTCAAGCTCCCTGGAACACTATGAATTTATTGGAGAACTCGCCTTGACCGGTCATTTACGACCGGTAAAAGGAAGCCTGCCTATTGCAGATGCGGTGCGCCAGTCAGAACGTAATCTGGTGCTACCTGCGAATAATGCTGACGAAGCCGCTCTGGTGGGTGATTTAACCGTATTACCGGCCCGGCATCTACTCGAAGTCTGCGCTCACCTCAATGGCAGCGAGAAAATTCTGCCTCATTCGCTTGCATTAAAAAAAATCGAAAACAGCCCGACTGAACTCGATTTGTCCGATATAAAAGCACAGCATCATGCCAAAAGGGCGCTGGAGATCGCGGCAGCCGGAGCACACAATATCTTATTAGTAGGTCCGCCGGGCACCGGCAAAACCATGCTGGCAGAAAGGTTGGCGGGAATTATGCCGCCAATGACAAACACTCAGGCCCTGCAAAGTGCTGCTCTTGCGTCGATAAGCTCTCAGGGGTTTCGGCCGGAGAACTGGCAGCAAAGACCTTATCGCTCCCCCCATCACACCGCTTCGGCCAATGCGCTGGTGGGTGGTGGCAGCCAGCCACGTCCGGGGGAAATTTCACTCGCACACAATGGAGTTCTATTTATGGACGAACTGCCGGAATTTCAACGCCGCGTCCTTGAAGTTCTTAGAGAGCCACTTGAATCCGGCAGAATCACTATTTCCCGCGCGTCTAATCAGGTTGATTTTCCTGCCAACTTCCAATTGATAGCTGCAATGAATCCCTGCCCCTGCGGTTACTATGGCGACCCTTCGGGAAAATGCCGCTGTAATATTGAAATAATCCGCCGCTATCTTGCCAAAATATCCGGCCCTTTACTGGATCGTATTGATATGCATATCGAAGTACAAAATGTGCCGGGCGGGATACTACGTCAATCGAAAACAGAAGAAACTGAAACAAGCGGCCTAGTTAAAACCAGAGTCTGCCTGGCTTACGACAGACAATTACGACGTTACGGTAAACCTAACAGTAAATTATACCCGGATGAAATCGCTGCCTGCTGTCAACTCAAGGAATCTCAAATAAGCTTGTTAGAACGTGCTATTGATAAGCTCGGGCTATCGGCACGTGCAATCCACAAAATTCAAAGGGTGGCGAGAACCATCGCCGATCTTGCAGAATCTCAAAACGTCAGCACAGCCCACCTGGCCGAAGCTATAGCTTATCGAAAACTGGATAAAATCAATGTGCATTCAGACCTGACTTCAGCCCGTTAATCTTAAGCCTGCTAATTCGGGTGACTTGCGTCGTGCTTCACATTATTGTCAAATAAGGTATGGAAAAATCAGAGTATGAAATTGCAGTCGAGGTTGAAACGGACTACGTTCAGGAACAATCAATTCCCGAAAAAAACCGCTACGTTTTCGCTTATACAATAACAATCACCAATACGGGTTCGATGCCGGCAAAGTTGTTACGCAGACACTGGATCATCACCGACGCTAATAACAAAGTTCAGGAAGTGCATGGTGACGGGGTAATTGGTGAGCAGCCACACCTCAAGCCAGGTCAGTCCTTTCAGTACACCAGCGGTGCCATGCTGGAAACCCCGGTTGGTTGTATGGAAGGCACTTACAATATGATTGCCGACGATGAGCTCGAATTTGATGCGACGATTCCGGTTTTCAGTCTGGCCACACCACATACTCTGCATTAATATCACATACTTGAGTCCTCAAGTATCCAGAGACTGCCCCTGACTGAACTATGTCTAACTATGCAATAGGCGATATTCAGGGCTGTTACAGTGAGTTACTGTCACTACTCGACGAAATCAACTTTGACGACGCTAAGGATCGACTCTGGTTTACCGGTGATATCGTCAATCGCGGTCCAGCATCCCTGCAATCCCTGCGCTTCGTGAAAAGCCTCAGCGACAGAGCGGTCGTTGTGCTGGGTAATCATGAGCTGCATTTACTGGCAATTGCCAACGGTCAGGAGAAATACCTGCATAAAAGCGACACTATTGATGACATTCTCGGCGCTCATGATCGGAATGAATTACTCAACTGGCTTAGATACCTTCCTCTTATGCACGAAGACACGGAACTCGGGTTTGTGATGGTTCATGCTGGCCTCGCCCCGGACTGGAGCGTTGAAGAAGCACAAAGCTATGCCAATGAAGTTGAAGAAAAACTCAGGGGCAAGGATTATTTAAAATATTTTGCCCACATGTATGGAAATACACCGGCAAAGTGGTCAGAAGCCTTAGTCGGGTGGGACAGGCTTAGAACCATCACGAACTATTTTACGCGACTTCGATTTTGCGATGAAAAAGGAAAAATGGATTTTGACGAAAAAAACAGTCCGGGACATCAGGCTGCTCCATATTTACCCTGGTTTGAAATTGCCAGGCGAGCGAGTGCTGAAAAAAAAATCATTTTCGGGCATTGGGCAGCACTGAGAAATTATCACACCGACTACAAGGCCCATAACGTTTTTCCTCTTGATACGGGTTGTTTGTGGGGAGGTAGATTATCTGCTCTTCGACTCGAAGACGAACAATGGTTCAGTGTGCCTTCAGAACAAAAAAAGTGGAGCGAATAACTGACACAATGTTCAGAATTGAAGAAATCAATCCGACACATCGTCAGGCCTTTTTATTAGCGTCGAATCAGAGTATTGAACTACATGCCGATTGGGTTACACCTCCACTGGACGACGCCGGGTTTGATAAACACCTCGAAAAGTACAAAAGTGACAAAAACTACAGTTTCGTCGCTATGCATGAAAATACAAATCTAATCGGCTGTATCAATTTGAATGAAATTGTATATGGCGTCTTACAATCCGCCTACTTGGGTTATTACGTTTTTTCTCCCTATGAAGGTAACGGGCTCATGTCACAAGCGCTGCGTCTGGTAATTAATGAAGCTTTTTCTACGCTCAAACTGCATCGTCTTGAAGCTAATATCCAGACGGGTAATGGGCGCTCAATAAATCTGGTGCGCTCCATTGGCTTTCGCCATGAGGGACATTCAGAGAAATATCTTCAAATCAACGGCATCTGGCAGGACCACGAACGCTTCGCTATCCTTTCTGAAGAATTTACAGCCGCGCCAATGTAACGAAACTATAGTCATAATCATTTTTTTCGTCTGCCAGATGAAAATCACGACTGGTCTCCGTCCACTCATCGCGCTTGAAAACTGGAAAACAGACATCACCCTCCACCTCTGCATGAACTTCAGTAAGGTATAGTCTTTTTACGAATGGAAGCGTATCAGCATAGATTTGAGCCCCACCAATAATCATGGCTTCCTGCTCTGCAAAAAGAGTCTCGAGCGATTGCAAATCGTGAATCACTGAGCAACCCACTGCTGTGTAATTGTGATCTCTGGTCAACACAATATTGTCACGCCCCGGCAGCGGCCGACCGATGGATTCATGAGTGAGTCTGCCCATTACTATTGGTTTACCCATGGTAATCGCTTTGAAATGCCGGAGATCCGCCGAAAGCCGCCAGGGTAAATCACCATTTCTGCCAATTATTCCATTACTGGCCATGGCAACGACAATTGAAAGATTCATTATCAGACTGCGATAGGGGCTTTTATCGTCGCCTGAGCCTGATAATTGAGAAGTTCGAAATCCGCAAAGGTAAACGAAAATATATCTTTCACGTTAGAGTTAATTTTCATTGTTGGTAAATTACTAGGCTCACGGGATAACTGCTCGTCGACCTGCTCAAGATGATTCAGATATAAATGCGCATCGCCGAAAGTATGCACAAATTCACCAACCTTGAGTTCAGTAACCTGCGCTATCATCATTAGCAGCAGGGCATAGGACGCGATGTTAAATGGCACACCCAGAAAAATATCAGCACTTCGCTGATACAGCTGACAGGAAAGTTTTCCATCCGCAACATAGAACTGAAAGAAAGCATGACAGGGCATTAGTGCCATCTGCTCCAACTCAGCAACATTCCAGGCACTGACAATAAGTCGTCTGGAATCGGGGTTTGTTCGAATTTGCTCAACTACCTGATTAATCTGATCGATTGTTTCACCATCCCTCCTTGTCCAACTACGCCACTGTGCTCCGTACACCGGTCCCAGATCCCCATTCTCTCTCGCCCACTCATCCCAGATGCTAACTCCATTGTCCTGCAGGTATTTTACGTTGGTGTCACCCTGTAAAAACCAGAGTAACTCATGAATAATGGATTTCAGATGAAGTTTTTTTGTTGTCAGGGCCGGGAAACCATCGGCAAGATCAAAACGCATCTGGTATCCGAAAACACTGCGTGTACCTGTGCCGGTACGGTCTGATTTTTCTGTGCCATGATCACGCACATAACGCATGAGTTCTAGATATTGTTTCATACTATTTTGTTGTTGTTCCTTTTCTCTGGTACGCAATAATCAACATAGTCAACCCGGCAAGCAACATCGGCAGGGAAAGTAGCTGCCCCATGGTTAGCCAGTCACCAATCAAATAGCCAATATGCGCGTCCGGCTGCCGAACCAGTTCAACGAGGCTTCGAAAAAAGGCATAGCCCAGTAAAAACGAGCCGGTAACAGCCATTCTAGGCTGATGTCTGGCTGAATAAAACCACAATAGAAAAAACAGCACCAGTCCTTCCAACGCAGCTTCATAAAGTTGAGACGGATGCCTCGGAAAATCACCAGCACCTGGAAATACCATTCCCCATGGCAGGGTAGTTGGCGCTCCCCACAGTTCAGCATTAATGAAATTTGCGATTCGCCCAAAGAAGAGTCCTACCGGAACGACCGGAATAAGAAAGTCGCTGACGTCGAAAAACCGGCGTTCAAATTTACGCGCATAAAACCAGATGGCAAACATGACGCCGATTAAGCCGCCATGAAAAGACATACCGCCCTGCCAGACTTTCAATATATCAAGCGGGTTAGCCAGATAGTAAGGCAAATTATAAAAAATAACCGAACCCAGTCGTCCGCCGACAATGACTCCCAAAGTACCGTAATAGATTAAATCCCCAACCTGATTGGCCGACCATCCCAGTTCGACCTTGTTTCGCGCCCGATAGGCAAGTAAATACCAGGCCAGCATAATGCCGCAAACATAACTGATACCGTACCAGCGTATCTGCAGGACGCCCAGATCGAGGGCGATCGGGTCGATATCTGGAAATTTAAGCATTCTGGCAATTTAGCCTGAAGCCGGACCGCTGTCTATGTTTCGGCCAGTCAAACTGCTTTGCCAAAGATTGCTGAGTGAGGTGTATTTTGCTCTTTGCCGCTAAAGAGATTCGCCTTTGAGTCGATACCTATGCTGATAAAGATTAAAAAGGGGCGTGCAGTGTCTACGGCTTTAACATCGACCAGTATCAGGCTGGAAATTCAGAAGATTAAGGAATTACCACCATTGCCTGTCATCGCTCAGCAATTGCTCGAAGCGATAAATAACGACGACACCAGTATTGACGAGATCGCCGGGATAATTCAATCCGACCCGATTCTGACATCTCGCATACTCGGCCTTGCAAATTCCGCCTTTTTCGGTTTTCGACGAAGTCTTTATAACCTCACTGAAGCTATCGTAAATGTGCTTGGACTGGATATGGTCAGAGCGCTTGGGTTGACTATGGTGATGGGTGGAGTTTTTGATGTCAGTCGATGCCGTCAATTTGACATTGTCAGACACTGGAGTCACGCCTTTATGACGGCAGAAGTCGCCATGCGTCTGGTCTCGCTTGTCAAAACTGACCGAGACATGCAGGGAAACCAGATGTTTCTGTATGGTTTACTTCATAATTTCGGCATTTTGATTCTGGTCAACCGATTTCCACAATTGATGACAGATATTTTTACAATCGCTAAGAATCATCCCGATAGGCGACTGATTCATACAGAGCAATCATTGTTAGAAATGGACCATCATCAGGCTGGTTCCTGGCTGGCGAGAAAGTGGCAGCTGCCTGAAGACGTCAGTACAGTCATTGAGCACCATCACTACCCTGAATACCGGGAAGGCTTCTGGCAGGAGGCTATGCTCGTTGGGTTTGCCTCACGAATGGCAAGAAACTGGATTCTGGATGTTGATATTTTGATTCCTGATGAACCGGAAATACTGGAACAGTTGAATATAGACCGAAAAAAACTGACAAAAGTCGCCAAACAATGTCAGAACAAACTCGAAGGCATTAAGAGCATAGCCCAGGAAATGAGTTCATAAGTTCATGAGCACGCTCAATAGCATTGAAGAAAAACTCACTGACGCTGCTGGCACGATCAGCCAGAGGTTTCTTATGTTAGTTCAGGCCCTGTCCGGAATCAGAGGCCTAACCACGCTGACAATGAACAAATCAGATGAACTTGACTTACTCGAAGATGTGTTAGCAGTTATCAAAGACAATCTCGATGTGGAATGCTGCTCAATATTTTTATTAAAGGATAATAAACTTACCTGCGTCGCCTTTAAAAACGAAGAGTCGCACAGGGAATACAGCACGCCAGATACACCTCTGGGTCATGTTTTCAAAATCGGTGAAGGAATAGTCGGTAAAGCTGTAGTGAACAAAAAACTTTATCACTGTCGTGACTGTAAGGCGGACGAGAATTATCTCGCCATAATCAACCCTCAAACTGAAAACAACTCCGGTTCAATGATATGTATGCCGATAATGATAGGAGAAGAACTATTAGGCGTCCTCAACCTGAGTCATCCAGAACCCTATTTCTTTCATCAGTGGCAGGAACATGTGGTAAGTATTCACGCTAATATTCTCGCGCAAATGCTCTACAATCATCGTCTGGTGAAAGATATGACTACTCAGGTTAGTAACCGGACCAGAGAGTTACAAATCTCTCTTGCCGAAACCGAATCATTGAAGTCAAAATATAAAGCACTATCTATTATTGATGACCTGACACAGATCAATAATCGCCGTTACTTTTTTTCTGAAGTCCCTTCCGCTCTGGCTCGCTCGCTGCGTCACGGTCAGCCACTTAGCCTGTTATTCATTGATCTTGATCACTTCAAAATCATTAATGATACTTATGGTCATGAAAATGGTGACCATGTCCTGAAAGATGTTGCCGAAGTATTGTCACAACAATCTCGAAAAGGCGATATTCTATCCAGAATGGGTGGAGAGGAGTTTGCACTGGCGGTACCGAACACCGAACTCGAAGGCATTCAGAATCTCGCCCGGCGAATTAAGGATGCGGTCTCTGAACTACGCTGGACTTACGAGGATGTCACTTTTGGTATCACTCTCAGCATGGGTATTTCTCAATTGAAACTGGTCGCTGCCAGTAACCATACTTCACTCAATTATGTAAATGACATCGTTCACGTTCTTGTGCGCGAAGCTGACGACGCTTTATATCAAAGTAAGAGTAATGGTCGCAATCAAATTACTTTTTATCACAATTTAAAAGAAGCTTCTGACAATACTTAAAGATATTATTAGCGAGACTGGACCGCACGCCCTGTTCTGTTTTTTTCTGCTATAACATTTCCTCTTCCTATTCACTCGCATACGCCCGGAGTTTTGCTCAGAAAGCACTATCCAGCCTGCACATTACGCGCTTGATTGATACAACGAAGATGACATAATGGCGGCCTTAATTATCAGGGCCTGTTACATTTTTCGCCCTGCAAAACGGAAGCAATTCGAGGAAAATTGTCGATGACGACACACACAAAATTACAATCCTGGGTCGATGAAGTGGCCGGGTTGTGTAAACCAGATAATATTGTCTGGTGTGACGGATCTGATCAGGAGTATGCACGTATGTGGCAGATTCTGGTGGATTCCGGCACAGCCAAACCGCTAAATCCGGAACTACGCCCGAATAGCTTTCTTGTCAGGTCAGATCCCGCTGACGTTGCCAGGGTAGAAGATCGCACATTTATCTGTTCAGAAAACGAAAATGACGCCGGCCCTACTAACAACTGGGTCGATCCAACGGAAATGCGGGGCACTCTAAATCAGCTTTATGATGGTTGTATGCAAGGTCGTACCATGTACGTAATACCTTTCAGCATGGGACCTATCGGATCGCCAATAGCCCATATTGGCGTTGAGATCAGCGATTCCCCCTATGTTGTCACCAATATGCATATTATGACTCGCGTCGGTACCCGAGTGCTTGAGACTCTTGGTGAGGACGGTGATTTCGTACCCTGTATTCATTCTGTCGGTATGCCGCTGAAACCGACGCAAAGCGATGTGGCCTGGCCGTGCAACCCGGACAATCGTTACATTGTTCACTACCCCGAGACACGCGAAATTTGGTCGTTTGGCTCCGGATATGGTGGTAATGCTCTGTTAGGCAAGAAATGTTTCGCACTTCGAATCGCGTCGGCAATGGCGCGGGATGAAGGTTGGCTGGCAGAACATATGCTGATTCTTAAAATCACCGACCCGGCTGGCACGATTAAGTATGTCGCCGGCGCGTTTCCGAGTGCCTGCGGCAAAACGAATCTGGCGATGCTAACTCCAACTGTTGCTAACTGGAAAGTTGAAACCATAGGGGACGACATCTGCTGGATGAAATTCGGCGACGATGGCCAGCTATACGCCATTAACCCGGAGGCCGGATTTTTTGGCGTTGCACCGGGCACTAGCATGGAATCAAATGCCAACGCCATGCATTCCATGACTAAAAATTGTATTTTTACCAATGTCGCTGAAACCGACGATGGTGACGTCTGGTGGGAAGATATGACCACCGAACCGCCTGCTCATCTGATTGACTGGAAAGGCAATGACTGGACACCGGAATCGGATACCCCGGCAGCCCACCCGAATGCACGATTTACGGCGCCAGCAAGCCAGTGTCCGGTTATCGCCGAAGAATGGGAAGATCCAAGAGGTGTTCCTATCAGCGCGATCTTGTTTGGTGGTAGACGCGCCAGTGTTGTACCGCTGGTCAACGAAGCACGAGATTGGCTACAGGGCACTTTTTTTGGCTCGATTGTCTCTTCAGAAAAAACCGCTGCTGCTGCCGGTAAAATTGGTGAGTTAAGACGGGATCCCATGGCCATGTTGCCGTTTTGTGGCTACAACATGGCTGACTACTGGGGTCACTGGTTGAAAACGGGGAATCACGATGGAGCCAATCTGCCCGGAATCTACTATGTAAACTGGTTTCGAAAAAATGAGGACGGTAAATTTATCTGGCCTGGTTTCGGTGAAAACAGTCGTGTATTGAAATGGATATTTGAGCGCTGCGAAGGCAAGGCGAGTGCTGTAGAAACGCCTATAGGGAATGTTCCGGGGATCAATGATCTTGATCTCGATGGTCTGCAACTTGACGAGAATGCAAAAGCCACATTACTGCGCGTTGATATTGACGGCTGGTTACAGGAAATACCCCTGATTCTGGATTATTACGAGCAGTTTGCCGAAAAGCTGCCTGAGCAACTTAGAAAAGAAGTTATACGCCTGCAACAGCAACTGGAAAGTGCGAAAAAGGCTGTAGCTTAGCGGTTTACTGTAGCAATGGTATTCAAAATCGCGCCATAAGCTAAAATTACAGGAAGGTAGATATTACTACTTTGTATTGATTCATATTCTCATCGATCATTCAATCAGGAAGAGTCCGATTGTCTGCAGATTTTCACAATAGCAGTTTTCGCACTTAAGGAGACATCAACAATGATTGAAATGACTTTGGAAATAGCTGAAAAAATCGCGCTCGCCGCTCATGCGAAGGCTAAAGAGTTGAATAAGCCCATGAGTGTATCTGTTGTCGATGAATCCGGCAGACTGGTGTATTTTTCGCGAGCAGACAATGCAGGTTTTTTTACTTTCGATACCTCGAGAGCAAAAGCCATGGCAGCAGCATCCTTTAAACGTTCCACCATGGAAATTACCGAGCATAAAGACTCTAATCCCCTGTTATGGTATTCACTTCCAAGTGTCGTACCTGCACAGGCACTACCCAGCCCTGGTGGCTTCCCTGTCGTTCGAAATGATCGTGTAATAGGTGGAGTCGGAATTGGCGGTGGCACACCACAGGAAGACCATGATTGTGCTATCGCAGGGGCTGAAGCCGTTCAATAAGCAAAACTGAACATCCCGGTGCCAGCATGTCAATTATTCAAATCATGCTTAGCGCAGACTTTCTCACTGCACTGTTCGTATACGCTTTGTTAATTCTGCTGACGCTACCCTGCTTTCACAAAATACACAGGGTGCTCGGAAATTCCGTGCTCGAATGGGGATGGGAACATATTGCGGCGCCCTTACTAAGAACCTTATTGATGATTGTATTCATCAGTCTATCCTATCCTGCCATATTTGGCCTGAGCGAAGCCCCTGCCTTTTCAGAGCTACTTCTTGACTCTGACAACAGATTTACCTTACTTCTTAACTTTCTGTTTCTGATCACTCTGCTTTTCACATTATTACCGGTAATCGGAGAACGGAACGAGCTGGTACTCCCAATTCAGGCAATCGTTGCCTGCAGTCTTTTATTTTCCTGGCTGGCGCGGGCGAAAGGGCTTACTGAAATAAAATACTGGCCGGGAATGGCTACCATTATTTGCATCAGCGTTCTCGCCTTAGTCAGCTATTGCTTGTCAATTCGATTGTCGTATAAGTTCGGCGAAATAGTTGATCGCAGGTTCAATGTTTCTGATAGCGCAGCACTGACTTCCCAGGCCTTCGTTTTGTTTGCGCAGAGCCCTGCCATTCTGCTTTATAGTGCTGCTCTGGGCAGACAGTTAGCTTGACATAAACTTCTAATAAACTAGTCAAGCACATCCAGTTGCAAGGGTTTGTTTTTTATTTTTTTGTGTTTTTTGAGAACCGGTGCAAGATACTGACCAGTATAGGATTTTTTGTACTTCGCCACCTCTTCCGGGGTACCGCTAACAACAATTTCACCCCCGCCCTCGCCCCCTTCCGGACCGAGATCAATTATCCAGTCTGCGGTTTTAATAACATCCAGATTGTGCTCGATAACAACTACCGTGTTGCCATGATCACGTAGTCGATGTAAGACCTGCAAAAGTTGTTTTATATCGTGAAAATGTAGCCCCGTAGTTGGCTCATCAAGGATATAGAGCGTCTTGCCGGTATCCCTTTTCGATAGTTCTCGAGACAGTTTAATTCTCTGTGCTTCGCCACCGGAAAGAGTCGTGGCGTTTTGTCCAAGTCGAATGTAAGACAGGCCGACATCAATTAGAGTCTGAAGTTTTCGTGCAAGCACCGGTACCGCGTCAAAAAATTCCCGTGCTTCTTCTACAGTCATTTCCAGAGTCTCGTGAATACTTTTACCTTTGTAACGAATATCAAGTGTTTCGCGGTTGTAACGTTTGCCCTTACACAGGTCACAGGCGACATAAATGTCCGGCAAAAAGTGCATCTCCACTTTGATGACGCCGTCACCCTGACAAGCTTCACAGCGGCCACCTTTTACGTTAAAGCTGAAACGTCCTACCTTGTAACCTCGCGACCGGGCTTCCTGAGTTGCCGCATAGAGATCCCGTATAGGAGTAAATAAACCTGTGTAAGTGGCTGGATTGGATCGTGGGGTACGTCCTATCGGACTCTGATCAATATCAACAATTTTATCGAAGTGCTGGATTCCCGAGATCGATTTATAAGGTGCAGGTGTCGCATTGGCGCCGTTAATCTCCTTCGCACAAATTCGGTAAAATGTATCGTTAATCAAAGTCGACTTGCCGGAGCCCGACACGCCGGTAATGCAAACCATGGCTCCCATCGGGATTTCCACATCAATTCCTTTCAGGTTGTTTCCGCTAGCCCCTTTCAGCTTCACCATTTTTTTCCGATCGAATTGACTACGACTTTCCGGCAGGTGAATTTGCTGACGTCCGGATAGATACTGCCCGGTGAGCGAGTCAGAATGGCTGGCAATATCTTTCGGCAAGCCCTGTAAGACAACATTTCCCCCGTGTACACCAGCTCCGGGCCCCATGTCGATGACATAGTCAGCCGCAGTTATCGCCTCTTCATCGTGTTCGACCACGATGACCGTATTGCCAATGTCCCGCAGACGCCTCAGGGTCGCCAGTAAACGACTATTATCACGCTGATGTAAACCGATCGAAGGTTCATCCAGAATGTACATAACCCCTACCAGGCCTGCGCCTATCTGACTTGCCAATCTTATTCTCTGTGCTTCACCACCCGAAAGAGTGTCAGCACTCCGATCCAGCGTCAGGTATTCCAGACCTACGTTGACCAGAAATTCAAGTCGTTCGTCCACTTCTTTGAGAACTTTGGCTGCAATCTCACCACGTCTTCCCGGTAACACCAGATCGGAGAAAAACTCACGAGCCCTGGCAACAGGTAGAGCTGTTATATCAGACAGAGCCCGATTTTCGACAAAAACATGACGTGCCGCCTGATTCAGACGAGTACCTTCACATTCCGAACACTTCTGGTTGGCCTGATATTTAATCAGTTCTTCTCGAACCATCACGGAATCGGTGTCGCGATAGCGCCTTTGCATATTAGGAATAACACCTTCAAAGGTATGCTTTCTCTTGATGAAACCCCTTTTCCCGTTTATGTATTCAAACTCAATTTCAGTCTTGCCGCTTCCATAAAGAATTACCTGTTGAATTTTTTTCGGTAATTTTTCGAAAGCAGTGTCAATATCAAATTTATAATGTCGTGACAGGGATTTAATCAGTTGATAGTAATAAGCATTACGTCTGTCCCATCCTCGAATGGCACCACCTGGCAAACTTAATTCTCCGTTTTGTACCACTCTCTCAGGGTCAAACACCTGAATAATTCCAAGACCATCACATTGATTACAGGCACCGACTGGATTATTGAATGAAAACAATCTTGGTTCGAGTTCGCTAATACTGTATCCGCAATGGGGACAGGCAAAGCGTGCGGAAAAAACTTTATCCTCGCCATCGTCATTATCAATCGAAGCGAGAATAACCAGACCATCCGACAGTCGTATGGCGGTTTCCACCGACTCGGCAAGCCTCAATTTTAGATCGCTGTTGACCTTGAAACGATCTACAACCGCTTCAATTGTGTGCTTTTTATAAAGATCAAGCTTGGGAACTTCATCCAATTCGTAAACTTTGCCATTCACTCGTGCTCGAATGAAGCCTTCACTGCGCAGTTTTTCGATTAACTGCACATGCTCACCTTTACGGCCCTGCATGACCGGTGCGAGCAACATCAAACGAGCATTTTGCGGATATTCAAGAATCTGATCGACCATCTGACTGACAGTCTGAGCCTGCAATATAATGTTATGATCCGGACAGCGGGGTTCACCCACACGTGCATATAACAATCTTAAATAATCGTATATCTCAGTAATTGTGCCTACGGTTGACCTGGGGTTATGTGAGGTTGATTTTTGCTCTATTGATATCGCAGGTGACAAACCTTCGATATGGTCGACATCAGGTTTCTCCATCATCGACAGAAATTGCCTGGCATAAGAAGACAGGGACTCGACGTATCGACGCTGGCCTTCGGCATAAATGGTGTCAAAGGCGAGAGACGATTTCCCCGATCCTGACAGGCCCGTAATAACAATCAGCTTGTCCCTCGGGATATCAAGATCAATATCCTTTAGATTATGGGTACGAGCGCCGCGGATGTGTATTGTGTCCATAAAAAAGTCTTTCGCCGAATCAAGAGTAAACTGGTAATATTAAGCCAGTCCTAAGACTAAAGGAATCAGAGATTAAAAAATTTACAGGAGACGGCAATGGCACGAGGGATTAATAAAGTTATTTTGGTAGGGAATCTTGGCAATGACCCTGATATTCGTTACACGGCAGGCGGTGCGGCAGTAGCAAATATCTCTCTGGCAACTACAGATTCATGGCGAGATAAGGAGTCCGGAGAACAACAGGATCGCACCGAATGGCATCGCATCGTATTTTTTGGTCGTCTGGCTGAGGTTGTTGGTGAATATTTGCGAAAAGGCTCGCAAGTTTATGTCGAAGGTCGCCTGCAAACCAGAAAATGGCAGGATAAAAGCGGTAACGATCGCTATACAACGGAAATCGTTGCAAACGAAATGCAAATGCTGGGTGGTCGTGGTGGTGGTGGCGGAGCAATGCCAGCGAATGATCAAGCTTCTGCGCCAATGTCAGAATCTGCACCTGCACCTGCTGCTGCGAGTGACAATGATTTTGTCGATGACGACATACCGTTCTGATACTTCTCTTAGATATTTAGTATTTCAATGGCTACCGGTTTGCCAATCGTATAACCCTGTGCGTAATTAATTCCAATTTCGAGAATGACTTCCAGAATTTCATCAGTTTCGACAAATTCTGCGATGGTTTCTTTACCCATGACCTGGCCGATTTCGTTAATAGAACGCACCATTGCATAATCTATCGGATCTTTATCTATATCTTTGATAAATGAACCATCGATTTTCAGAAAATCCACAGGAAGGTTCTTCAAGTAATTAAACGAAGATACTCCGGTTCCAAAATCGTCCAGAGCGAAAAGACAACCTATGTCTTTGAGAGCCTTGATGAATTTCATAGCTGCTCCGAAATTATCAATTGCCGAGGTCTCTGTAATTTCAAAACATATTTTTTCTGCCGGCACCGGGTATTTTTTGAATTGCCGTAAAATAAAATCAAGAAATGTCCGTTCACTCATGGATTGCCCGGACAAATTGATACAACAAACTGCAAGTGAGTCCAGCTCGTTTTTTTCGTTCGTCAGCCACTCAAGTGTTTTCTCCACAACCCACTGGTCGATTTTTTCCGAGAGATTATATCGATCGGCCTCTGGCAGAAAATCCCCCGGATAAATTAGTTCGCCTTCCTCTCCGCGCATACGTAACAGTATTTCGTAATGATTCCCGCGAGACTGAGATGTACCTGATTGTAGTTTGCCAATAGATTGTGCATGAAGACAGAATAAATCTTCTTCCAGCGCCTGATTTATTCTTGATACCCACTCCATTTCACTACGACGACGGGACAATTCAGCGTCATCCGAATAATACACATGGACCCGATTGCGACCACTGTCCTTGGCTGCATAACAGGCCTCATCTGCGGCACTGAGTATATCCGTGAGCGATCCGCTTCCCGCTCGCATGGGTACCAGACCAATACTTACTCCCAGCACAAAGCGTTTACCTTCCCAGGTAAAGCGTAGAGACTCAATTGAACGTAGTAATTCACTGGCAACGCGCTTTGCCTGAGCTAGCGGGCAATGTTCGAGCAAGACAGCAAACTCGTCTCCTCCCATTCTTGCAAGCGTATCCCGTTTTCTGACCACTGTATTCAACACATCGCCAACCCGTCGTAGCAATTCATCACCAGCAAGGTGACCACAGGTATCATTCACGATCTTGAACTGATCAAGGTCCAGATAACACAAAGCATGATCGGCGTCTTCTTCATCACTGCTCAAAACCCTGCGCATTCGCTTCTCAAATTCCACCCTGTTGATTAAACCTGTCAGCGCATCATGATTGGCCTGATATTCAAGTTGCTCTGACAGGATTCTGGCCTCAGAAATATCTTCACAGGTAACCAGAATCACATGTCGCTCCTGTTCAAGACTCGTCAGGCGCATAGTTGCTCGAATCCAGATGACATCCCCGTATTTATGTATTTTTCTAAACTCACATCTTTGAATTCTACTAGGGTGATTAACGCAGGCTTGCAATTTCTGGGTAAGAATCTTTGCGTCATCAGGATGTGTCGTTTCCAGAATAGATCGACCTATCAAATTCTCCACCGGAATACCTAAATTATCGGCACCATATTTATTAACGGACAAAATTGTAGCCTTCTCATCAAGGGTAATGAATATTGATGGCGAATCATCATACAAACCCTGAATTTACTTTCGCTTTCGCGAATTCTTTCAGAAACACGATTCCGTTCAGTTATATCAATGTGGGTACCAACAATCCGGACTATTTCACCATTAGCATTTTTACGGAATCCGGTTGCTCGCGACAATACATCTATATAATGGCCATTTTTATGCTGTAGCTTAAACTCAATTTCTAAATTCTCACCTATTGTATTTATTATAGTCTCGTGAACCCCCTTATCTTTCGGGTGCAACAAATCAATGAAAATTTCAAGAGATGGAGTTAACTCATGATCTTCGTAACCTAACATAAGCTTCCAGCCCGGCGACCAGTAAACTTCCTCTGTTTCAAAGTTAATATCCCACAAGCCATCCTGACTGCCTCTTATTGCAAGATTCAAACGTTCTTCATTTTGTATCAGGGCGTTTTGTGTAAGAAGACTATCAATGGCTCCGCCAGCGATAAGACTCATCCTTTCAAGAGACTCAAGGGTACATGAATCAAGTTCGACCTTTTTTTCGGAGTAGGCTGACAGGCTGCCGATCAGTCTACCATCTGCGGCTAAAACGGGCATGATGCAACAGGAGTGAAAATTATATTGTCGCTCGAACTGACATTGCTTTGAGTAGTGCGTATCCACAAACAAATCTTTGATAATAATTTTATCTTTAGTAGACAATACTTCTTTAAGCAGGCTGTTGTTCTGATCCTCCAAAATAGCGTCAATGTATTCTGAATCAATACTTGGAGAAGCCCCGTTATAAAATAAAGATTCCTTATCATTCAGCAATAATATTGAACAAGTATGATTTATCAGACTTGCTTCAATTATCTTCACCAGTTCGTTGAGCAATGCCGATATGTCTGTTGCGTTGGCAATCACCTGAAACATTTGATTCTCGAGTGCCCGTAGTTCCTCTGCTCGCTTGCGATGAGTGGTTTCGCGAATGGAGGTTAAGGCATGAGCCAGATTTTCAGTCATATTGACGAGCAGAGAAATTTCTTCCTCATCGAATTTTTCAGACTCCCCTGAAGATATAGCGATCACTCTTAGTATGCTGTCTTTTGACTTTAATGGTAGTCCGACCATAGATAACTTTTCATCGATAAACTCTTTCGGCCACTCCAGATAAGCGTTATTTCCATTCGCACTTTGCACCAATACTGGTCTGGATGATGACATGACCTTTTTACAGAGATATTGAATGACTCTATTATGACCGGACTTCAGTTCTGTCTCTGTGCCATTATTCATCCTTGCTGAAAATGCCTCAGAACTGAATTTATTATTATTTAATTGATCACAAGAACCAATCCAGGCCGACTCATATCCTCCTTCATTGACAATAACATCGCAAATAGCCTGGACCAGTTTCTCTTCATTTTTTCGGTAACCAGTTTTCTGTTCGAATTGCTCAAAACCCTCAGTGCCCTGTTGGTTTTTAGCAAGACACTTTCTGTGTAGTTGTGTTCGGAAGAATTTACACGAATTTCTTCATGAGCCAGAGTGAGTTCTGAAATATCTTTAACGATACTGAAACTACATTTTTGTCCATCAATCTTTATCAGGGTTGACGACATCAAACAGGGGATAGTGCTGCCGTCTTTACATAGGGTCAACATTGAATAATTTGATACTTGTCCTCGTTTCTTTATCGTTTTTGCATGATTTATACAAGCCTGCTCATCAACCCAGAACATCATACCATTACCGTTTTCCAATTCTTCTCGACTGTAGCCAGTCGCTTCAGATACAGCAGTGTTAAAATTCAGAATTTTTCCATCATCGAGCCGAATTATTACCACACTATCCGGGCTTGCATCTATGGCTTTGACAAAATTCACCCTCGATTGTTCTAAGGCTAACTCTGTCTGACTTCGTTCAATAATTCGGCCTAGCTGCATGCCAACTGGAATCATATCTTCCAATAAAACCTCATCGCGCTCCAGTTTTTCCAAACTGAATAACTCAACAACCGCAACTACTTTATCCTCTATATAAACCGGAAATCCGAACCCGCTAACAATACCCGCTTTTTTTGCCGCTTGAACTCTTGCCCGACTACTTTCCCCACAATAGTCTCCTTCCCATTCAGTACCTCTGTTCTTCAATACCTGCTCAGGTAGATCTAAACCATTCTCAAACAACGTTTCTTCCGTGATATTTACAAATTCAGCAATCTCTTCCGGGCTACTCAGATTCACACTCCAGATTCGACTGCTATACAGACTTTCATCATTACTATTTAGTAACCAGATATGCGCCAGTTCCCAGCCACAATAATCGGTAATCATTTCAAGAACGTTTCTAAATGCGGTATCTCGATTTTTTGCCTCGTTAGTCGCGATGGTCACCTGCTGCAGAAGTTCAATAGCTTTGTCTTTGTTACGCAAAGCAATCTGAGAATTTACTCGTTCGGAGAGATCTCGAGTTATGGTAAAAATACACTTTTCACCCTGATGCTCTATTAAATTACTACTCAGAATTACCGGTATTTCTTTTCCATCTTTGGATTTCATGCCAGTTCTGAAATTCTTGCAATAACCGGATGTCATCAATTCATTCAGGAGTTTTTCTCGGTCTTCCGGGTTAGAATAAAGACTTATTGCTCGTTGTCCGATTATTTCTTTTACAGAGTAGCCCGTAACCTCGCTGAAGGCGCTATTTGCGGTAATAATCTTTCCATCGCTGAGTCTGGTAATAAGCATGACATCAGCGCTATTGTTAGCGACAGTCTCGTATCGGTTTCTCGACTCTCGAAGTGCCTCTGACAAATTAAACAACTGAGTAATATCACTCATAACCACCAGGATACCCAGAACCTTCTCACCATCGCTAACAGGTCTTATCTTGATATGAAAAAAACCTTGTACTCCCTGAGTAGTTGAAACCCAGTCTCTCAATTCAAAATGTTCGCCGCTTAGCCCACGATCCAGATTGGATTTAATTACTTCATGAAATCTCTCTTTTCCGACGATTTCCTCAAAACTCCTGCCTATCAGTTGCTTGCGAGTAAAACCATGGAATTTTTCATATCGACGATTCACATCTTCTATTCGATAATCCTTATCGACATAGGTCATCAAATCATTTCCTGACTCAAAGAATTTTTCATATTTTAAAATTTCTCGCCTGGTGACTGCTGTATCGGATGTCAATGAAACAAGCGTGCTTACTTTTTCCAGTAAATCTATTTCATCTTTACGTAACAATTCTCTCTCATTATTTATAACTACTAAAAATCCCAGATGAGTTCTATCAGGAAACAATACCGGAACCCGCCAATGTCCGATACCAAAGCCTTCAACGAGTCCGACTCGAGTAATATTGCTATCGTCTGCAAGAGGAAAAGATATCTCATTGAATGTTGAGTAAGCCGGTAAGTCATTACTAAGAATAGAAAAATTAGTATCGATATCTTCGCCGGAATCGTTGGGGAAAAGCACAGAAACAATTGAATTGGGAATTACTTCTGAAACTTGAACACAAAGTTCTCTCAATACTTCTGATTGGGACTCTGAGGATAGTAGTTTCAGCGAGAGGGAATGAAACAGATGCGAACTTAGTTCAAGTGTTTTTTGAAAATCGATACTGCGAGCTACTACGCAGGTATATTTTTCATTATCGATGTCGATAACGCTGGAAATAACATCGACTCTTAGCTCACCTCTATCCTTCGTGTTGACAAGCGTTTCAAACTTCAGTGATCTGGAAATAAAGTTATCCAGAGTTTTTAAATATTGTTGACGATTTTCCGGGGTGAAATTGGGATCAATATCGAATGCCGACAATGAGAGTAATTCTCTATTGGTATAGCCAAGAGTTTCGCTTGCGGCATCATTAGCATAAACGATATTACCTGCTTCATTCAGCCAGATAATTATATCATTTGCATTGTTGATCAGGGTTTGTGCAATGTTGAGTCGTTTCTCAACTTGTCTGTCATTGCTTATATCTCGTATTATTCCACCAAACCAGTTATTTTGAGATGCGTCTTCCGATGAGAAAGTGGCCCGTTCTCGAAACCAACGAATATCATTTTCTTTGGTCCTGATTCGATACTCAACACTGTAATCCTGTCGCGTAGCTACAGCTTCTGTGACTACCTGTTTTACATAAGCTAGGTCCTCTTCGTGAATAAATGATTCGTATTTTTTAGTACCATTTTTCAGCAGTTGATATGCTGGTATACCAAGCAACTTCTCTATTCCGGGGCTCAGATATTCAAATGACCAGTGTTCATTAACATTACTCTGAAAAACTATGCCTGGAATATCCTTGATTAGTTCATAAAAACGCTGCTCCTGAGATTCAAGACTTAACTTTACTGATTTTAGTACAGTAAGTTCGTCAAGGAGTTTTTCAGTAATATCACTAATGAAACAATAGTGGTGGACGGTTGATGTGTCGGAATCAAGACCTTTCACCATTAGTAATTGCTTATAGAAAACAAACCCGTTCTTACGCATCCCCCGTATTTCAGCTTCCGCCCTGCCAAAACTTAGGACTTTCTCGAATTTATCTTCTATAAGATTATGATCTTCAGGATGAATGGTTTCCCGCCAGTGCATGCCAAGCATTTCATCCTGAGAGTAACCGCAGACATCGGCGTAGGCGCCATTCACGCTAAGAAAACAGCCCTGATGATCGACACGTGCAACACATTCGTAAGTGCTGGCAAAAATGTCCTACAAGGCATCCGGCAGATCATCAGTATCGCGACTTGATTTGGGATCGATTGACTTTATTCTCATTATTAGTTTTTTTATTAATTTCCGCTGGATGCTTGTCCTTGAGTGCCCCTTACACATTAAATTAAGTAGCAAATATCATTCCAGTAATCAAATAGCAACTATATTGTTGATAATAAACAATTTTAATCTTTCCGTTTTTCGATCAGCCAATTTTCCGTTCTTTAATGACTTGTTTTCGCCAATCTAATGACACACCCTTTTGCCAGCTCATTGCAATCTGTTAGTGTATGAAAATCCGGAAATCTACTGATTTATTCAAGGAACAACCAATGTCTGTCATAACTGAAGTGGACTTGCTGAAAACGCGACGTACCAAAATCATAGCAACGATAGGTCCCGCGTCGAATTCAATTGAAATGATCGAAAACTTGATCCACGCAGGTGTGAATATTTTTCGATTAAATATGTCGCACGGTGACCACGCTGGTCACAGTGACGTATATAATCGAATCAGAGAACTCGCCAGGTCTATGGATCGAACGATAGGAATTCTCGCTGACCTATGCGGGCCAAAAATTCGAACTGGAAAATTCGAGAATGGACAAGTTGAGTTAAAATCCGGATCTAAGATAGTAGTAACGACTCGTGACATAATCGGCTCGGAAAAACTGGTCCCTTCACAATATGCAGCTCTTGCTGAAGATGTCGTAGTTGGTAGCAAAATATTGCTCAGTGATGGTGAACTCGAGTTTGAAGTTGAAGCAATCAATAAAACAGAAATCAACTGTCGCGTTGTATATGGCGGAATCCTGAAAAATCATAAAGGAATTAATCTGCCAGGCGTTAATGTATCTGCACCGTCACTAACTGCCAAAGATAAAATAGATGCCGATTTCGCTCTGGAATTGGGCGTTGATTTTCTTGCTCTTTCCTTCGTCAGAACTGCAGATGACATTCATGAGTTAAAAGAAACTATTACGCGCTCGGGTAAACAGGTACATGTCATTGCTAAAATTGAGAAGCCAGAGGCTTTAAAAAACGCCAGTGCAATACTCGATGCTTCTGATGGAATTATGGTCGCACGCGGCGATCTTGGAGTTGAACTATTGCCGGAGCAGGTACCGGTCGCGCAGAATCAGTTAATTGACATGGCCAAATCGCGCTTCAAACCTGTAATTGTAGCCACCCAGATGCTCGAATCGATGATCACTAACCCGCGCCCGACACGCGCGGAGGTGACAGATATCGCACATGCTGTAACACTCAGCACTGATGCGGTAATGCTTTCCGCAGAAACCGCTGCCGGAGCATTTCCTATCGAAGCTGTCAAAATGATGGACCGCATAGCAAGGCAAACTGAATCTTATATGTGGCAGCGCGGTGACTATGGTGCCAGTCGGGAAATTGACGCTTCAACTAATACAGTATGGGACATTATTGCCAATGCGACATCAATAATGTCAAGACAAATGAATGCTCACGCTGTTTTAGTAATATCTCAATCGGGTATGTCTGCGGCGACAATGAGTTCAGCGCGACCAGCCGCACCGATACTGGCGATAAGTTCAAACCCTACGGTCTGTCGTAAAATTGCCCTGCTCTGGGGGGTCATCCCGGTATTGGATGAGGAAACCGGGTCGGTAAACCCCAACGAACTGGCCCGTCGAGTTGCTCAGCAGCAAGGGCTGGCTGATACCGGTGAATTTGTTTTACTTGTGAGAGGTTTTAATAGCGATCCGAAACTAAATACCCCGACGATCACCACTATTATTGTTTAACTATGCACTCAGCGCTGTTTGTATAGAGGCTCTGCACCATCGGCAGCAGTCTGATATTTCACACTGAAATCCGAAAAGCCACGAATTGCATCTTCAATATCCTTTTCTTCTTTAATCAGAAATGAACTGATACCGCAGCGTTGCATAAAATATAACTGATCACGCAACACATCTCCCACCGCACGCAGATCACCAGAATAATCGTAGTGATCGCGCAAAATCCGGGCCTGAGAATAACCACGACCATCTTTAAACGCGGGAAACTCTATGGCAATGATATTGAAATGATCTAAATCACCTGCCAAATCATCAATGTCATGTTCACCGTTGATAAGTAAACCAAGCTTCCTGTCATTCCAGGAAAGAATAGCTTCCCGATTAGATTGCCAGACGCTAAACGGCAAAATGACATCACCGGCAGGTAGTCCTGACTCAATAGCGCTCCCTTCGACAATCTGCCAGTTGTCATCGATAACTTTATTGTCTTTAATGACTCGCATGGGCTAACTCTTTTTCTTTAACCTGTTTCTTTGGATAAATGTGGTCTTTAAACGGCTCGATTCCTACTCGTTTATATGTCTCAAGGAATTTTTCATCTTCTTGTCTTAGCTCAATATAGACATTCAGAATTTTTCCTATGGTGTCAGCCACTTTACTTTTCTCTACGGCAGGGCCAAGTCGATCACCGAGCGAGGCCTCGTTTTCAGCTGTGCCGCCCAGCGTTAACTGATAGTACTCTTCGCCTTTCTTGCTCACGCCGAGAATACCTATGTGGCCGACGTGGTGGTGACCACATGCATTCATACAACCTGACATCTTGACTTTAATTTCACCGATATCATGCAGGTAATCCATATCATCAAACTTATCGTTAATCTGTTTGGCAATAGGAATAGAGCCTGCGTTAGCAAGCGAACAAAAATCCAGGCCCGGACAACAAATCATGTCTGTTAACAAGCCAATGTTGGGCGTTGCGAGGTCCTCGGCTGATAAGGCCTGCCAGACCATGAACAAATCTGCCTGTTTAACATTATTGAGAACAAGGTTTTGATCGTGAGTGACCACTATCTGCGAAAAACTAAATTTCTCAGCAATGTCAGCGATTGCATCCATCTGTTCATCCGTTGCATCGCCAGGAGCAAGATTCCTCGACTTCAAGGACACAAAAACCGCCCGATAACCCGGCATTTTGTGATCATGTACATTGCGTTTGACCCAGGCTGCGAAATCCTTATTTGTCTCCAGCTTCTCGGCAAAACTATCGTCATGATGCGCATTATCTTCATACTCCGGTGCTTGAAAATAGGCCCTGACTCGATCAATTTCTTTCTGCTCCAGTAGCAAGGCCCCCTCTCTGAGTCGCTGCCATTCCTCTTCCACCAGTTTTGTAAATTTTTCTGCGCCCAGAGAATTCACCAGGATCTTAATACGGGCTTTGTAAATGTTATCTCTGCGGCCAAAGCGATTGTAAACATGGAGAATGGCTTCGAGGTAGGACAATAAATCTTTTTTGTCTAGATACTCCCTGATTACTGTGCCGATATAAGGTGTTCGTCCAAGGCCACCGCCGGCAAGCACCCTGAAACCAACATTACCATTAGCTCCTTCTACAAGGTACAGGCCGATATCATGAACCGATACAGCAGCACGGTCGTTTCTCGCACCGCTTACTGCAATCTTGAATTTACGCGGTAGAAAAGAAAATTCCGGATGTAAAGTTGACCACTGCCGGATAATCTCGCAATAGGGTCGTGGATCCTCGATTTCATCTTTTGCCACACCGGCCAGATGATCTGAGCTTGTATTACGAATACAGTTGCCACTGGTTTGAATCGCATGCATCTGCACGCTTGCGAGATCGGCTAGAATGTCCGGTACGGTTTCGAGTTTTGGCCAGTTGTATTGAATATTCTGTCGTGTACTGAAATGGCCATAGTTCTTATCGTACTTGCGTGCGATAAGAGCCAGCATGCGTAGCTGTTCAGAGGACAATAAACCGTAGGGAATAGCAACCCGAAGCATTGGTGCATGGCGCTGCACGTAGAGTCCGTTCATCAGACGTAGCACGCGATACTCATCCTCTGAAAGTTCGCCCTTCAAATAACGTTGAGTTTGGTCGCGAAACTGGGCGACGCGTTCATCGACTATAGTTTGATCGTATTGATCGTACTGATACATTAATCACTCACCTTTGAGCCAGTCTTTTTGGGTCGGCAAGCTTAGCACACTGCGTTATTCTAAAAAATAATGGATTAAACTATAGATATTCCATTTTAGAATTAATTTAGTAAAAATTCAGCGCTCTTAAGCACCACATTTCGGAAGGTAAATTAATGATAGCGGGCGAGCAAAGCCCTGCCTTTACGTGTCAGATAACCGGCCCCATCTATGAAGCCATGTTTTTGGGCCAATTCCAGCAATTTGGCTGGGCGCTGTCGCGGCAGTTGTGCAATACCGGCGCCAAATTGGTGTTCAAGCACAGCGGCTATTTGAGCTTCTGGAACTGCCTGAGAATTTTGACCAGAGCCTGAATTTGTCACGCCTTCGTCTTTCATATCTTACTGATTTTATTTGGATTATAAGACTGAAAGAGGTGATTCTTTCACAATCTATAATGCACTTAGCTCGTATAATTAACTTTAATTATAGATAATATAAGATAACTATATGAATTAATAGTATTTATTCTTAGTAGAGGTGAAGCTGGGAAGTGGATCGTTGTCTGGACTTAGTCACTCAAGTGGGGTCGGGCCAAGTAATCGTGGGTTTGCATTTCAATTAAGCGACTCACAGTACGACGAAAGGAACGACTCAGGCCCTGTCCGATATACAGCTGTTCTGGTTTCATGGCCGCACTCACGATCAATTTAACATTTCGATCATAAAATTCATCGACAAGAGTAATGAAACGTTTACAAACATCATCGTTCAAGGCATTCATTTGTGGGATGTTTGAGATCAATACTGTCTGGTAAAGACGAGCAATCTCTATATAGTCAGCTGGTCCTCGTGGTCCGTCACAAATATCCGGGAAATCAAACCAGACCACGCCATCTGCACATTGAATAGTCAAAATCTCTCTGTGTTCAATAACAATTATTTGCTCTGCTTGTCCGGCTTCAGTGGCTAGTTGTTGAAAACTATCCTGCATCAGGCCCTCTGCACTATCACCAAGCGGTGTGTGGAATGTCTTCGCTTTGTCGAGGTAACGCAGGCGATAATCGATCCCGCTGTCCACATTAACTATTGTCGTATGCTTGTTTAACAAATCTATAGCTGGCAAAAACCGTTCTCTCTGAAGCCCATCCCAGTACAACTTATCCGAATGCTCATTCGAAGTCGCTACCAACACGACGCCTCTGTCAAACAATGCTTTAAGCAAGCCGCCAAGCAACATCGCATCTGTAATGTCCGAAACGTGAAACTCATCAAAACAAATCACCCTGGCCTTTTCAGCGATACTTTGCGCGACCACATCCAGAGGGTTTTGAATATCGGCTAGTGCATTTAATTCATTATGAACCATGCGCATAAAACGATTGAAATGCATACGCATCTTATTTTCAAATGGCAGACAGTGATAGAAAGTATCAACTATCCAGGTCTTTCCTCTTCCTACCCCACCCCATATATAAAGACCTTTCAACTCACGTTCATCTTGTTTCGACAGTTTTAAAATTAATCTGTGCCATACTCCAGAATTATTTTCATTATTTATTATTAGCTTTTCAAACAATGTCTGAATTTGAATTACAGCTGCCTGCTGACTCTCATTAAAAGCAAATTTACCTGCAGCAATATCTTGCTGATAACTCTCTATGGGGCTCGATTTACTCATTGTTCGGGTTTATTTGAAATAACGAATAATTGAAGATGAAAATATTTTCTATATCTGATTAACAGCAATAGTATCATGTAAGAATCATGTCAATTGTCATCATCATAATTTTACTTCTGCTCATAGTTTTTGCTCCTCAGTTATGGACCCGATACATATTCAAACGTTATAACGTCGAATTATCCCAACTTCCTGGCAGCGGAAGTGAATTGGCAAACCACCTCATTACACGGTTTAGTCTCCAGGGCGTTAGTGTTGAAATGGCGAAACCCGGAGATAATCACTATGACCCTCTGTCACGGAAAATACGTCTTTCTGAAGATATTTTTAACACTAAGTCAATTAGCTCTGTTGTCATTGCGGCTCATGAAGTCGGGCATGCAATTCAGCATCAAAGTGCGTATAAGCCATTGAATATACGTACTCGTCTGGCAAATATTGTTGCCCTCAGTGAGAAGATAGCCGCGATGATGCTGGTTGCTTTCCCTTTCGCAGCCATTCTCACCAAATTGCCTCAGCTTGGTGGAATATTGCTGTTTTGCGGTATTGTAATTCTGTTTTTACCGGTCTTTTTTCATTTACTGACTCTGCCGGTCGAACTGGATGCCAGTTTCAATCGCGCCCTGCCAATCCTCGAAAACGGTCACTACCTGCCAGAATCCGCGCTTCCGATCGCACGAAAATTATTACTGGCCGCAGCACTAACTTATCTTTCGGCATCCCTTGCCAGTATTTTAAATTTTTACCGCTGGCTGATTTTTTTAAAACGCTAATTTTTATCGGGTATTCAAAACAATTGTTGCTGACTTCCGCTCAAAACCGGTTTTTCAAATAAAGTATTATTGAGAGTTTTCCGTTTTCTATTCAAGCCATATAACTTACAACTGTGAATAAAACGCTTCCGTAACAACGAGGCAAATACACCCTGACCTCGCATACGATCATAATACTTTGAATCATAATCTTTACCGCCGTGCATATCGTTCACTATGCTCATTACGCGATCTTTTCTGAGCGGGAAGTGTTCTGATAACCAAACCCTGAACAATTCTTTAACTTCATGTGGAAGTCGCAACATGACATAACCGGCAGTCTCTGCACCCGCCTCTGCGCAAAATTCTATTATTTTCTCCATCTCTGCATCATTAATCATGGGAATCACAGGGGCGAACATCAATCCGACCGGGATACCCGCAGAACTCAGTTTTTCTATAGTTTGAAGTCTTCGAAATGGTGCACTGGCACGAGGTTCGAGGCTACTAGTCAACTGAGGATCAAGACTGGTGACTGAAACAAAAACCTGGACTAGTTCCTTTTCAGCCAGGCTTGAGAGAATATCAATATCCCTCAACACCAAATGTGACTTGGTAACGATAGTAAGCGGGTGTTTATGCTCCAGAAGCATTTCTAATATGCCCCTGGTGATGCGCTGCTTTCTCTCTATGGGCTGATAAGGATCAGTATTTGTCCCCATTGCGATTGGTTTACAGATATAGGAACTGGCAGCTATTTCCTGTTCCAGTAATTCAACAGCATTATGCTTTACAAATATTCTGGTTTCGAAGTCGAGCCCGGGAGAAAGATCGAGGTAGGCATGGCTGGGTCTTGCATAGCAGTAATTACAACCATGCTCACAGCCGCGATAAGGATTGATTGACAGCTCAAAAGGAATATCGGGAGAATTGTTTTTCGAAATAATAGAACGAGCGCTTTCCATCGAGTAGCTGGTATTGACAGCAGAAATTTCTTCGCCCCTACCCCAGTCGTCCTCAAATGCCTGTCGTTTATACTCAAGATAGCGCCCATCCGGGCTTTCTGTTGTGCCACGACCTCTTACCTTTCTCGTAGATCCTGTCATGAGATTATCTCTGCCTTGAACGACTGTTGCGCATGGAAAGCATTTTATACATGCATAAGCACCTTGCTTGAGTCTATAATATTATACAGCCTGAATTAGTGCCAAAGCTCATATAAAAATGCTACCTCCTATCGTCAGCGAAGTTCTACCTTTATTACTTTTATTGGCCATACTGTGGCTCTTATCACGACTCAATGATAAATCAGGAGATAATCAGGAAATTATTCGACTTCAGTTACGTCTGGACGAGTACAGCAAAAGATTCGACAAGCTGGACGATAAACTTAATGAACTAAGATTAGAGCAGCAGGAGGCGATTTCTCAATTACGAGAGAGACTGGTTACGGCTTTTTCTGAATTCAGGGAAGAGTTAAGAAAAATACTCTCAGAACACAATACCAGTTTTGAACAACGCCAGGCCGAAGCAGTCAAAACACTACTTGAATCACTGCAAACCGGCATGACCAATATTCAGAAGCAGGTAGGAGAACACCTGACTAGAAACAGTGATGAAATTGGTAAGAAAATGGAAGGCCTGACTCAAAAAACCGATCACCGTTTGCAGGAAATCAGCGGACAGGTTGAAAAACGACTGACTGAGGGCTTCGAAAAAACGACCGCTACCTTTGGTGATATTCTGAAACGTCTCGCCCTGATTGATGAAGCCCAGAAAAAAATTACCGAGCTGTCAACTAACGTAGTCAACTTACAGGAAATTCTCGCTGACAAAAGCTCTCGTGGCGCCTTTGGCGAAGTACAACTGCACACTCTTGTACGTAATGTGCTGGCGGATGCGAATTATCAGCTTCAATACACTTTCCCAAATGGCAAGATAGCCGACTGTGTCCTGTTTCTTCCTGAGCCGACCGGTATGGTGGCGATTGATTCAAAGTTCCCACTGGAAGCCTATCGGCGAATGACCGATATTGATGCGAACGAATTTGACCGTAAAGCAGCGGAACGACAGTTCAAACAGGATATTCAGAAACACATCAAGGATATCTCTGAAAAGTATATTCTACCCGGTACAACATCGGATGGTGCTGTCATGTTCATACCCGCAGAAGCGGTATTCGCAGAAATTCAGGCTCATCATTCAGATCTGGTCGATAAAGCGCACGCCGCACGAGTCTGGATGGTGTCACCAACAACACTTTGGGCAACCCTAAACACAGCTCGTGCCGTTTTGAAAGATGCCGCAACCAGAGAACAAGTGCACATTATCCAGGAACACCTCGGTTATTTATCCAAAGATTTCGATCGTTTTCAGATAAGAATGGATAATCTGGCCAAGCATATCAAGCAAGCCAATTCAGATGTTGAAGAAGTGAATAAGTCGGCAAAAAAAATCAGTTCTCGTTTTGAAAAAATCGAACGCGTGGAAATTGAAAATGATAAGCCAGCGAAAGTCACTGCGATATCAATAGACGATAGCAGAGAAATGCCATAGTATTCCGCTGTATTTTCCCTGTAGATCAAATGCCAAGGGAACAAAATCAACTCATTTGATAAAAGCTTTACCCCTGATGCTCAAGGCAATAATTTTCGACATGGATGGCACCCTTGCTGACACGGAAGGTATACATCGTCTGGCCTTTAACCAGGCTTTTTCCGAATTTGAGCTTGACTGGTTCTGGTCAGTTGAAGAATACAAACAGCAGTTATCTGTATCCGGTGGTAAAGAACGAATCCGTCTGAACCTTGAGCAACTTCAGACCAGCGTCATGAACACTGATGAAATCTGGCAATTAACTCTGGCAGTTCATAAACGAAAGTCAGATATTTATCGTGACATGCTGGTGGCTGGTGATATTCAGTTGCGTCGAGGTGTAAAACGCCTGCTTGACGATGCGATGAAAAACGATATTACCCTGGCCATCGCAACCAGCTCCTGTTTTAGTAACGTCAAAACTTTACTTCAAAACGCACTTGGCGAAGATGCGCTTGAGCTGTTTTCTGTGATCGTTACCAGTGATCTGGTCACTGAAAAGAAACCCTCACCCGCTGTATATGACTTTGCTTTGAGAGAACTCGGTCTTCCCGCAGAAAACTGTATTGCCCTTGAAGATACTTCGAACGGCAATCGGGCTGCGCTCGCTGCTAATTTAAAGACTATTATTACAACTCACATTTACACCAACGATGATGATTTTAGCGGTGCATCTCTCGTACTGGGACATCTTGGCGATCAGAACGCACCTTTCACGGTAAAAGCCGGAAACGCATACGATAAAGACCTCGTTGATGTCGAACTACTTAGATTGATTTGTAGTTAAATCTTCACTGTTGCTAAAACATAGTTCTCTGTGGCTTAATTAGTCCATTATGACTCTTACTGAATTACGTTACATCGTTGCTGTCTCCCGCGAGTTACATTTTGGTCGAGCTGCTGCTTCGTGTTTTGTCAGCCAACCGACTCTAAGCGTTGCAATAAAGAAGCTCGAAGAGGAGCTGGGTGTTGCCATCTTTGAACGCCACCAGCATGATGTGACTGTCACTCCTCTGGGTCAGCGGATTATTGAACAGGCTCAGCACACTTTGGAACAATCGACGGTTATAAAACAGATAGCTGAAGAAGGGAAAGACCAGCTGAAAGGAACCTTGCGAGTCGGCGCAATATACACAACAGGTCCCTATCTTTTACCAAAAATCATTCCCTTGCTAAATGCCAAAGCCCCGGAACTGACGCTGATTCTGGAGGAAGACTTCACTCACAAACTTTCGGAAAAACTAAAAAGTGGCGAGCTTGATATCATCATAATTTCGACACCGTTTCAGATGTCAGGTATTACCACAAGCGTTGTCTATATAGAACCATTGATGGTTGCACTACCTCAGGATCACCCACTGGCGAAGAAAAAAAGTATCAAGGCTGATGATTTGATTGAAGAGACCTTATTGCTTCTCCGGAGCGGAAATTGTTTTAGAGATCAAGTCATGGAAGCCTGTCCGGCCTGCAAAAGCGAAACCTTTTCAAGAAACACAATACAGAAAACACTTGAAGGCAGTTCCATTGAAACGATAAGACAAATGGTTGCTGCCGGTTCAGGCGTAACCGTCCTGCCAAGCACTTCAATAATTGATGAACAGGGCGTAAACAGCCTGCTTTCCTTCAGACCATTTACCCGACCTGTGCCCGAAAGAGAAATTGCTATCGCTTATCGCAATAGTTATCCGCGAAAAAAACTGATCAACCTGCTGCGCGAGGTAATTGTCGATTGTAATCTGCCAAACGTAAAAACTGCCTGACATGCAGGCAGTTTTGGCCGAGCAGGTTCTACGTTCTTTATTTGATTACCAGAAAAGCCGCTGAACGTCCCCGCACGATTCTGAGCAACAATGAATTTTTCTCGCCATCCACGGCTTTAAGAAACGATGACAGGTTCTTTACCGGTTTACGGTTGACCGAGGTAATTATATCGCCCTGACGCATGCCGCTGTTCCACGCATGGCTCGCTCGCTCTATATCAACGACGACGACGCCTTCAAGCCTGCCGAAATACGGGCTGTCTTCATCGATATCGCCTATAGAAACGCCCTTAAGTCTGGGATTAATAGCGGCAGGATTCTTCGCCACTTCAGCTCTTGGCGCAATGTACGCAGTTAATTTTTTACGTTTGCCCTCGCGTAGTATTTCGAATACCACTTTCTCACCGACTGGTAATAAACCGATATGTAGACGTACATCGGCTGCCTTTTTCACCTGCTTTTTATTAACTGAAGTTATTACGTCACCTGGCTTGAGCCCGGCATCATCTGCCGGAGAGTCGGGCATGACGCTATTGATAATCGCACCTCTTTTATCTTTAATACCAAATGCTTCGGCCAGATCCGGGTTCAGATCCTGCGCCTGAATACCGATGAAGCCTCTGTTGACTTCTCCCTTATCCAGTAACTGCTCAGTAATCTGCAGAGCAAGGTTGATTGGGATGGCAAAACCAATACCGATGTTTCCACCACTTTGCGAAAATATCGCGGTATTGATTCCTACCAGTTCACCTTTTAAATTAACCAGAGCACCTCCGGAATTACCGGGGTTTATGGAAGCATCAGTCTGAATAAAATCCTCATAGCCCTCGATACCCAGACCACTTCTGCTCAGGGCACTGACGATGCCCGAGGTTACTGTCTGTCCAAGTCCAAAGGGGTTACCAATTGCTACGACAAAATCGCCAACTCTCAAGGCGTCTGAGTCTGTCGGTTTGAGGGCGGTAAGATTTTCTGTAGGAATTTTGATAACGGCAACGTCAGTCTCCGGATCTGTGCCCAAAACTTCTGCTTTTAATTGTCGTCCATCGCGCATGGTCACCGTAATCTCTACAGCATTGGCGATCACATGACTATTTGTCAGTACCAGACCACGTTCAGCGTCAACAATCACTCCCGATCCCAAACTTTGCGTTTTGCGCTCCTGCGGCCGCTGCTGCTCTGGAATATTGAAAAAGCGCCTGAAAAAAGGATCATTGAACAGCGGATTCTGTTTCAATTGCACTCGCCCTTCTGTCGCAATATTAACAACAGCCGGGGTAACATTTTCCAGCATCGGGGCCAGACTGGGTAATGGTTCATCTTCCACCGCCATTGGTAGCGCAGCGTAAGCCAGATAAGAACTAAATAGCATTATTATCGAGCCAAAGAGTGCATTCAGTCGCTTTATATTCATTTGCGGGTCATTTCCTTGTTATTCGTTTTTTTTATCAGTTAGAGTTTTTTAGAAAGGTAAAAAGCCAAAAGTTCAGTTTTGAAAACCACAGCGCGCCCAATAAAAAGGGCGGAGTTTACCCGCCCTAATAAATGTATAACTAAAAATCAGCTGTTTATTGCAATTCGCCTGGGCTGAACTTTCTCGTGTTTCGGCAGAACGATTTTCAATACCCCGTCCTTGCTGTTGGCCTCGATTTTTTCCGCATTTGCGGTATCTGGCAAACTGAAACGCCGGTAGAAACTTCCAGTACTTCTTTCCACTCGTCTGAAGCCCTTGCCTTCATCCACGACCTCCTTGCTTCGTGTTCCCTTGATACTGAGAACACCATTTTCCATCGTGACGTCGATCTCCTGCGGGTTAACGCCAGGTATATCCGCATAGATAGTAAACTGGTTCTCGTCTTCTGTTATATCGACAGAAGGACGCCATTGACTGACCGCCACGTTGGATTGATCATCATTAAGTTCGTCGCTAGCAAGCGGGTCCAGCCAGCCCAGGCGATTTAGTTCATTCTGAAACCGGTTTATCAGGCCATAAGGCTCATATCTGACTACTGACATATTACACCTCCAATTCAAATTGTTTATTCATGTCAAGGGATATGGGGCTGGCAAAATATTTTTCAATGGAATTTGCTTTTTTTTTCAAATATCGGACAATCGGGAAATGGCCGAACAAAATTATTTTTCGAAGATATTTGGTGATTCTCCGGTCACTCCTCTACAGAACCACATCAACAAGGTAGTTTCCTGTGTCGAGACCCTGCCTGCCTATTTCGATGCCGTTTTCTCTGAAAATTGGGAACAGGCAAGTGTGATACAGGATGAATTAGTAAATTTCGAGCACGAAGCAGACAACATAAAGAACGAAATCAGGATGCATTTGCCATCGGGTCTGTTTATGCCGGTCGATCGACGCGATGTTCTTGAAGTACTTGACCTTCAGGACAGTCTCGCCAATCGCGCAAAAGACATCTCCGGCCTGATTCTTGGCCGTAAAATGGCTTTTCCGATTGAGCTGCACGACACCTATCGAAAATTTCTGGACCGCTGCATTGACGCTACCAAAAAAGCACAAGTCGCTATAAATGAACTTGATGAACTGGTGGTAACCGGATTTCGCGGAGATGAGGCAACACGGGTGAAGGCGATGATTGAAGAACTCCATGTTATCGAAGACGACACCGACAAGATTCAGATCAGTATCCGCGCTCAGCTTTACAAACTGGAAGCCGAACTGCCGCCGGTCGATGTAATGTTCATATACGAAATCATTAAGTGGACAGGAGATCTGGCCGACACCGCCCAGAGCACAGGTAATCGCCTGCAATTGATGCTGGCAAAATAAAAATAATAAACAATGGAAAATACGACCTTACTGCTGACTCTGGCAGCAACCTTTGGTTTGTTTATGGCCTGGGGAATTGGCGCTAATGATGTCGCTAATGCGATGGCGACCTCTGTCGGATCGAAGGCCATTAAACTCAGAACTGCTGTTATCATTGCTGCTATCTTTGAGTTTGCCGGCGCCTATCTGGCCGGCGGTGAAGTAACCTCAACAATTCGTAAAGGCATGGTCGATGCCAGTTTGCTTAGTGGTACGCCGGAGTTACTGGTTTACGGTATGTTATCTGCGTTACTCGCAGCCGGTGTCTGGTTGTTAATCGCTACCCGCTTTGGTCTGCCTGTCTCAACAACACATTCCATTGTCGGCGCCATTGTTGGTTTCGCCGCGGTTGGAATTGGCATAGAAGCGGTAAAATGGGACAAGGTCACTTCTATTGTTTTCAGCTGGGTAGTATCACCGGTTCTGGCAGGTACTCTCTCCTTTTTGTTATTCAAAAGCGTTCAGGTCCTGATACTGAATACTGAGAATCCCTTTAAATACGCAAAACGCTATGTCCCGGTTTATATTTTTTTAACGGGATTCGTCATCTCGCTGGTGACAGTATTTAAAGGCCTCAAGCATGTCGGTCTGGAAATGTCCAAAGCTGACTGTTACCTCATAGCGTTCGCTGTAGGTACCGTTATCGCGCTTATAGGAACAGTACTAATAAGCCGGATTAAAATTGACACTTCACTCGATAAAGAATTTCATTATCGTAACGTTGAACGTGTGTTCGCTGTGCTGATGTTGTTCACTGCCTGCGCAATGGCTTTCGCGCATGGCTCAAACGATGTCGCCAATGCTGTTGGACCGGTGGCGGCGGTAGTCGGCGTGATCAACAGTGGCGGGGTAATTGGTCAGAAAATGGCTCTGCCATCCTGGGTTCTATTACTCGGTGGTATGGGTATTGTTGCCGGATTAATGACTTATGGGCACAAAGTAATTGCCACCGTCGGGCAACGTATTACCGAACTCACTCCTAGCCGGGGATTCTGTTGTGAAATGGCAGCGGCCTCAACAGTGGTTCTGGCATCTGGTACCGGCCTGCCAATATCAACGACGCATACCCTCGTTGGTGCGGTGCTCGGTGTGGGTTTTGCCAGAGGGATATCCGCGCTCAATCTACGGGTTGTTGGCACAATATTGATGTCCTGGATTATTACCCTGCCAATCGGCGCCATTCTGGCGATAATATTTTTCTTTATATTTAAAGCTGTCCTCTAGCGCTTTACCGAATCAATCAAAGCTCATACCAGCGTTTTCAGGAACTAATTCAAATCCAGTAAGCTGTTGTCGTCATCACTTTAGAACACAGTGACATTATCTTTTTTATCTGTGCCGGCAATTCGGCAGCACCGGAATCAAGTGCGCTTTGCGCATGTTCTGCTTCATCCACTTGCATCTGCTCCAGAATAGCCCGGCTTCTGGTATCGGCGGCAGGTAACTTATCCAGATGCTTCTGAAGATGGCTCTCAACCTGGTTCTCTGTCTCAGCAATAAAACCAAGACTCCATTTGTCTCCGCTCAGACCGGCCAGTGCGCCGATACTGAACGAACCCAGATACCAGATGGGATTAAGGTGGCTGGTATAGGAGTGCAATTCATCCAGCCTTGTCTTGCACCAGCTCAAATGATCGAGTTCCTCATCGGCAGCGTGCTGCATAAGCGCCTTAACACGACTTGAACGGGCGGTCAGAGCCTGTCCCTGATACAGAGCCTGGGCCGACACTTCACCGGCATGATTTATTCGCATAAAGCCCTGTGAGACCCTTATTTCCGTCTCATTCATGCCGGATGAGTCACTTTCAGCGGCGGGATTTGCCCTGTTTGGCCTGCTCCGACTGGGAAACAGCGCAGCCAGCGATTTATCGAATTCAATGATAATCTGGTCCAGCTTGTCATAACGTCTGTCGGTCATTCCGCTGATTTTACTCGAAATTGCACTAATTGGCTGAAAATATGGGTAATATTCGCTGTTTGGGCGCATGCAAATATTGACACTGCAGAGGGCAATCCGTACCATTGCCCCTCTTTTTTTACCGGCAGTCAGAACAGATACCAATGAAGACTTTTAGCGCCACTCCTGCGGACATTAAACGCGACTGGTTCCTGGTCGATGCCAAGGGCAAAACCCTGGGCCGATTAGCGACCGAAATAGCCAGCCGTCTGCGCGGAAAACACAAACCTGAATATACACCACATATGGACACCGGCGATTATATTGTGGTTATCAATGCACAAGAGATTCGAGTCTCAGGTAACAAAACGACAGATAAAATCTATCATCATCATACCGGATATCCGGGTGGTCTTAAGTCAATAAGCTTCGATAAGCTGCGCGACAAAAAGCCGGAAATGATTATTGAGAAAGCGGTCAAGGGTATGCTGCCTAAAGGCCCTCTCGGTCGTGATATGTTCCGTAAACTGCGTGTTTATGCTGGTGCCGAACATGCCCACACTGCCCAACAACCAACGCCTCTGGAAATATAAATAATGGCCGAACAAATTTATTACAGCACCGGACGCCGCAAAAGCTCCACAGCCCGCGTTTTCCTGAAAAAGGGCAAAGGCGACATCACAATTAATGCCCGAACCATGGATCAATATTTTGGTCGTGAAACCGGCAGAATGATCGTTCGCCAGCCACTGGAAACAGTTGATATGGCCAGTAATTTCGACATCAACATTACCGTGTCCGGTGGTGGAATATCAGGTCAGGCCGGCGCCATCAGACATGGCATCACTCGTGCCCTGATTGAATACGATGAAACACTTCGTAAAGTACTACGTCAAGCTGGTTTCGTCACAAGAGACGCCAGAGAAGTTGAACGTAAAAAGATTGGCTTGCATAAAGCCCGTAAACGTCCTCAGTTCAGCAAGCGTTAGAATCAGCCTGTATTATCTGTTATCTGCATCGCAGCCAAGGGCTGCGATGCAGCTTTAGTTTCCAGTCCTCTTTTCGCGTTACAATTTGACCCATTACTGGGGGTTCGTCTAATGGTAGGACTGCGGACTCTGACAGAAATGTCTTATAATTTTTTCGTTGTTTTTCAGTTCTTTATAACATCTCTACATAAGTGTGCAGAGAAGTGTGTGATATAATATTCCAATAAATCAGACACTTACATGTCTATTTATACCCCATTAATTTTGGAGAATAGATATCATGACTAAACGCATTGCACTCTACACTCGCGTATCTACAGCGCACCAGAATGACTCTATGCAGCTTGACGAGCTTCGTTCACTCTGTGAACGGTCAAACTGGCAAATCGTTTCTGAGTATCGTGAGAAAATCTCAGGTACAAAATCGGTTGATGAAAGAGCTGCACTTAAATCTTTGCTTGATGATGCTCGAAAACGAAGATTCGACAAAGTTGTTGTCTGGAGCGTTGATCGTCTCGGACGGTCAATGGTGCATCTGACTTCAGTGCTTCAAGAGCTTCACGACTTGAATATCAATATTTATGCATACAAACAGGCACTGGACACAGAAACTCACATGGGACGCATGTTCTGGCAGATCATGGGCATCTTCGCAGAGATGGAGAACAATCTGCGCAAAGAACGACAGATGGCAGGTATTCGCAAAGCTCAGGAACGGGGTGTGAAGTTTGGGCGCCCTTCAAAGATAAATGGGGCGGTATCACAGTCAGTAAAGCTATTACGTGAGCGTGGTATGTCTATACGGAAAATTGCGCGGCAATTGGAGATTGGAGTAGGTAGCGTATATAAGATTCTGGAGGCAGCTTAATCGTTTAAGTATATTAATCAGAACTTTTGTCCTACAATTTTAACCATGGAAGAAATCAAAGTTCATTTGACGGAAGAGGAGTTTCAGAGATTAAATGAACTCTTTCCTCCTTCAGAAAAGAGTGCCACAGTTGGTCGCAGAGCAGTAGAAATAGTCAAATATCATTTTCTCTCAATTAATTCTGATTATAAATTTAGTAAAGCTTCAAAAGGCGCTGATCTGAAAGTTGTCTGTGGTGATTTTGATTTCGAAATTGAAATAAAGGGAACGACGAAAGCCGATATAGCATGGTCACAACTAAAAGTTTCCAGTCAGACATCTCACGATAGATTATTTCAAGGTCTTCCTCTTTACAGAGTGATATCTGCCAACAATATACACCCCACAATTTTCGTTCTTAAACACGACGATGACTTTATCCTATCTCCAGAGACTAGATGGAAGATTCAAAGAAAGAATTAGCTACAATTATGCACCCGTCATTAAACGCTAAATTTACCCCACCTAAACCGTTAAACCCTAAGCGTACAATGAAACGTGATGAGCTTTGTTGGTGTGAATCTGGGAAAAAATGGAATAAATGTCACAAGGACAGACATTTACAAAAGCCAGAGAGGATTGAAAAAATAATTAATCAGATGCTCAAAAAAGGACGGCAAGGAGTTTGTCTACATCCAAATGCTTCTGTCAGTGAATGTAGTTCCAAGATCATAAAAGCTCACACAGTACAAAAGGGAGGCGGATTAAGTGTAATAGCAGAAAATGGTCATGTAATTTCTATTAAGAAAGGCTTAAAAAATATACACAAAAATAATGGAGCGGTTGTTCCTGATGAGATAGGAATAAATGATGCTTCTACTTTCATGGGTTTTTGCGGGAAGCATGATAACGAACTATTTGAACCAGTTGAGCAACAATTATTTCAATTAAATGAGAGAGCAGCTTTTCTTTTATCTTTTCGAGCAATTTCATATGAATACTTCACGAAACAAGAAGCATTGAAAACATTTGATATACAGCGCGGTGCGGATAAAGGATTGGACTATGAAATGCAACAAAATATTCAAAACCATATTCATATTTATAAAACTGGCTTAGAAATCGGGATGGAGGATTTGAAACAATGGAAACAACTTTACGACCAAAGGTTTATTTCACAAGATTTTATATCAATGCCACATTATGCGATCAAATTTGATGAAGTATTACCATTTGTTTGTTGTGGTACATTTCACCCCGAAGTCGATTTTAATGGAAAACAGGTGCAAATAATTACGCGGGGGTCAGCGAAAAGGGAACACGTATCTATTAGTATGTCAGTAATGCAGAATAAAACATTTGTATCGTTTGGCTGGGATGGAGAACTTCAAGGTCCAGCAGAACAATTCGTGTCTTCTTTTAAGGAACTTTCATCATCTGATAAAGCAAATGCCCTGCTTCATCTGGTTGTTGAACAGCTAGAAAATACATATTTTAATATTACCTGGTGGAAAGGCATTAGCGCTCCTGACCGTGCATCTCTTATTGCTCGTATCGAAAACGGAACAGGAACTAGCCAAAAGCGCTCTATAAGCACTTATAAAAACATATATAAAATATTAGAGCCCGTGTCTATATCGACCGAACTTGGTTCTATATAGTAAAACAACTACTTTTTTTAAAAGCAGAATACCCACTTCAACCTCCACTGAAACGAAAATAGTAAATCTCACCTTTTCTATATTTCAAGTCAGTACCAATGATATGCATCTCGCCACGTTGCTTGTAAGTAAGATAAGCACGAATGTTCTCATACGATTTTACTGGGACACTCATTCTGAACATAAGCACATTTTTAGATATGTCATCGTATTGCTGTTTTACCATTGCAATATCGCCAATAGTCTCAGTATCTTCTCTAATGTTCATCCTGTTATCCCAGTATTCCGCAGGGTGAAGAACAATCTGTGATTCTTGCCCCGTTTTTAGTTTTTTAGAATCTGAGTCAATGATTTCACCCTCAATGACCATATAAATCTTTTCTTCAAATTGTTGCATATCAAATATATTGATATAGGCATAGTCATTGAACGATACGTTCACGTACCAGTCTTGTACTTCTATGGTATATGAGCGCTGTTTATCTCGATTATAGTGTTTCCGGCGAGGCAATTTGATTATTGTTTCTGTATTCGACGAATAATAACGCCAGCAATTTTCTTTACATTTTTCACTTTTTTGTTTGATTCATGTCGTACCATGATGAAACCCTAAGCAGAGCAAGCGTAGCAGCCAAAGCAGCAAGCAAGGCATAAATGAAAATGAAATATGAAAACCCATAACCCACTAAGCAAACAAGTCTGAAATACTCTCCAAAAAATGATACGAATGTATTACTTGGTTCAGGTGTAAAATAATAAGCTTTAGCTATAAGACCCAGTATTACTGATAATATTTGAAGGACAATGAAATGAACGAAGGCAGCGTTAACTGCCATATATGGCGAAGGTTTATTGTCTTCACCTTCACCACTAATTAGTTTTCTAAAGTTATCATCGCCAATAGCCATCCACATTGCATACCCACCAAGTGAAAAACCAAGCAAATTGGGCATAATGGAAAGAACATCGTCCCACCAATATGGGGTTGACCAATGGGGATACAATATTGCAGTTAAAATAAGAGACGCCCAAAGATACTGACTCTTAACTAATGCAGAGAATCCTCCATATGCACGCCAGTATCTCTTAACAATATTTTGACTCATTTTTTAAACAGCTTGACCAAAGTATCTTTCATTGATGAGGCAATTCTTGAGAATACATTAAAAGTTAAATCAACATCTGGATCGTAATACTCAATTATCTTGAGTGGGTGATTAACTGTTGAAAATTCAACTGGTCTAAAACTTTCATCTTTTCCTTTAACGTAGAAGCTACCATTTTTTGCAGAAACATAGGCCATAGTGCTTAGGTCATTATCCATCTCTATTGATTGCCCATGAACTGCTTTATATTTCTGCTCATACAATTCAACATTCTGGGCACGCATTCTTTCTAAGACCTGCCTCTCAGCATCCGCATGATCATCTGGGTTTGGTCTTTTGACGGTCAATTCGATACGTTCTTTATGCCGTAATTTTAACGCTTTAGATAAAGCATCTACTTCCGGAATATGCGTGACATCAACTCTTCCATATTCCTCAGCTATATGGGGATCATTCAATAAGCGATCAAAAAAACGCTCTGCACTACGAGGACCAATCGAACTTCCATCATAGTATCCCTCATAAAACAGAAGATGTTGTTGTGGGTAAAATATATATGAAAATCGAGATGAATTGGGCTTCAAGTTTTCAGGGATGCGTACTCTTCCTACTTCATCTTCGCTAGCAAAATCGTTTGTAGTTGTATTGAACCACTGACTGTTTTTATCGATATCTGTATATCTAAATATATCGCCAGTAATTGGGCCAGGTTCTTTTTGATCACGCTCAAGCTTGAACATTCCTGTAAGAAGTCCAAATTGATCGCCCGTAATATTTACTGGGTTTTTTAACTTGTATACTCACAGAAATAGTTCCAGATATTTCTGTGGTGAATGTGGCTGGATTGTAATATTCACAGCTCCAACGACTAGCTTTTTCTCTCTGGCCATATCAGTTCCTTAGATTAAATGGATTATGATGGGAAAGTGATACTCGTTTAATGGGACAAAATGAGAACGTGACTGAAAAAAACAATGAGGTATCACAGACGCCTGCTCCCTTTTTCTGTGCATCCGCAGATTTTCATAACCCCTTCACTAGCCAAAGTTTGTGCGAAATTTTTCGTTACAGAAATAATGGCTGCTTTTGATGCCGCATAGTGGGCACCTGCCATCATGCTAGCCTGTTGACCCGATATGGAAGACAAATTAATGATCCATCCCTAGCCTCGCTCTCGCATATGCCTACCTGCAATCTGACAACCGAAGAACACACGTCGCAGGTTAGTATTAAGCACCGTATCCTACTCTTCTGGGTTAATATCCCAGATTGCCTGTATGACTGTGATTCCTGCATTATTTACCAGAATATCTATGCCTCCCATCTTATTTATTGATTCAGAGAATACTTTTTTCGAAAGCATTGATATCACTAACATCTAACTGTAACGGGAGTACCGATTTATTATCTTTATCCAAAGCTGCTGCTGTGTTATTCACAGTTTCACTAATATCTGTCAATACCACTCGTGCTCCCGCATAGTACATAGCCTGAGCAATCGCTGTCCCTAAACCCTGCGCGGCATCGGTAATAAGTGCTGTTTTACCTTTTAGTTCTGTCGCCATGATCGGCAATCTCCTTTGTATAACCACATGTCATTCAATTAGAAATAAAGTAATTTATAGCATTTGATGCTATTTAATAATCATCAAGTTCAAACTTTAGTAGTATTTTTTTCAATATTGATTTTAGAGTTCCACTAATGACAACGAGTCGGTTGGTATGATTGCCCTTGCAGGGCACCACTCCGAGGAATGTGCACTATAAGAAACTAGAGTTTCGTAATTCCCCCAAAAAAAAGCCCTCATATGGAGGGCTTTAAAAAACAGTTTAAGTCGTTCAGTTAAAAACGATAAGCTGCTTCTATGCCATAAGTGCGCGGAGCACCTAGTACACAGCGCTGCATACCGCCACCTGTGGCAGGATCAACCAGACCGAGCGTTGTGCCTATAGGCTGGTTGAAAATGGTCTGGCAGTACTCTTCGTCGCCGACATTTCGCACGAAGCCGGACAGTTCCCATTTATCATCTTCTGCTCGAATACCGCCGCGGAGATTAAAAACCTCATAGCTGGACTGAACTGATTGCGGATTCTGGTTTGTTTCCGCACCAATGTTCTGCGCTCCGGTATGTTGAAATTCACCACGCAGAAACCAACCAAGGTCCATATTCGGTAATGCGTCTGACCACTCGGCAACCATCGATACCTGCCACTTAGGTGAAAAGTGATTGCGCTGACCAGTCAGATCGCGTGGTGGAACGGTCATTGGTGCCATGCCCATGCTCAGTAACGTACTGTTGGCGGCCTGAGTTGCAGCGACTACCGCTGGCAGGTTGGTGGCATTAGTAAATGTATCAAAATCCGAATCCAGATAGCTCAATCCAAAGAGCATGAACAGTTGATCCATCGGTTGTGCCTGAATATCGATTTCAACTCCCTGCTGGGTCAATTCACCGGCGTTTTGCACCAGAAAGTTTACACCGTCAAACTGTCTGTCCTGAAAGCTGGAAATTTCGGTGTGAAAATAGGTGATGTTAGCTCTGACACGATTATCCAAGAGCGTGCTCTTTAAGCCAAATTCGAAATTATCAACTTCTTCTGAATCGAATACTCTCTGCGCACCCGTCGCAAGACCAATTGAATTAAAACCATCTGAGTTGAAGCCACCGGACTTAAAGCCTGTGGAATAACTTCCGAATACCATCATATCGTCATTGAGGTCATAGCTGGCATTCACCATCCAGGTAATCTTGTTCTCTTCAAAATTCAAATCAGGTTGATTCTCCGGTGCGCGTAAATCCAGCCCGAATGGGTTGGTGGGCGATGCCGGTGCGACGATGGGGTTAGGTGTCAGGCTGACGAAGCTGCCCTTTTTGTCGTCACGTGTGTAGCGCAGTCCACCGGTTAGGCGTAACTCGTCACTGACATTAAAAGTCACCTGACCAAACAAGGCGATACTCTCAACGTCCTGGCCAAATTCGGTATCCACTGCTGCCGTTTGTGGTCCCGCTGCACAAAATCCTGAGGCGGCGGGGCCGAGAGCACCTGCGAATGCTGTTGGAGGAACAGCGGCGAACAAGGCAGCACCTGTGCCAGCGGGAAAACCTGCCGGTCCAAGTATTGCTGCGTCCAGGGTCGCTCCATCAGGAACGGCACCGGTGACAATTGCCTGAGCGACTGTTGTTGCGAGTGCCACGTTTCCGCCGAGTGCCGCTGCGAAACCGGGAACAAGAGCCGGAATCGCGCCCTGTGCAACCCTGCCCTGTACCAGATTGTTTACTGCCGGACCACAGAACTGTGCACCCAGATCGAAATTCTGATCAATGTTGTATTCTTCTTCGTAATAGTAAACACCGGCAACGTATTCAAAGCGTTCACCAATCGGTGAAATGATTTGTAGTTCCTGTGAAAAAGATTCCACTTCATAAGTAGTAACACGGTTGAATAAATCGGCTGGCAAACGCAACGCCGTTTCAAAGGTGTCATTGTTCCAGTCTCTGTAAGCGGTGATCGAGCGAATGGTGAATTCACCGACTGCCCAGTTTATATCACCGGAAATACCCCACTGTTCATCATCGGCCGTATCACGATGATCCTGATTCACTGTGTAATCCGTGCCATTTGTCAGTTCAGGTGTCGGGCCTGTCGGTGCGAAAGGTCCGGTTGGCGAGAGAATGGAACTGATGGTTGGTCCGTATGTTGGTAAAACTGTGTCGCTGATTACTTCAACGATGGGACCTTCGTTTTTCACTTCGGAATAGTCAAGACTCAGAGTAATATCCAGATCGTCGGTTGGCGTAAAATATAATTTTCCGCGCACCGTGGCATCTTCCCAGTCTCCGAATTCCGAACTGTTTCCGGCTCCGGTGAATGTGTTGTTACCAAAACCATCCCGATCGGAATATTGAAAAGAGAGTCGACCACCAACTGTGTCCGTCATCGGACCACTGACATTACCGGAAATACGCATTGCATCATAATTGCCATAGCTGGCGCGAATCTGTCCTTCAAACTCGTCTGAGGGTTTGGCTGTACGAATATTCAAAGCTCCCATCGAAGCATTCCGGCCAAACAGTGTGCCTTGTGGACCGCGCAGAACTTCGACTGCTTCAAGGTCAGTGAGACTTCCGACGACTGAGGAAGGTCTCGGGTAATAAACACCATCGATGAAAACGGCAACGCTGGGTTCGATAGCGCTGTTGCCAACTGAACCGACACCGCGAATAATAATTCTGTTGTTAGCCACCTGACTGGATTGAGTCAGACTTAAATTAGGCGTGTAGGCACCCAGCTCCTGTATGGTATTGACTCCGGAATCTTCCATAAAGGCGCCGGAAAATGCGGAAATGGAAATGGGTACATCCTGAATGTCCTCGCTACGTTTTTGCGCCGTAACCACAACTTCTTCAATTTGCGCCTGAATGGGTATTGAAAAAAGAAACCCTGTGATAAGCAGTAAGGACGATGCGATGCCCGCACCAGATTGTTGTAATTTGTTCATTTATGATCCCCTCGATTCAGGAAAATCTCGATATGAGCTTGCTTCCTATTCACAAATACATGGCTAAAGTATACATAAACTGGAAACTTATTGTGAGGATCTTAAGCAGTCTCTGGCCTTAAGAATTTTGTATGATTTTTACAAAAGCCGAAGTAAGTAAGAGGCTCGACGGATTTGTCTCACTACTAATAGCGGATTCTGGGGAAACTGCTCAGTCTGCTGTAATACCTTGTTTTTTATAGATTAATGAGAATTAATCTATCTCTGAGCAGGCGTTAAGCTGCTTTTCTATCAACTGGGAGAGTCGATGTCTGTTTAATCGAGGTATCCAGTCTTTGGCCATTACTATGAATTTGCCTCGAAATATCAATGAATCGCTCAATTAGGCTAACCAGTATGCGAAATACACTGGCGACTAGCCAGCATAGAGCCATCAGCACCATCAATTTGAAAAAGAAGACCATTTCAACAATCACCACTAATCTGGTCGTCAGGCATTAACAATCCTGTCATCCACAAGCGACAGAAGAAATTATCGCGATGCCAGACTGCGCTGTCTGTTCTGCTCAACATGAGGGAATGGTGACTCGAATCCTAACTTCAACTGCGGATGGGAAACTTCTTTTTTTCCAGTACCTTGGCCCACTTTTTTGAGATGCTTAACCCAGGCATCACTTTGCAGGTTGGTAATATAGACTCGCGTATTCTTCATTTTACTAAGCCCTGTATTTAAGTTTCAGGGTGAATAACGCAGGTTTTGTGCCAGCAACCCGGCGGTCTGTTTTTTTATCTCAGAATTGTGAAGTAGTCGCCATACTACCGAACTACTTCTCGACATCCTTATTTAGTGCTTTTATGTCAGACTCGTTCAGATTCCAGAATTCGCCGGGGTGCTTCGAACGGGGAAGTATGTAAGAGCCAAAGCGAACTCTCATGAGTCGACTGACTTTCACTCCCTGAGATTCCCAGAGCCTGCGAACTTCGCGATTGCGCCCTTCCATGAGCACAACGTGATACCAGTGGTTCGCACCCTCGCCGCCCGAATCAACAATATCTGAAAATCTGGCATAACCGTCGTCCAGTCGCACTCCTTTCAGCATAGCCTGCAGTTGTTTATTGCTTACCTCGCCCAACACTCTGACCGCATACTCCCGCTCCACCTGGCTGGAAGGATGCATGAGGCGATTGGCCAGTTCGACATTGTTAGTAAACAGAAGAAGTCCGATGGTATTGATATCCAGACGGCCTATGTTAATCCAGCGACCATTGCTCAATTTTGGCAGCTTATCGAAAACCGTTTTCTTATGCTTTGGATCTGAGCGTGCGCAAATTTCCCCGACAGGCTTGTAGTAAGCCAGCACTTTGGTTTTTTCCTGACCTGATTCAGAAAAACGAACTATGCGGTTATCAAATTTTATTTTGTCCTTGCTACTGACGTGCGCACCGGGTATCGCTGTCTTACCGTTTATCTTAATACGGCCTTCTTTTATCCAGCCTTCAATTTGTCGCCTCGAACCAATACCGGCCCGTGCCAGCGCTTTCTGGACGCGTTCTGCTGCAGGTTCAGATTTCATACTGAATGTGTAACTGAAAACTGATCGACTGAGATATCAGTTAGAGAAAGGAACGACATTATCAGCGCTACTGGCGACGTCTTCTTCGTCGCCTTCCTCCGCAGCAGATTTTACTTCTTCATCGTCAAGGTTATCGCCATCAACAAGTTCAAGTACAACAGTCGACTCGTCATCTTCTGTCTCAGCAACAGCTCCTTCAGTCTCGCCAGAGTCACTGACTTCTTGCGCTGGTTCTTCCAGCCCCTCAAATAAATCGGGATTGAGTTTATCAAAATCCTTGATCTCAGCCAGTGAAGGCAGGTCTGATAGTTTTTTCAGATTAAAGTAATCCAGAAAGTGTTTGGATGTCGCCAGCAGCTCAGGTTTGCCCGGTACGTCACGGTGGCCCACTACTCGAATCCATTCACGTTCCTGTAAGGTCTTAATAATGCTGGAACTGATGCTAACGCCTCGAATATCTTCAATCTCACCGCGCGTAATCGGTTGCCGGTAGGCAATTATGGCCAGTGTTTCCAACAGTGCGCGCGAGTAGCGTTGTGGTTTTTCATCAAACAGACGATTGACCCAGTCAGCGTATTCCTGTCGCACCTGAAAACGATAACCACTGGAGACTTCTTTGAGTTCTATGCCTCTGTCTTCATAATCCTGCTGTAATTGCGCCAATGCGGCCTTCACTTCGTCTTTCTCTGGTTGCTCAATATCTTTTTCAAACAGAGAGACAAAGCGATTTACGTTCATCGTGCCGTTTGAGGTCATCAATGCCGCTTCGAATATGTTTTTTAATTTTTCCGGGTTCATACGGCCGCCTTTACGTAAATCGGTCCATTATTTTCATTCTGTACCATTTCAATCAACGATTCTTTAAGCAATTCAAGTATGGCCAGAAAGGCAACTATCACTCCTCCCCGTCCTTCTTCCATGGTAAAGAGATCTTTAAATTCACTAAACTCATCACCACGAACACGTTCAAGCACCAGACTCATACGTTCTCTAACCGACAGGGTTTCACGTTGTATATGATGCTGGGAGAACATCTCTGCCCGCGTTAATACATCGGCGAAGGCCTTTAGAATGACATCAAGCGGCACCTCTGGTGGCTCCTGATCAGTGGTTCTATAGGGAAATTCGACAATGGTGCCAAACACGTCACGCTCATATCGGGGTAAGGCTTCGATGTCCTCGGCCGCCTGTTTATAGCGTTCATACTCCTGCAGACGACGGATAAGTTCTGCCCGAGGATCGTCCTCATCCTCTTCACTCTGAGGTCGTGGCAACAACATTCGTGATTTTATCTCGGCGAGCATTGCCGCCATAAGCAGGTATTCGCCAGCGAGTTCGAGCTGGAGTTCTTCCATCAAATCGATGTAGCGCATGTACTGTGCCGTCACCAGCGCGATAGGAATATCCAGAATATCCAGATTCTGTCGTTTGATCAGATACAGGAGTAAATCCAGCGGCCCTTCGAAAGCCTCAAGAAAAACTTCCAGAGCATCCGGTGGTATATAGAGATCCTTTGGGACTTCAGTAATTGGCGAACCCTGTACAATGGCAAAAGGCATTTCAGCCTGTTCGCTTGTGGTCGGTTCGTTTGAGTCAGTATTAGTAGTCACGGCCTCTCATTATCATCTGTCGTTGGCGACTTGTCATCGTCGAATTATCGGTAGGAGATGCCCATGACCTGTCGGACTTCTTCAAGCGTTTCTCTGGCCGCATCACGAGCTGCTTCACAACCCTCGTTAATAATGCCTCTGACCATCTCAGGATCATTCTGATACTCCCTGGCTCTTTCTCGAATAGGCTGCTGTTCCTTCAGCACCGAGTCTATAACCGGTTTTTTACAATCGAGACAGCCAATAGAGGCGCTGCGACAACCTTCACTCGCCCACTTCTTTTGATCCTCGTCAGAGTACACCTCATGCAGAGACCAGACCGGACATTTATCAGGGTCGCCCGGATCGCTCAGTCTTACTCTGGCCGGATCCGTTGGCATAGTTCGTATCTTGTCTTCGACGCTACTTGGGTTCTCACGCAGAGTAATCGTGTTACCGTAGGATTTCGACATTTTCTGACCATCCAGCCCCAGCATTTTGGAAGCCGGCGTTAACAGGGCCTGTGGTTCCGGAAATATCATTCTGCCGCCACCTTCCAGATATCCGATCAACCTTTCTCGATCACCAATGCTTATATTCTGCTGAGATTCAATAAGAGCCTGTGCTTTTTCCAGCGCTTGTCCGTCACCCTGCTCCTGGTAACTCGTCAATAGTTCTCTATAAAGTTTCAGGTTTTTCTTACCCATTTTCTTGGCAGCGAGCTCAGCTTTTTCTTCGTAGCCGGCTTCACGGCCATAAAGATAATTAAAACGCCGGGCAATTTCGCGGGACATTTCCACGTGAGCCACCTGATCTTCTCCGACGGGTACGAAATTCGCCTTACAAACAATAATATCCGCCGTTTGCAACAGGGGATAACCAAGAAAACCGTAAGTTGTCAGATCCTTGTTTTTGAGTTTTTCCTGCTGATCCTTATAAGTAGGTACACGCTCAAGCCAGCTCAGGGAGGTAAACATAGATAGAAGCAGATGCAATTCCGCAATTTCAGGGATTCTTGACTGGATAAAGATCTTTGCCGAGCCCGGATCGATTCCAACCGCGAGCCAGTCAATCGCCATCTGCCAGACGTTATCCGCAACCATGCCCGGATCTTCATAATCAGTCGTCAATGCATGCCAGTCGACGATAGAGAAAAAGCACTCATACTCGGTTTGTAGTTTTATCCAGTTTTTGAGAACACCGTGATAGTGTCCTAGATGAAGTTGTCCGGTGGGGCGCATTCCCGACATCACGCGCTGGTTTCCTGAAACTGCCAAAAAAGTCTCCTTCCTGATATTTAAAAGCCGGATTATATCAACGGACTGTCGAAGTTGTGGGCTTATTTATCAGGAAACTCAGAGATCAGGATAAATCCAGCAAATCCCCAACCTCGCCAAGTCCCTCACGCACCACAGTGGCCGGATCCTGCGTCAAATCCAGAACCGTGGTCGCCGAAAGTCCGCCATTTCCGGCATCAATTATCAGATCGATCTGACTATCGAGGCGTTCACGAATTTGCTGCGGCTCATTCAGGGGCAACTCATCATCAGGCATAATCAGAGAGGTACTCAATATGGGTTCGCCGAGAGACTCCAGCAGCGCTGACACAATGGCATTATCCGGCACACGAATACCGATAGTTTTCCGTTTTGAATGCTGTAAGCGTCTCGGCACGTCCCGGGTCGCCTTGAGTAGAAAGGTGTAAGCGCCAGGGGTCAGGGATTTTATCAAGCGATACTCCGGATTACCGACAATAGCGAAACTGCTGATTTCTGATAAGTCCCGGCAAATCAGCGTCATATTGTGTTTGTCACTCAGCTGGCGCAAGCGGATTATTCTATCCATCGCCGATTTTTCGCCAATATGGCAGGCTAAGGCGTAACAGGAATCAGTCGGATAGACCATGACCCCGCCCTTACGCAAAATTGTCGCTGCCTGACTTATCAATCTTGCCTGAGGGTTTTCAGGATGTATTTCAAAATACTGGGTCATATGGCTTAGTGGATTTTCTGCTAATATAAAGTCTTTCAATATATCTAACTAAAGCATGAAATTCCTCTTTGATTTTTTTCCAGCCGCTGCATTTCTGATCGCGATGTTTATTCCAGAGAATCGTGAAGAGGGAATTTATCTGGCAACAAAAGTGATCATTGTGACCTCTTTCCTTCAGATAATTGTGTCCTGGTTTTTCACTCGACGCATCGAAAAACAATACGTTCTGATTTTTCTGGTTGTTCTGATTCTCGGTTCCATGACATTATTTTTACATGATGAGCGCTTCATCAAGTGGAAACCAACCATTGTATTCTGGATATTTTCCCTGATTTGCCTCGGTAGCGAATTTATCGGCAAAGAGAATATTCCCAAAAAAATCATGGGTCATATGTTTGATGCCCCGTCAGCTGTCTGGCTGAAAGTGAATATATCACTGATTCTGTTTTTCGTGGTTCTCGGACTGATTAATATTTACGTCGCCTACAACTATGCTACAGAGACCTGGGCGTTTTTTAAGGTTTTCGGAGTTATGGGGATAAATTTCGTTTTTATACTCGGACTGGTGATGTACCTGTCGCGCTATATGATCGAAGTAGAAGAAAAAGAGAAAAGTTAAGTATGTACTACAGCATTTATTCCGAGGATTGCGAAAACAGCCTGGAAAAGCGCAAAGCTGCACGTACAGAGCACATGGCTCGAATCGAACACTTATATGAAGAGGGGCGTCTGCTTCTGGCAGGTCCTCATCCGAACATCGACAGTAACGAACCGGGCCCGGCCGGTTTTTCCGGAAGTCTGGTGGTGGCTGAATTCGCTTCACTGCAAGAAGCACAGGAGTGGGCGAAAAACGATCCTTTTCAACTAACCGGTGTTTATGAAAAAGTCAGTGTAAAACCGTTTAAACTCATTTTGCCAAAATAATAAAACATGGACAGGATTGACACGATCAGAGAGAAGCTGGAAGACGCACTCTCACCACTTCATCTCGAAATAATTGATGAATCTCATCATCATGCCGGCCATGCGGGTGCAGCCAGCGGCGCAGGGCATTTCAATGTCACGATAGTGTCGGGACAGTTCTCGGAGCAGAGCCCGATTGCTCGCCATCGTCTGGTTTATCTGGCAGTTGATGCACTGATGCCGGCTGAAATTCACGCCTTAAGCATCAAGGCCCTGACGCCGGAAGAGTTCGAATCGACAAAGGACTAAAACCCTTCCTAAAATGGCCGGGAGGTAAGTTTCGCCTGAGAACAAGAATTATCGAGGCACTCAATGGTGGTGACCGCCTGATAGAGCCTTTCCTGGGCTCTGCTGCGGTATTTCTTAATGCAGGATTTGGCGACAATCTTCTCGCTGACAGTAATCCCGATTTGATCACACTTTACAAACAACTGTTACGAAACAAAGAACGTTTCATCAAGGCTACGGAGTCTTTGTTTACAGATGAGAACAACTGCGAAGAGAAGTACTATGAATTTCGTAACGAATTTAATTCATGTACCGACAAACAACGACGCGCTTCTCTCTTCGTTTATCTGAATCGTCATTGCTACAACGGGCTCTGCCGGTATAACAGTAAAGGCATATTCAATACACCTTTTGGCCGTTATACAAGACCACGCGTGCCTCGAAAAGAAATGCTGCATTTTATCGAAACGGCTGCGCATGCCACATTTGAGTGCGCTGACTATCAGGATACGATGAATAAAGCGAAGCGCGGCGACGTGGTCTATTGTGATCCACCCTATGTCCCGCTTAGTGCAACATCCTATTTTACTGATTATCATGTCGGAGGGTTCAACTGGGATGACCAGATTTTATTGGCCGAGAAAGCCGAACATCTGGCAAAACAGGGTGTTCGTGTTGTGATATCCAATCACGATACGAAAAAGACCCGATCACTATATAAAGAAAGGAATGCAAAAATCACGATTTTTGATGTACAACGGACAATAAGCTGTAATCCCAGTAACAGAAAAAAAGCGAAAGAATTATTAGCTATTTTTGGCTGAAAATTAAGCTATGACAATAGAACTCACTAAAACCCTTATCAACCTGCCTTCAATAAGTCCTGATGATGGCGGCTGCCAGTCTGTGATATCAAGCCGCCTTCAAAAATGCGGTTTCGTGACCACGAAGCTAAGGTACTCCGATGTTGACAACTTATGGATGACTCACGGCAAGGGCGATCCTGTATTTTGCTTTCTGGGGCACACCGATGTGGTTCCACCAGGACCATTGCAGGACTGGCAATCAGACCCTTTTGTTGCTGAAGAACGTGATGAGTATCTATACGGGCGTGGCGCTGCTGATATGAAAGGTAGTGTCGCGGCCATGGTTATCGCACTGGAACGCTACGTTAGTGAACAGCCTCAGCATCCCGGCACTCTGGCTTTGTTGCTCACCAGTGATGAAGAAGGTGAGGCAGTAAATGGCACAGTCCGTGTTATGAAACATTTTGCAAAAGAGAATATCAAGCTTAGTTGGTGTCTCGTTGGTGAACCCTCGAGTCGGGACAATCTCGGCGATGTAGTCAAGGTAGGTCGACGTGGCTCCCTGGGAGCAAAACTTGTCGTAAAAGGTATCCAGGGTCATGTTGCCTATCCGGATCTGGCTCGCAATCCAGTCCACCAGCTGGCCCCTGCTTTGACTGAACTCTGTTCAATTCAATGGGATCAAGGAAACGAATTTTATCCTCCGACAAGTTTTCAGGTATCGAATATTAACGCGGGAACCGGCGCTGTTAATGTCATCCCCGGCGAACTTGAAGTCCTGTTTAATTTTCGCTTTTCAACTGAATCGAGCGATCAGCAACTTATGCGGGAAACCGAGGCGGTTTTAAAGAAGCATAATCTTGATTATGACATTGAGTGGCGAACCTCCGGCCAGCCTTTTTTAACTCAATCAGGAGAGCTAATATCTGCGGTGACAAAATCAATCAGCACGGTGACGGGCAGACAAACAGAACTGTCAACGTCCGGCGGCACTTCAGACGGACGCTTTGTAGCACCTACCGGTGCAGAAGTTGTTGAACTGGGACCTGTCAATGCAACGATTCACAAAACAAATGAGTGTGTGAAAGTAAGCGATCTTGAAACACTGACTGACATTTATCATGAAATTCTGAACAATCTCTTTTCTTACCAGACATAAATTTTTCGGCTGACAAACTGATATGAATGAATACAACAAGCAACTCAGTTCACCGCAGAACCAAATCGATCTCAATTTCTGGCGCAAGCCAACTGGCGTGGAAATTCCCGATGACGAATTACGCTTTCTGCTTATTCCTGACGCAGTGGAGTCTGCGGCGATGTTTGAGTTAGCCAAACAGGTTCATGAATATCAAAAATCCTACTCGGACAAACCGGATCAGATTAGCAGCGCTTTGATGGTAACAATGGGTGGGCTCTTACCCAGTGTTCTGCTCTTCGATCATCTGGTCGAAGGCCGGTTGGATACCGTGGATAAAATTGAATTTGGCACTATTGGCGTATCGCTTTATAAAGGCCCGGGAGAGCGCTATGACAACCCGCTGGTGCAGCACGGTATATCAATTCCCGTCAGTGGCAGAACGGTTTTGATAATTGATGACCTTGCTGACTATGGTGGCACCATGAATTTTCTGAAAAAGTACATCATCGAAAGTGGTGCGCGCAAAGTGCTGACTCTGGCGATGTACATCAAACCCGCCGCTGAAAAAGTGAGCGCCATTGATTTCTGCTTTGGTAATACTCCGCAGGACACCTGGATTATCACTCCCAGGGAACGCGTCGAAACACTGGTAAAGCGAGTACCTGTATGGAAACAGCGTAAGGCTGACGAAGCAGAATGTCGCCGGCGTCTGGTTGACCTTATCGGCTATCCGCCAACCATCGTAGACTACTACTTACCTCTTATTTTCAAAAATGCCTAACTCGCCTCAGCTTTAAGCATCTTCCTGACAAATTCGAGTCGCAATTGGCCACGATTGGATGGCTCATTTTTGACCCAAAGCAGAAGTTCAAACATTAGATCAGCTGTCAGTCCCCACACATAACCGTTGTCCCATTTGAAGGCCTGCGTGTGTCGGGTTTCTCCATCCATTTTGTGCTCATGCAGACATGATGTTTCGGGCTGCATTAACAATTCGACATCCGCTACCATTATTTCGGCGACTTCAGCTTCATTTGCAATCATTTCAGGTCGCTCTTTCAACCAGCCTATATAGGGGATGACATGATGACCGGCAATGCTCCAGGCATCATCCAGTCTCCCCATAAGGCTGACTCTGGTGGGATCGATACCCAACTCCTCGTTTGCTTCACGTAAAGCCGCATCCGCAATACTCGCATCCTCAGGATCAACACGCCCACCGGGAAAAGACACCTGTCCCGGATGACTGGACATGGTCTCAGGGCGGCGGGTAAAGACGACCTCTACACTGTCGCCGTTGGGCCAGAAGGCCAGTAAGACAGCAGCGGTTCTATGTTCGACAGGAAGCGTATCCGGCGGAAATTCAAAAGGACGCCGATGGGATAATGAACCCAGTCTTTCATAAAAGTAGTCTCGAAACGCCATGTGATAAATATGCTTCATTCATAGCAATATTGAAACTTTTTTATGAAAAGACTGTGACGGAAAGATTAAATTTTATAAGTCAGGCAGTTATTGAAACAAAAAAAGCCCGACCTTGTCTGATCGGGCTTTCAGTAAAAAGATAAAACCTGCTCACTTGTCAAATTGCTCCTCTTCTGTCGATCCGGTAAGTGCTGTCACGGATGATTGTCCGCCCTGAATAACCGTTGTGACGTCATCGAAGTAGCCTGCACCCACTTCCTGTTGGTGCGAAGCAAAAGTATAGCCACGATCACCCGCCGCAAACTCGGGTTCCTGCACCATCTCGACATAGGCCGTCATGCCTCTTTCCACATAGTTGTGAGCAAGGTCGAACATGTTGTACCACATGTTATGAATACCAGCTAGAGTGATAAACTGGTACTTGTAACCCATCGCACCAAGCTCTTTCTGAAACTTTGCGATAGTGGCGTCATCAAGGTTTTTCTTCCAGTTAAAAGAAGGTGAACAATTATAAGATAGCAATTGTTCAGGATGATCCTTTTTAATGGCTTCAGCGAATTGCCTGGCTTCGTCAAGATCCGGTACGGCAGTCTCACACCAGAGTAAATCAGCATAAGGTGCATAGGCGAGGCCGCGAGATATTGCCTGATCGATGCCAGCATTGGTTTCGTAGAACCCTTCCGGAGTTCTAGTGCCGGTAACAAATGGTTTGTCATAGTCGTCAACGTCAGAGGTCAGCAGGGATGCCGCATTAGCGTCCGTCCGGGCCAGAACGACAGTCGGCACACCCATGGTATCGGCAGCCAGACGCGCGGCTGTCAGTTTCTGTACGGCTTCCTGTGTCGGTACAAGTACTTTTCCACCCATATGACCACATTTTTTAACCGAAGCTAGCTGGTCTTCAAAATGTACGCCTGAAGCGCCTGCTTCAATCATATTTTTCATCAGCTCATAGGCATTGAGAACACCGCCGAAACCGGCTTCGGCATCAGCAACAATCGGTGCAAAAAAATCAATATCGCCATTAGCTTTGGAGCACTGAATCTCATCCGCACGTTTAAAAGCATTATTTATGCGACGTACCATAGTAGGAACCGAGTCAACAGCGTAAAGCGATTGATCGGGATACATGGTTTCGCTGGTGTTACCGTCTGCGGCGACCTGCCAGCCGGAGAGATAAATAGCCTTCACACCTGCCTTGACCTGCTGCACAGCCTGGCCACCGGTCAGGGCACCGAGACAATTAATATAGTCTTCTTCGTTTACCAGCTTCCACAGCTTTTCTGCACCACGACGGGCCAGAGTGTGTTCAATTTGGACGCTGCCACGCAATCTCACCACATCCGCAGCGGAATAATCTCTTTTAACATTCTTCCAGCGTGGGTTTTCCGCCCAGTCTTTTTCCAGTTTTTTTATTTCAGCATCATTCGCCATGATCTTGTTCTCCAAAATTACTTGCCATGCCCCATATCCAGCGCGTAGTTGATACACAAATCAATATGTTGCCCCGAGTGATCCGACTCCGCGCTGCAGCGTCATAACGAATCACAGCGGCAATTTATCGTTGCAACGCACCATTTGACAAGTTAATTATTTCAATATTAAATATTAACTTTTTTAATGCTTAAATTTCCGGTCGGAAACACCCTGATATCAATAATGCAGCGCCACTACTACAAACAGAACCGGCTGAAACAATTGCGCGCATTCTGCAACACAGCCCGATCGCGCAGCATGTCGAGAGCGGCAGAGCAAATGTTTCTCAGTCAGCCATCCGTTTCGCTTCTGATACAGGCTCTGGAAAAAGATCTGCAAAGTCGCTTATTCGAGAGGCAGGGTCCGAAGATTCAGCTTACGCACGAAGGTAAAATGCTGCTTGAGCTGGCCTTGCCTCTGGTAGAAGGTCTGGAAAGCCTTCCTGAAACCTTTCACGACCGCTGTAACAACACCGTCAGTGGCCTGTTGAACATTGCCGCCGGCGAATCGACCACGCTTTATTTGCTGCCAAAAATTGTTGACCATTTCTCCCGACTCTACCCGCAGATTCAGGTGAAACTGCATAATGTGCCGGGTCGAGAAGGTCTGGCGATGGTCATGCGTGGCGACGTAGACATGGCCGTTGGCCCGATAACACAGATACCTGACGAAATATGGTATAGCCCAAAAGTATGTTGAACTTGATCTTGGAATATCCATTGTTACCAGTATCTGTCTGACTGGAAAGGAAAAACTGGCCCGAATACCGCTAAGAGAATATTTTCCTGAACGAAGTTACGGTCTGGTCCTGAGACACGGAAAATTCATCTCTCCGGCCTCCCGAAAGTTTATCGAACTGCTGGACAAGGATGCCTTTAATAATTTTCAACAGGGCACTTTTCCTAACAATAGCTTGTCCAATAAAAAGAGCACTCTGGAATAATCTGTGCAGCGATTCTCAGATAAGCCAAAGTCCTTATCAGGTGCCACACCTGAGGCACACTTTTGGGTATACTTACACAAGTCTACTAAAGTCGTAATTTATGGAGAAGAAAGTCATGTCAGATGACACTGACAACCAGCATGATGATAGCCTGGCACTACAGGAAGCCAAACCCAAGCTTAAACGCCCGCCGATGTTCAAAGTCATCCTCATCAACGATGACTATACACCCATGGAATTTGTGGTTCATATTCTTGAGGTATTTTTTTCAAGAGACAGAGAAGCCGCCACCAGAATCATGCTAGAGGTGCACACCAGTGGTAAAGGTGTGTGTGGAATTTATACTCACGAAATCGCGGAGACCAAGGTATCGCAAGTTAATCTTTATGCACGAGAAAACCAGCACCCCCTTCTTTGTACGATGGAAAAAGCTTATTAATTAGGCGAGGAACGACTGATGCTAGATAAAGAACTTGAACAAACGCTGAACGATTCTTTCCGTAAAACTCGTGAGCAGCGACATGAATTCATGACCGTTGAACATTTGCTACTGGCCCTGCTGGAAAACCGATCGGCTATAAAAGTGCTAAGAGCATGTGGCGCTAATCTCAATGCCCTGCACTCTGACTTAAGCAAGTTTATAGAAGAGAATTCACCGCTATTACCCGAAGATGATGAACGCGAAACTCAACCAACACTGGGTTTTCAACGTGTCCTTCAACGTGCGGTTTTTCATGTGCAATCGTCCGGTAAAAAGGAGGTAACCGGTGCCAATGTTATTGTCGCTATTTTCGGTGAAAGAGAATCACACGCCGCTTATTTTCTTAGTCAACAGAACATCGCCCGACTAGATGTGGTGAATTATATCTCACACGGCATCGCTAAAATTCCGGAAGATGAGCAGGATGAACACGATGAAGCGATTGCTGACGAAGAATCGTCATCTGATGAAGCTGGCAACAATCCGCTTGAAGCCTACGCAGTCAACCTGAACGAACAGGCAGAACTTGGAAAAATTGATCCGCTTATCGGTCGTGATCACGAAGTGCAACGTACTATTCAAATCCTGTGCAGACGGCGTAAAAACAATCCTTTGTATGTAGGTGAAGCGGGTGTCGGAAAAACAGCAATTGCAGAAGGCCTTGCTAAAAAAATCGTTGATGGCGACGTACCCGAAATTCTGCAGGACTGCACCATATACGCACTCGATCTCGGTGGTCTGTTAGCCGGCACGAAATATCGCGGAGATTTTGAAAAGCGCCTTAAAGGTGTCATCAACCAACTTAAAAAAACCGAAGGATCAATTCTTTTTATAGATGAAATTCACACCATCATCGGTGCCGGAGCCGCTTCGGGTGGGGTAATGGATGCATCCAATATCATCAAACCGGTTCTGTCTTCCGGCGATATGAAATGCATTGGTTCAACGACATATCAGGAATACCGAGGGATTTTTGAGAAAGATCGGGCCTTATCAAGACGCTTTCAGAAAATTGATGTAGAAGAACCGTCTATAGATGAGACCGTAAAAATACTACAGGGATTAAAATCGCGCTTCGAAGAACATCATGAGGTCAAGTACACACAGCAGGCACTGCGTTCGGCTACAGAACTGACTGATCGCTATATGACTGATCGTCATCTACCCGACAAGGCCATAGATATAATTGATGAAGCAGGCGCATCGCAACGTCTTCTCGCTCCTTCAAAACGAAAGAAAACAATTGGTGTTAATGATATTGAGAACATCGTAGCAAAAGTTGCGCGAATACCACCCAAAACGGTCAATTCCTCAGATAAAGGCGTCATGAAGAATCTTGAACGTAATCTGAAAATGGTCGTTTTTGGGCAGGATGAAGCAATTCAAACGCTCTCGACAGCGATTAAAACTGCCCGCTCCGGCCTCGGTAATCCGCAAACGCCAATCGGCGCGTTTTTGTTCGCAGGGCCAACCGGCGTCGGTAAAACCGAGGTGACCCGGCAGCTTGCCCTGACAATGGGTATTGAATTAATTCGCTTTGATATGTCCGAATACATGGAACGACACACAGTCTCACGATTAATCGGAGCACCTCCGGGTTATGTCGGTTTTGATCAGGGCGGATTACTCACTGATGCGGTTAGTAAACAACCACATTCCGTACTTTTACTTGATGAAATGGAGAAAGCCCATCCAGATGTGTTTAATTTACTTCTTCAGGTAATGGATCACGGTACGCTTACCGATACAAATGGACGTAAGGCGGATTTTCGCAACGTGATAATTATTATGACCACTAACGCAGGTGCAGACCGAATCAGTCGAGCTTCTGTCGGTTTCACGCCTCAGGATCACAGCTCGGATGCGACAGAAGTGATTAAGCGTACATTCAGCCCTGAATTCCGCAATCGTCTCGATTCAATCATTGAATTTAACCCGCTGAATAGAAAAACTATTCTTAATGTGGTGGATAAATTTCTGGTCGAATTGCAGGCTCAACTTGACGATAAAAAAGTCACTATGGATGTGGATGAAGATGCCAGGCAATGGCTGGCAACGCACGGCTATGACAAAGTAATGGGCGCACGGCCAATGGCCCGTTTGATTCAGGATAAAATCAAAAGAGCACTGGCAGAAGAATTATTGTTTGGCAAACTCGAACATGGCGGCCATATTCTGGTTGGTACGGAAGCAGATGATTTAAATATTGTGGTGGAAGAAAAGGAACGGGAAAAAGAACTTCATTAAAGTTCAGACGAGAGTCTTCATCAAGACTCTCGATTTTCTCTGGTAGTTGTAAAGTTCCTTTTTCTCTACTGGTAAAGCTTCCAGCGTACTTTCAGCAAAGCCTTTCTCAATAAACCAGTGCTCGGCCTGTGTGGTAAGCACAAAGATATTTTCAAGTTGACTGGCTTTTGCATGAGACTCCATGGTCGACAAAAGCTGCTCTCCCATAGCCTGCCCATGATATTCAGGATGGACGGCAAAGCAGGCCAGCTCAGCAGTTCTAACTGATGAAAATCGATGCAAAGCCGCACAGCCAATAATCACATTGTCCCGCAGCATTACTTGGAAGGATTCAATTTCAAGTTCGAGTTTTTCTCTGGAACGTTCCACCAGCACACCCTGTTTTTCAAGGGGCTCGATTAAGGCAAGTATCCCCGGAATATCCTCATTGGCAGCCTGACGCACTATGTCGTAAGAGCTTGCGCTAATCATCGTACCCGTACCATCACGACTGAATAGTTCCTGCAAGATTGCCCCACTCTGCTCCCTGTCTATTAGTTGCACTCTTTTAACACCCTGCTGACAGGCCTGACGTGCCGCATCGAGATAGTTCGATTCTTCAATTTCACCTTTTACCAGTAAAGAATTGACTTCCGTATGCATCAATTGAGCAATAAGTTCATTGTTACAATCCAGCAGCCCACTGCCTTCAATAAGATAGATTAATTTATCCGCTTGCAGAGCCACCGCAAGATCAGCCGCCAGGCTGACTGAGTTCAAATTGAATACCTCGCCGGTAACCGAATAACCGAGTGGGGGAATCAAAACGATCTCATTGTTATCCAGTTTTAATTGAATTGAATCATGGTCAACACTTCTGACTTTGCCGGTAAACTGATAGTCAACACCATCAACTATGCCTGCAGGTTTGGCACTGACATAATTACCAGAACTGACAAGTAGTTTGGCATTCGACATTGGCGTATTGCCGATACCGAGAGAAAGACGCGCTTCAATTTCAACTCTCAACCTACCAGCAGCTGTTTTGACCAATTCCATGGTGTCGGCATCGGTAAGTCTGACGCCATGGTGAAAACTGGAGTCCTGCCCATTCTCATTCAGCCAGACTTCTATCGATTGACGCGCCCCGAAAACCAGTACCAGACGAATGCCAAGGCTATTTAACAAGGCAAGATCGTGAACCAGCTCGCTGAACTTGTCGCTATAAACCAGAGCGTCGTCAAACTGGACAACAAAGGTTTTACCCCGATGAACCCGAATATAGGGCGCTGCGGAGCGAAACCAGTGAATAAATTGTGAATCTGATTCGGTCATAAGGTGAACTCAATAACAGAAATGCTTGATCATCTTTTGCAAAATATCAATCATAGGATCGATTCTATCCATCACAATAAACTCGTTCGCCTGATGTGCCTGATCGATATCACCCGGTCCCATCACAACGGTGTCCATACCCATTGAATTTAAATACGGGCCCTCGGTTCCAAAGGCCACGGTGCCGGTCGGTTCCCCCGCCAGCTTCTCTGCCAGTTTGACAATTTCCGCATTTTCATCAGTCTGCATGGCATCCATTGCAGTAGGCCCCGCATCGAATTCGATCGTCAGGCCGCGTCCGTCAACGGACTGCATCACCGTGTGTCTAATGCCGGCCCGGTACTCATCTTTATTCATACCTGGTAACAATCTTAAATCTATTGTCATTTCACAATCGCCACATATGCGATTCGGGTTATCACCTCCCTGAATACTGGCAAAATTCATAGTCGGAAACGGAACCTTGAAATTCGGGTTCTGTTGCTTCTGTTGTAACTTATCGCGCCACGCCGATAGCCCGTTAATAACGCAATTCATTCCTTCAAGCGCATTTTTCCCCAGTGATGGATTACTGGAATGCCCGGATTGACCGGTCAGTTTGATTGTCTCTATCAGGATGCCCTTGTGCATATTGATCGGTTGCAGACCGGTAGGTTCACCGATTAGAGCATGGCGTCCAAAGGAACGCTCCGAATTAACCAGAGCCCTGGCGCCGGCCATAGTACTTTCTTCATCACAGGTCGCCAGTATAAATACAGGGTGTTTCAGTTTATCCAGATCAAATTTTTGCAGACTGGCCAGCACGATTGGAAAAAAACTTTTCATATCAGTACTGCCCAGACCATAAAGCTTGTTATCGATCTCACTCAACTTAAAAGGATCCTGATTCCAGAGTTGCTCATCATAAGGCACGGTATCCGTGTGTCCGGAAAGTACCAGGCCACCGCTGCCCTCGCCGCGACAGGCAATCAGATTGAGCTTATCCGGATCACTGGAAACCTGCTGTAATTCACATGAAAAGCCAAGGTCGGAAAACCAGTTAGCGAGCATTTCCACCACTTCCCGATTGCTCTGGTTATGCAGGGGATCAATGCTGCTAACCGATGGCGCTGCTATCAATCTGGAAAATGCTTCCATGAATGCGGGATTTGATGTTGTCATTGCTTTATTGTTAATTTCCAACTGAAAAAATGGATACCCTGAGGTATTCTATCGCAGCTTGACCTAACAGGCCGCTGAATTAAAGAATTTTTATGGAATAATTATGACAGACAAACTTAATCGTTACAGTTCACGTATTACTCAGCCCAAATCTCAGGGCGCCTCTCAGGCCATGCTGTATGGCACTGGCATGACAGACGCTGATATGGATAAGGCTCAGGTGGGTATTTCCAGCGTCTGGTATGAAGGCAACACCTGCAACATGCACCTGCTTGATCTCGCCGCCAGGATTAAGGAAGGCGTCGAAGCCGCTGGTCTGGTCGGCATGCGTTTTAATACGATTGGCGTCAGCGATGGCATTTCAATGGGTACCGACGGTATGAGTTATTCACTGCAATCCAGAGACCTGATAGCAGATTCAATCGAAACCGTCATGGGTGGACAATGGTACGACGCCAATATCTCCATTCCCGGTTGTGACAAAAATATGCCCGGGGTCGTTATGGCCATGGCTCGCCTGAACCGGCCTTCGCTAATGGTCTATGGGGGCACCATAAAACCCGGCCATATTCAGGAGAAAAAAATCGATATTATTTCCGCCTTTCAAAGCTATGGTGAATTCATCAGTGGCAGTATTAATGATGAGGGCCGACGTGAAATAGTGAAGAAAGCCTGTCCGGGTGCCGGCGCCTGCGGTGGAATGTATACCGCAAATACCATGGCATCAGCGATTGAAGCTATGGGTATGTCTTTACCTTACAGTTCTTCGACACCTGCTGTCGATCCACAGAAACTGGAAGAATGTTTCAATGTTGGTGCTGCCATAAAAAACTTGCTTGAACTTGATTTGAAGCCACGCGAGATAATGACGAGGCAGGCTTTTCAAAACGCAATGGTGTTGGTGACGGTACTTGGTGGCTCAACTAACGCCGTACTGCACCTGCTTGCCATGGCACGTGCGGCTGAAGTAGAACTGTCTATTGACGACTTTCAGACGGTTAGTGATGCCAACCCGTTTCTGGCCGATCTGAAACCCAGTGGCCAATATGTCATGGAAGACCTGCATAATATTGGTGGTACACCTGCGGTGATGAAGTTTCTTCTGGAAAATGATCTCATTCACGGCGAGTGTATGACAGTAACGGGAAAAACCATTGCGGAAAATCTCGCTGACTTGCCCGGCCTGAGCGACGGACAGGCGATCATTATGCCCTTGGATAAACCCATTAAATCAAGTGGTCATATTCGAATTTTAAAAGGCAATCTCGCTCCCGGCGGTTCAGTGGCGAAAATTACCGGTAAAGAAGGCGAACACTTTTCCGGCCCGGCAAAGGTTTACGATTCTGAAGAGGATATGCTGGCCGCACTTGAGAGAGACGACATAGAGAAAGGTGACGCAGTTGTTATCCGTTACGAAGGACCAAAGGGTGGTCCTGGCATGCCGGAGATGCTTACGCCTACCTCTGCCGTTATCGGTGCCGGACTTGGAGACCATGTTGCTATGATTACCGACGGTCGTTTCTCCGGCGGCTCCCATGGATTTATTATCGGTCATGTGGTTCCGGAGGCACAGGAAGGTGGTCCCATTGCTTTGATCAAATCCGGAGACAGAATAACCATTGACGCGGTTAATAATACTATTGATGTAGATGTGGACGATGACGAAATGAGGCGGAGAAAAGCAGAATGGCAAATGCCGGCTTACAAGGCTAGCAGAGGCACCCTTTATAAATTTATCAAGAACGTAAAATCCGCCTCCGAGGGTTGCGTTACAGATGAATGACTCGTGTGAATAGCCTTCGTCGTCGAATCGGCTGGCTGATTCACTGTTACAAAGCCGTATTTCGCAACTACCACTACCAACTGCTGCCGCTGTTTCCTATTCTGATTAAACCGGGAGATCTGGTAATTGATGTTGGCGCCCATGTCGGGCAGCTCTCAAAAATCTTTTCCCGGAATACAAGAGCAGGACTTGTTTTGTCGCTTGAACCGGCAAGCTATCCCTATTCGATTTTACAGATTGTAAAGTTCCTGCACAAACTCTCCATAGTTAAGACGATCAAGATGGGTATAAGTGTAAAACAGGGAGAAGCCTCTCTGCATACACCTGTGAAGAGCAGCGGTGTTGTCCGGTTTGGCTTGTCACAAATCAATAATGATGGGTCCGATGACAACGGGAATACCGTTTTAAAAGAAACTATATCCGTTACCACCATTGATAAACTGACCAAACAATTTGCCCACGACTATACGTTGTCATTAATAAAAGCTGATATTGAAGGTTATGAATATCAAATGTTGTGCGGCGCTGAACACTCCATCGAGCAACACAAACCATCTCTGTTGATCGAAATTTCAGTCAACCGGAATGAAATACTCGAATTCCTCTGGCAGCGTGATTATCTTGTTTTTGGCTTGCTGAACTATTCTGGTAAAAGTCATGAAAAACTGGAATTGATCAGGATAGCAGACATTGATTCAAAACAGATTCGTAATGTTCTGGCGGTACATAGTTCGAAAAAAGACTTGTTGGACTCTCTTTATGACAATTTTCCTGTTCATGAAGAGCCATCAGAAGCACCTTGAACCCAGAGTCCCTACTTAGTCTTTAACTTACACCCCGCGCTTCATCGCGCCAATACGGTTCTCGCAATCTCACCTTATCTACCTTACCGGTAGCTATTCTCGGCAGTTCTGAAACAAAGGTGATCGATTTTGGTTTTTTGTAGCTGGCGATTTCCTTTTTACAAAATTCAATCAATTCATTTTCAGTAGTGCTTACGTCATTATTGTTGACCACAATTGCCTTTACAGCTTCGCCCCAGACATCGTCCGGGACACCAATGACTGCAACTTCCTTAACCGCCGGATGCTGCTGAAGAACGGTTTCAATTTCTCTGGGATATATGTTCTCACCGCCGGAGATAATCATGTCCTTTTTACGATCAACAATGTAGAGAAAACCATCTTCATCAAGAAAACCAATATCGCCCATGTGAAGAAATCCATTTTTAATAGTTTTCGCCGTCGCTTCTTCATCATTCCAATAAGCCTGCATAATATGCTTATGCCTGACAACTATTTCGCCTGCTTTACCGACACCCACGCTGTTTCCATCGTCATCAAGAATCGCCACTTGAATTCCGGCATTGGCTTTGCCGGCTGAAACCAGCCACTTCTGTTGTTTCTTACTGCCATCCTTGATATGTAAGTCTTTTGCCAGACTGGTCACCTGCCCAGCCTCAGTCGATCCGTATTGCTGAAGAAAGACCTGACCAAAAACATCAAGACCTCGCCGTAACAGAGATTCGCGTATTGGCGCTGTAGAATAAAAAATAGTTTCAGTCTGGTTTGCGGATATGCCTCATCTTTCACATGATCTAGCACCATTGCCAGCATAGTTGGAACCAGCTGCATGGTCGTCACTTTCTCTTCGCTTAGAACACGCCAGACCATCTCCGGTTCAAAATTTGTTTGCAAATTGATACTGGCACCTTTGACATGATGTGCCAGTTGTAAAAACTTCGCACCGACATGAAACAAGGGCTGCATTACCAGACCATAGTCGTCACTTCCTATTTCAGCGTCTTCACCAATAGTGTGAGCAATCCCGAACAAACCACCCTGAGTCAATATCGCGCCTTTTGGCTTGCCGGTCGTGCCGCTAGTATGGACTATGCAGGCGGGATCATCTGCGGCGGGGGAATAATCCGGTGCTGTGTCTTTACCGGATTGCAGAAAGCTTTCATAAGCACTCCCCTGCCCGTCAAATGCAATATATTTTCGATCGGATGAACTATCCGTGAATAGTGTGCTCAGAATTGCTCTTTGCTCGTCTGAATAAAAACAAACAAGGGGTTCTGTGTTTTCAAGGACATAATGAATTTCCGCTATGGCCAGACGAAAATTTATCGGGACAATGATGTAGCCCGCTAACTCGCATGCTGTATAGACTTCAAGATAGTTAAGACAGTTCTTCGCAAGCACAGCCACCCGGTCACCCACCTGGCATCCTTGATCAGATAAGGCATTTGCCAGCCGAACTGCTCTGTGAAAATGTTGACTATAGGAAACATTTTCACCACGAAATACAATCGCTGTCTTTTCGGGTATTTTTTCCGCATTGTGCTGATGCAGGTTCGCCAATGTATTTAATCTGAGCATTCAGGTTTTTATTGTAATAAAAACTGACAATTTAGCCATCGGTGTCGCATTCTTTCAGGTAGCTAATCAAGACCCAGTTCTCAATATTAAAGATAAATCTGGCAATTCACCCTGGTTATTCCTAGACTCATGCCAGACAACATGGAAAATCAATTAAAATGAATTTTATTATTGATGAGCCTCCACCATCTGCTCAAATCCTGAAGCAGGAGCGTAATCTGCTCACGGCTGAGATTAAACGCCTGACTTTACGCGACACCATCACTACATTTGTAATAATGACCTTCTCTAGTGTCATTCTCGGACTTATTGTCTTCTGGCAAACCGGTAATCTTCGCTACACGGGGATGTCTGTCGCTGTCTTTCCTGTCCTCGGTACGATTTTGAGCTTACTGGGTATAACCAAATCGACGGGTTTCAGAAGTGCCGCAAACAGCATATCTGGCTTACAAAATGACCTGGTAGGCCTGAGCCCTATTGCAAATACCAGTATTAAGGATGTTGAGACACTGGCAAAAAGACATAAATCGGTTAATGCTTATCATCAGCAAATTATAGAGCAGGACAGGGAAACGGTGAATGCCGAACTGGCCATGTACTGGGAGTTTGATTCCAGCACTATGGCCAATACAGCAAGAGGACGGGACCTTGTCAACAAGGCCAAAGAACGAATAGTTAGTTAGTCAGCTGCAACAGCTGTCAGGCCCAGCCCAGTTCCCTCATTGCCCACGGGGCATTCCATATTTTGATCATGCTTGATACCTGATCATTTTCATCCATGACAAGCGAGTAGACATAATGTGAATTTGTCTGCTTATTAGTTGCCTCCACCGGCCCGCCTTCACCACTGTGAGTACCGATAAAGGTACCGAAAAACAGTGCGGTTCGGGTGCTTTCATCGTAAGAAGAAGCATGCAATTCATAAGCACAGCCAGGCATGACCTGTAAACCCAGACCAGCCATCCATTCTGTATATGCCTCTACAGTATCAATATCGACAAGTGGCTCGGACTGGGCGACAAACTTGGCGCCTGAGGCAACATATTGCTGACATCCTTCCCAGCCTTTCAGGCCCTCACAGGCGTGAAAAAATTCAGTGGCATTTGCAAACGCTGACATAACGAACTCCTTTATTACTTGTTGTTGTAGTTGTCATATTATAAACGACTCAATGTACCAGTGTCTTGAACAAAACATTATTGAACCTGAAAAGGGTATTTTTGGCTTTACTGTCAACCTTATGCAGGGCTCAGGTGTATACCTATATAGAATGTACAATTTTTAATCAGGAGTTGCTGCCATGTCATCAGAAGAAGAGATTTTTGTTTTTATTTTATTTATGCTTTTTACGATAATCATTATTCCTGTTCTCGTTATCGCTTATCGTAGCTATTACGGCAATCGTGCTTATCGCTTCGGCTATGATTCAAGAGCCGAATACCTGAAATCTTCGCCAAAAAGCGACGATGAAAAAAGAGATGCCGTCGATCAGGCCTGCAAGGGTCTGGTAACCTGTTTGCTGGCCTTAATGTTTCCCCCTCTGCTATTAGTCGGCTTGTTTCCCTTGTTCTATGGCACCAGAAAAACCATTTATGCCTGCATGGGACTTGGTGTTGATGAAGAGCCAGAACGAATTGATTCGTGAATTGAATTTTCCAGAGTTTAATTAAGACTGAAACAAGCCAGGATGTCAGCCGAACAAACTGCAGGTATCGCTGAGGTCTCGAGCCTGATTCGTGAGTTACGCGCAGGAAGAATTGAGGCATATAGTGAAATAGTGAAACTGTACCAAAAACGCGTAATTGCACTTTCACTGATAATAGTGCGGGATTTTGCTGCAGCAGAAGATCTGGCACAGGATGCTTTTGTTCGCGCCTATACACAATTACATCGTTATGATGACAAGCAGGATTTTTACCCCTGGCTCGCCACCATTACGGTGCGCCTCTCACAAAACTGGCTGAGAACCGAGAAACGGGCGCGGGCCAGAGTTGAAGTAGCGAACGAAGACGCCGAAAATATAAGTCAGACCGACTTTCTGGGGAAATTGATAGAAGATGAAAGCAGCCGCCAGTTATGGTTATCTGTTGCCGCCTTGGCCCCGTCAGAACGCACAGCAACACTGCTATACTACCAACAGGACATGAAAGTGGCGGACATTGCAAAGGCATTGGATGTAAGCGATGGAACAATCAAAACCATGCTGTATCGCTCGAGACAGAAGCTACGAGAGGCCCTGTGCTGGTCTGGCCGAAACAGCGAACTGGCGGAGGAATGAATATGAATTGTAATCAGCTAAGAAACTTGCTCAAGGTGCAGACAATTACTGAGTTCTCCCGGAGTCAGGCAGAGTCAGCCGAAGAGCACGTTCTGGAGTGCCTCGAATGTAAAAACCTGCTCATTGGAGAACGTCAGATTGACAGTTTGTTAAGAGAGCTGCCTGAACCTGTTATTGATTATGATTTAAGCCCACAGGTTATGGCAATTGTCAGACAGCAAAAAAGACCTGAGTTTCTTGCGAAAAATGTGTCTGCAGCTCAAAGGGGTGAATGGCCGATTACCTTGATTGTCGCCGCTTTTGCCACGACTTTGTGTATGTACAGTTATGAATTACTTAACGGACGTTCAACAGTATTTAATTTGTTTGCACTCTGGACCCGGGACTGGACCCAGTGGTTATTTCAGCCGCTGCAGCTGAATTTTATCGGTCTTGTCGTCGCAGCAAGCTTTCTTACTTATCTGGCGGGTTTTCTATTATTGTTTCGACAGCGGGAATAAAATGTAGCGGTTCTTCACAAATACGAGACCTGAATAATCCTGTCAACCTGATTTAGGCCTGCGGTGTATATAAGTTAGAAACACATTGCGGAGATGTTTTTATGAAACTGCGTTACAAATTATTTAGTGGTCTGCTCATTTTAGCGTCACTCGCCATAATTGTATTGGCTCTGACTATCAGTTACACCTCCCCCTGTAATCCTGCACCAGCGCCTGCTACTGAGAAAACGCTCATGCAAGCTATTGACTACCAATGCTATGGTTCACCGGATGTCATCAGGCAGATAGACAGCATCAGACCAGTTGCAAAAGATGGTGAAATTCAGATTAAAGTTCATGCAGCAGCCGTTAATCCCTACGACTGGCATTATTTGCGTGGTTCCCCTTATATTATGAGGCTTCTCTCCGGAATCGGCTCGCCAAAAGATAATCGACTTGGTGTCGACTTTTCCGGAACGGTGACGGCGCTTGGACCTGGAGTCAAGAATTTCAAAATCGGAGATGGGGTGATAGGAGCAAGTAGCGGCGCCTTTGCCGAATATCTGACAATGAATGAAAATCGCGGTGTCGTCAAAAAACCTGAAAATATTACATTTCAACAAGCGGCTTCGGTGCCGATTGCCGCTATCACTGCTTTGCAGGCACTGCGAGATAAAGGTCAGCTCAGAGCCGGACAGAAAGTTCTGATCAACGGTGCCTCCGGTGGCGTTGGTACTTTTGCGGTGCAAATTGCCAAGGCAATGGGTGCACAAGTCAGCGGTGTATGCAGTAGCAGAAACGTAGAGATGGTCAAATCAATTGGTGCCGACTATGTCATTGACTACAAGAAAGAAAACTACACCACGGCCGGCAAGCAATACGATTTGATTTTGGATATGGTCGGAAATCACAGCTTACTTGCCAATCGAAAGGCTATGAGCTCTTCCGCTACGCTGGTGATGGTCGGAGGGCCAAAAGGCAACTGGATTGCCCCGCTCATAGGGCTGCTGAAAGCACCTCTCGTATCCCTGTTTGTCGAACAAAACTTTGTGGAGCTTCTGGCAGAAATTAGTAAGGAAGATCTTAACTATCTTGCCGAATTGATGGCGGAAGGAAAAGTCGTTCCAGTAATAGACAGACTTTACCCCCTTGCTGAAGTTGCCGATGCCATTCGATATTCTGAGACCGGTCGAGCCAGAGGAAAAATCATTATTGAAATAGAATCAGGCTGAGTCTCAATAACAAACACATTCAGGATGCGTCTTTTTTATACTCCCTGTAATAGTTGATAACTTTTTTAACGTAATTTTGAGTTTCCTTGTAGGGTGGAATTTTATTGCCATATTTTTTTACCGCACCCTCCCCGGCATTGTAAGCTGCAAGCGCCAGATAGAGTTTATTATCAAACATGAGCAGTAAATCACGTAAGTAACGGCTACCACCTTTAACATTGGCAGCAGGATTTCGTCGATTACTAACACCGTAACGTTTGGCTGTTTCCGGCATCAACTGCATAAGTCCTACCGCGCCGGCCTTTGAGATCGCATTCGGATCGAACGCTGATTCGGCCGTAATCACCGCATCAAGCAAAGATTTCGGCAGACCGAACTGACTGGCGTAATAGGCAACTGTTGTGGAGTATTTTTCTTTGTTCAGACTGAACTGGTCATATGCGACACTGCTTTTCTTTTCTTCCCAACCCTTCCAGGTTTTAACCAGCCTCTTGTAATTACTGTTTCTCGGCTTATCAGTAAGAATAACCCTGCCATGCTTATCAACGTACTTATAAATATCCGCGTTGGAAATCGTCGGTAAACACAATAGTACAGTGACCACAAAATAACTAATCTGCGTTTTTCTGGTTATCATTTTATCATCAAGATACTGGCATGGCGGTTTGCCGGTACAACTATATAGTAAATCCTGATTCAAATGAATATACAGCCCGCCAGGGCTTCCTCAATTCTATTCGCCTGTTAAACTAGATAGTCAACACATGACTATATGAAACGCAAATGATGTCTGATTATCAACTAGCACAACTGAACATCGCCAGAATGAAGGCGGATTTAGGTTCACCTGTTATGAAAGGTTTTGTCGATCAGCTTGATACGGTTAATGCCATTGCAGATAAGAGTCCCGGGTTTGTCTGGCGTCTGCAAACTGAGGAAGGTGATGCAACTGATATTGATGCTTTTGACGATAGCATGCTGTTGGTAAATATGTCCGTCTGGGAAAGTGTTGAACATTTGAAAGTTTTTGTATACGAAACTTTTCATCTGGAACTTCTGAAGCAAAAAAGGGAATGGTTTAACCAGTTTGAAGGTGTTTTTCAGGTACTATGGTGGATACCGGCGGGGACGGAACCGACACTGGAAGAGGCAAAACAGCGTCTGGCTTTTTTGCAAGAAAATGGAGCAAGTGAATATGCATTTAATTTTTAGAAGAGCTTTCCGGTGCCCTCTGCAGACACAAAGTTCTGATGACTTTAAGTTACGAAGCTTTGCTGTTGGCCACTCTGGCCATGACTTTTGGCGCGCTGTTGCAGGCGGCTACCGGTCTCGGCGCGGGAATGATTGCCTTCCCCTTAATTGCTCTTATTAGTCTCAAACTGGTACCCGGACCGCTTATTTTTTCAACTTTTTTTCTGTCATTTTATATGGCCTGGTCAGGCCGAAAATATATACGCTTCACCAGTATGAAGGCACTTATTGTCGGTATTCTGCTGGGCACATTACTAGGCGGATATACCCTGACACTGGTACCGCTTGATAAACTGGGAATGTTTTTTGGTGTTCTTCTCTTAAGTGTTGTGGTAATCAGTCTGTGCGGACGTAAATTGCCCTACACTCGAAGAAATATGCTTAGCCTCGGCGCTGCATCCGGCTTTATGGGGATAACCGTTGCCAGTGGCTCACCTTTTGTCGCGCTGATGTACCAGCACGAAAAAGGCGCTACTATTCGCGCAACTCTGTCGTTAATTTATCTGTTCGGCTGCATCCTGACTCTTGGCACTCTTAGCGTAGCCGGTCGCTTTGGTTATGAAGAAATGATTTATGGCTTGTATCTGACACCCGGATTTCTCCTCGGCTATCTGGCGTCGGGTAAACTGGCAGCGTATATAGATCAGGGTCACTCAAGACGGATAATTCTGATAATCTCAACTATCAGTGCCTTCGCTCTTATCATTAAAAATATATAAAGAAAGTTATCAGAAATGAAATACTGCCCGCTATGCAAATCAGATTTGATCACAGCATTATTAGACGAAACAGAACGCCTGATATGTGCATCACACGATTGTGATTTTATACACTGGGATAATCCTACTCCGGTAGTCGCCGCGGTTGTTGAGCACAAAGGCAAAATTATCCTGGCTAATAACATGGCCTGGCCAGAGCATATTTTTTCTGTCATTACCGGTTTTCTTGAAAAAGGCGAGTCAGCAGAGCACGGTACCATTCGTGAAGTTGAAGAAGAACTTGGCTTAAAGACAAAGCATATTGAATTGATCGAGGTTTATCCCTTTTTCAGAATGAATCAGATTATTCTGGGCTACTATGTCAGGGCTTCCGGTACGGTTTCCCTGAACGAAGAATTACGTCACTTTAAACATGTGAAAAAAGAAGATCTTTATACTCACGATTCAGCGACAGGATATATCCTCCGCGATTTGCTGAATTCTCAGGGATATCAACCTGAAGAAAAAGCATTGTTTAATAATCCGACCAGGAAAACACAACGTGGCCCACTCTACCAACGCATCGATGCTTTGGTAAAACGCATTCCGGAAGGTCAGGTTGCCACTTACGGGCAAATAGCAAAAATGCTTGGCGCATGTGGTGCACGTCAGGTGGGCTATGCCATGTCTTCTCTGGGAGATGAAAGTGATGTGCCCTGGCACCGAGTAATAAACAGTCAGGGTCGTATTAGTGTCAGGGACGGTACAGAAGGTCACACTTTACAGAGGATCATTCTGGAAGCAGAGGGAATTGTTTTCAATGAGAAGGACAGAATAAATCTGGAAGAATACCGATGGCAGGGACTCTAAACAGGATAAAAACATGTTTCTGATATTTGTAATTAACGCTCTCATTATGATGCTGGCCGTACTGGTTCATTTTGAAATGCTCTCCCAATTATCCAGATTTATGCCGCGACTTACACTTCGATACCGATTTCGTATAGCTATAGGTATCCTCGGCGCTCTTGTCGCCCATATTATTGAGGTCTGGATATTTGCTATTGCCTACTTTTTCCTGATTAAATCCGGACAATTCGGCCATCTTCAGGGAATGGAAGAGGCCGGTCTATTCGATTGTGCTTATTATTCGTTTGTCGTTTATACCACGCTCGGCTTTGGTGATATTGTGCCTCATGGTGAACTTCGTTTTTTAACCGGTCTGGAATCTCTGACAGGTCTGGTATTGATTACCTGGACAGCATCTTTCATGTTTTTTGAAATGCAAAAATACTGGTCAACTGATGATTAGGAGTCATAGAAAAGAAAATGGACGCAACAGCTAAGTTATTCATTTTGCTGGGAAGTACCAACGCTGCATTAGCCGTAATACTTGGCGCCTTCGGAGCTCATGCGCTGAAGACGAAAATTTCCGAGCAAATGCTAGGCGTATTTCAAACTGGTATTCAATACCATTTCTATCATGCTCTGGGATTATTATTGCTTGGTATTCTGGCTTTAAATCTGCCGTCTTCAAACTGGTTGAAAGCGTCGGGTTTGCTAATGCTGATGGGAATACTGCTTTTTTCAGGCAGTCTCTACGCGCTTGCTTTGAGTAATATTCGATGGCTTGGTGCTATCACGCCTCTCGGAGGAACAGCTTTTATCCTTGCATGGTGCTCACTTGTCGTCGCACTGTTGACCAATTAGTCCACTCATATCCGATACAGGGGTTCTAGTTTACCGGCCTCGACTTTTTTACTTTCCCTAACTGTCGATTGACTATCATGAAAAACTCTCCAGAAAGCCTGACCCTCCCAGTTCGATTTTCGCTGGCTATACAAAAAGTTATTAAGCTCATTTAATTGTTCAGCTACGTCACTGGAACTGCGTTTAGCGATTTCTCCAAGATTAATTGCAGGTCTTTCCGGCCATATCAAATTTGCCCAACCCAGCAATTCCGACTTCAGTTGCTCTGGATTATTTTCATGGCAGGCTAATTGGATAGCTTTGACAGCTTGCTTCAGACTCAGGTTTTCCGAATCCCTGCTTTGCGAATCGCTTGTTTTGATGCGACTGCGCCACCATAAAATCAAAGTCAGGGACCACAGCAGTACGAGAGCAGCGCTAACAATTTGCCAGAACCGGACACTCGAGTCACTTTGCACAGTGATTGACTCAATACTTGCGGATCCTTCAGTTGATTCAACACCAGCACTTGGCCTGCTTAACTCAGGTGCAGTTGGCCCTGCGACTTCCGCTGGTGCGCTAAGCGCGGCTACCTGTATTCTTCTCTCAGGCAGATTTGCAAATTCCATCTTATCCGTTGCCGTATTCCACCAGGCTACGGAAATCTCGGGCAACACAAATTCACCTGCCTTGTTTGGAATAATGGCAACCTTTTCCTGTCGACTGGCAGTTATTCCCTTGGCAGTCTGACTATCATTCAAAGTTGGTTGATCAGGATACTGTTTGAAATCATCAGGAACCCAGGCAGGCAATTCAGGAAGTTGACTTGCTGTCTGACCTGCTGCATTCAATGTGAGCGTCCGCGTTATGGGCTCACCTACTTTAAAAACCGGTGGATTCGGAGACCACGACTCAGTCAGGGTTAATAACTGCGCAGGTATCCAGTGGCTGCCACTGAACCCGTCTGGTATCGGCTTAACATCCAGCGTAAAAGATTCAGAACGCTCAACAATCGTTTTTGGTTGCGGTCCGAAGGGGTCGAACAGAGAAAATGCATTACGGCTTATTTGTCCCTGGAACATTACCGGCTCTATCGTTAAGTCACCGCTAACCTGAGGATAAATCGCGTACCGCCGCTCAACAACGTTATAGCGTTTTCCGCGACGACTGGTTTGAAAATTACTATCCTCACCGAGTCTTTCAATCACTGCACTCGCCCCGCTTATGCCGGGTTCACTCAGGCTGGCATTTGAGGTGGCAACACTGAGAAATAAACGAACAGTATAAATAAGTTGAGCCTGCACATATATATTCCCCGGCATCACTTCAACTTCAATAAAAACATCCTCAGAGCGCGCTTTGCTTTTGCCGGTACGTCCGGCATTGGTAACATTAATAAAAGATGCCTGACTTTTATCTTTGCCAAAACTAATGGAAGGAATGATTAGTTTACCCGAACGGCGTGCGAGTACAGTTAGTTGCCATTTTGTAGAACTACTGATTTTGCCATTTATAATATTCATACTACTGTTCTTATTTCTGGACAGGACCTGAAAGTCCTTGTTCAAGGGCGAAAAATCCGGTTCATCATCGACACTTGAATCACTCTCGAAAACCAGAGCAAAGGACTCGTTCAATCCCACCGGGCTTCTATCAGAACTGACAGTAATCGTTGCCGCCTCAGCTATATTGAACAGCATGATGATCAAAATAGAGATACTGGTGGTTTTTTTCATGATGTCGAGAATTACCATGCTTTCTCTTCCTCGTTATTTCGATTTTGACTTTTTTGATACTGATAAAGAAATTTTCTACGCAAAAGCCCGGCTGGATCATCCGGGATTCTTCGTAACCATTGTTCTGTTGCTTGCTGCTCTTCATTAGCTTCCTGATCACTCGTCTGGGCAAGTTTTGCTTGCTCCTGTTCTGATTCCTCGCCTTCACGCTCCTTCTCAGGCTTGTTTTGATTTTTTTCTTCTTCTACTTCTTTGTCAGTATCATTCTGTGGAGCGTTGTCAAATTCCTTTTTTTCATCTGAGTCCTGTTGCGAATTTTGATTCCGGGCATCCTTTTGTTGGTCTGATTCAGAATCCGACTCTTCTGATTGTTCCTGTTTCTGCTCCTCTCCCTGTTCTCCGTCTTGCTGCTGGTCTTGTTGCTGCTGGTCTTGCTGTTGCTGTTCTTTCTCCTGCTGCTCGTTATCCCCCTGCTGACCCTGCTGCTGTTGATTTTCCAACTCCTTTTCAATTAGCTCCTTATTAAATTTTGCATCTTCGTGTTCGGGGTTTCTTTCCAGTACCTCATCGTATGAACTGATAGCCTGCTGGTACTGACCGAGACGTGCCTCGGCATTACCTCGATTATAAATAGCCTCGATATCATCGACATCCTGCAAAGATTCCAGACTGGACTGAAAGTCACCCGCTTCGTACTGAGCCGCACCCTTCCATGCCGGATTTTTAAACAATTTTGCGGCGGCGCCGGCATCACCATTTTGCAAAGCCCGTAGTGCCTTCTGATCAGAACGAAGCCATAAATCGTCCCATTCAAAGGCATTCGCCTGTTCTGGAAAGGGCAACACCAATATGGTCAATGCCAGTAAGTATCCTTTTCTAAAAGAAAGTGCCGCGATAGGAATAATAAGCAGAAGCAGCCAGGGCCCCTGTTCCTTCCATGTGTCAGTTTCAAATTCGCTGGCCGCTTGTTCAATACCAGACTGATCGCCAGCAACACGGCTTAACAAGTATTCAATATCACCGTCGTCCTGGCTCATTCTTTTATAAAAACCATTGCCAAATTGTGCGGCTTGTCGCAATGCGACCTCGTTCAGGGTCGGGATAACAATTTCACCCTTTTTATCTTTGAGGAAGCTTCCATCGGGCATAACAACGGGTGCACCCTGAACAGTTCCAATGCCGAGAATTGAGACCCGATAACCTTGACTGGCGAGATCACGAATGCTGTTTTCACTTTCTTCCAGGTCTATATCATCACAAATCAACAATATATTGCCCTGACTATGTCCTGCCCCTTTCAATAACTCCTCCGCTTTTTCAAGCGCGCGATCAGTTCGATTACCCTGGCCTGGCATGATATCGCTTGTCAGAGCGGATAACTGCGAGGCAATCGTTGCCATATCATCAGTGAGTGGTGTCACAGTAAATGCATCACCAGCGTAAACCAGCAGTGCAGCCTGACCTTCGTCATGCTGATTGAGAATATCGGCAACCTTAAAACGTGCCCTGCCTAATCGCGAAGGGCTGATGTCATTGGCATCCATAGAACGCGACAAATCCAGAGCGATGACAAGCGCCGTTTCATTGTTAAACACCGGTTGTGGTAGTTTTTCCCAGACCGGCCCGGCAAGTGCAATGATGGTCAGAAAACCAGCAACACCCAACAGGAAAACAGGCCATCGACGTGAGCCTTCCCTGCCGTCAATCAACATATAGGGAAGAAGATTTTCATCGCAAATCGCCTCCCAACTACGACTACCTAAACGACGTTTTATCATTAACCACAAAAGTATCAAGAGTACAGGTAGAAGTAACAACCAGAGCGGGCGCAGAAAATGAAATAACTGAAAATCCATAGTTATATCCTGCCGCTATGTTTGAACGCCAAAAGCAAACAAGCCAGTGTCAAAGCGAAAGCGAGAGGCCAGAAATACAAAGCCTGTCGTGGTCGAAAGCGTTTTGTGTCACGTTCTATAGGCTCGAGCTTATCCAAAACCTGATAGATTTTCTCCAGTTCTTCAGTGTCGCGAGCGCGAAAATACAAACCGCCGGTCTTCTCAGCAATAGCAGTCAGAGTTTCTTCATCCAGATCCGCTGAAGGATTCACTTTTCTGTTACCAAAGAAACTTCGTACCAGCATTTCATCTGCACCCACTCCGATTGTGTAGATTTTCAATCCTTCACTGGCTGCCAATTCAGCAGCTTCGACAGGTTCAACGACTCCCGAAGTATTGGCTCCATCGGTTAACAGGATCAGTACCCGGTTGCTGTCTTCGTGTTTCCGAAGTCTTTTTACCGCAAGACCAATCGCATCACCGATAGCAGTTGATGTTCCTGCCAGACCAATCGCCGACTCATACAACAAGGTTTTTACTGTCACTCTGTCAAGGGTCAATGGTGTTTGAAGATAAGCGTTTTCACCAAACAAAATCAGACCGATACGATCCCCGACACGCCGCTCAATGAAATTACCAGCTACATACTTGGTCGCAACCAGTCGGTTAACTCTCTCTCCTTCAAGGACAAAATCTTTCTCTTCCATGCTGCCGGACAAATCTACTGCCAGCATCAGGTCTCTGCCACTGACAGGTATTTCAATCATCTCGCCTAACCATTGTGGGCGCATACTGGCAAATATCAGAAGCAACCAGGCCAGCACAGCAAGCCATATTGGCCAACGTTTAAATTGCCTTCTTGCGCTTGAATCACCAAGTTCAAAGTCTTCGAGAAAGGGAACACGAAGAGCCGCTTCTCTGGCGTTTACCGCCGTTTGCATAAAGCGACGTACCAAAATAGGTAAAGGCAGACACAACAACATCCAGGGCCAGTCAAAGTGAATCATTTTGTTGAGACCTTATCCTGTCTGGCAACGTTATCGATCCATTTTTCGCAAGCATCAACAAGTGGTTGTACCTCTTCTAAATCAATATTAGCGCGGTAAGGTGCTTCAATAAGGATTCGACCACTTCCCTCACTAAATAGCTTTTCTGTCATAATGGAATCGAGAAAACGTAACCATGCGTCGCCAGTTAAACCGGCTGTTTCTTCTCTGGGGAAAGCACTGATACTCAGCCTTCTGAGTAAAATTGACAATTCAGACACAAACTGACCGGCATCTTCATGGGATCGATATGACTCTTGTAAAGCAGCCAGTTCACGTTTAGACATACTGACAGCGGAGAGAAATAGGAGCCTTCGGCGGCGACGCCAGTAAAAAGTGCCAAGTGTTCCTAAAATTACAAGCCCGAGTAAAATCCACCAGCCCGGAGCTGGTGGCCACCAGCTTATGGGTTCGGGCAAATGAATGTCCTTCAATGGAAGTTGCTGCGGATCATTCATCGTCTTACTTTCTTGCTCAATCCAGTCTGCAGCATGCTGAGAGGATCGTTTTGAGTGGTACAATTTATCAAATGAATATTGCTGGTTTTAGCAAGTTGCTGCAGTTTGTCTCGATGATTTTGAAAATGTGCCTGATACGATTCACTACCTTGTCGATCAAAGGTGTTCAGCATGAGTTCCTGTTTACCATCACTGACACGGTACATCCCGGCTGCTGGCAATTCCTGTTCCAGTTGGTCATAGATAAAAACCATGACAATGTCGGTATGTCGCCCTAAGAGGATCAATTGCGATTCCAGTTTTTCATCCAGACTTCTGAAATCACTAAGCATGAAAATCAGACTTCCGGGTCTCGCCACACGCCGCAATCTTATCAGGGATCGAAGCATCGATGATTTATCCCTCTGACCTTGTCCTGAATTATGCCAACTCTGATGTTCCACAATCTGATTGATCAGGCGCAAAGCACCGTTTTTGCCTCTTTGTGGTTTCAGTTCATGATGCGAATCATCAGAAAATATGACGCCGCCAACGCGATCCCCGTGATGGACAGCGCTCCAGGCAAGCAAACTTGCCATGTGCGACGCAAGTACCGACTTGTACATACCTCGGGTAGCGAAGAACATTGGTGCGCGTAAATCCAGCCAGACAAATACCTGTCGCTCACGTTCTTCCCGAAAAAGTTTCGTATGTGCCTTGCCCGTTCGCGCAGTGACTCTCCAGTCGATGTTACGGATGTCATCACCAGCCTGATATAGTCTGGACTCATCAAATTCCATTCCCCGTCCCTTGAAGGGAGATTGATAATCGCCGCTTTGGCGAGCCAGAATTTTTTCAGAACTGAGTGGCAAATAAGGCGCAAAACGACTCAAGCGTACTAACGCAGGTACAGATATCTGCACAGCTTCATTGATTTTCTGCTTTTGTTGCATAGGGGATATCTCAGGGCACTGCGATTCTGGTTATGAGTTCTTCAATCACCTTATCAGCAGTCACTCCTTCCGCTTCCGCTTCATAGTTGAGTATCAGTCGATGTCTGAGTACATCAAACGCCACGCTTTGAATATCCTCTGGTGCCACGAAATCGCGACCTTCAAGCCAGGCGTGAGCTCTGGCGCAGCGATCAAGTGTGATGGTAGCCCGCGGACTCCCGCCAAATTGCAACCAGGCCGCAAGATCTTCTCCATAGGCCTCTGGTTTTCGTGTTGCCAGAACCAGCTGCAATAAATATTGCTCAAGATTGTCTGCCATATATACATCGAGAACTTCCTGTCTGGCCTCGAATATTGACTCTTCGCTTAGCGCAGTGAAATTCACAGAGGGATTTGTATCCGGAGCATTCGCTTCCTTTCTCGCAAGTTGTAAAATTGTCTGTTCCTCTCCGGCTTCGGGATAACCAATTCGGACGTGCATGAGAAAACGATCCAGTTGAGCCTCCGGTAGCGGATAGGTGCCTTCCTGCTCAATCGGATTCTGCGTAGCCATGACCAGATACAGGCGCGGCAGTGTATAAGTTTCACGTCCAACCGTAATCTGTCGTTCGGCCATCGCCTCCAGAAGCGCCGATTGCACCTTCGCCGGTGCTCTGTTGATTTCATCGGCCAGTACCAGATTATGAAAAAGCGGGCCTTGTTGAAAAACAAAGGATCCATCCTGAGGCCGGTAAATTTCGGTACCGGTCAAATCGGCCGGCAGCAGATCCGGGGTGAACTGAACCCGGTGAAAATCACCCTGGATGCCTTCACCCAGAACTTTTATCGCTCGGGTCTTGGCCAGACCGGGTGCGCCTTCAACAAGCAGATGTCCATCAGCGAGTAAAGCTATGAGCAACCTGTTAACCAGCGTTTTCTGACCAATAATGTGCTCACTTATAAAATGTTTTAATTTCTGTAAATCTTCTCTGGCTGACATGATTACCTTCCATTATTGTTATCGCTGTTTGTTGACTGATTAAATGCAGTAAAATTCCATCTATACATAGGAATTCATGAAAATATTTCAAGTACTTATGAGTAACTGCGCAACCCGATATTGTACGTTTTTGAGGCTAAAATAAAAAACTGATTTCAGGCATACTAAGTCCCTATTTCTCTGAAAAACTCAAAATGACTCCATCTACGCTGAGCACGATTCTTAACTCCGCCCCACTTGTGATTCAGGGCGCAGGAAAGCTAATCGATCTGATAAAAGAAGGCGGTTCGGCACAAAATGAACCGGAGGAACAAAGTCGTCTCAGTCTGGAAAGCCTGAAATCTGATGTCGAAAGACTTGAATCGCATTTGCAATCGGTTGATGAGTCAAACATAGAACAAATAAAGCTCATTGAGCAGCTCGCCAGACAGAACGAGATGCTGGCGGAATCGGTCAAACAATTAAGCAGACAGCTTGGGATGCTTACCATGGTTGCCGGTATCAGCGTGATCTTTTCTTTAAGTGCGCTCGTGATAGTTGTGCTGTAAATGAAGAAGCTATACGTAAGTGAGAACCCGATAGAAGTTGGACTCATTAAGGGCTTGCTTGATAGTGAAGGAATTGCCTGCCTTGTCAAAAATCAGACTCTGGCGGGTGCTTTGGGTGAAATTCCACCGCTTGAATGCTGGCCTGAAATCTGGATTACCACTGACCAGGATCTGGTTCGGGCTGAAGAAATTGTCAAATCTGTCCGATCGACTCCAGTATCATCAGAGAACTGGAATTGTGAATGTGGCGAATCTATTGAAGGACAATTTGGCAGTTGCTGGAACTGCGGTAAGGAACGTGTCGAATAAAGCAATTTTCTCAAATATTTAACGATTCCGTTCTTGCCTGTCTGCAGGATGTATCCAGGAATATATGTGTTCTGACGGGTGCCGGAATCTCAGCCGATAGCGGCATCCCTACCTTTCGGGGCGCTGAAGGATACTGGACCGTCGGTTCAAAAGTTTATATGCCGGAAAAAATGGCCACCCGGCAAATGTTTCAACTAGATCCGCTGCTGGTGTGGGAATGGTATCTTTATCGTTTAGGCGTTTGTTTTCGGGCAAAAGCCAATGCGGGTCATCTCGCAATTGCTTCGATGGAAAAATCGCTGTCAAATCGCTTCACCCTGATAACGCAGAATATAGATAACCTGCATATACGCGCAGGCAACAGCCCCCAAAGAACTTTTCAGATTCATGGCAACATTGGACTAAGCCGTTGCAGTCAGTCCTGCGTTCCAGAACTTTTCAAGCTTCCGGCCAGCCTGTTTTCTGCCTGCAAAAATCAGTCCCTCTCTGAGACAGAGCAGAAAATGTTGCGTTGTCATTATTGTAAAAGCTGGCTACGGCCACATGTACTCTGGTTCGATGAGTGTTACGATGAAGAATACTTCCGCTTTGACAGTAGCATGAATATTGCCGCGAAAACGGATCTGTTAATTATTGTCGGCACTTCGGGATCAACCACCTTACCCAATCATGTAACCAATCTGGCTCTCCGGAACAATGCCTGTATCGTTGATATCAACCCGGAAGACAATCCTTTCAGTGAGATTGCGGTTAATAGTCCTGGCGGAATGGTTTTTCGAAGACCGGCTTCAGAAGTATTAAGACAGCTGGCCGACTGTTGCCCCACCCCGGCAGTGAAAGATGCTTAAAGAGCGATCGAGTAAATAATTGAAAACAAATAGCTTTTTATTAAGATATAGAACAAGCCTTAGTTCATTTCACTTTTTTTTCAATTCAGACTTGCTATCTGAATTTTCGCCACTATAATACTTAGTTATCCAACTAACTATAGACATTAATTATGCCTAGAACGAGTGATAAAAGAGAACGCCTGATTGAAGCTGCAAACAATTTAATACACCGGCAGGGTTTCCATAAGACAACCCTGGCAGATATAGCTACTGAATCAGACGTACCCCTTGGTAATGTTTATTATTACTTTAAGACCAAGGAAGAAATATGTGACGCCGTAATTGAAGAGCGCAAGAAGGAACTTACAACGACACTGGATGATTGTTGTCAGTCCGCGAACCCAAAGAAAGCGTTACTTAAATTATTGAATACAACTATGGAAGCGAGCAATGAAATTGCCGAAACCGGTTGTCCCCATGGAAGGTTATGTAACGAACTGAGCAACGAGATCATCGGGCTGACAAACTCTGCAGACGATTGTTTGAAGGTATTGCTGGAATGGTCGCGAGATCAATTCAAAGCCATGGGATATCGAAATGCAAAAGACATGAGTTTTGAATTTGTTTCACGAATACAGGGAATTATTCTGGTCGGCAATTCTTTACATGACGAGAAACAAATAAAGGCTCAACTAAAATCGTTGATCAACTGGGTAGAATCTCTTGATTCGAAGAATAAAGAAAGACGTGTTGCCTTAAATTAGTAAAAAAATTTAAACGACAATTAGTTAGGTAACTAACATTATGCTAATGAAGCGAAGACAAATAAGTGATTCATTAAAGAGTGCTTACCCTGTATTTGCATCATTGAGACAGAACATCTGTTGCAAAATCAGTTTAAAAAATTTGCATATGTAGTTAGTTAGTAAACTTACAAAGTAAAAAGGAGAAAGATAATGAAACTTAACAAAACAATATTATTGACAGCACTACTGAACCTAATTTTAGCGTTCACTAGTCTAACAGCAAATGCGGACGACGCTGGTTTTACACTTGATGAATCAATTCGAAAGCAGGTTTTTCTGGAGTTGACATCCAATGTTAAGAGTCTATATCGAAACAGTTATCTGATAGTACCCGATATTGATACAGCCACCAGCGCTCGAATCGCTGGCAGAACCGACAACATTGGGTTCGTATTACCTCTCGATCAAAACGCCGTTTATGGCAAGGAGGAGAAAAAAGTAGACAACATAAACTAGTAGTCGGCTGGCAGGGTTTCCCCGCCCTGCTAGCCAGTTCAAAACAACCCCCAAACTTTGCCGTCGCTATCCCCTGGCGACGGTTTTTTTTAATGTTTTACAGCTTCAGCTCTTTATCTATCAACAGACTCACAGAGTATCGGACTCCAAACCCGGCAGTATCGGTTGGAATGTGGGCCAGTCCGCCTTTGTGGTTGCTGCTGGCCAAATCCATATGCACCCAGTTGCACTTGTTTTTAACAAAACGCTGCAGAAAACGCGCGGCAAGAATATGATCAGCGTCGCCTTCAAGCGCGCATTGCTTCACATCGGCAATATCACTTTCCAGACCTTTGTCGTAGTCTTCATCCAGTGGAAAGGGCCAGACCCGCTCACCACTGTCTTTACCGACCTGTATTAAATCAGCATGCAAATCTTCCCTGTTGGTAAACACACCACTGTAAGAAGAGCCTAGTGAGTAGACACAAGCGCCTGTAAGAGTGGCGTAATCGATAATCAATTTGGGTTTACTCATAGAAGCCAGGGCGAGCGTATCCGCTAATACCATTCTTCCTTCCGCATCGGTGTGCACGATTTCGATTGTTGTACCATCGGACGCTGTGATCACATCATTCGGTTTATAGGCTTTGGGACCAATGTGGTTCATCGCTAATGCCAGCCAACATTCCACCGGGAAATCAACCTGCATTTTACTTAGCGCCAGAAATGTACCCAGCGCCACTGCACTGCCCTGCATATCTTCATGCATACCATACATATACTTCGCCGGTTTGAGGTTGTTTCCACCGGTGTCGTAACATATTCCCTTGCCAACCAGGCATACCGTATTTCGAGATTTTTCATTACCAGGTTTGTATTGTAGTCTTACAATCCCGGCGTCCTCCTCATGACTTCCCTGAACAACAGCAAGAAAAGCACCTGCTTTTTTCTTCGTCAGGTTTTTCTGATCATAAAATTCGAGTTTCCACTTATTCTCTTTTGCCAGTCCTCTGATCCGGGTCAGGTAGTTTCCAGGTGTCAATTCATTTGGTGGCAGTATGCTGAGATAACGTGCCAGTGCATTTCCTTCCGCTTCGGCCAGTGTTCTTTTAAAATTATGGTCGATTTTCAGCCCAAACAGTTCCAGTCTGCTCAAACCTGCTTTTTGTTTTGATTTACTTTTGTAATTCGGCATCACTGCAGCGGTTGCAGCGGCCGCAGCAACAACAGCTTCAGCCAGTCGTTCCGACTGCGCAATATCAAAACCGGCAAGAATGACGCCGAGTTTCCTCACTTTGTAATTTTTCTGGATGCCAACCAACTTACGACACAAGGTCAGCAAATCAAACGCACTAATTTTCTCATCAACGCAGGCATAGACTGTATGACTACGCACTGAATTAGGCAGATCGATTTCTACAGGCTCGCTATCATATTTTTTCCGACCCAGCTGTTTACGGCGATCATTAAGCAAATCGTAATATGCCAGTCGCTTTGTTTTTTCAGAGGAAGAATAGAGAATCAGCCAGTGTTGATTGCTGTTTAGCTCTTTTCTGCTCGGAAGCTTTTCGTTCTGGAGAAGTTTTAATTGACTTTTTATCATTGTATTACAACTTTTAACGACATTTATTGATGTTTGTTATCTGGTAGAATTACCCGGACTAACTCGCCGTATCTGACTACAATCAGCAGGATACTCCCTGTTTTTTGAAAATCTTCTCGGCCTATATTAACGTATTGCGACTTTATTGTAATCTCACTGACGGTGGAACAGATGGCCAGCCAAACGAACGATAACGATGCTCAGGAAACACAGGAATGGCTTGAAGCAATTGATTCGGTCATGCGCGAAGAAGGCATTGACCGAGCCCACTTCCTGCTAGAAAAATTAATCGCCAGAGCCCGCTCCGCCGGTGCATATCTACCCTACTCGGCAAACACCGCTTATCTGAATACCATTCCGCCTTCAAAAGAAACTCGTTCACCCGGTGATCCCGGCATGGAATGGAGGATACGCTCATTAGTCCGCTGGAACGCCATGGCCATGGTGGTAAAAGCAAATAGAAAAAGTTCTGAGCTTGGTGGACATATATCCAGTTTCGCTTCTTCTGCTACATTATATGATGTCGGTTTCAATCACTTCTTTCGGGCGGCGACAGAAGAACACGGTGGTGATCTGGTTTTTATCCAGGGTCATTCTGCCCCTGGTATTTATGCAAGAGCTTACATGTACGGCTTGCTTTCTGAAGACCAGCTGGGTCGTTTTCGACAGGAGGTAGATGGCGACGGTCTGTCTTCCTATCCCCATCCCTGGCTGATGCCGGATTTCTGGCAGTTCCCGACCGTATCCATGGGGCTTGGCCCGATCATGGCAATCTATCAGGCCCGCTTCATGCGCTATCTTGAACACCGGGAGCTAAATAAAGCCAGCGATCGAAAAGTCTGGGCCTTCATGGGAGATGGTGAAATGGACGAACCGGAGTCCATGGGCGCCATCGGCATGGCCGCAAGAGAGAAACTCGATAATCTGATTTTTGTCGTCAATTGTAACCTGCAGCGATTAGATGGACCGGTTCGGGGTAATGGCAAAATTATTCAGGAGCTGGAAGCCGATTTTCGAGGAGCTGGCTGGAATGTAATTAAAGTGATCTGGGGTTCTTACTGGGATCCACTGATCGCCAGAGACACTCACGGTTTACTTTATAAGCGTATGGAAGAGGCTGTCGATGGGGAGTATCAGGCTTATAAAGCCAAAGACGGCGCCTATGTCCGCGAGCATTTCTTCGGTAAGTATCCTGAATTAAGAGCCATGGTAGCCAATATGTCGGACGACGATATATGGCGTTTGAACCGCGGCGGACACGATCCGCATAAGGTCTATGCGGCCTATGCGGAGGCGATGAAAAGCACCGGTAAGCCTACCGTGATTCTGGCCAAAACAGTAAAGGGCTACGGCATGGGAATGGCCGGAGAAGGCCAGAATATCTCCCATCAGCAAAAGAAGATGGGCGAAGAGGCCCTGCTGGCATTTCGTGATCGCTTTAATATCCCTCTTAGCGATGAGCAGGTTGCTGAAGCTGCCTTCTACAAACCTGCTGAGGACAGTCCTGAATTGCGCTATATGCATGAAAGACGAGAAGAGCTTGGCGGTTTTCTATTGTCAAAGTGGCCTAAAGCACCTTCTGCGAAAGTGCCTGATATAGGCATTCACGAGAAGTTACTCGCTGGTACAGACGGCCGCGAAATATCCACTACCATGGCCTTCGTTCGCATACTGAATGCTCTGATTAAAGATAAAGAATTTGGCAAGTACATAGTACCGATAGTACCCGACGAAGCCCGCACCTTTGGTATGGAAGGTATGTTCCGACAATTAGGCATCTACTCTTCTGTTGGCCAGCTATATGAACCCATGGACAGCGATCAGGTTATGTATTACCGGGAGGATAAGAAAGGTCAGATACTTGAAGAGGGCATAAATGAAGCGGGTGCATTTTCATCCTGGATCGCTGCAGCCACTGCTTATAAATATCATGGCGTTCAGATGATCCCATTTTATATCTATTATTCTATGTTCGGCTTCCAGCGCATCGGCGATCTGGCCTGGGCGGCAGGTGATCTGCGCTCACGCGGTTTTCTACTGGGTGGCACGGCTGGCCGCACGACTCTTGCCGGCGAAGGCCTGCAGCATCAGGATGGTCATAGTCATCTCAATGCGTCAACGATTCCAAATTGCGTTTCCTACGATCCGACTTACGCCTATGAGTTGGCTGTCATTATTCACGACGGTTTGAAACGAATGTATGAGGACAAAGAAGACATTTATTACTATTTGTCGGTAATGAATGAAAATTATGAACAACCTCCTCAACCGAAGGATTGTGAAGAAGGAATCCTCAAAGGCATGTACCTCCTTAATAAAGGTGGCAGAGGAAAAGTTAAAATTCAGATGCTTGGCTCCGGCACAATTTTACGTGAAATCATTGCCGCTGCAGAATTACTGAAAACGGATTTTTCAGTCGACGCTGATATCTGGAGTGTTACCAGCTTCAATGAATTACGACGTGAAGGACTGGATGTCGAACGCTGGAATCTGCTGCATCCGGATAAGAAACCTAAGGAAAGTTATGTCACGCGCTGTCTGAAAAAACAGAAGGGTCCGGTAATAGCTGCTACCGACTACATGAAAATCTACGCAGATCAGATTCGAAGTTTTGTCCCCTCTCGTTTCGAAGTGTTAGGTACAGATGGTTTTGGTCGTAGCGATACACGCAAAAAGCTGCGTGAGTTTTTCGAAGTGAATCGTTACTACATTTGCGTTGCCGCTCTCAATGCTCTGGCGGAAGAAGGCCAGATTGAAAAATCGAAAGTCAGCGAGGCAATTAAAAAGTATCAGATTGATCCCGATAAACCCAACCCGGTCACCGTTTAAATGAGCATGGACAAAGAAATACCCCTACCGGATATTGGTGATTTCGACACTGTTGAAGTCATAGATATTGCAGTTAAAGCCGGGGATACAGTCGATATAGAAGATACCTTACTGACCCTTGAAAGCGACAAAGCAACTATGGATATTCCCAGCCCTGCTACAGGCGTGGTGAAGGAAATACGAGTCAGCCTTGGTGATAATGTTGGTCAGGGTGCAATTATAATGGTGCTGACTCAGGATGAGTCAAAAGAAGAAGTGAGCAAAGTGGAACAAACCGATTCTGCTGGCTCTACAGAGAATAACTCTCCCGTCAACGAAGGCGAGTCAGGCATGGACGAGCAAGTCCAGAACGACTCTGTGGAACAGGAAGCAAGTCAGGTTTTGCAATCGATGCCAAGACAGGCACCGGCAACACCACAAAGTGCAGAAACAGTCGGTAGTAGTCACTCGGCTAAAGCCCATGCCAGCCCGGCAATAAGGAAGTTCGCCAGAGAACTGGGTGTCGACCTCGGTCTGGTCAGAGGTAGTGGCAAGAAAGGTCGAATTTTAAAAGAGGACGTCAAATCCTTTACAAAGGCGGTAATGTCCAGTGATCGAGTCTTTGAAAAATCTGGCGGCTTTTCTTTGCCTGAAATACCACCTGTTGATTTTTCCAAATTCGGACCGGTTGAATCAAAACCCCTGTCCCGCTTAAAGCGTCTGGGTGGTCAGAATCTTCATCGTAGCTGGATTAACGTTCCCCACGTCACTCAATTTGACGAAGCTGATATTTCGGAACTGGAAGCCTTTCGAAAGTCCAAATCCGAAGCTGCAGGCAAAGAAGGTGTGAAGTTGACTCCACTTACCTTTTTTATCAAAGCAGTGGTGGTCGCACTGAAAAAATTCCCTGAATTCAATGCCTCACTCAGCCCGGATGCTGAAAATCTTATTTTGAAAAAGTATTTTCATATCGGTATTGCCGTCAACACCGATCAGGGCCTGATGGTTCCGGTAGTGCGCGACGCAGATAAAAAAGGAATTTACGATTTAGCCAGAGAATTGGCGGAGCTGGCTCAGAAAGCAAGAGATAAAAAATTGTCGCCTAATGAAATGCAGGGTGGCTGTTTTACGATATCAAGTCTCGGACACATTGGCGGCACCGGTTTTACTCCTATTGTCAACACGCCGGAAGTTGCCATTCTGGGAGTCTCACGCTCGCAAATGAAACCAGTTTACGAAAATGGTGAATTCGTGCCACGCCTTATTCTTCCCTTCTCGCTCTCCTACGACCATCGCGTCATAGATGGCGTTGCTGCCGCTGAGTTTACCCGTTATCTCGGCACAGTTCTGACTGATATCCGTCACATACTTTTATAGTTATACACTAATTTGATTTAACACAAACTACCGGCACCTCAGAACTCTTCAAGACACTCTCTGCAACGCTAGATATGCCTGTAAAACTTCATTCTGAAACATTTGGCGAAGGTGAATCTCTGATAATACTACACGGCCTTTTCGGCTGGCGTCGAAACTGGCGAAGCATCGCCAGAAAACTGTCCAGCCAGTTTAAAGTTTACTGTGTTGACCTTAGAAATCATGGGGATTCGGAGCACGCTGAGTCGATGAACTACAAGGACATGAGCGACGATCTGCACCACTTTCTTACTGTAAACGGGCTGAGTAAGGTATCTATTCTTGGCCATAGTATGGGGGGAAAAGTCGCCATGGCTTTTGCCCTGAGTCACTCAGAGTTGGTAGAACAAGTTATCGTGCTGGACATTGCACCCGTTCGCTATGAAAACGAATTTATGCATTTTATTGATGCAATGATGAAACTCGATTTGAGCTCCATCAACAGCAGGAGTCAGGCAAATGATCTGCTAAAAACGGATATTGCCGACAATACACTTCGAATGTTTCTGCTACAAAATTTGCTAGTCCGGAACGACAAATTCTACTGGCGGATAAATCTTGCAGCAATCAAATCAGGAATCGCAGATATTAGTGATTTTCCCGCTTTCCGGGAAGACATACAGTACAAGAAGCAGGCACTCTTTCTTAGTGGAGAGGAATCCTCTTATGTTCAGTCCGAATATCATCCGACGATTAAGGGCTACTTCCCCACATCCAGTATTGTTGAGATTCCTTCTGCAGGTCACTGGCTTCATGCTGATCAGCCGACACGAGTTCTAGAAGTAATTACCCGCTTCCTGAATCCCTGATCTGCAGGTATTTAATTAACAAATGCTTCAACATGTCCGGGTGGGAAGTTACAATGTGCGCCCTTTTTACTATCTGGACAGCAATTTATGTCTTCCTCATCAATCAACAAGGTCGTACTGGCTTATTCTGGAGGTCTGGATACCTCTGTAATTCTGAAATGGCTGCAGGACCAATATAACTGCGAGGTCGTCACCTTTACGGCCGATATTGGTCAGGGTGAGGAAGTCGAACCGGCTCGTACCAAAGCTCAGTCACTTGGCATAAAAGAAATTTTTGTTGAAGATCTGACTGAGGAATACGTACGTGATTTTGTTTTCCCGATGTTTAGAGCGAATACCATCTACGAGGGTGAATATTTACTTGGAACCTCAATCGCCCGGCCCCTTATAGCCAAACGGCTTATTGAAATAGCAGCGGAAACTGGCGCAGATGCTATTTCACATGGTGCAACAGGTAAAGGAAATGATCAGGTACGGTTTGAACTGGGAGCTTATGCCTTAAATCCGGATATCAAGATCATAGCCCCATGGCGTGAATGGGACCTCAGTTCCCGCGAAAAATTAATCGCCTACGCGAAACAACACAACATTCCTATTGAAAGTAAGAAGGGAGGCGGCTCCCCATACTCAATGGATGCAAACTTACTGCATATCTCCTATGAAGGTGGCGAACTTGAAGATCCCTGGTGCGCACCAAATGATGATATGTGGCTCTGGACGGTTTCTCCCGAACAGGCACCTGAGCAGCCACTGAATATCGAAATTGAGTTTAGAAACGGCGATGCGGTTGCCATCGACGGAGTGGCCATGACACCCGGACAATTACTGAAGAAGCTCAACCAGCTTGGCGGTGAACATGGAATCGGTCGAGCTGATATTGTCGAGAATCGCTATGTCGGAATGAAATCAAGAGGCTGCTATGAAACGCCGGGAGGCAGTATTCTATTGAAAGCTCACCGTGGCATGGAGTCGTTGACCCTGGACAGAGAAATGGCGCATTTGAAAGATGAGTTGATGCCACGCTATGCAACGCTGATTTATAATGGCTACTGGTGGAGCCCCGAACGTCAGGCTCTGCAGTGCCTGATAGACGACACGCAGAAGAGAGTAAATGGTACTACTCGCCTCAAATTGTACAAAGGTAGTGTCACCGTAACCGGTAGAAAATCTGAAACTGACAGTCTGTTTGATGAGTCAATCGCAACCTTTGAAGACGATGATGGTGCCTATAATCAGAAAGACGCAGAAGGATTTATAAAGCTGAATGCGCTCAGACTCAGGCTGCAAAACAAAAAAAGCGTTTAACCTGGCAGTTAATCAACTCAGTTGAAGTTTTTCTGTCAGATAAGCAATGCTGCCACTCTGAAAGAACAGGCTAAACAGGATAACGCCATAAGCGGCTGACTGGACGCTGAACCAGGCGTCCAGCGATAGTGGTAATGACAGCGCCAGAGCCATGGTTACAGTGCCGCGGGTTCCGCCCCAGTTCAGGATTAGCAACTGTCTGAATGGGATCGCGGAGATTGGAAACAAACGGCAAATCAGCGGCAATAAGATCAGAGTTATGATACTTCGTGCAATTAAAACAGATACGATTGCAAGCAGCATGGTTAACCACTGTTCCCTGAACATGATCAGGGTAATGCTGATACCAGCGAGCAAATACACCATGTTATCTGTCAATTGTGCAGCAAACTGCCAGAAGTTCTGAGTGAAATCGTCGACTCGCGGCTCCCCGTCGAGCCTCGGTATTTTACTTAAGGTCAATGCAGCACTCAGTACTGCCATTACCCCGGAAAATTGTAGTATATCGCTGGCCAGAATATAGGCTCCGTAGGCTGCGAGTATTGATACCGTGGTCGTTGCGAATTCCGTTTTAAAACGACTTAGTATTAAACATCCGCCTAGTCCGGTCAGCACGCCAATCGCAATTCCACCGGAAAAAACCTCAATAAAAGATGTCCCGATTGATTGCCAATTGTCGCTTTCACCAAAAATTGTTGTTACTGATAGCAGGAAGGTGAATAAAACCACTGCCGTCGCATCATTGAGCAGGCTCTCACTTTCCAGGAGTGTTATCAGTCTCTTTGGTGCTTTCATTTGCTTCAAGATCTGAACAACTGACGATGAATCTGTTGCCGAGAGCAAAGCTCCGCATATCAATGCCGTATGCCAGGAAAAGAATTCCGGAAAATCTATACCATAAAAAAGTACTGTTGCCGTAATCAACACTGCAATTAACATTAAAGGCAGAGACAGTAAAAATAAAGGAATAAAGTCCTTCAGAATAATTCGTATGTTCAGCTTAAGCGCCGACTGAAAAATAATGATAGGCAAAAACACATGAAGAATAACAAACTGAAAACTTTGCCACCTTATTCCTGTATCAAAGTCGAAAACTCTGGTCAGTAATTCAGAACTGACAAAACCGAGAACGATAAGCAGAATACAATTCGGAACACGAAGCTTTTGAGCAAGTGAATCAAAGGCGATCGCCAGAGTAAGTAAAGCGATAAAAAACAGTGCAGCCTGAGAACTTAGCATTTATCAGGCAACAGCTCTTATAGCTAATTTTGTCTAAATTTTCTCGCAATCCAGTAATCGAGACTGATGAACTTTCCACCACCAAGAAAAAACAATGCTATAAGCATGACAAAATAGGTCGCCGCCCATTCAATACCATTGTTGGAGACAAGAAAACTGCCGTGTTCTGTCAACCAGTTGAAGTTACCGTGCTCCTCAAGAATACTACGTGCACGAGATAGTCTGTCGAGCGCATCGCCAGCATTTTCAGAAGCAAAGGGGCTTTTTAGATCGTGTACGGCCTGCCAGCCATGCTGCCAGTGTACGGTGACCATCGCGACTATCATGGTAACCATAAGTGGAACCGACACCCAACGAACACCGAGCCCAAGCGCCAGAGCAATTGCTCCGAAATACTCCGCACCCCAGGCCATGTAGGCATTCAGTGCGGGTAGAGGCAGCCCCAGTCCCCAGTCAGAATTGCCAAACCATTCAATAATCGGATCAAGTGAGCTGTCTTTATCAAAGGGGTTCCACTTATTATTAGCAGCAAACCAGAACACCGGAGCAAGATAGGCACGTAACAACAACGAACCGAGCATATCTGTGGAATTCCTTATTTTATCCAATAAGTCTTGTCCAATATTGGCAAGTGTAATTAGTGCACCCATCTTTCTCCCCCTGAAACCGCTTAGATCTGTGAGCCGTACTGTGAGTAATTTGAATTACTTCGACAAAGATTATCTGTCGGAGTTTCGCTTTTTTTGACAGAATTACTGATATTCAGTCCTGAACCGGATACAGTTCATCCAGACCGCTGGATAAACCATTCGGCCCCACGACTCTGGCATGAAACCTACGCAGTTGACGTGGTCTCTTCACCCCACAGGAATAGGCAATTGTACCAACTTCTTTTTGCATGTTTTTTGCGTAGTGCATGACACGCTGGGCCTTTTCTTCAGAGACTAGGCCCCTCTGTAGTTTCTTATTATGAGTGGTGATTCCTGTTGGACAGGTATTTTTGTTGCATTGCAGGGCCTGTATACAGCCAAGGGCAAACATAAATCCCCGGGCAGAAGTTACGAAATCAACACCGACACACAAGGCCCAGGCAACATCAGTCGGTGTGATCAATTTGCCGGATGCAATCACTTTTACTCGATCACGAAGACCATGTTCATTTAGTTTATCGATGAGAAGCGGTAAGCTTTCACGCAAAGGTAATCCCATGTCATCCATCAATGGCATCGGCGCCGCACCAGTGCCCCCGTCAGCGCTATCAACGGTGATAAAGTCCGGCGCTGCTTCAATTCCAATCTCGTTAATATCGCGAAACAGATTATCAAGCCATCCATATGCTCCGATCACCACTTTGAATCCGACCGGCTTTCCTGTCACTCGTCGAATACGAGCTACCATATTCAGCAAGTCCTCATTACTATTAATATCGGGATGTCGATTCGGACTGATTGAATCTTTGCCTTCCTCTATGCCTCTGATACTGGCTATTTGGGCTGTCACCTTGGCCCCCGGCAGAATGCCCCCTTTACCCGGTTTCGCTCCCTGACTCATTTTCAGTTCAAACATCTTGACCTGTTCGTGAGCAGCAATTTGTTTTAATTTTTCATCATCAAGATTACCGTCCTGATCTCGTACACCGTATTTAGCCGTTCCAATTTGGTAAACAATATCTGCGCCGCCTTCGAGATGGTAGGGCGACAGACCACCTTCTCCCGTATTCATCCAGGATCCAGCCATCTTCGCACCCCTGGACAATGCCAGTACGGCCGGTTTTGAAATTGCACCATAACTCATGCCGGAAATATTGAAAAAAGATGAATGCGTATAGGGATGCTCACAATAAGGACCAACTGTAACTGCTTCAGGTTCTACTGCGTCTTTGCCGAGTGTGGGATACGGACAGTTGACGAAAAGCACTGTTCCGGGGGGACGCAAGTCACGGCTGGATCCGAAAGCCACGGTATTATCCAGATTTTTAGCCGCACGATAAGCCCAGGAACGTTGTGCCCGGTTAAAAGGAAGTTCTTCCCTGTCCATGGCAAAGAAGTACTGTCGAAAAAACTCACCGAGATGTTCAAAGAGATATCGAAAATGACCGACTACAGGGTAATTCCGACGTATAGCGTGTTTGGTCTGAGTGACATCCAGAATGAAAACGATAATGATCACCAGTACTGCCAGACCGATAAAAAAAATGAACAGGGCCGTCATGACCTCAAGACTGGTCAACAGGAAGCTCTGAATCTGCTGCGTGTTCATATTAAGTTTCCCCCGGATTGTGCAAATTTGGGCGCGCAGAGCGCCGAATCAGTTGATTCTGCTGCCAAGAATAATATCTTTTTCTTGCATGCCCTGAAGTATGTCTCTGCCACCATTGACTACTACCTGTGGCTGAGGATGTTGGATTTGCTCAGCAATATCCAGCAATATCGCTTCGCCGGATCGTTCAGTATCATTCTGCAATACTTCTATCAGACGTGCTGAAACGGGATTCAATTCGAGAAAGCCGACTTCATCTTGTCGATCTCTGTAAACCACCAGATAGCTGGGCTGCTGAGGGGGCTGCTTGGGTAGAAAATCGGGTGATATCCGGTGTACCGGATAGTGATAGACAAATGGCCAGGCCAGGGGGCTAAGAACCGGATTTGCACTGAGCAGATTGCCATCTCGGTCGACCTTATCATCGTCAAGCTCGCGCGTATCTATCGCAATCGCCAACTCGAGCCACTCGTAGTGGGCCAACTCATTCATAAAAGGATAATCGTCTGACTGAACTTCACGTTCATTATTCAAATATTGCAGGAATTCCTGAGTCATCTTGGGAAACAACGGCGTTCTGGCCTGATGGTTCTTGAAATAATCCCTTGTCATTGCCTCCCATTTATCATCACTCAGTATTTTTCTAAGCACCGGAAAGCCCTTGGCCAGAAAATCTTCAATATTGTTAAAAAGGAGGTCGCGGTAAATCTGCATCCGCCGGTCTTCGATATCCTCCGGTGCAGGAGCGTTCTGTGGATCGCGTATATGGCGGGTGAACTGGTATTGAATTTCCCTGAAATCGTGAGGAAGGCTATCCCCTTTGTGCGATGCTGGCATCTTGCGACTCCCCGTGCTGCAGCTGTAACTGTCGAATCATATCAACCTCGTCGAACAATTCCTGCATCGAGGGAATATTAAAATCCCGTTCAAGCAAGGTCGGGAAAACCCCGTATAACTCATAGGCTTTCTCAAGGAGCTTCCATACCGGATCGATCACATTCGAACCGTGAGTATCAACTCTGAGGTCTTCAGCTTCCTCGTAGTGGCCTGCAATATGCGCGTATGCTATTCGATCTTCTGGCATAACAGCCAGAAAAGTTTCCGCATCGTAATTATGATTGATGCTGTTTACATAAATATTGTTTATGTCGAGCAACAATTGACAATCTGCTTTTGCAATTATCGCGTTAATGAATTCGGCCTCACTCATCTCAGCGCCCGGTGCCGCATAATAGGAGACATTTTCGATAACTAGAGGTCGGCCAATAATATCCTGCGTACGCTGAATTCTTTCTGCGACATAGTCCACAGCGGCTTCAGTAAACGGAATGGGCATAAGATCGTAAAGATGGCCATCGTCACCACAATAGCTGAGATGTTCACTGTAAGAACGTATATTAAAAGTGTCGAGAAACTGCCTTACTTTTCGAAGAAATGCTTCATCCAGAGGAGCCGGGCCACCGATATTTAAAGACAGGCCATGACAGACGAAGGGGATTCGTTCACAAAGCGCATGGAACTGACGTCCGAACCGACCGCCAACATCGATCCAGTTTTCCGGCGCCACTTCCATAAACTCAATATGAGCAGGAATATGGTCTGCAAGCGAGCCAATAAAGGCTCGCCGCAGACCTAAACCTGCACCCTGAACAGGGTACTGACTAGACATAAGAACAAGATTTCAAAATTGAAATTTGCCAGTGTATTTAAAGCAAAAAACGGCTTACTTGCCGCCGCATTTGCCTTCGCCACATTTACCTTCGGCTTCCTTTTTGCCTTCACCACATTTGCCTTCACCACACTTGCCTTCGGCGTCTTTTTTACCTTCACCACATTTGCCTTCGCCACACTTGCCTTCGGCATCTTTTTTACCTTCACCACATTTGCCTTCACCACACTTGCCTTCGGCGTCTTTTTTACCTTCACCGCATTTGCCTTCACCACACTTGCCTTCGGCGTCTTTTTTACCTTCACCACATTTGCCTTCACCACACTTTCCCTCGGCACTATGAGCGTCAGCAAGCATGTACCCGCTTGACAACTCGCTCATAGCAAAAGGGTTTTCTGCTGCGTTAGCAATTGGGCTCAAAGCCAGCGAAACTGCGAAAGTGGTGCCCAGAGCTGCAGCAATTGGTTTTAAATTAGACTTATTTGACATCAGGGGATCCTCCTGAACTACTGTTAATTGAAAAAGCCCTTAACGGGCCAGTTTGTATTTATCGTCATTGACCGATTGTTAAAATTATCCCGGGTATCGGTTAATGCCCAGTGTATCTGTATTACATAACCAAAACGATCACAACTGTGGACAACGACTGACTGGAAAAGTTTCTGAGCTTATCTATAGAGTGTGTTATCTGCCGCCAGCCAAATTCAACATGTCACTGTTCCCTGGTTTTATTACTTTTAAAAAACAACCAGATAGGGTATTTTTCTCTAGTCTGACTCTTTATTACGCATATGCGGAAAGAGGATGACATCGCGGATGGAAGCCGCATTAGTAAGAAACATAACCAGGCGATCAATACCGATTCCTTCACCGGCAGTTGGCGGCATACCATACTCAAGCGCCGTAATATAATCTTCATCGTAATGCATCGCTTCCTGATCCCCGGCATCTTTGTCTTCAACCTGCTTTTTGAAGCGTTCGGCCTGATCCTCCGGATCATTCAGTTCGGAAAAACCGTTTGCGATTTCGCGGCCACCAATAAAAAATTCGAAGCGATCGGTGACAAAAGGATTTTCATCATTTTTTCGAGCCAAAGGTGAGACTTCAGTCGGATAGGCGGTAATGAATGTCGGCTCTTTCAGTTTCGATTCAACGGTTTTTTCAAATAATTCAATTTGTAATTTACCTAAACCATAACTGCTCTCAAGAGTCACTCCGAGTTCCGACAAAATTCCTCTGAGACCCTGTTCTGTTTCAAGATCACCTGCGCTCAGGTCCGGGTTATAAAAAAGAATTGATTCAATCACCGTCATTCGACGGAATTTTCCCTGCAGATCATAATCTTCATCCTGATAGCTGATTTTGAGGCTTCCGTTGATCTTTTGCACCAGATCCTTCACAAGTTGCTCAGTTAAATCCATCAGATCATGATAATCGGCGTATGCCTGATAAAACTCCAGCATAGTGAATTCCGGATTATGTCTTGGTGACACACCTTCGTTTCGAAAACTACGGTTTATTTCAAAAACACGCTCAATGCCGCCGACAACGAGTCGTTTCAGATAAAGCTCCGGCGCAATCCTTAGAAAAAGCTCCATATCCAGGGAATTGTGATGAGTTATAAACGGTCTCGCTGTTGCTCCACCCGGAATAACGTGCATCATCGGTGTTTCCACTTCAACAAAATTCTCAGCATGCAGATAGCTGCGAATAAATTCGATAACCTGAGAACGAACCCTAAACACCTCGCGACTTTCAGGGTTTGTAATTAAATCCAGATAGCGTTGGCGATAGCGAGTTTCCTGGTCCGTGAGACCATGGAATTTTTCCGGCAGTGGTCGTAAGGACTTGCTGAGCAATTGAATCGAGTCAAGATGAACACTGAGTTCACCCTTATTGGTTTTCATCATCACGCCGCTGGCACCGATAATGTCACCAATATCCCATTTTTTAAATTGTTCGTTATATATACCCTCAGGTAAATCATCGCGACGAAGATAAATCTGAATCTTGCCGGACATATCCTGTATGTGCGCGAAAGAAGCCTTTCCCATAACCCGGCGTGTCATCATCCGACCAGCGATATTCACCCGCAGATTTGCCTGTTCCAGCTCTTCCTTACTTTGCTCTCCATACTGTGCGATTAAATCCGCTGCCAAAGAATCGCGTCGAAAATCGTTTGGATACGCATTACCTTTTCCACGCAGGGTCTGTAACTGATTTCTCCGTTGCGCAATCAACTCATTTTCATTTTGTTCAGTTGTCATTCAGTTATTATCACTTGTGCTTGCTAAAATGTCATTCAGGGAAAATTTTTAATTATTGATGACCGTATTTAGAGACCGCTTTTCAGGCTTGCCTCGATAAATTTGTCCAGATTGCCATCAAGCACGGCCTGAGTGTTGGATGATTCTACTCCGGTACGCAGATCCTTAATACGGGATTGGTCCAGGACATAGGAACGTATCTGACTACCCCAGCCAATATCGGCCTTGGAATCTTCCATTGCCTGTTTTTCCGAGTTCAGCTTTAATAATTCCATTTCGTACAACTTTGCACGTAATTGTTTCATTGCCCGATCCCGGTTTTTATGCTGAGAACGATCACTTTGACACTGAACCACCAGACCACTTGGGATGTGCGTAAGACGAACAGCAGAATCAGTTTTATTAACATGCTGACCACCTGCGCCACTGGCACGATAGGTATCAACGCGTAAATCAGCCGGATTTATATCTACGTCAATATTATCGTCAATTTCAGGCGAGACGAACACAGAGGCGAATGAGGTGTGTCGACGATTACCGGAATCAAAGGGCGACTTTCTAACCAGCCTGTGAACACCTGTTTCAGTCCGCAACCAGCCAAAGGCGTATTCTCCCTCGTAGCGAATAGTCGCGCTCTTGATCCCGGCTACATCACCGGGTGAGGCTTCAACGAGCTCGGTTTTGAAATTATGTTGCTCTCCCCAGCGCAAATACATTCGCAATAACATTTCTGCCCAGTCCTGAGCTTCAGTCCCCCCGGAGCCAGATTGAATTTCAAGAAAGGTGTTATTGGCATCCATATCACCAGAGAACATGCGTCGAAATTCCATTTCAGCAAGTTGTTTTTCCAGTCCTTCCAGATCAGAAACCACAACCTCAACAGTTTCAGTGTCATTCTCTTCTTTTGCCAGAGATAATAATTCTTCAGCCTCATCAAGACTCGAAGTTAATACATCGATTGTTTCCACAACCAGTTCCAGAGAAGCCCTTTCACGACCAAGCTCCTGTGCCCTGTCTGGCGTATTCCATACTTCCGGATCTTCTAGTTCGCGACGTACTTCGGTGAGTCTCTCCGCGCGCTCAGCATAATCAAAGGTACCCCCTGAGAGCATCCGTACGCTCTCTCTGGTCTTTTATTTGTAAAACGACTGAATTAATTTCCAGCATGATAATCGCCTGCTCTGAATTTTTGTGAGCGCGGATTCTACTACAGACAGACAAAGCGATCCAAAAAGCTGAAGAAAGCAGGAAACTCAGAAATCAGGCGCTTAATTCCATGATCTGTTTTTCATTGTAGGATTCAAAAAATTGCAGAAATTCATTCGCTGGAAGTGGTTTACTAAAGTAGAAGCCCTGAGCGCCATCACAATCCATTTTGGTGAAAAAATCATACTGTTCTTCTGTTTCAACACCTTCAGCAATCACGTTTAATCTAAGACTCTTTCCAAGCGCTACTATTGCGGTGGCAATGGCAATCGAATCGGCATCTACTGGAATATCTCTGACAAATGAACGGTCTATTTTCAGGGTGTCAATATTAAACCTGTTCAGATAGCTTAAAGACGAATAGCCGGTGCCGAAGTCATCCATTGATACTCTGATATCGTGTTGCCTCAATTCTCGCAAAATCAGGTTATTCACTTCTGTGTCTTCCATTAACATACTTTCTGTGATCTCAATCTCAAGTTCGCCAGGACTAATGCCAGCTTTGTCAATCGCTGAAAGAATAACCTTGATAATGTCTGGATTCCGCAACTGCCTCGCCGAAATATTCACGGCCATACGCAGCGAACGAAACCCCATATTTTGCCAGCCCGCCAATTGCCTGCAGGCCTCTTCAAGCACCCATTCACCAATGGGTATAATCAGACCAGTCTCTTCAGCAAGTGGAATAAAATCCGCTGGCGGGATCATCCCACGTTTGGGATGTTGCCAGCGGATTAATGCTTCTACACTAACAATCTCTTGCGTCAGCAGTTCAATTTTCGGTTGATAACATAAGACAAGTTCTCTTTTCTCGAGTGCATCGCGGAGCTCCATTTCCATTTGCAAGTCACCCAGGGCCTTGGCGTTCATATCACTGGTGTAATAACTGTATTGTCCACGTCCTGCTCTTTTTCCACGATACATGGCGCTGTCAGCATTCTTGATTAGGTTTTCTGCATCTCGCCCGGAATCCGGGAACAAAGATATTCCGATGCTTATGCCGGCATGCAGGGTATGTTCGCCAATTAAAAAGGGTTTCGCGATAGTATCCATAATTTTTTCTACAACTGGCGTAACCACAGCAGTATCGACCAGATTGTCGAGAATAATCGCAAATTCATCGCCTCCGAGTCTGGCAACGGTATCACTTTCACGTGTTGAATCCAGCAAACGATCTGCCACGCCTTTTAATAATTTATCTCCAACATGGTGGCCTAGGGCATCATTTATGGATTTAAAGTTGTCCAGATCCAGATACAGAAGAGCGAAGTTTTCCTGACGACGTTCAGCCCGGTTTATTGACTGTTGCAATCTGTCTTGAAATAGGACCCGATTTGTCAAACCAGTTAATTGATCATGGTGAGCCAGATGGATCATTTGATCTTCAAGTCGCTTTCTTTCAATGGCATAAGAAAGTGAGCGCGTCAGCTGCCATGAATCAATCCTTCCTTTGATAAGATAATCCTGCACTCCTTCTTTAACTGTTTGAAGCGCAAACTCCTCATCCTGCCGACCAGTCATTACTATTATCGGTAAACCTGGTGCATAAGGTTTCAACTGGGTGATAATTTCCAGCCCTTCTCCATCCGGCAAGGACATATCAAGCAAGGCTGCGTCGTACTCATGTTTTTGCAGAAGCTCTATCGCTTCCGCCAGATTATCGGCTCTGGTCAAGGAGTAGGTGATTAGCGGTAGATCAGACAACATCATTTCAACCAGCAAGGCATCTCCAGAGTTGTCCTCAATCAATAGAATCTCAAGTGATGATTGTATGTTCATTTATACGCGGATATTCATAGCGACTCATGAGAAGAGAGCTTTCTCTGGTATGGTGGTTTACATTATTAGCTTCAGTTTTGTATCGGCAGAAAGTAGAACTGACTTTAGCCTGACTGTGGCAGTCAGTTGGGTTCAGGCAATCGCACAATCGAGAACCAGAATTGCTCAATTGAACGCACTACTTCTGTAAAATTCTGATAATCAACAGGTTTACTGATATAACAGTTAGCCCTCAGAGCATAACTTTTGCTGATGTCCTGTTCCGCCTCAGAGGTAGTCAGAACAATAACTGGAATAATCGAAAGGGCTGGATCATCATTTATGATTTTCAGAAGCTCCCGCCCATCCATTCTCGGCATGTTGAGATCCAGCAATATAATGTCCGGTCGCGGCGAATCCTCATAAGGCGCTTCGTGTCTCAAAAATGCCAAAGCGTCTATGCCATTTTCAACGCGGTGTATCTGATTATTAATCTTGCCGTCCAGCAGTGCTTCTTGGGTCAGACGAACGTCTGCATCATTATCTTCCACCAGCAGGATTATCGCCGGGTTACCATTGAAGTTTTTAGGCATCTGGGCTTTCCTTCCGCTTATGAGTACACATTTTTCGCTATCGTAAACTTAAAATCGCTACCCTGGTCAGGGCTAGATTCAACCCAGATTCTGCCACCATGGCGCTCGACGATTTTTTTGCATATTGCCAAGCCGATTCCGGTACCGGAAAACTCTGATTTTCCATGCAATCTTTGAAATATAACGAAAATTCGGGAATGATATTGCTGATCGATACCGATACCATTATCTCTTATAGAAAACTGCCAATTGTCATCATCCTCCAGAGCCGAAACTTCTATTTTGGGGTTAGCATTATCGGCGACATATTTCATAGCATTACCTATTAAATTCTGGAAAAGCTGCCTCAGTTGGCCTTCGTCTGCGCTCAGCTTTGGTAATTGATTAATAACAATATTTGCGTTCGAGTCGCTAATGGCAATAGAAAGATCTTTTATAATAAGATTTCGGCAGATCAGATTACAATCAACAAAGCTGAAATCCTGACTTTTGCTACCAACACGCGAATACTGAAGGAGATCATTGATAAGCACCTGCATTCGTTTAGCGCCATCAGAAGCAAAGCTAATATACTCCTGTGCACGATCATCCAGTTCGTTCTTATAACGAGCAGCCAGTAACTCGGTAAAACTTGCGACCATGCGTAAAGGTTCCTGCAAGTCATGTGAGGCCACGTAAGCGAATTGTTCAAGTTCGTTATTTGATCTTTCCAGTTCCTGAGCACGATGTTGAAGCTCTGACTCAGTTCGCTTTTGTGTAGTTATATCGACAATGGTGGCAATGACTCTGGTTTCTCCGTTAAATTGAACTGGATTCAGGCCAATATCCACAAGAAACTCAGTACCATCCTTTCTCAGCCCGTACAAATCCGTGTCGCGCCCCATGGCTCGAGATGTTGGTGAGGCATAGAAAGTGCTCCGGTTATGCTCATGAACTCCACGGTTCCTTTGAGGTATCAACATCTCTACCGGCTTACCAAGTAATTCACTCTCGGCATAGCCGAACAACTGCGTCATCATGGAGTTCATCTGAATAACCGTGCCAGCTTCTGTGACCATTATCATTCCGCAGGTCGCCGCATCAAAAATCATATGTCTTTGTAACTCCGCTTCCTTTCGTATCGATATGTCTGAGATGCTGCCAATAACCCGTTTCAGTTTACCTTGCTTGTCTTTCGTCGAATCAGCGCGGAATTCAACCCATAAAAGTCCACCGTCACGTTTTCTTATACGACAGTCGAATCTTATCTGTTCGCCATTTGCTATTTGTGAACGATATTGAGCTACCACCCTTTCTTTATCTTCAGGATGTACAAGCTCATCGAAAAAAGTGTTCGTATTCGCCACATGATCATTATTTTCATGACCCAACATGGTATAGAGGTTTTCCGAGTACCAGACCTGGTTTCGACCAATATCTGCATCGAAAACACCGTCTTTCGAGGCCTTACTGGCCAGACTGAAACGCTCTTCACTTTCAATCAGTGCGTCTTCCAGAGATTTCTGTTTACTTATGTCCAAAACCATTTCGCCCAACAAATGTATTTCACCGTGCTGGTTATGAAGCGGAAACATGGTTACCAAAAGCCAGCCATTGTCATATTTGATGACTTTTGAATCACTTTCTTTTAAAGCGAGGGTGCGATTTTGTAGTTCTTCAATCTCAGCCGCAAAATCTGCCGGCCAGATATCTCCGACGCATTTTCCAATTATCGAAGTAGAAGGCATATTTAGTATTTTTTCGAGCTCACTATTCACCAGAACGTATTTGCCATCAAGACTCCTCAATGTTGTTATTGCTGGTACATTTTTGGTAAATGCGTGCAACAGAGATTCGGCCGTCGCCATATTCTCCTTAGTCTGGTGCAGATTGGTGAGATCCTGAAACTGCGTATAAAAAAACTCTATTTCACCCTCATTGTTTTTAACGGAAGTGGCGACCAAAGATACAAATACACTATGTCCATCTTTGTGTATAAAGCGTTTTTCCAGACGCGCTGAATCATTTTTTCCTCGCATGAATTTTTCGAAAACGGCAATATCTTTCTCGCGATCATCTTTGTGGGTGAGCTGGGAAAAATCGAGTTCATAAATTTCTTCTTCCGTATAGCCGATCATCGTGCAAAAGGCCTTGTTTACCCTGAGCCATTTCCCATTAAGATCACTAATCGTTTCGCCTGCGCTGGAGTTTTCAAATATTCTATCGAGAAATTGTTCGTTTTTTAAAAAGCGCTTCATCTTCTTACTTTGCTTTATGTGTATTTAGAGTCAGTCAACAATCTCGAAAAGTTGTCGGGTGCGCAATGAATCCCCGCTCCCGTTAAAATAAATTAACGGTCGTTTTCTGAAGGTACAATATATTCGATGATCAACTGCGGGGTTCTATGACCTCGATAATCATTTACCTCAAGTCGGTAGGCAGCTTCTACCCACTGATAATCTTTGGGCCAATCTGTATCAGTCGTATTAAATGCTATTGCTTCTACCTGTCCCTTGTTATCGTCAGTAGACAGTAATAGCTTGAGGTGTTTTTTTGCGAGAAGCCGAGATTCGACGACTCTGAACTTTCCATCAAACACAGGTTCAGGAAATCCCTGTCCCCAGGGGCCCGAGCGCCTGATTATTCCTGCCAGATCGAGGTTTATATACTCACTGTTCAACTCACCATCGGAAACCAGTTCAGAATCAATTCCTGATTTCTCGAAACAGGAGCGAACTTCCCGATTAAACAAAGCCGAAAATTCATCATAGTTTTCAGTGTTTATGGATAATCCTGCTGCCATAGCATGCCCGCCAAATGTATTGATCAATCCGGGGCTGTTTGTAGCAATAGCATCAAATACGTCACGAATGTGTACGTTTTTTACAGAACGAGCTGAGCCTTTCAGACTGCTTTCCGATTCTTTTGCAAAAGCAATTACCGGCCGGCCAGTCATTTCCTTGATTTTTGACGCAAGCACACCAATCACCCCCTGATGCCAGTGTTCCTTATACAAGCACATCCCGAAGGTCGATGAATTATTCAATTCGAAACTGAAATCTCTTAATTCCAGTTTCGCCTCCGCTTCCATTTCGGACTGTATTTCTCTTCGCTCTTTGTTTAGTTGATCCAGACGAGTGGCCATCCTGGTGGCCTCTATATGGTCATCACATAGAAGACAGTCTATTCCGAGACGCATATCAGTAAGACGGCCAGCTGCATTGAGTCGCGGCCCAACGATGAAACCGAGATCACTGCTCACAACTGATTCAGGTAATCGCTGCGCCATGCTCAGCAGGGCTGAAATGCCGGGCGTACACTGGCCCTGACGAATACGTTGTAGACCCTGTTCGACCAGAATTCTGTTGTTCAAATCAAGTTTGACCACATCGTCGACTGTACCGAGAGCCACCAGATCGAGAAATTGAGATAAACGGGGCGCCGGTCTCTCTTTCGTTTCGAACCAGTCGGTTTCCGAGAGAGAGGCTCTTAATGCCGCCAGAACATAAAACATGACACCAACACCGGCGATAGATTTACTTGGAAAAACATCGTCGATCAGATTAGGGTTTACTATTACATTTGCATCAGGTAGCTCCTTAGCTGGAATATGATGATCAGTTATAAGAACATCGATGCCTTTTGACCTTGCCAACGCGACACCATCAACGCTGGAAATTCCATTGTCCACAGTTAGCAATAAATCCGGCTCAAGCCTGGAGGCCAGCTCGACGATCTCCGGACTTAAACCGTAGCCATGTATAAAGCGATCTGGAACTATAAACTCGACATTAGCTGCTCCCATCGATTTGAGTCCGCGAATTGCAAGCGCGCAGGCTGTTGCACCATCAGCGTCATAGTCAGCAACGATAACAATACGTCGTTGTTGCTCGAGCGAAGACCGAAGCAAGCGGGCGGCGGCGTCAATATTTTTAATCTGCTTGAAACCGAGCAGGTTTTTCAGCGAATAATCTATTTCTTCCTGTTTGTTTACACCTCGTCCCGCGTATACTTTTTGCATAACCGGATGCAAATCAGAAAAAGCAGATGTCAACGGGGACACCTTACGGCGAACAATTGATTTACTTAGCATGAAAAAACTCTAAGTGGTAAATTGATCAAGACTGTTTACTTTGCTCCAGAATTTCCAAAGTGATCTTCGATTTAAATTGAATTCAGCTTTCCTTGTAATAATACGTAATGAATGCACTGAATTATCACGCAGACCCTGCAATAAAAAACGACACCAGTTTTTTTCAAATTTTTCGAGCAAGCGCCCTGCCTGTCCGCCATCAAGAATACGAGTATAGAAATCCGACATGACGACCAACACGCTCGCGGCATCGCTCTGCTCCTGCAACAAAGTGTCCGCCGTTTCCGGTAACGCCAGACAAGGTGTGTTCGACAACATCGAAAAGCCCATAGTACAGTTTTCATCGCTGTAGACCCGACTCCATTTTCTTTCCAGTAAATCGGGTAAACAGCCTCCGCCCCATGGCCATAGACTGTTCACAGCCAATTCACCGCGTTCACTGCGCATTGTATTTATATCGGCGTTGTGCAGTCGCATTTGTATTTCGTTCATAAGCCGGTGCCAGGTAGGAGCATCTTCACCAAAAGGCATAAAACTCTGAATATCTTTCCCCAGAACAGAATGCAGTTCGGTCGTTCGTATAGCCGGTTTTTTATCCAGTTTCAGATACCAGCGAGATGGAACGGGTACCTCGAGTTCCCAGCCCAACTCGGAAAAAGAAGGCTGTACGACTGCTGCAATCGCCAAAGCATCATGCTGCGTCAACGACAGGTAACTGACATCAAGAAGATTCAGACTCTTTTGATCTGCGCGCAAATGAACCGGGTCGGCTCGAATCCAGTAAGCTTCCGGTCGCTTCTCATCGTCTATCAGGCGACCGATTGCGGCTATCGGTATATCCCTGTCAGGCTCCTGTGTGTAGGCAAACTGATTGGCAAGCAATGCCGATAAAGATTCCTCTGTTACGATCGACTTTGAAGCCCTTGACAGAAGCATCTCAAGTGCGTCAAAACGTTTTACGCCTTCCGCATCGAAATAACCTTCTGCATCCAGAAGTGCTGGTGCCAATAGAACAATATCCATTAGACGGTTTTCCCCGAAAGAAGCTGCTCAAGCTTTTGAATTACCGATATCAGCCGATATTATCGAGAATAGCTTTTTTGACACTATTTATATTGGTATCGGTGCTAATAACTGGTCTGCTGCTTTGCTCAATCGCTGTATCCGGATCCTTAAGGCCGTGACCCGTAAGAGTACAGGTGACGGTACTATTCTTTTTGATTCGTCCAGAGCGAATATCCCGGAGCGCGCCGGCAACAGAGACCGCAGAGGCAGGTTCACAGAAAATTCCTTCTTTCTCAGCCAGCAATCTTTGTGTTGCCAGAATCTCAATATCGGAAAATTCGTCAAACCAGCCGCCTGACTCACGACTGGCATGCCAGGCGTAATCCCAGGATTGCGGTTGACCAATACGAATTGCCGTTGCAACGGTTTCAGGATTACTAACCATTTCGCCTCTGAGAAAAGGCGCGGCTCCCTCAGCCTGATAACCAAGCATCTGTGGTCTGGTCTTTGCCGGTTTGCGACAATCATAGCGACACTCCTGCTCACAAAAAGTACAGGCCCTAGTTTGTTCTCCGGCATACTCACTGAAGCCAATCCAGTAAGCCGTAATGTTGCCGGCATTTCCAACCGGCAGACAGTGATAGTCCGGTGCATGACCGAGATCATCTATAATTTCAAAGGCCGCTGTTTTCTGACCCTGCAAACGATAGGGGTTAATTGAATTTACAATTGCCAATGGCGCTTCTTTCGCAACCTCTTTTACCAGACGCATACCGTCGTCAAAATTACCTGCTATTTGAATAACAATTGCACCTTTCATCATTGCCTGAGCCAGTTTACCCAGAGCAATCTTCCCTTCGGGAATCAGAACAAAGGCCGTGATACCGGCACGTGCTGCATAGGCCGCAGCTGAGGCCGAGGTATTTCCGGTTGAGGCGCAGATGATTGCCTTCGAACCCTGTGCTACTGCCTGAGTGACAGCCATGGTCATACCGCGATCTTTAAACGAGCCGGTTGGATTGAGTCCTTCATACTTTACATAGAGATCGATTTCATATTGTTCAATCTCAGGCAGATTTTCGAGTTTGATGAGCGGCGTTCTGCCTTCACCAAGAGAAATAATACGTGTGTCCTGCTCAACAGGCAGACGCTCGCGATAGTGTTCAATCAGTCCGGTATAGCGGGTCATTTTTCTTTAATTATCTTGCCGATTCAGGCGAGTTTCTCGAGACGGATACGGGCAATCTTACCACTGACTGAGTCGAGGTTTTCGATATGAGCAATGGCCTCGTTCATATCGCGTTCCTGAACTTGCTGCGTTAAAAATATTATTGGTACATGACTACTGCCGTCAATCGAAGGTTTTTGAATTATGGCCTCGATGCTGATATTCGATTCACCCAGAATTGCCGTAATATCGGCCAGCACACCCGGGCGATCTACAGCCGCAAGACGAAGATAGTAGGCGGTCTCAACATCTGCTATATCGAGCACGGGAGTATCAGACATCGCATCCGGCTGAAAGGCGAGATGCGGTACGCGATTCTCAGGATCACCCGTCAGTGCCCTGACCGTATCAACCACATCGGCTACAACTGCAGAGGCTGTTGGCAGAGCCCCGGCGCCGGCACCATAGTAAAGTGTCGGGCCAACAGCATCGCCATAAACAAGCACGGCGTTCATTACTCCGTCTACATTGGCAATCAGCCGGCGTTCTGGAATCATTGTCGGGTGCACGCGCAACTCAATCCCTTTTTCTGTTTTTCTGGTAATACCAAGATGCTTAATCCGGTAACCAAGTTCACTGGCATAAAGCACATCGACCTGTTCAATCTGCGTGATGCCCTCGGTATAGGTTTTATCAAACTGTAGAGGAATTCCAAAGGCAATGGAGCCGATAATAGTCAGTTTATGGGCAGCATCAATCCCTTCTATATCAAAGGTGGGATCGGCTTCGGCATAGCCAAGCACCTGCGCTTCCTTAAGGACATCATCAAAATTACGACCTTTATCCCGCATTTCGCTGAGAATAAAATTACCGGTTCCATTGATAATTCCGGCTGCCCACTGGATCTGATTTGCAGCCAGGCCTTCACGCATCGCTTTGATTATTGGAATACCACCGGCGACCGCCGCTTCAAAAGCAACCGTGACGCCTTTTTCCTGTGCTGCACTGAATATTTCGTTTCCGTGCGTAGCTATCAATGCCTTGTTGGCAGTGACCACATGTTTACCATTGGCAATCGCTTCAAGCACCAGTTCCTTCGCTGGTGAATAACCACCAATTAGCTCAATGACTACATCCACCTCTGGCTCATTAACAACAGCAAAAGCATCGTCACTGATGTGGCCTATTTTATCCAGACCCTGAATCTCATCCGCGTTGTACTCTCTCGCAGCAGCATGGCTAATAACAATTTCCCGGCCGGCACGTCGTGCAATTTCATCCATATTGCCAGTGAGCACGCTGACAGTGCCGCCGCCAACTGTTCCCAGTCCTAATAAACCTATTTTTATTGGTTTCATGCCTATGTTTGATTCTTGGTTAATTGTCGGATTCTAACTTGTCGTCGCCATCGCCGCTTCATCTTTTCGAAACATCGCTTTGATACCTCGAATAGCCTGTCTGGTCCGATGTTCGTTTTCGATGAGGGCAAAACGCAAATAGTGATCGCCATATTCACCGAAACCTATTCCTGGAGAGGCGGCCACCTTTGCTTCCAATAGCAGTTTTTTGGAAAACTCCAGTGACCCCATAGCTTTATATTGCTCAGGTATTTCTGCCCAGACAAACATGGTAGCTTTGGGTTTTTGTACCTGCCAGCCAATACTATCGAGACCTTCACACAAAACGTCGCGTCTGGCCTGATACAGGCTGACGATGTTCTCAACACATTGTTGGTCCCCCTCAAGTGCCTTAATTGCGGCAATTTGAATCGGCGTAAACATACCGTAATCCAGATATGACTTTATTCTCGCCAGAGCATGCACAAGCGTCTCGTTGCCCACCATAAAACCAACTCGCCAGCCGGGCATGTTGTAACTCTTTGATAACGAGAAAAACTCCACGGCAACGTCTTTCGCCCCTTTCACCTGCAAAATAGAAGGTGCTTTGTAACCGTCAAAAACAATATCGGCGTAGGCAAAATCCTGAACGATCCAGAGTTTGTGCTCCCGTCCGAATTCAACAGCCCTTTCAAAAAAATCCAGCTCGACGCACTGCGCTGTCGGGTTACTCGGGAAATTCAGTAACAGTAATTTAGGTCGGGGCCAGGTATTTTTAACTGCACTTTCCAGTTCGGCAAAAAAATCGATGCCCGGGCCAATAGGTACATGTCTGACATCGGCACCACCAAGAATGAAACCATAGGGGTGAATCGGATAGGCCGGGTTGGGAACCAGCACGGCGTCCCTTTTATCCATAATAGCCATGGCAAGATGAGCCAGGCCCTCTTTTGAACCGAGAGTAACAATCGCTTCAGATTCAGGATCAAGTTCTACGTCATAACGTTGTTTATACCAGTTACAGATAGCGCGACGCAGACGAGGAATGCCTCGGGACATGGAATAACGATGCGTGTCTTTACGTTGCGAGGCTTCAACAAGTTTATCAACCACATGCCATGGAGCTGGCTGATCGGGATTGCCCATGCCAAAATCAATAATATCTTCGCCTTTGCGGCGCTCCTGCATTTTCAATTCATTGACAATATTGAAAACGTAAGGAGGTAAACGTTTAATTGTCGGAAATTCTGTCTCCAAAACGGCGATCTTCCTGTTTGCTTACTTTAAAAAGCGGCAAAGTATACGGTATCTGACACACAGGTAACAGTAAGCAGAATACGCTGTTACTTGAGTGACTGGTCTTACGGATGACTGTCTGCCCGCTTCAGTCTGCCGTATACTTGCGCAATGCTACGTATTGCGACAATCCAAATGTGCTCAACCGCCAGGGTTGAAGACAATTTGCGTCAGGCTTCTCAGTTATTAACAGAGGCCGCCGAAGAATCCGCAAATCTGGCCGTCCTGCCTGAATATTTTCCGATAATCAGTGATGTCGAAACTGACAAACTCGCCATACAGGAAGAGTTTGGCAATGGACCCTTACAAAAATTTCTCTCCGACAAAGCGACGGAACTTGGCTTATGGATAATGGGAGGCAGTCTGCCGATTCGTACGAATAACAGCAACAAAGTGGCCAGTAGTTGCCTGCTCTATGCACCGGATGGCAAATGTTTCGCGCGTTACGACAAAATGCATTTATTCGACGTTTGTGTGAATAAGGACGAGAAGGAAGCTTATAACGAATCCAGCACCATAGTAGCGGGGAGTGATATCGTGGTCGCGGAAACCCCGCTGGCAAAGATAGGATTTTCCATTTGCTATGATCTACGCTTTGCCGAATTATACCGGGAGATGATAAGTCGTGGGGCAACGGTCATTACGGTTCCATCCGCCTTTACATTCAGTACCGGCAGGCGACACTGGCAAATGTTACTCTCAGCTCGTGCCGTAGAGAACCTGTGTTTCGTCGTAGCTTCAAATCAGTGCGGACAAAATACCGCCAATCGCAGAACCTGGGGACATAGTATGATTATCGATCCCTGGGGTGATGTTTTATGTTCACTTGAAGACAAGCCCGGTGTTGCCTGTGCAGATATCGATTTATCGAGGCTTAACGAACTGCGTAGTTCTTTTCCTGCTCTGGATCATCGAGTGCTTTGATTAACTCTTCATCAAAAATAGATAATAAAGGAATTGTGGAATTATGAGTCAGGCCTTAGAAACGGCAAAACAGCATTTATTGGATCCGGTTGGTCTTGAGAGTAAAGATATTCAAAACACTCTGGACAAATTAATGGCTCACGATGTCGATGCAGCGGATTTGTATTTTGAAGCCTCGCGTGCCGAAACCTGGGTAATGGAGGACAGTATTATCCGGGAAGGCTCACACAGTATTGATCAGGGAGTCGGTGTGCGCGCTATAAGCGGAGAGAAAACAGGTTTCGCCTATTCCGATGAAATCGTACTGCCTGCCTTGAGTAAAGCTGCTCTGGCTGCACGCGCCATCGCCAAAAGTGGTGGTGATGGCAAACTCCCAGCCTGGCAACAGCAGAACATCTCCCCACTGTATCTTCCAGATGCGCCAATGGACTCTATTTCATCTGAGGATAAAGTCGCTCTACTAAAGAAAATAGATGAAATTTGCCGACGTAAAGACCCCAGAGTAAAACAGGTTATTGCCAGTCTCAGCGGTTCACATACAGCTATTCTCATTGCTGCCAGTGATGGTACCTATGCTGGTGATATACGTCCTCTGGTTAGAATGAATGTCAATGTCATTGTTGAAGACAAAGGCCGGATAGAAAAAGGCGGAGCTGGCGGCGGTGGTCGTCTCGGTTATGAGTATTTTCAGGATGATGCGCTAATCGAGTCTTATATTGACGATGCCATAACTCAGGCGCTTACCAATCTCGAAGCCATTGCGGCTCCGGCGGGTTCTATGAATGTTGTTCTTGGTCCCGGCTGGCCGGGCATTCTATTACATGAAGCTATTGGTCATGGGCTGGAAGGTGACTTCAATCGTAAAGGAACCTCAACTTTCTCTGATCGCATCGGCGAGAAAGTCGCCACACCAGAAGTCACGGTGGTTGATGATGGCACCATAAACGAGCGCCGAGGTTCACTTTCTATTGATGATGAAGGTGTACCCACTGAGTGCACAACTCTTATTGAAAACGGTGTATTACGAAACTACATGCAGGACAAAATGAATGCCCGTCTGATGGGCATGCCGGTCACCGGCAACGGCCGCCGCGAGTCTTATGCGCATCTGCCAATGCCGCGTATGACTAACACTTATATGTTGGGTGGATCCCACGAACACGAGGAAATAATCGCCTCAGTAGAAAAAGGAATTTACGCATCCCAGTTTGGCGGTGGTCAGGTTGATATCACAAACGGAAAATTTGTGTTCAGTGCCAGTCAGGCCTGGCTTATTGAAAACGGGAAACTCACCGCACCAATCAAGGGCGCCACGATTATCGGAAACGGGCCGGATGTGCTGACCCGAGTCTCTATGGTTGGAAATAATATGGAACTGGATTCCGGTATAGGCGTGTGTGGTAAAGATGGCCAATCCGTACCGGTTGGAGTAGGTCAACCCACTATTCGTATTGACGATTTGACGGTAGGTGGAACCAGTACCTGAGGCGAAGCTACAATTCTTGTCTTATTTAGTGGATGCGGGAACCGGTGCCAGCCCGGATTCTACATCAGCATTCTGGCCACGATGCCTGAGCATATGATCCAGCAACACTATTGCCAGCATAGCTTCAGCTATCGGTATCGCACGTATGCCGACACAGGGATCATGTCTACCAGTGGTGACAACTTCATCCGCTTCGCCCTGTAAGTTTATCGTCTGTCCGGGAATGCGAATACTTGAAGTAGGTTTTAGAGCAATACTGACCAGCACATCCTGACCACTGGATATTCCGCCAAGACTACCGCCAGCGTGATTGCTGAGAAATCCATCGGGTGTTATTTCATCACGATGCTCTGTACCCTTTTGTGTTATTGCGGCAAAACCGGCACCCATTTCGACACCTTTAACCGCATTGATACTCATCATCGCCTTGGCAATATCGGCATCGAGTCTGTCGAAAACCGGCTCCCCAAGACCCGTAGGAACATTCTCAGCACAAATATTTACGCGGGCTCCAATCGAGTCACCCTCTTTGCGCAGCGCATCCATATAAGTCTCTAACTCGGAAAGTTTTTCCGGCTGGGCGCAAAAAAACGGGTTGTTATCGACTTCGGACCAGTCTTCACACTTAAGTTCGATTGGGCCAAGTTGGGCCAGATAGGCTCTGATCAACAGACCGCATTTTTCTTTAAGATATTTTTTGGCGATGCCGCCCGCTGCCACCCGCATACAGGTTTCTCGTGCAGAAGCCCGACCACCACCGCGATAATCGCGAAGACCATATTTCTGCTGGTAGCTGTAGTCGGCATGACCGGGGCGAAACACAGAGTTGATTTTCGAATAGTCTTTAGAGCGTTGATCCTCATTTTCTATCAATAAGCCGATAGGTGTCCCAGTGGTGACACCTTCAAAAACACCAGACATGATTTTTACGCTATCCGATTCACGTCGTTGTGTGACATGGCGAGATTTGCCTGGTTTACGTCGATCCAGATCGACCTGTAGATCAGCTTCACTCAGCGCTAAACCCGGAGGGCAGCCGTCGACAATACACAGGTAGCCCTTGCCATGACTTTCGCCGGCGGTGGTGACAACAAATTGTTTTCCAAAACTATTTCCAGACATGGGCGCGTATTCTAGCGGGTAATTTAGTTTTCTGCTCGGGACTTGTTTGAAATGAGAATATCCGCCACTTTCATTTAGCGGTTTTTTCCTGTTCGTAGACATCAATAAAGCCGAAACGATTTGGCATACGGACTTTAGCCAGTGAATCGGCGTCCATCACTTCATTTTCGCTAATGATACCGTTTAAATAAAGCAGATAGGCTGTTACCGCATAGGTTTCTTCATCAGTCAAAGAACCCGGAGCCTGCATAGGCATAGAACGACGATTAAAATCAAACAAGGTGGTGGCATAAGGCCAATAGCTACCAATCGTTTTTTCAGGCCAGTCATCAGTCAATTCCATCTGTGCGAAAGCCAGCTGATCCGCGCTCGCGCCCTCGCCTTTCGGACCGTGACAGGACAAACACTTACTCATGTAAACACTTTCACCCTCTGCTACCGTGCCCTTCCCCTCTGGCAGGCCTTTGCCATCGGGCATAACACTGATTTCCCATCGGGCAATCTCTTCGGCACTGGCAGCTCGCCCCAGTTTCGGGCCGAGCGCCGTCTCAACCGCAGCCGCGTTAATCCCAGTCAGCGTCAAGATCAGGAAGCTTAGATTCAGTATTTTTTTGCTCATCATAGGTATGCGTCACTTCGCCATCACTGGCAACCAGCCAGCTGACAATAGCATTGTAGTGAAAAAAACCATGCCGGCCTTTTTTTCGAATAAGTTCTTGCCGTTCAGGCTGTCGATAACCGCTCTCGTCGGTAACCCGGCTTTTTAGAACCGACTCAGTCCCTTTCCACTGCCAGGGCAAGCGAAAACGGGTAAAACTTTTTGATAAAACCGGCTCATCAAGTGCGGCATCTGCCCAGGATTTACCTCCGTCTGCACTTACTTCAACACGACTGACTTTACCGCGACCACTCCAGGCCAGACCGGAAATCTGATAAAGACCCGGCTCGCCCATGTGCATACCCGATGAAGGCGAAGTTATTAGCGATTTAGCTTCTATCACCGTTGAAAACATATTCGCTTTGCCGGATGGGAGAAGCTCTGTGTAGCGTGCGGTTTCGTTTCTAGCCATCACCGGCCCATCAGTGGCAGTCAGGCGACGTAGCCATTTCACATTCATCACGCCTTCCCAGCCAGGTAAAATCAATCGTAAGGGATAACCGTTTTCCGGGCGCAACCTTTCGCCATTCTGATACAACGCCAAAATAGCATCGTCCCTGGCTTTTTCCATCGGAATACTAATATTCATTGCAAAAGCATCGGCACCTTCGGCAATCAGCCAACTCGCTTTCTTATCTACACCCACTTCATCGAGAACGACCGACAGAGGTACGCCAGTCCATTCCGCGCAGGAGGCGAGACCATGAAAATAACCTACGCTGGCACCTATCGGACGCTTGTTAAAGCCCGCGTTGCTATTGCCACCACATTCGAGGAAACAAATTTGTGAGCGCATCGGATAGCGGAGTAAATCGTCAATTGTAAAAAAGGAAGGCTGATCAAGCATACCGTGCAGCAGCAGCTGATGTTCTGCCGGATCAATTTGCGGGACACCATTGTGATGCCGCTCAAAATGCAAACCATTTGGTGTGATCATTCCTTCCATGGCATGCAGGGGAGTCCAGGAAGAACCGTTACCATCAACTTGCGAATTTGCGGCCGGATAACGTACCACTTCTTCTTCATAAGACGATGGTTTACCGTAATTAGAAAATGCATCGCCCGGTTTTTGCATCCACTCCGGCCGCGCATCACTGGCTGAATCGGCGGAGGCACTTGAGGCTGTCGAACTAATACCGGCGACAGCGAAACTCAGGCCTGATTTCAGCAGCAGACGTCTGTCGAGCAAGCCATTTCCGGCGACATAGGCAGAATCGTTTATCTCACTGGCATCTTTATCTGACATGGTAATCGTGCTGTTTCTGAAGCTTCTTAATACTATAACTGATCAAGCTGGGCGGCCGTTAAAAGAAATACCCCGTGCCCACCAAACTCAAATTCAAACCAGAAAAAAGGGTAATCCGGATAGGCCTCCATTAGCGCCTCCTGACTGTTTCCGACTTCACAGACTAATATTCCGTTATCGCTCATATACTCGCGGGAATCGGATAATATGTGTCGCACAATGTCCAGACCATCATCCCCAGCTGCTAGAGCCAGACCCGGTTCATGCCGGTATTCTTCTGGTAATGTATCCATATCCGATTCATCAACATAAGGCGGGTTCGCAATTATAATGTCGTAGTGCTGTCCGGCCAGACTTTCATATAGATTGGAGCGAATTAATCTAATTCTGTCTGAAAGTTCATGACGCCGAACATTTTCCTCAGCGACCGCGAGAGCGTCTCGGCTAATGTCTACGGCATCGACCCGTGCCGCCGGAAACGACAGCGCGCTGGCAATCGCAATACAGCCACTGCCGGTGCCAATATCAACAATGGAAGACACGCGCTCTACCTCGCACCAGGGTGAAAAGCGATCAGCGATCAGTTCAGCTATAGGCGATCTCGGTATCAATACCGAATCGTCAACGTAAAAAGACAGACCACAAAACCAGGCTTCATTCAGCAGGTAGGCCACCGGAAGGCGCTTCTCAACCCGGCATCGAATAAGCTCAACAAGAAACTCGATCTTCTCTGCTGGCAACTCCTGATTAAGATCCACGTCGTCCAGATCAAAAGGCAAGCCTAGGCCTCTGAGAATTAAATAGGCAGCTTCGTCGTAGGCGTTATCAGTGCCATGGCCATAGTACAAATCAGCATCTTCGAATTTCTGCTCTGCCCAAAGAATGAACTGGTAAGGAGTACGAACATCAAGGCCTGGCTTCAAAACAAGTTTACTTCCTCAAGCTAATGTAGTGGTTGGTAACCGGGTATCTTGTCCAGATCGACCTCATCAATCTGCTTTTCACTGAGGTGTTCTTGAGCATAGCGAAGGTAAATTTTTTCGTGCAGGAAAATGTCAAACAAGTCCGCATCAATATGGCCATCTACTTTCATCTGTCCTAGAATAGATAATGACTGGGACAAGGGCATGGCCTTCTTATAAGGTCTGTCACTTGCAGTCAGCGCTTCGAATACATCGGCAATAGCAACCATGCGTGCCTGCAGTGACATATCTTCACCGCGCAAGCGATTAGGATAACCGGTGCCATCCATTCTCTCGTGATGGCCGCCGGCGTATTCCGGCACGCGACGCAGATGTTTGGGATATGGCAGGGACTCAAGCATTTTTATAGTCACACTGACATGATTGTTTATGATCTCTCTTTCCCTTACTGACAAGGTCCCCCGCCCAATCTGAAGATTTTGCGACTCTTCTTCAGTCAATAAGGTACGTTCTTTATCGCCATTTGAATGCCATGTTTCACTGGCAAGAGCATCAATTCGTTTGATGTCAGTATCGCTTATCGCCTCGCCACCGATGTTGCATCTGGCAACGAATTCGCGATTCTCTTCAAGCCAAAGCAATCTTTGCTGGTAAACCGGATCGTTTTCCAGGTTGACGACTTTGCCGTCATCATTTTGCAACTGGCGGCGCAAGGCTTCAATTTCGGCATCGCGTTGAAGCACATCGAATCGCGTATTCACCATGTGAATTCGATCAAAAATTGTTTCTAGTTTGGTGCCTTTATCAACAACGTATTCAGGAGTCGTAATTTTTCCGCAGTCATGTAACCAGGCCGCGACTTCCAGCTCATATTTCTCCACATCAGTCATTTGAAAATCTTTCAGGGGACCACTATTCATTCTGCATGCGGCGTCAGCAAGTAGATTGGTCAATACCGGTACGCGGCGACAATGGCCAGCAGTATAGGGAGACTTTTCATCAATGGCGTTTGCAATCAGTTGAATCAAAGCATCAAATAACTGTTTCTGAGCATCTATCAGGCTGCGATTGGTAATCGTGACGGCTGCCTGAGAACTCAAAGACTCGACCACCTGCTGTTCGAAACTCGAAAAGGGTATTACTTCACCAGATTTTTCATCCTGAGCATTCAGGAGTTGTAGCACACCAATCAATTCGTTTTCATGATTGGTCATTGGCACCGTCAGGAAGGACATAGAACGATAACCGTTTTTTTCATCGAAACTGCGCGTGCCGGAGAAATCGAACTGCTCACTGGTGTATGCGTCTTCTATATTGACAGTTTCACCGCTGATAGCCGCCCAGGCAGCCACCATGTGATTGTTCGGCTTGCCATCTTCGCTGTAGAGCGCAATCGGATAGAACTCGATTTCTTCATCACTGGTACCGCCTTTATGCACGCCGAGCGATTTGGTGATGACAATTTCAAACTTCAGTCGCTTATCGTCAGTATGTGTATAAAGAGAACCACCGTCCGCATTGGTTATATCCATGGCCTTGAGCAGGATCATTTCCAGCAATCGACTATGATCGTTCTCTGCCGACAACGCCACGCCAATGTCTGTCAGCTCTTTTAACAGACTGGAAAAATCAACTTTCGAGATTTCCATATTCAGTTTCTATTTATTATTTATCAGGGCCAATCCTCATTCTAGTCGATTTAGCAGGTAAATATATACCAGGGAGTCAGTGCTTCAGGACTTTGTCGCGCCAAGGTCAACGAACATGCTATTCAGTCTATGCACAAAACTGGCTGGATCATCCAGTTTGCCACCTTCACTTAGTAAAGCCTGATCAAAAATGATATGCGACCAGTCAGCGAAACGATCCTCATCCTGTTCGTCTTTCAGACGCTGTAAAATCATATGCTCGGGATTGATTTCAAGAATCGGCTTACTTCCGGGAATAGCCTGTCCCGAGGCGGCGAGAATCTGTTCCAGGTGCCGGCCCATATCATGTTCGTCCGCCACCAGGCAGGCCGGCGAGGTAGTTAGGCGATCCGTCAGACGGACGTCTTTGACTTTCTCTTCGAGTAGAGTTTTGATACGCGAGACTATATCTGCAAACTCCTTGTCGGCTTCATTTTCACTGTCGTCTTCTTTTTTGTCCTTGTCATCGTCAGATTTAAGATCATCCAGATCCAATTCACCTTTGTTTACGGAAGCCAGCGGCTTACCATCAAATTCGTTCAGGTGAGTCGTCAACCACTCGTCAATCGGATCGGTCAGGAGCAGTACTTCAATCCCTTTTTTACGGAAAATCTCCAGATGCGGACTGTTTCTGGCAGTAGAAAAACTATCGGCGGTAATAAAGTAGATGGCCTTCTGACCTTCCTGCATACGGCCGACGTAATCTTCCAGCGAGACAAGCTGCTCTTCCTTATCATCCAGAGTCGTTGAAAATCGAAACAGTTTTGCCAGATCCTCCTTCTTGTCACTGTCCTCAATAACGCCTTCTTTTAACACCCGTCCAAACTCTTTCCAGAAGGTGTTGTACTTTTCCTCGTCTTTTTTGGCCATCGACGCGAGTAAATCCAGTACCTTTTTAGTACAACCAGAACGGATGGAATCGATGGTTTTATTACGCTGTAATATTTCACGTGAGATGTTTAATGGCAAGTCATCGGAGTCGACTATGCCTTTTACAAAACGCAGGTAGGGAGGTATCAATTGCTCGGCATCGTCCATAATAAACACACGTCGAACATAGAGTTTAATGCCATGACGTTTTTCCCGATCCCAGAGGTCAAATGGCGCCCTCGCCGGTATGTATAACAAGCTGGTATATTCAAGCTTGCCTTCTACCTTGTTGTGTACACGGGCAAGCGGTGCCTCGAAATCGTGGCCTACGTGCTTGTAAAATTCGTCGTACTCCTCGTCACTGATGTCCTTTTTTGAACGTGTCCAGAGCGCAGTAGCACTATTAACCGTTTCCTCACCTGTTTCGTCCTCACCTTCTTCATTCTTGCCTTCCTTGTCCATAACTATAGGCAGAGAAATGTGATCTGAGTACTTTGTGATGACAGAACGCAGACGATAGCTGTTGAGGAACTCATCAGCGTCATCGCGAAGGTGAAGAATAATTTTTGTGCCTCTCTTCGGACGATCAAAGGTTTCCAGGGTGTAATCATTCTTGCCTTCCGAAATCCAGCGCACGCCTTCTTCACGAGACAATCCGGCCCGCCGGCTTATCACTTCCACTTTGTCGGCTATGATGAAAGCCGAGTAAAAACCCACGCCGAACTGACCAATCAGCTGGCTGTCCTTGTTCTCATCACCGGTAAGCGATTCGAAAAATTGCTTGGTACCGGATTTCGCGATGGTGCCCAGATGATCAATGACTTCCTCCCGGGACATACCAATACCATTGTCGATAATTGTTATAGTTTTCAAATCTTTATTGAATTCGACTCGAATTTTTAACTCTGCGTCATCTTCAAAAAGACTGTCGTCTTTAAGCGCTTCAAAGCGAAGTTTGTCGGCTGCATCCGAGGCGTTGGAAATCAACTCACGGAGGAAAATCTCCTTGTTGCTGTAGAGCGAGTGAATCATTAGATCCAGTAATTGCTGCACTTCGGTCTGAAAACCAAGGGTTTCTTTCTTTGTTTCAACAGTCATATGTCTTTGTTCCTAGAGTGAAAATTATTAGCTCGTAAATTATCGTCAGCCTTATGTGAGGTCGTTGATTCAGATTTCAAGCTTCAAATCAGATTGTTTCGGAACCCGTACATAGAATCACGCTTATCTTATTGATTTAAAAATCCCGTAGCGCCATACTTCAGAGTCAGTGTAGTTCAAGTTTACATTCAATCTGCGGTGGAGAATTAAGATGAGAAAACAGTTTAAACAACTTGGCCAGGGTATGACCGAATACATCATTATTATTGCGCTAATTGCCATCGCTGGTATCGGCGCGTTTACGTTTTTTGGTGACGGCCTGAAAGACACTATCGGTGACGTAACCACGGAATTAACCGGTGGTGATGTGGCCAATCAAACCGGGCAAGCGCTTGACGCCAGTATTACAGAATCCCGCGGTATGGACGACTTCACTACCTCTGATCAGTAGAGCGTAGGTTTTTTACCCGAAAGCCCTGCTAATTTAAACCAGAGCTTTCAATATTTCGATTAAGACTTGTGATTACTCATTGTCTCGAAAATTAAGAAGTTTCGGTTCTAAACAGCACGGTCAGGCAGCTGTGTTCGTTATCTTATTTTCTGCTATTTTAGTTGTCTCCACCCTCGCCATGTTCAAGGCGGGTAAATTGACCAATAATAAGATGCAGCTGCAAAATGCCGCTGATGCTGCGGCTTTTAGCATGTCCACAGTCGAGGCCAGAGACCTGAATTTCGCCTCCTACATGAATCGGGCTATCGTCGCGAATGAGGTCGCGATTGGGCAATTCGTAGGCCTCGCGTCGTGGGCCTATCATTTTAAATCTTTCGCGGATTATCTGGATACTTACGACAAAATCGCCCTGTCGCCGGCAACATTAGGTGTCTCCACACCGATTGTCACTGCGATAACCGGCCCCTGGCGGGGCGCCGGTCAGACCGCTGTTACAGCGCTTGGTAAACTCGCCAATGTCGCCACACTTGTGTTTCACAACATCAACAAAATTTATGGTTTTGCCGAATTCGGCTATCACACAGTCAGCGTCCTTTCAGCTGTTGGTGTACTTGATGATGTAATGCGGGAAAACGGCCCGCCCGGCACCAAGATTTCAGATTTCGGCATCATTTCATTGATAGCCCACATTGCAACCTACGGCGTCTTGCCCAATCTGCCCGGCGAACAATTCGCCACCGGCTATATGAGTGGAAAAAGACTCGATATAGGCGATGCCGACGGACAATTCGGCGGTCAGGACAGCGGTTACGCCCGACTCGCTGCGCTGATCAGGGATTCGCGTGACCCTTTTACAAGCGGTGAAGGCTCCAAAGTCTGTATTCTTCCCGATTGTTCCTCTTTTGTTAGCGGTCGCGGCTGGGAAATGCGCCCTCCCGGTTTTCCGTTGCATATTGAAATGCACCCGAGCTTCGGGATTGATCTTGTTGTCGCTTCCGTAACTTTTGGTTTCGACTTTGAATTAACTTTTGATCTGGCACTGAAGCGCAAAGGTGGCAGTGAGCTGCGTTTTAAATTACCTAATTCAGGCAAGGTGAGAGCCGGACAAGTCGCTAACTGGTCTAGTGCAGACACTACCGGGCTTTTTGTGTTTCTCGATGTTTATTTCAGGGCCTGGGCCGAGGCCTGTGCCCTCGGTATATGCGAAGACGCCAGCGTCGGTGGTGGCTTCAAGTTTGGTGATTCCAAAGCCAGCATGTTTCTGACTATTCTCGGTGAAGATATTGAAGTCATTCCAGAAATCCCCTTTCCTACTGCGATGCCTTTTGGTTCAGGGTTTGCAGAAGTGGGTAAGAACACACCTAATAATCTGGCGACCAAGGATATGCTGCTGGCATCTCTGGGTGGCGATATAGAGACCGACCACTATGGTGAAGCCGCCAATAACATGCTGGCCTGGTTATCACCCGGACCCAGCCCAATCCCGCCTATTGGTATTGCCGGGCAGCCCAGGTTTATGAGACCCTGTTAAATTCACGGGTTAACAAAAGTTATGCCGGCTTGCCCTACTACGTTGATACGACTGGCAAAGGTCCGTTTCTTGGAATTGGTGCGCCAAACCTGCTGGTCGGTCTGGTTCAGGATGAAGCTGATTTTGATACTTACTACAATAACAACGATACCGTTGTTAACTCAGTCGAACCCGGAGGACGACTGAGGATGAATGAAGCACTCGCCGATCAGGAGCTTGCTGTCCTGTCAAAATCAGAATTGTATTTCTCAAGACCCACTGACCCTTTGGCGACCCATTTTCACCGCGGCGACGGCAAGACAGAGGTTGGCAGCGCCTTCAATCCTTATTGGCAGGCCAGACTGGTTGATACAACTTATGCTGACCGGACCATAGGTCTGGCTATACAGCAAAAAGAAGATTTTGTCAGCCTCAGCAACTCCTTCTCGACCATTCTCAATAAGCTTTCGTCGTTTCTTCCCTGACGGCCTGGTGTAATTTGAATATTAGGAGAAAAAATCGAGGTGCTCAATCCGGTCAGGCAATGACCGAATTCGTTATTAGCGCGTCCTTTTTTCTGATACCTCTGTTTCTGGGCACTTATTATGTGGCCAAGTACATCGATATTAAACAGGCCAATATTCAGGCTGCCCGCTATCAGGCCTGGGAATACACCGTCTGGTTTGCCAACGATACAGAAAGAGGAATTGATTACAGTTCAGGCCGGATTAACAACGGTGGTGAAGTCATGAGTGGCTTTAACGCTTTTGAATTGCCGGTAAAAACAACCACCGAAACCCTCAATGAAAGCAAGCAACGCTTTTACACCTCACCGGGCACTGAACTGACCACACCTCAGATTACCTCTATGGATGGCACAACGGGCTGGACCGTAGCACAGAGAAATCCATTCTGGGATGACCGTGGTAACACCCCTTTATATGGCGGTGCAAACGGCATCAATGCGAATCTCACCAGTTCGACAGATACACCAACCTTACCGGTTATCGGCGATATTATTAACCTGCTTCTGGAAGGCATTGGCTTAATCTTTGGTGTTGTCGGCGACCTTATGTCACTGGTGGGCTCTGACGTTAAATTTAATGCTATTACCACTGAAGGCTACGCAAACGTAAGCGAATCCATGAGTGTTAACCTTCCAGAGTCTTACAGCTACATGAAAGGTGGAAACGATAATTTGTTTGATACAGCCACAGGCGTGACTCAATTTAATATGATTTCGTCCGCAGCCGTACTCTCCGATGCCTGGAATACGGGCGGAAAAGAACACACCTATAATCAGGTAGGCGGTATGGTACCCACCACCTTGTTGAACGAACTGTTTAATGCCATACCGGGATTTACTACTATCTGGAGTATTGCCTCTGTTCTTGCACCTGAACTACGACTGTGTAATCCCACTTTCCCCTGGCCCAGTAGTGACAAGGGCAGTTTATGGCTGGGTCATATAGATATTGACGCCATACACCCGGACAGACTGGTGGCAGATCCAAGCAATATGGACGACAGAATAGGTGCTCACGAAGTGAATGCTGCAGGTATGAGTAACTTTACTTACACAGATCCTGCTAATGCCCGCACTGATGCAGATCGAAGTTGTCAGTAACATGCCATTAATCAGGAATCATTGCCGGTTTCGACCATGGTCAATAATTGTCATTCTGGCTTTTTTGTTTTCATTTTCCGCTTCTGTAACCGCCGGACCACCGGATTTTCCCGCGCCTCCAGGTGCCTCGGTCGAATGGGTGGGCCAAAACGTTCAGGTGAATGGCATAAATTCTGCCATTCGCGCTTTTCATAGTAAAAAGTCTATTGAAGACGTGATCAAATTTTACCGCCGGGAATGGCAAAGACCTGCCGAGAAGGATATACCTGGCTATATGGAGTCTATTGATGCCTATCCCTGGTACATCATCAGTCGGATTGAAGATGGTTACATGCTTAGTGCACAGGTTCAGGTCAAGGAAAATGACAAGTCAGGATCCTGGGGTTACCTGTCTTTAAGTCCTTTGCCAAAAGACTCCAGCAAGGCCACTCAACTGGGCGCAAGTGTTCCGAAAATAGCCGGAAGCTACGTCCTCAATGAAATGAAAAGCGAGGATCCGGGTAAGCGCGCCAACACTGTGGTGATTTCCAATAAGCATTCAGTTATTAGTAATGCCGACTACTATCGACAGCACTACCAGTCTAAAGGCTGGACAACGGAAACAGATAGACATCTGGGTCGTAATGAAGGTCATTCTCTGGTTTTCAAAAATAGACGAAGCCGAGTCACCATAATGGTGTTAAAAGATAAAAACTATACAAGAGTTGTAGTAAACTCTGTCAAGAATTCGGTTTTCTGATTACTGGGGATAGCAATCGGATATGTCAGGCTCGACGATAAGAATAAAAAAAACAATATGGTCAGGGTATGGTCGAGTACGTTGTCGTACTGATGTTCGGCGTGATGTTACTGACCATCGGTCCGGGTGGAAACGTTTTGCTCGATCTGCTCGCCGTAATGCACGATAACCATCAGGGTTATTCCTATGCGTCGTCGCTTTCCACACTGCCGCAATTCGATAACCTTGGTGAATACATTCTTGACGCCAACGGTGAAGACATTACTGCTGTGGAGAACAAGCTGAATCAACTATATAGTGCAGTCCCAAGCTCACCGACATTTGAATTTCCATCTGAAATACCACCCAGCGCCACTGATTTAACTGATGGTTTATCATTTTTCTGAGCGATTCAGAGCTTTATCAAAATAATTTCTAATTTGAAGAATAATAATTATGGCTAAAAAACAAGACAACAACGCTATTCCTTTAATTGCCGGTGCCCTTGGTTTTGGTGTGCTCGCCGCATTACTGGCTATGTTCTACCTGAACTCCAAAGAGGCTGAATTAAAAGCCAAATATGAGGAGAATCAGGCACAGACGCTGAGAGTTGTTGTCGCCAATCAGGACTTGCGCAAGGGTCAGGAGATTACCAAGAATCTTTTCAGTGCGCGGGCTGTGCCAGGGGATTTCGTGCATGATGATGCTATATACCCGGGAGAATTTGATCGCTACATCGGACGCTCTCTGATAGCAAATCTGGGTCGGGGAAAAACCCTGCTTAAGAGCTTTATGGATGAAGACTTTCCTCGTGATTTCTCTGATGTTATCCCTGCTGGTAAGCGTGCTATGACAATAACTGTCGATGACATCAATTCGATCGGAGGCTTTCTGCGACCAGGTAACCGTATTGATATCTTTGTTAACATTCCATTCAGTGCCTCCGGTTTCAGTCCTGAGCTTTTTGAGGCCGCCAAAGAAGCAGGAATGCTTGCACTGTTACCTACCGATATCCTGACCTCTATCCCGGGGGAACTATTAGCAGCAGCTGATGGCGCCGAAAACCCAACTGAACTCCTAGGTATGCTGGCTCCTGATGATGTCATTATTCCGGTAACACAAAACGTCACTGTGCTTGCCGCAGGCCGAGACCCTTATAGGGAGACCCTGGACGCTCTGAGACAGCCACAGCGCAGAACGGAAACGACTTTTTCTCATATTACACTCGAAGTCGATCCACAACAGGCTGCCCTGATCACTCTCGCAGAAGACAAAGGTGACATAGTTGCCCTCTTACGTAATCGCAATGATCAAAGTGCTTCAGCCTTCACCACAGTTGGCTCACCAGATTTATTCAGCAATGCGGCAAAAATGGCCAGTGCTGAAAAAGAACGCGCTTCCCGTGCGACTGTCGCAGGCGGGGTCGATTTGAACGGCAACCTTGTTGATGCGGATGGCAATAAGATCATGAGCGCCGAACAATTAGCTGCTGCCGGATTCAGCGTAAATGAAAATGGCCAAATTGTTGATAAGAACGGCAACGTTGTCGATCCTAAAGATCTTGTGGTCGCAGCAGATGGCACAGTAATGACCAAACAACAACTCGCTGCTGCCGGTCTAAGCGTTAACGCAGCCGGACAGATTATTGATAAAGACGGCAACGTGGTTGATGTGAATGACGTTGTCGTAGCCGCAGATGGCACGGTGATGACAAAACAGCAACTGGCAGCAGCTGGCCTGTCTGTCAATGCTAATGGTGAAATTGTCGATTCCAGCGGGAAAATTGTCTCTGCCGACGACATGATCGTAGCAGCCGATGGTAGCGTTATTACTAAAGACCAACTTGCTGCCGCCGGCATCAAAGAAGCTGCAGGCACTGACCCCAGCGGCAATCTCGTCGACGCTGATGGCAATGTATTGATGAGTAAAGCACAGCTGGAAGCAGCCGGCTACACCGTCAATGCAGATGGCCAGATTGTCGACAAAGACGGCAACATTGTTGACCCGAAAAATATTCTGGTCGATAAGGACGGCAACATTGTCGACCCAAATAGTCTCGCCACCTCTGCAGATGGTTCAATATTAAGCAAGGAGCAACTTGCTGCTGCCGGCATCACTGCAGCTGCTGGCACCGACTCTAGTGGCAATCTTGTCGACGCTGATGGCAATGTTCTGATGAGCAAAGCACAGCTGGAAGCAGCCGGTTACACCGTCAACGCCGATGGTCAGATTGTCGATAAAGACGGCAATATTGTTGACCCGAAAAACATACTGGTTGATAAGGATGGCAACATTGTTGACCCGAGTAGTCTCGTTACCTCTGCGGATGGTAGTGTATTAAGCAAAGAGCAACTGGCAGCCGCCGGACTTAGCGTTGATGAGAACGGTAATATTGTTGACCGAAATGGCAATATTGTTGACAAGGACGATCTCGTGACCGGGCCTGACGGCACAATCCTGTCAAAGAAAGCGCTGGCTGAGAAAGGTCTTTCTGTTAATGCAAAAGGCGAGATAGTGGATGCCAATGGTGTCGTACTCTCCGATGCCGAAGTCGCCGCTGTCGCAGAAGACATGGTCATCCTGGGCAGCGGAGGCGCAGGACGCTTCAATCTGATTATCGGTGGCGCAAGTGAAGATGGTGTCGCCAAGTCTCTTGATGTCGACATCCAGTCAGACTCTCCTGCTCCTGTTGCCGAGTAAACCGAGTCATGATTGAACGCAGATTAGCAATACTGCTTGGGCTTCTGAGTTCAGGAGGCCTGTTTGCTGATGATGCTGAGACTCTGAAGCTTCTGGAAAATGCTTCGGTTGAGGCAGGTGGTAAAGGCGCCATTATTGAACTCGAGGAAGAAAAATCGACAGGCTCAAAGACGTCGAAAACCTCGAAAACTTCGCGAAAACAATATGGCGGCAAGCAGATTGAGTTAATAATAGGTGGCAACGGTGAAGATGGCGTTGCTAAACGAGGCGCGCTTGTAATTGAAGAATAAAAATTTAGTAAACATGCTGTGCTGGGTACCATTGGCTTTATTTTTTGTATAAAAGTTTCAGGAATAACAAAATCATGATAAAAAAAATATTCATAGTCTGTTTTATGCTGCTCTCAGCCGCGCAATCGTCTTTTGCCGATGAACAAATAGATCTCTATATCGGCGAAATTAAGATTCTCAAAGTTGGAGACATTAAACGTATAGCTGTTGGAAACTCAGGATTGCTCAGCACTTCTATGCTGAATAATGGCCAGCTACTGCTTATCGCAGAAAAAGACGGTGACAGTAATGTGCATATCTGGTTCAAAGACGGTTCTGAAAAAGACTATAGCGTTCATATCGAAAAAGAACTCAGCACAGCAGAGAAAACGGCGGCAGAAGTGAGGACACTGCTAGCTGATGTTGAAGGACTGAATGTTCGAGTGGTTGGCGAGCGAATCGTGCTATCCGGTCTGATAGACAGCGGTCACACCGATGCCATCACTACCGTACTCGAAGCCATTCCCGGTCTAATGGATCTGACTCAAAAAGCGGTCCTGAATGATTCTGCGCCGGATAACAAAATGGTAATCATGAATATCAAGATTACTGAGTTTAATAAAAACTATCTGGAAAATTTCGGCATAAACTGGGAAACAGCCGTTGCGGGTCCAGCAGCCGCACTCGCCATTGATGGAGTGACAAACCGCTCGTTTCGCCCAATTCCAGAAGAACCCCCCAGCTTCAATGATGCTCTGAACCTCGATGATGGAGGTACGCCAGTGCCCACTCTGGTTAACCAGGCCAAAAATGCCTTCGGCTATTTTGGTATCGCTTCCGAGATTACCTCACGTATCAATTTTGCGGTTAATTCCGGTAATGCGCTAATTCTGGCAGAGCCGCGTTTGTCTACCCGAAGCGGCGGTGAAGCAAGTTTTCTGGCTGGTGGTGAATTTCCAATCGAACTGTCCACTATTAACGGTACTACCATTGAGTTCAAGGAATTCGGTGTTTCCCTGAGTGTCAGCCCGGTAGTCGACCGAAATAATAATATTCGCGCAAATGTGGCGACTGAAATAAGTGCCATTGATCGCTCGGTTGCCGTTGGCGATGTGCCGGGTTTACTTACTCGTAAAACCAGCACCGACATCAGCATGCGTTCGGGTGAAACGCTGGTTATGTCTGGCTTGATAAACCAACAGGCCTCGAAAGATATCTCTGGTATTAAGTTCCTGAAAGATATTCCTATACTGGGTAATCTGTTTCGTTCTAAAAATTTCCGCGATCAAAAAAGTGAACTGGTAATTTTTGTAACACCAACAGTATTTAATGCCGATTCAGACATCAACAAAGAAGCCATCGACTATGCGAATGAAGGCATAGAGCATTCGATTGATGAAATTGATGAAGAACGTCTGGATATAGTTTATTAGGATAAGAAAAAGATTATGTTTGATGTATTAGTAAACAATAGCAAAGGTGAGCGGATTAAGAATTTCAGTTGCCCGGTGAACGAGTGCACGATCGGAAAGTCACGCGATAATTTTATTCAATTGCGCGGTTGGAAAGTGGCAAATCATCATGCGGTTATTAGCCGTACCTCTGAAGGTTTGTTTATAGAAGATAAAACGGGCAAAGGCAGTGTTGAGGTCAATGGTGAAGATGTCGAACACCATGGCCCAATTCGGACTTCCGATCAAATAGTCATCGGCGGTTATCACATTCAGGCCGGCATCAGCTCTGATACCTCTGATGAAGTTGATGAGGATGATGAAGACGCATTTGAGGACATGAAAACGGTAATTGGCGTGCCCTCACATCAGGTCCTCGGCGAATCTGAAGAAATAAGTAAAACGCTGATAAATATCCAGCATGACGAAAAATTCAAATGGCGTAATCGGGTTCATGATGAACTACTGGCAGCGATGGACTTACGCCGGACCGATATCAGCAGTATGGACGAAGATAGTCTGCGCAAGCATGTTGAGAAACTGGTGCGTGAAATTATTGCTGAGATGGATGCGAAATTGCCTGGTGATGTCGACAGGGAAAAGTTGCTCACAGATGTGCTCAATGAAGCAGTTGGCCTTGGTCCACTGGAAGACTTGCTCGCAAATGAAGAAGTGACCGAGATAATGGTCAATAAGTTTGATGAAATTTTCATTGAGAAAAGCGGTAAATTAACACTTTCCGATATTACCTTTTCCAGTGACGATGCCGTGATGACAGCGATAGAAAGAATTGTTTCACCATTAGGCAGACGTATCGATGAAAGCTCTCCTCTGGTGGATGCCCGTTTAAAAGATGGCTCGCGTGTTAACGCCATCATTCCACCACTTGCGCTACGGGGTCCCTGCCTGACAATTCGAAAATTTGCCAAGCAAAAACTGCAGGCCGAAGATCTGGTGAACTTTGGTGCCTTGAATCACAAGATGGTTAACTTTCTTGAAACCGCCGTTAACAACCACATGAATATTCTTATTTCCGGCGGCACCGGTAGTGGCAAGACCACACTGCTGAATGTACTTTCGAATTTTATTCCACCATCAGAAAGAATTATCACCGTTGAAGACGCGGCTGAACTCAAACTCGTGCAACCGCATCTGGTCAGCCTTGAATCACGCCCGGCTAACCTGGAAGGTAAAGGCGCCATACCTATTCGCGATCTTGTGAAGAACTGTCTGCGAATGCGACCTGACAGGATCGTCGTCGGAGAGTGTCGTGGTGGCGAAACACTGGATATGTTGCAGGCTATGAATACAGGTCATGATGGCTCATTAACCACTGCACATGCCAATACCCCGAGAGATATGATTGCACGTCTGGAAGTCATGGTCATGATGTCAGGGCTGGACCTACCTGTTAGCGCAATCAGAGAAATGGTTGCCTCTGCCATACACATTATTGTGCAAATATCCCGTTACTCAGACGGGAGTCGACGTGTGACCAATATAACTGAAATTACCGGCGTGGAATCGGGCATTGTTTCAATGCAGGATGTTTTCCGTTATCAACAGGAAGGCTTTGATGAGAATGGCAAGGTAAAAGGCCATTTCGAAGCGACCGGTGCCATCCCCCATTTCTATGAAGAAATGCGTCAACGCGGCTTGCCTGTTGATATGTCAATTTTTTCAAATTAAACGACATGGATTTCATTCGCTCTCTAGGCTCTGAACTCAGTTTTTATCTGAGCCTGATATCCGTTTTTCTGATGATAAGTTTTCTCTGGTTTGTATTTGCGAAAAAAGTACAGACATCAATGGAGAGCTATAAAGAAACGTTACCTCAACCGCCAGCACGAATATGTCCGACATGTTTATGTCGGTCGATCCTAATCAATTGTTTATGCTGAACCTTGTTGCCATGGTCATGCTCCCCATAATCACCTGGTTTATCACCGGAGATATACCAGCAACTCTGACTGTACTGGTAATAATTATTCTCCTGCCAGCATTCATTTATCGTTCGATACGAAATAAACGCTTAAAACGATTTGAATTGCAGCTGCCGGACGGTCTGGCGATGATCTCCGGTGCAATGCGTGCCGGCGCAAGCTTGAACATTGCGCTTGAAGGCATGGTTAAGGAACAACCTGCACCGCTTTCTCAGGAATTTGAATTATTCCTGAAAGAACAACGCCTGGGTGTCGAATTTGAAGTGTCCCTGAAAAATATGGAGCAGCGTATTCCCATCCAGGATTTCAACATGCTGGTCACGGCGCTGTTGATTAACAGAGAGGTAGGTGGAAATCTGGCAGAAACTATGGAAACACTTGGAGAAACACTACGTCGTAAAGAAATGATGGAAGGAAAAATCCAGGGTCTGACTGCACAGGGCCGGCTTCAGGGAATCGTTATGACGGGACTGCCGATTTTTCTGGGCTTCCTGCTGAATTTCATGGAACCTGAGGCAATGAGTAAGTTATGGACAACCACCATAGGCTGGATTGTTCTGACGATTATCATAATTATGGAAGCAATCGGATACTTCATAATTAATAAAATAACCAGCATTGACGTCTAGCCGGTGATGAATAATGAATAATATTTATTTTAGCGGCAGCCTACTCTCCATTGCTGTAGCCAGCATTCTTTTCTTTCTATTAATTGCGGTTCTATATTCCATGATTGATAAAGAAGATCGCACATATATGGATCCTCTTTCATGGAAACTGAAACTGCTCTGGCCTTTTATACAAATCATCGCCAATTTTTTTGTCGTTTTCCTGCCTTACGAAATGCTGGAAAATACTGAAAAGAAAATTTCCAGTTCCGGAGTCAGCTACCTTCTGAATGCAGAGCAGTTTATTGCGCTGAGGATAATATCCGCCATGATTGCACCAGCTCTTGCGCTGTTCGTAATGATTTGTCTGGACAACTATCAACCAGTCTGGTTTGTGATTACTCCACTGGTTGGATTCATGTTGCCAGTAATCTGGCTGTCCGATACGCGCCAGCGTCGCGATGAAGGCGTAATACGAACCTTACCGACTTATCTCGATTTTTTAACGATGTGTGTCGAAGGTGGGTTAAACTTACAGGGCGCTCTGGGTCAGGCCATGGAAAAAGCCACTCCTGGCCCGCTACGCAACGAGTTTGCTGTAGTTCTACGTGATTTGCGCTCCGGTCTTTCCCGTTCTGATGCACTCAGACGTATGGCTGAACGCCTCGAAATACAGGAGATTACCAGCTTTGTGAGTTCCATTATTCAGGCCGAAAAAATGGGCGCGTCACTTGCAACTGTACTCAGGGTACAATCTGATCAACGCCGTAATGAGCGCTTTCAACGAGCAGAAAAACAGGCGATGGAAGCTCCGGTTAAGCTGGTGTTCCCTCTTGTGTTATTTATCTTTCCCGTCACCTTTATTGTTTTGTTATTCCCGATAGCCATGAAATTTATCAGTGAAAGAATGCTGTGATTCAAGGCAGTCTGGCAAATACTCAAGCTGAATGTGTAGTAAGAAGGGTTCGTAAAACCACTAATTTTTTCGATAGAATGATCGGTTTGCTTGGCTCCGCCAAACTGGAAGAGAATGAAGGTTTATTAATTACTCCGTGTTCCTCGGTTCACACCTTTGGCATGCGATATTCTATCGATGTTCTTTTTCTGGACAAGCAACTGACTATAGTGAAAACAGTTGAATCATTAAAACCGTGGCGAGTAGCTGCTTCCGGTCTTTCCAGTCTGGTACTCGAATTGGCGGAAGATAGTATTCGTAAACTGCAGCTGAAAACCGGTCAACAACTGGAATGGCAAGATGAACCTGCTTAATTATACAAAATGTGTCGCCTCAATTTTATTGCTACTAAGTCTCTGTGCCTGCAATCAGCTAGGTATAAAGAAAAACGATGAAGATGAGGTCAAACCGGATCTACGCGAGTTGCAGGCAAGCGCTGAAGAAGCCTATCTGAAAGACGATTTGCAAACCAGTGAGCGTGCCTATCTGACTCTGGTTCAGGAACTCCCCGGAATCCCCGTACATTGGTTCAGACTGGCTAATATATATGTTCGTACCAATCGCCCCGTTGCCGCGATTGACTTATACAGGGAAGCCGTTTTGCGTGACCCGAAATTTGCCAAGGCCTGGTTTAACCTGAGTATCGTTCAACTAAAACAAAGCGCTTACACTCTTAGTGAAATGCTTATCTATGTTGATAAAAACGAGCCACTTTATCCCGAAGCCAAAGAGCTGCTAAATGGTATTCAGGCGATTATTCAGAAAAATTGAAAACTTGTGATTCCTGAAATTTTTGAAGCTAACGACAGTGAGTAAAATATTTACCAGAAAATCTTTACGTAAGAGCTCGGCTCAGGCGATGGTCGAATTCGTCATAATATTACCGGTGATGCTCACTCTAGTGTTAGCCATAGTTCAGTTCGCTCTGATATACAAAGCAAAAATAACTTTGAATTACGCGACTTTTCAGACAGTACGAGCTGGTAGTCTGAATAATGGCAGCCTTTCAGAAATGGAACAGGCTTTCACCAGTAATATGGCGCCCATGTTCACCAGCAGTTACCTGCGCTTTGACGGTAGCGATGGCTGCACCAGCGATTTCAATGCCACTGATGGTGCGCGTCTGGCCAGACTGGGTGGAGCTCAGATTACCGAAGATGGATTGCGTGGCGTACTGGATTCAAGGATCGGTAATTTCGACTCCGAAAAGGTATTGTGTGCCAGACGTATTGTGCAGCAACAGATTGACGATGGTTACGTCAACATAAGCGTGGTTAATCCAACCATAACCTCATTCAATATTTTGGGTGTAGACGGTTATCATGACGTCACTGGAAATGACGATATAAGAATCGTCAACATGATTCCCAATGACAATCTCATGTACAGAAACCCACAGGTTGTCGGAGTCGGTATATCAACCCAGTCAATTCAGGATGCTAACCTGCTGAAAATTCATGTGGGTTATTGTTATGAGCTAATAATTCCTTTTATCAATCGCATGGTATGGGCCATGCAACGCTACGGCCCGGGTGCTGCTCCTGCTTCTGAAACAGGATTTGCCAATTACTGGGCCGATCCCGCAGCAACCCCACCCGGCTTCTTCGGCCCACCCTATGCAGGTTTTGCCAGCTCCTGTATTGTCAATCCAGCGGATACAGGCCGCCGCAGTATTGTTCTCTACTCCCAGTCAATAATGCGTATGCAATCTGCAGCTGTACAGTGCGAAACTACTGACACCTGCGCCCCCGCTTCGCCATAGCAAAGCCGCAGTTGTTTGATTAGAATAGGCGACATGCCTATCACCGCTCAGCAGCATACCCCCGTCATGAAGCAGTATCTCGGTTTCAAGGCTGAGTATCCGGAAATGCTCCTGTTTTTTCGAATGGGTGATTTCTACGAATTATTCTACGATGACGCTAAAAAAGCAGCGCGACTACTGGATATCGCTTTAACGGCGCGTGGTAAATCTGCCGGAAATCCGATCCCAATGGCGGGCGTACCTTTCCATGCTGCTGATAATTATCTGGCTAAGCTGGTTAGATTAGGTGAGTCAGTTGCAATCTGTGAGCAAATCGGCGACCCCGCAACCAGCAAAGGCCCGGTCGAACGGAAAATTGTACGTATACTCACTCCCGGCACCATCACCGATGATGCCCTGCTTGATGCCAGCATTGATAATCTGTTGATCAGCGTTCACCAGATCGGTTCTGAGTTCGGTTTGGCAATACTTGATTTGACCAGTGGTCGTTTCAGTGTCACTGAACTTGCGAATCAGGAAGAACTGGATGACGAACTTCGTCGCCTGAAACCTGCTGAAATTCTTATTGATGAGGATAGCAGTCTTGATAACTGGCTGGAATCGCGTTGTAAAAGTATCAGCAGACGTCCGCCCTGGCATTTTGATGAAAATTCGGCAAGGGAAAAACTCAAGAACCAGTACGGGGTAAACAGTTTATCCGGTTTCGGTTGTGAAGAGCTTTCAGTTGGTCTTGCCTGCGCTGGTGCCTTACTTGATTATGCAGAAGAAACTCAACGGAGTTCTTTGTTGCACTTGCAGACTCTGAAACGGCATCAGCAAGGTGACTATATTGTATTGGATGTGATCAGCCAGCGTAATCTGGAACTTGAACAGGATTTATCGGGGCGGAAAGAATATTCTTTGCTAGGCGTTATCGATAGCACGACAACTCCCATGGGAAGCCGACTCTTACGTCGCTGGTTACATCGTCCTCTTCGCGATCAACAGCTACTGCGCCTGAGACATAACGCTGTAGAGAATTTACTCCGGAACCGACGCTTTATCGATCTGCGTATCTGCCTGAATTCAATTAACGATATAGAACGGATACTTACCAGAATTGCCTATAAATCTGCTCGCCCTCGCGATTTACTGCAGTTAAGGACTTCAATTGCAGCACTACCTGCTCTTCGCCAGATTTTGGCAGAGATCGACAGCCCGCATTTACAAGAGCTACTAAAGAACCTCGGGGAATTTCCAGATTTGTATGACTATCTTTGTCGTGCGCTGCTTGATTCTCCGCCTGTGACCATTCGCGACGGCGGTGTTATTGCAGCGGGCTTTGACGTCGAGCTTGATGAATTGAACAGGCTAAGCGCCGATGCATCTCAGTTTTTACAGGATCTGGAAGACCGTGAAAAGCGTCGAAGTGGCCTGTCCAATCTAAAGGTTGGTTACAATAGAATTCATGGCTATTACATTGAAATTAGTCGTCTGCAGAGTGACAAAGTACCCGTCGATTATCATCGAAAACAAACCCTTAAATCGACCGAGCGTTTTATTACGGAAGAATTGAAATCTTTTGAGGATAAGGTGCTCAGTGCAAAAAGTAAGGCTCTGGCAAGGGAAAAATATCTCTACGAAAAGGTACTGGAACGAATCACAGAAGAACTGGTGACACTCCAGCAATCCGCAAATGCTATTGCGGAGATTGATGTACTCGGCTGTTTCAGTGAACGGGCAGAATCTCTCGATTTAAGTCAGCCTGAATTCAGTCCGAACACGGGCATGGATATTCGGGGAGGTCGTCATCTTGTAGTAGAGCAGGTTCAGACACAGCCTTTTATCGCAAACGACACCACCCTCAACGAGACTCGTCGTATGCTGATTATTACCGGCCCTAATATGGGCGGAAAGTCGACATACATGCGGCAAACGGCTTTGATTATAGTGCTGGCTCATATCGGAAGTTTCGTACCGGCAGAAAGCGCCTGCATTGGCCCTGTTGATCGGATTTTTACCAGAATTGGTGCAGGGGACGACCTCGCTCAGGGCCAGTCTACTTTCATGGTGGAAATGATAGAGGCAGCCAATATTGTGAACAATGCAACTTCCGATTCTCTTGTATTGATGGATGAAATTGGACGCGGTACCAGCACCTTTGACGGGCTTGCTCTGGCCTGGGCCTGCGCCATGCATCTTGCCGAAAAAATCACCGCCTATACGCTATTTGCGACACACTATTTTGAACTGACGACCCTGCCGGAACATTGTGATTCGGTAGCCAACGTTCACCTTGATGCTGTCGAACATGGCGATCAGATAGTCTTTATGCATGCAGTGAAAGACGGCCCGGCAAGCAGAAGTTATGGTCTGCAGGTTGCTCAACTGGCAGGCATCCCCCTGGAAATCATTAAACATGCGAAGCAAAGATTAATGGAGATGGAATCAGGTCCATCAGTTCCCTTGCCAGCAAAACCACAAAATGATTTATTTGACACGGATGACCCTGTCATTGAAGAACTGCGGGCGATGAATCCGGACGAGATGACACCAAGACAGGCGCATGAAGTACTCTATAGCTTGAAGTCCAGGCTAAAGTAATCACTCAGGAATCAATTGCTATAATGAACTGGCAAAGAATTGCCCTGCTGCTGCAATTTGACTTTTACCACACTGTTACACGACTTCGTGGCTGGGTGTTTCTTGTTCCTTTCTCCATTTACTGGGTTATAGTTTTTCGCTATCTGGACTCACACCCGGAAGTAGTAAAGGGATTTAGATCACAAGAGGCAATTTCGGCAATGGAGTATTTTGGAAGCGACACAACTTTCAATTTATTTGTAAACAATCCGGTTATTGTTTCTTTGTCATTTTTACTTTTAATTATTACAGCACCCTTTTTTACTGTTCTTGCCTCATACGGTCAATTTTGCAGTGATTTGAAAAACGGTTTTTTCAGATTTCTTATCGCCCGCTGTCATAGAATCGAAATATTTATCGCACGCTTTTTAAGTGCTTCAATATTAATAACAACCACTTTTTTAGTTGTCGTTATTATTGCTGCACTCATGTCGATGAAAGATGGTGATTTCTCGAATCTTGATATTTTAAACTATTCAGTTCGAATCTTTATGACACTCCTGCTATACGTTTTGCCATTTGTTGCTTTTATGTCGTTATTGTCAGCATTGGTGAAATCTGAACTGGGGGTGATTTTTTTAGGGATGACCGTAAGTGGTGTAATTTATCTATTTTACATTTCTTCTCTGGCGACCCAGCAATCAAGTAATGTCGCTTACTTATTGCCTATTGGAGTAATGAATAACATCCTCGCGCTACAGTCTGAGTTTTTCTGGAAATCAATCGCTCTGTTGCCTGTGTATTTCATTGTTTACACTGTTTTGGCTTATTTCATATTTCATCGCAGGAATCTTTGATTTATGCCGGCTCTATTACAAATTTCCCGGCTCAGCAAGCATTATGGTTCTAATCTTGCGCTCGACGACATAAGTTTGACTATAGAGAAACCAGCCGCGATCGGTCTGGTTGGTAAAAATGGGGCCGGCAAGACTACTCTGCTCTCTCTGCTGTCCGGATCTTTACGAACCAGGACGGGCAATATTCGGATTCTTGGAGAAAGCCCACAGACAATCGCAACAACTGGGAAACTCAATATTTTGCCGCAAGATGCCACTTTTAAAAAAGGTATTCCTGTCAGAAAACAGTTAAGGCTTTTTGCACGGCTTCAGGGTATGAGCAAGGTACATGCTGATGAAGCTGTTGACAAACTATTAGCGGAACTCGGCGATGCGTCGTTTGCTGATAAAAGCATAGACAAATTGAGTTACGGGCAACGCAAGAGACTGGGGATAGTACAGGCCTTTCTCGGTAAACCTGAGCTGGTGATACTCGACGAGCCTACGGCCGGTCTGGATCCGGTGATCGCCAATGATGTACGACAACTAATCCGAAAATTATCAGGTGAATCTGCCTTTATCATCAGCTCTCATAATCTCTATGAAATCGAAGACATCTGTTCATCCGTGATTATTCTCGACAACGGCAGGCTGGTTGCCTGTAATGCTATCTCTGAACTGGCGAGAAAAGAAAATAAACTGAACCTGACGCTGGATCGAAAAGCTGATTCCCCTCTATTAGGCATGATTGAGAAACTCTCCAAAGACATCTCAATCGAGCAGGACAACATCAATCAGGAAAAACTCATTATTAACTTTGGAGAAGATTCTGCGGATGAGCTACAACTGCAAATTCAACAATTGATTATGCAACAGGGCTATCAGATTATTGACCTTAGCCGCGGTAAGGCACTTATTGATGGAATGATGGATCTTGTTAGTCCGAAATAAGGCAAACAGTATATGGAAAGTACAAATCGTTCTTTTTCATTGGCTGCGAAAGCGGTATGATCCCTCCGCTTAAACAAGAAGGAAACTGACAGGTAAAATACCATGCCATTTATCGTTACAGAAAGCTGTATAAAATGTAAATACACCGATTGCGTTGAAGTATGCCCGGTTGATTGTTTTCACGAAGGACCGAATATGCTGGTTATCGACCCCGATGAGTGTATAGATTGCACTCTTTGCGAGCCCGAGTGCCCGGTCGAGGCTATCATGTCTGAGGATGATGCTACTGAAGAGCAACAACAGTACATTCAGCTCAATGCCGACTTATCCAAAGAATGGCCGGTAATCAATGAAATGAAAGATGCTCCAGCTGATGCAGATGACTGGAAAGAAGTCAGCGATAAGTTGCAGTATCTGGAAAGATAAATATCTACCCGATTCAGGCGTGAACGGTTTAAGGTGTTTACGCTTGTTCATTTTCAGTGTTGTTATTGTGTTACCTCCGGCTTCGGCTCAGGTCTATAAATGGGTTGATAAAAATGGTAAAACTCATTATGGAGACAAAGCTCCAGGCAAGGACACTGAAACACTTAACTTGCAAAAGCAGCCGCAACTCGACGAGGATCACGAGTCCCGTACAGTCAAGCAACGTCGTTTGCTTGAAATCTACAGTGAAGAGCGAGCCGAAAATGCACAGCGCAAAGCTGAAATCGCAAACGAAAAACTCAAACGTAAAACAGAGTGTCAGAAAGCTCGTAAAGACCAACTTGATATAGCCAAAGCGACATTTCTATACAAGAAATCCGACGATCCAAATAATCCGATAATCTATAGCGAAGCAGAGCGCGCGGAAGCTAGCCAACGAGTCGCTGATAAAATCAAAAAATGGTGTGACTGAGCGCAGCTTTTGATCTGATATTGTTAGACAAGTCTAATAAAATCAGAGTATTATCTTCGACCCTACTCAATGAAGAGCTATAACTCTTTCTGATGAAAAAGGCTTTCTGGCGCAAGGACTGGTTTGCAGGCGTGCTCATATCGCTGCTATTTCTCTTCCTCGCTCAAAACGAACTAATTCAGGGTCTCGAGCGCAGTGCCTATGATTTTGGCGTGAAAGCTTCTCAAAAAGACCCCGGCGATCAGGTTGTGATTATCGCGATTGATGATCAAAGTCTGGATAGTCTCGGTCGCTGGCCCTGGCCGAGGGACATTCTCGCCAATATGGTAGACAAATTATCTGCTGCCGGCGCCAAAGTAATCGGTAACACTATTCTTATGTCCGAGGCACAAACTGCACCGGAATCTGTGGACAATCTGATTCAGTACGTAGAGTCGTCCAACCTGGTGAATGAAAATCAGGAATTACAGAAGCTGATAGATATCGCGAAAATAGAATTAAACCGTGATGAAAAGTTAGCGCAGAGTTATAAAAACGCCGGCAATGTGGTGCTTGGTATGCAGTTTGAACTTGGCGAGCCTCTAGGAAATCCAGATGAGGAATTGCCACAGTTTTTGCAGAAAAACAGTCTGGTGAATATTGGCGGCAACGCTGCTGACGGCTTCCCGCATCCGGCCATATCTGCCACTCCTCCGATATCAGTATTAGGAGAACAAGCCGCCGCACTAGGTCATCTATCAATCTTTTTTGATGTGGATGGAGGGATTCGTTCGGAGGTTCTCACCGCCGATTATTACGGCACAACCTTTCCTTCCCTCGCTTTGCAAATTGCGGCGAAAAGTCTAAACCTGAATGTCGACGATATTCAGGTCGAATTGGGAAAGTCCGTCAGTCTGGGAAATCTGGAAATCATTACCAGTCCTCTTTCACACATGTATCCGTTTTATTACGTTAATGAAAATGGCACCACGCAATTTTCTAGTAGTTCTTTTTTTGACGTTTACGAAGACAAAATCAACCCGGCCTTTTTTAAAGACAAGATTGTGCTTATTGGAGCAACAGCGCTGGGGGTCGGAACTACCTTTGTCACTCCGGTCTCAGATGCAATGCAGCCGGTTTTTATCCTGGCTAACAGTGTTGCCAGTATACTTAAACAGAATTTTTTCGTGGTACCGGACTGGGCGTATTTACTTGAAAACCTCGTCTTTCTTACGATAGCTTTATTCCTCATTCTGATACTTCCACGCCTGTCTGCGGCCCTGGCTGCGATTGTAAGCGCTGTACTTTTTACAATTCTTATCGGAGTCAGTCAGTACATGCTCATCAGTCAGGCAATCTGGCTTCAATTAATGCTGCCCGCCTGTCTCCTGTCCGGTGGCTACTTATTACTCATTACTAAGCGATATCTGGTGACAGAACGTGGCAAGTTGCAAGCTGATGAGGCATCTGCAGAGAGCAACCGTACCCTTGGTCTGGCCTATCAGCAGCAAGGACAACTGGATATGGCTTTTGACAAATTTCGAAACTGTCCTATGGACGATTCCATGCGGGAACCACTTTACAATCTTTCTCTGGATTTTGAGAGAAAGCGTCAGTTCAATAAAGCGCAATCTGTTCTTGAACTTCTCGCGACCTTCGCAGCTGACTATCGCGATGTGAAGGAGAAAATAAAACGTAATAAGCAATTACAGGACACCTTCATGTTTGGCGCCGCCGGCGGCTCAGCATCTAACAGTACGATGATGTTGGACGGCGATGGCGTTGAAAAACCAATGCTCGGCCGTTATGAAGTTGAAAAAGAGTTAGGCAAAGGCGCCATGGGCGTGGTTTACCTTGGTAAAGATCCAAAAATTAATCGCACAGTAGCCATTAAAACCATGGCTCTGGCGCAGGAATTCGAAGGTGACGAGCTGGACGAAGCCAAAGAACGCTTTTTCCGTGAAGCTGAAACGGCCGGCCGTCTCGTACATCCGAATATCGTGACGATATACGATGCCGGAGAAGAGCATGATCTGGCCTATATCGCTATGGAGTTCCTGAAAGGGCATGACCTGGGACGCTATACCAAAGCCGATAAACTCCTGCCGATAGCAAACGTTTTTAAACTGACTGTTCTCGCGGCCGAAGCGCTGTCTTACGCCCATGAGCAGAACGTTGTACATCGCGACATTAAGCCCGCCAACATAATGTATGTATCGGAATCTTCGACCATAAAACTTACCGATTTTGGCATAGCCCGGATCACGGATTCGAGTAAAACAAAAACGGGCATGGTCCTCGGTACACCTTCGTATATGTCACCGGAGCAGTTGGCCGGCCACAAAGTAGACGGGCGTTCAGACTTGTTTTCACTGGGAGTCATGTTTTATCAGTTACTCACCGGAGAATTGCCTTTCACGGGCGATTCCATGGCAAGCCTGATGTTTAAGATTGCCAATGACCCACATCCTGATATTCTTGCAGTACGCCCTGAATTGGCCAACAAAGCACCGGAGATTAGCGCTGTGTTAGACAAAATCTTGCACAAGGTGCCAGAAGAGCGTTATCAAAGTGGTGAAAAATTTGCGGCTGATTTACGTAAGTGCCTAAAAATTATAAAAAATAATGCAAAATGAGCCTTTCTGACAAACTCGACATTGCCAATATTTCCGATACCGGTCGTCGTCGCCCGCACAATGAGGACAGCACGCTAAGTGATCTGGAACAAGGTCTGGTCGTTCTTGCTGACGGCATGGGTGGCTATAAGGCAGGCGAAGTGGCCAGTGCAATAGCCGTTACCTCATCACATACCGATATTCTCTCCGGGTTGAAGAAAATCAAGCCCGGACAGACTGATAAAGTCAGCGGTTTGCATGCCGAATCTGATGTGGTGAAGAATGCAATAATCAATGCAAATTCAAATATTTACAACTCTGCCGAGGCCGATCCTGAGTGTCAGGGTATGGGTACAACAATTGTCGTCGCCCTGTTTCATTCCGGTCTGGTCACCATCGCTCATGTGGGTGATTCAAGGCTGTATCGGAAAAGAGCGAACAATTTCGAACAAATAACAAAAGATCACTCATTAATTCAAGAGCTTATCGATAGAGGGCTTTACACATCCGAGGAAGCGCACGCGAAAACGCCAAAAAATCTGGTTACACGTGCACTGGGCATTGAGGCGAAGGTCGAAGTTGATGTGATGGAAGTCGAGGTCGAAGCCGGCGATATTTTCCTGCTGTGTTCGGACGGATTAAATGATATGGTAGATGATGAAGAAATTCACTTAACCCTAAGTAAATATAGTGTTAATCTTGCAGAAGCTGCACATGCTTTGGTCGATTTAGCCAACGCAAAAGGGGGTAAAGATAATATCTCCGTGGTACTAATTAAGGCTCTTGAGGGGTTTAATAACTCTGAAGGGTTTGTAAAAAAACTAATTAATCGATTTCGTTAACTTTTGGGGAAATAGAACAGCGTTATGGCAAAGTTAGTCCTGAGCTTGAATGGTGTCGTTCAAGGGGAATATCAGTTAGACAAAGAGCGCCTTTCAATAGGTCGCAAAGCCGATAATGACATCCCGATAGATAATCTGGCGGTCAGCGGCAAGCACGCGCTCGTAATAACCATTCTGGATGATTCCTTTCTGGAAGATCTTGGCAGTACCAATGGTTCTTACGTAAACGGTAAACTAATCAAAAAAACATGCACTTAAAGATGGCGATGTGATTGCCATCGGTAAGCATGAGCTGAAATACGTCAACGAACTGGCGACCGCTGATGATGATGAGTTTGAAAAAACCATGATCATCAAACCAGGTTCAGCCAGCGCAGCTGTTGCAGCTGAAAAGGCAGTAGCAAGCGCCGCGCCAGCAGCAGCTCCGGCGGCAAGCGGTGGTGCTCCGGCTTCAGGTGGCATGCCTTTAGGTCGACTCACTGTTTTAAACGGCCCAATTGCCGGTAAAGAGCTTGAATTAACCAAAGCTCTGATTACCCTGGGTAAACCTGGAACGCAGGTAGCGGTAATTTCACGGCGTCCACAAGGGTATTTTCTCACTCATATCGAAAGCGATGGTGACGGGAAGCGTTATCCGACGGTGAATGGTGAGCCCATCGGCCCAAAAGCCTATCAGTTAAAGAGCGGCGATCTGATTGAGTTAGCCGGTATAAAAATGGAGTTTTCTTCTTCCTGACAGCTGTAAGTAGTTTTACAGCTTTTTTGTCATTTACTGGTATGGGTGAAGACTCCATCCCAGTTTTCAGGCGGCGGTGACTGTCGGTACTGCATTATTCTGTCAACATAAATCTGGTATAACAGCCTGTCAGGAGAGACTTTCTGAAGGTTTAGAAATTGCATTTCAGCTCTGTCCCAGTCCTGAGCCCGATATAGTTTCAGCGTCTCTTTGTGTAGACTGAGTTCCTTGGCTTCTTCCTTCGATATTTCCGCTTTAGGCGCAATGGGCTCATAAATCGTAACAGGTTCATCCTTGCCTTTTACCCGAACGACATCCAGTTCTCTGTAAGTATAATCTTCAACCAGATCCTTGGTTGCTTCTCCTACAATAATCTCGACGCCATAATTCTTCGTCAAGCCCTCCAGGCGGGAACCAAGATTTACCGCATCTCCAAGAACCGTATACGCACGCCGGAATTCGGATCCCATATCACCAACGCTCATCATGCCCGAATTCAGGCCAACTCCGATTTTGATCTCTGGCCAGCCGCGTGCTTTAAAATCATCCTGAATGGCATTGAGGCGTTCAAGCATCGCCATACCTGTCTCCAGAGCATGTCTGGCATGATCCTCATCACGGATTGGTGCACCCCAGAAAGCCATCACCGCGTCACCCATATATTTATCAATGGTGCCTCTGTTTTCATGAATGATTTTGGTCATGGCAGTGAGATATTCATTCATTAACAATGACAAATCGCCCGGGCTCAGACTCTCAGAAAGCGTGGTAAACCCGCGAACATCGGAAAACAGTACCGTCAGTTGACGGTTTTCTGCGTCAAAACTTACAACCTCAGGATTATCGCTCATTTCGTCAACCAGCTCAGGAGGTACATACTGGCCGAACATACTGGCAATTTGTTTTTTACCCCGCCGTTCTATGAAGAAACCGTAGGACATATTCAACAAAAAAACGATGAGAATCATTAAAATTGTCGAGGCCAGAGGCATTACCAGGTTGGCGAACTGCCAAAAAGCGAAATTTCCCAATGTCAGGGCTATGAGTAACACCAGAGTCGTTAGCGAAGCCGCTATCGGACTCAAGAGAGGCAAGCAGGTAGCAAGAAACAAACCGAGAACCAGCAAGAGTATAAATTCGGCGCCGAGCGTATAGGCAGGTTTTTTCTTGATCGTTCCATCAAGCATACCGGCAAGTAGATTAGCGTGAACTTCAACTCCTGCGTAGGCCTTGCCAACTGGTACAGATCGAAGATCGAACAGACCAGGAGCGGTGGTTCCGACCAACACAATGGCTTCTTTGAGTACATCCTTATCAAGCCGGTTATTGATTACATCGCTGGCGGAGACATAATTGAAACTGCGGAAACGACCTCTGTAAGGCACCAGTGCCTGTACATTTTGATCAACCGGCAGCTTATTTGCTCCGAGTCGCAACCACTCCAGAGCAGGATAACCACTATTACCCAGAGCCTCTTCAAAAACTGGTACTACCTTGTCAACCTCCAGTACTTTGCGTGCCATCGCCATTGCGAGTGATTCGTAATAATTTGATTCAAATTCGATCAGCAACGGTACACGTCGAACGACACCATCGTCATCTACCCAGGGGTTAAAATGGCCACCACCACCAGCGACAGCCTGTAGACGGGGTAAATTCGCACTATAGCCAGGCGCCTCGCGTGCCAGAACCTTATTTGTGCCGGTAAAATCTTCACTACTCAGAACAGGCAAAGGCAAAATACCGTTTTTTCGCGCCGACTCTTCATCGCCTTGCAGCTGAAAATAGTAACCTAGAACCACGTCACGCTGTAATAGAGAATTGCGAAAGACAAGGTCATAATCCAGTTGTTCTCTCATTTCGTCCACGGTAACAAGAAATTCGTCTACATTACTCAGGCTGGTTCGTCCCAGTTTATCCAGCATCTCAAGGCCAGAGCTGCTATCGGGTTCCGAAAAGACTATGTCAAAACCGAGTATCTGAATTTCATAGTTGTCGAACAGCTGACCGACCAGTCTTGCTACCTGGTCCCGGCCCCAGGGCCATCTCCCGATCTCTGCCAGACTTTTCTCGTCGATGTCTACAATAACAATTCGCGGATCAATACCACCCGGCATAGTTAACACTACACGAGAGTCATAAAGAAAATTTTCAAGCTGGGTAATAAAACGCCACTTAAAGGCATCGGCTGTGTGAAGAAGAAAAAATGTGGTGACCAGTAATGTCAGGATCACCAGAGGTAACTGTCGCTTAAGTCTGGTTAAAAGATTATCCATTGCCCTTATCCATGCTAAATACTTCAGGTTGTGAGCGTGCTAGCCATCCTCCTGTGCCCGTGCGTCAACACTATCGTGAATGGGGAAAACTTTATCAAGGCGGGCAAGCTGGAGAACACTCATTGCAGCCGGACTCACACCAACCAACCCAAATTTTAATGACTTCTTTTTTGCCGTCTGGAAACCCTCCACCAGACTGGCAACGCCTGAACTATCGATATATGAGACTTTCGACAGATCCACCAGCAAATCTTTACCGGCACTGAGACACTCAAGAATCTGTTTTCTTGCATCCGGCGAACATGACAAATCGACTTCTCCGTCAAGTTCTACGATGGCAAAGCCCTGTTCTTCTCTGGTATTGTATTTTGTCCCCATAACTCTTTTCTCTACCCCCGATGTTAGAGATTATTCATCATCTGGATCATCTAATAAATCGTTTTTTTCATCGCGAGATAATTACCCTCGCCATTCTGTAAATGCCCCATATCAGTGTCATCCATAATCTCTCTTATAAAGTGAACTCCCAGACCTCCGGGGCGAACATCTTCAAGATCACGAGGTTCAACTTTTTCCAGTTCAATCAATTTTGCTCCATCGGTCAGACGAAATTGAATCTCGTTTTCTCCAGCGTGAATTTCAAGAACTATTTCACCTGATTCATCGAACTGATAGGCATGTTGTATGACATTCATGCAGGCTTCATTCAAGGCAATTACAAGTTTATCAGTTAATTCGTCACAACAGCCGACCTGTTCCGCTGAACGCTTTACCAGAGCCCTCACCAGACACAATCTTTCAGGCTTGGAAGGAAACCGCAACTCAAATAGTTTTTCAGCGCTCATGATTGCTGATCTTCAATTAGCATAATCGTAATATCATCGTGCTGGTCAACATCAGGCTTATAAATTTCATGGACAATACCTTGCAATCGTTCGGCTCCATTCAATTCACTTCTCGCCTCAATCAACTTGATAAGTCCGCTCACATCCAATTGTCCGTTTACGTCACCCTCAGCCTCGGTTACGCCGTCAGTGAATAGATACAGACTCCCCTCATCCAGTGGCAAAGTCGATACCGGAAACTCAGCACCTGATATTATACCGAGTGGAGGCGCCGTAGCATCAATTTCCTCAAATTTTCCTTTATGATGATAAAGCGGCGGCTGATGACCTGCGTTGGCAAACTCAATAATCTTCTTTTCAGTATCAATAAAACCGGAAACGATGGTAATAAACATGCCATGAGAGACAGTTTCACAGATTTCATCATTTACCGTTGCCAGATGCTTACCAGCATCTGAAACTCCTTTGGCTGCATGTCTGAGCAAACTGGTTGTTTTTGCCATTAACAGGGCCGCATTCATACCTTTTCCGGAAACATCCGCAAGATTAAAATAAATCAAGCCATCTTCGCGTTGAAAAAAATCGAAAAAATCTCCTGAGACTTCCCGCGCTGGCAGATTCATTCCAAATACGGGGAAGTTACTTCCCACCGGATCGGGTAGCAGGCTTTCCTGTATCTCTCTGGCCAATTCAAGTTCTTTTTGCATGCGCTCTTGCACAACCAGCTTGTCAGCCATCCGCGCATTGTGAATAGCAAGAGCTGCTGCCGCTGCGAGGGCCATCAACAGGTTTTGATCACGCTCTTCAAAAAGTCCATCGCCTGTTCGTTTGTTAATAAGCTCCAGGCAGCCAATACATCGTTCGTTAACCATCAATGGTGCGCACAAAATGGAACGGGTAACAAAACCGGTATCCTTATCAACATTTTGAGAGAAATTCGGGTCTTTACTTACATCCTTAACAATCTGACAACTACGACTGGTCACGGTCTTACCGACTATTCCAGCATCCGCCGGCAACCTAAGACCGGTAATATCCACCGGACCCGCACAGCCACGACAAACCAGTTCGGTGTCATCGTTTTCCAGCAGAAAAATTGAATCTGCCTCTGCATGCAAATATTCCAGAAAGCGTTCCAGTGCATTCTGCAATGTCTCGTTTATATCAAGTGATAAAGCAAAGGACTGGGTAATTTCCGCCAACAGTCCTAGCTGTTCTTCAAGAGAATGCTCTTCACTCTTTTCAAATAGATCTAATACCGCACCCGACGTCATTTGAGCGCCCTGAGATTTTCCAGATAAGCGCTCTCATCAGGCAGACAATTATTTCTCTGGGCAAGCCATAATGATTCTCCCAGACATTCCATCACCGAGTGTTCCATCTCATGAGTGTCTCCGGTTTTTGCGAGTATTTCTTCACAAACGCGCCTAATCCCAGCGGGTCTGTCGGATTGAATTTGTTCTTTAATTGCAATGTGCATACTCATATGCAAAAAAGGGTTCATCTCCCCCTGATCCGGGCTAAATTCCTGATCAAGCATAGTTTCGCCTTTTTCCAAAATATAATCATACTCTGGATGCGCCAATATTACGTCCAGAATTAGCTGTTCCAGAGGCTCCAGTACCTGATTATTCTGGAATTTTTGCCTGACCTGGACAAAAAAACGACGCGCTTCTTCCCGATTTTCAACCAGCATCGCTAAAAATTCTTCTTCTCTTTCCATTCACAGTGATCATAAATACTACATTCTCCGCAAAGCGGGGTCCGTGCCTTACAAGTGTAACGTCCATGTAATATCAACCAATGATGAGCATCCTGTTTAAACTGCTCTGGCACAAATTTCATCAATCGATTCTCGACCGCCACGACATCCTTTCCGGGCGCAAGGCCAGTTCGATTGGAGACTCGAAATATATGCGTATCAACAGCTATCGTAGGATGACCAAAAGCTGTGTTTAATACAACATTTGCTGTTTTTCTTCCGACTCCCGGCAGGGACTCGAGAGCTTCCCGGTTTTCCGGGACCTGTCCACCATACTTTTCATTAAGCATTTGACATGTCTTCATGATATTAGAGGCCTTGGTGTTATACAGCCCAATCGTTTTGACCGTTGCTTTTAACGCTGGCAGTCCCATTTCAAGAATTGCTCGCGGTGAATTGGCAAGGGCAAAAAGTTTAGCAGTCGCCTTGTTTACACCAACATCGGTGGCCTGAGCTGAGAGGATAACGGATATAAGCAACTCGAAAGGACTGGAGAAATTCAGTTCTGTGGTCGGACTAGGATTGGCCTTCTGCAATATCTCAAAAATTTCAGTCCGCTTGCTCTTATTCAATAGTAGCTCCGTCTTTCTGACTAAAAAATATTTTTACTGCGGCGAGTACAAGCGCAAGACTGATAAAAGCTCCGGGTGCCAGAGCAAACACGCCTAAACCGCTCTGCCGGCCGATTCCCGGACCATTGACACTCTGAAGAATCAGGCCGACATCGTTAAATAGCGGACCAGGTGCTAACAATTCTCGTAAACCTGCCGTCATGAAAAGCAGGCTCATCATTAAGGACAAGGGACCACTCATTGCTTTTAAAGTCGAAAGCGGAGAAAGGCTAATCGCATTTTTTTGCATAAATACTAACAGGCTGGCGTTGACTGCTAGTAAAGGAATATAAAACTCATAAATTTGCCTAAGTTCGTAAAAAGAGGCGTGCATAAAACGATCAACCACGATGACCCAGGTCGCGCTGACTATCAGTGCAATCGGCAAAAGCATATCTTTAGTGATTAGACGACGACAGCAAGAAATAGTAATGGCTGACAACAGGGCAACTATCACAAACGCGGATCCTATGCCGAATGCGGTGACCAGACTGGTTGATTTTGCCAATAAAGGCAGGATACCAATTATACTGATCGCACCTGATTCAAAATTGGGCGAATTGACAGTCATGCCTGCGTTCCGTAGTCGAATTTGTTTTCTTCCAACACTTTCTGAATCCGTTGTAGACGCTGCTCACTGTCAGTAAGCTCAAGTAGCGCCTGCTTTTCCTCGACTGACAGGGGTAAATATTCTGCCAACCTGTAACCCAACCATAGCGACTCATTTATTTTATAGCTGTCTTCGTCAAAAATTATTTCGTAATGTTCAAACACACGAGTCATGAAATCTCGTAAAGCATGATATTCCTGGGTGATTTCCCCACCATCCTCATCAGTGAGCCAGGTAATCTGTCCTTCTAGCAAAGTGTTTTCTCGTCTTGAGTAACTTTGTACTTGAAATCGTTTTTGCGCTTCGACTGTGATACCCAGTAAGCCATTATCCAATTGACTCCAGTCGGTAATCTTGACAAAAGTGCCAACTTCGAAACAATTCGCGTGCTCGCCAACCTCACTACCTTCCCTGATGCAACATATTCCAAAGCCACTATCTGACTTCAGACATTCACTGACAAGGTCTGTATATCTTGGCTCAAATATTTGCAGCGGCAAGCTAGACCCCGGAAATAAAACCAGGTTTAGGGGAAACAGGGGGATTTTTTCCAATTCAGTCACCGCTTTGCCAACTCGTCGAGAATTTTGCCATGTACTCCATGAAATCCCCCATTGCTCATAACCACGACATGATCACCATCCCGGCTCTGTTTAATCAAGCTGGCAACGAGCTGATCTATATCGTTAAAAATGTCAAAGTCTGTGGTGGAATCTGACATGCTATTTCTTAAATCCCAGGCTAAACCGGGTGGTTCAAACAGAAAAACCTCGTCTGCTATGTCAAGACTCCCTGCAAGAGCATCTCTATGCACTCCCATCTTCATTGTATTAGAACGTGGTTCAAGAACTGCAATAATACGTGAATCGCTACCTGTTTTGGCCCGAAGAGCTGATAAAGTGGCGCTAATGGCAGTAGGATGATGGGCAAAGTCATCATACAAAGTCACTCCAGACTCAAGGCCGAGGACCTGCAAACGACGCTTCACACTTCTAAATTCCCCAAGCGCGACACATGCCTGCTCAATTGAAACCCCTACATTCGCAGCCGCTGCGATTGCAGCGATTGCATTCTCAGCGTTGTGTCTGCCTATCAAATTCCACACGACTCTGGCCTTTGAACTGTTTTCAAAGACTACTTCAAATTCCGAATAATCCTCTGCAAGTGGAATGACTGACCATTCTGCATTTTCAGCGGCAAAGCTGGTCAAGGTCGACCAACAGCCTTTCTCGAGAACTGTATCAATTTCTTTATCATCTCCATGTCTCACGATAAGACCACTCGCCGGTACAATTCTAACAAGGTGATGAAACTGCCGGCGTATATCTGCCAGGCTGTCAAAAATATCGGCGTGGTCAAATTCGATATTATTAATGATCAGTGTTTGCGGTTGATAATGAATAAACTTCGAACGCTTATCAAAAAAAGCGGTGTCATACTCATCAGCTTCTACAACGAAATACTCTGACCCTCCACAGCGCGCTGAAACACCAAAATTTTCTGCAACACCTCCAATCAAAAAACCAGGCTTCTTCTCAGCAGCTTCAAGTATCCATGCCAACATACTACTGGTGGTAGTTTTCCCATGAGTACCCGATACAGCAAGAACATGTCTGGCTCCGAGTAAATTTTGACTAAGCCATTGCGGTCCTGATTGATAGGGAATGCGCGCATCCAGCATATATTCGACGGCCGGGTTCCCCCGTGAAACAGTGTTACCAACTACGATGACGTCATAATTGTTTTTTAAATGACTAGCCTGATAGCCGTCCATTAAATCTATGCCCTGAGCTTCCAGTTGCGTGCTCATTGGTGGATAAACATTCGCATCAGATCCGCTGACAGTGTGCCCAAGCTCCTTTGCCAAAACAGCAACGCTGCCCATGAAAGTGCCACAAATACCTAGTATATGGATATTCATTGTGGGGCGATTTCCGGAAACAGCGATGTGACTATCATGGTAATTACACACACGTAGCTTAGCGCCAGCATGACGCCTAGAAGCATTGTTGATGACAAAGCATGTTTCAATATATGAGCCATAACACCAATATTCCAGAGCATCAGTGAAATTACAAATAGAAATACCAGAAAAACAACCGGACTTTCCTGCGGCAAAGTTGACAGTAAATAGGAAAGTGGAATGGCGGCAATGCCAAACAGAAAACCAGTCCCATACAACGCCGACGTTACCTGAAGCCAGCGTTCAGATACTCCCTTAAAGCGAAGCGTCGCCAAAGTCAGTGTTGCCAGTATGGTGGTGTCAAGAATTCCGGAAATCAATGATGTTTCGACAGCTTGTGTTGTCAGGGTCAGGATAATACTGCTTGTCAGGTAACTTAGCAGTGTGACAAACCAGAGCTCCTTTGATGCAGGCAGATCCTGCGGCTTTTTCTCAAAGCAGCAAATCGCAAAAAATGATTGCCAGAGAATTCTGAGCACAATATATCCTTAGTTTTATTTGTAAGCTGAGTAAGTCAATCGTTCAGGTTATTCGCAGATAAGCACAGTGTCTATTCTGTCTCTGTCAATCTGGTGTTTGCCGTAGTTTTATGCCAGCATGCAACTTCACAGGAAACTCCAAGCCTAATTATGCATCACCTGATAAAAATTTGTATCGTGCTTGTTGCTTTTAGTGCGGACTTAAATGCCGAGGAAAATGGATCTTTGAGCAACGAGGATCATCGCCTCATTAATATGACGACACTGAATTTCAATGTTTGTGTTCAACAGAATGCGGCTGAACAACTCAACAATTATGCTGATGTCAAAGAAATTGCCGGCCATTCAGTAAGCCATTGTGATCCTGAACTCAAGCAATTAAGAGATCAGTTGGCTACAAAAATGAACCCGGTTGCCTTCTCCGGGCTGGAAAGACATATTAAGAATCGCGCAATAAAAAAGCTTCTGTTGCAGCTGATGTATCACAAATCGGCTCAGGCTAGCGATAACGAGACAACAGAATAAATTACTTACTTGTTGGGACTAAAACTAGGTCTGGCGCCTTGAGATTTTTGGAAGATATTGCGGGTAACCAATTTCTAACAGCTCTTGCAGAGCAGCTTCATAAACCTTTCTCTTAAAATCAACAACTTCCTGAACCGGATCCCAGAAATCGACCCATCTCCAGTGATCAAACTCGGGTTTTTGACAGGCATCGAGCCGTACTTCATTTTCATCGGCGATTAATTTCAGCAAATACCAGATTTGCTTCTGTCCTATACATTTGGGTGAGGAGTTTTTTCGAATAAAGCGATTTGGCAATCGATAACGAAGCCAATCGCTGGTACAACCTATCAATTCCACGTGTTCGGGCAGGAGACCGGTTTCCTCCTGCAATTCGCGATACATGGCATTTTCGCTGGATTCATTTTTCCTGATACCGCCCTGGGGAAACTGCCATGCATCCATGCCGATACGTCTGGCCCAGAACAACTGCCCCTGACCATTACTCAGCACTATGCCGACGTTCGCGCGATACCCCTCCGAATCAATCATAAGCCGATTATTAAATATTTATGCGCAAATGCTTATTTTTAAGAAAGGGAATCTTAAACTATCAATCATGGAAAAAGGTGTTTTACCATATCCCGCTCTTCTTCGAGCTCCTTCTGCGTCGCTTCCATCATTGTCCGACTGAAGTCATCAATTTCCAGATTCTGGACAATCTCGTATTTTCCATTCTCACAGATGACCGGAAATGAGTACACCAGTCCTTCTGGAATTCCGTAAGAACCATCACTGGGAATAGCCATACTAACCCAGTCACCCTCTTTACTGCCCAAAGCCCAGTCACGCATGTGTTCCAGAGCAGCATTGGCAGCCGAGGCGGCACTGGATGCGCCTCGTGCGGCAATAATTTCTGCACCGCGCTTGGCGACTCGGGGAATATATTCATTTCGGTACCAATCACTATCAACCACCTCCAACACAGGCTTGCCATCGATACTTGCATGACTGACATCTGGATACTGAGTGGTTGAATGATTTCCCCAAATGCATAGATGGCTGACATCGTTAACCGAACTGTTTGTTTTCAACGCGATTTGCGCCAGTGCCCTGTTATGGTCGAGGCGTGTCATTGCTGTGAAGTTTGCCGGATTTAAATCGGGTGCGTTTTTCATTGCAATCAGGGCATTGGTATTTGCTGGGTTACCTACCACAATCACTTTTACATCTTTGCTTGCGTGGTCGTTAAGTGCTTTACCCTGAACGTTAAATATCTCAGCATTGCCCTGTAGTAAGTCACTTCGTTCCATTCCGGGCCCGCGGGGTTTGGCACCAACAAGAAAAGCGTAATCGGCATCTTTAAAGGCAATGTTCGCATCATCACTGGTTTCAATTCCGGCCAATGTGGAAAAGGCGCAGTCCTGCAACTCCATCACCACACCATTCAATGCGTCGAGAGCCGGTGTGACTTCAAGCAACTGTAAAATGACCGCTTGCTGACTACCCAATAGTTGTCCGGAAGCAATCCGAAACAGCAGTGCGTAACCAATTTGGCCAGCCGCGCCGGTAACAGCAATTCGAACAGGTGATTTCATTTACATACTCTCCCTAAAATTTAAAATATATAGTGATGAAACGGACAGGCAAAGCAACAACAATGCATGCTCTGTTTCAGCATTACGCCAGTAAAGAACTTACTGGCCTTCAGATTCAGTTATCAGATTTTCAATCAGCTGCGTTTTTCCAAATCCACGTAATCTCTTTGCTCGGCGCCTATGTATAGCTGACGCGGGCGACCGATTCGAAACTCAGGATCCTCGATCAGTTCTATCCACTGCGCAATCCAGCCTGCGCTCCGAGCCATGGCAAACATAACGGTAAACATACTAATTGGAATTTTAAGTGCCTGATAGATCAGCCCCGAATAAAAATCGACATTCGGATACAGTTTACGCTCGATAAAATATTCATCTTCAAGGGCAATTCTTTCCAACTCCATCGCCACTTCAAACATGGGCTGATTGAGATTCATTTCGCTAATTAACTCATGACATGCTTCACGAATGATAGTGGCTCGCGGGTCGAAGTTTTTGTAAACGCGATGTCCAAAACCCATCAGTCGAAAAGAATCGTTTTTATCTTTGGCACGATTCACAAACTTTTGAATGTTACTCGCATCGCCGATTTCCTCCAGCATGTGAACTACAGCTTCGTTCGCGCCACCATGCGCTTTACCCCATAAAGTGGCTACACCTGCAGCAATGCAGGCGAAGGGGTTACTTTCTGCACTTCCTGCTAATCTGACTGCAGATGTGCTTGCATTTTGTTCATGATCAGCATGCAGAATGAATAACAATTCGAGAGCACGTATAGCAACCGGAGGAGGCGTATACTCTTCACTCGGCCAGGAAAAAGTCATGTATAGAAAGTTTTCGACAAACCCGCGGCCATTGTCCGGATAGACGAAAGGCAATCCGGACGCATAGCGGTAACATTTAGACGCTATATTCGGCATCTTGCCAATTACCCGCTTTGCAGTGAGTATGCGATGTTCCGGGTTCTGAATATCGGTGGCATCATGGTAATAAGAAGCCAGTGCGTTGACGACACCTGCCATAATAGACATCGGATGGGCATCATACCGATAGCCGGTATAGAAACGCGAGAGATGTTCATGGGTCATGGTGTGCATTTTGATTGCATTATCCCATTCCGCCATTTCCGCTGGCGTTGGTAATTCCCCGTGAATCAGGAGGTAACAGACCTCCATAAAATTACTCTTTGCGGCTAATTGCTCAATGGGATATCCGCGATGAAGCAGAACGCCGTTAGTCCCATCAAGATAAGTGATCGCACTACGACAACTCGATGTCGTACCAAATCCAGGATCCTGAGTGAACATACCCAGTTCTTTATGCAACAATTTGGTATCAATGACCGGTTCACCGTAAGTACCGGTTAATATCGGACATTCGAGTTGTTTACCGGTTCTGTTGTCCGTGATCGTAACTGTATCAGACATCTAATGCCTCCAAAGCAAGGTTAATTCTTCGATTACTACTGATTTTATTATTGTTTTTATTCTTCTTATTTTTCTAGCATACAGGCCTATGCGAATCGCAGGCAAGCCTCTTGCCTTAATTCCGGCGCAAAAAATGCATGTTTACATGACAAAATGCACTAATCGTCTAAACTTGTATGCACAATTGAGTGAATCACATAAAATATTATGGATTAAGCTATTGAGAAATATCAGAATTCGTCGATATATCTCCTACGACCAATTATTGACACAACTAAATTCACGGATAAAAAAACAATGAGTCAATACGAAGCATCTTATCTGTATAGCGGCAATGCTGACTTTATCGAACAGCTGTATGAATCTTTCCTGCAGGACCCGAATAGTGTCGCAAGCGAATGGCGTGACTATTTCGCACAGCTGGAAAACGCAGAACCCGGTCAGGATATTGCGCATTCTCCTATTCGCGAGGCGTTTTATCAGGCCGCCAAAAAAGGCAGAACTGCAAAAGCTCCTGCGGCAAATGCCGATAGCAGTTCGTTTCAAAAGCAGGTGGCAGTTCTCCAGCTGATTAACGCACATCGCTTTCGCGGTCATTCTCAGGCCAGCCTCGATCCACTTGAGCAATACGAAAGACCCGCGGTACCAGAACTTGATCCGGCTTTTCACGGTCTTGGAGAGGCAGATATGGACTCAGTATTCAATACCGGATCCCTGTTTGCTGCAGATGAAGCGACGCTAAGAGAAATTATTGAAATTGTACAACGCACCTACTGCAGAAGTATTGGTGCGGAATACATGCATATCAATGAAACCGAGCAAAAGCGCTGGATCCAGCAATACCTTGAAAGTTGCTCCTCAACACCCGACTTCAGTCCTGAAAAAAGAAAACATGTTCTCAATCGGGTGATCGCCGCGAATGCTCTGGAAGCGTATTTACACACACGTTATGTGGGTCAGAAACGATTCTCACTGGAAGGTGGCGAATCTCTGATCGCAATGCTGGATGAAATTGTTCAGAAAAGCGGTGATGGTGGAGTAAAAGAGATTGTGATCGGGATGGCACATAGGGGGCGCCTGAATGTGCTAGTTAATATTATCGGAAAGCTTCCGCATGAATTGTTTGATGAATTTGAAGGCAAACCGGGAGAAATTAGCTCCTCGGGCGACGTTAAATACCATTTGGGCTATTCCTCCGACATTCAAACCGGAGAAGGTGGCAATAATGTTCACTTGACTCTGTCCTTTAATCCTTCTCACCTTGAAATCATTGATCCGGTGGTAGAAGGTTCGGTTCGTGCTCGTCAGGACAGACGCGAGGATAAAAGTCGCGATCAGGTATTGCCCATTTTGCTACACGGAGATGCCGCTTTTGCCGGACAAGGCGTCATTATGGAAACGTTTAACCTGTCTCAGACACGCGGTTATTCAACCGGAGGCACAGTACATATAATCATTAACAATCAAATCGGATTTACTACCAGTGATCCGCTTGATTCACGTTCCACACTGTACTGTACTGATGTGGCTAAAATGGTTCAGGCTCCTATTTTTCATGTCAATGGCGACGATCCGGAAGCAGTAGTGTTTGTTGCGGAAATGGCTCTGGCTTACCGAACAGAGTTTAAAAAAGATGTTGTCATTGATATGGTTTGTTATCGCAAACACGGCCATAGCGAAGCCGATGAGCCGGCGGCCACCCAACCAATGATGTATCAGCAAATTCGCAAACACACGGATGTGAGAACATTACACATACAAAAATTGGTAAGAGAGCAAGTCGTTACAGAGGCTGAAGCTCAGGAAATGGCTGATAAGTATATTAATTCACTCGAATCCAATATTGCCGTTGCCGGTCCCCGAGCGGATAACATCAATACCACACACCTGATTAACTATGCTCCTTTCAAGAATACAGCCTGGACCGATGAAGGCGTAACCTCGATAGATGATGCGACCATAGCCCGTTTGACTGAGCGCTTAACCAGTATCCCTGACGACTTCAACTTACATCCTACGGTTAAAAAAATTATTGATAACCGCAAACGGATGGGCGCAGGGGAATTGCCGATGGATTGGGGTTTTGCAGAAAATATGGCGTATGCAGCGCTGCTTGAAGAAGGCTCGCCTATTCGTATTTCAGGACAGGATAGTGGCCGAGGTACGTTTTTTCACCGCCATGCAGTAATTCATAATCAACTTGATGGCGACACACATTTACCGCTGCAGCATATTAAAGACGGGCAACCTGAGTTTCTGGTTATTAATTCGACGCTGTCAGAGGAAGCCGTACTCGCTTTTGAATACGGCTATGCCAGCGCTGAACCGAATGCTCTGGTTATCTGGGAAGCGCAATTTGGAGATTTCGCAAACGGTGCTCAGGTAGTATTTGACCAGTTTATCAGCTCCTGTGAAGCTAAATGGGGGCGGTACTGTGGACTTACTGTGATGCTACCTCATGGTTATGACGGCCAGGGGCCCGAACATTCTTCAGCCCGACTGGAACGCTATTTACAGTTGTGCGCGGAGGAAAATATGCAAGTCTGTGTGCCAAGTACACCGGCTCAAATGTTTCATATGCTTCGTCGCCAGGTAAATCGTCCTTATCGTAAGCCGCTCATTATCATGAGCCCTAAAAGCTTGCTCAGACACAAGCTTTCCACATCGCCGGTCGAAACTCTGCGCGATAAGTTTCAAACGGTAATTGGCGAAATCGATAATATGGATAACGACAAAGTGACGCGTTTACTGGTTTGTTGTGGCAAGGTGTATTATGACCTTCTCGAGCAACGCAGAGCCAACAACCTGGAAAATATTGCGATTGCGAGAATTGAACAACTGTTCCCTTTCCCACACATGGAAATGAAAGCTGTGATCAATTCTTATCCAAACCTGGAAGAAGTCGTTTGGGTTCAGGAAGAACCGAAGAATCAGGGCAGCTGGTATTACATGCAATCGCGTGGAACCATGATCGGTTGCCTGAGCAGACAGCATACCTTTGGTTACGCAGGTCGGTTTTATTCGGCTTCGCCAGCAGTGGGTTATATGAGTCTGCATCTGGAACAGCAAAAACAACTGGTTAGTGATGCCCTGCAACTAAGCAAACTTGAAGTAACCACACATATTCAAAGCGTCTGATAATTACTCAACGTATAGCAAAATAAGGAGCTCTCATCGTGCAAGTCGACGTCAAAGTCCCGGTACTGGCAGAATCAGTAGCTGAAGCTACATTAATGAATTGGCATAAAAAGGCAGGTGAGTCTGTGAGTCGAGGTGACAGCCTGATTGATATTGAAACTGACAAAGTCACGCTTGAAGTTGCCGCTCTGAATGACGGAGTGCTCACTGAAATCCTCAAAGGTGATGGAGAACTCGTTGAAAGTAATGAAGTCATTGCTCGTATCGATACAGCGGCAAAAACGGGCGCAGTCGAACAAGATAAAGATGAACCACAGCAACAGTCTTTACCAGTGGATGAGCCGCAGGACGAACCAAAACTGAGCCCGGCTGTGCGTCATTTGCTTGATGAACATGGTCTTGAGGCCAATCAGATACCCCTAACTGAAAATAGCGATCGCCTGACCAAAGAGAACGTACTAAATCATCTTGGCGCTGATTCGGCTGGCAAACCTGAAAACACTGCGGAAACATCAAGTCCGGCTCCTGCTCCGGCACACGAAGAAGAGAAACCCTCAGCACCACCAGTAGCCGATATAGCCTCTGGTGAACGCCCGGAAGAGCGTGTACCGATGACGAGATTGCGTAAACGCGCTGCGGAGAGGCTGCTTTCAGCCCAGCACGAAAACGCATTACTAACAACATTTAACGAAGTCAATATGCAGCCGGTAATGGATTTACGTGAGCGCTATAAAGATGAATTCGAGAAAACCCATGGAGTGAAACTCGGCTTCATGTCGTTTTTTACCAAAGCGGCAGTCGAAGCATTAAAGAAATTTCCATTGGTAAACGCCTCCGTTGATGGAACAGACATCGTTTATCACGGTTACTTTGACATCGGCATTGCAGTCAGTGCACCCCGCGGGCTTGTTGTTCCGGTACTTCGAGAAGCCGATCAGTTGTCCTTTGCGGATGTCGAAGCAAATATCAGAGCACTTGGAGTTAAAGCGCGCGACTCCAAACTCACTATGGAAGATCTGACTGGCGGTACATTTACCATCACCAATGGTGGTATTTTCGGCTCAATGCTATCGACTCCGATCATCAACCCTCCTCAAAGTGCAATTCTGGGTATGCACAAAATACAGGATCGTCCTGTAGCAGAAAATGGCGAAGTTGTCGTACGCCCCGTTATGTATCTGGCTTTGTCCTATGACCACCGCATTATAGATGGTCGCGAAACCGTTCAATTCCTTGTATCGATCAAGGAACAGATTGAAGATCCTGCACGGCTTCTGCTGCAATTATAGGTAACAGAGCAAACAGCAATTCCAATAAGACTACAAATGCTCGACTGTTTTTTTGGTCTGAATTCAGAGATAAGACGCTATGAAAAATTATGATGTGGTAGTTATAGGCGGTGGGCCCGGCGGTTACGTCGCCGCAATTCGCTGTGCCCAGCTGGGATTGTCGACAGCCTGTGTTGAGAGCTGGCTGGATGATGAAAAGCAGGTAGTACTTGGCGGAACCTGTCTGAACGTAGGTTGTATTCCTTCCAAAGCGCTACTCGACTCCTCCCATCATTTCAGCTTTATAAAAAACGAAGCGAAAGAACACGGTATCAATGTTTCGAGCCCGGCGATGGATATACATCGCATGATTGAACGGAAAAAAAATATAGTCAGCACCCTTACTCAGGGAATCGCAGGCCTGTTTAAGAAGAATAAAGTTGATTGGCTAAAAGGTCATGGGAAACTAATTTCGAATTCTCAAATTGAAGTTCAGGCAGTCGGTGATGATAGCAGTGAGGCGTATCAGGTAGGTGCCGGACATATAATTATCGCCACAGGTTCTGTGCCCATGTCAATTCCCCCGGCTCAGGTGGACAATGAGATGATAGTTGATTCAACAGGAGCCCTGGCTTTTACAGACGTACCAAAAAGACTTGGTGTTATAGGTGCCGGTGTTATCGGTCTGGAGCTTGGTAGCGTCTGGAATCGACTTGGCGCAGAAGTTGTCATCTTCGAGGCACTGGATGAATTTCTCGCCCCGGTCGACAGACAACTGGCAAAAGAAGCTGAAAAATTGTTGCGCAATCAGGGGCTGGATATTCGCCTAGGAGCGAAAGTCACCGGTACCGGTTGTAATAACAGAGAAGTGTCAGTTACGTATGAGGATGCCGAGGGTAAACAGCAGATTGTCTTTGATAAACTAATCGTCGCCGTCGGCCGCAAGCCCAACACAGCCGGATTGGGCGCGAATGACGCTGGTGTCGAATTGGACCAACGTGGTTTCATTGTAGTTGATGAAAATTGCCAGACCGGCCTGGAAAATGTCTATGCCATAGGCGATGTTGTTCGTGGTCCGATGCTTGCACATAAGGCATCAGAAGAAGGTGTTGCAGTAGCGGAGCGAATTGCCGGTCAGAAGTCACATATGAACTACGACGCCATTCCCTGGGTAATCTATACCTGGCCGGAAATAGCCTGGGTAGGCAAAACCGAGCAGGAGCTAAAAGCTGCAGGTATAGATTTCAAACGGGGAAGTTTCCCCATAGCTGCCAGTGGCCGGGCGCGAGCGATGGGTGAGGTCAACGGAGTGATCAAAATGCTGAGTGACGCCAGCAGTGATCGTATCCTGGGGATCCATATTCTTGCGCCAAATGCTTCTGAACTTATCAGCGAGGCTGTGTTGGCGGTGGAATTCGATGGCAGCTCTGAAGATATCGCCAGAACAATACATGCTCATCCTACCCTCGCCGAAGCGCTGCATGAAGCAGCTCTCGCAGTAGACAAACGGGCAATCCATTTTTAGCCAAAACAAAGCCCCTAGCTTTCAAATTACTCAACTATATCTTTATTTATCAATGAGATACATTAAGACGCCTTCCCCCTCCCCTTAACTAATTGCGCAAGCTGGTCTCCCCTGAGAGATTTTGCTACCATGCAACAATTATTTTGTGCAGTGCAGCGAAATACTGTATTTTGTTAGCTGCCACACTCTTGAATCACGCTTACGCAGTTTGCGGAGAACATAAGTCCTTATGAAAATTGATCTTGGAAATAAAGTTGCGCTTGTTGCAGACGGTTCAAGTGCCATTGGTAAAGCAATTTGTTTACAGCTGGCAGAATCCGGAGCCAGAGTAAGCTGCCTGACCTCCTCAGCAGAAACTGAAAGTGAGTGCCAGAAATATTTCAGTGATAAAGGATTTGATGTAACTATTTACCGAGCCGATATCGGCAACTTCGCCGAATGTGAAAAGCTTATAGCTGAAATTGAACAGGCCGGCGCTATGGTCGATATCATGATTAACAATACTGATTTCAATTACAGTGGAAATTTCAATGAAATGTCAGTACAGCAATGGCAGGACTCTATTCATATCAACCTGGATAGCGTTTATAACCTCTGCCGGCAAATTAGTGAAAAAATGAGCGAACGCCATTATGGCCGTATTATTAATATATCTTCAGTCTATGCGAAAAAAGGTGTATCCGGTAAAAGTGCCTACGCTGCTCCTAAGTCGGGCCTGCATGGATTCACTATGGCTCTGTCTCAGGAACTGGCACGCAAAGGCGTCACAGTAAATACCGTTTCACCTGGTCATATAAAAACAGAGAAGGAAGAGGAATTGTCACAGGCTGATACCAACGAGATTATTGCCGGCATCCCGGCTTCACGTATGGGTGAGGCCAACGAAGTTGCATCTCTGGTCGACTTTCTCTGTTCCGAGCAGGCGAGTTTTATAACAGGCACCGATATAGCTATCAATGGTGGCCAGCACATTTATTGAGTTGACATAAGACCAACAAATTAACCGCTAAATCAGAGTTGAGCAGAATTATGAGTGATATACGTGTTATAAAAAAATACCCTAATCGTCGTCTATATGACACTGAACGAAGTAAATACATTACGCTGGAAGATGTTAAAAAGCTTGTTATGGAAGGCACTTCATTTTGTGTGAAAGATGTAAAAACAGATGAAGATCTTACCCGAACTATATTGCTGCAGATAATCTCGGAACAAGAACATAATGGAGAACCTCTTTTCTCTACTCAGGCACTGACTCAACTTATTCGATGTTACGGGCAAACTTATCAAAATGTAATTTCGGAATACCTGCAAAACAGTATTGATATTTTTACTCAACAACAAAAAGAATTTCAGGATAAATTGCAAGAGACTGTGGCCACAAACCCTTTTACTGCAATGAATGATTTAACAGAACGAAATTTGAAAATGTGGCAGGACGTACAGGAAAACTTTTTCAAAGCCACTGCTTCCGGTAATTCCTCGAAAGACAACAAGTAATTAATGTAATAACAAGAATCGAATTCAATAATCAACAGCTTTCCTGATAATAAAAACTGACTATGAGCTCTGAAAACAAAACTCTGGCTATGCATCTTCCACCTGGAATGAAAGATCTGGAAAAATTTCAGGAATTGACTTTGAAGAATTGGCATTATTCTGTCGATAACGCCTTCAATTCAATTTCGCACTTTTTAAAGCTCAGCAACAGCACTATTGGTAGCTTGAACCGAATGCAAAAGGAAAACCTGAACACTTACTTTCCTGCACGAAGAACATCTGAAAACGTTGAGGATACCAGTAGTCGAAATTCCTCGGAGGAACTCAAAAGTGTCACTACAGGTGTTGCTCTGATTACGGGGGGAATAGGTGGAATTGGAACGGCAGTCTGTAAACGTCTCGCCAGAGACAACGCGCGCATTATCGCGACTTATATCAAGTTTGAAAAAGAAAACGCTCTGATTTGGCAGGAAGAACGTCAAAAAGAAGGGCTGCAGGTAGACCTCTACGAGTGCGATGTAAGCGATTTCGATGCCTGTAAAAAAATGGCAGGAGTTATTGAAAATGAAGCCGGCAGAATCGATGTACTGGTGAACTGTGCCGGTATCACCCGGGATGCTATGCTTAAAAAGCTGGAACAGGAAAACTGGGACGCAGTAATTGATACAAACCTTGACAGTGTATTTAATGTCTCCAGAAACTTTATCAATGGCATGATAAATCGCAATTACGGCAGGATCATTAACATCTCATCCGTTAATGGTCAGAAAGGCCAGTTTGGGCAGACAAATTATTCATCAGCCAAGGCTGGAATGATTGGTTTCAGTCGTTCACTGGCAATTGAACTGGCGGACAAAGGAATAACTGTTAATTGCGTCTGTCCGGGATATGTTGGTACGAGTATGGTGGAAGCTATTCCAGAAAACGTAAAACAGGCTATTATTTCACAGATTCCTTGCGGTAGATTGGCAACACCAGCAGAAATAGCCGATGCAGTTGGTTTTCTGGCTTCAAGAGAAAGTGCTTATATTACAGGCACTGAACTGGCGATAAATGGTGGTTTGTTTACAGGTTAAAAAACCTGCTTTTAATTGTTTTTCCGCTTCAGTTACTGGTTTCTGCAATGGATAAGTCAATCAGGCTTTCTTCAGACATTTCCCTCACCATTTTTGCAGCTTCATTTCTTGCTATAGATACCCTGTCAAGATAATCGCTACTGATATCTCCGGTAACGTAATCCCCTGTAAAACAGGAAGTATCGAATTCACTGACTTGTGAGTTTCCCGCTTTTGCAGCTTCGACTAAATCATTGAGATCCTGATATATAAGTTTGTCAGCGCCAATGATATCCGCTACTTCTTCTTCGGTTCTATTATGTGCAATTAGTTCTTCAACAGTCGGCATATCGATACCATAGACGTTGGGATAACGTACCGGTGGAGCGGCGGAAGCAAAGTAAACTTTATTCGCTCCCGACTCTCTGGCCATTTGCACGATTTCTCCTGAGGTTGTTCCTCTTACTATCGAATCATCCACCAGCAAGACGTTTTTGTCTTTGAATTCGAGTTCGATTGCATTCAGTTTCTGACGAACGGACTTTTTGCGAATACTCTGTCCGGGCATAATAAAGGTTCGCGGGATATAGCGATTCTTGATAAAACCTTCCCGGTACTTCACACCCAATTCGAAAGCCAGAGGTAAGGCAGAGGTTCGTCCGGTTTCAGGAATTGGTATGACAACATCTATGTCATGATCGGGCCATTCACGCTTAATCTTGTTTGCCAATGTCTCACCCATACGTAATCGGGTTTTATAGACTGATATATCATCAATAATGGAATCCGGTCGGGCAAGATAAACGTGTTCAAAAATGCAAGGTGCATAGCGAGCTTTTTTAGCGCAATTCTGAGTCTGTAGTTCACCATCGGCTGAAATGAATACAGCTTCGCCCGGTGCAATATCCCGTATCACTGTAAAACCAAGTGCGTTAATTGCGACAGTCTCGGAGGCGATCATGTACTCTTTACCCGATTCGGTACTGCGTTCTCCGAATACGACCGGTCTAATGCCGAAAGGATCTCGAAAACCCAGAATCCCGACTCCGGTAATCATCGCTACAGCGGCATAGCCGCCGCGACATCGTTGATGAAGCCGAGTTACTGCTTCAAAGATATCTGAACTCGTTAAAATTTCACGCGGCTTGCCCAACTTTTGTAACTCATGAGCAAGAATATTCAGTAAAATCTCCGAATCTGAACCAGTATTGAGATGGCGCAGATCGGCATTTTTTAAATCGCGACTCAGTTCTTCACCGTTAGTCAGATTGCCGTTATGGGCCAGAGTGATGCCGTAGGGAGAATTGACATAAAAGGGTTGTGCTTCGGCCGATGAGGAGCAACCAGCGGTTGGGTATCTGGCGTGTCCGATACCCATATGGCCCTTGAGATCCAGCATGTGACGAGTATGAAACACGTCCCGAACCATACCATTGTTTTTCCTGAGAAATAAACGCTGACCGTCTGAGGTCACCATCCCTGCTGCATCCTGACCGCGATGCTGGAGCATGGTCAGACTGTCATAAATAGCCTGATTGACGTTGGATTTTGAAACGATTCCCGTAATCCCGCACACTAGACGGATTCCCCCGGGCTCTCTGGGGTGTCAGGGCTTTCTACGTCAGCAGGTGCGATCTCGTAGCCATGGTGACTGGAAAAATCCTCGGGCAAGTATTGATGTCCCCATTCAGCAATCAACTGGAAGGGTTCAAGCATAACAGACTCTGTCCACCATTGTTCTTCAGGCAATGCTGTGAACCCCGCTAAAAAGACGATTACAGCAACTATAAAACCACCCAGACCGAAACCAAAAAACAGACCAAGTATTCGATCTGCGCCAGTGAGACCGGTTCTACCCAGCAATTTGGTAATCAGAAATGAGATTCCGGTCAGGATCATCAGACTGATAATAAATACACCGACGAAGGCAAGAATTTTCTGCAATATTAAAGCATCAGTAATATTGGCGATCATTGGTATAGCGTGACTACCGAACTTCGTTGCTATTACCGAGGCTAATGTCCACGCCACAATTGAGAACAGGATATTCAGAAAACCATATAAAACCCCGACCAGAGCTGGTAGGGCCAGTAAAACTATAATTCCTATATCGACACTTTGCATTGTTCAAGAGTCTCTGCTGGGCGTTTACTACTATGGATAGCGAATCACTATGCCTTCAATTTGCATATTTTTCAGAAGTTTTTCCGCTAATTTACGGGCATCCGATCTCAATAATTCCGGTCCCACTCTGACTCTGTAAGCAATTCCAGATTGCCGTTTTACTGGTTCAACAAATGCCGGGTAACCAGCTTCCCTCAATTTTAAATTCAAGGCTGTAGCATTTTCCTGTGAACTAAAACTTCCTAACTGAACCACCCACGCCGTAGCTGCTAGCTGATTGTTATCCAGCGCCGGTTCTTTCTGTATATCTACTTGCTTCTCATCCATCAACACATCGCTTGTTTTGGCTGGCTCGACAGGTTTTATTGTCTGCTGTTTTTCCTCTTCAACGACAATTGGCTCGCTGGTACTACTAGTCACTTGAGCTGCTGCGACTTCTTCATCACTTTTCAATTCTTCAGGCATATGAGAAATGACTGGCGTCAATTCTGACTCTCGCAAGGGCACAATACGCGAGTTGAAGCCATCGTCAGGCCGTGCTGGTATGTTTGATTCGGTAATTTTCATATCCGTTTCTGAGCGATCATCGAGCACCATAGGAATTAAAATCACAGCCAGCATCACAAGTACGGCGGCGCCAATCAGTCTTTCCTTTAAACGTCTTTCCATCGTTATCGCAAATCCGAGTGCAGATACAGCAATGCATCTCTGACAGTAAGAAATGAACCTGTAATCACTATTCTTTCACCGGCTTTCGCGTGCCCGGCAAGATAATCCAGTGTGTTCTTCACGCTATTATAGTTTCTGACCTTTGCAACATTCACAGATGCGACTATTTTTTCCATTAGTTTTTCAGCTTTTTCAGCTCTTTCGCTATCCAGATCGACGATATACCATATGTCCACAATGGAGCTTAGTTCTTTGAATATTGTTTCGTGGTTTTTATCCTTTAGCATGCCAACAATGCAGTGAGTAGTACCTCCAGTCGCCAGTTTTCGTAGATTATTTGCCAGCATTCTTGCTGATTGAGCATTGTGAGCAACATCAAGAATGTAGGGCACAACTGAAGGAATGATCTGAAAACGACCTTCCAGACGAAACTCCTGTAAACCGCTTTTTATTGCCTCTTCAGTGACAGTGAATTTCTCAGAAATCATGTCAAATAACTTTAGTACACCGGCTGCATTTTGCATCTGACAATCGTCATGTAAACTGGGTCTAACCAATTCATTATAAACAAGAGATTTCGACCGCCAGCTCCAGCTGTCTGTATTGGTAGAATAATGATAGTCGTGACCCAGTAATTGCAAATCGGTACCGATAGAATTGGCATACTCGGCAATACAATCTGGAGGACAGGGATCGGAGCATACTGCCGGGCTATTGTTTCGAAATATCCCCGCTTTCTCCAGAGCAATTGACTCTCGATCACTACCAAGCCAATTTTCATGGTCTATGTCAATGCTGGTTACCAGCGCCGCGTCTGCGTCAAGAATATTAACAGCATCCAGACGTCCTCCCAACCCGACTTCCAGTACTGCTATATCGACTTTGCTCCGCTGAAAAATATCCAGAGCAGCGAGTGTTCCAAACTCGAAATATGTCAGTGAAATTTCTTTGCGTGCATTGTCAATTCTGGCAAAAGCAGAACATATCAAGTCATCATTTACACTCTCACCGTCTACACATATTCTTTCATTATATTTGATTAAATGTGGAGATGTGTATTTTCCAGTACGATAACCCGAGCGCCGCAATATCGATTCGAGCATCGTGACACTGGAACCTTTTCCATTGGTACCAGCCACACTCAGAACAGCGAAAGAGGGCTCAAGTAACCCCATTCGTTCGGCGACAGTTCGTACACGATCGAGTCCAAGATCGATTGCTGTAAAGTGAAGCGCTTCCTGCCAGGAAAGCCAATCTTCAAGCGATTCAAATCTTGCCAAATTATCTGTCTGGTTTTTCTGAACGACAACTGGCGTATTCACACTTATCATTACCTTAACTCGCTGATTCTGGCTTTCCCTGCGTTAGCGGCGGGCAACTACAGGCTGATGGGTCAGTATCGCCAGTAATGCAGTTATTTCATCGCGCATATTTCGACGGTCAACAATCATATCAATATCACCGTGGGCAAGCAGGAACTCACTTCTCTGAAAACCTTCCGGTAAAGTTTCCCGTACTGTCTGTTCGATCACTCTTGGACCCGCAAAACCGATAAGTGCGTTCGGCTCGGCAATAATGATATCTCCGAGTGTCGCAAGGCTTGCAGATACACCACCTGTTGTTGGGTCGGTCAGAACGGCAATATAGGGTATTTTTTGACGTCTCAATACACCCAGAGCAGCACTTGTCTTAGCCATTTGCATAAGAGAAATAATAGCTTCCTGCATTCTCGCCCCACCACTTGCCGTAAAACAAATCAATGGGAAACGTTGTTCAATGGCTGCATCGACTGCGAGTGCAAAGCGTTCTCCCACAACTGACCCCATTGAACCGCCCATAAAACTAAATTCAAATGCGCAAGCCACAACAGGCAGGGCTTTAACGCTGCCCTGCATTGCCACTAGCGCATCAGTTTCCCCGGTTTGTTTCTGCGCTTGTGTCAGGCGATCTTTATATTTCTTCGTATCCCGAAATTTGAATTTATCAACTGGACTGATTGCAGTACCTATTTCTTCTCTGGACTCAGGATCGAGAAATTGATCGAGACGTACCCGGGCACCAACTCGCAAATGATGGGAACATTTCGGACACACCTCAAAATTCCTGATTAACTCCGCCCGATAAAGTACAGCACTGCAAACAGGACATTTTGTCCATACGCCTTCAGGCACGGAGCGTCTTGATGACGCGTTAGTCTTAATACGGGAAGGCAGGAGTTTCTTGAACCAGCTCATTTTGTCGTTTTCGACTGTAAATAGGGTCTCTCTAGTTTACCGCAGACTCGATAACTACGATAGCTGGACGAATCCACAATATCAGCTACTTAATCTTCAGAAGTACCGGGTGATGAGGACATTGCCATTTTCAATTCCAGTAGTTCTATTGCCATATCTGGCATCGCTGTGTGATTTTTCGATTCTGTTGATAAAAGCCAGCTATCAACCTCATCTTGTTTGACCATAAGCATTTCTGCAACATCTCGACGCTCAAGACCATTGTCGCTGATTATTTCCATTAAGCGCTCTCGATTATTCATAGATTATGTCCTCCGGTTTGTGAGGGGAAAATACAAAACCATAAACCCAAATCATATCGCGCTTCCAGCTAGAACGGCAAAATTACCTGTCCAGTCTGAGCCCGCGGGAGTTGATAGCGCTGAGGATATTCAACCCCGGTGAGATATAAACCCTGTGGAGGAGCTGTGACACCCGCAATGGCCCTGTTTTTCGCCATCAGTACCTCTTCTGCCCATATCGACTCCTTTTTACCCTGTCCAATTTCCATCAGAACACCCGCAATATTTCTAACCATATGATACAGAAAGGCATTTGCTCTAATACTGAGAATAACGTAGCTTTCCCGCCGTTCCACTCTCAACTCATGGATTTCACGTTCTGCAGTCCTGGATTGACATGCCTGAGCACGATACGAAGTGAAATCGTGTTTGCCCGTCAGCCTGCTTCCCGCATCCGACATACGAGAGACGTTTAGCGGACGGGATTCCCAGGTAACAAGATGCTGAGAAATGCCCGGTCGTGCGGGTCGATTTGATATCAGATATTGATAACTTCTGGAAAGCGCACTAAATCTGGCGTGAAAATCATCTTCAACGACTTTTGCCCAGAGTAGACTAACACCATCTGGCAGATTCGAGTTGGTACCAAATACCCACGAATGCATTTCACGTTCGGCATCAGTTTCGAAATGGATCACCTGATTAAGTGCATGGACTCTTGCATCAGTTCGACCAGCACAGATAACAGTCACTGAATGATTAGCAACTACAGATAGGGCTTCCTCTACACACTGCTGCACACTTCTTTCGGTTTTCAGGCGTTGCCAACCATGAAAATCTGTCCCGCAATATTCAACGGCAGCGGCAATTTTCATTCTGAAAAACCGGGTAGAGGAAAATTCGAATTCGACAGCTTAGCGATGATTGATAAACAGGCTACAGAAGACGCTGCTAGATCGTATTAGCCAAGTTGATTGAGCAAGTCCTGAGCAACTTGTTTTTGCTCATCGCTTCCATCGGCCAGTACTTCATCCAGTATACCTTTAGCGCTGTCCTTATCACCAAGTTCTACATAGGCCTTGGCAAGATCGAGTTTGGTCGCGATTTCATCTTCCGCGGTTTGTTCATCTGCTGCGCCTGCTCTGGGCACAAAAACCGTGTGGTCGTCATCATCGTCATCATCGTCGTCATCGTCTATTTCAATACCGACGTCGTCACTACCGAGATTATCAATATCAATTTTCGGCATCTCGACAGTGCCATCCATATCGATATCCAGATCGTCGCTACTATCGTCCTGAATTTCCAGATCGAAATCCATATCCAGTTCTATTTCATCGGCACTGCTATCATCTTCAGCAGGTTCATCCAGTGTAAGGTCCATATCGAGGTCAGCACCTGTAGATTCCAACTGAGGTACATCATCAGCGCTGTCTTCATCAAGACTGAGATCGATTTCCGGTGCATCATCACTTTCATCCAGACTTATTTCATCATCTGAACTATCAGAATCATCTCCCAGACTCAGATCAAGCTCGACACCATCGTCTTCAATCGAACTGTCTTCGTCGCTATCTAGTTCCAGTGATATGTCATTCTCATCTGCAGTATCACTATTCAGATCAATTTCAAGCGCATTGTCATCTTCACTGCTGTCGATATCCAGGTCAGGAGAGTCGTCAACATCAGCCTCGGTTTCCATACCACCAATATCAAAATCAAGTGCGTTATCATCTGCTGGTTCGTCGACTGGCTCACCCACTGGCTCATCAATTTCAACACTGCTATCGCTCTCTACCATCCCGCCAATATCAAAATCTAATGAGTTATCGTCGTCTTCAACAGCCTCGTCCACAGAAAGCTCCTGCAATTCCTCTCCATCAGCCTCAGCACTTCCGGCAGAGGTAACATCGAGCAGATCCTCTTCCATTCCTTCAGCTTCAAGATTGGCATTTGCCGTCACATCAAGAAGATCATCGCTACCACTGTGTGATATATCCAGAACATCGTCATCTGCTTCGGCTGGCACATCTGTTCCAGCAGTTATATCCAGCACAGCCTCATCATCAATGCTGGCTTCTTCTTCTAAACTAGATTCTTCAGTCTCCAGACCAACAGCAGAAGTGACATCCAGCAAATCTTCATCTGCTGTAGATTCGTCTACGCTTATCGCAGCAGTTACATCCAGCACACTAATATCTTCAGAATCCGAGGAGGTAATATCGAGCACACTTTCTTCCTCTGCAGGTTCTTCCGCAGCAGGCTCTTCCACAGCGTCCATACCCAGATCGAAATCGACACCGGCATCCGCTGCACTTTCCGGTTCGTCTTCTTCTGCAGTTATATCAAGCATGCCACCGCCACTGTCAGCAGAAACCTCGGCCGGTTCATCATCACCTTCTTCAAACAAGGCTCGTCCCGGTGACATTTCCTGCCACATTGCCTGCGCCATTTCCCAATGAGGTCCTTCTGAATTCACCAGTCCACTTAAGACCTGAGCGGCATCTTCATATTTTCTTTTGTCGTTAGCTGCATAAAACACTTCAAGGAGTTTGGAATGAAAATCAGCCCGCTCAGGATTATTAGCTATAGCATCTCGAACAAACTCCTCAGCCTGATCAAACTGCTCATAGGCAATCAGAACATTTACTTCAGCCAGAGGATCTTCTTCCTCTTCCTCTTCCTCTTCCTCTTCTTCGACTTCAGGTTCAGGTGCAGCTTCGGGTTCAGGTGCATCTCCCGGGGCAACAAATGCGGTTTTGTCGTCCGCATCTTCAACTTCTTCTTCAGAACCGGCCGGAAGGATGGTTTCCTCCTCCGATTCATCTACAGCTAAATCTGCCACAGATTCAGCTGTTGCTTCGGATTCAGCGTCCTCAACATCGGCTTCATCGAAATCCGGGAATTCAGTTGTTGTAACCGAATCCGTCTCAGTAGCTGCATTCTGTTTACGTCTGGAAATGAATAATAATCCGATAATACCGATAATCAGCGCACCCAGTGCCCCGCCAATCACAATCAGATTACCCATTATGAAAGAGAGTGCCTGCTCTACTATTCCGGCCGGAGCTGGTACATCGGCAACAACTTCTGTAGTCGCCACTTCAGTTTCCTCTTCAGAAACCTCAGTCATTTCCTCTTCCATTTCATCAATCGCGTCGTCACCAGAGTCCGCCATCTCATCTTCCATCATTTCGGAGGCAGAATCTTCTTCCATCATGTCAGACTCACTTGATGCAAAGTCGTCTTCTTCAGTCGACATTTCATCGAAACTTTCATCGTCGACAGCATCCATCTCATCCTCAATGACCGGCTCTTCGATCATCTCTTCTTCTACTGTCATCGAATCAAGTGACTCGACATCTTCAACGATTCCACCACCAGCCATCTGTTGCTGCAGAGCAGCTAGCTCATCATCTTTAAGTGCGATCAAACGCTTCAAATCATTGATTATCGTCTCAGCTTCCTGAACTCTGTCTTTAAGCTCCGCGTTTTCCTGACTTGTGGCTTGCAACTGCTCATTTGCAAGAACCAGATCTGCATCGTTAGCGTTGCCGCTGCCCCCACTCTGACCAATGCCGGCGCCTTCTGAAGAAGCCGCAACGAGTCTCAATTCAGATTCATCATCTTCAATCATCTGAGAGCTTTCGCTGTCATCCATCTCGATAGAATCGCTACTGACATCCATGCTATCTGCACGTTCATCAATAGTTGAAGAACTTGCCGCAGCACTCGCACCCGGCCAGGCTGAATTCTGTGAACCGACCTCGCTGACCGCTTCCGCCGCGGACAAGCTACCAATCTCATCACTGCTTGGTATATTTAGAATTTGTCCGCGTTTTAATCCGTTTATGTTGCCATTAATAAAAGCTTCGGGGTTGGCACGAAGCAGTGAGATCATCATTTGCTGTACGCTCACGGAGCTATCCGGACGTACCTGCGAAGCGATAGACCAAAGTGTGTCAGAAGAATCTGTCGGGCCATACTCACTGCTGCTATAGCGCACGACAGGGCTACTCGATTGCCCAGTGTCGCTGTCATCGTCAGTACTGATATAACTCTCAGTTTCAGATTCAGACACGTCAGAACTGAAACTTTCGCTTTGCGTGCGTCTTCTTGCATTTGGATCGTAAAGGGGAGGATCGAGTAACACTGTATATTCGCGAAACAAGCGTCCGCTGGACCAGTTGGTTTCCAATAGAAAATTCAGGAAGGGTTCACGTATTGCTTCGCGACTCGTGATGTGGATATAGTCAGAACCAGCTTCGCTATCGACTACTTCGAACTTCAGATTAGTCAGTACAAAGGGCCGGTCAATCTTTGCACGACGAAATGCTTCAGCATCAGCAAGCCCAACATTTAAATTATCTAATTCATCAGCACTTGCGGATAACAATTCGATGCGGGCATCGAAGGGTTGATTCAAGGCGGAATTCAACTGTAACTTGCCCAGACCCAGAGCAAAGGCAAGACCCGGTAGTGCGATAAGCGCCAGTACCAATAAGAGTTTCCGTTTCATTCGATTTCTGTTTCCCCTGGTATTTCTACTGTGGGTCAATGATTAATGCGTAATTACGCAGTAAATGGCCCGAAGACCAGTTTAGCTCGACTACAAAGCTCAGTATGGGCTCTCTAATAACGTCCTTGCTGGTAATTGTGAGGTAGTATTTTGACCCTTCTGCCACCACCTCGTGCTTCAGAACCACCTGCCTGGCGGCACTGTTCTCATCAGCGATTTCTTTCACGCCGATGTTCAACTCACTAATTTCCTCCGCCTGAACATCTGTCAGCATAATCCGGGCTGACAATCTCTGATTCAGGTGAGACTGCAATTCAACATCTGAAAGTGCCAACGCGAACACCGGAGATGGCTTTGGCAACATGACCACCAGGGTCAATAACATCAACTGCTTCATTCTCATCTCGGCATTCACCATAAATAATGTAAATATTGTTGGTAAAACAAATACTTAATTAGCATGTTTTAGAACACAACATTACCGAATCAGCGCAAATTTGTGATATTCAACACAAAAGTAATTTCGAAAGTTTCTGTGGAATCTTCCGGAATTGGCCCCAAAACCTGCGAATGTTCTTTACAATAACCCCTTAACTATAGCTTACAAGTAGTGTTTTACCAAAATTTCCGCTATTTGAACACTATTTAATGCAGCCCCTTTTCTGACATTATCCGAGACCACCCACATGTTTATCCCCTGTGGATGGGAGATATCCTCCCGAATACGCCCCACATAGACCGGATCTTCCCCCGCAGCCTCGCTTACGGCCGTTGGGTATCCACCATCTTCGCGTTCATCAAGCAGAATTACGGATGCTGAGTCGGAATAGAGCGCACGGACACTGTCTTCGCTGATCTTTTCCCGGGTTTCAATGTGCACCGCTTCGGAATGACCGTAAAACACAGGCACACGAACACAGGTCGGATTAACCAGAATACTGTCATCTTCGAAGATTTTGCGGGTCTCCCAGACCATTTTCATTTCTTCTTTGGTGTAACCATTGTCCTGAAAAACATCAATTTGTGGCAACACATTGAAGGCTATCTGCTTCGGGTATACGGAACTGCTCACTGTGCGCATATTCAATAAATCAGTAGTTTGCTTTTGCAACTCGTCGATTGCCGGTTTACCGGTACCGGAAACGGCCTGATAAGTGCACACATTAATTCGTGTGATACCCACCGCGTCATACACGGGTTTTAGTGCCACCAGCATCTGAATAGTTGAACAATTCGGATTGGCGATAATCCCGCGATTGCGATAGTCCGCCACCGCATGAGGGTTAACCTCCGGAACCACCAGCGGTATGTCCTGTTCATAACGAAAACGGGAGGTGTTATCGATCACGACACAACCTGCAGCCGCAGCTTCCGGAGCGTAAATTTCTGATACAGATGCACCTGGTGAAAACAATCCAATATCGACTTTAGAAAAATCGAATGTCGCCAGATCCTCAACTGTGAGCGTCTCTCCATTAAACTCCAGTTCCTTCCCGGCAGAACGACTGCTGGCTACCGCATAAACATCAGCGAACGGAAAATCCCGCTGCTCAAGTATGGATAGCATGGTTTCTCCAACCGCACCGGTTGCTCCAACGACGGCAATATTAAATTTCCTGCTCATTTCCCTACTCTCTAGTATCCTGTCTGGCCTGATTTTAAAGGGCGCAAAGCATAGCATAAGTGAAATCAGGATAATCAAATTACTAGCCGGAATTGGCTATTTCAGCGCTTATTTTTGTGACTATATGAGAATGCTTACCTTATACTGGCCGGCCTTTAGAAACAGATTTCATTGAATGAATTCAGGTATTGAAAAACTCCAGCCATATCCCTTTGAGAAATTGGCCGATCTTTTCTCTCAGGCTGGCAGGAATGCCGGGCTGCCACCGATAAACTTGTCTATAGGTGAACCCAAGCACGACACACCGGCGTTCATCCTTGAGACACTGTCTCGAAGTTTGTCGGGATCGGCGAATTACCCCAAAACCCGGGGCAGTGATGAACTAAGAGAAACGATCAAAAACTGGCTGGTTCAGCGTTTTGAGTTGCCCGGAAATAGTCTTGATATAAACACAAATATTATTCCAGTTAACGGAACTCGCGAGGCTTTGTTTTCATTTTGCCAATGTCTTATTGATACACGGAAAAACAACCCTCTGGTATTAAGTGGGAATCCCTTTTATCAGATCTACGAAGGTGCAGCCTGGCTGGCTGGCGCTACTCCCATTCACATTAATTGTGATTCAGACGCTGATTTTGCTATTTCTTATGACAGTGTCAGTGAGGAAAACTGGAAAGACTGTCAGCTTCTCTACCTGTGTTCACCCAACAATCCGACCGGTAACGTCTGTAGTCTGGAAACTTATAAATTGTTATTTGAGCTGGCCGAGGAATACGATTTCGTCATAGCGGCAGATGAGTGTTATTCGGAAATCTATCTGGACGAATCTACCCCTCCCATTGGCTTATTGCAGGCTGCAAAGCTTGCCGGAATTGAAAATTATCAACGTTGTGTGGTTTTTCACAGCCTCTCAAAGCGTTCGAATGTACCAGGCATACGTTCTGGCTTTGTCGCCGGTGATGCGAATCTGCTCAATAGTTATTTCAAATACCGCACCTATCAGGGTTGCGCCATGGCGCCCTTTATTCAGCAGGCTAGTATTGTCGCCTGGCAGGATGAAGAGCATGTCAAAGAAAACAGGCGCCTGTATTGTGAAAAATTTGATAAAGTGTCAGCTATATTGCAACCGGTGATGAATATCGATATACCGGCAGCAACGTTTTATCTCTGGCCCGAAACCCCGATAGCCGATGACAAATTTGCTCTCGAACTTTTCCAGCAACAGAATGTCACTGTGCTTCCCGGCAGCTACCTGTCGCGTCAAGTGGGTGGTAGAAACCCGGGAGCTAACAGAATCAGGATGGCACTTGTCGCATCTCTGGCCGAGTGTGAAGAAGCGGGATACAGAATCAGAAATTACATAAATTCAATCTAACTATGCAGGATATGCACAATGAGTAATCTGGAAGAAACAATCAATAAACAATTTGATAATCGCGAAGGACTTAACGCAGGAAATGCCAGTCCGGAAACAATGGATGCGGTGAATGAAGTTATCAGAGGGCTTGATAATGGCCTGTACCGGGTAGCAGAAAAGAATGGTCAGGAATGGCGGGTTAACCAATGGGTAAAAAAGGCAGTACTGCTTTATTTTTCTCTTAACAACAATCGTGTTATCCAGGGTGGCTATACAAATTATTACGATAAAGTGCCGTTAAAATTTGATGGTTATGCGAAAAGTAATTTTATTGATGTCGGTGCCAGAGTCGTTCCTCCTGCGGTGGCACGTTACGGTGTGTTCATTGGTGCCAACGTTGTATTAATGCCGAGTTATGTCAATATCGGCGCCTACGTTGACAGTGGCACCATGGTAGACACCTGGGCTACCGTCGGATCCTGTGCCCAAATTGGTAAAAACGTTCACCTGTCCGGCGGTGTCGGTATTGGTGGAGTACTGGAACCTCTGCAGGCCAATCCAACTATTATTGAGGATAACTGTTTTATTGGTGCACGTTCGGAAATTGTCGAAGGTGTCATCGTTGGTGAGGGTTCAGTAATCTCTATGGGTGTCTATATTGGTCAGAGTACGAAAATTTATAATCGCGACACAGGAGAAATAAGCTATGGATACGTGCCTCCGGGTTCGGTGGTCGTCTCCGGTAATTTACCGAGCAAGGACGGAAGTTACAGCCTTTACTGCGCTGTAATAGTAAAACAGGTTGATGAAAAAACCAGAGGTAAAGTAGGCATTAACGAACTGCTGAGAGATGTGTAAAAGTGACCACAACGATTTACGGTATTAAAAACTGCGATACCATAAAGAAAGCCCGTAAGTGGCTCGACAAAAACGAGGTTGAATATAACTACCATGATTTTCGTAGTGACGGTATTAGCAAGTCACTGATTAATGGATGGCTAAAGGAAATAGATTGGGAAGTCCTGCTCAACACTCGCGGAACAACCTGGCGCAAACTGGATGATGAAACGAAAACCAGCATTAACAAAAAAAAGCTATCGCCCTGATGCTCGAACAGCCTGCCATTATAAAAAGACCGGTTTTATCTTATAAAAAGAATATTTATATTGGTTTCAAAGAAGAGATTTATTCTGAAATTTTCAACTAGTTCTCTAATGAGTGCACGACCAGCCCGCTTCTGAGTTTTGGTTCAAACCATGTGACTTTAGGCGGCATGATCAAATCATTATCGGCTATATCCATAAGCTGTTTCATTGAAACCGGATACATAGCGAAAGCTACTGTCATCTCCCCGCTATCCACTCTGTTTTTAAGCTCATCCAGCCCACGAATGCCACCGACAAATTCGACACGCTTGTCGGTTCGCAAATCATGTATGCCCAATACAGGCTCAAATATTTGCCGGGACAATATGGTCACATCGAGCACATCGATAGGATCGCTGTCATCGTAAGTATCACTATTCGCGGACAGAGAATACCACTCGCCATCCAGATACATCGTGATGTCATGTAATCGCTCTGGTTTTTTTAGATTTTGACCCAGTTTTTCGACTTTGAATGAGCTGGAAACCGCCACAATAAATGATTCGCTATCCAGTCCATTCAGATCTTTTACCAGACGGTTATAGTCAATAATTTCCAGCTGATTATCAGGGAAATGCACCGCCAGAAAATAATTGTATTCCTCTTCACCATTATGCTGCGGGTTTTCTTTTTTTAACTCGTCACCTACCAGGGCTGCGGCAGCGGTTCTATGATGTCCATCTGCTACATATGTCGCTGGCATTTTCGCAAAGCATTCGATTATCTGATTAATTTTTTCATTTTCTGCCACCAGCCAGAGTTTGTGTTCGACATTATCATCTGCTGTAAAAGAGTATTCAGCCTCTGCTGATTTTATAGAATCACTAAGTTCATCTAACACAGTCATCGATTTATAGGCAAAAAACACAGGCTCCGCATTCATCATAGAAACTCGAACATGATTTTTCCTGTCATTTTCTTTGTCCGGACGAGTTAACTCATGCTTTTTTATCCTGTTGTTCATATAGTCCTCAACAGCAGCGCAAGCAACGATACCGGTCTGCGAACGACCATCCATTGTTAATTCATACAGATACAAACAAGGTTTATCATCCTGAAAAAAAACACCGTCATCTACGAGTTTGCGGAAATTACCTTTACCAGCCTCGTATACTTGTTTGTCATATTGATCAATTTCAACCGGCAAGGTGATTTCCGGTTTCACCACATTAAGGAAAGATAGCGGGTTGTCGCGCACTTCCTCTCTGGCTTCATCACTACTCAGTACATCATAGGGACGAGAGGCGACCCGTGCGGCCTTGTTTTGTAATGGTCTTAATCCTCTGAATGCTCTGATTTTCATTTCATTTTCCGACTCAGAGTGTGACCTGCATAACCTGATTGATTGCTTCAATTGCTTCCAGTTTCATCATTTGTTCGTTTTCCAGAGACTGAGATACCTCAATGACAGCAACTGCTTTATCAGAGCCTGTCACAATACCAAGTTGCATGCGGGAAATATTAATCTGATGCTCTGCCATAATGCTACTGATCGCAGCAATAACTCCAGGCTGATCCTTGTGTCTGGTAATCAACAGGTGCCCGCTTAACGCCGCTTCAATTTCATAATCATTGATTCTGACAAGGCGAGGATGACGATGATCGAACAGTGTACCCTCGATGGTTGTTATTTGGTCCCCATGAGTGGCAGAAATTCGAATAGTCGCATGATAATCAGGGTGTTCCATGCAGGTTGTTTCTGAAACCAGGATGCCTTGTTGTTTGGCGATATGCCCGGCATTAACGCGATTAACCGGTGCCGACATATGTGCACTGAGGAATCCGACCAGCCCTTCGGTACAAACCGTATTCACATCACGCTCAGCAGCGTCGCCACATAGTGCGATTTCAAGATTCTTTACCGGCCCGCTGATCATGGGACCAAGCAGATTACCCAGTCGTTGCGCCAGTGTCATATACGGCCCGATTCGAATCAATTCTGCCGCAGACACCGGAGGCAGATTGATGGCATTGATCGGCTCGCCAGTCTGTAAGTACACCGCAACTTGCTGTGCAATTTCACTGCCGGCAGTAGTCTGAGCTTCTTTGGTAGACGCGCCAAGATGAGGAGTCAGAACAATATTGTCCAAACCCAGTAAAGGAGAATTTACCGGAGGCTCTGTTTCGAATACATCGAGCGCCGCACCGGCGAGATGTCCTGAAGACAAAGCTTCGTACAGCGCATGTTCATCAATGAGTCCACCACGCGCGCAATTCACTATTCGCGAACCTTTTTTCATAGACGCAATACGCTCGGCATTCATAATACCGCGGGTTTTGTCATTTACCGGACAATGGAAGGTAAAATAGTCAACGACACTAATCAGCTCATCAAGTTCCATGCCGCTGACGCCATCGGCAGTGAACACCTCTTCGTTGACAAAAGGATCATATGCGAGCACCTGCATCCCCAGACCCTTTGCCCGTGAGGCCACGATACGGCCAATATTTCCATATCCGAATATACCAAGCCGCTTATTTGCCAACTCTGCCCCCATAAAACTGGACCGTTCCCAAGCTCCCGATTTCACAGAACGATCTGCCTGTGGCAGGTTTCGGCTTAATGACAGAATATGAGCAATAGTAAGCTCAGCAGTTGTCGTTGCGTTTGCATTGGGTGTATTCAGTACCGCAATACCTCTTTCCGTGGCCCGCGCAACATCAATATTATCCACGCCTATACCCGCTCGACCGATTACCTGAAGATTGTCAGCAAGATCCATTACAGCTGAAGTGATTGTTACCGCACTGCGAACCAGAACGGCATGATATTTACTGATAATCTCGCACAGCCCCGCCTCATCAAGACCGGTAATATGGTCAACCTCGAAACCTCTCTGTTCAGTCAGATAGTCAATACCTGATTGGGCAATTTTGTCGGCTATGAGAATATTTTTTCCCATCTTAATAATTCCACCTATAAAAAGTCATTCAATTAACGACGTTAATCGTTGATCCAACTAGCGATATATGATGCGTATGAAAACAATTTGTGGAGAGATAAACAGAAATGAGAATACCCGAATTGGAATAGTGAGCTAAAATTCGCTTAATAGTTCGGATTGCTCGTGTGTCCATCGACCAGCACGCATGCTTGTATAAAACGAGCCGCTATTCTAATGATTCAATTACACAATACAAGCACGAACACAGAGTAATTCAGGCAGAGCTTTGCAGTAGCTCTTCTACACGGCTGGCAAGACCATGGGCCAGACTGTCGACCTGAACCAGATCCTCACCCTCAATCATTACCCTTACCAGAGGTTCTGTTCCAGAGGGTCGTAATAATACCCGCCCGGTAGTCCCCAGTTCCTTTTCTGTTTCACTGACTGCGCTTTCAATAGCAGGGTAATCAGCAAGATTAACTCGTTTCTTGAGTTTAACGTTGACCAGTTTTTGAGGATATTTGAACATCCCGTTTTTCAATTCATACAGGGAACGTTCGCTATTTACTATCGCTTCGAGCACCTGTAAGGCCGAGATAGTTCCATCGCCTGTAGAGGCTAGATTTAAATTTATGATATGACCGGATGACTCTCCGCCCAATTTCAAATCATGTTTTTCAAGTAACTCCATAACATATCGATCGCCAACCGCTGAGCGAAGAAAACCAAGATTCAAATCCTCCAGTGCACGTTGCAATCCAAGATTACTCATTTGCGTACCAACAACGGCTCCATTGAGACTATCAAGTCTGGTCGAGGCGATAATAAACAAGGCCTCGTCGCCGTCGACAATCTCTCCCTTGTTGTCGACCATTATCAGCCTGTCGCCATCACCATCAAGCGCGATACCAATATCTGCCTGCAAATCGGATACGGCCTGGGCAAGATTATCCGGTGCTGTCGCGCCGTAACCCTTGTTAATATTAATTCCGTCAGGCTCAACGCCAATACAATGAACATTTGCACCCAGTTCCTCAAATACCTGCGGCGCAATCTGGTAAGTTGCGCCGTGTGCGCAATCAACCACGATTCGTAAAGAATTAAATTTCAGGTTTGAGTCAACTCTGCTCTCGCAGTATTCGATGTAGCGACGTGGAGCATCTTCAATACGTTTTGCTTTTCCAAGCTCAGCCGGACTTGTCACCTGCATAGACTTGTCTAATTCCGCCTCTATCGCATGTTCAACATCATCCGGTAGTTTTTTACCATCGGTACAAAAAAACTTAATGCCATTATCCTGAAAGGGATTGTGAGAGGCGCTTATGACTATGCCTGCTTGCGCCCGCGTGTTTTGTGTCAGAAATGCAATGCCTGGAGTCGGCATCGGTCCGATAAGCCGGATATCAACCCCGGCCGCAGACAAACCGGCTTCCAATGCGGACTCGAACATGTAACCGGAAATTCGAGTGTCCTTACCAATGATGACCGGCCCTTTACCTTCTTTCGCCAAAACCCGTCCGGCTGCCCAACCGAGCCGCATGACGAAATCCGGTGTAATCGGGTGGACGCCAACTTCACCGCGAATTCCATCTGTTCCAAAATACTTCTTCTTCGTCACTTTTATAGAATTCTTATCAGGACACTAAATAAATAAAATTAGGACTTGCTGACGAGCTAAGCCGGTTTTGGTCCGCTTACCGGTGGCTCACTACCAGCGTCGGTATCTTTCTTTCTAACAGTTTCATCTTCATCGGCAATTTGCACAGATCCGGAAGTATCGCTATCGCTGTCATCATCGTTCCAGCCAGACGGTGCTCGTGGCGTACGTCCTTCCATAATGTCAGTTATTTGATCGGTATCTATGGTTTCGTACTTCATGAGAGCATCAGCCATTAAATGTAATTTTTCTATATTATCTTTCAGAATTGCTTCCGAACGCTCATAGCTTACATTGATAATATTGCGAATTTCTTCATCAATATCCTTTTGCGTGTGTCCCGATATACTTGAATGTTGAGTAACCGAGTGTCCTAAAAACACCTCGCCTTCGTTCTCACTATAAGCAAGTGGCCCCATTTTTTCCGATAGGCCCCACTTGCTCACCATATTTCGGGCTAACTGCGTGGCTCGTTCTATATCGTTACTTGCTCCGGTGGTTACGGCATCTTTGCCAAAAATCAATTCTTCGGCAATACGTCCTCCGTAAAGACTGCAAAGCTGCGCATCAAGAAAACTCTTGCTGTAACTAAGTCGATCTTCTTCAGGCAGAAACATGGTAACACCCAGTGCCCGCCCTCGGGGAATAATACTTACCTTGTAAACCGGATCGTGCCCGGGAATTGATCGGCCAACAATAGCGTGACCCGCTTCATGGTATGCAGTGAGTTTTTTCTCTTCTTCATTCATTACCATGGAGCGACGTTCAGCGCCCATCATAATTTTATCTTTTGCGCGCTCAAAATCATCCATATCCACCAGCTTCTTGTTGCCACGCGCTGCAAACAATGCTGCCTCGTTTATGAGATTAGCCAGATCGGCCCCGGAAAACCCGGGTGTACCGCGAGCTATAATATTGGGTTTAATATCATCGGCCACAGCAACTTTGCGCATATGTACTTTCAGAATTTGCTCACGACCACGGATATCCGGCAGTGGGACAACTACCTGTCTATCGAATCGACCTGGACGTAATAAAGCTGGATCCAAGACATCTGGTCGGTTTGTTGCGGCGATGACAATAACCCCTTCATTGCCTTCAAAACCATCCATTTCTACCAGTAACTGGTTCAGAGTCTGTTCTCGTTCGTCATGACCGCCGCCTAGACCCGCGCCCCTGTGTCGACCGACTGCATCAATTTCATCAATGAAAATAATGCAGGGCGCATGTTTCTTGGCCTGTTCAAACATATCACGAACTCGTGACGCACCAACACCGACAAACATTTCAACGAAATCTGAGCCGGAAATTGTGAAAAACGGAACCTTCGCCTCTCCGGCGATTGCCTTCGCAAGCAAGGTCTTACCCGTACCCGGAGAGCCAACCATCAGAACACCGGATGGGATTTTGCCTCCGAGTTTCTGAAACTTGCCGGGATCACGTAAAAATTCTACTAATTCGGCAACTTCCTCTTTTGCTTCCTCAACACCCGCAACATCGCTAAAAGTTATTTTGACCTGGTCTTCATTAAGCAGACGGGCACGACTTTTACCAAAAGACAATGCTCCCCGGCCTCCGCCACCTCCCTGCATCTGACGCATAAAGTATATCCAGATACCAAGTAGCAGAAGAATAGGAAACCACGATATCAGGGCATGTGCCCAGAAAGAATTTTTGTCAGGTTCAATACTGCCAAACTTGACCCGGTTCTCTTCAAGTAATCCTATCAAGGGTGAATTATTCGTTTCGGGGCTATAGGTGACGAAATTTTCGCCATCAGTGTACTTCCCGCTGAGGCTACTGCCATCAAATACGAGTGATTCAACCTTGCCGGTTTTCACATCCGTTAAAAACTGCGAGTAATCTACTTTGCTGCTGTATCCCTCTACACCAAAGTTCCGAAATACCATCATCAGTACAACAGCAATGATGATCCAGAGCAGCATATTTTTCGCCATGTCGTTCAAAAATTATTCCTCTTTAACTCAATCCAGCCCGGGATTTCTTACAATTAAAAGCCGCTGAGCAGCTTTCATCGATCCAGAGCAGTAAAAACGCCTTATTTTGACCCGCACTATACCTTATAGCCTCTTGCCAGAACATATAATTCCCGTGATTCTGACCTCGATGCTTTTGGTTTTCTTACCATAACCTTTTGAAATAATTGCTTTAATTCCTTTTGGTACTGCTCCATACCTTCACCTTGAAACAACTTAATCAATAAGTCACCACCTTCGATAAGCACATCCGTCGTAAAATCCAGTACAAGTTCCGCCATGTTAATAATGCGGGCCTGATCGGTGTTTCGCACCCCACTTAAGTTTGGGGCAATATCTGACATTACAAGGTCTGCCTTTTCCTCACCGAGCGCTTCAAGACAGGCTTTCACGATACTTGGCTCGGTAAAATCGCCCTGAATAAACTCAACTTTCTTAATCGGCTCCATAGTTAATAAATCGACCGCTATAATCCTTCCTTGAGAATGTAACTTTTCACTGGCGTACTGAGACCAGCTTCCTGGACTCGCACCAATATCGACAACAGTATTCGCCTTTCGAATAAGTTGGTCGCGTTTATCAATTTCAGACAATTTGTAAACAGCACGAGAGCGATAACTGGATTCACGCGCCTGTTTTACATACGGGTCTTTCTCCTGTCTTTGCAGCCATTTTTTGTCTTGTTTAGCCACAAAAGTTATGAATCACGAAAGATGAAATAGTTCTAAATTAGACCACAATACTATTGCAGTTGTTTTCAGGGGACTTAGGGCGAAAGCAGAATTGACTGTGATGCTGAGCTTATATGTACTGAATCTCCAATACTTCATATTCTTTAACACCACCCGGCGCATTGACTCCGATAATGTCACCGACTTCGCGACTAATCATTGCTCTGGCGATTGGTGAGGTAATTGAAATCAGACCTTGTTCGATATCAGCCTCTTCTTCGCCAACAATCTGATAGCGAACTTCCTCGTCGTTCTCAAGATTCATTAAATCAACAGTCGCTCCGAAAACAACTTTGCCGCCAGCGTCCAGAGTGGTCACATCAATAATCTGCGCCTCTGCAAGTGCTGATTCAATTGTATTGATTCTACCCTCGACAAAACTTTGTTGCTCGCGCGCAGCGTGATACTCAGCGTTCTCACTGAGATCACCATGTGCCCTGGCTTCCGCAATTGCTTCAATAATTCTTGGTCTTTCAACGCTTTTCAAACGAGCCATTTGCTCGCGCAAGCGTTCAACTCCCTTTGCGGTCATTGGTGATTTACTCATGCGATTACCCCCTGATGCAATTCCTGCAAACAGTTTACATTTGTCGATTCCTGACCTTCAAGCGTTAGGACCATTGCTTTTGCTCCAGCTATTGTTGTCATATAAAAAACTTTATGTTGTAAGGCAGTCCGTCGAATAGAGTAGGAATCTGCCACCGTACGTTTGCCTTCTGTCGTATTAATAATAAGATCTATCTCATCATTTTTGAGCATGTCTACTACATGCGGTTGACCTTCGCGAACCTTATTCACTCCGCGACACTCCAGTCCCGCGTCAGTCAGCACTTTCGCAGTACCATGTGTCGCACACAAACTAAATCCAAGTTTAATTGATTTTCCCGCAAGAATAAGAGCTTCTGCTTTATCCGCATTGCGTACACTAATAAAAACCAGACCTTCACGCGGGATGATTTCACCAGTAGCAAGAGTAGCCTTATTGTACGCTTCACCGAAATTCGCACCTACCCCCATTACTTCACCCGTAGATTTCATTTCCGGTCCCAATAATAAATCGACGCCGGGAAACTTGATAAACGGAAAAACTGACTCTTTCACAGAATAAAAGTCCGGGTTTCGCGTTTCCTTCACTTGCTGATCTTTAAGGCTCTTGCCAACCATTGTCAAAGCTGCAATACGTGCAAGCGGCAATCCTGTCGCCTTTGAAACATAAGGAACCGTTCGCGAAGCACGCGGATTAACTTCAAGAACAAAGATCTCTCCATCCTGAATCGCAAATTGTGTATTCATCAAGCCAATAACATTCAGGCCTTTCGCCATTTTCCTCACCTGCTCAGCCAGTTCATCCTGAACATCTTCGCTTAGACTGTAAGGAGGTAGTGAACAGGCGGAATCTCCTGAATGCACACCAGCTTGTTCAATATGTTCCATTATCCCGCCAATTATAACCTCCGAACCATCACAGATCGCGTCGACGTCCACTTCTATAGCGTTACTAAGAAAACGATCAAGTAAAACGGGCGATTCATTGGATACGGCAAAAGCTTCATTCATGTACGCGCGCAAGTCTGCCTCACTATAGACCACTTCCATGGCTCGCCCACCGAGAACATAGGAAGGCCTGACAACGAGGGGATAGCCGATTTCGTCAGCAAGCTTGACCGCTTCCTCAGCTTCCCTTGCCGTACGATTCGGTGGCTGAACCAGACTCAAATCCTGCAAGAGTTTCTGAAAACGCTCTCGATCTTCTGCCAGATCAATAGAGTCCGGACTGGTTCCGATAATGGGTGCACCTGCTGCCTCGAGATCGCGTGCAAGTTTCAAAGGTGTCTGACCACCATACTGAACGATGATCCCCTTGGGTTTCTCAATATCGATGATATCCAGAACATTTTCCAGTGTCAGTGGTTCAAAATAGAGACGATCTGAAGTGTCATAATCAGTAGAAACTGTTTCCGGATTACAATTAACCATAATGGTTTCGTATCCGGCATCTCTCGTTGCGAAGGCTGCCTGTACACAGCAATAATCGAATTCGATCCCCTGACCGATTCGGTTTGGCCCTCCGCCCAGAACCATAATTTTTTCCCGCTCAGTCGGATTTGACTCGCATTCTTCTTCGTAACTGGAATACATATATGCCGTCGTTACCTGAAACTCGGCGGCTACCGAATCAACCCGCTTAAAGACGGGACGGATATCATTGGAAATACGATGCTCGCGAATCGTCTGCTCACTCTCACCAGTCAGCTGTGCAAGACGCCTGTCTCCAAACCCTTTTCGCTTTAGATCATACAGACGCTCCTTTGTCAGACTGCCAAAACCATCCTCCGCCAGTTTCAGTTCTTCCTGAATGAGATCGTTAATTTGAACCAGAAACCAGGGATCAATATGACTGAACTGCTGCACTTCGTCGATGCTCATACCGTGACGAAAGGCATCACCAAGGTATAACAAACGTTCACCTTTGGGGACACGCAATTCATTTCGAATCGTCTCCAGTACGTCCTCACTGGTCTCTCCTTCTATGCGCTGATTCAGGCCATCAATACCTGTCTCTAGTCCACGCAAAGCTTTCTGCAAAGATTCCTGAAATGTCCTGCCTATAGCCATCACCTCGCCCACCGACTTCATTTGTGTAGTAAGTCGATCATCAGCACGAGGAAATTTCTCAAAGGTGAATCGAGGGATTTTAGTAACAATATAATCAATGGTCGGTTCGAATGAAGTCGGAGTAGCGCCACCGGTAATTTCATTATCAAGTTCATCCAGTGTAAATCCGATAGCGAGTTTCGCCGCAACACGAGCTATCGGAAAGCCGGTGGCTTTCGATGCCAGAGCAGAAGATCTGGATACTCGTGGATTCATTTCGATAATTACCAGCTCACCATTTTCAGGATTGACTGCGAACTGCACATTGGAGCCCCCCGTTTCAACGCCAATCTCACGTAATACGGCAATAGAGGCATCGCGCATGAGTTGATATTCCTTATCCGTTAAGGTTAATGCGGGGGCCACTGTTATTGAATCACCAGTGTGCACCCCCATCGGATCAAGATTCTCTATGGAGCATATGATGATGCAATTGTCATTCTTGTCCCGCACCACTTCCATTTCGAATTCTTTCCAGCCGATAATGGATTGATCCAGCAATACTTCATCAGTTGGCGAGCTATCAAGGCCTCGAGTGCAGAGTTCCACAAACTCCTCGCGGTTATAGGCAATCCCGCCACCGGTTCCACCCAGAGTAAAAGAAGGTCGGATAACAATGGGGAAACCCAGCTCCTCCAAAACCTTACTGGCCTGCTCCAGATCGTGTGCGATGCCGCTGGCCGGCATAGACAGGCCGATTCTATTCATTGCCTCACGAAAACGCTCCCGGTCTTCAGCTTTGTCAATCGCATCCTGAGACGCGCCAATCAGCTCTACATTATATTTTTCGAGTACATTTTCTCTGGCCAGATCCAGAGCACAGTTCAATGCGGTCTGACCACCCATAGTTGGTAAAATGGCATCCGGGCGTTCTTTTTCGATTATTCTCTCTACTGTTTGCCAATTGACGGGCTCGATGTAAGTCGCATCAGCCATTTCAGGATCGGTCATAATGGTGGCTGGATTTGAATTAACAAGTATGACTCGATAGCCTTCCTCGCGCAGGGCTTTGCAGGCTTGCGCTCCGGAGTAATCAAACTCACAGGCCTGACCAATTATTATTGGGCCTGCGCCAATGATTAGTATGCTGTTAATGTCAGTTCTTTTTGGCATTCAGTTTTGTTCCGTATATCTGGGTCTGCTGGTAGTGATTCTCAGGTGGTATAAGACGCCGGGCTAAGCACTTTTATTCTTCATTAATTCAATAAAGTGGTCAAAGACGGGCTTAACGTCATGCGGGCCCGGACTCGCTTCAGGATGTCCCTGAAAACCAAATGCCGGTAACTCTGTATGATGTATTCCCTGCACAGTCCCATCAAACAATGAGCGATGTGTTTCCTTTAGCTCAGTCGGTAGTGATTTTTGGTCAACCGCAAAACCGTGATTCTGACTGCTAATCATTACCGTCCCGGTTTCCAGATCCTGAACAGGGTGATTGGCGCCATGGTGTCCGCATTTCATTTTTACCGTACTCGCGCCTAGCGCCAGAGCCATTATTTGATGGCCGAGACAGATTCCAAATGTTGGTAAACCCTGTTTAACAATCTCGCCGACTGCAGCGATGGCGTATTTGCAGGGATCGGGATCGCCTGGTCCATTTGAGAGAAATACACCGTCTGGCTTTTTCGCCAACACTTCCGATGCCGGTGTCTGTGCTGGCACAACAGTAATAGTGCAACCGAGCTGGGACAGTATGCGAAGAATATTTCGTTTAACACCAAAATCGTATGCGACAACCTGGAAATTGCCGGAATCACTTTCCGCAGCTTCTGGCAAACCGTCTATTAATGACCAGGTTCCCTGATTCCAGTTATAGGGCTCGCTCGTGCTCACAACTCTGGCCAGGTCCATACCTTTGAGACCGGGAAACGCCCGGGCCTGCTCTAAAGCATGACTTTCGTCCAGTTGCTCACCACTTATGATGCAGCCATTTTGCGCGCCTTTATCACGAAGAATTCTGGTCAGTCTGCGGGTATCGATATCCGCAATAGCAAGCACATTCTGCTCGATCAGATAAGTATCAAGAGCCTGGTTAGAACGCCAGTTACTACTCACCAGTGGTAAGTCGCGTATGACCAGCCCCGCAGCATGAACCACTGCAGACTCTTCATCTTCGAAATTTGTCCCGACATTGCCGATATGAGGCTGGGTGAGGGTCACAATCTGCTGAGCGTAAGAGGGATCAGTCAGAATTTCCTGATAACCCGTTATCGCAGTGTTAAAAACCACCTCTCCAACTGTGTGACCTTTCACACCGATACCGCGCCCGTAAAAAATGCTTCCGTCTTCCAGAGCAAGTAAGGCCGTGTGCTTCAAAAATATCTCCCTAAATTAAACCAGTTGTATAGCTGGTATCGATCGATTGGTGAACCCTTCACATAAGAAAACGGGAGTAATCTTTCGATTACTCCCGCCTCAAGACATTCGACGACCCAGCCCGTAAATATTGTGTTTGAGATTTGTTGACTGGTCAGATAAGCATTATAGTTGTTTCCATCAAATCTATAAATAGCCCGCGAGCGTAAATTGTTACATTATTGTCGTTTATCTCCTTGTTTCATAAATAACCCTTGGCAAAAATCCAATTAGCAATGCCATCCCCCCTACTTTATCGCTACTTGATCGATTCAATCGACAACAACGGCAGTCGCGGCATCACGGTCAAAAGTGGCGATGCCGAGATTAAGCTAATTGCAGTGCGCAAGGACAAGCAAATATTCTGTTATCACAACCTATGTCCGCACATGGGTGTTAATCTGGATTGGATCCCCGACCAGTTCCTCGACACCAGTAACAACTTTATCCAATGTGCAACGCATGGTGCTCTGTTTCAAATTGAAGATGGTCACTGTATTTCAGGTCCCTGTCAGGGTCAGAACTTGTCATCTGTCAGGGTGAAAACGGATGAAGATTATTTTGAGATTCTTCTGAGATAGAGTTAGATATTGACCCAGATCATTGTGATATAGCCTGTATTTAAAGAGCTAGTCTATCTTTTAGCCCTAAACTATTGCAATTATAGAGTTTTTGCTGTTCTATACTATTTGTAGCAGTGGGCATTCTGCGGCCATGTCGTTAGACTTGCCACTAAATATACAAATCGAAGCGGATCAGCCGATGTAATACCGTCGTGAGCAAACAGAGCAAAAAACGCCACCTCAACTCCCTCCAGCCCGGATCGGAGCTGCACTGGTACGAAATTCGAGAGATCCTCGGTCAGGGAGGCTTTGGCATTACTTATCTTGCCGATGACAAAAACCTTGCCCACGAAGTCGCTATAAAAGAATACATGCCCATCGATCTTGCCGCGCGCGGCGTAGACGGTCAGCTTGAGTCACTTTCAGCAGCGCACAGCGAACGTTACCTCTGGAGTCTTGAACGATTTATCGAAGAAGCCCGGACTCTCGGTCTGTTTAATCATCCCAACATCGTTCGTGTCCGAAATGTCTTTCAGACTAATAATACCGCCTACATGGTCATGGATTATGAGTTGGGTGAAAGCCTGCAGGACATTCTCAATCGCCGCAAGATTCTGGATGAAGACGATATTGGTACGGTAATTTTTCCAATAATTGATGGAATGAAGCAAGTCCACGCTCATGGCTTTATTCACAGAGATATTAAACCGGCCAATATATTTATTCGGGTCGACGGCGATCCTGTCTTGCTTGATTTTGGTTCAGCCAGGCAATCCTTGAGTGAGCAGCAGCAGTCTCTGACCAGTATTTTCTCGAAAGGCTACGCGCCGATCGAGCAATACAGCAGCGAAGACGAACAACAGGGGGCCTGGACAGATATCTATGCTTTCGGTGCCACCATGTACCGGGCAATCGCCGGTATTCCGCCTTCGGACGCCATCAACCGTAGCTCGGCGCTAAGTCTGGCTGCGCGTGACACCTATGTCCCTGCGGTTGAAATCGGTGCAGGCCGCTATTCTACCGCCCTGCTTGAAGCCATTGACTCAGCCATGCAATTCAAACATCAGGATCGACCGCAAACTATTTCAGAATGGCAATCGATGTTTCTGGAGGCTCGCCCGGCACCTGTGCACAACATGGTCAAACTTGATGAAGCGCCAGTCGAAGAAGAAGACACTTTCCTCGCTGAAAAAATACGCGCAGCTGAAGCAGGTGACGCCGGCCCTCAGGCTGAACTGGCATTTATTTATGCCAAAGGTGATGGCGTCCCGGTAAATGACGACGAAGCATTTAAATGGTTTAGTAGAGCTGCCGAGCAGGGAGATGCTATTTCACAGTTCAACCTCGGTGTAATGTATGCAAAAGGCCGAAGTGTTGAGCAAGATTATACCGAAGCTTTTAAATGGTATAAAAAGGCAGCTGAGAAAGGAGATTTTAATTCTCAGGCAACGATATCCATGATGTATATGAAAGGTATCGGCACGGAAAAAGACCATAAGTCAGCTTTTGACTGGACTTTGCGGGCAGCAAAACGCGGACACCTGAATTCAATATTTAACCTTGGTGAATTTTATGCAAGAGGTTTTGGTGTTGAAAAAAACCCCAGTGAATCTTTCAAATGGAATAAAAAGGCCGCATTAAAAGGTCATGTTAATGCACAACTTAATCTGGGTTTCATGTATGGTAAAGGTGAAGGTGTCGAACGTGACGATGTAGAAGCCTTCCACTGGTATCGAAAAGCTGCTGAGTTCGGTCACCCGAATGCTCAGTTTAATCTTGGTGTAATTTATGCAAAAGGCCGCGGTGTCCCCTCTAATATCGAAGAAGCAAAAGTCTGGTACAAGCTTGCCGACGAACAGGGTGTCGAACAAGCCGGCCGGGCGCTTGCACGCCTGAATCAATAAGCCAGATCCAACACTGTTGTTTTTCAAGTCATGAACACGAACCTGTCGGCATTGCTTGCCACCTACCATTCCCTGAGATCACAACATCAACAACTGGTACTCGCGACCATTGTTGAAACTATGGGTTCCACCTACCGTAAAGCCGGCGCAAGAATGCTCATTACTCCCGATGCGGAGTACTTCGGCTTACTTGGTGGTGGCTGTTTTGAAGCCGATCTACTCGCACACGCACAGGAAGTGTTCCAGAATCAGCACAGTAAAATAGTTTTTTATGATATGCGCGCACCGGACGATGAAATCTGGGGCCTCGGCCTTGGTTGCAATGGCGCCGTGCGTATTTTGCTACAGTTATTCTCCACCGGTGATCCGCAAAACCCGCTGACGCTGATTGAAAACGCGCTAACAGAAAAACAGAATTGTGTGCTGTTCACTATTTGCGAATCTGAAGAAAAAGGGCTTCCTAACGAAAGCAATTTTCTACTTCAGTTCAGAGACGATGAAGTTGTTAGCGCACCAACAAACTGGCCTTCCGAATACCTTCAGCTTGTCAAAAGGACCTGGCAATCCGGCAAATCATTGTTTTCCGAAACTGGATCATCAGAACATTCAGCTTCAGTTTTTTCCAGCCAGATTACCCCTCCTTTCCACTTACTTATAATAGGCGCAGGGCCAGACGCAGCCCCAATTGTTAAAATAGCCAAATTACTGGGATGGGAGATCAGTATCGTTGATTATCGGGAAGCCTTTTTGAATCAGGCTGAATTCAGTGAAGTTGATAATCTAATCCTGTCTACACCAGAGCAGCTGGTTGAATCACTCAATCTGCAAAGAATTGATGCCATCGTGCTGATGACCCACAAAATTGAGTACGACGAGCGATATCTTCGCTCACTTACGGAAACCACAGCATCCTATATCGGCCTGCTTGGCCCGATAGCCAGACGCGAGCGACTTCTGGATCAGCTGGGGGATGACCGAAAGCTGATACAAGAGCGAATATTCGGCCCTGTCGGGCTTGATCTGGGCGGCGAACTACCAGAGGAAATCGCCCTTTCTCTGATCGCAGAAATCCAGTCTGTATTGCACAAAAGAGATGGTGCTTCGTTGAATTCCAAGTCACAGCCACTGCACCCGGAAACTGATTTTGGTCACGATGACTTATACGCGCTTATCCTCGCGGCCGGCGGAGCCAAACGTTTCGGTGGTTTAAAACAATTAATTGAGTACGAAGGCACATCCTTATTACGGCGAAGTATTCTGACCGCATCCTCGATCGTCGGTGAGCGAATCAAGGTCGTACTCGGCGCACGTGCCCGAAAAGTTAAACGGGATATTGATACTCTTAAGGCAGGTATTGTAATTAACGAACGTTGGGAAGATGGTATGGCCACATCCCTGCAGGCCGGTATCGAAGCACTTCCGGATGAGTGTAACGGTATTTTGCTGATTCTATGCGATCAGGCCCGCATCAACGCGGATCACTTGCAACAACTCCTGGACCAATGGTTGAATGACAAATCAAAAATCATTGCCAGCGAGTACGCAGGCACCAGGGGTGCACCGGCCATCATCCCCCGCCATGCTTTTCAAAGCATAATGAAACTGCATGGTGATAAGGGCGCAAAATCTATTATTGAGAGTAAGGCTGCTGAAGTGATTCTGGTCAACATGCCAGCCGGCGAATTTGACGTGGATACTCAGGATGACTACATGGCTCTTCTCTCTGAAGAATAAGGGCACTGCATAATCACTAATAGCAAGAGAGTCACAAGTATGCTCCAATATCGCAATAAAGAAAGCTCGAAGATTGCCGATATCAATTTTTAGTATTCTATGGAGAAAGTTATGTCTACAAGAGTGTTGTTTTTCACCAGCCTGCTTTTTTGTTCTTTTATTCAATCTGCCACCGCCGTTGATAAAGAAGATAAGCCGGGATTGATTGTTCAGGATACGGTTAATAAGGTTCTCGATATTCTGACAAATAATGAATTATCAGAAGAAGAGAAGAAGAATCAATCCTATGACATTGTTGGAAAACAAATTAATTTCGCCGGTATGTCTCGACGGATTCTGGCAATAAACTGGAAAAAATCGACAGACCAGCAGAAACAGGAATTTGAAAACCTGTTCCGCGAAATTCTACTAAATACGTACTGGCAGCGAATAAAGAATTATGACAATGAAAAAGTCGAATATATAACGGGAATGATTGAGGGTAATCGTTTCGCCACAGTCGATACAGTCATTATTTCCGACAAACTTGAGATTCCGATTACATATAGAATGGAACTGATTGATGGCAAATGGATGGCCTACGACTTTTTAATCGAGTCACTCAGCCTGGTGACACGTTACCGTACAGAATACCGCTCAACGATCAAAACTCATGGTGTTGACGGACTGTTGTCCCAAATGCGAGAAAAAATCAAATAGGATTAGCGTCAGCAAATTCAACCAGAACTACATCGTTCTGTTTGCATAAGCCAATCCTGCGCATCACGCGCCCACTTCAATTCGCCTGTTCGACAACTACCGCCGGAATTGCATAAAGCAAGATACTTCTCCAGGGGCTCTGTAATAGTGCAATCAAGGCGGTAGTGTAAAACTGCGGCATATTCGTACCAGTACGCTGGCTTGTCTGGGGAAAGTTCAGTTGCCCGTTTTAAGTCAGTTAGAGCCGCTTCGAAATTAAGTAATTCATGTGAATAGTGCATCCCGCGTTCATACCAGATGTCGGCGTCGTCCCGATTGTAATAAAGTGCCCTCTCATAACTGTCAGGCACGCTTTCGAAGCGTTTCATTTTTCGGGAGAGCAAAGCATTCGCTTTCAGGATATAGCGATTCATTGGTTTCAGGCGGCTAGCTAATTCAATATCCCCGAGCGCGATATCATTGTGGCCCAGACGTTGCAGCGCGTGACTGCGCCATCTAAGTGACTTTGGATCCTGTGGCCAGAGCGCCAGTGCAGTATCGAAGTCACGTCTGGCAGCCTCATAATCAGCCAGATGATAATGATTGATACCTCTTTCTCTATAAATAATATGATCGGATCCCTTGTCGATCGCAAAATCAAAATGGATGGCTGCATCCTCATAACGTTTCTGCTCAGCCAGAGACTCTGCAAAAATATAATCAGCGTATCCTGACAGGTTTTTTAATAGCGGCTGGTCACTAGTGTCCTTATCAATAGTTTTTATAAAACTCATCAAGTCCTCAGCTCGACCACCCCATTCGGGTTTCAAACTCCAGATATAAGCAGAACGGACCAGATAACTTCTGGGATGAATCCGCAGAGCTTCCCGCAAAGTTTTCGCCTGGTACTCTTTTTCACCAAGCAACATTAATACTTTCAGAGCAAGCGCATCAGCAGCTGACAAATCTTCTCTGAGCTCAATCGCCTGAGAGATATCGGCTGCAGCAAGACGCAGATAATTTCTCATTTTTTCCAGCCGCGCTCGGGATGTCTCTTCGAGTTGGCGATGACCACGCCAGGACCATGCAACCCCGTAGTAGTAATACGCTCTTACCAGATGAGGCACAAAACTATCAGGTTGTAACTGCAGCCAGTCGGATATCAGAATCTCGTAATCCGGATTTGAATTCGCCAGGGTCTCGAGAGCAAACTGCAACAGTCTCTCATCATCTCCGCCATTGATATATCTGTCATGATAAGAAGCCAAAGTGGCTTCAAGAATTTCGAATTGCCTGTTTTCAATTTGCGAAAGCAGTTCAAGGCGATCCGGATAAGTGGTTTCAGCATAAGAGTACGGCAAAGCATACAAAAACGAGAGAAACAGGCTGATTTTTAGTCTTCGTAACATAGAGTTTCTAGAAAAACGCCGGCAAATATGCAGGCAGGTGCGGTAAATCCGAATATACCTTGAGTATAAACGAATTTGAGGACAGGGAACTTACGATAAGGCTAGTTTAGCTTGCCTAACACCCGTTCCAGTTTGGATTGAGCGGTTTTCCATTCAGGCACCAGCGCTATGGCTTCACGATAGTCCGCTTCAGCTTTATGAAGCTGTCCGAGTTTTTCGTAAGCCATGCCACGGTTAAGATGCGCTACGTAACTCTGGTTCAAACCCATATCAAGAGCCTTATTGTATTCAAGTATGGCGCTGTCGTAGGACTGCCCCATAAAAAACAGATTGCCGCGATTGACATGGATGGCACCAAATTCCGGATGTAACTTTTCTGCCCTTTCGTAGTCCTTAATCGCCTTCTGATATTCTTCCAAAGCGACATAAATTATACCTCGATTGATCAGGGTTGCAGCCCTATCACGCATGCGAAGGTTTTGACTGATTAAAGCATTTGTACACGCAGTCAGCTCTGAATGGGATGCCGAGTGCATCTGAGTAGCAAGTTGCGCAGAATAAAAACATTCCTGTGCCTCTTCGCTATCTCCGAGAACTGTAACTGATTGCGCTGAAACATCCGTCGCTATAAACAAAAATAGAAGGGACAATGCCACCATTCGCTTGAAGAGATTGTTACGCATTCGGCTTCTCCTGTTTTTCCCTGGTACCATCCAAGTGTAGGCAAAAAGTGCCTGTTTTTCCATTTATCCGTGAAAGACTACTAATTCAGTCCACCCTGGTCCGGCGTCCAACGTGCATTTGCGGCTTCCGGCTGATAACAGCGTACCCTCATATCGCCTACCGTCAGTGTCTCTCCGGGCAGGTAACCGTTGCTGTTCGGTGCTGAACAAACTTTATCTTCAGCCACACAAAAATTCTGTTTGTTGGAGGGTGGTCCGGGGCGGCACATCAGGCTTTTGCACTGATAATTGTTTTCACATTGATCGCCACTGATAAATGGTGGATCGACCAGTCTTGCCAATGCCGTCGGTGAGACATCTATATATTGATAAAGGGACTCAGGTAGCAGCTGTTTGAGTAAATAAGGGTCGGTAGTTCGCCTGTATTTATACCATTCATCAAAGGACACATAGGCATCAACGTTACGTTCGAGTTTAGCGGCAGCGACACCTCGAACCAGCCAGTTCCAACTCTGCTGGCGATCAATATTGTTTACTTTGTCGGCATGGTCGAAAGCCTTTTGCCACTGCTTCTCTTTTAAATAAATCAAACCAACATTCTCGAGTGCTTTTGCCTCATCAGACGGGTTTGCCTGTGCCAAATTTGCCGCTTGTCTGAAATCCTTTTCGGCTCGCACATGATCATTACTCATCAGGTAAGCACTAGCTCGACTGTTATAGTGCAGCCACTTTTGTGGTTCCAGTTCTACGACCTTGTCATAGGCTGCGATTCGGGCAGCGTGCTGATTCAGTCGTTGATGTGAATTTGCCAGACCTATCAAGGCATCAACAGAATCAGGCTTAAGCGCATGAACATTCTTAAACTCAGCGACAGCCTTTTCATATTTATGCGAATAAAACAAGGCATTGGCAAGTCCGAGACGAGCAAGCGCATATTCCTCGGCGTCGGTTTTCACTTGGGTATAGTTATCGATTGCCAAATTGTAGTCCAGTGCAGCAAACGCATCTTTCGCCAGAGACAGCTCATCAGGCTCTGCCTGCGGATCGGGCAACATATTCAGTACGGGCTCATCGCTGGTATCGTCGACAGATAAATCTTTTTCTGATAAACCCGTTTCATTTTTTCTCACTTCTATTGGTAAAACTGATGTGTCTGCCATCTCCATTTCATTTTGCCCGATCCTGTTTGACATGGATAATTTTGCAGGTACAACATAGGACTCTGTCGTACGTAGTTTGCTCACCTCAGTTTCCAGCTCGTTTATTCTACTTCGTGCTGCTTCAGTCTTCGACTGGAGAACCGTATTTTGACTATAGAACCAGGCCAACAAACCGGACAGGATGATAATCACAGACATAAACACGGTAGTTAAATTTGACATTCGATCTTTAGTCATTTCTATTACTCATATTGGCATACAGAACTATATACTTCAGACATGCAATTTCTACACAAGTTTTATGCCGCTTCGATCAGTATCGGTCTGGATGGGTCCATGCTGATCGAAAGCACACGGGAACGCCTGATAATCTGGGCAATGCTGTTTTGTTTCCTGGCGGCCGCCAGCCTGATTTTATTTCTAATGTCGCGTCCTAAAAGTGTTAAAAAACTCAGTCTGGCCCTGTTTCTCATTTCACTAATCATTCCGACCGTAATTATCCCCTCTCTCAAACATGAATCGATCCATGTCAGCCGTGATCAAATAACGATTGATTCCGGTTTCTGGTTCAAGCCAAGGAGAGATGTTATAGAGTTAAAGAATTTACGTAAATTGTCACGGACCCGTGACAGTTATTGGGTCAGCAACCTGATTGGTGATGAGACGATGATCTGGTCTTTTGAGCGTGAAAACGATCCTTTACAACAAATAGTACTCAATGCTTTTTTCAGTGCGCACAGCATGACCGTTGCTCACTACATCAGAGACCGTGGCTATCCGGTAGAGTGGCTGGCTGTGTACTTATAGAGAAACTACTCTGCCTGCAGGTTGGTTAAATCTGCAATAATTTCAGCGGCATGTTTCTTCGGTTTTACATCCCGGTAAATTTTGGCCAGTTTTCCATCCGGTCCCACAACAAATGTATGACGCTTTGCGTATTTCAAAGGCCCCATAGAGGTCAGACAACCATAAGCGCTGGCAACTTCTGTGCCTGCATCAGACAACAGCGGGAAAGGCAATCCGTGTTTCTCCGCAAATTTGGCATGGCTTTCCGCACTGTCCAGACTGACTCCTAGTACTTCAGCATTTAATGCCCGTATCCTGAAAATATCATCTCGAAAGTTGCAGGCCTCAGTGGTGCAGCCAGGCGTATCGTCCTTCGGATAAAAATACAGTACGACCCATTTACCGGCATAGTCAGCCAGTTTGTGTGGTTTCCGATACTGATCGATCAGTTCGAATTCAGGTGCGGGATCACCAACCGTCAATTCGCTTTCTGCGTTGGAACTAAAAGGCCACATAACTAAGAGTGTTAATACCAGTAGGGATATTTTTGAAGATAATTCTTTTTTCATAAGTACACCAGTAATATTGAATTGAGACCAGGTCGAGGTATCAGTCTACACCCTTTTTTGACCATTCCCTTATTTTTGTAATCTGCTTTTTCGGTATACCAAGAGACTCAAGGAAGTCCTGGTGCATTTCCGGCATCGCTTGTTCAAACTCAATATGCCATCGTTGCATATCCTGCTCATCAAGCCCGCTAGCCTCGAGCAGGCTTACCCACTGCGCCTTGTCCATGATACGCGCATTTTTCAAGTGCGCTGGCTGTCCCAAAATCTGCACAATGACCTGCTGTTGCTTGCGCAATGTCAGTATTCAGGCTCTGAAGTCGACTGGCCAGAATGGAAGCACTTGTTCCCTTACGACTGGTCAGTAACTTCATTATTTCCTCCAGCGACAGTCCGCCACTGCGGTAAGTGAGGATCATTTTCAGTCGCTCGACATCTTTCTGGCTATAAAGACGGTAATTGGATTCACTTCGAGCCGATGGTGACAACAGGTTCTTCCTGTCATAGTAGAGCAGTGTGCTTCGCGATAGCCCGAATTCGCGGGCAAGCTGTCCAATTGTTTTTAAAGTCGAATGCGCCATCTGATTTAATTAAGTTGTTGCTTATCCGGTTTCATAAACTGAGATTTTGCCTGTTTCGACCACAGCAGCCGTTCTGAATAATACTCCTGCAAGAGCGATTTAAGATCCTCAACCAGATCCATATTATCGACCAGAAAATTCTCAAAGTCTTTCTCACCCTGCTCCGAGATCCTTTGTTTCATGATCCTGGCGCAGGCCTCGCTAACAGTATGATGATACTTTTCGTAATCCCCGTGATATTCAGCAAAGCACTTCGTACCTAGTGTAATCTTTTCTATTGCCTTGCTTAATGGCAAGTGCCTGAGGTAAAGCCAGGCTATGCGCAGATGGCTGATATGATTGATCTTTGAGGGCGGCAGGCTCAAATCCTCAAACCGGGTAATTAGTTCTGTATCTGAAATAGTCATTTGTTTAGTCTCCCATTCTAGTCGATTTGGAAAGTCTAAACTGTGAAGCTGTAGTCAGGTCAATTAGGGCCACTGTACTTAGCCCACATTATTTATATTCCCGCTGCCATGCTACTCTTTGTCGCTGATTCAAAGCGTACACCGACCTGATGGTCTTGCTTGACGATGATAATCTCGACCCGAGGGGGATAATAATGTCAGAAGAATTTACCCACGAAAAATGGTCTTCTCGCAGGGCTTTTTTACTTGCCGCTATTGGCAGTGCGATCGGCCTTGGTAATGTCTGGCGATTTCCCTACATAACCGGCGTCAACGGTGGTGGCGCCTTCGTTCTGATTTACTGTGCCTGTATATTCATAATAGCTCTGCCTTTACTCATGTCAGAAATTGCAATTGGTCGTCGCGGAGGTGAAAGCCCGATTCGTAGCATGCATAAACTGACTGCAGAGGAGAAAGTCAGTAAATTCTGGCACAGCCTCGGCTGGCAAGCAGTACTGGCTCCGACAGTTGGCTTAATGTATTACAGCGTCGTGGCCGGCTGGACACTTGACTATGCGGTTACCAACCTGATCGGCGGTATGACCCAGCTTGACGCAACAGGCTCGGCGGAAAAATTTGGTGCTCTCGTCTCAGATCCTGTGCGATTGATTTTCTGGCATAGTGTATTTATCGGCATCACTGTTGCCATCGTCTCTCGAGGTATTAAAAAAGGCCTGGAGAAAGCCATCTCCTATCTGATGCCAGCCTTATTTGTAATTTTACTTGTGTTAGTTGCCTATACCGCATTCACTGCTGATTTCAGTTCCGCAGTTAAATTCATGTTCAAACCCGATTTCAGCAAGGTTACTGCGGATGTCGTACTTATGGCCGTAGGTCAGGCTTTCTTTTCTGTCAACGTGGCTGTCGGAGCACTGATTACTTACGGCGCCTATATGCCAAAACACATACGCATTCCCAGAGTCGCCGGTGTCATCGCACTAGCCGATACTGGCGTGGCATTGATGATGGGGCTGATTATTTTTCCACTGGTGTTCAGTTATGGTCTGACACCGGGTGAGGGCCCGGGTCTGGTGTTCGTAACTCTACCCATCGCTTTTGGGCAGATGCCAGCCGGCATTATATTCGGTACTCTGTTTTTCGTTTTGATGGCGGTTGCCGCCCTTACCTCCGCGCTGGGCATGCTGGAACCCGTTGTTTCTTATCTGGAAGAAAAACGCCGCTTCAGCCGTACTCAGCTGGCGATCGGCATGGGTAGTCTGATCTGGATATGCGGCCTGCCTGCCTTACTCTCATTTAACATTCTTGCTGACTTCAAACCACTCAATGAAGTTGCGTTATTTGAAGGTAAAACGATTTTTGATCTGATGGATTTTCTTGTCGCCAACTTGATTATACCAATGGGCGGTCTGCTGCTTGCCCTGTTTGCCGGCTGGGCGCTTAGCAAAGAATCACTAGCGGACGAATTGGGCTGGAAAGACAATGCTTTACTCTTAAACGGATTACGATTTTTGATCAAGTTCGTCGCACCCATCGCTATCATTGGCATATTCATTGTCAATATATTCGGCACCAGTGTTGCCTGAAATATCAGTGATGATTTTTAGAGATTCATCCTTTGCATATAGTCCTTGAGTGCAACCGTTACTTTTGGTGAGAGCGCCAGAGTGGCCAGTACCGTTGGGATTGCCATCAAACCATAGGCTGCATCGACAATATTTAGAATGACACCCTGACTCCAGACTGCCGCTAGCAAAATAGTAAGGAGGTAGACGTAAATATAATAGCCTCCATTTTTTTTACCAAACAGATAGCGGGCACATTTCAATCCGTAGTAGGAAAGTGAGATCATGGAAGAGATCGCAAACATAATAACCACCATCGTCAGCAACAAACTGCCAACACCCGGCATGGCTTGTTCAAAGGCTGCTGCAGTCATGACAATACCGCCGCCCTCGCTGGAAACACCAGAGATCAGGATGACCAGCGCAGTCAGAGTGCAAATAACATGCGTATCAATAAACGGGCCGATCATGGCTACCATGCCCTCTCGTACCGGCTCTGTCGTTTTCGCAGCGCCATGAGCCATAGGGGCTGTGCCTATGCCAGCCTCATTTGAAAAAGCCGCGCGTTGAATTCCCGTCACCATAACTTCTTTCACGACCACTCCAGCCGCACCACCCAAAGCCGCGTTTAATCCCAGGCCATTGCTTACGATACTTAACAGTAAACCCGGGACCTGTTGGAAATTCGAAAGCACAATAAACATGCAGGCAAGAAAATAAAGCAGACACATGGCCGGGACGATACGTGCGGTGGCCTTGCCTATTCGGGTAATGCCACCGAGTACCACCATGGAAACCAGAACCATTGCGATAAAACCGGTAACCACAGGGGGTATGTTCCAGTCGGTATAGAGCAGGCTGGCTAACTGGTTCGATTGAAATAAACTTAATGTACCTATCATGCCGCAGCAGGCAAACATGACAGCAAGAAACTTGAAACGCCCGCCCAGTCCGACTTCAATGAAATACATGGGTCCGCCCTGAGGAATACCATCCTCATCCTCCTTTCTATACATACAGGCAAGCGAGCAGGTAAAAAACTTGGTGGTCATTCCCACCAGCCCCGATACCCACATCCAGAAAATCGCACCCGGCCCGCCAATCGCTACAGCTACGGCCACTCCGGCAATATTTCCCATACCGACGGTTGCAGAGAGTGCCGAACTAAGCGCCTGAAAGTGCGATATCTCACCCGGATCGTCAGGATTATCATACTTGCCCCGAACAATATCGAGTGCGTGTGCGAAGGTGCGAAATGGAAGAAAACGCGTGACGATGGTGAAATAGGCCCCGGCACCGGTTAGCAGGATAACCAGAGGCAGTCCCCATATCAGTGAGACGACATTAGCCCAGAATGTATTGAACGCTTCCACTATCGTGTTGTTTCGCCTGTCTAAATACGGAGAAGGTAGTTGGCAATCGCGTCAACATCCATATTACAATGCCTCTCGATCACTCATACCCGCTGCCATCATAACGGGTTATATAATTAGAACAATAATCGTAACAATCAGGAGAAGTTTTTTTGAGCAAGGTTATTAAAGTAATGGACACCTCGTTTCGCGACGGCTTTCAGTCTGTCTATGGCGCACGTGTTTTAACAGAAGATTTTTTGCCGGCACTTGAAGCAAGTGTCGCGGCTGGTATCCGACATTTTGAAGCGGGTGGTGGTGCGCGTTTTCAAAGTTTGTTTTTCTATTGTAATGAATCAGCTTTCGACATGATGGATGCCTTTCGTAAAGTCGCCGGCCCGGATGCGAACTTGCAAACTCTGGCCCGGGGCATCAACGTCGTGGCTCTGGCTCAGCAACCGCGTGACATCATCGACCTGCATGCGAAGATGTTTAAAAAGCACGGCATCACAACCATCCGAAACTTCGATGCATTGAACGATATGCATAATCTTCAGTACTCCGCAGAACGTATTAAGCACCACGGCTTGAATCATGAAGTCGTCATCGCAATTATGGATCTTCCCCCTGGTTGTGAGGGTGCGCACACACCGGAATTCTATCTGGAGCGTCTGAAAACCATCCTCGACATGGACATCCCCTTTGACTCTCTGTGCTTCAAAGACGCAACCGGCTCTTCCAATCCAAGAAAGATCTACAACACCATAAAAGGTGCGCGCAAGATGCTGCCTGCGGATACGCATATTAGATTGCACACCCACGATACAGTGGGCTGCGGTATTCCCTCTTATCTGGCCGCGATTGAAGCCGGTGCAGACGGCATCGATCTGGCAAAAAGTCCGGTTTCAGGCGGTACCTCCCAGCCTGACATCATCAGTATGTGGCATGCCCTGAAGGGCACGGATTTCTCACTCGATCTTGATTACGAAAAAGTCATTGAGGCCACGGAAGTATTCGAAGATTGCATGAAAGATTACTACGTACCACCCGAATCAAAACAGGTAACACCCTTGGTTGCCATCGCACCCATGCCAGGCGGCGCCTTAACCGCCAACACCATGATGATGCGCGACATCAACACTCTACATTTGTTTCCAAAAGTCTTAAAGGAAATGCCGGAAGTCGTAAAACGAGGTGGTTTCGGTACCTCTGTCACACCAGTCTCACAGTTTTACTTTCAACAGGCTTACGCCAATGTCGCGATGGGTCGTTGGAAAAGAATTACACCTGATTACGGTGACATGGTGCTCGGTTATTTCGGTCGCACACCGGTTCCAGCCGATCCGGAAATAATCAAGAAAGCCGAGAAGCAACGCAAAAAACCCAAGTTTGATGGTGATCCTCTGGATCTGCCGGAACCCGGTATTCCAAAGGCCACAAAAATTCTTGAAGAGAATAGTCTTGCTGTAAATGACGAGAATATATTCATCGTCGCAAGTTGCGGTGACAAAGGACTGGATTTTCTGCTCGGTAATTCCAGGGTGAATGTCAGAAAAACAGAGCCTGCCGAAGAAGAAACGGAATCCGCTTAAACACCTTCTAGCAGAAGACGTGTATTCATAAAATTTACGCGCTCTGCGAGGACGGTGGCTACCAGCTCGTGCAAACAGGCGCGGAGTTTTTCATCACCGCTATTAAGACGGGTACGACTTTCTGAGCTCAGGTGATACAGAACCACCGCCTCATCAGCAATAAGCGTAGCCGAGCGTGTGTTGCTGCGCAGATAAGCAGATAACTCTCCAATCAAGGCACCGGGCGTAAACTTCTTGATACGCTTGCGGCCTTTTTGCTGATCGTCTATGTAAGCCGACAGGGCACCCTGTTCCAGAATGTAAAACCCACTATCCAGTTCACCCTGTTGAAAAAGTATCTCTCCCTCCTCACAGGTGATTTTTTCCATAGCAGAAAACAGCAGTTCTACCTTTTCTTCATTTTTTAAAAGCTCTTCGAGAATATCCCGAATACGCAAACTTCTGGTCGCAAGGCCTGCTTGCGTTACTATCAACTCCTCCATGTACTCAAGCGCAAAATCCACTTCGCTGAATACCAATGGCCTGGCATCTGCAAGACTGACCGCTTCCACTTTTACTAATTTGTCAGTCACCTGCTTTGATACACCGGAAAACATCAATTGAATACCCTTTGCCTCGCAAACGGTTTTAATCTGAGCAAAAGTATTCAACGCGGAAATGTCTACGCCAGTGACCCGTCGCATATCCATTAACAGGAATTGTCGTTCACCATCTGCTGTCAATTCATCTTCAACAATTTTATCCAGAATCGCATTCGCAGAACCAAAAAACAGAAAACCACGAAGACTATAAACAACTGCTGCCCCACTCTTGTTATTCAACAACTCATTACTCTGATTCGCGCGTTCGACGGAACTGCGTAGAATTTTGAGAGAGCGTCTGGCTTCAATCGCACTTATCATGCTGTAGCGAACAACGAAAAGCAGCACCGTTAAAATAATGCCAACGACAATGCCGGGCATAAAACCGAAAACAATTACTGTGCCCAGAATCACATAGATAATCGCGAAGTCAGTGATATTAAAACCTCGCGTATTACGATAAGCCCAGTCGAATAAAGTCTGAAAAGCAAACAGGAAAATCAGGATGCTGACGATAAGTTTTGGCAGAAAAGTGACGATCGCTCCACCAAATATAATCACCAGCATGCCTACTCCGCTGGAAGTTAACTGGAGCCAGCGACTGCTTGCACCAAATTCCCGATACATCGAAGTGGCGACAACGTCGGTGTAGGTAGGTGGCGCAAAACAAATTGCAGAAAAACCATTCGCTACGCCCACATTCTGAAATTCATCTCCAATGCTAATGGTCTCACTACTATCTGCTTTCAATGCAGTTAAGGTCATCGAGGCATAGAGCACCGTCAAAAAAACAATAGTCAGCATCTGTGGCAAGACCGTCGCGATGAATGTCCAGTCAATGTCATTGAGTGAGAGCACACTAAGCATGCTCCAGGCACCACCTTCTGATTCGACTACATCAAATAGCCAGCCCTGAGCAACCTGCTCCTGCTGGGAGAGTTCTGTAAAGTAGACCAGCAGATAGTAAGTAATCGTTACGAGAACGATCGCTGCAGGCAGAATCCAGAACTTGTCAAACCGGTCCATACACCAGACCAGCACCGCACCGGCAACGATGGCCAGAGAAAGATGCAAGAGCTCATTATTTGCAAGATCACTTAGTAGCGAAGAGCCAATACTTACGCCAGCAGCGACATCAAAACCCGCATCCAGAATTAACCAGCCGACACTGGTCATAAATCCACAGACGACAGGGAATGGCAGGAGTTCAAGCAGTTTGGACAGACGATAGCGTCCGACGAGGTAACAGCTAAGTGCGAAACCCGATGAGGTCAACGCAATAATACAGAGCAAGGTTGCCAAACCGCGTGAACCAGCCGCCTCCGCGCCCATGTAGCTCACCATAATAGCCGCAATAGCGCCGATGATGACAACGGCCTGATCATCTAGATTGGCAATGTGGAGAGGATCTTTACTAAGCAAAGCAACAGAAAGGCTGGCCAGAATCCAACCCAGCAGGCAGGCGAGAATGCCAACAGGGAGAAAAACAGAAAGTGTGCCGGAAAAAATTATTGAGGCAAAAACATAACACCACAGGGACATGTCCAGTCCGTCAGTAATGCCCAGAGTGATATCGGTCGTGAGGTGTTTTGATCGAAACCCGTTTTTTTGGAGGGCGACCATATTATCCGCAATAAAAAAACAGCCGGGATGAAATCGCCTGATTCATCCCGGCCTTTATACAACTATTTACATATTGTCCTTCATCATATTTTTTGCATCTTCCATCATTTTCTTCTTGGCATCTTCCATCGAATCTTCACCGGTCATCTCCATGGCGGTGTCTTCTGCCATTTCTTTTGCCTTATCCATCATCTCGTCTTCATTTTCAGCAATGTATTCTTTTGCCGCATCCATAGCGTCATCCATCATACCCTCAGACTCTTCAACAATAGACTCAGGTGTCTTCACGACTTCACCATCGATCACGCTTGTTTCTTCTTCCATTTGCTCAACAACTGCTTCGACCTCAGTTTCAACAGCAGCGGCGGCACTTTCCATTTTCTTTTCCATTGGAGCTGGTGCGGCAGCCTTATCGTCTCCACCACATGCACTCAGGCAAAGAATGCAGAAAATACTAACTAATTGAATTTTCATATTTTTATTCCCCATACTTTAGTTATATAGTTTTTACCAAGGTAAAACGGTATTTGTACGCTGAAAGCGTAAATTAATCAATCACTAACGTACTTGCTCAACATTTTCATCGCTGCTCTCACTTTTTAAGGTCAAGTTGCACCGGACAATGATCCGAGCCCATCACATCATTCAAAATATCGGCCTTTTTGATCTCTCCGGCGAGTGTCGGTGAACTCAAAAAGTAATCTATTCTCCATCCCACATTCTTGGCCCGGGCTCCGGCACGATAACTCCACCAACTGTATTTCACATCTTCCGGTTTTTTGTAACGAAAGGTATCAATGAAATCAGCCGCGACAATATTATTCATTCCGTCTATCTCTTCCTGCATGTAACCCGCACTTTTGTTGTAGTTCGGTTTGGGGCGAGCCAGATCAATATCCCGGTGCGCTACATTCAGATCGCCACAGACAATAACGGGTTTTTGTTTTTCAAGTTTCCGGATATAGCTCAGAAAATCCTTATCCCATTGCTGACGATATGCAAGACGTTTCAATTCACTACCTGAATTTGGCGTGTACACTGTCACCAGAATATAATTGTCATACTCCGCTGCGATAACACGGCCTTCCTGATCGTGTTCCTCAATGCCAATATCGTAACTGACCGCTATGGGTTCTTTTTTAGTCAGGATTGCTGTTCCCGAGTACCCTTTCTTGACTGCCGAGTTTGAATAAATATGGTAACCATCGATCGTCTCCAGCGCTTCGAGCACCTGATCATCCTGCGCCTTGGTTTCCTGCAGACATAACACATCTGTTTTCATTGCCTTCAAAGAAGACGGAAAATCCTTCTTCATTACTGCCCGAATCCCATTCACATTCCACGACACTAAACGCATAAACTTACTCTCCAGGTTAATTAAACACTCGCTAATTCTTTTTTTATCGCTCCACACAGCACCATCAGGCGAATCGCTTCTTTATCACTGAGACCCGTCGCACAAAAGGCCCGCTCGCTGGCTTTGAGCGCCTGTCGTCCAATCTTGCGACCCGCACTGGTCAGAACGATTCTCTTTTTACGTTCATCCACATCTTCAGACTGCCGCTCAATATACCCGTTTGTTTCCAGTCTTTTCAGCAAAGGGCTCAGTGTGGCGTTGCCAATACCGGTTTCTTCGGCAATTTTGCTGATCATCAGACCATCGTTTTCCCACAGAGCCATCATCACCACATATTGGGGATAAGTCAGATTTAGCGGCTGTAACAAAGACTTATAGGCCTGAGTAACTGCTCTGGAGGTGGAATACAGGCTGTAGCACAGCTGTTCTTTAAGTTTCGGCCCCATGACTTAGCCATCCTTTTGAGTTTAATTCGTACACTAAATATTTGTATTCTGATTTTAGCTCGCCTATACTTCGCTTTACAATATTTCGTGCACGAAATAATATTACTGAAAATAATTGAGGAGCCAGACAAATGAGCAAGATAATCGCAGCCATTCTTACACTTGGAATCAGTCTTATCGCTGTCGCCGGAGGAAATCCAGAGCATGTGCAACTACCACAAGACTATAAAAGCGAATACACAAACTATGACACACGTACTCGCAGTAATGGCAAACAGGTAGCGGTTCTCTACGCAAACAAAGCGGCAATTGATTCCGCATCTGATTCTTCGCTTGCTGAAGGTTCAACCATCATCATGGAAATCTATAAAAAGAAAATGGATGAAAACGGCAAGGCAATGATGGACGCCAATGGTTTATTTGAAAAAGGTAAGTTCGCCGCCATCGCGGTGATGGAGAAACGCGCAAACTGGGATGCCGGTTTTGATGCGGCACACCGCTCAGGAGACTGGGGTTTTGCAATCTACAACACAGACGGAACTGTCAAAGAAAACAAACTCGATTGCGCCAGCTGTCATGTTCCACTAAGCAGTCAGGATCACCTGTTTTCACATTCCAGCCTGCTCGACTTTATTAAAAAATAGCAAAGATCTTTAGAGTATCAGGCAAAGCTCCTTAACCCGACAAGGTGCTTTGTCCGATACTCTTTATTCATCCACATCAAATGGGACCGCAAGAATCAATATATCTTCATCTCCCACACTTCGAGCCGTATGTCCTTTTCCAGTGGTATCTTCAACCAGAACGATATCACCGGCTTTGAATCTCCTTGTTTCACCATCGCTTACGACAATTTCAGAAATCCCGGAAAGATGAAACAGAAACTGTTTACGAATAGCAGTGTGCCAGTCGCCAAAATACCCGGGTGGTGCAGAAAATAAGGTTGCCGTAGCAGCCTGGTAGGTTTTTGAAAGACCAAGTTTCGGTTCCGGCTGTGCGTAACTGCCCAGCGCCATGGGTATCTCGCCGGATGAAAAATGAGAATCACCGTTTTCATCGACAACGATTCGTGTGTATTGAACATTCTCTGGCTGCTGTGTTGAACTTTCTTCCGCATGCGTATTTGCGACTCCGATACACAAGCTCATAAACAATAGTATTTGAGTTAATCTGGACATTGATTTTTCACTCCTGGCTGCCTGGTTTGAAGAATATAATTATCTTTCAGAGAACAGGTAATTATCCCACCATGCCCTCAATCTCCGAGAAATGCCGGATATATATATCCGTATACTCCGGCCAGGTTTGATCACCTCCGCCGGCATGATGAATAGTAGTCACACCGGCGCTTTTGCCGGACTGTAAATCATAAAGATAGTCACCTACCATCACTGTATCTTCCGCATCTGCCTGCCATAAGTCGAGCAAATAATGAATCCCTTCGGGCGAGGGTTTTGGTGTGGCAACATCTCGATCCACAATATGCTCAAGCGAAAACAGATGGTCAATTTCACAGGCCTTTAGTGTTTCAATAACGACCGGCATCACGTTACGGGTAAAAATACCGAGCCGCGCTCCACGCGATGCCAGTTTCTCGAGCAAAGACCGACTGCCATCCATAATCGTTGCCTTGGCGGCAAAGTGAGATTCGATTTCGTTCAAGCGTTGCCAAAGGGGAGCCGCTTGCTTTACTGGCATAGCATTCAGTGCCTCCAGTATGGGCACATCGGGCTCAAGACCTAGTTCCGAACGGATATAAGCGAAGTCATGTACGCTTTTAGTCAGCGTGCCGTCCATATCAAATATCCAGTGCTGACGCTCGTCTAAGCGGAATTCCTGCCAGGTAGTATTAATGTCTTTTCCTTCCCATCTTTAGCTTCAAAATATTCACCTTCCTGCCCCTTTTCACGGGATCGACCGGCCTCAGTGTTATATCATAAGTAAATGATAACTGCCCTCTTCCACCCTGCTGTCAGCAGCTGGTTTGAACAAACCTTTAGCAAGCCAACACCAGCACAAGCGCAGGCCTGGCCAGCCATTAAAGACGGCACACATACTTTAATTGCAGCTCCTACGGGCAGCGGTAAAACGCTGGCAGCTTTCCTGTCTGCCATCGACGATCTGGTCAAAGAAGGACTGCAACATGGCCTTAACGATGAGACCTATGTGCTTTACGTCTCGCCTTTAAAAGCACTATCCAATGACATACAGAAAAACCTGCAGGAACCCTTGCAAGGCATTGCCGATAACTTACTCGAACAACAATTACCGCCGGTAAATATCCGTGCAGCCGTTCGCACCGGCGACACGCCGCAAAGTGAACGCACGAAAATGCGTAAAACACCGCCGCATATATTAGTCACCACTCCGGAGTCATTATTTATATTGCTCACCAGTGACTCCGGCCGCGAGATGTTAAAGACTGTTCGTACTGTCATCGTTGATGAAATCCACGCACTGGCCGCAAACAAACGTGGCACCCATTTGTCTTTGTCCCTGGAGCGTCTACAAGCACTAAGTAATCAGCCAATAACAAAAATAGGCTTATCCGCAACACAGGAACCCATTGAAGAAGTGGCAAGATTTCTGGTCGGTAATAGAGAGGAACACTGCAACATCATCGACAGTGGTCATGTACGCAAAAGAGATCTCGCTATCGAGATCCCCGGCTCGCCGCTTGAAGCCGTCATGTCCGGCGAAGTCTGGCAGGAACTCTATCAGCGTCTTGAGGAGTTAATAGAAGAACACAATACAACATTAATTTTCGTCAACACCCGCCGACTGGCAGAACGTGCCGCCCGTTTCCTCGCTGAACGCCTTGGTGAAGAGCATGTCACCGCTCACCACGGCAGCCTCGCCAAAGAACATCGTCTGAATGCTGAACAACGACTAAAGCGCGGTGAACTAAAAGCATTAGTGGCAACCGCCTCATTAGAACTCGGCATCGACATTGGCGACATTGATCTGGTTTGCCAGCTAGGCTCACCCAAATCCATCTCGGGCTTCTTACAAAGAGCAGGTCGCGCCGGACATCAGGTAGACGCCACTCCAAAAGCTCGTCTGTTTCCCTTAACAAGAGACGATCTACTCGAATGCACGGCGATACTCGATGCAGTTCGGAGAGACGAACTGGATCAACTGAAGGTACCGAGCGGTCATCTGGATGTGCTCTCACAACAGATCATCGCTGAAGTCGCCTGTCAGGATTGGCAGGAAGATGAATTGTATAGCCAGATTCGAAGCGCCTATCCCTTCCGTGAATTACAACGTGAACAATTCAGTGATGTGATCACGATGTTGGCAGAAGGTTTCTCCACTCGAAGAGGACGAAAGAGTCGTTATGTACATTACGATGCGGTCAACAAACAAATAAAGGCCAGAAAAGGCGCAAAACTGACCGCCGTTACCAATGGCGGCGCGATACCGGATCAGTTTGACTACGAGGTCATCATGGAACCGGAAGGTCACTTCATCGGTACGCTGAATGAAGACTTCGCCTTTGAATCCCTGCCCGGTGATATTTTTCAGCTGGGTAATACTTCCTATCGAATCCTAAGAGTCGAGCAGGGCAAAGTGCGGGTACAAGATGCCCAGGGCCAGCCACCGAATATCCCCTTCTGGTTCGGCGAAGCACCCGGACGCTCCGATGCTTTAAGCCATGCGGTCTCGCGTCTAAGAGAAACCATCAATGACAAGCTACAACACGGTATGGACGCCGCACAAAACTGGTTAGTCGACGATGTCAACCTGAACGAAGCCGTGGCCTCACAACTGGTTACCTATCTTGCCGCGACACAGGCAGCACTCGGACGTATCCCCACGCAAAAGGATATCGTTTTCGAACGCTTCTTTGATGAAACCGGCGACCAACACCTGGTCATCCATTCGTCCTATGGTTCAAGAGTCAATCGTGCCTGGGGCCTGGGCATGCGCAAACGTTTTTGCAAACAATTCAATTTTGAATTGCAGGCCGCCGCGCTGGAAGACTCCATCGTCATCTCGCTCGGCGCCACCCACAGCTTCCCACTGGAAGATGCAACCCACTTTGTCCATTCCAATTCGATTAAAGAGGTTGTCACCCAGGCCATGTTACCCGCACCAATGTTCCCAACTCATTGGCGATGGAACGCGACAACGGCACTGGCCGTGAGACGCAACAACGCGGGTAAAAAAGTCCCGCCCATATTTCAACGTTCAGATGCCGAGGATTTAATGGCCGTTGTCTTTCCCGATCAAATTGCCTGTCAGGACAACATCACAGGTGAACGCGAGATACCAAAGCATCCATTAGTCGACCAAACAGTGGATGATTGTCTGAATGACCTGATGGACATTGAAACATTGACAAACATCCTAAAAAAGATAGAGGCAAAGGAAATCAACATTCATTGTTGCGATCTAAGCGGCCCCTCACCACTGGCATCGGAAATACTCACCGCCCGTCCTTATGCCTTTCTTGATGATGCACCAGCAGAAGAACGGCGCACACAGGCAGTCACAGCAAGACGCTTCATGGATCCAACAGAAGCATCAGAACTAGGCAAACTAAAACCCGAAGCCATCAAACAAGTATGCATAGAAGCCTGGCCAGACATAAGAAACGCAGATGAATTGCATGATGCCCTGATGGTACTTGGCATCATGACCGATGCGGAAGTAAAAGGAGACAACCCAACACAACAAGATTCAACAACCTTTATGCAAACACTGCTAAAGGACAAACGCGCCACACAGTTAACAACAGGCAAACAAACACTCTGGGTCTGCGCCGAACGCCTGCCACTGGCACAAACCATATTCAGCGAAGCCAAACTGAATCCAGAAATTGAAGCTGCCGGAGCAGCAGCAACGAAGGATTGGAACAAAGAACACACCTTAATAGAACTGGTACGCGCCCGACTCGAAGGCTTAGGTCCGATAAGGGAAGGTGAGCTAGCCACATTATTTGAATGCACCGCAAACGAGATACAAGCCGCCTTACTGGCACTGGAAAATGAAGGCTATGCCATGCGCGGTCATTTCACCAGCCAGCATGAAGAAACAGAATGGTGTGAACGCGGCCTGCTGGCACGTATGCATCGCTACACCATGAAGTCACTACGCCAGGAAATTCAACCCGCAACAACAGCGGAGTTCATGCGTTTTCTATTCAACTGGCACGGCATGGGCGAAATACGCCCCGAAGGCAGCGAAGCCTTATTAAATGCCATTGATCGATTGCAAGGTTTCCCAATCCCCGCCGCAGCCTGGGAACGGGATATCTTACCGACACGCATAAAAGGTTATTTATCCAACGCCCTCGATCAACTCTGCAGCAGCGGCCGCATCATCTGGACCCGACTGTATAAGCAGAATCAAAGTGAACACAATACAAACAAAGCCAACCTCTTACGTAATACCCCCATCTCATTAATAGACAGACAAGATGTCGATTACTGGCACGCACTGCAGGACACAGCAAACACCAACAATGAGCATCTCTCATCCACTGCAAAGGCAATCCTTACAAGCTTGCAGGAAAAAGGCGCCTGTTTTTTTATCGACATCGTCAAGCATGCCAGTATATTACGCACCCATTGCGAAGAAGTCCTCGCCGAACTCGCCGCCAATGGCCTCGTTACATCAGACAGCTACGCTGGTTTACGCGCATTAATAACACCAACAAACAAACGCCCCGGCTTCGGCAGGCAACACAGAAGAAGACGCGGCACAGCATCAGCAAACAGCATCGATGATGCCGGCAGATGGTCCATCATCGCCAACGAAGATGAAGACAAGGAAGAAACAATACAAGCAGGCTGGATAAAGACCGATGAAGAATCACTGAAGCACATCGCCTACACCTTACTAAAACGCTACGGCGTCGTATTCAGAAAAGTACTAGAAAGAGAAAACGCCCTGCCACCCTGGCGTGAACTGCTTTATGTGTATAGAAGGATGGAAGCAAGAGGCGAATTACGCGGTGGAAGATTCGTAGAAGGTTTCAGCGGTGAACAATTCGCCTTACCAGAAGCCGTTGGTTTGCTCAGAAAACAACGCAATAATAAAAACACACTTCCAACAACAGTGATCTCAGCAACAGACCCACTCAATCTAATGGGCATTATCCTACCCGGCGAACGCATCCCCGCCCTGCACACGAATCGTATCTTGTTTAAAAACGGCCTGCCGGTTGCAAAACAATTGAATAGTGATATTCAATATCTGCAGCAAGTTAATGACAATCAGCAATGGGAAATTAATAACTTGTTGACGAAAAAATATAATCCTACGGGGATTATTCAGACTAAGTTTAATTATTCTAATTAAATCTTAATCTCTACGATGCTTCATATACTCAACACGCATTGTCAAAGCTATCTCTAAGTTCTTGCTATTAATGGTGAACGTAATCATATTTAGGAAATTGATGGTCAGAGCTTCTAAACTTGTAAGATGGCAATATGGCTTTTATACTTCTTAAATGTCACTGATGTTATGGAATCTCCATGTTTAGATTTCTCTTCTTTTTAAGACATCATCAAATATCTCGATATTGCAAATTTGAATTAAATTGCGTTTAATCACAATCTAATAGGATGTATTGATTTTATATGGATGATAATTTAAAAATATTAGTAATAAGTGATTTGCATGCACACTCACTATCACCAAGAGATAAAGAATCTCCTTCCTTATTATCCAGTATGGCAGAAGAAGAACCTACGAAAAATCCATTTACAGGCTTTATTTCATTAGTTAATGAAAAAGAGATTAGCGCGGATATTTTGTTATGTGCTGGTGATATCTGCGACAAAGGAGATTACGCTGGAATGAAGTATGCCTGGCAAAAATTTCATGAATTGGGAAAAGCAGCAAATACTAATCATGTGTATGCTACCGCCGGCAATCATGATATGGATTCACGATACAAAAATAGTAACTATAATGCGCAAGGTATGCTCCAGTCTCTGGTGACAAAATTTCCGCTAGATGATGAGGCTATGTTCAATCATTATTGGGCGAGGAAATATGTAATAACCGAAGCAGAAAATTGGCGATTGGTATTGTTAAATAGTGCTGCTTATCACGGAGGAGGCAAAGATCAGGGAGCTGAATTTGAACATGGGAGAATATCTCCACAAACAGTAAAAGATTTGCTTGAGAAGTTGAGAAAGTCAGACGAAAAGAAAATAAACATATTACTAACACATCACCATCTAATGAGAAACACTGAAATTCATGAAAATAATTATAGTGAAATGCAAGGTGCAGATGAATTACTAAGAAACTTGTCTAGCGGCGAGTATGGCGAATGGCTTGTGATTCACGGACATATGCATGTACCAAACCTTAATTACTCAGCTGGAGGTTCTGTAGCGCCGCTCATTTTCACCGCAGGAAGTTTTAGTGTTACTTTAGATAAGGAGTCTGCAACAAAAACGAATAACCAAGCATATTTAGTTGATTTAGAAATGCGTAATAATTTAGGAAATATTTCCAATATTGCGGGCAATATTCATTGTTGGGATTGGACGTACGGAATGGGGTGGAGCGAATCACTCGCTGGAAGTGTCTTTCCAAACCCAACAGGCTTTGGTTTTAGAGGTACAATTAATTCTTTAGTCGACAAAATCAATAAACTACTTAATGGCGATGATCAAACTTATTATAAATGGGATGAACTGTTAACGGAAATACCTGAATTAAACTATGTGTTACATACAGACTTAAAGTTGATAGTAAGTAAACTAGCAAAAAATAATGTTGAGATCACTGAAGATAAGTTTGGAAGAATTATTGAAATTGGGAAAAAATAATAATGACAGATAGATTTTCAGTACCAAGTATATTAGAAGCATTTAATGCTAGAAATTTGTCGCCTATTGAAGTGGCGGAAACATTTATTTGTTCTGAGCACTTTGAAGAATTAGTGTCTAGAAATAATAGTTTAATAGTCGGACCTAGAGGTAGTGGGAAAACAACATTGTTGAAAATGTTGCAACCAACAGCATTGTGCTCTTGGAAGCAAAAAATATCTGAATCATATAGACAGAAAATTGATTACCCATCAGTATTCATTCTTGCAGACAGTAGTTGGGGTTCTCAATTAAGCTCTATAGGAAAAAGACGAATCCCGAAGATTTGGGCCGATAAATTAGGATATGCAGCGTTCACGTCTCACGTGCTACGCTCCCTTCTGTATTCTATGCATGAGTGTAGTAATGGTATTTCAGTGGTGAAAGAAAAAATGCCTCACATATACTCTAAAATAGATAGGGATCTTGAGAGAAACATTGTTAAAAATCTCTCTGAGTCATGGTTGTTGAATACTACTTTATATACTTTTTCTAGTTTACAGTTGTCTATTGAAGCGCGATTGAATGAAATTGGTATCTTAATAAACAGATGGGAAAGGTACACTGAAGATCAGATAAAAGACGATTTAAATACTAAGCTTTATTTGGATTTAGATTTTTTGTCAGCAATTACTTTCGGAGTACATTGTTTTAATTCCTTTACCAATCGTTCCGAGATGCGCTGGGCATTTTTGTTTGATGAATTGGAAATTGCTCCAGAAATCATTAGAAAAAAGTTATTTAATGCTTTACGTAATTCAGATGACAAGTTGATATTTAAGCTATCCATTACCCCATACACTGCTGATATGAACTTATTAGATAAGGTTTTTGGTCCTAATGATAAAAATGATTACTCTATAATACGACTTTGGTTGTCAACAAAAAGCGGAAATTACGATTTTTCAAAAGAGTTAATAAAGTCTTTTTTGCAAAGAAATCAATTGCCTTTTGATGACTTAGCAAAAGTGTTTGGTGTTTCAGTTTTTGATGAAGGCAGGAATAAGCCCGATGTATACAAGCCAGGTAAAGATAAGCCAGTATACAATAGATTCAAGTCACTTTTTGATAAAGATCCAAGTTTTCGGAGGTATCTAAGTAGTAATAATATTAATATCGAGAAAATGCATACATTAACAGATCAAGAGAGAGCCTCCAGTCTTCGAAAAATTTCATCTATTGTCGCAGTTAGAAATAACTATTTAAAAGTCCAAAAATCTGAAAATGCAAGAATAGAAACTGCTAGGGCGGGAAGAAAAACTTCTTCTCTCTATTCTGGTCTGGGAAGCATTTTATCTATCACAGAGGGTAATCCAAGATGGATAATTGGTTTTATGACTCCTCTTGTAAGGGAATTAAAATCTAGGGATAAAAATAAAAAATTGTCTGTTAATTTTGTTAGACAGGCAAAAGAAATTACTACTTTAGCATCAAGGTTTAGGGCCTTATTGAAAACCGTTCCATATGAAAAAGAAAAAGGGGTATCTGATCCGAAGGGGCTTCTTGGTTTATTAGATAAAATAGGTGAATACTATTTTCATCAAGTTGTTGTAAATGAATTCCAAGGAGAACCACATATGTCTTTTAAGCTTGATTCTTACTCGCCAATTGAGCTACAAGAATCTATAGGAAGAGCCTTGAATGTAGGGGCACTGGTATTCGCACCAGAAGATAGCGATGAATTTATTATAACGTCCTTGAAAGGCAAAAGATTGAGATTGTCATATTTGTTAGCGCCATATTATAAATTGCCATTGTTAATGGGAAGAACGGCATCATTAAATCAAATATTGAGCTCCCAGCTACCACTTTTTGAACAGAATAAAAATGACTGATTTAATTGTAACTAACAATTCGATATTAGATACAAAATCGAATATTGACATATTTATATGTTCACTTGGGTATGAAAAAAGATCTATAAGCGTAGCTCAGAAAATTTATGAAAGATCGACAAAGAAATTAGCAATAAAGTTTAACGATAGACAAGTACATAGCTTTGAATCAAATAAAAAGTGGTTCCAAGAAAATAATTTTCTAATTGTCGACTCATCATCTTTATATGACTATATCGACTATTTGGATTTGCTGAAAAATGTCACTGATGAGTTTTCTAAAAAAACCGTTAATATCATGATTGATATTTCTTCAATGTCGAGACCCATGATTGCGAATGTCTGTTTCGCAATTAGAAATGTTAATTTAGATTGCAATATTGATTTCGTTTATACAAGCGCAAAATTTATTAAGCCTGAGTCAGAACTATTTCCAGTCACTTCTTCTGCACCTGTGATACCTCAGTTATCAGGCTGGAGTATTGAACCTGATGAACCAGTTACTGCAATAATTGGTCTTGGTTATGAATATGATTATGCAATTGGCGCTATAGAACAACTTGAACCAAATGATATATGGTGTTTTTTTCCTAATGGTATTGATAAAAAATTCGATTCAAGCGTCAGGACTGTGAACAAACAATTACTTGATGTTCTTCCTAGTAGTCGAATAATTGACTATTCGCTTACTGAACCGATGGATCTATATATTAAACTTAACTCTCTTACTTCAGGACTTATCGATACATCTAGAATTATATATATTCCTTTCGGCCCTAAAATATTTTCACTAATATGTACCATAGCATCAATACAAAGAGAGCCTGCCGTAGCTGTCTGGAGAATTAGTGGAGAACAATGTGGTGAACCTTATGACCATTCATCTATTGATAGTATTGTCTGTTTAAATATTCGGGTAAATAGTAAGAACGGTATCAACTAACATAAAAAAATAGTAACACGTACACAAACTCGATGATTAGTTCTCACATTGCACATTCATTGTTAGAGTACTTTAAGTTTGCCTCCTTCAATTCCAAAAGTAATCCGAAGCCAGGATGGGTAGCAGAATCCAAAGGCATCCTTTTACCGTAAAGAATATGATTCCTGCATAACCCGCTCGGTAGAAAAGTGGTGTAATTTGTTCGACGTCGTTCGTTTTCATGTTCTTCTCCCACAAATCGCTTAGATAGATAGTATGGTATTGGCCCCAGCGCTTGGCTGGGGCCAGTTCCTTATGCTGGTTGACTGACTGGTGTACGGCTCAATCGCTTTGTGAAAGAAGGAATCAAGGCTGGAACCTTCCTCTTGTATTGAGAATACTCAGGGTGGGCTTTCTCAAGGTCACTTTCTTCAAGCTTGATACCAATAAAGATATAAGCAGATGTCCCTGCCGCGAATACCAGATGTGTGATAGTCATTGTAGGTGTGAACCAGAATATGCCTAACCAGCCTACATAGATCGGATGACGTACCAGGCGGTAGAGAGCTGGTGTTACAAAGCTCAGCTCGGGCAATGGTTTGTCGCGTAGTGCAAACCATACTTGACGCAGACCAAACAGATCGAAGTGGTTGATTAGAAATGTCGCGTATAACAAAAGGCCCCAGCTGGCTATATACAATGTAGTCAACAATGTCTGTAGCGAACTGCTCTCTGCCTGCCAGATAACACCACCCAGGGGCGCCCAATAGAACATCAATAGCGCCATACAGATAGTAGATAGAAGCACATAGGTGCTGCGCTCTGCTGCCTCTGGTATGAAGCGTGTTAGCCAGCGTTTAAATGCCGGTCTTGCCATGCCGCTGTGTTGTACCGCAAACAGGGTGAGCAAGGCCAGGTCTATAAGTATTGCTTTGCCGAGTGGCATCGTCTTCGCTGAGTCGATAGATATCGGTACCCCGATATTGCCCACGAAACCGATCGCGTAGAGGAAGGTGATGAAAAAGAAAGCGTAGCTGAGTACGCCGTATGTAAAAATTAGTCCGCGTTTCATGTGAATCTCCAGTGTTGTGATTTACGTGTTTTGGCCTTTCGGCGTGGACGCAATATTCGGTTAAGGACAGGGCGAAGTCCTAACCAGGCAGCAACATTTCCATGACTTTTCCATGACATGAGAAGTCAGAACAACGTAAACAGGGCGTTTCAGAGGGGGTGGCGCAGAAGTGGCTTAAATAATGGGTAAAATTTATAGCATGCTGGCAGGTGGCTGCGGCAATCCAACTTTAAGCGCGAGAGCGAAAAATCGCTCGTCAGCATAGAGGTTTTCCAGGTTTACGCTGGAGTACATCTCAGCCAGGCCAGGGTCGCCCAGGCTGAATGCTTTTTCCAGCCATTCAAAGGCCTCATCCGGCTGATTCCAATGCGCAAACACTTCGGCTATTTGAAAAGCGGCACCTTCAGGGTCAGATTCAATCAGGTCATCAAGGGCTTGTCTCGCCTGTTCTGTTCTTTCTAAATAGAACAAAGTCACAGCGCTTAGCGAAAGTCGCAGATAATCAAGCTCCTCAAGAGCAATCCACTGCAGCGCTTCGCTATAACTCTGATTGCGAATATGCCAATTCGTCTCTAGCCAGGGCAGATCAGCAAGATCCGGAAAACGATTTCTGATTTCGTCGATGACCGTGCGTGCCTTTTCCAGCTCGCGGGCACGAATAAGTCGAATCGCAAGAGAGGTCGCAGAACTCGAAGAAAGTGGGTCCAGGTCTAGCGCGACAGTGGCCTCGTTAACGGCTGCTGCAAATTCCCCTGACTTGCTTAGGAAGCGACTATAAGCAGAATGTGCGGATGCACTGCCCGGATTAAGTTCGAGCGCTCTCTGGTAGGAGCTTTTTGCTTCAGCGAATGCCCAGAAGTGGCGATGCTGAATTTCGCCAAGCTGCACGTAGGCTGCAGCGTAGTCCGGGTTAATTTGTAGCGCACGATTCGCCAGAGAAACTGCCTCAGAAAACCCACTCTCCCGCGGAAGGTCACCGGTAACGGTGCGATAACGAATTATACTGGAGAGATCAACAAGTGCTTCCGGATACTCCGGTCTTAGCTCCAGGGCCTTTCTGAACTCTGCTTCTGCGGCAAGTAATCCCTCATTGCTCCCGTTTCGATGAAGTTCTCTACCGAGCAGCAGTAAGCGATAGGCTTCTGAATAATCGGCACTGCCTTCATTATAAATAGCAGGCTGGGCTAGAGTCAGGCTAGCGGTCAGAACAGCAGACATCTGTTCAACAATAGAGCGGGAGATATCGTCTTGAACAGAGAAGATGTCATCGAACTGGCGATTATAAACCTGTGTCCAGGCCTGATAGCCATCCCGCACGCGAACAAGTTTAGCGGTTATTCGCAGATTCTCAGCGTCTCGTTGCACTGTGCCTTGCACGACGTGCGCTACATTCAGCTCGTTGCCAATTGTTGCAAAGTCGCTCTCGGTGTCACGAAAACTAAATGAGGAGGCTCTTGCAATGACTCGCAGCCCTCGCACTGTTGTTAGTGAGTTAGTCACTGTTTCTGTTAGCCCGTCTGAGAAATAAGAGAATTGCTCATCAGCGGTCAGGTTAGTGAAAGGCAGGACTGCCAGAGAGTTTGCTCTGATTTCGTTTTCGAGTGTGACTTCAGGAATTTGAACATCAGTAGAGTTCAGAACCAAAAAGGCCAGCATGGCAGAGACGCTTGTAACCAGACCGGTAGGCATGACGACTGTTAGCCAGTGTCTAGATGTGCGGTTCTCACTTTCTGCCACACCCGTAATCGGGTAATCGAATTGGTAACCCTTGCGCGACACAGTTCGAATTACATCGTTGTCGAAACCATTCTGACGAAACAAATCTCGAGCTCGTTTTATGGTTTGCGTTAACGATGCCTCGCTGACGACGACTGAGGGCCAGATAACATCAAATAACTCATCTTTGCTTACCACGCGCTCACGCGCTCGAATCAGGAATTCAATTAAGTCGAAAACCTTTGGTTGAACATCAGCGGCCTTACCATCAAATCGGATTTGCCTTGTCGCGGTATCAATTTCTGCGCCGCCCATCATAAAAACTGCCGTATCCTCGTCTAGTTCAGCGACCTTGCTGTTGGCGATAAAATGCACTCGCGAATTTCTAAGTGCAAGCCCGAGCGCGAGTAATGGTGCAATGGCTAGCATCAGCAGCATTATCCAACGATCAGCAGTTACGGGAATGGCAAGTGCATCGCGCAGAACATCGAGCAGTTGTAAGACGACGAAACAGCCTATGCCATAGACGAGAAGCGCACGTGTTATGGCGAACCGGGCAAGCCTACGCATAATGGGCACAGCGATTAATTTGGGTAGGAATCTGCATAGTTTCGCGTGACGCTGTTATTATTTTATTATCTGGATAGTTCAATTGACAGGCATTGCCACAGTGTATATTGGAATACAATTCTCCGTCTTGAGATTTCTGCTTGAACTCAGGGATAATTCTTCTACTTGTAACCCAGACTCTCTACCCATCTGTAATTAAAGAACCCTCGCCTCTGTTTAATAACTATATACCGTCCGCGTGATGCTGAGGAATACTTATCCGGTGATACTCTAATATTTACTGTTTCTCCGTTATTATTCCAGTCGTTCACTTCTAAAAAAAGTTGTCTAGTCGTGGAGAGTCCACCGCCCCTGAATTTCCTAAGTATTTGTGTCTCGTATTCTATGCTTTCCGATGTATCAAAATTCATATTAATGTCACGCAACTCGTAATACGATGTAACAATAACTCCAAACATGCCAAAAATTACCAGGTTCATCACAGCCAAATGCGTTCTCGCAGAACGACCTAAGTAATAGAGACTTATCATAACCAGAGCTATTAAGATTCCTGCTGTAACGTAAACTGAAAATATTTTAAATTGCCAGGTATCAACAATAAACGGTATATGCTGACCTCTTAATAATTGAATAAAACTAAAAAAGCACAGACCCTTACCTATCCCCGTAACTATTGCTGCTTTTACTACATAAGTCTCTCTCCACTTACTTGATGCTTTTTGCGGTAAACGCTCCAGCTCTTCCGCTACAGTTTTCAATAGAAGTGCTATTTCAGATGGCAACGCACCATACAAGTTCTTGCCTTCCTCTTCAGGATCACCCAGATCGATATCTGCCCACAAACGCCCGGAGTGATTACGAATCTCATCAATAGTGATTTGATTTTCATCACTACTATGCTCTTCAGCTAGTTTGAATATTGAAAGAACTGCATTAATGATAGTGCTATTCGATGAAATCTGTCTGTGAAGCTGCGCATTATCAGAAATGATATAAATCAAGTCATCAAATTCTTTATTTCCTGTTTGATGCTCTATGGAGAATCGAATTGATTTGAAAAAACGGTCAGTCGCAGTTTCTTTCTTAAAGGCGTAGTCATATCCAGTTGGGGCAGTAACCCCAACTAATAATTTATCACTACCCCACTTGTATCGATATCTATATTGATTTTCCTTAACAGTTCCTATTTTTCCTTTCCATAAAGTTCTATTAATCTCCTTGAAAACACCATAGAAACAAAAAATGAATAGAATGAGTAAACCGATGAAATATGACATTGTCTATCTCCAATTCGGATGCGTAAAAACAGGTAAATAGATATTCGTAGTACGACATAATACTACTCTTCGGTTAATCAATATCTACTACTAAATTGTAGTGTAAGAAAACTGGGGTCAGATTAACGTATTTGGTAGTTAATTATTTTTTGAATGAAACTGAAATCATGGATTCCGTACACTAATGCGTACCTTATCCATAACCCTGTCACTCGGATAAGCCACAACCTGATCACCAACTTCAAGTCCATCAATGATCTTCGCTTCAAGGCCAGTACGTCTGCCCAGCTGTATGTAACGCAGTTGCGCGCGGCCATTTTCTTCTTTGTACACAGCCCAGCGTTCGTTGTCGCGGAACAGTGCGGTTAATGGTAGTTTGAGTACGTCTGTGCCTTCCCAGATAACGATCTTTACCTCAACCTGATAACCGTGGCCGAGGCGTGCCCATTGTTCGGCGGGAGTGTTAAAGTCGATGATGACATTGACGCGTTGTTCTTCGATACCGAGTGCGGAGACCTTGGTGAAGCCGAAGGGTTCGACGCGGCGTACCTGTCCTTTAAGTTCTCCTTCGCCGCCCCACTCTTCTATGATCACTGTTTGGCCTGATCTGACTTTTACGGCGTCGGAAGATAGCAGGTCGACGACGATTTCGAGTGCTGTTGGATCACCGATGTCTACCAGTGCTTCGCCTGCTCTGACCACGCCAGCGTTTTCATGAAGCACCTGTAATATACGGCCGTTGACCGGTGCGCGAATGGGGATGCAATGGCAAAGCCCGTGTTGATCCTGAGTGTCGATGGGTGTCATCAATTGTGCGCGGGCATGTTCGAGTTCAAATATGCGCATTTGCAGCATGGCCCGGGCAGTGCCGAGAGCAGCACTTCGGGTTTTGAAAGTTCGTTCGGCGTCATCGAGTGTGCGCTCGGCGACGGTGTGCTCGTTGAACAGTTTGCGGTTACGTTGCAGTTCGGCCTCGGCAAATTCCAGCTCGGCTTTTGCTTCCTGTACCGAGGCTTCGGCCAGGGTCTTTGCTGCCTTGGCGGCTTCTACCCCAGCCTCGGCCTGGGCGGTACTTCTTGGATCAAGGAACTCGGGATCGATGGGTTCAATCTCGGCGATGATGGTTTCATTGGCGATGACCTCATCGCCGGGATCGAGTTCGATGCGTCTTACTCTCCCTGCTACCGGTGCGGAAAGCGTAAAGACATCGCGCACGCGTGTTTCGCCTTCTTCATCAATACTGACCCGCAGTTCGCCGCGTTCCAGTGTCAACAGATCAACCAGTACGGCTCGTGGCCAGAGGCCATAGACCAGACCGATCATGAGGAAGGCGATTAAGACCGCCCAGAAAGTGATTCTTCTTTGTATTGCTGTCATTGTTTTTACTCCCGGGTTTTCAATACGGCGATGAGGTCCAGGTGTTTCACTCGCCGTTGTACTATCGCTGCTGAAACGAGTGTTGCTATCACCACTATCAGCGTCGCATTAACGTAGGTCGATGGGTTGATCACCAGCGGCATGCGATAGAGTTCATTCTGAAATGCCGTTGTGATCAATAGCCAGGCAATGCTCCATCCACCGAAGCAACCCAGCGGTATGCTCAGCAGGATCAAAAAGGCCACTTCGCCGATAAGGATGTAGGAGATGGCCGCGGTACTGAAACCAAGTACCCGCAGGCTGGCCAACTCGCGGCCACGTTCGGAGAGAGCGATTCGGGTGCTGTTGTAGATCACTCCGAAACCCAGTACGCAGGAGAACATGGCAAATATATTGGTGAAGATCAGAATCTGCTCACCGGCGGTGTCGACAAATCCGTCAATGGCGGCACGGCGTAGCATCACTGCGGCAACAGAGGGTGTGTTTTTCAGTTCGGTGAACAAGCTTGGCAATTGATTCTGATCGACCAGCAGGTTGACGAACTCAAAGCTGGGACGTTCGCGCAGCTGACGGTTGAGTTCGGCGATATCAATATAGGCCGGCAGGTCGATATAGGTTTCCACCAGATCGGTGACGGGCAAGGTCAGGGTTGGCCTGCGCCCTTCTAATACTTCCACCTGAATCTTGTCACCAATACCGACATTCAGCTTGGCAGCCAGTTCGGTGCCCAGCACCAGGCCTTCGGCGGGCACGCGTAGCTGTTTTTGTTTACGCACGTCGTTAATGATCTGCAGGTGCGCATCGGGTTCTACGCCCTGTAAGGCACCGCGATGCATGCGATTGCCCTTGCGGAATTTGGCAGCGACGATGCGCAGGGGTTCGGCCGCCAGTACTCCGGGCAGGTGTTCAAAGGTGCGCAGGGTATCGCTTGCCTTTGGCGACGCCAGTCCTACCATCATATCCTGACGCTGGGAGTCGAAGAAATACGACTCGACCAGATGATCAATAGAATCCATCCAGTGCATGGCCATGATCAATACGCTAATGGCACTGGCGACTCCGAAAACCGTCACTGTTGATCGTACTGGCCGACGGGCAAGCTGGCGTAGCAGGATACGGGTTGGTTGATCCAGCCAACGTGCGAGGCGCGTGTCGGCCAGAGCCGAGTGCTTGAAGCTTACGGGTGACGGTGGACGCATGGCTTCCGCCGCTGGCAGGTTTGCCGCCTGGCTTACAGCGCTGAGGGTGCCGGTGAGTGCGGCGCCGAGACTGATCAGGGCGCCGATGATGAAAATGTCGGGACTGGGCCGGTAGATGAGAAGCGGAAAGTTAAACAGTGTGGTGTACATCTCGGTGTTAAAGCGACCGAACCAGGCACCGACACCCCAGCCAAGCACAATACCGACAGAGGTGATGGCCATGACCAGCTTGATCTAGTGCCAACCGATCTGCGTGCGCGAATAACCGAAGGCCTTTAACAAGCCAATCTCGTTACGTTCAATTGCTATCAGGCGCATCAACACCATATGAATCAGAAAAGCCGCGACGCCGAGGAATATCGTTGGCAGTACGCTGGTGAAAGTTTTCATTTGCTCGAGCTCGTTCATTAAAAACCAGTTCGAGAGTTGATCTGCACGGGCAAGTGCACCGACTCCGCCGTAAGCTTCGAGCAGACGATCAAGTTGTTGAATGACCGGCTCGGGCGCAACCTCATGCCGCAGGGACAAGGCCACGTCATTGAAGGCACCATCCAGATCATAGGCCGCGGCCAAAGCGTCACGTCCCAACCAGATAATGCCAAAGCGATCGTCGTCCGGTATCAGGGCACCGGGACTGATGGCGTAAATGTACTCAGGAGATAAAGCCACACCGACCACGTCCAGGGTGCGTTTGCGATTGTTGATGATCGCTTGCAACTGATCGCCGGGGCCTAGATCGTGGGCTTTCGCAAATGGTTCGTTGAGGACGACTTCATCCGGATTACCCGCACTGACAAAACGGCCTGCACGCAGGGCCAGACGATTCAATCTGGGTGTGCCGCGCTCCGGAAGTGAAGCGAGTAAACCGATCACTGGTTCTTCAAAGCCAATGATGTCGAGGGTGGCGAATTTAATGATTCGTGTTTCGACTGTTTGCACACCGGGGATGGCGCCAATGCGTTCTATCAGCCGTTCGGGCGCACGTTCGAGGCTGGCAAAGACATCGGCAAAACGGTAACGCTCGTAGTATGCCTGGGTGGTTTCATCCAGTGCCTGCGAGGTGGACAACGACATGATCAAGACACCGATACCGGATGCGACCACCAGGGCGATGGCCACCACCTGACCACGCAAACGCCAGAGTTCACGAAACAGTTTACGGTCGAGTGGTTTCACCATTTTAACTGGTCTGCACTGAGTTTATGCTCGTTGAACTGTTCTCTGACGATGCGGCCATCGCTCATCTCGATAACTCTATCAGCCATGTCGGCGATCACGGCATTGTGGGTGATGACGACTGTAGTAGTGCCGAGTTCCTGATTGGCGCGGGCAATGACTTCGAGCACAGTAATACCGGTCTGGCTGTCGAGGGCACCGGTAGGTTCATCACATAGCAGCACATCGGGGCGCTTGGCGATGGCACGGGCAACGGCAACACGTTGTTGTTCGCCGCCAGAGAGCTGGGCCGGAAAGTGATCGACACGCTCGGCCAGATCCACCAGCGCCAGGGCATCTTCCGGGGGCATCGGGTTGCGGGCGATCTCGGTAACCAGAGCAACGTTTTCACGTGCGGTGAGAGAGGCAATGAGATTGTAGAACTGGAAAATAAAACCCACGTGATCACAACGATACTCGGTCAGTGCCTTGTCATCGTAAGCGCTGAGATCGTGATCGGAATAACGCACCTCGCCCGCTGTCGGCACATCCAGGCCGCCAAGAATATTGAGCAGGGTCGATTTACCGCTACCTGAAGCTCCCAGAAGAACAACGAGTTCGCCGCGGTAGAGCTTGAGGTCAATACCACGCAGGGCGTGCACCTCGACCTCACCCATCTTGTAAATCTTGGTGATACCACGAGTCTCAAAAACGCAGTCCATCTGCGTTTGTATGTTGGCTGACATGGCTTGTTCCTTGCCGAGGGTGAATACCTAATATGCTATATGGCAGTCGGGAAATGAATATTGATCCCGGTCAAAAATAGAAGGGTTAATATACCGAGAGATTCTTTTTAAATGCGTCTGGTCGCTAAATGATTCAGCACTAGGACACTAAAGTCAGATTTTATATTTTATTTCAATTTTTTCAGTATCCCGCTGCAGAAACCATGACCTCGTATACTTCTGAATCTTCAAAACGTTGGTAATCGACAGAAGTAACCGGGTAAGAGTAAATATTTACTACGCTCACTAAATCTTTATTACCGACAGATTTTTCTATGTCTATTTTGGTTAATATTAAGTTCATCTAATTCTGTTCTGCCGTATACACACTGTATGATCCCGAGTTTATAGGGTGGGTTTTACACTTAACATGGGATTGCAATTTGAGATTCGACTCCTCGTCGGGGTTAATTGATTTAACTAATGGTCAAAGAGTTGCCACATTTAGGGCAGATAGTACGAGACGTATTGGAAGAATCTCCATTATCGTTACCCGAATTAGCAACTTCTGGACCTGTTGGTTTTGGATCGATAATTGCCCCACATATTCCAATAAATCTATCAATTAAATTTTCTAATTGTGTTCTTATGACTTCATCATTGGATTTAAGTATAATTGCCTGTAGTTGGCTGATTTTCCTTTCTATACCTGTCATATTAGTTACCGATATTTATGCATATTATTAACATCACGAATATTTCTCCATTTACTTTCAGATGGTTTCAACTCTGGATAATGCGAGTTTATTTTTTCAACAAATTGCGCCATGGCATCTCTAATGCCTGCATCAATTATAAGTGATCTATTAAGCGAATTAGTCCAGTACAACATTGCCGTGATGTCAAACCAGTTACCCATCTGAACTATTTTATTATAATTTTTTTTTGAACTTTCATCTGTCCCCGTACTCAGAACCGGGTGATCCAGCAAATGCAAGACATTTGACCAATTATCAGACATATGTAAGAAGTCTGTTATTAACTTAATTGAGAGAGCCTTCTGTTCTCGACTTTCTGTCGTACAACTTTGATAAATCGCAGATACGATTGCGCCTGCCAAGCCACCCAATATTATAGATAAGATATTGTGCTCCTTATTGATTACAGATAAGCGGGACCAGATGCCCATTGTTCCTTCTCAATCACAACTAATTTTCTAGCTCTAAATAATTATTCTCAATATTAAAAAAGCACTTGCTTTTGATATGACTACTTTGGCTCGAACCCAGCACCTTTTTATCGATCATGACTTTGTTTTTCATTAATCAAAATACTTGAATGTAGAACCAAAAAAGACAGTTCCTGTTACATCATCAGACTCAGAACTCCAGCCAAGACGCACGCCACCCGACAGCCCGTGTTTTTCAGTCGTTGTCAGATAAATAGGCATATCAAATCCATATTCTCCTTCTTCAAGATCGACTGTTACTCTAGGGCTGAAAGCTATCTTCTCGTTTGGTAGCTTAAATCGCCATTCAGCATATACATTATGCCTTTCCTGTTCTAAAGGGCTGCCAAATGCACCCGATTCACAAGAGGTGGTAGTACTCGCATTTGCAAGGGGTTGACAAACTTGTATGCTTTTCTGTGCTTTATAGCCTCTTTCATAGCGATAACCGCCACCTACATAGTTTTTGCCAAATATCCTGCCCCCGTTTATCGAAATAGCGTATGGGGTTTCATCTGCACTGGATTTTGTTAGATTTGCAGGGACCAAGAATGAAAATTTTTCATTCCCACCTTCTATTCGTACTCCAAAGATAGTTCCAGTGACATTAGCCGTTATGCTTCTTTTCGACTGATAAATTTTCTTCCATTTCTTACTATAGTTATCAGCAGAACAATCATCGCCATAAATATCTATCTCACTGCACAATTTGGCCTTGATCAATTTGCCTTCGTTCCCACTGAGTGAACTAATATATTTCTTCGCAGCGGCCTCAACCTCTGTTGCGCTACAACCAGAGTTCTTTGTATAGCTAGGCAGCATAAATTTCTCACACAGATTAAACATATTCTGGTCATCAAAAGTCAACTTGTTAATAGAACGATAATCAAGCTTTACTGCAATAGTTGTCGCATTAAAAAGACCTTTTAGATCCCCAAGAACTGCTGCATTTTGTTCTTTTTCCAGAGGCGTCTTGAACTCGAGACTGTACTGGAACTTATTGGAAGGGTTATTCCAGCCACCTATTCTCAGGGTTCCATTTTTCTTATCTTCTGATAATTCAAAATTAACCTGTGTGTTATGGCTTGTGAACTCATTATCTATTAATCCTGAATCCAGATTCTGTATAGACTCTGAGAATATTCTATATCGAATCAATTCTGCTGCGGAACTGGCAGCTAAGACAGTAGAAGGAATAGTAGAGGTTGATATAAAGACTACGAACAATATAGCTTTTAAAAAAATGTGATTCATTCTCCCGCTACCTTCAGTTGATATGAGTTACCGTCCGAAGGAGCAATAAATTCATCGTCGAAACTATTTTTGTTTTTGCGTTTAGCATTTTTCATACTAAACGTAACTTTCTTATTTCCCGATCTATGCATAGTACCAACTCGCAAGATATGATTGCCATTATCACAAGTAGCAACCTTTACCCACTCTCCTGGGATTAACTGCACTTGCGGATCATCATCCGTCACTAATCGACATGCAACGGTTACACCTTCACTATCTTTATTTTGTTGTATATATACCTTTGTCATTTCCTTTCCTCCAGTGTCGCCAAATAAGAATTTGTCGATTCTGTTCGTCAATTGAATTCCTTTGTCTAGGAATATCCAACCATCCTTCGCTTGGTATTAGTAGATAAGTGTGATGAATGAATATTTCCTCCCACCAATTTTAAAAAATACAAGTGAGAGAATTAGTATTTACTTATCACTTCTGTTTGTAGGTTAAAAATGTGAACAAGGAGAAGTTAATGTCGGCTAAATCGAAAGTGCAAAAATCAATGAGAGCGGCTAGAAACCGTGTTAAAAACATCCAGGCGGATGTGCCTGACTCCCGAGACTGGTTATATCAGCCTGCGTTAATCAAGTTGCCACCTGCTATGGGTATTCCAGATGACTTGCATATTCTCGATCAAGGCTATGAAGGTGCATGTACTGGCTTCTCAATTGCAGGAGTTATCAACACCCTGAACATTCGTCGCGATAATCCCGAGAAAGTTAGCGCTCGCATGTTATATGAAATGGCGAAGCGTCATGATGAATGGCCCGGGGAAGATTACGATGGTTCCAGCTTGCGTGGTGCTATTCACGGTTGGAAGAATATGGGTGTGTGTTCTGAGTCTGCGTGGCCTTACAGAGCAACATCGCCGAGTTATCTGACAATAAAAAGGGCTAAAGACGCGCGCAGAAATACTATTGGCGCTTACTACCGAGTTCGCCCCAATATCGCTGATTTCCATGCTGCACTTAACGAGACAGGAGCTATTGCTGTCTCTGCTTTGGTACATAAGGGTTGGGATAACCCGGTAAACGGTCTCATCAAGTTCAGAAAAACGAATAATGGTGGTCATGCATTTACAATTGTTGGCTATAACAAGGAAGGTTTCTGGATCCAGAATTCCTGGGGTTCAGGTTGGGGTGACAATGGTATCGCTTTGTGGACCTATGAAGACTGGATAAAGAATGTCATGGATGCCTGGGTGTTTCGTCTAGCCTTGCCGACGCCGCAGATATTTGGCTTGAAACCCGAGTCCTCTAGCCTAGTTAATGAATCCGATGCAACTGAAAAGAAAAAGCCGACTGTAGACAGGGCTACTATTGCTGGCCACTTTGTTCATGTTGATGATGGTCATTTTCACGATAGCGGTCGCTACTGGAGTAATGAGAAGGATGTTGCTCAGACTGCCGGGCACGTGGCTACGAGTCCTGATTACAAACACTTACTTATCTATGCGCATGGCGGATTGAATTCGCCAAAAGACTCAGCTCGACGCATTGCTGCGATGAAAGATGGTTTCAAACGTAATGGTATCTATCCTTATCACATCATGTACGACACTGGTTTGGCGGAGGAGCTGAAGGACCTTATATTTCGTAAAGGCAAGGTCTCAGATGGACGTGTAGGAGGTTTTAGTGATCTGTCTGATCGTTTTCTCGAAGGCTTGCTTCGCTTGCCTGGCACTCTGGTATGGAATGAGATGAAAGCAGATGCGGAAGATGCTTTCAAAACCCAGGGTGCCGGAAAAGTCTCACTTGATTTGTTTATCGATCACTTACGAAAAGCTTCTGCAATTAATAAAAAGATTCACCTTGCAGGTCACAGTACCGGGGCAATTTTACTGGGTCATCTGTTGAAAAGTATGAGTAGAACGAACATCAAAGTTGAAAGCTGTAGCCTTATGGCACCAGCCTGCAGAGTGGACTTATATAACTCTCACTATCTACCTGTGCTACAGGGAAAAACCAAGGTTAAGCTTAAGGAATTGCAAATATTTAACCTGCGGAACGAGCTTGAAAAGGACGACAATGTAGCTAAGGCATATCGGAAATCTTTGCTTTATCTGGTTTCAAACGCCTTTGAACCGAGTCGTGGTTATCCTTTACTCGGCATGGAACGATTCGTCTCGCAAGTTACCAGGGCGAAAGGAATGCCTCTATTTCGTTATTCTAACGGGACTTCAGGTAACGTCACTCGTAGCAAGAGTCATGGCGGGTTCGACAATGATCCTTTTACCATGAACTATATTCTCAAAACCATCTTAGGTAAGGCTGCAACGAAACCTTTTACGAAAAGGGAACTTAAGTTTTAATCAGGTTAAATGCAAATTTAATTAGCTTGACCATGACCAACAACGATTAGCGATGTATGGATGATATCGAACTATTGTGCGTCAAAAACCAATAGTTTGATATCAGACCGCCTGAAAATACGTCTCTCCTTGCAAGCCCAATCGCTTTAAGACTATCATTCATGATTCTTCCCGGAGTTGTGGGCTTCAGGGACACCAGACGATAGCTGATTCTTTGCTCGAATATCGTAGCGATATTAAATAATTAGAATAACAAGGGATTCCAAACAACTACTATGTTTGTGGGGAGCGTCTTAGCGCATGGGGAAAAGAACGGAATAGCTGATCAGGAACTCTCACCTGAAGTCCTGATTCAACAAGTTGGCCAGGGTAAGCGACTGGCTGAAGAACAGCTCGTGTCAAAATATTGGCGTGGCCTCTATTTTATTCTCCAGCGCCGCACTAATGATCCGGAGCTTGCGGCAGACCTGGCGCAAGATACTTTCATCATAGTTATCAAAAAGGCTCGAAGTGGTGAAATTACCAATCCCGCCGCCATCGTTTCATTTATTCGACAAACAGGCATCAACCTCATGATTGCTCACTTTCGTAAAGAGACCAGACAAGCAACGGATCCTGATAGTCAAATGGATTTGCATATTGCGGATCAGAGCCCCGGGCTATTTCAGAAACTTCAATCCGAGCAGTCCTTCGAGCTGGTGTTACAACTACTGGAAGAGATGAAAGTTGAGAGAGATCGTGAAATTATAAAGTCATATTTCCTTTATGAACAAGAAAAGTCAGCTATTTGCAACGCGCTGGATTTATCACCAGAACATTTCGACCGAGTACTTCATCGCGCGAGAAATCGTCTAAAACAATTAATAATATTCAAACTGGGTAGTAATAATGAAAGCATTGAACGAGAGGGTCTTGCCAACGTTATTATTTTGATATTGATGATCAGTATTATCGTTCTATCCTCCCATAAAGCTCCCTTATCAAAAAATTATTCAAAGTCAGTGAGAGATATTAGGCTCCCGCATCACTTTACTAGCGTGACATCGAATTATGGACGATGTTTCAACTCGGGGGAGGAATACGAATTACATTCCAATGACCAGTTGAGATTTGTGTAAATGGATAAGACCTATATAGAAGAGCACGATATTGGAGGTAAGTACCTTCGTGGTGAGCTCGTGCCAGAAGAGAGCAGTGCATTTGAAGAGTATTTGATGGAAGACGGAGATATGCTTGAGCAACTCGAGCTTGACTCAGTTATTTTTAAACACTCTACAAGAGCATTTGAAGAAATTAATAAAAAACAAAAAAACAAAAAATGGCGTGGATTTTTTCAAATTGCAAGTGGGATGGCTGCAGGTGCATTACTGATGACCCTAATATCTCCTTTATTCCTGACCGAGAAGGATATGTTTGATTCATACGGAATCGCGCAGATTGAATATTTTGATGAGTTAAGAAATATTGACTCAGAAACTGTTCAAACCAGAAACATTCTGCTTGAAAGTGAAACCCAACGACTGATTTTATCTATTGATACCGGGGAGATTAGTGATTCACTTTACGATGTCATCATCAGTAGTGAGTCTGGTAGAAATGAATCCAGAATCAGTATCAAAAATATTTCCGGTTCCGAAACAGGTGAATTAATTATTGATATTCCGGTTGAGGTGATTAGCGAAGATATATACGCGCTTAATATTTATAGAAGTGGTACGAGAGTACTGTCAAAAGGCTATATTCTTAATTTCGATAGCAACAAATAGGGAAAAAAGAAGAGATATAAATGGACTTAATATCGGATATTACAAACGCCATGAAAGGGTCTTCCAGATTCGGCTCTATCGATGCAGGTTATACCTATATCGGTCAAATGATATCCCACGATATCGTCCCGATAACTAATCCCATACATAAAACTCGTAATGTGACAAAAGAACTGAACCTTGACAGTCTCTATGGAAATGAGGAAGCGAGGTATTTTGATCATATAGGGGAATTTAAAACGAATAATGACAAAGACCTAGCTAGACAAGGCGGTGTTGCCCTCATCCCCGAATCTCGAAATGATGAAAATGTTATTATTGCTCAATTGCACCTTCTTTGGCAGCGTATACACAATAAACTTCTTGATAAGAATAAGTACGCATACAACTGGGCTCATGCTCGTAATCTAACAACATTGTTGTTTCAGCTGATTGTCGTTGAAGACTTTCTTCGACAGTTACTCAACTATTCAGTGTATAACGAGTATTTTCGAAAAAACAAAACCTACTTATCGTTGGACACAAGTGCTATTCCATCAGTATTCTCGCATGCTGCCTTTCGTTTTGGTCATAGTATGACTAGACCTAGTTATAGATTACATGCCGGCCATGTTTCTGGTGTAGGTTTGATTGAACTTATAAGAGCAAATCAAAAATTACCTGACGATTTTCACATTGACTGGAACATGTTCTTTGGCTGGCCTGGCAGTCGACACGAACAAAATGCCAATTGGATTGACACCAAAATAGATGAATCGATGTTCGAAATACCCGGTTCTGCTTCTGGTCGAGTGTTCAATATTCCCAAATTGAACTTGATAGCTGGTGTAAAACTTCAACTTCCTACAGGAATGAAACTTTGTAATAAGTACTTGAAAGGGAAGCGAGGAAAGAAGATTCAAAGACTCTTTAGTCTGATGCCGTTACGTTCAATTATTGATAAAGAATTGGCCTCAGTACCTAATTTGGCGATTGATAATATGCCATTGTGGCCTTATCTCCTGCTTGAAGCGAAGAGTGAAGCTAAAGGTAATGGTCTGGGAGTGCTTGGTAGCTTAATTTGCGCAGAAGTCCTACTTAACTCCATGAAAGATTCCCGTTATTCCATATATAGAGATGGGGAGTATCACTATGATGAGGTTATTCAACGCCTGGGCAAATTAGGTGAGCATATATCAACAGTAGTGGCCAGAAATGCTGACAAATTAGAGCATAGACGATTTTGTATGAAACTTTTACTTGAAACACTTGAACTCTAAAGGAGAAGAATTAATGTCAAATACATCAATACCAGATAATCTTAAGGGATGGGTGATCGAGTCCGATGAAAATCCGACTGAAGTAATGGAACCGTTATTTGTCGACCCACGGGGCGAGGAATTACGCAGCTATCATCCTGATCCTGCTGATTCTTATGAATTACAATTAGTACATGACCCTGACGGAGGTGATTTTGCGAAGTCTGTATTGATAGGTGATAATTGGAACGACCAATTGCAACTTGTTGTCAAGGACTTAGAGCTTAGGCCAGTAAAAGACGGTGATGAAACTATTATGTTGATTGACACTGCCCCCGCATTTCCAGGCAATTTCAGCGGTTGGAAAGTCACAGAATGGCGGGTATCTAAAACAAAAGACGCTAAGGGTGACGATATGTTTATCGAATTTATTATATGGGCCCATCTAAAAGATGCTAGCAGAGATAATATTATTTCATTCTATGGCTGGAGACCGTATAAAAAGAAGTAGTAATTCCGTTTTACTTTTCTGTAAAGAGTAAATATCTAAGGTTTAACAGAGTAAAATGGTTCTACTATTGCGTCCTTTTACTATGTTCTCTCTGCGCTAATGGGCAGGATAAGGTAGAGAATTCTACACGCATATTTAGCATAGTTGCGACTCAAGCTGACCCGCTAGTACTGAAGCTTGAAGGCCTATATTCCGACGTCACTTTAGAAGTTCGATCTGGTGAGTCGACTGTCTCCATCCAGAACGGCCCCCAAACGAGCTGGCCAAGTGAGTTTCTTGTACTGGAAAATACCGGTCAGTCTAGCGAATACGAAATTGTCGTTTCTTCCAGTCATCCCTTCACGAAGCTGGACTCCCCGGCTCTTAATAGCATTCTGACAACTTCGTCTAAAGAGATAGATGCTTACAAAAAACTCTATTCCTCTTCCATTTTATGGAACTCACGCTTAGAAGAACAACAAATAGAAGCAACAAAGCTTTTATATGAAATTCTTGAGGCAAACCTCGAGAATGACGATTTGTTAGAACAAGTATCACTAATACTTGCTGACATGCTAATACGACTGGAACGATATGATGATGCGATTAAGTTATTAACAGGACATTATGGAATGAACGCTATTCCAGCTAACTGGAAAGATTCGTCCAATCCAAAGTATCTGCTTTTATTGGGGAGAGCTTATTTCGAGTCCGGTCGATTTTCTGATTCCCTGACTTCTACCTGCAAATACATAAACACTCTTAATTCGCTATCTCCTCAGACTTTATCACTTAGTGCACAGTTGTATTTTGCCAGACTAGAACTAGCTGGTTTCATAGCTGAGACGTCCCGAAATATCAACGAACTTAGCGGTGATGAACGTCTTGAATTTATCGCTCAGTATCTTAATCAGTGTGATTCCGTACTCGGGAAAAACACTATAGTCAAAAACTTATTAATTTCCAGCTATTTGAATGAGGATAACTCTCTTATTAACGACGCCATTCTTATTCTGCAGAACTCTCCCGTAGAAGCTGATATATCAAATATTCCCCAAATTCGTGCGAAGTATCTGGCAACACGCTGGTTTTACGAAAATGCTACCAACCAGACAAGTCTCGCTCTTAGTACTGCTCGAGATGCTGTGAATTTATATGAAAACTCTGGGGAGGATGAATATCTTTTTCATCTGTACGGAATTCTGGGGACTTCCCTGATAAACCTGAACAAGTATGCTGAAGCCAGGTATTACTTTGCCAGAAAACTGGAGATTGCAAAAAGATATTATCCAATATACGCACAATCTGATGCCTATTTTTCTCTGGGCTTTACATATCAAAAACTGGGCGAATATGCTGCGGCCAGAAGGTACTTTGAACGGGCTCTTTCTATTGATTCCAGCAAAGAAAAAAATGAATTTGGTGACAGTAAGGAATGTCCTTATAACTCAATATATTCAGCTCAATCTCTTATCAATATTGGTAGCCTGGATAGAACAATCGGTAACAGTGAAAGAGCATTGCAAGAACATCAATGTGCGCTGGAGATACTCAAAGGGAGCAATGAATACTATGAGATCTACGCGTATCTTGAACTTGCTCTTGATTACCTTGTTATCGGTGATGATGCTCAGGCTAAGTTCTTCGCAGAACTTGCATTGTCTGATGAACGCATTCTTTCTCAACAAAAACTGGATGGCTTGATTACATTGCTACAGGTTGCTGTTAATAACAAAGACATTGCCAAAAGTATGGCGTATGTAGAACAAATTGACCACGAACTCAATGTAAATAGCGAAACCGAAAAAGATGCAACATTTAGCTCACGCCGAATTCAAAAATACGCATTACTAATCAAACTTATCCGGGTAACAGCTGTAGATTCCGGTATCGATGATTACGCCGATAGAGCATTTACAATCTTACAGGATGCCAAGCAAAGCCTTCGGTTCGAAGACTCATGGGCCTGGCTCGCGGCTCAACAGCACCTTTTAAACGAATATATTTATGCATTATTTGTTCTGAATGATAATGCCGATAATGCTAATTATCAGAAAATATTTAGTGTGTTGGAAAGGTTCTCTACCGCCAATTTCTCAGAACACAAGTATATGAATTCAATATGTGACTTCAGGAACGAAGCTCGAGGTAATTCTAATTCATATTGTGAAAATCTATTTCGTGCTACTGAAACTGTCGCATTTTCAGAAAAAGAAAAAAAGAAAGATGCAATTACAGAACTGGATTCTGTCAGCAATTCTGTTGATGCTCAAATGATGTTTGAAGCATCATTGAAAGATCACGTCAATTCGTCCCCACCCTTACTGAATATTTTACAGTTACAAAAGAACATGCGTAATGAAGATATTTTTATTCGCTGCTTTGTAAATGAATCGGCAAGTTTATCTATCGTTATAACAAAAGATGAATGGTATCTGAGAAATCTCCCTTCTCATAGGGAATTGGAGAAGGCTTTCAACATGCTGGACGCAGACATATCGAACAACAATATCGCAGCCGGAATGAAGAAAACTTTACTCAATCAACTGTTACCACTCAAGCACCTTAGAAAAGAAGAACTGTCAAAATTGATAATTGTCACAGACAATATATTGCACCGCATTCCGTTTTCCGCATTAAATATCGCCAATACTAATGAACCGTATAAACCTCTAGCAGAAAAACTACGAATTGTCAGAGCCCCGGCAGCCAGTATTTACTTCTCCGGGCCAATTGCTGTAAATGACCTTACTTCCAGTGAACTGGATATTGCTATATTCGCAGACCCTGCTTTTAGCTCTAATCCGCAACTGTCTCTGAACGAAACACCTGCGTCTTCCTCTAACTTTCGCTCGTGGGAGAGATCTCTGACCAGGTTGCCGTTTACTGCCTCAGAAGCAGAAAATATTTCTAACTTGTTTTCTCACCTTGGGCACAATCTTCAGGTATCCACAGGTCTGAATGCCACAAGCGAATGGTTAATGAAAGACGAAACTCGTAATGCAAAAATTCTTCATATTGCGACTCACGGCTATTTTGACCACGAATATCCCGAGCTTGTTGGTATAGCCACCTCTATAGATAGCGCCAGCGCAGTTGCGCCCGGTTTCTTGTCACTCTCTGAACTACTGAGTGCACCTTTTCATTCCAGACTAATCATCGTCAGTGGCTGTGAAACGATGCTTGGTAAAAACTACAGTAGCGTTGGTACAAAAAGTATGACAGCCGGACTCCTGTCAAGGGGAGCTGGTTCTGTGATCGGGACCTTGTGGAAAATTGCCGATCGTCCAACCTCTATATTTATGAAATACTTTTACGAAGCACTCAAGGATAATGGTGGCGACAGCTCAAAAGCTTTATACAGGGCGAGGAATAAAATGGCCTCTACAGGTCGATACAAAGACCCAATTTACTGGGCAGGGTTTGTTCTAACGTCTTCCAATGATAGTTTTGTACGAAACGTGTTTAATTAGTCCCATTCCGAAAAAACCTTCGTCGAAGTCAGATTGTGACTTTCTTGGGACTGGGATATTCTCTGACGTCTAGTAACAAAGTACGAGGAGCTTGCAAAATGAAAGCATTATTCTTCGCTCTATCCCTCTTGTTCGTAATCTCGGCTGCAGCTGCCCAGGATTCCTCAGCAATGGCGCAGTATCGTAGCCCGGCTGAAGACCTGAGATACGTTCGCGTCAATGGTGTCCGTCTTGCCTATCGGATGGAAGGTTCCGGAGTCCCGGTCATCTTCGTTCATGGCGAAGGCTACTCGCATGAACTGTGGACGCGACAGATAGAGGCCTTCGAAAAGAAATACCTGTTTATTAGTTACGACCGTCGTGGTCATGGACAATCGGAAGATCCCATTACTGGTTATTCACCTATAGCGCACGCCGAGGACCTGAATGCGCTCACTAAGCATTTCGGGATACGGGAGGCACACTTCGTGGTGAACTCGCGAGGCGGTGCCGTCATTATGCAATTCCTTCGCATGTACCCGAACAAGGTTCGCAGTATCACTTTCGCTGATGCCACTATTTCACTGGCGAAGATTTCGGACGCGTTCGCACCCGCAGTGGTTGCGCTCAAGGGACCGGCGCCGTCCTTGAAAGAAACTTTGAAAAGACGAGAAGGGGCCAAGAAGTCGTCCTTCACCAAAGTGGCACAATCGCGTGATGATACCAGAGTGATTTTGGAACGCATGGTCGATCAATACAGTCCCCGCAACGGCATGAATCCGCAGCGAGCGGACTGGGGTCCCATGGATTTTGGTCCCTACAACATGCGCGATTTTCCGGATATGTCGCAGATCCACCAGCCTATCCTTCTTATCGTCGGTGAGCTGACGGACGTTTTTTTTATTGAAGGCGCCGAAAAAGCACATCGCCTCTGGCCCAACACGCGCCACCATGTGATCCCCGGTACCGATCATCTCTTAATGCTCGAGGAACCGAAGGAGTTCAATCGACTAGTGCTCGATTTCCTGACAGAAATAGATGACCAGGTGAGGGAACGCGAAGAAACGGTCGGGCAGGTTCCGTAGACTCCTATTGGCACATCTAAATCACCTGACTCAATATCCTGCTGCAGACACTATGTCCCCGTATACTTCTGAACCTTCGAAACGTTTGTACCCTACATAAGTAATCGGGTAAGAGGAAATACTTAGTGTGCCCATTAATTCCTTTTTAACGACAGGCTTTTCTACATTTATTTCGGCAAATATTACATTGTTATCACTGAATTTATCACGCAGTTTCTTGCAGTAAGGACACCAGTCAGTACCATACATAACGATACGTGGTGAGCCATCGTCGTGAAAATGTCTCGCCATATAATATTGTTCTGATCGCTTTAAATGAATTTCCCCATAAGTCTGCGCAAGAGCCGCCGCAATATTTGCTTGTTGATAACCTTCTACTATATGTTTACCTATAACAATTAGTGGAAATTGATCCCGGTTAAATGATTTCCACAATTTGTAGTTATCTTTACTTTTTTCTATGTCGATTTCACTATAGTCAACATTACGTTCAGCTAATTCTTTTCTCCCATATCTACATGGGTTGCCGCATCGGGGAAAAGAGAATAGCCAGACTTCCGGATTTCCTTCGGAATCGAATGCAGAACCATTAGAGAAAAAAGGTAACCAGGTTGGTTTAAAAAACAATATCAGAACTGTGGCTATTAAAAATACGATTGTTATCAGTGATTTCATTTTGCGGATATTCTTCTTTAACTAGACATTTTAAAAAAGGAGATTTACCTTACTATGCGTATATACTTTCTATAATTCAAACCGTATTCAGTATTTCTGATGATAAAAGTAAAATACCTTGGTTATTTTCTATTATTGAGCCTCAATTCTCAGGTTATCGCATCCCCCACAGGCGCAGATGTAGTCGCTGTATGCGAAGAATCATTGGCAAAGGGATTTGACGGTATTAAAGGCATGATGTGCGTTTGGTATGTCACACCTTGTGATTGCACTTATGGAAAAGACCCTGCTATTCCACGTGTTTGTTTACCAGATGGTGAGGACACTGAGGCGCTGGCCAGAGAAGTTATCGAAGGTTTAAAACTACGGCCGGAACTTCAAACGCAATCCGCTGAGCTATCATCGAATACTATTCTGGCAGAAAAATATCCCTGCGACTGATTATTACGGAATTGAAATCGCTTTCCCTACTCAACTCGTTCCATCACTATCTGAGTGGATGAAGGGAAATCGAGAATTGCCTGATCACCATCAATGCGGTATTTCAAACCACTGATACTGTTTACCGGTCCATACCATGCTGGTTCCTTCTGGAACTCACGCTTGGGGTCCACGTGCATATCCACATCAACACCCATGTCGAAGGTATCGGGCCCCGTTATAAGATAGGTTCCATGGTGATGCTCTGAAAAATCAAGCGGACGCTCATCGCGATTAAGATACATCATATGCATATAGTGACTCTTGTCGAACATCATATATCCATAAGCTTTGTCATAACGAACCTGATTTGGAGCATTGAAATAAGATGTTATTCGCCAGGTGCCTTCGAGAGCATCTTTTTCCCAGGCCAGACTGACGCTAGTGCAAACCAACAAACAGATGAATAAAAAGGTCTGTGTCAAACTAGGTTCTTTCATTTCCAAATTCCTCATTGTGGTTGCCCTGTATTTCTAACAAAACCATACTTTTTTACTTGGGAATAAAACCCTGACGCGGTTCAAACTCCTTACCGTCATCCAGTCGTACTGCTTTCACCCAGTAGGCGGCCTTGCGACCGTCACGAATCGGATTGCCGGTGATGGTGATGCGAGTACCGGGGCGAAAATCCTTCTTTTTAATGCCCGCACGAATCAGGGTACTGGGACCTTCCGCTTCAAAACCCCAGTTAACTTTTTTTCCGTCTTCATCAGTCACCGTGACAATCAGCCAGGAATGAGGGTTGGTGTATTGAAATTCTTTAACTACACCGGTTACCGTGACAGTTTTATCGCGGTCAAACATGGTAATCGAGTGATGTGCAATAGTTGATAGTGACATCAAGATCACCGCTAAAGCGGCCGTGCTAATGGTAAGTAATTTTTTCATTTTCTTTATTCCTCAGCGTCTAATCATCAAAGGTGAAATCCCGGTGACTGGAACCACCTATCTCCGTTTCAATGACATCATTATTGTCGTTGCCTTTGCAGGCCCAATGCGTTATTCGAATCGCCTTGTCATCATTGGTTAATCTGGTGTAACTCTGGCGCGTGTACCAGGGCTCTGCCAGAGCTGGTGGATCGTAGATCCAGACGTGCGCTATCATCGTGCGCTCATCTACCTTTTCCCAGATTTCGACGCCCTCCACTTCCTCACTGTAAAAACCCTGGCTGCGTTCGTACATATGCGCCATCAACATGTTGGTGTGGGTAATCAGGCGGTGTCCATCCCAGACCCCAATGGAGTCGCCGTTCTCTGTTGGAAAGTGATAATCCTCATGAAGATGTCCACGACCATCAGTATAGATACGGCGCACGCTGTTGAAGGCCTCAGCAAACATGGTGGTCTGTTTCGGAGTAACAATAAATTCACGCAGGAAAGGCAAATCGAGCCAGCGTGGATAGCCCGGCGGAATACACTGGCTGAGTGGATCGTATTCGATACCGTTCTTACGATCTTCCATGGTTTGCAAGAGACGGGCATGGTATTCAGGGGTGAACTTTGCCGTGGGCAGTTCGCCGACATTCGGGCCATCCGGATCAAAGCGTAAACCGCCCTTTGTTCGACCATAGACTCCCTCCCAGTCCGGCATATTATTCCAGGCCAGTGGCTGGCCACCGCCTGCTTTTTTCACCAGAGCCTCATACAGAGCTTCTGCACTGCCGTACTGCAAGCCCAGAGCGATCATTTTTTTTCTTTCTGCCATGCCAGCGTCGTCGGCAGATACATTGACCAGTAAGATTGGCAGCAAAGTCGCGAGCAGTATTATAAGTCTGTGTAATTTTGTCATTAGCCCTAATTTACCTGATGTACTCCAGTTGAGATTAATAACATATCTGCACTGTTCAAGTATAGAAATTTGCCCTGCTTTGATAGTATGAACCTGATATTCAGGGCAAATAAACTCGAGTTCGACATGGATTTTTTATACTGGCTGGAAGAAACCACCGTTGGTGTCTGGGTGGCGCAGTCCTGGGGTTATCCCCTGGTGCTGTCCACTCATGCCCTGGGTATGTCCATTGTTGTCGGTATCGTGATTATGATTAACCTGAGACTACTGGGTTTCTCAAGCGGCGTGCCACTCAGCATGCTCAACAAACTATCCCGGGTTTTGTGGGCAGGTGTGTTGCTGAATATTGCATCCGGACTGGCGCTGTTTTGCGGCAACCCTGTTAAATTTTTCTTTCATCCGGTTTTCTGGATCAAAATTTCCCTGATTGTGCTCGGTGGTCTGACCCTGTGGTGGGGCTTATCGGCCAGCCAGGATAAAACGACAGATAAGCCTGCTCTGCTCCTCAGCAACAAAGGCAAACTGCTTGCTGGTTTGTCGCTGCTCTTCTGGCTCGGTGCCATTGTGGCTGGTCGCTTGATAGCTTATTTCAAATTATTTTAGCCAGAATGAATGACTTCTTACTAAGCATTGAAAGCTCCACTCTGGCGCAACTGATGAAGCAGGTCGGCTGGCTGTTTCCAGGCGCTGAAATTTTTCATTTTATCGGCCTGTGCCTGTTGATAGGTTCCCTGCTGATCGTAGATATCAGATTGCTTGGCCTTGCCGATGAGGTGTCAATGGATGCGGTATATAAATTTTTACCCATCGCTGTGCTTGGTTTTTTTATTAATCTACTCACCGGTATCCTGTTTTTTTTCAACGACCCCTTTCGTTACTATCCGAATATCGCCTTTCGAATAAAGCTAGTGCTCATTCTGCTTGCTGGAATTAACGCACTTTATTTTATGGTCACAGCGCATAGACACCCAGATTTGGCCAGCAAGGGTGACTCTAAATTGAAGACAGTCGCGGCACTGTCCTTACTGCTGTGGTTTTCTGTTATCGTGTGTGGGCGAATGATTCCTTATGTTGAATAGCTCAAGACCTGCAGCTGCGGAGAAATAAAATGCTTAAGAATGAATTCTATATGTTGTTGTTAGTTGTACTGTTTGTCTCCGGATTCACATCGACACTTTACGCTCACGATAATGAGCATAGTCATGCTCATGTAGGTGGTGGACTTTCTCATCCACCACATGCTTTTTTTATGACTACCTGGTATCGGGACATTGTTTATGATGCGAGCTCAGCAGACACTTCACAAACAAGTCTGGATATCTATGTTAATCATCCTGTGGAAGCGGCATCTCCGGTGCTGGTGTGGGTTCATGGTGGCGGTTACATGGCCGGCGACAAAGCCCATTCCAAGGAGCTGGATCCCAAACCTGAATTTTTTAGCAACCGCATGGACTTCATTTTCGTCAGCACCAATTATCGCCTGATGCCGGCAGGACGCTATCCTCATGGCGTACAGGATCTGGCGAATGCGCTGGCCTGGGTGAAAGATAATATAGCCGAATTTGGCGGGGATCCCAGTCAAATTTATCTGATGGGGCACTCGGCAGGCGCCAACATGGCAGCCCAGCTGGCCACCAATGATGAATTTCTCAAGCGTAGTGGCAAGAATCTGGATCTGCTGAAAGGCGTAATTCTGGTGGATGGCAATGCCTACGATCTGAAGGAAGACGATATAAACCCTGGAGTAAAAGCCTATTACGGAGAACAGTGGCGAACTGCGCAGGCCACCTCAAATGTAGCTAGCGACAAGAACACTCCTCCCTTTCTGTTAATGCATGTGGCCGGTGGATCCAATCTGGGCACCAACACTGAAGAGCAGGCCACGACACTGGCCAAAGCCCTTTGGTCAGCGAATATCCGGGCTGAAGTAGTCGCGCTTGAAGGCGTAGAGCACTTTGGCGCCAATGATCGTATCGGTGACCCGGACCACCCGGCAAGCATCGCGGTAGAAGAATTTTTATTATCGCTACCGGGAACAAAGAAATCTCCTGAATGGAAGTCCATGCGCTAAAACTAAATGATAATACGAGAACACTCATGACACGAAAGCAATCGAATCCGAACGAAGGCGAACTAATCATTCTTGAACATGAGTCGCGTGTGCTCCGGGATAATCCACTGGGGGACCCCTATGTGCGTAAACTGCCTGTGTGGTTGCCACCTCAGTATTCTTCGGGTCACAGTGGTAAACGTTTTCCTGTGCTTTATGATCTGGTGGGTTATACCGGTTCAGGATGGTCGCACGTGGCCTGGAAAAGCTTTGAAGAAAATCTGCCGGAGCGTGCGGCGCGTTTGATTCATGAGCGCAAAATGGGTCCCTGCATTCTTGCCTTTCCAGATTGCTACACCGCTCTTGGTGGCAATCAGTACATTAATTCATCAGCCATTGGTCGCTACGCAGATTATCTGACGCGCGAATTAGTTCCCTTCGTCGATAAAGAATTCCGCACTCTGGCATCGCGCGATCATCGCGGCTGCTTTGGCAAGTCATCTGGTGGCTTTGGTGCCATCGTGCACGGCATGAAATATCCCCAGTACTGGGGTGCAGTTGCGGATCACTCCGGTGATGCTTATTTTGACTTTGTCTATCAGCACGACTGGCCTAACACGCTGAATGAACTCGCGAAGTATCGCAAACCGGCTTTTAAGCCAGGCATGTACAAGCCAAAAACCATGCTCAAACCTGGATATGATGATGGACGTGTACGTCGCTTTCTGGAGCACATCTGGACAAGCAGTAAGCCAACGGGAGCGGAAGTGCATTGCCTGATGAACCTGTGTATGGCCGCAACCTACGATCCCTCACCATCAGCGCCGAACGGTTTCAAACTGCCGTTCAATCTGGAAACCGGTCAGCGCATTGAAGCACGCTGGCGTAAATGGCTTGAACACGATCCGGTACGGCTGGTATCTAAGTACAAAAAAGAACTGAAGTCCCTTAAAGGTATATACATCGATTGCGGCTGGCACGACCAGTACCACATTCATTATGGTTGCCGTCAATTGTCAGCTCAACTGACAAAAGCCGGTGTCGGTCATCGTTACGAAGAATTCAACGACACCCATTCCGGTGTCGATTACCGCATGGATGTGAGTCTGCCGTTTTTGTATCGGGCATTGAAGTAGCCAACGTGAGTTGAGGAAACGGAAATAGAAACTAATGTTAAATATTACGATTAAAAAAACATTGCTGTATTCGCTGCTAACCTTTTTCCTTCTGATACCGCTCATAGTCTGGGCTGACGATAGCTGGGATAAATCTATTATTCGTGAACTCCCCTCGGTACTGGAAATGCACCGGAAATTTGTGTCTATACGAAATGTAGCGTCAGTGCATGAAGATATGTACAGGAATGTTGAATTCGTGAAGCCGAAGTTTGAAAAACTGGGTTTCAATGTTCAATTACTGAAATCATCAACTCTTCCGGTGTTCTTTGCCGAGAAAATTGTTGATGAAGAAGCCAGAACAATCCTCTTTTATTTGCATCTAGATGGCCAGGCCGTAAACCCGGCTAACTGGGATCAGGAAAACCCTTTTGTTCCGATGCTAAAGAAACAGGACGATAAAGGAAGCTGGATAACAATAGACTGGCAAGATATCAATAAGAAAATTGACCTTGACTGGCGCATGTTTGGCCGGGCCTCGGCGGATGATAAGGACCCGATTACAATGATGCTCAGCGCATTAAAATTATTACAGGATGCCGGGACGGCACCTGCATACAATGTCAAAATTATTCTTGATCTGCAGGAAGAAGCTGGCTCACAAGATTTTCTATCGACGCTTGAAAAGTATAAAAAATATTATGCGGCAGATTACATGATCATCATGGATGGACCGGCTCACAGTTCAAACAAACCGACAATAACTTTTGGTTGCCGGGGAATCGCCTGGTTCAGCATGACTGTATACGGCGCAAAATTACCTCAACACAGTGGCCATTACGGCAACTATGCACCGAACCCCGTTTTTGCAATGTCGCACCTGCTTGCCAGCATGAAAAATGAACAGGGCCGAGTCACTATAGAGGGATACTATGATGACATCGAAATAGATCGCGAGATCAGAACGGTACTGGAAAATGTGCCCGACAACGAAATTGAGATTCGCAGAGGCCTCGGCATCAAGAAGGCCGATGACGTTGGCAATAGTTACCAGGAGGCGCTGCAATACCCATCACTGAATGTCAGACATATCGAGACTTCCTGGAAAGGACCCGGTGTGAAGACCATTATTCCCGAGTCGATTAGCGCGCATATCGATGTGAGACTGGTAGCCGAAACAGATGGTGCCCGACAAATTGAGAAAATTAGAAGACACATCGAGGAGCAAGGGTATCTGGTACTAGACAGAGAACCGACTGATACCGAGAGACTGCTGCGCAGTAAAATTGTCCGCTTTGATGGCCATTCTGGTATCAATGCTTTTCGAACAGATATGAATACGCCAATAGGTCAGCACTTAATCAGTCAGCTTACATCCGCCTATGGAGAGCGACCGGTCACGATAAGAACAATGGGAGGCACTGTGCCAATCGTTCCCGCTATCAATACTCTGAAGATTCCTGCCGTTATTGTGCCGATGGTAAATATCGACAACAACCAGCATAACCCCAATGAAAATCTGAGAATCGGTAATTTGATTCAAGGTATAAAAATGTCCATGGTCATACTCAGCATGCAAATGGATTAGTTGCCAGCCTTCGTCTCACAAAAGAGACGATTACAGTCTGACTATAATTCAGCCATTTCGGTGTTAATCCCTGAAGTCGTAAAAATTACTGTATTTAAGCTCTGGTAAGATTCGAATCAGGCACTATAATAGCGCCCGTTGGCCTCTTATCTGTGGTTATTTCACCCTTCAACTTGTAATAGTGACTCGGACAATCAATCTACCCCCAGTACCGGCATCGTTGCGCGTTCATTTTTAAATTGACCACGAGAGTGTGGTCAATTGCTCACTATTTACAGGATTTATATGCTTTTACTTTCAAAAAAACAGGATTGGTCAGGCAATATTCGTGGCGACATCCTGGCTGGTCTCGTTGTCGCTCTGGCGCTGATTCCAGAGGCTATCGCCTTTTCCATTATTGCCGGCGTCGATCCGAAAGTCGGACTATATGCTTCATTTTGTATTGCCGTTACGACTGCCATCGTCGGCGGACGGGCAGGTATGATCAGTGCGGCTACGGGTGCAATGGCCCTCCTGATGGTGACACTGGTTAAAGAACATGGTCTGCAATATTTACTGGCTACAACCATGCTAACTGGTGCTATTCAGATAGTTGCCGGCTATTTAAAATTGGGCAGTCTGATGCGATTTGTTTCGCGTTCAGTCGTCACCGGCTTTGTAAATGCTCTGGCTATATTGATTTTCATGGCGCAAATACCCGAGTTAGTAAATGTGACCTGGCACGTTTATGCGATGACTTTAGGTGGTTTGGGTATTATTTATTTATTTCCCTATCTTCCACTGATCGGAAAATCAATACCTTCACCACTGGTATGTATTGTCACCCTTACTGCCCTTGCCCTGACTCTGAAACTCGATATCCGGACTGTAGGTGATATGGGTGATCTACCTGATACGCTCCCGGTTTTTCTATGGCCAGATGTGCCTCTAAACTTCGACACAATAAAGATTATTATTCCCTACGCGCTACCTCTTGCTGTAGTCGGTTTACTGGAATCACTAATGACAGCCACAATTGTTGACGATCTAACGGATACGGAAAGCGACAAGAACCGCGAATGTAAGGGCCAGGGTATTGCCAATATAGGCGCTGGTCTTTTGGGTGGCATGGCCGGTTGTGCGATGATCGGACAGTCGGTTATTAATATAAAGTCGGGCGGTCGAGGGCGACTGTCTACTTTACTCGCCGGTAGCTTTCTACTCATTATGGTGGTCTTCATCGGAGACTGGATTTCCAGAATCCCAATGGCGGCGCTGGTTGCAGTTATGATAATGGTCTCGATTGGGACCTTCAGCTGGGGTTCTATAAGAGATTTAAAACATCATCCGCTGTCATCTAATCTGGTGATGATTATGACCGTGTTAGTTGTAGTCTGGACACACAATCTGGCTCTGGGTGTTTTTGTCGGTGTCTTACTCGCCTCTTTATTCTTTGCAAACAAGATCAGTCGCTTAATGTATGTTGAATCAGAGCTGGATGAAGATACTGATACCCGGACCTATCACGTGATTGGACAGGTATTTTTTAGTTCGGCAGACAAATTTATCGCCGCTTTTGATTTCAGAGAGGCAGTAGAAACCGTGGTCATTGATCTGCATCGTGCTCACTTCTGGGATATCACTTCGGTATCATCTCTGGATAAATCAGTACTTAAATTACGTAGGCAGGGAGCTGAAGTAAAATTAATCGGACTAAACGAAGCCAGTTCGACGATAATTGACCGCTTCGGTGTGCATGACAATCCAGAAGAGATTGAAAAAATGATGGGCGAGCACTAATGACTAATGATAAAAAATTGATTCTGGCCTGTGTTGATGGTTCCAAACTGTCTGAGGCGGTCTGCGATTACGCAGTCTGGCTGGCACAGCGTATTAAAGGTCCGCTAAAGTTGATGTACACAATTGATCACCATCCGGAAACGGCAAGAGAAGTTGATTTGTCCGGAAACCTGGGTGTGGATAGTCGCGATCATCTACTAGAAGATATAACCAATAGTGAGTATCAGCGTAGCAAGTTACGCATACGGCAAGGCAAAGAGATCCTGAACGTCGCAAAAGAACGCGTTTTTGAAAATGGTTTCGCCGATCCGATTGTCTGCCTGCAACACGGTAGCCTGATTGAATCTCTGGTTGAGCTTAAAGATGAATTACGCATTCTTGTTATCGGTGCGCGTGGAAAAATACACGAAAATAAATCTGACCAAATCGGCGCAAAGCTGGAGCCACTTATCAGGTCTTTACACGGACATATTCTGGTTGCTTATGAAGTTTTTACAACACCAAAGCGAATTATGATTGCTTATGACGGTAGCGAGGCCAGTGAAAAGGCAATTGAAATGATTGCACATAGTCCGCTTTACAAAGGCTTAAGTTGTCATCTGGTACGTGTTAATGAAAAGAACACTGAAAACCATCGTATCGAGGATGCAGCAGAGAGACTGAAAAATGCAGCATGGAAAGAGATTGTTTGCGCTGATTTACAGGGAACTACGGAAGATGAATTGTGTGAGTATCAAAAAAGTCAGGATATAGACTTAACCATAATGGGGGCATTTAGTCATACACGACTACACGATTTTCTATTAGGTAGCCTGACAACGAAAATGCTACTCAACACCAATACTCCCCTGCTTTTGCTCCGATAAATATTAGGTCACTTTGTCAGTGAGTGTTTTGTGGTAAAGACGGTAGCGCTTGTATACCGAACATTCGATCACATTTTCCAGAAACGCACGCATGCCAGTGTTGTTTTCCAGGATCCAGGACATCTCCACTTCCTTAATACCGCGTTCAAATAATTTATGCCGAACGGCATCCACGATCAGAAATGTCAAAGCTGAGCCAATTGCTTTTTTCTGATACTTTTTTCGCACTCCCATTAGCGGAACCCGACCGGTTACCGCACGCTGCTTTTTTATTCGCCAGATCAGCTTGAGCCAGCCAAAGGGGAACAGACTTCCATTCAAATCGGTAACTAATTCATTGATATTAGGCAATGCGGCAATAAATGCGACTGCTTCTCCGTTAAATTCCGCGATTTGAATAAACTCATCCGGCACCAGTAATCTCAGACTGGTACCCAGTTCTGAAAATTCGGCTTTCGTAAATGGCACAAAGCCCCAGTTTTCTGACCAGGCATCATTGAATAGATCACGAAGAAGTTCCATTTCTTCAGAAAAACGGGAACGATCCAGTGTACGTAGTTTGATCCTGCCATCCCAACGCTTTAATACTCTGAGCAGTACTTCAGTCGGTTCAAAATCGACATTGACCCAGTAGGCAAGAAGATCCTTGGCTGGCAGATAACCCTGCTCTTCAAGTAACTTTCCATACCAGGGTCGAGAATGTGGCATCATTAAAACCGGTGGATGCTCAAAACCATCTACCAACACGCCACATTCCTGATTTAGTGAAAAACCAAGAGGCCCGCTTATTTCTGTTGCACCACGTTCTCTCAACCATGCTTCAGCGGCGACGCATAATGCTTCCAAAACGCGCCTGTCCTCTATCGTCTCTACCAGACCGAAATGGCCTGTGTTCTGACCATAGCGCTCCCGATGTAGCTCATCAATTTGCGCACTGATCCTGCCTACAGGCTTTCCATTAATATAGGCCACCCAGCCCTGCCAGCTACCATGTTTGAAAAAAGGGTTTAGAGAAGAAAAGTGAAGCCGGCGCTCCAATAATAGAGGTGGTATCCAGGCCGGATCATCGGCGTATATATGCCAGGGCAGTCGAATAAAGTCCTTCGTATGTTTACTACTACGAACGGCCTGCACATCAATCACTTGACCTGTAGCAGAATCTCGAATCTTGAGCTCAGGGCTTGTACTCATAACCATTAAACTTCACGTCTCTACTGAACAGGAATTGCCAGAGGACGAACCGGTGAACCACTGGCACCAGTCAATTTCAATGCAGAGGCAATGAAAACAAATTCATAAACTTTGTCCTTTGCCAGATCTTCCAGCCACACCACTTCCAGAAAAGACACACCGCGTTGGCCAAGCAAATACGTGTGTAATGGTGCGAAATTTTGCTTGTTTGTTGAAGGAAAACTCTCCAGACCAAAATTGTCCGCACCCAATAACATGACCTCATTCTCTTCCACTAGCCATTTGGCGGCATCAAGACCAAGTCCTGCCTGATTGCCCATTTGATAACTGGAAGGGTCAGGCCAGTTCCTCATAAGACCTGTACGTATCAACACCACATCACCACTCTGCAGAGAGCTACCCTGCTTTTTCAATGCTCTTTGTAAATCTCCGGCGCTAATAGCGTAGGAAGAAGGAAGTTGCTCAACTTCCATCGCGGCTGCGACATCGATAAGAATACCTCTGGCAATAATAGGCGGATACTTCTCTGCACCGGATTTCTTCCAGCCTCGTGAACCCAGTTCATCATCGGCACTTACCTCATTCCAGATCTTTCCCTTCAGTCCAAAATGATTAAGCATATCGAGATGCGTACCCATGTGAGTAGAAGTATTAATTGTATCGCCAGATAAGGACACCAGTTCCTTATTATCACCTCTGGCGGGGCGTTGCGTGGTAAAGAAGTGATAATCAGGTGCACCCAACATTGCACAACAATTTGGCATGCCGGTAAAAAGATCCACACCCAGATCATAAACCTTGCCGCTGGCAATACGTTTCAATATCTCAAAACTGGAGATCTCGCTCATCATATTGAGCGTGCCAATTTCATCTTTAGGTCCCCAGGGGCTTTTGGACACTTCATTACTGACGGTTTCCCCCTGCACCACGGGCTTAAACAATAATAAAGTAGATAATAGAAACAGCTTGCTTACAGAGACAAATCTAGATTTCATCATTCTGACTCCCATCTTTATGAATAACATTCATACCAACGCAGTTTGAAACAGGTTTAGCAGTCGGTTCCATGCACGCTCTGCCTGAACTTCGTTGTAAACGACTGAATCCGGTGGACACCAGCCATGCAGTGTTCCCTTGTAGACTTCAATCTCAGCTGGAATTCCGGCAGCGGCATAGGCCTCTCTTAATATATTTTTTGCCTCAGGGTTTTTCTCATCATCATTCTCAGCGATAGCATGCAAGACCTGAGCCCTGGTATTCGGAATAAGCAGATGTGGACTATCTTCCGCCTCAGTTGCCAGACCACCACCATGAAAGGAGGCAATGGCGCCGATGCGATCCGGCACCGCAGCGGCCGTTCGCATGACGATGGGGCCACCCATACAATAACCTGTCGTTCCAATCTTACGACTTGTATCGACCGAATCCTGCTGGTCAAGAAAAGCAATAAAAGCCTTTGCATCGGAAAAATGCGTTTGCGCATTGAGTGTTCGCGCCAGAGGTAGAACTTTGGCTCTCGTCTCAGGCTGCCTGAAACTAGCACCTACTTCGACTACCGGCGATGGCTCGTTTCGGTAATATGGGTTCACTACCAGAACAGAATACCCGGACTCTGCCAGTCGTTTTCCCATACTTCGAAATGCCGGGCGCAATCCCAGAATATCCGGCCAGACCAGGACAGCTGCGTGTGTGCCCGTGGTCGGATGAACAAAATAACAATCAGCCACACCGTCTGCTGTGGTGACTTTTACATCTTGTTCTATGACCTCCATCGCGTTGACTACTCGAGGCAGTATCGCGGTAATACCCAGTGCAGCAGAGAGTCTGCCAAAGTCACGTCGAGTAAGATTGCTCTCACTGTCTAACAAGTCATCAATATCTTTTTCTGTTTGTTCATCACACATGGAAACCTCCTTCCTTTACGAATCAAACACTCATCGGTTTAATCGGAATCGAACGATGACGCTTACCGCTGGCAGCGTAAATTGCGTTAATTAGAGCCGGTGCGAAAGTAGGCACGCCGGGCTCACCGAGGCCGGTAGGGCTTTCCGGGCTGTCCACAAAGTGCACATGGACTTCCGGCATTTCATTGTGGCGAAGTACGGGGTAATCGTGATAGTTCGAATTGACCACTGCACCGTCTTTGAAAGTGATATCTTCTCTCAGCGACAGTGACAGACCCATTACAACGGCACCTTCCATTTGTGCGGTGGCGATATCAGGGTTAAGTACCAGACCGCAATCGACTGCGCAATCAACTCTGTGTACCTTTACGTCATCACCATTAGTTTCGACGTGCACCAGCATGGCGAGAAAACTTCTGTAACTATGATGTACAGCAATACCAAGGCCATGATTCTCTTGCATCGTCCGGCCCCAGCCACCTTTCTCAGCGGCAAGATTAAGCACACCGCGACAGCGATTAACCACACTGCTCATTTCAGAGTCTTTGTTGTTGTCGTAAATATTGTTTAGAAATTTTACCGTATCCATGCCGGATTTTTGCGCCAGCTCATCGGTAAACACATTCACGGCAAAACCGTAGAAGATGTCATACACAGCACGATACCAGCCGATACGGGTGTGTGCCGGAGCATGCCCCGATTCCAGTTTCAGGTTCGCAATACCGTAGGGGTGTGCGATAGGACCGCGAAAATCTCTTGCGTTGGGCCGATCCTGACTTGGGTTGAAGGTGGAACCAATGGATGGGAAGGCCACGCGTTGTAACCATGCGTTGATATTTCCGTCTTTATCCAGACCAGCTTCGAGATGCTGGGCGTTGATAGAGTGGTAAAAACCGGTGCGCGTATCCTCTTCGCGAGACCAGCTAAGCTGCACAGGCACCCCAGCTGCTTTGGAAATGGCGGCGGCCTCGTGTACATAGTCGCATTTTGATTTTCGACCAAAGGCCCCACCGGCTGCCGTTGAATGAACCACGATGTCTTCTTCTTTGCGTCCAAGAAACTGAGCAACGACCTTTTGAATCTCCTGTGGGTTTTGCGTGGCTGCCCAGATTTCGCAGGAGCCATCCTGTACCCAGGCGAGACTGGCATTGGGCTCCATAGGTGAATGTGACAGATAGCCACCGGTATAGCTGGCTGAATGTGTGGTCTCGGCCGCTTTCAATGCCTTATCCACGTCACCGCGCTTGAAAATCTCCTCTGCCGGTGACTCGACGTTCTTCACCAGTTGTTCTAGATACTCCTTACTGTTGTGAATCTTATTCGCACCAGGATCCCATTCAATCTTGAGTTTCTTCAGTGCCTGCTGCGCTACCCAGGTATTGTCTGCGACTACTGCAACACCGCCGACACTACTAAACGGGTTCTTGATAGGTTTGACCTCGACGACATCGATTACCCCCTTCATTTTCATCGCTTCGGTTTTATCGACACTCTTCAGTGTGCCTCCGAAGACAGGAACGTGTGCAATAGCGGCGTATTTTAAGCCGGGAATTTTCGTATCTATGCCGTAGGTGCGTTTACCGACGACAACTTCTCCCTGATCGTGCCTTGCCAGCGGTTTACGGATGTAACGAAACTGCTCTCTGGTTTTTAATACGGGGTTCTTCGGTAATGGTAATTTTCCTGCCTCATCAGCCAGTTCGCCGTAGCCGATTTTCTTCTTGTTCTTTTTATTGTGAACATAGTGCAGTTCTGCGTAACAGTCTGATTCAGAAACGCCCCAGCTTTTAGCAGCGGCTTTTACCAGCATTTCGCGCATTGCAGCACCGGCTGTACGCATGGGAAAGAAAAATTCATTAATACTTCTGGAACCACCGGTTGCCTGGCTGCCGTATTTCTTGTCACCATCGCCCTGCAATACACTGACTCTTGACCAGTCGGCTTCCAACTCATCGGCGACTGCAGCGGGCAAAGCGGTGCTAATGCCCTGCCCCATTTCGGCACGACCACAGTAGAGAGTTGTATCGCCATTTTCGCCGATGTGAATAAAAACATCGGGATGAAATGCACTTTCACTATCTTCTGCACTCAGGCTTACTGGCAGCGTGACACCCATGATCATACCGCCGGCCGTCATACCGGTGGCCTTCAAAAACTCGCGTCGGCTTACTTTATGTATATTCATTTCAGGCCTCCTGCATTTCTGCAGCGGCATCCAATACGGCTTTCTTTATCCTCTGATAGGTACCACAACGACAGATATGAGCCGACATTGCTGCTTCGACGTCTTGTTCCTTTGGAGACGGATTTTTACTCAGGAAGTCGGCGGCCCCCATTATCTGACCAGCCTGACAGTAACCACACTGCGGCACATTGTTCGCCAACCAGGCTTTTTGCAGAGGATGACTACCATCTTCGGATAAGCCTTCAATGGTGGTGATTTTTTTGCCAATCACACTACTTACTGGCGTCAAACAGGAACGAATGGCCTGACCATTCATATGCACGGTGCAGGCTGCACAGGAACCAATCCCACAACCATACTTGGTACCGGTTAATTCCAGCTCATCCCGCAAAAACCAGAGCAGAGGCATACTTTCATCTACATCTATACTGATTTCTTTGCCGTTAATATTGGTTGTTTTGCTCATTTAGCGTTCTCCATTACAGCGTCATTAATGCCATCATTATAGAGATAGTTTGGCTTCGCTGGGATCGATTTTCTCGACGCTACGAGATAAATATCTGAAAACTCTATCGATAAATATCTGATTTACTGTTGTTTTACTCTACAACTGTGTTAGTGTGCGCGCACCGTTGGCTTTCGAAGAGAGCCCGGAGCGTCATCTTTAATTGTTAGTTCGCCTCACTTCTGTTGCTGATTATTAGATCACAACCTTTCGAGTCCAGCTGTTCCTCCCTACAGAGAACCAATTATTGCATGCCGCACAATTCCGTCATTACATTAAGGAATTGAAAGCATGACATTTGAAACACTCGGATTATCCGATCCCTTACTGCGCGCGCTAAACGCGTCAGGATACACAACACCCACCGCCATTCAGTTGCAGGCCATTCCTGCTATATTGAAAGGCCACGACCTTATGGGCGCCGCTCAAACCGGCACCGGCAAAACCGCTGGTTTTACCCTGCCCCTACTACAGCGCCTCGATATCAAAAAGCCGGTAAAGAACAATCGCGTTCGTGCTTTGATATTAACGCCAACACGAGAGCTTGCGGCTCAAGTTCAGGAAAGCGTCGCCACTTATGGTCGTTTCCTGGAATTGCGCTCAGCCGTCGTTTTCGGCGGTGTCAAAATTAACCCGCAGATGATGAAACTACGCCGCGGCGTTGATGTGCTTGTAGCCACACCCGGACGTCTGCTCGATTTGTATCAGCAAAATGCCGTCCAGTTTGATGCGCTTGAAATACTCGTCCTTGATGAAGCAGACCGTATGCTAGATATGGGTTTCATACATGACATTAAAAAAATTATGGCCTTGCTGCCAAAGCGACGGCAGAACCTGATGTTCTCTGCGACTTTTTCAGCAGAGATTCGCCAACTCGCTCGCGGAATCACCAATGATCCCGTTGAGATAGATGTAGCGCCTCGTAATTCAACAGTGGAGCTGATCTCACAAACCATTCATCCGGTGGATAAAGCGCGTAAAGCTGAATTGCTTAGCCACCTCATTCGTACTGGCGACTGGTATCAGGTATTGGTTTTCAGTCGCACAAAACACGGCGCAGATAAACTGGTCAAACGCCTGTTACGCGATGATATTCAGGCTTCGGCGATTCATGGGAACAAAAGTCAGGCACAACGAACAAGGGCATTGGCGGGTTTTAAACAGAATAAGATTCAGGTTCTGGTGGCGACTGATATTGCAGCAAGAGGCATCGATATTGACCAGCTCTCACACGTGGTGAATTTTGATTTGCCCAATGTACCGGAAGATTATGTGCATCGAATAGGTCGTACCGGTCGTGCCGGAGCAGGTGGGGCCGCTATTTCTCTGGTCAGTGCAGATGAAATCAAGCAGTTACTGGGTATTGAACGTCTGATAAAACGAAAAATCGAACGTGACGAAATTGAAGATTTTGAACCCCTGCACAATCTTCCTCAATCGGTTTCGAACAAGCCGAAACAGGGACAAAAGCAGGGGAAAAAACCTGGTAAATCGTCTTCGAAAAAACGTAATTCATTCCGTCAGAAGAACAAGAATGCCAAACCCGGCGCACGATCACGAACCACGCGATCAGCCAGAGCCTCTGCTGTATAGATCAACCTGCAGGTAGTCACCGGCGGGCATTCAGCACTACGTCTTAACTCTCAAAATCTCCTTTGGTTTTGAGGACGATAAAAAAAGAATTAATCACAGTTCCGAATATACCGATACCCGCAATAATGGCAGGGGACTTGCCCCATTCACCTATAACGGTGCTGATAAACATAAGCAATATCATCGAGTTTAGTATCATTACTGCTAGTTTCATTCTGATTCTCCAATTGTACTTGGTATCGGGTAAAGCATTCGATCGTTTTGAAATCTATGCCTCATAACTTGTCTGGCCACCGAGGACTGTTCTTAATATTTTAATATCCTTTATGCTGTCTACGTCGACTTTATTTGGATCCTTTTCCAGGATTACGTAATCTGCGAGTTTGCCCGCGCTGAGTGAACCTTTGTCGTTTTCTTCAAAAGAAGCGTAAGCACCGTTCATTGTACAAATACGCAAAGCTTCGGAAACGTTTATACGTTGCTTCGCCCCCCAGACCCTGCCTTTTACATCTTTACGAGTAACCATGCTCTGGATTGCCATCATCGGCTCATAAGGCCCCGGAGTAAAATCGGATGCGGGGGCGACGGGGATGCCCGCATCGAGAAAACTTCGATGAGCGAACATCCATTGCATTTTGTCATGACCATATTCAGGCCACTTATTTCCATGAAAGTGCGCGTAGGTATAAAAGGGTGTTGGAATAGCACCCGTCGCCTTAATACGTTTCAGGATTTTCGGATTAACCAGGGAGCAATGTTCAATACGAAAACGCGGGTTAGGTCCTTGCCAGTTTTTTAGTACTCGCTCATAAGCATTTAGCACCATATTGATAGTGACATCACCATTGGCATGGATACCGATTCTGAAACCATGAGCAACGGCATCGTCGACGGCGTCATCAATCTCTTCCTGACTCATCGTTAAAATTCCATAATCATCAGGGCGATCCTTATATGGAGTGCTCATTCGCATAGTGCGTTCAGAAGCTGAGCCATCGGCCCCGTATTTCACGGCGCCTATTCGAAGCATATCATCACCGAAACCCGAAGTAATACCGGCCTGTTTCATACCTTTATAAACTTGACTAATACCGCCCGGCATATAGGAAATTCGCAGATACAACTCACCTGCCACTCGGGCATCCTGATAAGCTGTCAAATCTTCATGCTTGTCAGCAAATCCCGGGAAACCACCAAAAGCGTCAGTCGTCGATGTTAATCCGGACGCGGCCATGCTTTTTGTTGAAATTGCTACACTCTTCTGCCACAACTTACGGTCCATCACCGGCCAGGTACCAGCGGCTCGAAAAACATCGGTCGCATGTTCGGCCACCTTACCCGTAAATTCACCATCGCGACGATAGAACTTACCACCAGAAGGGTCAGGCGTATCGATCGTAATGCCCGCTATCTCAAATGCTTTTGAATTCACCACCGCGGTGTGCCCACCACGATGTTGAACAAAGACCGGGTGATCGGGAACGACCTCATCAATATCCCTGCGGTTCAAGGGTCGTCCATCTTCAAACTTGGTATCGTCATACATGCTACCGCGCACCCAGTGACCCTTTGGGGTTTCGGCTGCTTTTTGAGCCAGAGCAGTTTTAACGTCAGAAATGCGAGGCAAGTTCACATTTACACCAATTGCCTCCATAGCCAGCAATGGATGACTATGTGAGTCTATGAAACCGGGGGTAATGGTCATGCCACTGGCATCAATCACTTTCGTATTCGAGTCAGCAAGCTGCCTTATCTGTGTATTTGAACCAACAGCGAGAATACGCTCACCTCGAATCGCCATGGCTTCAGCCACTGGTTGTGCCGGGTCCATGGTCAATAACTTTCCACCGATAACTATGGTGTCCGCTCTTCCCAGTATAGCTGTGGCCCAACCACCTGAACTGTTTACTGCCAGACCAAAACCAATAGGTAGGGCCACAGAAGAGCCTAAGAATTTTCTGCGCGTAACTATAGTCATCTCTTACCCCTGTCGTCGCGAATCAAGGATTGCCTAAGCAAATTCGTTTATATAGGGACCAGATTCTAACTGAAGTTCTTGAAATTATATAAACTTCCAGACAGCTTTTCGGTAATTTACTCTTGATATTATCTAGCAGAACTCTCGAGGTCCGGTAGGCACTAGTTGATCGTGATTAGTCAGCAGGTTTTCAATTAGACCTTTTGCTTCGATCATTTCATCGAATTCATCTGCTTCATTTGTTTCGACAATTGCGCAACTCAAAATTATATCGATCTCTTCTTCCGAAAGAAGATCTTTCTTTTGCATTATTTCCAATAACGTTTTTACAATTGCCAGACAGGCAATTCCGTTAGCAGTCGCCTTTGTTTCTTTAGTCGAAAATTTCATTATTTCTCTTTTCCGTAGAGTTTTAACGGAAAGCTGCAAGGCATATACCATAACGCCTGCTCATCGATGTAATCCCGGTAATCTGTGATTTGGCTCTCATCAAAGACTTACAGGCTGTGACAGGTATCACAACTGAAAGGAACATCATCCTGTTTTACCAATAAAGCTATTGCGCACCAGTTCACAAACGCTTGTGTTAGTGTCGCTTCCTATAGACAAATAGCTGAACTTTTATGATTCCAGACAGTACCGCTATTTACTGGCACTCAGACCACGATTTTCTTGTATATATGCCATGTGGTATGGCCGAGAACGGGCAGGACAACCAGTAATCCCAGAAACAGGGGAATAAATGAAGCCATTACCGAGAGTGTGACAAATACACCCCACGACAACATCACGATTGGGCTTTTTAGCACTGCCTTTACGCTGCTTATCATACCGGTTATGAAATCGACATCACGGTCCAGTATAAGGGGAATGGACACAACCGTGAGAGAAAACAAAAGCAAAGAGAAACCTGCTCCTACGATATGACCGACTCCGATAAAAGCCCAGCCCTGGGCAGTTCCTGTAACTGCCTGAAAAAATGATTCAAAAGTCGGAAAAGACATGCGCCCGAGAAAAAGGGCAATCAAAAGCCGGACCTGATAAATCCATATCCAGAAGATGAACAGCATAACGAAAGCCATATAAGGCAATTGCCGGCTGGTCTGCATGTTAATGACCGTCAGGATTTCTTTCCAGACAAGAGGCTTTCCTGCTTCCAACCTGCGACTCACATCGTATAAGCCCACCGCGACAAAGGGACCAATGAGTGGAAACCCAACCATAACCGGATAGATCATCCAGCCCTTTTCAAACGCGATGAATGACTGCACGATTAGAATACCGCCAAAGGCGTATATGCCCCCGAAGAATAAACCGAACTGGGGAGCCCGGCGAAAATCAGAAAAACCTTGAGCCAGACAAATCTTTAAATCATCAAAACTTAGTGAGTTAATATCTGGAATACCATAAAGCTCTTCGTCTGAGAGTGAACTTTCATCCCGGCCTAAATCGGTTTTAGTCATGTTCTCATCTCCTTTTTCTCAATGTGAATTGCATGAGTATTCACAAGAATAGGATATTTGCTTGTAGAAAAAAATCGCTATATAGGGTTATTAGTCAAATAAACCTTTTAGTTTATCCATTACTTTGCCGGCACCATCCTTAATTCCGCCAAGAGCGGAACTGATACCGCCACTGAGTTTACTCATTATTTCGCCAACGACTTCTCCCGGCGGGATGCCCCCTTCGCTCTTGCCGATGTCTTCGAGATGAATATCAGGCATGCTCACTGACAGTGCATTGCCTTGCATTAGCTGATAGCTGATCCCCGCCTTTGCATCTTTGATGTAGAGATCATCGATAATCATTTTCACTGATGTTTCGTCTCCATCCTTAGTACTTTCTCCTTCATCCTCCAGGCCGATATAAGTATTAATATTGTTCATCAATGTATCGAAGTTACTGACGCCCTCTTTCTTTTCGAGAATAAGATCAGGGGATTGCACCAGCACTTCTTTAATCAGAATAGTATTACTGGTAAGAGATCCCAGATCGAGTGTCATATTCAAGTGCTCAAGTTTCACGGCGTATTCGGTATCGTAACCACTTGGGTTTCCCACATAGAGACCATTCAAGCTGGCCTGTCCCTGTTCAAAATCCAACGATACTCCACCGAGTTTTACCTCAGCCTGCATCATCTCACTTCCATAAGTCTCAACCGCAGTCTGAATAATCTTGTCCAGAGAACCAAGTGACTTGTAAATCAGGAAGCCTGCTCCGGCCAAAAGTAGAAGAGCTATAAGAATAGCTATGTATCTTTTTTTCATTCTTGTTTCTCCGGTTCTTTAGTTTATGTTTTATCGAGTCACTTTATTGGTTTCGTACTACATCGTAAATCACAAACCATCTACTTTCTCATGGTTTCTCCCGTAAGCGAGAAAATGAGCAATCTTTTTTCTGGCAAAAGGAAATTTCGAAATAATTCTTAAAGGCAATGGCGGACTGAGTGAGGCATCTAATTTCAATGCTGCTCTAATAACACGTCTTTGTATCAAGGATTGAAAACTTTGAATTACGATCACCGCCGGCTCTCGTCTTTTTTGAACACGAGCAAGATCGTTTGTGTCAAGATGGTTTTGCTTTATCGGATCAGTCAGGAGGTTAACGGCAGCAACAGCATCCTGGATAGCGTAATTTATACCAACACCACCAACCGGAGACATGATGTGAGCTGCGTCCCCAATCAGGAGCAGACCATCTTTATACCATTGCTCGGCTCGACCGGTGACCACAGAGAGTATGGCCATTTCTGACCAGTCCTTTATAGCAGTAATTACTGTCGATAATTCCGGAGCTAGCTGACTTACTGTCTGGTGAAAACTGTCAATACCCTTTTCTCGCAAGGCTTTGTATCCACCTTTCATTATGACAAAGCCCACTTGCAAATGGTCTTTACGACCAATTATCACAATCATAGTACCTGCGCCAATCCGACCATTTACATCTTCTATTTTCTCACCGTCAGGTAGCGCCAGCCGAAACCAGACAATGTCCATCGGTGGTGATGTTTTGCCCAGCTTAATATTGGCCAGACGCCGGGCACTGGAACCTCGGCCATCTGCACCGATAACCAGCTTTGCAGGTAAAATCTGTTCTTCCCCATTTAGGGTATAGTGAACACCGCTTACCTTTCCATTTATTTCTTCGAGTGCTCTGACCTGTGCGCCCATCAACACTGAAAAGCAGTCTAACTTTTTTGCTTTCTCGACTATATGATTGAGGAAAAGTACCTGTGGAATGATGGCGACATAAGCATACTTAGTCTGCATTGCACAAAAATCGGCGATGTCAATTTCAGTATCTGCAAATGTTAAACTTAACTTTTGAATTTTACTGGTAGCCTGCTCAAGAATTTCATCCACGACTCCAAGCTGCTCGAGTACTTCCAAAGAGGAAGCGTGGAGCGTATCGCCACGAAAGTCGCGGTCGAAATCGTTTTTACCTTCAAGCAACACAACTGAAATACCTCTCAAAGCAAATAAATATGCCGCTATCACTCCCGCCGGGCCCCCTCCTATCACACAAACCTGAGTTTCTCCGGGCCTCTCTTCTATGGGCATGCTGTACTCCTTGTTTAGCTGACTCAAAAATGGCAGAGTCTTTTCAATAATAAGTAATACTCTGGTTTGAGTGTAGCGCAAATTCACCTTGAAAGATCGAGTCGATCGGAAACTGAGTTTTGACTATGAATGAAGACAATTTGGTAGTCAGTGAACAACATAACAAGGTAAGGGTTCTTATTCTAAATCGTCCCGAACGCCGTAATGCACTGGCTATTTCACTACTTGAATCATTGAAGTCGGCCTTAAAAGCGGCCAATGCCGATTCAGAAACTCATATCATAGTATTACGCGGAGCAGGCCCGTCTTTCTGTGCAGGTAAAGATCTGAAAGATCATCAGGTAAGCGGTAAGGATCAGAAGTCTGTGCAGAAAGAGGTTGGCCTGTTTCATGATGTCAGTCGGGAAATTATGTTTGGCGAAAAAGTTGTCATCGCCGCTGTGCATGGTTGGGCCGCGGGCGGTGGCCTGGAGCTAATGATTAATTGCGACCTGGTTATACTCGATGAAAATGCGCGCATGTTTTTCCCGGAGATGTCACTGGGCCTATTTGTGACCTGTGGCGTGACAGCCTTATTGCCCCGATTAATCGGTCTTTCTCAGACTAAGGCGTTAATGATGAGTGGAGATAAATTTGACGCCCAACACGCGCTGCGACTCGGACTTGCATGGCAAGTTTTACCCAGCGATGAATTTGAGCAGAAAGTAATAGAGAAGGCTGAGAAGATGGCAGCAATGCCTCAGAATTCACTTCGGCAGTTAAAAAAAGTAATGATGACAGGCTTGCGTGACGAGGTAGAAGCGGCCCTGAAAATAGAAGCGGAAATTGCCCAGCAAACAGCCCTCGACCCTGAATCTCAGAAACTAGCCCGTTCCAAGCTTAGCCCGGATTAATCGACGTAGCCTGTACAAGTGATTTCAACCGCAGCACCACGCCAGAGCCGGGCGACTTCGATGGCTGTCCTTGTAGGGTAATTTTCTTTGAAAAAAGAAGGCCAAATTCTATTTAACTGCGGCCACTCCTCCATATTCGACAAATAAACGGTGCATTTTATTAATTGATCCAAAGATGAACCGCTGGTGATTAAGGCTTTTTCGATATTTGCCATGGTCTGTTTCGTCTCAGCGACAATACCACCGGGAACCAGGCCTAGCTCCTTTTTGGAAAAATCTATACCGAGGTTGCCGGAAACGAATACCAGATTTCCAATGCGTACGGCTTCAGAAAGTGGCAGGTTTTTTTCCTTGAAGGCATCAGAACGAAAATACTCAACATCGGCTTCTGCTATTGAAGTAAAAGAACAGAGGCAAAGAATAAAGACGAGAACGATATATTTAAAATACATTGGCAAGCTCCTGAGCAGTTATACTGGCCGTGAAGTTGAAAGATTCAGAGAATCCAACCCTAGTTCGACCCGCATCTCCTCCGTAGCTTCGTCTTTATAATCCTCGAGTGGAATACCTGTGGTGTCAGCAGCCCGGGGGTAGCCGTTGAATGCCGCAATGTCGGCGGCAGTATCAATCAATGCGGCTTCACCCAGTTCATCTACCAGTCGTTGTCTGCCTTTCGCTATACGAGCTTCATCGCGCGTACAAACTGCATCGACAAATTCATCAAAGAGTTCTGCATGCGGTAGTCCTTCATCCTTTTTGTTGCCACCGATCGCGGCTTCAAGTTCGTACTCATCGCCGGTATGTTCGCCACTCAAACTGAGCCGCATTGCGTGACTGGTAGTTCAGTAAAAACAATCGAGATACGCAGACACACGTGTGGCAACATACTCGATCTGAGCGCGGGAAATAGCTCGTTCAATATCATCAAGTTCGTTCATGGCCGGGTTGGCCATGTACAGTGGGTTCATAAGATTCCAGAACCGATTCAACTCATCCGGCACCAGAGTCAGAGAACGACGAATAAACTGATGACCGGTGTCGTAAAAATTACCGAATTCCGGTCCGGCATCATCAGGCCCGACGGTCAGTGCCCAACCAGGACCTCGTTTCGCGCCTTCCGGTCGTTTTCTAGCTGGTAGATTCTGGTCTGCGCTTTCAGGTAAAGCTAAGGGCTTCATGCCTATGCCATTCGTAAAAGTGTCCATACATGTGACCATTGTGGTTAAACTCAGAATTTCGATCAGCTCATCTTCAATAATACCCGCCACAATCATTGACTCGTACCAGCTTTCAGTAATTCGGCCTGAATCAGTGACTATGCGATGTACAGCTTCCACCCAGGGCTCAGGTAAGTCGCCATGATGGTCATGTTCACCTTCTATGGCATAAGGTGATAAGGCCTCTTTTCGATGCTGACAGAGTTTGCAATCCCAGGCATGGCGGGCTTCGTTGGCAACGGCAAGTCGTTGGTCCCCGCTCAACCAGGCACCGACTTGTGCCACTTCATTGACCGCAACGGCCAAAGCAGTTTTCAGATCCTCGCGAATCGGATATGGCGCCCTGTTAAGTTCCTCAATGCTCATCCGCTCATGTTACCTAGGCTTCTGGGCACCCGCAACTGTGCCGGACGGACAATAAGACAACTATTTTGCAAATATTGCCCGCACTGTTTCTTCGGGTAACTCATTGACACGAAAGTTCGATACACCAACAACAGTTTTCGCTGCAACCATGGCGTTAACTATGGCTTCTTCGCTTGCGTTAATAGCTGCCTCAAAGACAATAGATAACCTATTATTAGGATACAATTCCAATTTCGAGGAATCGTTTTCACTGATTTTGCCAACATTACCAGTCGAGAAGGCAACAAATATATCACCGGAGCCATCACCACTGATTGAGCCTAGTCTGCCCAGCGCCAATGCCGGGCGTTTCGCTAGTCGCCGTAGCTGATGCGGGAGTAAAGGCGCATTTGTGGCCACAACTATAATTATAGAACCATCTCTGGATGGTTCGGATTGAGTATCTTTCTCGCCAGACTCACAATAGGGATACCAGTCGACGTGTCGCTTTATTGATCGGTCGGTGAAGCAATGCTGACCAACGGGAAGTTCATCTGCGACAACTTTGCCACCCAATCTTAAGTCATCGCCATTCCAGTTGTAGTTACATTGAACCAGTACGCCGACGGTATATTGTTTTTCTTCAAATTCAAACAATCGTGACGACGTTCCTATTCCACCTTTAAAACCATTGCATACCATCCCGGTGCCACCACCGACTGCACCTTCTTCTACCTTGCCCGGTTTTGCTTTTCGCATAGCGGCAAGTGCATGCTCACGCGTCACATGAAAACCATTTATATCGTTCAATCCGCCATCATATGTTTCAGCAACCACCGGTGCGTGCCAAATTGCAGGCCAGCCCTTCTCCACCATAAAAGCAACTGAAGCATCACGGACTACGCCAACACTATGGGTGTTAGTAATGGCAATCGGACCATCAATCAAACCGCGTTCTTCCAGCCAGGTCGTTCCAGTCATTTCACCTGAGGCATTCAGTGTAAACCAGGCTGCAAAAACTGGATCATTAGAATTCTTCCCTCGTGGGTGAATCGCGGTTACACCGGTTCTCACAGGGCCACTGCCCACTTTTAGTAAACCTTTACCTTTGACAATTGTTTGATGACCAACTTCAAGACCTTTGATATCTGTGATCGCGTTCAGAACTCCAGGTTGACCGTTGAATGGAATGCCAAGGTCTCTCGCCCGATTTGATTGAGTTTCTGCCAAAGCAGAACCGCTAAAAGAAAATAAAAGTAAGGCAAGACAGGTAACTGATGTTTGAGTTTTCATTAAATATTCCCACATTAAAGAAACCAAATTGTACCATTACCGTCAGTCAGAGCCGCTTTAGCATGGTAATGATAATATTCTCTGAACCGTTTGCCGCTATCTGGGTTTCCCGATTCGACTCGATATAACCGCGCGCCAGATAAAGCGGCTCGCCGGATAATGTCGCACCCAACTCGATTGACTTAAAACCGGCGTCACGCGCAGCCTTTTCACCAAGATCCAGCAAAAGCGTGCCAACACCACAACGAATCCAGTCCGGATGCGTGTACATGGCACGAATGCGTGCAGGATCGACAGTCGGATCACTAAAACGATCGTCTCGACCAATGGTTTCATCACTACCGTATAAAGTCTTGCGTTTACCCCAGCCACCGCAGCCTACCATGATGATATTATTTTTATGTTCTGTTTCGACAATAAAATAGCTCTGGTCTTCAAGCAGACTCGTATCCAGACCCATAGTCTCCTGTGCCGCTTCGATTTCAGCACTCGATAGAAATGGTTTCATGTTTTGCGAAATCGCCGCATGCATGAGTTTGATAATAGCCGGCTGATCATCCCTTGTGGCCAGGCGATGTGAGAGCTTGAGAGCTCGCTGCTTTTCTAATATATCCATTTATAAATCCAAATATTTCTGCTTCTAAATTTTCTAACAGCAAGTATGATAAACGACATTATCCTTACCAAGGTAAAGACATGGCAGATAAAATTGATAAAGGTGGCCAGTTTCCTGAGGTCGAGCTCAAGATAGCGGGTGGCGGCAAACTGAGTCTTCCCGGAGACATTGAAACCACACACGCTTTCGTTCTGATATATCGCGGACACTGGTGACCCTTCTGCCGCCGTCAGTTAGACGGCTATGAGCAGCAACGAGAAGTTCTGGCAGAGATGGGTGTCAGTATTTTTGCCGGTAGTGTCGATGACGAATATAAAACACTGGAAATATCGGAGCACCTGAATTTTCCAGTTGCTTATGGTATGAGTCGGGAAAGCGGAGAGCAGTTCGGTGCCTGGTGGGATGAAGACAGGAAATTCATTCAGCCAAGTGAATTTTTTATGACTGGTGATGGCAAAGTCATCGCCTCGACCTACAGCAGCTCACCTATCGGACGTATGGAACCAGAGGATGCTGTGGCATTGGCAAACTTTCTGTTGAAGAAATAGCGTCTTACTCAGGACGAGTCAGCTAAAGCCGGAATAGTTCTGCGCAGCATGATGTACATATACGCGTAGATGCACATTCCTGTTAGTGTGGCACAGGCGCACATTATAAAAACACCTCGATAACCATAACCAGCGGCCAGTGTCATGGCCGCTGCATTCGGTCCGATAATCTGTCCGAGCCCCTGTGCTCCCACAATCAAAGAAGCAAACTTGCCGGAGTGATCGACATTAGCGATTGTCGACATCTGATAGACATCGATAAATATCCAGAGAAAATTGAACATAAAAACACTGACAAGAATATTAGTATTGGTAATACCCATCGCCAGCATCGAGACTATGATGGATTGAGTTATCAGGGTTATGAGCAGAGGGCGTGCGAGACCGTAACGATTACTCAAAATCGTGGCAAACAGGCACCCGGCAATACTTAGAAATGAAGCCCAGACCAGTACCCGGCCCACCCAATCAGAACTGGCGCTGGATATCGTTGAATCGGCACTGGCAAGTTCAATATAGGTCCAGTAAGCACCGATATTTATATAAGTAAAGACTATCGCAATTAACACCAACCAGGGGACATAAGCTGGTACATGCCGGTGCTCAAGATGATGTTGTCCCTTTTCATCTTCCGCATCAATTTCGATATCTAGCCCTTTTTCCACCGCTCGTGGCGGTACCCAGCTGATAAAGAAAAGCGAAACAACAAAGCAGCCGATGAACACCAGATAAATACCGTTCATCGATAGTTGTGGTAGAACTTGCATCTCAAGTGCCTGGGAAAAAGCAAAGGCGAACAACATCATGTTAAAGGCTCGCGCAGGTTTTGAAGTGGCTCCCAGAGAGGCCACCGCGACTGATGTATACATACCACTGCCAAAACCGGCCAGCAGACGCAGCCAGAGCACCTGTTCATAAACTACCGTAAATATGCAGAGGCCGTTTGCAAGAATTGCCAGACCAGCAGCAATCAGTACCAGCACCCGCCGGTTCATTTTCGCAATAATCAGGGAGGTCACAACCGCGCCAACCGATAGGCCGCCAAGATCGGCACCGGCCACTCGCCCTACCTGAACCTCAGTGAATCCAAGCAAGTTGACCCACGCGGTGCTGATCACCGGAATACCAACCAGCACTCCGTAACCGACAAGAGTCATATAAAGCGCAATGCCTATGGACTTCCAACCATCGAAGATGGTTGCTTGATGCTGGGCGACTTGTTCGGCTGACATATGTCGTTTTACGCCTTCAGATCACTTACTCGATTTCTTTATCCGCTGAGTAAATCACATAAATCTTTGTATAGCCTTCCGTCTCCCAGATACCAGTCCACTCTTTGGGAATCGTCACCGCATCGCCGGCTCTAATTTCCATCACCTCACCATTAGATGAAGTCAGGGTCACTCCGCCTTTGAGAAAGTACATAAACTCATCAACACCATAAGGTTCATTGATCACATAACGATTTGCACCGGAACGAAACATACCGGAGTCAAAGTGTTTGTCGCTGCTAAGAAAACGTTCTACGTCTTCTGTTACATAAGGACCTTTCTCATTTTCATGTTCTTCTATCAGCAGTTCTTTACTTGAAAAGATACTGCCAGCTATTTCCGCTTTACTCATCCTGGTTGGCAGAACAGGAGAGTCTGCAAAAGCGATACTGCTTGAGATAAGACAAAAACTGAAAACAAAGTGGCTGACAAAGTTCATAACAAGTCCTTCCTGATTGTTGAATATGCTATCTTACTACGCATACCTGTATGAATTTTGCTTTTTTGTTTTTTATTAGCGAGTGTTAAATCGTTTAATTAAGTATGTCAAAAGAAGATAAAGATCTGGGGCTGAACGCCAACATAACCCGCCGGGATTTTCTGCAGGGCAGCGCCGTTTTGTGCAGCGCGGCTTTCCTTCCTTCCATGTCCGTCGCCGCGAAACAGGCGTCTTCTGCTCCGCTAGATGCTAATTATTATCCTCCTCTTTTAAATGGTTTGCGAGGCAGTCACAGCGGTTCATTTGAAGTCGCGCACGCACTGGCCCGCGAAGCCAGGCGCTGGGCCAATGTCAGTACCAGCAGTGAAGAACCTTATGATCTTGTTGTTGTGGGCGGCGGCATCAGCGGTTTGAGTAGTGCCTGGTTGTACCGCGAGGCAATGGGAGAGGATGCCAGAATTCTTATTCTGGATAACCATGATGATTTTGGTGGGCACGCGAAACGCAACGAATTTGAACTGGATGGTCAGCAGAAACTGGCCTGGGGTGGCAGTATTAATCTGGAGTATCCAGGCTACAGCAGCAATGCACTGAGTCTTTTAAAAAAACTCGGTGTTGATTTTAAAAAACTTGTCAAAGATACGCAGTTCACTTTTTCATCACTTGACGACATGGGTAGCGGCCTTTATTTCGATGCTGACAGTTTTGGTAAGGACGTATTAATCAAGGGTTTTGATCTCTGGTCCGATAACTACGAAACGAATTTTCTGAAGGTCGTCGATCAAATTCCGATCAGCGACCCCGCCCGACAGTCTCTCATCGCGTTTCTTTCCAGCGACAAAGACTTGCTTGCACCGATGAATGATGAGGGGCGAGTCCGTTATCTGAGACAAACCCTTTACACCGATTTCCTGAAACAGAAAGTTGGTTTGTCCGATGAAGTCTTGAAAATTTTCAGTAACTGGACCCATGGCCTCTGGGGCGCGAGTATCGATGTCCTGCCCGTTTATGAGTGCCTTATTCTTGGCCTGCCGGGGTATCATGTGATCGGTGAATTACCGGCCGTATTCGAAGAGGAACAAGAGGAAAACGGCTATGGCATTTTCCCGGATGGCAATGCCTCTGTCGCCAGACTACTGGTTCGTTCGCTAATTCCTGACACAGCTAGCGGCAATAGTATGGATGATATTGTCAGTACTCGCTTTCACTACGATAAGCTCGATAAAGCTGATAGCAATATTCGTATTCGTCTGAACAGTACCGCAATCGAAACCAGAAACATATCTTTCGGAAAAAACAGAGATGGTGTCAGCGTCATTTATGTTCAAAACGGACAAGCAAAACGCGTATCTGCTAAGCACTGCGTATTGGCCTGTTATCACAATATTATTCCGCATCTCTGTCCTGAATTACCAGAAGCTCAAATTGACGCCATCGCTTACCCGGAAAAAGCACCCATGATCGCCACTAATATTTTATTGCGAAATGGTGAGGCCATGGCTGCATCCGGCGTTTCCAGCCTGACCTCACCCGGGCGTCTGCATGCGCATAGCTTTATGGCAGCCGGAATCAACGTCGGAAATTATGATGGTCGCTGGAAGCCTGAAAAACCTGCTGTGCTTCAGTTTTTCGGATCGCCAAGTCTTGCTAATACGGGTAAAACTGCAAAAGAACAATACCGGGCTGGCAGACATCGCTTACTTGGCATGACGTTTGCGGATTTCGAGAAGGAAGTCCGTCAACATCTTGCCGGTGCCTACGGTGCTTACGGGTTTGATCCGGCACGGGATATCAAAGCCATCACTGTTAACCGATGGCCACACGGCTATGCTTATGAATACATCAGTAGCGAGGATCCGGACTGGAACGAAAATACCGCTCCACATCTTATCGCGCGTCAGTCCATCGGCAATATTGCCATTGCCAATTCCGACGCCTCGGCCTTTGCTTATGTTGATGGCGCCATCGATGCCGCCTATGCGGCCATAGACGACTTGCTCGGTTGAGAGATTTCATGCGCAAAGACTACCACTCAGTAAGCTTCTGGCACGACAGCATTGCAGATTCAGTCAAGCTACGTCCTGCGCTGACGACTGATATTCAGTACGAGGTCGTCATTATCGGCGCCGGTTATACGGGCATGTGGACTGCCTACTATCTTAAACAGATTAATCCAGATCTGGATATCTGCATTCTCGAAGCTGAAATAGCCGGCTTTGGTGCTTCCGGCCGAAATGGTGGCTGGTGTTCTTCGCATCTCAGCGGACTGGATAACTGGCTGGCTAATGAAAAAACCAGAGCTGGTGCCCTGCATCTCAAAGATCTGATGTTCGACACCGTAAAACAGATTGGTCTTGTCACAGAAAAAGAAGGTATTGATTGTCACTACGAACGCTCCGGCTGTCTGGAAGTTGCCGTACTACCTGTCCACCTGAAACGGCTTCAAAATGAATGGGCTCATTTGAATTCTCTCGGCCTTGCAGGTGAACACTACAACTGGCTCAATGAAAAAGAAGTACGCAATCTATTCAATATCGATAAAGCCCTTGCCGGAATACACCTGCAGCACTGTGCTGCCGTGCATCCGGCTCGCCTGGCTCGCGGATTAGCTGATTGCCTTGAATCTCTCGGTGTAAAAATTTACGAGCACAGTCCGGTAGAAAAGATAGAGGGGCAGCTTGTAACAACAGCAGCTGGAAATGCAAAAGGGGAAACAGTGCTTATTACCACTGAAGGCTATACTGCGAATCTGACAGGACACAAGCATGCCTAATCTCTTATACCGGTTCATTCAATGATGGTTGCCACCGAAGTACTTAGTCAGCAACAACTGGATACTATTGGGTTTAACAAACGCTGCACTTTTGCCAATTACGACCGTGTGACCACTTATGGTCAGATTACGGCGGACAGGCGTATTGCCTTCGGCTGCCGGGGCAGTTACGGCTTCGGCTCAAACATCCGTCAAAAATTCGATAAGAATGATTCGGACTTCAGGCTGGTAGAGGAAACCCTGCTGCGTTTCTTTCCTGATCTAAGAGGTATAAATTTCACTCATGCCTGGGGTGGGGCGATGGGTGTCGCCCGTTCACTGCACCCTGCTATCCATTTTGACACAAAATCGAGGTTCGGTTGGGCCGGCGGGTTTTTTGGAAGTGGTGTCGCAGCGACCCATCTCGCCGGACAAACGCTGGCCGATCTGGTCTGTGGCGAAGACAGCGAACGTTTGACAACTCCCTGGGTAAATCCCAGCTACGTTAATCGGAAATGGGAGCCAGAGCCCTTACGCTGGCTTGGTGTTTATGGTTCACGCAGATTAATGGGAGTCGCCGATTATTTTGACTATCATGGCGCAGCCTTCGTCGGACAGGCGCTCGACCACGTGCTACCCAATCTATAAAACAGACCTTCGCTAGTTTAGCGGTACAATCGCTGGCGCCTTGCTCTTTTTGATAAGAAAAACATGTATTTTGGCAGGTTCCGTGTCACTCGCATTTCTGGAAACGTTGTGAATATCATCCGGGCTCTCGTAAAAGGTTTCACCCGCTTTAAGTGTCACTGGATCGCGACCTTCAACACCCATCACCACACTTCCTTCCAGTACGTAGACAAAAGTATGTGCGTTATGCCGATGCTGCGCTGAAGATTCGCCAGGTGCGTATTCGACGGTCAACATCAAACCGGTTTTATCAGGTATTCCTGCCAACTCTTTCGTCATCAGAACATCTATTTCAGCACTTTGCACAGAAACTGATATTAGCGAAAAGACCACAGCAAATAATAACCTACTCAGCAAGTAACCTCGCTTTAATAAAGAATTCATCGATGATTTCTCCTATTGGCAAGAAATGAAGTCCCATTAAAGCATAAGCCTGAGTATGCTGTTACAATTACTGCACTGCTTAGTTTTTAAGCTCGAGTGCGAGTCTTATATCCTTCCAGGAAACATATTTAAAGTTCTGATTTTGTCTGGGCCGGGTATTTTCACCATCTTGCACAACCAGCAAGCCTTCAGGGAACATCGTGGTAATCAGACTACCTGATACAGCAATACCATCAGTCTCCGAACTGCCGTCTATCGTTTTTAGTCCGTTATCAACGATGTGAAACGAACCTACATAGCGATTACCTTCCTCTCTCTCGTAGACCGCATAACTATTATCACCCTGACTGGATACCAGCAAATAGCCTGTATCGGATGAACTTTTATATAGTGTAATACCTTCAACATCGGCTTTTTTCAGACTGATACGCCATAAACCCTGATTCTCTTCCCCCACATAAAGCACAGCCTTATCATCATCAGCGACGCAGCCTTCGGGTTGGGAGCTGAGCATGAATTCTCCAAGCAACACAGACTCTTCATTTATGCGCCACTGCTGATAACGACCATCCTTATCATTTACGAAAGCATGGAGTTCACTGGATTCAGAGGGTTGATAGAGACAGACACCATAGGGAGCATCCAGATCCAGAAATACCCGCTTATCCTCAAGAAACTCTACTGAGGCATCCTTGCTGTTAATTCGAAAGACGTCAAGCGTGCGGGTAGTGCGATTAGTCGCTACGGCGAGATCAACAAGCTCTCCCTCTAGCATAACATGCTGTCGAATATCGACGTTGTTCAAACGACCAGTGGGCAATATTTGTAAGCGATTTCCTCTCAGGTCGTAAACTTCCAGACCCCCTTTTTTATTAGTGCCAAGCACAAGACTTCGATCCGGATCTTCGGGATGTACCCAAATCGCCGGGTCATCGGCCGCGTCTTCATCATTATCGACTGGTCTTGTCTCAATCAGAGCTTCCACCCGTTTTACTGTGGAGTGACCAGCGTCAGGTGACGAACAGGCTCCGAGTATTGCGATAACAAGCATGTAAGATAAGGTTTTCATATTAGTTACGATAGGTAAGGCCGAATATAAAGAAAGGACCATATTCTTCATATTGCCCGTTAAATCTGGTCGTGCCCCGATAAGCATAAAACGGCTCATCTGTCAGGTTAATAGCATTGAAATGCAACTGTGTATTATCATTGAGGTCATATTTGGCACTCAAATCGAGCTGTAAGTGATCATCCTGATAGAGATCGTTTGCCTGATCAGCGAGATCCAGCTCCAGCAATCGTTTGTCTCGATAGACACCTGAAAACCGGATGCTGAAAGGACCATATTCATAACCAAGCACAACATTACCCACCCAATCTGCCTGTCTTGGTAAATCAATGAGGTTATCTCGACCCGCATTAACACCCAAACCAAGGTCTGCCTCACTGTCGGTGTAGGTGGCATTAGTCATTAACATCAGACCATTCCAGGGTGCGGGCAAATTACTAAAGTTTTTAGTCCAGTTAAATTCCGCACCCCATAACTCCGCACTCTGACCGTTACGAGGTTGCAACACTTCAAGATTGCTTACCGCCGTAATATCCAAACCTCCAGTAAATTGCGTGACGTCGATATCGGAACTGACATCGGCATTAAAAATGAAGTCATCTATGTCTTTATAAAAAAGGCCAAAGCCAAGCACACCAATCGTATCCGGGTAGAACTCAAGCGCCAGATCAAAATTGCTGGATTTGAACGGGTTCAGTGAGGGATTACCTGCCTCAATTTCAAGATCGGTTCCATCCAGTTCAATAGCGGCCGGAGACGGATTAAGAAAACCAAAAGATGGTCGAGAAATTGTTTTACTGTAAGCCGCACGAATAATTACATTGTCCGTCGCTTTGTAACGCAAATTGATACTGGGTAGAAGGTCGCTGTAATCATTGCTGAAGTTATTGGCGACGACAACTGGCGTACCGTCTACCTCGGCAGCATTAAAGCCATTCGCCTCAAAACTCGTATCTTCGAAACGCAGACCATAGACAATTCGTAAATCGTCGAAATCAATACGACTCATTACATAGGCCGCAAGCACATCTTCTGATATTTGATAGTCACGGGCAGAACTGAGTAAGGTTTCATCTGCATCAATATCAAAACTGGAAATATTATTATCGATATAGTTGTTAAGCATGTTCTGACTAATTCTCGGTCCGAGGTTTCCAAGACCGTAATCTATATCCCCTTCAACAAAGTCAGCCAATCTTGGATCACCAGTAAAATTACCGTCGTAGGTAGTGGCATTAACGTCATCCGTTTTCTCCCGATCACGATATTTGACGCCTGCTTTGACATATCCGCTGTAGCGACCAAACTCCATGTCCCGGGTCAGATCGAGACGAAAGGAATGTTGCTCATCATCAGTTATATTATTTTCGACGACTAATTCATCAAACACAAAATTACTCATGTCCAGACCGTTTGCGGAAACAAAAAGTTCGGGCGTTCGTCCGATAGTTGTATATCCAGCATTGGCGATCGCGACATCTTCTGAAAATTGAGTATCTCTCCTGTTCGGTTCCTTTTCTTCGGCCTTTGAATATCCGTAGCTATACTCAAGCGTCCAGTCATCAATCAGGTTTTTTCCGCCACTTACTATAGAAAGTATATTTTGCTTTTCCAGACGGTCCTTGAGTTCCCGATCCATTTCAATATCGGTCCAGTTTGCGCTGCTGTCGTCTATTTGTGCCAGATCGCCATCGGATAGTTTGAACTCGGCCCGACGACGGAATTCCTGATCTTCAAAGCGACTGTATAGCGACCTTACATAGTACTCTGCCAGTTCGTTTGGCCTATAATCCAGATTGAAAGCGAGTCCAAGGCGTTCACGACTGATTACGTAATCACGTTGCTCTATTTCTTCGGTACCAGCAAAACCAGAATCCTCAATGTCAGGATCCCAACCACCATCGGTCTCTATATTGTCGGAACCGAATTTACGATCCTGCCAACTTCCCGCGAAAGCAACTCCCAATTCGCCAGTGCCGACATCAAAGATATTGGAAAAAGTCCCTGACACTTTCGGGGCTACTTTATTTTCAAGTTCATTGTAATTACCCTCGGTACTGAACTTGTAATTCATTCCATCCCGGTCGAAAGCGGTAAGGCTTTTTACATTGATTGAACCCCCGATTGAGTCTCCGTCCATGTCCGGCGTTATTGTCTTGGTGACTTCCAGGCCTTCAAGCAGATCGGATGGAATTACATCCAGAGCGACAGAACGCCTGTCCCGCTCTGGTGCAGGAATATTGACACCATTAATTCTGGAAGTATTCAGATTGGGGTCGATACCACGAATACCAACAAACCGCCCTTCTCCCTGGTCTCTTTCTATATAGACACCCGGTATTCTCTGCAGGGCTTCACTGACGTTTCCATCCGGGAACTGACCAATTGAATCGGCGGAAACGATGGATATCAGATTGTCGGCAGCTCGTTGCTGGTTAAGAGCATTTGCCGAACCAGCAGCCTGACCGTAAACGATTATGTTTTCCAGAACACTCACGTTTTCACCAATGGCAACATCAACCGCTGATATCTGCTCGTTCACAACATCGACAGATTTACTGACTGTTTTAGCACCGATATACTCGACTTCCATTGTATACGTCCCGGCCGGAACCAGTGGAAAAATGAATTGACCGCCATTTTGACTGCGGGTCTCAAGATTTATTTCTTTAATACGAACTATAGCCCCGTCGAAATATATTTTACTGGTTTGATCACTTATTCTGCCTTCCAGTCTGCCCTCAGCAGCCAGATTCCCAGTGAAACCAATTGTTGTTACCGTGATGCTTAAAACTAATCGAGAAAAATATGTCATTGCGTTAAATCCTTAGTCATTCATTAAAGTGAACGACATGCTAATGACACTTCGTTACAGGACAATTATGCTTTTATGACACTTTAGATTTTAATATGAAGTTTTTATTACAGCAGATTTCAAATGGCGATCAAACGCAGAAGCGGTTGATTAAGTCTCCTTCTATAACAATGACACTCGGCTTTGGCATACTGTTACCACCATCCGGCCAGTGACTCAGCAAGTTATTTTTATCTGCTGAGTTCTCACCGGGATGTTGAACCGAAATAAACAGACTACGACCGTCTTCTGAAAACCTGATACCCGTAAATTCCGCATGAACCGGTGCCGAACCAAGTTGCAAGACCTGCCCCGACTGCTGACCATTCATCGGAATCATAAATAACCCGTTATTTCCAAATTTACTATACGGTGGATAATTTAATTGTTCTCCGGAAATATCTGAGGTAAACCAGAGATTGCCGGCCACATCAAAGGCCAGATTATCGGGGCATGCGAATCCCGTACTTTCACCGCCGTTTATAAAAGTGGATGCCTGAAAAGTAAGCGATAGAGGATCGTTATTCGTTTCTTCGATTTTCAATATTGATCCATAAGGTCTGTTAGCCCCTTTATTTTTTGTCAGCGTAACAAAAATACTGCCTGTTTCTGGATCACGTTCTATATCCTCAGGCCGGTCAAGCGGCGTCGCACCAGCCAAAGCGCCAGCTTCTCGGGTTCTTATTAACATGTCCAGTTGGCTACGAAAATATCCTTCTAACTTAGGGTTGGTTTTGACATCAAGCAATAACCAACTACCATTCAAGGTATCAGCGACATATAATGCCCCCTTCTCCAGACTTCCGGGTTCATCGGCTATGAATTTGTACAAAAACTGATTCGTCTTGTCGTCACCGCTATAGACAACACAGCGCTCATCTTTGGCAACAATCACAGTTGCTGATTCGTGTGCAAAACGTCCCATAGAGGTGTGTTTTTTTGCTTGCCCGCTAAAAGGATCAATTTCGATTACCCAGCCATAATGCTCAGGAACCATAGGATAGAAACGATCCCAACCAACACTCGGTTCTCGTATCAAAGTACGCTTACCTTTTAAACTGACTTCACCTGTATAGTAATGATAATTTTCTTCACAACTTAGAATAGTGTTCCAGGGGGTTCTTCCACCCGCACAGTTAGCGAAGGTACCCAGTGCTTCAGTTTCGCCATGAATTGGCGCATCCGCTATAATCGGTATTCGTGTATTCGCATCAATCCGTCGATTATATTTATCATCTCGATTTACTTTCCACTGACCATTACTCTTTGATATACGCACTATGGAACCACCCACTTCACGTCTTTCTAGTTCCACATCCTCTCTGCTTTTCAGTGCTCCTTCGGAAGAAGTCAGAAAGTAGCCTTGTGAAACAGATTCATGATTGATCCAAAAAAGACAATCATCAGGATTGTTATCGATACGAACATAATCAATGTAATCATTGTTGAAGCCGAATTTATCTCCGCCGCTATTGATTGGCTCACCCCACGAAACAAGTAGCTGATAATCCAGACCATCAGCTAAAATTACCGCATCTTCTGAACTGGCCTGTATGAAAGGAATATCAGTCTTATTTTTTCCAGCTACGGTGTGCGTAAATACTGTTGCTGTTATCCCTCCAATAAAGTGAATAAATTCTCTTCGGGAACAAGCTCTGCCGGTATTCATGTGATTTAATCTTTTTGAGTTTGAAACTCTACATTAGAGAAAATTCATTACAGGGATATTAAGAACACAGCAAAGCTGCGGAATTAAGGGAAGTGCTAGCTGGGGAAAAGGCTTACTACTAAAAAGATTGGTCTAGAAGGATAGTATTTCGTTTTGATCGAACTGTCTGGCCATATGCTTATCCATGCAATTGCCCGCTGCATCAGAGCAGGCGCCACAGCAGCGACCAACATTGAGACGTTCCTGCAAGTGACTCAGGCAGTTCGCGCCTTCGTCAACGGCCTGCTTGATGTCTTTGTCAGTTACTGCGTTGCAAATACAGATATACATGGAAAACTCTATCTTCTAATAATTCTCATAAACCAGTTATTACGAATCCTAATACAAATGAGAATTATTATCAAATAGAACCTTCCGGTTTTTGTCTATACCTCTATCTAATTGATTTTAATGTGATATTACATCATCGACTGGAGATAGTTTTCGATACCAACTTTCTCTACCAGCTCCAGTTGCGTCTCCAGCCAATCAAGATGTTCTTCTTCACTTTCCAGAATATCAGCGAAAAGCTCACGGCTGACGTAGTCTTTACAGGATTCACAGTATTCTATTGCTTCACGCAAATCAGGTATCGCATCCTGCTCAAGTGCCAGATCAGCAGCCAGAATTTCTTTAGTATTCTCGCCAATCCTAAGCTTGCCCAGATCCTGCAGGTTCGGCAAACCTTCAAGAAACAGAATACGCTCAATCAGAGTGTCGGCGTGCTTCATTTCATCAAGTGATTCGTGGTATTCGTGCTCGTTCAGTTTCTCGAGGCCCCAATTCTTATACATGCGTGCATGCAAAAAATACTGATTGATTGCTGTTAGCTCGTTTTTAAGAACCTTATTTAGGTATTGAATTACTTTCTTATCACCTTGCATGATTTTACTTCCTTCTTGAGTGTTTTCGTAAAAATTGGTCGCATGATAAATGCTTGTGATTGAACTCGCCAGCAACATTTATTGAATGAGAATTAGTCGCATAATGATTCTTATAGAGCAGTGTATACTGACTGTTAATCACAAAAATATTGACTCGTTTTTATCATGAATAAAGAAGAAAACTACAAACTGGAATTGTCGCCGACAGAGATGAAAGCGCTTGGTTATCAAGTTATCGACATGCTGGTTGACTATCAAACAAGCGTTGCCGGGCAAGCCGTCAAAACGCAAGTTGCGCAGGCCGATATGGAAGCCTTACTTCGGGAAAGCGCGCCGGAATCTGGTAGTGATGCCTCTGCTCTGGTGAGAAAGCTCCAGGAAGAAATCCTTATCGATCTAGAGCACAAAATTCACCCGAGGGATTTTGCCTTCATCCCCGGCCCCAGCAACTTTGTCAGCGTCATGGCCGATACTATTGCTGGAGGTCTGAATATTTTCAGCGGAGCCCAGCTAACCTCAAGTGCTGCCACCATTATCGAGTTGCAGGTGATTGACTGGTTGAGACAGATTTTCGGTTTTGAGGACAGTGCGGGTGGTCTATTTGTCAGCGGAGGTTCAGCAGCCAATCTGACAGGTCTTGCAGCGGCACGTCATCTGATACTCAATGATGATATCGGATCAGCCCGCATTTACTATTCCGATCAGACTCACGTGTCCAATATCAAAGCGCTAAAACTTCTGGGTTTTCAGGCTGAGCAATTTTCATCGATAAGTACTGATGAAGACTTCCGCATTAAGCCAGACGAGTTACAGGAATGCGTAAATAAGGATCGTGACGCAGGCTTTAAACCATTTTGTATCATTGCCAATGCCGGAACAACCAACACAGGTGCGGTTGATCCACTCGAGGAATTGCTTGCAATACGAGATACAGAACAAATGTGGCTGCATGTTGATGGCGCCTTTGGTGCCGCAGCTGCACTGACTGATAAAGGCCGGGAAGTACTAAAAGGACTGGAAAATGTCGACTCACTTTCTTTCGATCCACATAAATGGCTGTTTCAGCCTTATGAGATAGGCGGAATCATTGTTCGTGATATGAATCATCTGCAAAAGACTTTTGCGACCAATGCTTCTTATTTACGTGATATTCAGGGCCCCGATAGTCAGGAAGTAAATTTTTTCGACTACGGTATTCAGATGACGCGGGGCTTTCGCGCCCTGAAAATGTGGCTATCTATTAAAACCTTTGGTTTAGCTGCTTTTAGAAAAGCCATAGAAAGGGGTATTGAACTTGCCGAACTGGTAGAAACGGAATTAAAAAAATCTGAGCACTGGGAAATTATTACGCCTGCTCAATTAGGCATCATAACTTTCCGCTATGTCATCGCCGGACTGGACGAGTCTGCTTTATCTGAACTAAACCAGCGCATTGTTCAATCCATTGTCGACGATGGTTTTGCTTTCATTCTAACCACAAGTTTGCGTGGTCAAACCGTACTGCGTATTTGTGCCATTAATCCACGTACCAGTGATGAGGACATCAGACTAACTATTGAAAAACTCGGGCAGTTTGGCCAAAGCGCCGCAGAGCCCTGAAATGTCGCACCTGGTTTATATTCACGGCTTTCTCAGCTCGCCTGCCTCTCTCAAAGCTGTGCAGGTCAGGGACTGGTTGTTAAATCATCGACCGGATATCACATATCACTGCCCTGCGTTGACAGCTTACCCGGGACAAACTAAACACAGCCTGGAGAGGTTGGTCGAATCATTATTGCCCGAACCAGTATATTTAATGGGAAGTTCGCTCGGAGGATACTGGGCCACCTGGCTGGTAGAAAAATATGGATTGCGCGCTGTGCTAATAAATCCTCTCGTTAAACCGGAGCTACTTGGTTCAGAATACCTGAATATTGAATTGAAAAATTATCATTCAGAAGATTCTTACACTTTGACTGAGGTTGACGCCGAAATATTACTGGCTGCTAACGTAAGTGAGATTAAACTGGCTGAGAATTACTGGCTGATGGTGCAAACGGGTGATGAAACGCTTGATTACAGGCTGGCAATAGACAAATATTCCACCAGTCGGCAACTTGTTGAAGAAGGTGGTGATCATAGCTTTCAGGGATTTGAACGAAGAATCGGAGAGGCGATAGACTTCCTGCTTAAAGGTTAATAAGGTTTTGTCTCACCAGTTTTCAACTGCGGTTCGCAGATCCAGTTCAAACGACCAGGCTGATTTTTTCTGCTTATGCAGGTATTCATAAGCATCAACTATTCCATTCAGCTTGAGCAGACTTTCTTCTCCCATTTTATCAAAATAATCGGGAGCTTCTTTTTGTATTTTCTCGCCGCTGATTCCGCCGTCAATAATGACGTGCCCGACATGGATACCTTCCGGTCCGACTTCCTTGGCCAGCGCCTGAGCAAAGGTTCTTAATGCCGATTTAGCTGAATTAAATGCGCCATAGTTCACCTTACCACGTAGCGAAGCACTGGCACCTGTAAATAGTATGCTCCCTTGTTTGCTTTCAAGCATACGTCTGGCCGCCTCCCTTCCAAATAAAAACCCTCCGAAGCACCCACTTTGCCAGGCTCTCAGAAAATAGTCAGCCTCCATATCCACTATCCTGCCGGGTGTTGCATTTCCAACATTGTAGATTGCCAGTTCAAGTGGACCTATTGTCTCCGCTTTATCAAATAGCTTGATAGTCTGTTCTTCATCAGTGGCATCTGCGACCATTACATGAGCCCTGCCACCTTCTGAATTAATCAGAACAGCAAGTTCTTCGAGTTTTGCTTCGGTCCTCCCGGCGACAATCACATCCAGACCCAGTTGTGCGAATCGACGACCTAATTGAGCGCCTAAACCTTGTACCGGACCCACTCCTGTTACGATTGCAGTAGACATAGTTTATTGTTCTCTATTAGTTTCCAGTTCTTTTTTTTCAAGAATTTTCAGAGCAGAAACTTTTAACCGAATCCGGTTTAATTCTGAACGATAGGGTACACAGCGAATTTTACGACCGGTATTTTTCACTTGAAGTTTAGGCATTACTTCTCGCTCAAACTGCTCTAGCAATTCGCAATCACCACTATCCAGATAGCGACTTGAATGTCCGACCACTTTAACCTCCTCCCATCTGGCCGGAAAAACTTCTGCAGATACATCAGTGTCATTCGCCAGAACAGGCAAGGCAAAGGCCAGTTTCACTCTCTGAACCCGATTAGGGTTCCTGCCAGACGTACAACTGGCTTCTGCCCTAACGTCATCTCGAGCCCCAAGGATTTTTAACAAACGGCTTAATGTATATTCGATACTGTCACATGTGTACGCGGTAGAAAATCCAACAAAGCGAAACCGTACCTGATGCACTTTCCACTGAGCCTCAACTGTTTCTGCACTTGCAGGCATGCTAAAAAATATATTGCTTACAATTAGCAAATTTAAAAATATTGTTTTATGCATTTTTTTAATTATTGAAAAATTATTAATTAGACCTTGATAAAACCATTTGGCGTCAAGGCTCAGGTTCCAGCTCTTTCGTTTTTGCAGGACTAAGAATTTTCATCTTCGCCCTTAATCTTGAAATTGTTCTATTGATTGGAAAGCAGCTCAAATCTGAGTTGATCTGCTTTACCTGCAATCGTGGCACAACATAGCGCTGAAATTCCCTGACAAGTTCACAATCACCGCCATCAAGCTTTCGCGACAAACCGCCACCAAGACTTACTTCCTGCCATTCTGCAGGAAATATTTCTCTGCCAAAATCTGTTTTGTCTACGGGAACCGGTAATGAAAACGCAAGGCGCATTCGGTGTACCCTTTGCGCTCCTCGTCTTCGCAGGTTGTCACCGCCAAAGCAGTCTGTTTCAACCCGGGCATCGTTACGTGCTCCAAGCAGTATAAGTAAACGTCTGATTTTACGCTCGATGCCGTCGCAACTGTACTGAGTAAACTCTCCAACATAAACAAACCTTATCTGAAACACCTCCCATTGAGCATCGAGATTTTCAGCTTTGGCAGCAAAAGAAAAACTACAGATAAGTACAACGAAAAAAAGAAAATGAAACTGTTTTCTAATATTTTTCATGAAAAGCAGTCAAAAATATTTCTAACCGTTTTTAAGCGGGCACATATTTCGATCCAGCTCAGAATCATCACAACAGGCCCTGTGCCAGAAGCAGAGAGTGTCTGCTTCATTTCCACCCGTGCAGTTCCACATAATCCGGATGGCCTGCTCGTATATTTCTTCAGAACTCGTGAATAATTGCTCCAGAGTCTGGCCAGTATCCTTGTTATATGACTCCATATACCATGTTCGCAAGCGCTTTAATGTCGCTAACTGTCTTGGATCGTCATCAGTAAAACTACGTTTGTACAACCAACGCATTAAATCATAGTTTTGCGCTACTTTTTTCCATTGCTCATTGACACTATTTGCGGCAATCATCATATCGAGTACAGCTAATTGTTTCGTACTATAGAGACCATCGTTTACACGTATAATGTATAAGGCTCTTTCAAATGCCCCCGAAGATGTCGCCAGATCTGATTGCTCGAGACTTGATATTCCCAAACCAAGTAATTCGGGCACCATCTCATAGGCGAATACACCTGAATTGGTTTCTATGTTCGCTATTCGTTCCCGGTATTCTTCAGCATTGCGTCTATCGCTGTTAAACCAGGTATCAGGAACCAGACTCACATGTTCAAAGGCAGTAGCAGATTCAACAGAGCAGGTATTTGAATTTGAAGATAAATCACTGGCAGCCATCAAAGCCATAGGAAAACACATAAACAGCAGAAGCAAAAAAGAACGAAATTCTATTCGAATTGTTGATTTTGCGTTAAAGTGAAATAGAGGCATTGGATTCAAATCAATAAATATTTTCAGGGATGTGCACTAATCTTAAACCTATTTTCGAACGATCTGTAATCAGCTCCTGAACTTTCGATGTACTTTCACACAAAAAGTTGCATAAGGCTGATTTAACGGGAATTTTAATTCTCCGTTAAGGTTATAAAACCTTCAGAATTACGCTATTTATTTTCGTTTTCTTCTTTCAGCGCGAAATAATTGATGAAAAATACAATAAACATCGTAAGAGACAGCAAGATCAAGGCAGATTGCCGGCGACTGGAGTTAATGTGATTATCAATAGACGTATACATTGCACCCATATCCACATAGACAGAAAGGATCCCGAATATCTGACCTCCATGTTCAATTTCCTGCTCGAACTTTCTGATGCCAGGCCCGAATTTTATTGGTCGTTTCTGCCACTCAGCGACGAATAATCCTTCATCGTCGAGTACATGGATGTAAGTAAAATTCTCCCAGCTGGAAGCGTATTGTCTGATCAACGATTCGGTTTTTTCATGATTCCTGACGATCACAGAATCTACGATTATTCCTGCCAGCAAACCAGTAGTCCGCTGCATATCCTGTCGTATAGTTTGTACGAGATATTCAGAATTGAGTTTGCGAGTGGATTCACCACTAAACCAGACTCCAAGTGAAATACCAAAAACAAGCAGTATGGACAACTTGAGCCAGAAAGGTATGCGCATCTAGACGCTAATTCCGCGACCGGGGTATGCCAATTTTCCTGCCCAATTGTTCGGGTTCAGATAAAATCGAGTGCGCGGTTTTAACCTCATTCAATCGTTGCAGGATACTTTCCGGCATAGCGGCAACACGCCGGATATTCATATCCATGTACAAACCCATCATTTCTGCGGTCGCGACAATATTGTTCGTTTTCGACTCATGCATCTGATGAAAATAGTGGAAACGTTTTTCATCGAAATCTATTAGCTGAGTATTAATAATAAGTTCATCGCCAAGACCAACTTCCTTGAGGTAAGTAATATGGATTTCTGCACCGAATGTCGAAGAATTATTGTGTTTACGAAACGAATCCGTCATACCAAGGTAATCCAGAAAAGCATCAGTAGCATGATCAAAGACCAGGAGGTAATAAGCCACATTCATATGCCCGTTGTAATCTATCCACTCGGGCACTACCGAATCCCTGTGCAAACTCAGAGGGGCTTCAATAGTCATGATCAAATGTAAACAATGTTGTTTTTTTAAAGGCCGAGTACATCCTGCATATCATAAAGACCGGGTTCTTTATGACTAAGCCAATTCGCTGCACGTAGAGCACCGGAGGCAAAAGTACTGCGACTGGAGGCTTTATGTGTGATTTCGATACGTTCTCCAGCCGAGGCAAACATCACAGTGTGATCGCCAACAATGTCACCGGCACGAATAGTCTCAAAACCAATTGTTTTTGGGTCCCGGGCTTCACCAATGCCCTGACGACCATACACGGCACACTCTTTCAAATTGCGATCCAGAGTGTCGGCAACAATTTCTCCCATGCGCACAGCAGTGCCGGAAGGGGCATCTTTTTTCTGATTATGGTGAGCTTCTATTATTTCGATATCAGTGCTATCGCCAACTATTTGCGCAGCTAATTCGATGAGCTTGAAACAAAGATTCACGCCGATACTCATATTCGGAGCAAAAACCAGAGCGCAGTCCTTGCTGACTTGTTCTATTTCAGTTTTTTGCTCATCGGAAAAGCCGGTTGTGCCGATCACCATGCGTTTTCCGGCAGCCTGACATTTTTTAAGATTCTCAATAGTCGCATCCGGCAGGGTAAAATCGATCAGGACATCGAAATCGTCACTAACGTTGTTAATGTCATCGACAATTAACACTCCTTTTTCACCAATGCCAGCCAGAATACCTGCATCAAGACCCAACATAGGCGATTGCGGATGTTCAATTGCGGCTCCTATTTCGAGACTGTCATTCTTGTCACACAACTCAAGAATGGTTTTTCCCATTCGCCCGGCGGCACCACATACGCCTATTCTAACCATAGGATTTATCCCCTGTTACTGAGTCATGCTATCGAAGAATTTTTTTACACCATCGAGCCAGGAAGAAGCCTGTGGGCTGTGCTTTTCACTATCAGCACCCATGGCTTTATCAAAATCTCTGAGTAGTTCCTTTTGCTTCTTGCTCAGGTTAACCGGTGTTTCCACAACGATTCTACAGAGCAAATCACCTTTCATCGAACCGCGCACAGATTTCACACCTTTCCCACGCAGACGAAACATTTTTCCTGACTGGCTCTCTGCAGGAATTTTCAGTTTAACCCGACCATCAAGCGTAGGCACTTCGAATTCACCGCCGAGTGCCGCTGTGGCAAAGCTTATGGGTACTTCGCAATGCAGATCAGAGTCATCACGTGTGAAAATAGAATGTTCCTTAACCGCCACATCGACGTAAAGATCGCCTGAAGGGCCCCTGTTCTGACCTGCTTCACCTTCACCGGAAAGACGAATTCTATCGCCGGTATCAACTCCGGGCGGGACTTTTACCGATATTGTTTTATTGTCTCTGACACGACCCTGTCCGCGACATGCAGTGCAGGGATCTTTAATCATTTTCCCGGCACCGCGACACTGTGGACAGGTTTGCTGTACCGAAAAAAAGCCCTGCTGCATACGCACCTGGCCGACGCCATTACAGGTTGTACAGCTCACCGGCTCCGAGCCTTTTTTGGCACCGGTTCCATTACAGGGTTCGCATTCAACCTGTTTCGGCACACGAATCTTTACTGTCGTACCGGCGACTGCTTCTTCCAGAGTCAGGCCCAGTTCATAGCGTAAGTCGGCACCACGGTAGACCCGTTCACCGCCCCGGCCTCCACCGCCGCCTCCGAATATATCTCCGAAGACACTGTCAAAAATATCACCGAAACCTGCGCCACCACCACCGCCACCGCCCATGCTGTTTTCTACGCCGGCGTGGCCAAATTGATCGTAGGTGGCGCGTTTTTGTGCATCGGAGAGAATGTCGTGCGCCTCTTTTACTTCCTTGAACTTCTCTTCTGCGGAATCATCGTCAGGGTTTCGATCAGGATGAAACTTCATCGCCAGCTTGCGATAAGCTTTCTTCAGGTCTGCGTCACTGGCGTTCTTTGATACGCCCAGTACCTCGTAATAGTCTCTTTTTGCCATCCTGTTTTTCTTACCTTAAGTCACAAACAAGCCCGGTCAGAAAATCAGATTCCTTCCGGGCCAGATTAATAATAAAACATATCGCGTTTTTCGCGACCGCCACCGATAGGCTAATTCCCTATCGGTGACTTATCTTGCGCAAATTAAAATTTACTTTTTGTCGTCATCCACTTCTTCAAATTCAGCATCAACGACGTTTTCATCGGCAGCAGCTTCTGTCTCTGCACCGGCAGCTTCCGGCCCTGCAGCACCTTCCTGCTCTGCAGTTTGAGCGTAAGCCCGCTCTGCCAGTTTACCTGCCACTTCGGTGAGTTTACCGGTTTTCTCTTCAATGACTGCCTTGTCATCTCCTTTGATAGCTTCTTCAAGCTCGGCAATGGCGGCCTCGATGTCAGTCTTTTCCTGTTCCTCGACTTTATCACCCAGTTCTTCCATGGACTTTCTGGTCGCGTGGATCATCTGCTCCGCCATATTACGGGTTTCGACCATCTCTTTTGCCAGACGATCTTCCTCAGCATGGGCTTCGGCATCCTTCACCATCTTGTCAATCTCTTCATCGGACAAACCGCTGGAAGCCTTAATAATGATTGACTGTTCTTTACCGGTAGCCTTGTCTGTCGCAGACACATTCAGAATACCATTGGCATCGATATCAAAGGCGACTTCGATTTGCGGCACACCCCGGCTTGCTGGTGGGATGTCAGCGAGATCGAAACGACCGAGCGATTTATTGCCACCGGCCATCTCTCTTTCACCCTGCAGGACGTGTACGGTCACTGCTGTCTGTCCGTCTTCCGCAGTTGAAAAAACCTGCTGAGCTTTGGTCGGGATAGTGGTGTTTTTGTCAATCAACTTGGTCATGACACCACCAAGGGTTTCGATACCCAGAGACAATGGTGTCACATCCAGCAATAACACGTCTTTCACGTCGCCACCGAGAACACCGGCCTGAATTGCGGCACCAGAAGCCACCGCCTCATCCGGGTTAACGTCGCGGCGCGGCTCTTTGCCAAACAGTTTCTCAACCGTTTCCTGTACTTTAGGCATACGTGTCTGACCACCAACCAGAATAACATCGGTTATTTCAGAAGTTGACAGACCTGCATCACTCAATGCCACTTTGCAGGGCTCAATTGTTCGGGTAACCAGATCGTCGACCAGAGATTCCAGTTTGGCACGGGTCATTTTAATGTTCAGGTGTTTCGGTCCGCTGGCATCTGCTGTTACATAAGGCAGATTGATGTCTGTCTGCTGGCTTGAAGACAATTCAATCTTGGCCTTCTCCGCAGCTTCCTTTAAACGTTGCAGAGCGAGCGGATCGTTATGCAGATCGACACCCTGCTCTTTCTTAAATTCGTCACAAAGGAAATCAATAATACGCAGATCGAAATCTTCGCCACCGAGAAAGGTATCACCATTAGTGGAGAGCACTTCGAACTGATGCTCACCATCAATCTCGGCTATCTCAATGATGGAAATATCGAAAGTACCACCACCCAGATCGTAGACAGCAATCTTCGCATCACCATGCTTTTTGTCCATACCATAAGCCAGTGCCGCGGCTGTCGGCTCGTTGATAATTCGTCTGACGTCGAGACCGGCAATACGTCCGGCATCTTTAGTTGCCTGGCGCTGCGAATCGTTGAAATAGGCAGGCACAGTGATAACCGCTTCTGTGACGTCTTCACCAAGATAATCTTCGGCCGTTTTCTTCATTTTCTGCAGAACACGGGCGGAAACTTCTGGTGGTGCCATCTTTTTGCCGCGCGCCTCGACCCACGCATCGCCATTGTCGGCCTTGGTAATCGTGTAAGGCACCATATTGATGTCTTTCTGTACAACATCGTCTTCAAAACGACGCCCGATCAAACGCTTAACCGCGAAAAGAGTATTAGTCGGATTTGTAACCGCCTGGCGCTTGGCCGACATACCCACCAATACTTCATCATCCTCGGCAAATGCGACGATAGATGGTGTGGTGCGACCACCCTCACTATTTTCTATAACCTTTGCCTGTCCACCTTCCAGTACTGCCACACAAGAGTTGGTGGTTCCCAGGTCAATACCAATTATTTTTCCCATAATTCTTCTCCAGACGTACGCTTCAAGAACACCTCAAAACGGGGGTTATCAAGGTGCTGCTACTAAATTAATATTCCAAAATTGTTTGTGACTGCCTATATTTGGGTCGGCTTTGTCCTTTTCAAGCCCAAAACACGCATAAACACATAAAATACTTCGATAATGGCCTGTTATTTGGCGACTACCACCATCGCGGGACGAATCAGTCTTCCATTCAGGGCATAGCCTTTCTGAAATACGGTAACAACAGAACCAGCCTCACTGCCCTCGATCTCCTGCATAGACACCGCTTCGTGCTTCTCCGGATCAAATTTTTTGCCTTCTGCCTCTATTTCCGTAATTCCAAACTTCTCCATCACATCACGAAACATTTTCAAGGTTAGTTGCATACCTTCTTTCAGGGGTTTCTGCTCCTCACTCTCATCCGCAGCACCGATTCCCATTTCCATACTATCGAGCACTGGCAAGAGCTCATTGGCAAATTTATCCAGGGCGTATTTATGTGCGTTTTCCACATCTCGCAGAGTGCGTTTTCTGACATTATCGAGTTCAGCCTGCGCTCTGACCGCCTTATCCTGACTTTCCTGGAGTTGTTTTTTCAATAGCTCAATTTCCTGCTCAGGTCCTCCAGACTCTTCCTGTTCTGATTCTGATCCCGGTCCAGCTTTGTCTTCTGTTGCCTGACCGTCTTCAATTTCGCTCTCTTCAAGCAGTTCACCTTCCAGCGCTTCTGCTTCGGGCGCTATTTCCTCGTTATCCTGTTGCGTTGTTACCATGGGTTTCCCTCAAAATTTGGACAAAAACATACACGCGACGGTAATTACAGTCGGTGTGGCTAGATTGGGATTAGTTCAGAGAATTCAAGGCCGACCCCAACATTTTTGCCGTGACATCGACAATCGGGATCACTTTTTCGTAATTCATCCTGGTGGGGCCAATCACGCCCAGAACACCGATTATTTCACCATCTACGGTGTATGGGGAGGTAACGACGCTACAATCATCAAATACGTCATAACCGGACTCCTCGCCAATAAAGATCTGAACGCCACTGGCGTTAACAGCCTGCTCCAGAAGGTGGAGTACATCTTTTTTCTGGTTAAAAGTATCAAACAGCTTTTTCAGTTTCTCGACATCGCTGAGCTCCGCCACACCCATCAGATTGGTCTGACCAGAAAGCACATAATCTTTCTTATTATGCTCGTTACCACTGACAAATGCCTGCTGCGCGATCTCAATAGCAGTTTGCATCTGCAGGTTAACCTTGGTTTTCATCGATTCCAGCTCACTCAGAATTTCAGTTTTTACCGAGGGCAAATCTTTTCCGCCAAAAGCCTGACTCAGGTAATTTGAGGCCTGTTGTAATTCGGATGGGCTGTACTTTCTCGCAGTATGAATAATCCGATTCTGAATCTCATGTTCATTGACAACCAGTATCACCAGCACCTGATTATCAGACAAAGACACGAATTCCACCTGCTTTAATGCCTTGTGCTCGGTTCTTGGCAAAGTCACCACACCAGCCAGCTTGGTCACTTCGGACAGGGTAGAAGATACCCGCTCCATCAGTGAATCCATACTCTGCCCGGCATCAAGATCCTCGGCAATACGCTGTATTTCTTCCTTATCGAGACTACCAACACGCATCAGAGAATCAATGAATAAACGGTAACCTTTAACCGTGGGGACACGACCCGCAGAGGTATGCGCTGAATGCAGCAGACCCAGATCTTCAAGATCGGCCATGACATTACGTATTGTCGCCGGGCTCAATTGCATTTTGCTGTCCCGGGCAAGTGTACGCGAGCCCACTGGCTGGCCATCGTGAATGAAATGCTCGACCAGCATTTTAAACAGGTGGAGGCTCCGTTCAGGCAGTTGTATTGAATCATTAAAGGAGTTGGTCGACATGGCCTAATTTTCCATCATTTTTCAATAAAAATCAGCTTCCTTTTCTCTACTATACCGAAAAGCCGAAATTCAGGCTGACGATAGTTAAACCAGGCCACAAACAGCAAACAAAACTCATGATTCCGGCAGCTTCCCCGATGCGGGCTAGTTTCAAGTCGGTTCTAGTTATATTATCAGCCCATGTTTAAGAAAATCGCACTCATCACCAATAATGATGCCAGAGGCATGATCGATACGCTCAAGTCAGTGAGCAGCTTTCTGTCTTCGCGCGACACCGATGTCGTTCTGGACCAACATTGCGCTGAACTAATGCCCGATTCCGGCTATGAACAGGTCGATATGACAGGGCAGTCCATCAATTGTGATCTGGCGATTGCTATTGGTGGTGATGGCACCATGCTGCGAGCAGCCCGTCTGCTGGCTGAACATGATATTCCCCTGCTCGGTATAAACCGTGGCAGGCTGGGCTTTCTAACTGACATACCGGCTGACAATGTCGAAGCTCACCTCGCTGAAATTCTGGATGGGCGCTATTATGAAGGTCGCCGCTTTCAATTGAGCTGTGAAGTCCGGCGAGAAGAAAAGACAATTCTGCAGGCAACTGCTTTTAATGACGTCATTATTCAGAAGTGGAACATCGCCAAACTCATAGAGCTGGTGACCTACGTCAATCAGACTCTGGTTCACGCGCAAAGAGCGGATGGCATGATCGTCTCCACGCCAACCGGTTCCACCGCCTACGCGCTGTCCGGGGGCGGACCGATTCTGCATCCGGAACTTAACGCTATGGTGCTGGTTCCTATTTGTCCGCACACCCTGAGTAATCGCCCGATTGTCATTGATGCCAGCGATGTAGTCGAAATAGTTGTCGGCTCGCCGGAAAACGACCACGCCCGCCTGAGTTGTGACGGAGAAATTCTACTTGAATTACTGGCCGGCGACAGCGTTTGTATTCACAAGAAAGACAAGGAGGTTCGTTTGATCCATCCGGCCAATCACAGCCATTTCAATACCCTGCGTGAAAAACTGAACTGGGGCTGAAGCGTGCTTAGGCAGTTATTGATCAGGAACTTTGCCGTCGTTGAAGAACTGGAACTGGTTCTGCATGCCGGTATGACCGTTTTCACCGGAGAAACCGGGGCTGGTAAATCTATCCTCATCGATGCACTTGGTCTGGTACTCGGCGATCGGGCTGATACCGGAATTATTCGCACTGGCTGCAAGCGCACAGAGATATGCGCTACCTTCACAATCAGTGATCAAAAAGAAGTGGCGCGCATTCTGATTGAGCAGGAAATAACCCTGGATGATGACGAAGTACTGGTTCGCAGAGTCATCAGCAGCGATGGTCGTTCAAGAGCATTTATCAACAGCACTCCAGTGCCAGTTAATTTACTACGCAAAGTGGGTGAGTTTATGATTGATATTCATGGCCAACATGCACATCAGTCATTAACCAAACGAGACGCCCAGCGTACATTGCTGGATGACTACGGCGCATACAACACTGCCTTAAAAGCAGTGGCCGATGACTGTCATGAGTGGAATGAAATTCAGGCGCAAATAAGCACTCTCAGTGGCAGTAATGAAGATCACCATGCGAAACTGAGCCTGCTCCGCTATCAGGTACAGGAACTGGAAGCATTATCACCACAGGAAAATGAATATGAAGATCTCAGCGAGGAGTTCAAACGACTGGATAATGCACAACGATTAATTTCTCTTGCTCAAAATGCCCTCGACCTTGTGAGTGCCGGCGAACATTCTGCGGACTTCAGCATGGGTAAGGCTTTGCGTGATCTGCAGGAAGCATCTCAATTTGATGATCGTCTTCAGGGTATTTCAGAGCTGCTCGATAGCGCTGTCATTCAACTTTCGGAAGCAAGTGATGAACTCAGGCTCTACCTCGACAAGGTTGACCTTGAGCCGGAACGTCAGAATACAGTAGAAAAACGTTTATCGGATTTTCACGATGTCGCGCGTAAACACAACATTCCATCACAACAAATTGCTGTTCATCTGCATGAGCTACAACAGCAATTATATGAACTGGAAAATAGTGAGCAAATGCTGGATGAACTTCAGTCTAAACAGGCAGAGTGCCTGAAAAAATACAATGAGCATGCCAAAATTCTTAGCAACAAAAGGCAAAAAGCAGCCAAAGACATAGCGGTGGAAATAAGCAGAACGCTGGCCAGTCTTGGTATGCCGGATGGCGAGTTTCTGGTCAGTGTGAAAGAACAGGAAGATGCCCGGCCAACTGTACACGGCAAAGATGATATTGAGTTTCTGGTTTCGGCCAACCCGGGTCAGTCACCACAGGCACTGCGAAAAGTGGCCTCGGGCGGGGAATTATCGCGTATCAGTCTGGCCATTCAGGTCATAAGTAATAATGACAAAATCATACCAACGCTGGTGTTTGATGAAGTTGATTCCGGTATTGGTGGCGGTATCGCCGAGATAGTAGGAAAACTTCTACACCAGCTGTCCGATAAACATCAGGTCTTTTGCGTAACTCATTTACCCCAGGTTGCCTCTCTTGCCGATCATCATTTACAGGTACAGAAGCATTCAAACAGGAAAACAACGTCAACAGCGGTTGCAGAGCTGGATGATGAACAGCGAATCGAAGAAATTGCGCGAATGTTAGGTGGTGTAAAAATTACCGAGCAGAGTCGAAAGCACGCAAAGGAAATGCTGATTAACTAGCCGCATTCTGATTTAGTCAGGTTTTGGTTTTACGTATAACACAAGGCTGTGATCGATAAGTTCATAGCCATGTTTATCCGCAATTTTCCGTTGCAGTTCCTCAATCTCTTCGTTGTGAAATTCGATAACCTTATCTGTTTGCAGGCACACCATATGATCATGGTGTTCATCATCGTCAAGCTCAAAAACAGAATGACCGGAATCGAAGTTATGACGACTAACCAGACCGGCACCCTCAAATTGCGTCAGAACGCGATACACTGTTGCCAGTCCGACATCCTCGCCAGCGCTAAGCAGGGCCTTGTATACATCCTCTGCGCTCATATGCTTGGAGTCGGATTCCTGCAGAATTTCCAGAATTCGTAATCTCGGTAAGGTTGCTTTTAAACCAGCTTTTTTTAGATCTTTTGGTTCCATTATTAAGAGTTTAGCGCGCCTGACCAGCCAGGCCATGATAGTGAATATTAATTTACGAAGTCAGCGGAGTATAACGAAAGCTCACATCCTTGTCTTTGAGGATCAAACACGGGTGTGCTTGGAAGCCATCATGCGTTACAATGCGCGGCAAATTACAGCCTTTTAAGTCCTTGATATGTCGATGCGTTTTACAGTTTACCTGCTTATATTAATCAGTCTGGCCGGATGTAGTGCCGAGGGTACTCGCAAACTTCCCGGTGTTTACAGAATTGACATACAGCAGGGTAATGTCATTGAGCAGGAGATGCTGGATAAGCTCGAACCCGGCATGGTGAAAGATCAGGTTCATTTTATTATGGGTACACCGACCATCGTTGATCCTTTTCACAACGACCGCTGGGAATATCTTTACACGTATTCAAAGGCCGGTGCGCGACGTGATCAACGTCACATCACCATTTATTTTGAAGAAGACAAACTCACCTATATTGAGGGCGGTGTAGTCCGCGGTATTCGAAGACCTCCGGAAGATTATGTCAAGGAGCGAAAAACAGTAGATGTTCCTTCGAAACTGCAGAAAAAAGATGGTGTATTCAGCAAGCTGATAAATGTTCTGCCCTTTGTCGGCGACGATGCACCGAAAAGAAATGAAGTATTTGAAGAAGATGATGTCGATGAAGTTGAACTTCCTGTTGATGAAACGCCACCTGAGGTAGAGACTACAGAAGAAGAGTAAACAACTACTCTTTCCCTATTCAGGGAAAAAATAATCTCCTTCAGCATTTTTAATTCTCCGCACAGGATGCTGATAAAGATCGGCCAGATTTGAATCACTCAGAACTTCCTTCAGTGAACCACAAATTATTCTGTCGTGAGCGATCATCAGCATTGCATGGGTACAAAATCGATTAAGCAAATTAACATCGTGCAACACCATTAAAGCGCACCCTTGCTTCTCGCGAATTCTGTTTGTAATTAAATCCAACAGGCTGATTTGATGATGTAGGTCCAGATGATTGGTCGGTTCGTCGAGCAGCCACAATGATGGTTCCTGTGCCATCAGCGTTGCCAGTGCGAGTCGCCTCCTCTCTCCGCCGGAAAGGGTATTTACCTGTCGCTCTCTCATTGTTTCCATAGAAACATCTCTAAGTGCATTCAGGACAATTTCTTCATCTCTGGCACCCTCACTTGCCAGAAAAGACAAATAAGGATAACGACCCATCATGGCGGTTTCGAAAACACTCGTCGGAAAAGTATCAACACTGTCTTGAAATAATACTCCCAGCTTTCTTGCCAGCGCTTTTCGCTTCCAGTTCTGTAAAAGATCGCCAGCAATATTAATCTGGCCCGAATCCGAATCTTGCAGACCTGCTATTACATTCAACAGGCTGGTTTTACCAACACCGTTACCACCAAGAACACCCCATATCTCGCCGCTGGCAGCAACAAAATCTAGGTTACTGCATATTTTTTTACCAGGGACAGAGACAAATAGCTTGTGGGTTTGAATGAGACTCACTGCAGACTCCTGAGCTTACTTTTATGTAGCAGGAACAGGAACAAAGGTACGCCTATCATCGCAGTTAAAACACCAACTGGTAATTGTTGTGGAGAAATAATAATCCGTGCAAGGGCATCTGCTATCACCAGTAAACTACCTCCCAGTAACAGTGACACAGGCAGAAGTAATCGATGGTCGCTGCCGATAAGCAGGCGAACCAGGTGTGGAACAATCAAACCAATGAAGCCAATATTTCCAGCCTGCATGACAGCCGTAGCTGTCAGCATTGAGGCAAGAAAGTAGACGGAATAACGATGTTTGATGATAGCAACGCCAAGAGCTGCTGCCTGCTGTTCTCCTCTTGCCATAAGATTCAGGTTACGGGCCATGGCCATGGTAATAATAAAACCCGAGATCAAAACAGATGCAGCTACTGTTAGATTACTGGAGTACTCAAGATCACCCATCAACCAGAACAACATGCCATGTATTTGTGCTGCCGGACTGACCGCAAGCAGGAAACTGACCACCGCACCCCAACCGGCCGCCACGACAATTCCGGTAAGTAGAACCGTTAAAGGACTCCAGCTGCCGCCAAGCCGGGCAAGACCGAATACCATGGCAATTGACAGGAGGGCACCTGAAAAAGCCGCGAGATTCAGCCACAAACCAGCTACGCCGGCCACCATTGCCAGCAAGGCAAATACCGATGCACCGCCTGAGACACCCAGCACATAGGGTTCAGCCAGAGGATTCTTTAACAGGACTTGCATCAATGCTCCCGCCAGCGACAACAAACCACCTACGATAAAACCCGAAAGTACTCGCGGCAGGCGCAACTCCATAATAATCCGGGCCTGCATGCCCTTGTCTTCGCCAAGAAAAATCTTAATCAGTTGTGAAAAACCGATATCAATACTGCCACTGACAAGCGATAAGCTTATACAAGCCAGAGCAAGCAAAAACAATGCGCCAAACAGTAGAATCAATTGCCCTCTTGAACGAATCATAAACTTGTTATTTTCGCCCCGCGGCGAGTTTTTCTTTTTTCGCCTTGTCGGCACGTAGACGACGGGCATCCTTGGGATCAGCCTGCAAAGGTCTGTAGATTTCAATCCGATCACCGTCATCAACAATATCTTGCAGGTTTCTTAACTCTGCATAAATCCCGATCCGGTTGAGTGACAAATCTATTTCGGGATATTTCTGCAACACATCAGATTGTTTAATAGCTTCTTCAAGCGTTGTACCCGGCTCTACCAGAACAGCTTGTACATAAGCCTGATCCTTTAATGCATAGACAACTTCAACAGCCAGACGACTTGTTTTATTCTCCATATATCTGTTTTGCTCTGTCCACGAAACTGGCAACCATGGTATCGCCGATACGTTGAAACACCTTATTAAGAGCAAGTTTTACAAGCAGATTCTTGTACTCAAAATTCATTTGAAAAGACACTTTACAAAGATTATCCCCGGCCGGAGCAAATGACCAGAATCCCTGCAGTTTTTTAAAGGGTCCATTGAGCAGGCGCACATCGATTCGGCGACCGGGTTGCAAGGTATTCTCCGTGGTAAAAGTCTGATTAACACTACCCACAGCCAGCGAAACCGACGCTTTCATACAATGCGTGTCGTTCTGATGCACAATAGCCGAACTGCACCAGGACAAAAATACCGGATACGATTCAACATCGTTAACCAGATCATACATTTGCTCTGCTGTGTATGAGACCACAACCGATTTATTTATCGACTCCAAATTAACTCCTTAAAGACAGCTACCTGCTGCCTCTAAACGATTCCAATAGCATTAAGAAAAATCAGAAGGACGCCTGCCGGCGCAATAAATCGAGCAGCAAACTGCCAGGACTTAAAGGCTTTGTGACTAATCCCCAGTTCTTCCGCAGAAGAAGAATCCGCCATCACCCAGGCTGCAAATATGGCGATCAACAAACCACCCAGCGGTAACAGTAAATTGGCCGTAAGTGTGTCAAAAACATCAAACAAGCCTGAGGTTTTTTCCTGCCCGGCAAAACTGAAGGAAAAGGCCCAGTGATTGAATGAAAGTACGGTGCCAATACCCAGGAACCATGCACCAAAGCCTGCCAGCGCACCGGCTTTAACCCGGCTCATATCTTTGTGTTCTACCAGCCAGGCCACTGCCGGCTCAAGAATTGAAATTCCCGAAGTCCAGGCCGCAAACATAAGTAAAAAGAAAAATAGTGTGCCGAAAAAAGCGCCGCCAGGCATTTGCCCAAATGCTACTGTAAGGGTAACGAATATTAATCCCGGCCCGCTGGATGGTTCCATACCGTAAGTAAAGACCACCGGAAAAATAGCGATACCTGCCAGTAAAGCCACACTGGTATCACAAAAGGCAATAATAACGCTGGTACGGGGTATTGAAGATTCACTGGAAAGATAAGAGCCATATACCATTATCGCGCCCATACCAAGGCTGAGACTGAAGAAGGCCTGACCAAGTGCATTAAGAAACACGTCTCCGAAAAACTGTCCGTCAGCAATTTTCTGATCAATCAAATCAAAATCCGGAACAAACAGATAGCGCAATCCTTCGATAAACTTTTCAGTGGTCATCGCGTAAGCAACCATTACCAGTAACAAAACAAACAAGGCCGGCATTAGATATTTAACTGCCTTCTCGAGCCCGCTTTTTACCCCCCGGGACACGACAATAATGACCATCATCATGAATATGGTGTGCCAGGCCAGCAAACGTTCTGGATCTGAAACTAATTGATTGAAGGTCGAAGTCACATATTCCGCTTCGGCGCCGACGAAAGAGCCACTGGCGGTTCTGACGATGTAGGCGAGAGTCCAGCCAGCTATGACACTGTAGAATGAAAGAATTAAAAACCCGGTCAACATTCCAATCCAGCCTATTATCTGCCAGCCCTGACCTTTTTCTCATCCGCAGCCAGCGCTTTCATGGTGTTGATCGGACTTTGACGGCCGCGCCGGCCGAGCATGACTTCTGCCATCAAAATCGGAATACCGACCATAAAAACACAGACAAGGTAGACCATAACGAAGACACCGCCACCGTTTTCTCCGGTGAGATAGGGAAATCGCCAGATGTTTCCGAGACCTACCGCAGAACCGGTTGCGGCCAGAATAAATGCCCAGCGGGACGACCACTGACCATGAATCGAAGTTCGTTTTTCAGCCATTAGCTTGTTCTCATTTCGTTTGTCGTATTCTATATTTTTTGACTTCATATCGCATGCGCTAATACCTGTAAAAAGCAGATAGGCACAATCTTCTTCAATATAGCTTGTTCGTGCTTATGTGCTGCTATACTCGCGAACTGAATAATTAGTAGACCACCATGTCTGGAAAAAAGAAAAAAGAAAATAGCAACACGATTGCTCTGAACAAAAAGGCAAAGCACGACTATTTCATTGAAGACCGCTTTGAGGCCGGACTGGTACTGGAAGGCTGGGAAGTGAAGAGTCTGCGTGCCGGAAAAGTACAGATCAGAGATAATTACGTGCATCTGAAAGACGGGGAAGCGTTTCTACTGAGTGTTCTGATTACTCCCTTGCCAACAGCATCAACCCATATCTCACCTCAGCCGAACAGGGCTCGCAAACTTCTCTTGCACAAAAAGGAAATTGACCGCCTCACAGGTGCGGTTGAACGCAAAGGATATACACTTGTCGTCACTGCCATGTATTGGAAGCATGGTCGCGCCAAAGTAGAAATTGGTATGGCAAAAGGTAAGCAGAGTCATGATAAAAGAGAAAGCATCAAAGACCGTGACTGGCAACGTCAGAAACAACGCATTTTGAAGAAGCATTGACAAACAGGCACCCGATTCTCAATATATTGAAAACAACAGGCGAAAACCATGAGTGAAATAAATAAAATATTTGCAGTAATTGATCCATCAACAGACCAGCAACTCGCCCTCCAGCGCGCAATGCGAATTGCCCGGGTCAGTAATGCTCAAATTCATGCTTATCTGTGCATCTTTTCAGACATGGAGTCACACGATCCTGAAGCCCTCAAACGAGTGGAAATTGCGAGATATCAAAACTGGCTGGAAAGTATAGCTGAGCAGACTCGTTCAGAAGGTTTTGACGTTGAGGTCGAACTCGAATGGTCCAGTGACTGGCGTAATGCGCTGGGTGAAGCTGCAAAAAGAGCAGGAAGTGACTTTATTGTTAAAGCGTCACGTAAACGCTCGACCAAAGAGCGCCTGATGATGACGTCTTCCGATCTCGCTCTGCTGGAGACAGCACAATGCCCCGTGCAACTGGTGTCTACCGAAGTTGTAGACGATCTATATAAAGTGCTGGTAGCAGTAGATGCGAAAAGAGAAGATGAAAAATACAGAAAAATTCTTGAGTCTGTAATTGCATATGGCAAAACCGTTGCTTCTACCAATGAAAACGGGGAACTGCACGCAGTACACGCTTACTCAGCTCAGGACGATTTTGTTCATGTTACCGATGTCGCCAAACTTATCGGTATTGAAACGGATAAAGTTCATGTAAAAGGCGGTGATGCAGAAAAGGCTATTTCTGAAGTTGCCAATGAAATAGATGCGCAGATTATTGTAATTGGACTCTCAACCAAGTCTACGCTGAAAAACCGCTTGTTCGGAAGTATTGTCGATGGACTGATTAAGGGCACCAGTCATGACATTCTTGTAGTCATTCCTGACAGTGACTAGAGAAATCAGCTAGATCTTGTCTGGAAGCGGAGTGTTTTTGAGCCTATACTGTTTATTGTTCCCGGGGGCGTACTTGGCTTCGACGTGGGTAGCAAAACCCAAGGGGCATGCCGAGGTGCAGAATACCTCGTAAATCCATCTGCAACCTTTTAGTTGCCAACGACGACAACTACGCACTCGCAGCTTAATACCCTGTAAGGGTGCCGTCTGCCCGGTATGTGCTTATGCGTCCGGTCCCAGGCGTCGACTCACATAAGATCGCGATGATTCTCGTCCGGCGTTGATTCGTTAAAACCTTACGGAATCGTTAATTGTTGTCCCTGCCGTTCGGGTAGCAGTTAATTAAACTAATAGAGTCGGCTAAGCATGTAGAACCGAAGGCGGAGTACTTGCGGACGCGGGTTCGACTCCCGCCGCCTCCACCAAATATAAAAATACCCTGTTGATTTTAATAGGGTTTTTTTATGAGCTAAATTCATGTATAGATTCGTGTACAGCCTCTATACGACCTCTATGACCATGAAGGAGCTCGAAATAGTTCTCAAGTACACGGGAAATTGTATTGCGAATTGCAATATCCTTAGTCATTCAACCCCGTCCAGCTTTCCAGGATTAAAGCCAGTTCACTTAACACATTGTTAACTTTATTCAGGTCTTCCTGGGTAAAACTATTGTCATCGTATCGATTGAGCAGTTGGACAACTGCAAAAATAGCCCCACCGCGATTTCGTATGGGTATGGCAAGTATAGATTTGGTTCGATAGCCAAACTTCTTATCAACAAAGGCGTTAAACCGATCATCTTTATAAGCATCGGCAATGATCACAGGTTCTCCGGTTTTAACCACGGCCCCTGCAATGCCTGAATGAATCGGAATGCGTATATCTTCGTGAACGGGGAGTTGCTCAGTAACTCTCAAAACCAATGATTCACTGGTATTATCGACAAGAAACAATGACGCTCGATCAGCGCGAATCATTTGCGCTAACTTACGCGTAAACGCAAACAGACTGCGCTCCAGCATCGCTTGAAAAGCGTGATCACTAGCAAGACTCGTCGCTTCGAGAAATCGTAGCGACTCTTCAGAGATATTCTGTAACATACTTTTAAACTCTTGGTCGCTCAGGTTATCAATTTCCGTTTGAGTATTTTGCTTTTCGTTTACCCCTGCCAGTAATCCCATCATTTGGTCATTGTTTGAAATAACGGAATCTGTAAATGACATTAGTCTGCCGTCTTCCAGATGAACAATTCGATCTGCAACGTCAAGAATCCGGTTGTCGTGAGTCACCAGAAGTATGGTTGTGCCCTGTTCCCTGGCCAAACGTTGCATATGCTCAACAACCTCACGACCAGACTTCTTATCCAGTGAAGCAGTCGGTTCATCAGCTAACAGCATTGCCGGTTCAGCGGCCAGAGATCTTGCGATCGCTACGCGTTGTCGTTGGCCACCAGAGAGTTGTTCCGGTTTATGAAAAATTCGTTCACTCAATCCTACTGACTCAAGAATTGAAACAGCTCGATCTCTCAGATCTTTCTTCCTATAGCGTCCGGTAACCCGCAATCCAAGTTCGACATTTTCCACCGACGAAATTGCCGCAATCAAATTATGTTGCTGAAAAATGAAACCTATATTTCTTCGCAACTCGGCCATCACTTTTTGACTGCAGCCTTTTAGCTGCTTACCCAGCACATGAAGATCCCCTTCTTGAGTAGAACGAAGAGCGCCTATCAACGTTAGCAAGGTTGTTTTACCAGAGCCAGATGGGCCGGTAACGATAACAATCTCTCCCTCGGGGATATCAAGATCGATATCAAACAGAATTTGTTTACGCAGAGGCCCATGCCCGTAAAAATGGCTGAGTGAATCGGACAGGATGGCACTCATTTAGAAAACTTCCGCGGGATCGATTCGCGCAACTTTGCGAACCGCAAGCAAAGCAGAAAATGCGCACATACCAAGAGTTAGCGCAAAAACGAATAAGGCACGTTCGGGCGTTACATATAACGGTAACGATGTCGCTGCCGCCGCTCGACCATATAAAAACCATGCCCCCGTAACGCCAGGCAAAAACCCTAATACACCGAGCACCGCCGCTTGCTGTAAAACGATACCTGCGACAAAAGAGTTGTCGTAACCGATTGCCCTGAGCGTCGCATACTCATTCAGATGTTCGGTAACATCGGCAAACAAAATCTGGTAAACAACAATGGCACCTACAACCAGACCCATTATAGCCCCGAATGCGAAGATATAACCGATGGGCGTGGCGCGATTCCAATAGCTCGTTTCCCTTTTTACAAAGCTACTTTTGCTCATAACGAGTACATCTTTTGGAAGGTACTCTCTTAAACGGTTTGTTACCTCATCAACATTGACGTCATTCTTGATTTTGATTAATCCAAGCTGAATATCATTTCTATTTTTGTCCGGAAAGATTCGAAGCCAATTATCAATGCTGGTCATAATGGTGCCATCAATACCAAAGGACGTTCCCATATCAAATAATCCGACAACCTCGATTTCGCGATTATTGACTTCCGTTTTAACAGGGCCAACAGTATTCAGGTAGTTCGCAACTCCGCCAAATTCTGGTCTTGACAAGGAGTCGAAAATCACAACATCACGTTGTTTTAATAATTTCCGCGATTCATCAAGCCCTGGTGTATCAAGTACAGAGCGTGAAGGATCAAAACCAACTGCATTTAAGCTGCGCCTGCCTTTGCCCCAGGGATCCTTCCACACCGCAGGGAATATATAAACTGGTGTTGCTGCTTCCACGTCTGGATCGGATAGTGATTGGTAGACACGACGAATCGAAAATGATTCAGGCCTCACAATAAACACACTGTTAGGGCTGAATAAGGCGATATCATAGTTAAATCGTTCATGGAATCGCACAGCACTGTCAAAAAGCGCCTGACGAAAACCCAGTTGCATCATAATAAGTAACACAGCAAAGGCAATGCCCAGAATGGCAACGAACATCCTCAGCGGTTTATGACGTAACTGCTGCCAGCCTAAGGGTGCAGACATTAATTGAGATACCTGAATAAAATTGGATATACGACGCTATTCTTCAATGATAATTTCTACTTGAAGATTTGTCAGTTGAGAAATCTTCGCAACGTCGCCAAGCTTAATTTCCACCTCGACAACGCGCGCGTCTTTACGAGCGGCAGGATCTGTTCCCGTCACATCCTGTTTTCTAATCATAGGCCGAATGTATTCGACCTTCCCATGAAGTTCTCCGGAAATGGCGGGGCTAGAAATAGATGCAGATTGTCCTACTTTTACTTTATATATATCTGTTTCATACACTTCAGCGATCGCGTACATATTGTCAGTTGCACCTAGCTCAAGAATGCCCTCGGCGTCTATCGATTCTCCTGGCCATTTCAGAATATTCAGAACGCGCCCCCGGACGGGAGAAAATACAGAAGCTCGTGCCAGCAGGGATTCTCTTGATATGAGTTTTTCGGCTGCCAGATCGGCGCGACTAATCATGGCTTCAGCATTCATTTCTGAAGCATGGCAATTTGCCATCTGATAGATGGCGTCTGCGGATGAGCGCTCGGACTCTTCCTCGGAAGATAATTTCTGTTTTAACAGACTTTGACGACGGTCCGCTTCGCGTTTAGTCACTCCTGCGCGTGTACATTCAGCTTCCGCAACAGCAACAGACGCCATCGCGTCTTTCAATGCCGACTGATGCGCAGCAGCTGCCTCATTGCGCAATGCACGCAAAACGTTGTCGCTTTCCATTACGGCGAGCAATTGGCCTTTCTCTACTGCATCACCGGATGAAACATGCAATGATTTCAAAATCGCACCATTTCCAGCCTCTGCAATAATCGGCGCGGTAATATTAAATACACCATTATGGGGTTCCACTCGTCCCAGAGCAGATACATCTGCCAACCCGGGAACAGGAAACACAAGAATGACTAGCGTGATGATTGCAGGTAAGAACACTTTAATTATTCTCAACACCTAAATACCAATATAATTCTGGCTCAGAAGAAACTTTGCTCGTCTCGATTTGTGTGTTCAATGCTGCATTGAAAACATAATCAGTGATATTTTTTCACTTTACTATTATCAAAAAACTTTAAACAGGCCAGTAGTAGTTTGATAATGAATTTACCATTACGACTTGACAATATCTTGTTTATTTTCAGGAAAGGACATCAATCTCCATCGAGAATACGACCAATACCACCCAATACTGACCCCTCACCTTTGTCACTACCACCGACACTCGGCGCGTGTGCAAGAATTCTGTCAGCCATTCGAGAGAAGGGCAGGCTCTGTAACCAGACAGTGCCGGTGCCTGATAGAGTGGCAAGGAAAACGCCTTCACCACCAAAAATCATGGATTTTAAGTTACCGGCACGCTGGATGTCGTACTTAATACCTGGCGTAAAACCAACCAGACAGCCAGTGTCGACACGAAGTGTTTCACCCTTCAATTCCTTTTTTATTACCGTGCCCCCGGCCTGAATGAAAGCCATGCCATCACCTGCAAGTGTCTGCAAAATAAATCCTTCACCACCAAACAGGCCGGCACCCAGACGTTTGTTGAAGGTAATTGAAATACTGGTACCAAGCGCAGCGCAAAGAAACGCGTCTTTCTGACAGGTAATTTTCTCTCCGAGTTCGGCCATATTCAGTGCCACAATGGAGCCGGGATAAGGTGCGGAAAAAGCCACACGTTTTTTACCCTGTCCCCGATTGCTGAAGTGCGTCGTGAACATGGATTCACCGGTTAACATACGTTTGCCAGCACTGAACACTTTCCCCAGCAAACCTTCATCCGCTTTTGCGCCATCTCCCATACGCGTTTCAAAATCAACGCCTTCTTCCATGTAGGTCATCGAACCGGCTTCAGCTATAACCGTTTCTGAAGGGTCCAGCTCGACCTCCACTATCTGCATATCGTGACCGATGATTTCGTAATCGACTTCGTGACAACGCATACTGCTCTCCTTTATTTAAGTATTAACTATCTCTCAGCCACCTTCGATTTCGTAGTCCTCAAGGTTGACCTGTTTAACAGTCGCCCTCACGAACTTGTCCTCTCGTGGCATCGGAACGGTTGCATCGAAGCCCATACGAGTCCACTTATCGTCTTCGACACTCGGATTTAAACGATGACCTATTCCGTCTACCATAATGACATCTTTTTCAAACTGACAGCGTGTTTGTACTGCCCATTCAACATCATCAACGCTATAAATATCCACATCCGTATCAACCAGTGTGACAGTCTTAACAAAAGGGTGTGCAACAAAGCAGGCCATTATTGCATTGCGCTGTATGCCTTCATGTTTCTTGTCTATCTGAACAACCAGATGGTAAGGAACTGAGCCATTTGAAAAATGAACCGCGGTGACATCAGGAACAATGGAATGCACTTTATCGAACACTGAGGCACTTGCGCCAATACCGAAAGCGTTATAGACCTCCTTTCCGGAAAGTATAGATTGAAATACCGGTTCTTTACGGCGGGTGATCGCAGTGGCTTCAAAAACCCAGCGATCTTCCCGCTCTGCATAATATCCGGTGACTTCTGCGTAAGGACCTTCCGGCTCTCTAATATTGGGCAGGATTTTTCCTTCGATAATAAACTGGGCATTGGCCACACCCTCGACGGCAACCGTTTGTGATTCCAGCAATTCAACTGGTTCACCGCGCAACTGGCTGGCAATGCTGAGTTCATCCATTTCGATTGGCGCTGCTGAAGCTGGTGCAGCTCCCGCCATTAGCATTGGAAAATCAATACCATTGCTAACCGTCAGTTCCAGAGCTTCACCTTTGGCTTCAGCTCTCTTGTAGTAATCCATCAGATGACCAAGTTCTTCAAGCAATAAGGTAAAACGATTCTTACCCACTACCATCATTCGATGTATCGATAAATTACGCACCCCCGTGTCCGGGTCTTTTGCGATAACTACGCTGGACGTCAAATAAGCGCCACCATCCCCTTCGGAATGATGTGGGATTGGCAACGAATACAGGTCAACTTCTTTTTCGACTACTTCATTAGCCGGGCCCTTTTTTAGCGTAGGTGACTCCATAGGAGCCTGACGCCAGGCGCGGATATCATTGGCAATAGCAAATGGCAATTCGCCAACATCGGTATTAAAAAGATCAGCAAGGATGCCTCGATGCCAGTAAAAACCGATTAAGACAGGAAAGTCGCTGCCCTTCACATTTTCAAAAAGCACGGCTTTGCCACCTTCATATTTCTTGGCAATACCGGCCAGTTCCAGATAGGGATCAACTTCGCTTTTTACTCGCACAAGATGATTGTTTTCTTCGAGAAAGCCAATGTATTGCTGAAGATCGATGAGGTTTCGTTTCGCGAGATCCATGTTCTTTTCCTTTAGTGTTTATCTGGTTTCGATGTCGAAACTGGGAAGTAAGTATACAAGGAATAGACAGCTTATTGCAGAGCGTTTTCATGGTTTTCGCGCTGCAAAACGCCGCTGATACTCAAGTAATTGTGATACTGATATACTAATTTTCGTTAAATGTCATTGAGGCGTGTCAAATGCGATTGATTATAGGAATTTCAGGTTCGAGCGGTGTCATCTATGGTATTCGCCTGTTACAAGTGTTGAAAGATCAGGACAATGTGGAAACACACCTGGTAATGTCACCCACCGCCAAAATGAACATTCCCATTGAAACCGATATGTCAGCGAAAGACGTGGAAGCTCTCGCCGATCAGGTCCACAACTTCAATGATGTAGCCGCCAATATATCCAGTGGTTCGTTTCGAACTGACGGAATGATAATCGCACCATGCTCGATGAAGACTCTGTCCGCCATCGTGCATTCCTTCGCTGACAATTTATTAGCCAGAGCGGCCGACGTGGTTATCAAGGAAGGTCGCAAGCTTGTGCTAATGCCGAGAGAGACACCTCTGCATGTAGGCCATTGCCGCATGTTGTATCAAGCTGCCCAAATGGGTGTACAAATTGCACCGCCAATGCCGGCGTTTTACAACCGGCCGGAATCGATTGAAGATATCGTCAACCATTCCGTTGGTCGGGTACTGGATTTGTTTGAGCTCGAATCCGGTATTGTCAAACGTTGGGCTGGTACGAAGAAACAGAAATAAACAGGTGCGCGCACGCTCAGCCAAGCTCTGCGAGAACTTCCGCTTCAGATAGTTGCTTTATACCCGCGCCGACAATTACGGATAATTGATCTTTTAGCTCTTTTCCCATCTCTATTTCAAGAAAAGAAAAATACGCTGCGCTATTGAGCAACATGAATTCCAGTTGCATTGACAAGGACTGAGCATTTTCTTCAAGTCCTAGCACCATCGACTGCAGAACTTCCTGTTGAATTTTTTCACCTGCCAGTTCCAATTTCTTCACCTTTTCACGATACATCTGACAGTCTTCCTTGTGCATTCGCGAATCTTCACATCCATCTGTCTTCAGCCATGTTCGAACCCCACGCAAGGGTACAACAACCTGAGCAGACCAGGACCCGGAAAAATCCAGAACCTCCCTGAACAAGGGTTCAGCTATCGGGCCTCGCGTGTGACCGTACCACAGCGTGAACAGAAGAATATTCACATCCACTCCGTAGTTATTCTGTAGTGTGAGACAGGCTTCAGGAACCTGCTCGCAACTGTAGGTCCGGATTGAAAAGTCCCAGAAAGATTCCGACATCTTATTCACTTGTCCGATATAAGCTTGATGTATTTATTATAGTAACATGCATAATAAGGGCTCAGAGCTAAAATTGAGTCGACGCAAAATGCATAGAAAAATGAAAATCCTCGCTAAGCTCGTATTAATAGTTGCTACATTCCTGAGCATATCGAACCAAACATCCGCCCGCACTCAGAAACCCGTTCTGCATGGGCAACACTGGGTTGCGATTACCGGCAAACCTCTGGCAGCGACCAGCGGTGCCATGATGTTCCAGAAAGATGGTAATGCCATAGATGCCGCGATGGCGATGCTGGCGACTACCAGTACAATGTGGGATGTCCTTGCCTGGGGTGGAGAAACTCAGGCGCTTATTTACGATCCGCATACAAAAAAAATTATAGGTATCAATGCGCTCGGCGTCGCACCGAGCGGAGCAACGGCTGATTTTTTTAAAAATAAAGGCCTTCAATATCCTCCGTATCTGGGTCCGCTTGCCGCGGTTACTCCTGGTACGCCCGGTGGCTTATTTACGATGCTTGCCGAATGGGGAAAATTATCGCTTGCTGATGTTCTGGCTCCGGCGATAGTAATGGCTGAGGGCTATCCTATTGAACACGACACTGCAAAACGCATCAGACTTTCTGCCGACGACATTCGTAAGTGGCCTTATTCAGCAGCGGTTTTTCTGACTCATCCCGAAGACAGGGAAAACCCGGCGCCAAGACCCGGTGAGATATTCCGTCAAGCTGATCTGGCCAATACCTTACGCAAACTCGTCAGTACTGAATCTGAAGCACTGGCGAAAGGTCTAACACGTAAACAGGCTATCTATGCAGCCTATGATCGTTTTTATCGAGGCGACATTGCGAAAGAAATTGTCCGCAGTACACAGGAAGCCGGCGGCCTTATTACTATGGATGATCTGGATAAATGGCAGGTCCACATAGAAGAACCCGTTCACACCAATTATCGCGGTATTGATGTTTACAAACTGACTTCCTGGGTACAGGGCCCGGTTTTATTGCAGACTCTCAACATTCTTGAAAACACTAACCTGAAAGCGATGGGCTACAACAGTGCAAGCTATATCCATACTCTCTATCAGGCGATGAATCTGGCCTTTGCAGATCGGGATTTTTATTATGGCGATCCCTATTTCGAACCAGAGGAACCGATGCAGGGACTACTCTCCAAAAAGTATGCAAAGAAACGCTATGAACAAATTAACTGGGAAAGCAATGACGCCACAGTCGGTCCCGGCGATCCCTATGCTTTTCAGAAGGGCCGGAATCCTTATAAAAATTATCTGAAAAAATGGAATAAAAGAAAGCAGGGTGGAAATGATGGTCACACCGTCAGACTGGATCAACGCGAAATCGAAGAATCGTTTCTCGCTGGCACTACTTCTATGCAGGCAGCAGACGCTGAAGGCTGGATCATTTCTATTACACCAAGCGGCGGTTGGGTGCCCGCCTTTATTGCCGGTAAAAGCGGTATAGGTCTGTCACAACGCATGCAAAGCTTCGTTCTCAACCCTGAAGAGAATCCTTACAATGTTGTTGAACCCGGTAAACGTCCGAGAGTCACACTGACGCCGGGTCTGGCCATGAAAGAGGGCAAGCCCTACCTTGCCTTTTCTGTGCAGGGCGGTGATACGCAGGATCAGAACCTGTTACAGTTTCTATTGAATATGGTGGAATGGGATATGAATCCGCAGGAAGCAGCTGAAGCCGCTAACATTAATAGTTTCCAGATGCGGGGCTCTTTTAAAGATCACCCTTCAGAGCCCGGAAAACTCTGGCTGCGTAATGACGTACCATCATGGGTACAGAACAAACTTGTGTCCATGGGCTATCATCTGGAATTAAAAGAAAGAACATCCGGCCCGATTACTGCAATATGGTTTGACCATGTACATGGCAGCATGTGGGGAGCGGCAAGTAACTTTGGTGATGATTATGGAATCGCCTGGTGATCATTAACAGCGTGAGTTTTTATTTTGGAGTATGTAATGCGCAAATATCTGCACATCGAACTTGATACACAACAGGTAAAAGAAGAGGAATTACACGGCGAAGATATCGTCAATTCAGGCCGCTACCTGATAGCCAAAACACTTTGCGAAAAAGAAGTCGCTACCGTCGATCCACTGAGCGCCGATAACCCGCTGATTTTCTCTGCAGGCCCTTTTGCCGGAACCAATTTTTCCAATGCCAACCGCACCAGCGTTGGCTGCAAAAGCCCGCTAACGGGCGGCATCAAGGAATCTAATGCCGGTGGCACGCTCGGCGTTGCGCTAGGCCAGCTACACATTGCCGGTTTCACTCTTTATGGCAGCGCCGATGACTGGCTCGTTATTCATTTGAAAAAAGACGGTAGCATCTCCTTTGATAGTGCTGATGCCTATATGGGTAAAGGCAACTTTGAAGCTGCTACTCTCTTACATGAAAAATACGGTAAGAAAGTCAGCGTAGCACTTTGCGGTCCGGTTGGAGAATATCAGGGACTGCTTGCTGGTATCGCCATCAGTGATTCCGATTTGCGCCCTGCCCGTCTCGCTGCACGAGGTGGTGTCGGTGCGGTAATGGGAAGTAAAAAAGTCAAAGCCATCGTTGCAGATCTGTACAAAATGCCAAGCCTGCACGAACGAAAAAAAGTAATTGGCGCAATTCGACAATACGCTGAAAAAATTAATCAGGATGAGACTGTCGACAGTTACCGAAAACTCGGAACCGCCATGATGGCCGATTACATGAATCATATTGGTGGCCTGCCAGTACGCAACTTCTCATCTGGGCGACTGGTGGACACCAACAAAGAGCGTTTAAAAATGGGTGGTGATTTTATCCGTGAGCAAAATGTCGCACGCGGAGGTGACCCATCTCATGCCTGTATGCCGGGTTGTCTGATCAAATGCAGCAATGTTTATGCAGACGCGGATGGCAAGGAAATTGTATCGCCGGTTGAATACGAAACCATCGGTTTGATGGGCACCAATTGCGGTCTTTCCGATCCTGATCAACTCGCTCATGTGAATTATCTGGCCAATAATCTCGGCATAGACACAATAGAAACCGGCGCGATGATTGGTGTATTAATGGAAGCCGGACTTGCCAACTTTGGTGATTATGAATTTATCGTTCATGTTCTGGATGAAATTTCGAAAGGCAGCGAAGATGGAAAGCTCTGGGCACAGGGCACGGCACGTGTCGGCGAACATTATAAGGTAGAGCGAATACCGGTAATCAAGAAGCAGGCTATCAGTGCCTACGATCCTCGGGTGGTTGAAGTCACAGGCATCACCATGATGGTCACCGCGCAGGGAGCTGATCATACCGCAGGTAATGTCCCGCGTTTTGATTCTAAAGGTAAAAGTCTGACTGATCTGGTTGATGCCAGTTATCAGGCGCAGGTGCAAACTGCCGCCACTGATTCTCTCGGTTTATGCATATTCGGCCGTAGCGTGACTACTGCTGAACTGGAGTTCCTCGCGCAAGCAATTAACGATGCTCACCAGACCAACCTGGACAGCAGCTTTTTTGCCGAACTCGGACGCGAAACCCTGAAATTTGAAACAGAATTCAATATCAAGGCTGGATTTACTGAAATCGATGATGAGTTACCGGATTTTTTCTACAAGGAAGCCTTGCAACCCACCGCTAAACAAGCGCGCTTTCACAGCAGAGAAATTAATGACTTACTAGAACAGCAAATACAGGCTGACACTTGAATTTTTATTCGATACTTAAGGCAGAAATTTCTGTTGCACTCAGATTCAACTTATTTAAAAGATTCTCAAGTTGTAATTGTTCTTTAGCTGTCAGTTTTTTCACAATCTCCTGCTCAAAAGAAAGTGCAAGCGGCACGATCTGCATATAAATCGCATAACCTGAGCGTGACAGTTTCAGAATTGAACGTCGTTTATCTTCCTTTGAGAAATTTCGGACCAATAGTTTCTTTTTAATTAATTTCGTCACAGCCCGACTTACGCTGACCTTATCCATTTCTGTCATTGCGCAAACCTCGTCCGCACTCAAATTGGATTCCTGCCCAAGTACCGCCATTACCCGCCATTCGGCAATACTTATACCGAAACGATCAGAATATAAACTTGCCAGCTTGCTGCTGACTTTGTTGGTCACTATCGAAAGTTTATAGGGAAGAAAACTCTGTAGATCAATTGATTCTGGAGCAGTTTTCGACATAACTAGACTTTGAAGTTCTTCTTCAGCGATTGCCAGCATTCGACATAATCCTGCTGGCGCTGGATACATTCCAGGGCAAATTTTGTTGGCTGAATAATGAAACGCGATTCGAACATAAAAGCCATGGTGTCTTCATATCTACTCGGTTTAAGCTCTGCGCTGGAAGCGCCTTCATAAGCTGTGCCATCAGGTCCATGTGCACTCATGCAGTTATGCAAACTGGCACCACCGGGGACAAAACCAGTCGGTTTGGCATCGTACATTCCAGAGATGAGCCCCATGAACTCACTCATTAGATTCCGATGGTACCAGGGTGGACGAAATGTATTCTCGGCCACCATCCAGCGAGGTGGGAAAATCACAAAGTCGACATTGGCAACACCGGCTGTGTCCGTTTGTGAAGACAGGACAGTAAAAATAGACGGGTCCGGGTGATCATAACTGACCGTATTCATCGTATTGAAACGCGAGAGATCATACTTGTACGGAAGCGCTGTGCCTATCCACGCTACAACATCCAAAGGTGAATGAGCGATTTCACAGCTAAATATATTTCCCATAAATTTATTCACCAGTTTGAAATCGCCTTCCCTGTCTTCGAATGCAGCAAGCGGTGTCAGAAAATCGCGATTATTTGCATAACCATCGGACCCAACGAGTCCGCGCTCGGGTAATTGTAACTGTGCACCATAATTCTCACAGACATAGCCACGGCTGGGCCCGTCAGGCAATACAACCCGAAATTTCATTCCCCTGGGTATCACACAAATTTCACCGGGTGCGACTTCAAGAACGCCACACTCCGTATGAGCGCGAAAGCTGCCTTGCTGGGGTACGATTAGTAATTCGCCATCACTATTGTAGAAAAACCGATCTTCCATCGACTGATTGGCCAGATACATGTGAATACCAATACCGATGACGCCCACATTGCCGTTGGCGGCTACTGTCACCAGACCATCAATAAAGTCCTGTTTTTTCTCAGGGATTGGCAGGGGATCCCAGCGTAATTGATTCGGCGGGGTTTCAATTTCGGTAATTGGTCCACTTCTAATCAGACCATTATCGATGCGTTGAAAATCACCGTGTACCGCAGAAGGCCGAATACGATAAAACCAGTTACGGAAATTGCTTGCTCTGGGCGCCGTAAAAGCTGTGGCCGTAAACTTTTCCGCATATAGTCCATGGGCAACCTGCTGCGGCGAAAAGCGTCCTTCAGGTAAACTACCCGGAATTGCCTCTGAGTGATGTTCATTACCAAAACCGGACAGGTACTGTAGCTGCTCGGCCTGCTCCGGGTCATTGTTCACATCGGGTTCTAATACGCTGGCCATTGTCTTATCCTCTGCTTGACGAATTACTTAAAATCAGTATAGTTACATTTGTAACTAATTTCAATAAGCGGGATGTTCTGCATGATTCCCGACAGGTGATACAAAGCGTGTTCTATTACCTGGAATACGACTTTCAATTAAAAGGAGAGGAACGTGAAACTTGCCAGTCTAAAAGAAGGTGGCCGTGACGGTACACTTATCGTCGTTAATCGCGAAGTAAGCCGGGCAATTGCCGTTCCCGAAATAGCAGCCACCATGCAAAATGCCCTCGATAACTGGGCTGAGATCTCACCTTTGCTCGAAGCGGTTTACAAAAAACTTCAAAAAGGTGAAATCGATAAAACCTTTGACTTTGACCCTGTTACTTTGGCAGCGCCTCTACCACGTAGTTATCATTGGGCAGATGGCAGTGCTTATGTAACTCATGTTGAGCTGGTTCGAAAAGCACGAGGTGCTGAACTACCAGAGTCTTTCTGGACCGACCCCTTAATGTATATGGGCGCATCAGATGCGTTTATTGGTCCCTGTGACGATGTTTTTGTTGAAGATGAGGCATGGGGAATTGATTTTGAATCGGAGGTCGTCGTGTTTACCGATGATGTGCCGGCTGGCGTCTCAGAAGAGGCCGCCGGTGAGCATATTAAACTCATTGCTTTAGTCAACGATGTCTCTCTGCGTAACCTGATTCCGGCTGAGCTAGCCAAGCAATTCGGGTTTTATCAGTCAAAACCCTGGACATCTTTTACACCAGTTGCCGTCACGCCTGATGAGCTGGGTGAGGCCTGGGATGGCGCAAAACTTCACCTGCCTCTGCACAGTACCCTGAATGGTAAAAAGATCGGTACACCAAATGCGGGGGTCGACATGGTTTTCGATTTTAGACAATTGATAGTGCATGCAGCCAAATCAAGAGATCTGATGGCTGGCACTGTGATTGGTTCCGGAACCATTGCCAATGTAGGAAGTAAGGACGGCTCCTCCTGCCTTGCTGAAATTCGCTGTCTGGAAACAATCGCTGACGGTAAACCTTCTACTCCTTTCATGTCTTTTGGTGATCGCATCGAAATTGAAATGTTTGATAAAGACAATAACTCGATCTTCGGTAAAATCGATCAGATCACAAAACAGTATCACCCTTCAAGCTGATTAAGCAGATCAGGCAATGATAAAACTATACTCTTACTGGCGCTCTTCTGCGGCGTACCGTGTACGTATCGCATTGAACCTGAAGAAACTCGAACATGAAATTGTGCCCGTTAATATGCTAAAGGATGGTGGCGAACAACACAGCGAAGCCTACAAAACGATTAATCCGCAGGGCCTGGTCCCGACTCTGCAGGACGGTAAGTCGACTATCACGCAATCACTGGCCATTCTGGAATATCTTGAAGAAAAATATCCGCGGATAGCCTTACTGCCAGCTGATCTGGAACAAAAAGCAAAGGCTCGTCAACTGGCGCAAATCATTGCCTGTGATATTCATCCTCTGGATAACCTGCGGGTTCTGAAGTATCTGAAAAATGAGCTTGCGGTGTCTGACGTTGCTAAAGACGACTGGTATGCACACTGGATAAGACTCGGATTTGCCGCCTTTGAATCCGCGCTTGATAAGAACTCTCCCACCGGCGGCTTTTGCCTGGGTGATGCCGTCAGTATAGCGGACCTTTGTCTGATTCCTCAGATGTATAACGCTCACCGTTTTAACATTAATCTCGATAATTTTCCGCGCTTGTGTGAAATAGAAAAAAACTGTCTGCAATTGCAGGCCTTTGCCAGGGCAAGTCCCGAGCAGCAGATTGACGCTATCTGATTGCAGTTTTTCCTGCAGTAATAAGTTGACGCAATAATTTGCTAACCACCCGTAACTCAGGACTATCATTATGAGCAACTTAACGTTGTTTTTCTGCCAGTGTTATAACTTACGATGCGTTTTTTTTGCTGCTAAACTACCAGCAAAACAGAATTGAAATTGCGAAATACAGAGGGTTCTAATGTCCGGATTTAACAAGGTGGTAAGTAACTTTGACGAAGCAATGGATGGGCTGCAAAGTGGAATGACCGTCCTCGCCGGCGGTTTTGGTTTATGTGGCATTCCTGAAGGTTGCATTGAACATATTCGCCAATCAGGAGTAAAGGATCTGACCATAGTCTCCAATAACTGCGGTGTCGATGATTTCGGTCTCGGGCTGTTGCTGAAAGACAAGCAGATCAAAAAAATGATTTCCTCTTATGTAGGTGAAAATGCCGAATTTGAACGTCAGTTTCTTAGCGATGAACTTGAAGTTGAACTGACCCCGCAAGGAACTCTGGCAGAGAAAATGCGCGCCGGGGGAGCTGGTATTCCGGCTTTTTATACTGCAACCGGCTATGGGACTCCTGTTGGAGAGGGTAAGGAAGTTCGTGAGTATAAGGGGCGTAAATATATTCTTGAGGAGTCGATAACCGGTGACTTCGCCATCGTCCGCGGCTGGAAAGCGGATCGCTACGGCAACGTTGTATATCGACACACTGCACAGAATTTCAATCCGATGGCGGCTACTGCCGGAAAAATTACTGTTGTTGAAGTAGAAGAGATCGTCGAACCGGGAGAACTGGAACCCAGTCAGATACACACTCCGGGCATTTTCGTTAATCGCTTGATTGAAACCAGCTTTGAAAAACGAATTGAGCAACGCACCTTAAGTAACGAATAACAGGAATAGATAACATGGCACTTTCTCGAGAACAACTGGCAATGCGCGTCGCACGTGAACTCAAAGACGGTTATTACGTGAATCTTGGCATTGGTATTCCAACACTGGTTGCTAACTATGTTCCTGAGGGAATGGACGTAATGCTGCAATCAGAAAATGGCTTGCTTGGAATGGGCCCCTTTCCCACTGAAGAAGAACTTGATGCCGATATGATTAATGCCGGCAAACAAACTGTCACAGCAATCACCGGAGCATCGATTTTTTCGTCTGCGGATTCCTTCGCCATGATACGTGGTGGTCATGTTGATCTGACGGTTCTCGGCGCTTTTGAAGTTGATGTCGAAGGAAACATCGCCTCCTGGATGATTCCAGGAAAGCTGATAAAAGGAATGGGAGGTGCGATGGATCTGGTTGCCGGTGCAGATAACATTATTGTCACCATGACTCATGCCAGTAAGCATGGCGAGTCAAAATTGCTACCTAAATGCACACTACCACTGACTGGTGCTGGCTGTATTAATAAAATTGTCACCGATCTTGCCTATATTAGATTGCAGAAGGTAAGTTTCATTTGAAGGAACGTGCGCCGGCTGTAAGCGTGGATGAAATAGTTAAATTGACTGCAGGTGAAATGCAGGTACCGGGTAAGGTACCGGAGATGGTATTCTAATTGGTTTGAACAGTCCCCGATTTACCGGATCGTGTCTGTTCTGGATCCTTGTTCACTCTAATGATAGATTTTATAAACCGCACTAGCAGTCTTTATCTCATCACCGTTTTTATCTGGGGCTCAACTTTTTATGCAATAAAGTTCCAGCTGGGACCGGTTGCTGTCGAAATATCACTGATCTATCGTTTCCTGCTAGCTTCAGTTATTTTGTTCGTTTTCTGTCTGCTCAAAAAAAGAAACCTCCGCTTCAATCTGTCAGAGCATTTCTTTATTTTTCTTCAGGGATTATTTCTATTTTCCGCTAACTATCTTGTCGTTTACTGGGCAACCGATATGCTCATTACCGGAGTTATTGCCCTCATTTTTTCGACCGTTATTCTCATGAATATGATCAACGGCGCAATTTTTCTTCGTCAGAGCGTAAGTCTGCGGGTTATTCTGGGTTCGCTGACTGGAGTTGCCGGTATCGCCGCTGTTTTCTGGTCGGAGATTGCCGGTATGCAGAACAATGATTCAACCTGGCTGGGCTTATGCTTATGCCTGCTGGCAACATTTTCCGCATCCGTTGGAAATATCCTCTCAGCAAGAAATCAGAAATATGATTTGCCGGTTGTGCAAACGAATGCCTGGGGTATGGCTTACGGATCTTTGATTATGGCCGTCTATGCACTTTCGCAGGGCTCAACAATAAGCTATGACCTGAGCTTGAGTTACAGTCTGTCTCTGCTTTATCTGAGTATATTTGGTTCTGTTTTCGCGTTTGGAAGCTACCTGACTCTGATTGGTCGTATCGGTGCCAACAAAAGCGCCTATTCCGCAGTGCTCTACCCCGTCATCGCTCTTTCAATATCGACTTTGCTCGAAGATTATCGCTGGACACTGGCCGCGATATGCGGATTCGGGCTGGTGCTACTGGGCAATTTTCTGGTCCTGAAAAGTCCGGCAAAAGTTAAATGAATATAAATGCAGAGTTAAGCGTTTAGAAAATCGATGATTAAAGGATTAACCAGATCAGGTCTGGTCATAGGGGCCATATGCCCGCCTTCGGCCACTTCCTGAAACTGCCAGTGCGGACAATAACTCTTCAGCACGGCGCTGATTCCGATTATTGATTGCTTTGTCTGCTGTGCCCGCATAAACATAGTATCGGCCTTAATACCCTGCCACATACTTTCTGAGACATCCATATTCATAATCGTATCCCACTCATGGACATTATTAGGCAAGGCAAGCAAAAATGCCTGTTGACGTTCTTCGCTCAAAGCAGACCAGCTACCTTCCCCCATCCAGTAGTTTACAAAGCGTTCTGCTACCAGAGTCCACTCACCGCGTGGAGAGTGCTTTTGAATATACTTCCACAAGGCTTCAATTTCTTCCCGCCCGGCTTCCTGACCTTCGATTTTTAACAGAGGAAAGGGGTTCGCCTCCAGCAATACCAGTTTCTGAACTTTTTCTCCAAGCGAATGTGCAGCCGCTGCTGCGACCGAAGCACCAAATGAATGACCGACGATACTGAGCGGCCCATCAACCAGGGAACACAGCGTTTCTATCAAACCAGCCTGATCTAATATCGTCTGCGTCCGATCCGAGGGCCACACTGATGTTTCACCATAACCAAACAGGTTCGGGGCAAGAAAACGAAACTGATCGCGATAAGCTTCATGTAATTGTCGCCACTGGCGATTATTGCTTGCCGCACCGTGGATAAGCACAACCACCGGACCGTTGCCACTATCCTGATATTCAAGACTATATTGATTAGATTTAATTGTTGGCATGTAAACAGGATTGCATCAGTTTGCTACTTCTATACTGATTTCGGATTTCACAGAGTTGGCAATAAAACACAAACTATGTGCCTTAGTATGTATGGCTTGCAAATCCTCTGTGCTAATAGTCAGCGCGGAACCCGTAACTTCCGGCCTTAATACTACTTTACTAATGCTGCTTATTCCGGACTCATCTTTTTCCATGATCCCGTAAGCATTGTCGATGTAACGGTCAATCAACAAACCCTTCTGACCTGCTATTGACAAAAAAAACAGCATGTGACAACTGGATATTGCAGCGACAAAGGCCTCTTCCGGATCCACATTATATTCAAGCGAATAAGGCAAAGGGACAATATCCGGCGAAGCGGAAGCCGGCACAACGAGACCGCCGTCAAACTCCCAGGTATGCGCACGGCTGTACTTGTTGTCAGTAAAGACCTGGTCACCACGCTGCCATTCGATTTTTGCCAGATACTCAGACACCATTTTTTCCTGAATAAAAACTGTCGAAATCGATATTACCACCGGACAGAATTATTCCGATGCGCAATTTGCTGACCTCAAGCTGTTTCTCCAAAATGGCAGCCAGAGCCACGGCGGCAGAAGGTTCCACCACAATTTTCATTCTTTCCATAATCAGTCGCGTTGCCGAAACAATGGTGTCATCGCTCACAGTAACAATCTGTTCAACATAATCTTTGATTATTGCAAAGGTGCGTTCGCTAAGAGAAGTTAAAAGGCCGTCAGCAATGGTACAAGGGTCCTCAACTGGAATCAGCTTCCCGGCACTAAAAGAATTAAACGTGTCGTTTGCTCCCTCGGGTTCTGCCGCAATCACTTTACTATTCGGTGACAGATAATGCGTGCTCAAGGCTGTGCCACTAAGCAAGCCGCCGCCTCCTACGGGGGCGATAACAAGATCCAGGTTCTTTACATCCTCAATCAGTTCCATAGCAACGGTGGCCTGACCACAGATAATTCGATCATCATCAAATGGGGGAATAAATTCTGCACCGGTTTTCGCGACAATATCGGCCAGGCCGTTTTCGCGGGCCTGCAGATTCGCTTCACAATATGTAATGTTGGCGCCGTAAGACTCGACAGCATTTTTTTTGACCACCGGCGCGTTCCCGGGCATGACAATATAGGCCGGTACTTTTGCAATCTGTGCCGCCATTGCGAGTGCTGCGGCGTGATTACCTGAAGAATGCGTCGCCACGCCATTTTTAAGCGACTCATCAGGCAGGGAAAGCACTGCATTCAAAGCGCCACGAGCTTTGAACGCGCCAACTTTTTGAAAATTTTCACATTTGAAAAAACATCTGGCACCGCTGAGCTTATCAATCGCCTGACTGGTCATCACCGGCGTCCGATGAAGATAAGGTTGGATTCTTGCGGCCGCCTTACGAATATCGCTTAATGACAGAATTTCACTCATGTTAATCTGCAGGCTTCCATTCATGGCTCAACAAACCATAAATATTGGTATCGTAATCACTCCAGCGTTCGCGCAATAAGCCCTCGCAGGTAAATCCAAGTTTCAGCAGCAGGTTATTCGAAGCGACATTATCAGGTTCAACTTCCGCTTCAATACGTCTCAGTTTCAACTCTGAGAATGCGTATTTTATCAGAGCCGTGAGCGCCTCAAGACTGTAACCCTTGCGCCAGTGAGCATGTCCCATGACATAACCGATTTCTGCGCGTCTGCTTCCTTCATCATAGCGAAACAACATACAGGTTCCGATAACCCGCTCCGTTGCTACTTCAATAATTACGAACTGCAAGGTATTACCCTCAGACATAAAACCAAGCATTCTTTCTAACCAGGCTTTACCATCAGCCTGATTCAGCCAGGTTTCATAGGGAAGGAAGCGCGTAACCCGTTCATCACCATTGACCAGTAAAAGGTCTTCTATGTCGGTCTCTTCTACTTTGCGTATACTCAGGCGCTCACTATACAGCGGTGTCGGTAGATCAAATTGATTGGTAGGCATACATGTAGTATGCCTGTCGATGCCGCTTTTTGTAAGTAAGTCATGACAGCAAAGTCAATGACTCAGGCGGTTTCAAGTACCCCGCGTCGTAACTGATCTCTCTCGATTGATTCAAACAATGCTTTGAAGTTTCCTTCACCAAAACCTTCATCCTGTTTGCGTTGAATAAACTCGAAGAATACCGGTCCAATCATTGTTTCGGAAAAGATCTGCAGCAGCAGCCGAGGTTGCTCGCCGTCAGCACTTCCATCCAGAAGGATACCGCGGGACTGTAGTTCTGCCACTGGCTCACCATGCCCGGGCAGACGCTCTTCCAGCATTTCATAATACGTCTCCGGTGGCGGTGTCATAAAGGGCATGCCCCGTTCTTTTAACTTATCCCAACTCTCAAGCAGGTTGTCGGTTTCAAGCGCAATATGCTGGATGCCCTCACCGTTATAGGCCATCAGAAATTCTTCAATCTGGCCAATTCCCTGAGAAGACTCTTCATTAAGCGGAATGCGAATACGACCATCTGGTGCGGTCATCGCTTTTGAGGTCAGGCCGGTATACTCACCCTTAATATCAAAAAACCGAATCTCTCGAAAATTGAAGATTTTTTCATAAAAATTTGCCCAGTAATCCATTCGACCGCGATAGACATTGTGAGTGAGGTGATCGATGACCTTAAACCCGCAACCAGCAGGTTTCTTCTCCACTCCGGATAAATATTCAAAATCAATATCGTAGATCGATGTGCCTTCTGCGTAGCGATCAATCAGATAAAGCGGCGCTCCACCAATACCCTTAATCGCCGGCAATCTCAGTTCCATTGGACCAACCGGAATATCAATCGGTTGCGCACCAAGTTCCAGCGCCCTTGTATACGCATGCTGCGCATCTTTAACACGAAAGGCCATGCCACAGGCACAAGGGCCATGTTCCTCAGTAAAATACGCAGTGTAGGTACGTGGTTCGTTATTTATAATGAAATTAATTTCACCCTGCCGGTAAAGATCCACGTCCTTGGATCGATGTCTGGCAACATGACTAAAACCCATTAATTCAAACAGTGGCTCCAGCACTCCGCGCTTCGGGGATGCGAATTCTACGAATTCGAAACCATCAAGACCCATCGGGTTTTCGAATAAATCTGCCATGCTATGCTCCGCTCCTTACTGGTGAAATAACTTAAATTGTTTATAATTTAGTTGCTAGCGCAACTATTAAAAGAATATTAGTTGCACTAGCAACTAATGTCAAGACACAGGAGAGGCAATAAATGAAAGACGTCAAACCATTGAAACTGGAGAATTTTCTACCTTACCGACTGTCTTTATTGTCGAATACAATCAGCAGCAATATCGCCGCCGTGTACCACGATAAGTTCAAACTGGGCATGGCTGAGTGGCGGATAATGGCTATTCTGGCGGAATATCCGGGTATCTCTGCAGATGAGGTTTGCCAAAGGACACAGATCGAAAAATCGGTAGTCAGCCGAGCCGTTGCCAGATTGTTGGCGCGTCATTTTCTGGAAAGAAATATTGATAACACAGATAAAAGGCGCTCCCGCCTGCAATTATCTAAAACCGGAATGTCTGTTTACGTCGAGGTTATGCCGGTGGCTAAATCGTTTGAAAGAAAACTACTCGCCGCTCTGGACACAGACGAGCAGAAATTGTTGAAACAACTACTTGATAAACTGACGGACAAGGCTATGAGTATGAAGAATATGACTAGATCAAACCAGGTACTCTCCTGACACCCTGTCTGAACTCATTGCTCAGATTCTGTTTGCCTCGTCGTTTAACAATCGCCAGACCTTTTCCACATGTTCCATTTCCGTATGTGTTTGTCCAACGGCCAGGCGCAATGTATAACGACCGTCCAGTTTTGTATGAGTCAGATAGGCTTCACCGCTATCGTTAACTGCCTGCAATATTTTTTCTGATGCTTCATCACCATTACTGTGGCGAAAACAAATAAGATTAAGCGGATTGTCCACAACCAGCTCGAATACCTCACTATCTTGCACCCAGCGTTTAAATTGCTGTGCCATCGACACATGTTTACGAATGTGATGTTGCAAACCTTCAATGCCGTAATGACGAATCACAAACCATAGTTTTAAAGCCCGAAAACGGCGCCCCAGAGGTATGTGCCAGTCCCGGTAGTCAAATACGGCACCGGCGTTTGTCGCTTCGTTTTTAAGATATTCAGGCAAAATACTCAGCGCATTAATCAAGGCAGCGCGGTCGGCGACAAAAAAGGCATTGCAATCGAAATTTGTGAACAACCATTTGTGCGGATTAAAAGTATAACTGTCGGCGTCTTCAACTCCCTCATTGATAAAACGATACTCCGGGCAAATTGCAGCAGGTCCGGCCATGGCCGCATCAACGTGCAACCAGAGACCGTGTTTCCTGGTTACTTTTGCCATTTCTGCAACTTGATCCAGTGCCAGAGTTGAGGTTGTGCCAACACAAGTGCATACAAAAAACGGCGTGAGTCCGGCCTCAATATCTTTTTGAATCTGCGCATCCAGAACTTCAGGGCGCATTCTAAACAAATCATCAACTTCGATAAGACGCAGATTGTCAGTTCCGATTCCCGCTATCATGCAACCCTTTTCTATAGATGAGTGTGCCTGTGCGGAGGTATACGCGACAAGATTGCCTCGCCCTCCTGCCTTATTGACCTTCCCATCACTGAATTTCTCTCTTGCCGCCAATAAGGCACACAATGTCGCATCAGACGCAGAATGTTGTATGACACCTCCTCCATCGGTATCTGATCTGAATTTTTTCGGTAGACCCAGCATCCCCACCAGCCAGTCCATCACCTGTGTTTCTACTTCAGTACAAGCCGGGCTGGTTGCCCATAACATCCCTTGAACGCTCAGACTGGCGGAAAGGATTTCCCCCAGAATCGCAGGGCCTGAACTGTTACCGGGAAAATACGCAAAGAAATTCGGCGACTGCCAGTGAGTAATCCCAGGCATAACGATATCGTTGACATCCTTTAGCATGGCTTCAAATTCTTCGCCTTTTTCGGGTGCCGCGTCGGGTAACTGTTTGCGAATATCACCTGGTTTTACGCTGGACAGAACCGGATAGTCCTCAATGTTCTTCATATAATCAACAATCCAGTCGATGGCGGCGTAAGCCTGGGTACGAAAGGTCTCTGGATCCATGTGGTAATTATCTTTCTTAGTCATCAGCTACTGTCTCTTCCCGTTATCTCAATTCGTTCGAGAATAACAGTCGTCTAATGTCAGCACAAACCTGGAAATTTCATCTTGTCCTCAGCTCTATGAACGGTAAGTCTTGTAAGGATTGTGTATGCTGAAAAAGGGCGTTACCTGGAATCAGGGGAAAGTGTACTTCGGCAAAGTTCCTGAACCGATCTACAGTTTTGATTTGCTTCAGGATATGCAGTAAAAGTAAAAACACCGGCCGGCGAATACAGCATCAACACTGATTATGTCACTGCGGCCGATGGTCGTCGAAGTCCTGTACGAATTATGATGGGACTTGATTTCGAAGGACGGGTTTTTGAAAACCATTTTCTTATTGCCGATGTAAAAATGAAGACTGACTTCCCGGCAATACGGCGTTTCTGGTTTGATCCGCCTTTTAACCCGGGACAGACCTCACTCATACACAAGCAGGCTGATGAAATCTGGCATATCGATTTCCAGATGGGGTGAGACCTCGATAAAGAGCAAGTCATGAAGGAAGACAATATCGACACCATGGTGCGCGCCTTCTTCGGTCTGGATATCGAATTTGAGTACGACTGGGTCTGCCTCTACACTTTTCAGTGTCGCAGAATGAAGAATTTCGTTCACGACCGTGTCATTTTTGCAGGAGACCCCGCCCATCTCGTATCACCTTTTGGTGCGCGTGGCGCAAATGGCGGACTGCAGGAGGTAGATAACCAGGTCTGGAAGCTCGACCTTATTGATGGACAGGAAAACTGGTTCCTGAGTCAACTGGGAGCCCATTTTATCGGACTATACTTCGATGACGGTAATAAAGACGTTCTGACCGAGCTGGAATCAATCATTCGGATTTACGAATCAATCGCCTCATTGTCGGAGAGAACACTGACAATATTCACGACAAGGAAGGTTTGCTTGGTGAACACTACGATGCTGAGCCAGGCACCTTTTATCTTATTCGACCCGATCAACATGTCGCGGCTCGCTGGCGAAAATTTGACCTGTCTAAAGTGTAAAACGCTCTGGCGAGAGCTATCGGACACTAGTCTCTTAAATATTTCTCCGAAGTTCATAATTCTTTGCTAGACTGAGTGTGTCTCCTGATGACGGAGACAACCTAAGGGGTGGCCTTACGGCCTGAGATATCCACTGGATGAACCCTGATAACCTGATCCGGATAATGCCGGCGTAGGAATAGGACTCTTTATTCTGTTTTAGTTCTCTTCACCGCTCCGGGTCTCTATTAAGCTAATTGCTACTGGAGACTTAAAATGTACTCGTATTTCAAACATGTTTTTTTACTATCGTTGTTTCTGCTGTCTTCTACGCACATCTGTGCAGGGGAAGTACTGGAGGAGATAGTAGTTACTGCAGGCCTTCGTGACAGCAAGTTGATGAAAAGTGCCGGCAGTATCAGCGTACTCAATGAGCAGACAGTTAAAGACCGCGCCGCTCATCATTTTGAAGACACTATTAATGTTCTGCCCAATGTCAGTTTTTCCGGTGGCGGTACCCGCGCGCGCTTCGTACAAATTCGTGGCGTCGGTGATCTGGAACAGTTCGTTGATCCAAAACATTTTCCTTCTGTTGGGATTACGATAGATGGCATCGAAATCGGCACAACAGCCGGCGGTGCGTTGTTAATGGATGTTGCCCAGATTGAAGTGCTGCGTGGTCCTCAGGGAACAGCTTTTGGTGCCAATGCCCTTGCCGGCATCATCAACATCCAGACTGAAGAACCTACGGACAGTCCGAGCGCACAAATAGAAACTGGTTACAGTAATTTTGACAGCTGGCACGTAGGCGCAAAAGTGAACGGTCCTTTATCCGACTCTGTGGGAGCTCGTCTTGCTATTCAACAGAATAAAAGTGATGGCTACTACAGGAATTCCTTTGTTGGTAGAGAGAATACCAACAAGCGTGATGAACTCTCATTTCGCGGAAAGTTAAAGTGGTCAGGCAATGATGATGCCGAGCTGACTCTTATTACCGCCTATTCGGATCTGGACGGCGGTTACGATGCCTTCTCACTGGATAATGTGCGAACCACTATCTCTGATAATCCGGGGAATGATAAACAGGAAACTCTGAGTCTTGCGCTCAAAGGCAGTTGGCCGGTGTTAAAAGGGCTCACTCTCGAAACCATGCTCAGCTGGATCAACAGTGATGAAGATTATGCCTTTGACGAAGACTGGGTGTTCTCCGGTTTTTGCGATGGTATCCGTTGCGATCCACTGTTCGAGTTTAGCAGCACCGATTCTCTGATTCGTGAGCGTGATGTTTTTGCTCTCGACTTCAGGCTCAAATCCGATCCGGGTTCTTTTTCGTGGGTGGCCGGTATTTATGCTCAAAAACGTGATGAAGATCTGCAACGGCAACATTTTGTTGCATTTTCAAACGACTACGAAACCGGACGTTATGCGCTTTATGCACAATTGCAATGGGAACTCAGCGAAGACTGGAATTTGACCACGGGGTTTCGCTACGAACACTTTGAAGATGACTATGTGGACTCCAATAATCTGATCACGAATTCCAGTGATGGATACTGGAGTGGTCAGCTTAATCTTGAATACTTCTACAGCGACAACACGCTTTTCTATGCAACATTATCACGCTCAGTTAAACCGGGTGGCGTAAATACTGACACCAGTTCCAACTTTCCGATAGTCGACCCAATGTTTCAGACCTTTCTCCTATCGAGGCAGGCTTTTTCAGCTGAGACCTTATTTAACAAGGAAGTCGGTTTGAAAAGCCGGTTTTTCGATGATCGTTTGTCACTGAGTCTTTCCCTCTTCCACATGAACCAAAGTAAGGCCCAGCTGGAAAGCTTCATTTTCGATGCCAGTTCGTTCGTTTTCACCAGTTTTCTTGACAGTACCAGTGATGCAGAAAACTATGGCCTTGAACTTGAATTGAATTATCGACTTAATTCCAGAGCTGCTTTCTTCGCACATCTTGGTTATCTTGAAACAAGTGTAGACGAACTGAATCTATTCGAGCTGGATACCAGCCAATTCATTAGCCGGCGGGACCGGGATCAGGCTAAATCTCCAAAGTGGCAGTACAACCTGGGTCTTAATATGGATTTCAATGAACGATTACACGGTCGCATTGAAATAGAAGGGCGAGACGACAGTTTTTTCGGTTACTACCATAACGGTAAGATTGATGGCTATACGCTTGCTCACGCCAGCCTCAGCTATGATCTGGGCAGGTTCACTATACAAGGATGGGTACGAAATATTTTCGACAAAGATTTTGAAATACATGGGCTCTATTTTGCCAATGACCCTCGTGATGGCTTTGCGATTAATCGCTCATACTATCAGTTCGGTGAACCCCGTGTTTATGGTGTCAACGTCTCTTACACATTTTGATTGAGGAATCCAATAATGAAAATGACCGCAGAACTCAGTATGTATCCTTTGAAAGATGATTTTATTCCACCAATTAAAGCTGTAATTGAGAAACTCAACAGTTTCGCTGGTATTCAGGTGACAACCTTTGCCACGGCAACTACCTTAATCGGCGAGTTTGACGAAGTCATGAATGCTATTTCACAGACTTTAGTCTGGAGTCATGAGAATTATGGAATGGCAGTTTTCGTTGCCAAACTTATTCCCGGTTACGATCCTGAAAGTTAATGTCTGAAATTGTTCAGGGCATTATTGCTGATGCCACAGCAATGAGGGCATGGGAAGCCGTGGCGGTTATTCTTGCCATCGCTTATCTGCTACTGGCTATGAAGGAGAATATTCTGTGCTGGTACTGTGCCCTGTTCAGTACGGCTATTTATACTCAGCTGTTCTGGAATGTGAGCCTGCTTATGGAATCAGCACTCAATGTCTATTATCTGGCCATGGCCGTGTTTGGCTGGTATCAGTGGAAATACGGGGGCAGAGAAAAATCCTCCCTCTCAATTCAACGACTCACCCTGCAAACAAACCTGCTTATCATTGCCGCTGTGTTCGTTGCAGCCGGTATTTCCGGCTGGCTGCTTTCACAACATAGTCAGGCTGCCTGGCCTTACCTTGATTCCTTTACCACCTGGGGCAGCGTAGCGACTACTTTCATGGTTGCGAAAAAGATTCTGGAGAACTGGCTTTACTGGCTGGTCATCGACAGTATTTCCATTCCGCTCTACGTTGATCGTGGTCTTTATCTGACCGCCTTTCTTTTCTTTATCTATTTGTTTATCGTGGTAGCAGGTTTTCTCAACTGGCGACGACGTTATCAAGCACAAATCTGAGTCAAAAATATTATCCGCAGATCCTCTGCTCAACTGGTACGAACTCGGTCTGCCTTTTCAGTCGAAACCTGAGCTTCTCGGGGAGCTAAGTGTTGGCCGGACCAATCGAAGTTATCTGATTAGATCAGGAAATACGCGTTATATTCTTAGAATAAACGCGGATAATAGTCACATCCTCGGCATAAACCGGCAAAGGGAAAAAACCATAATTGAGATGGCGGGTGCTTTTGGCATTGCCCCGAAAGTACACTATTGCTCATTACATCACGGACTATTGCTTACAGAATACATCGATGGCCAGCATTGGCAGCCAGATGACCTTAAAGACCCTGGAAAAGCTACCTTGCTGACAGAAAGTCTTGCCGTTTTGCACTCTTTACCAGCTACGCCGACTAAGTTTGGCTATCGTCAACACGCAGAACACTACTGGCAACAACTTGAGTTGGCAAATGCTGATATTCCGGAAAGGCTTGCCGAAGACCGAAACCGGGTGCTGGAAATAATCGATAATATCCCGCCGCGAAGTGTGACCTGCCACCATGATCCACTACCCTTGAATATTATTGAAAAAGACGGGAAGCTTGTTTTTCTCGACTGGGAATATTCCGCACCTGGCTGGCCAGCTTTTGATTATGCTGCGCTATCTGTTGAATGGAATATCGCTATAGAAAAACTCAGTCTACCGCTAAGTATTTCGCACGACGAAGTTCAGCTTGCTAAAGAACTCTACATCTACCTCTGTGAGTTATGGACCTGCCTGCAGGCTTGAATACGCCTAGGAGGGTTCTTCAAGGAATTTTTTTGCATCAAGAGCAGCCATACAACCGGTTCCTGCGGAGGTAACGGCCTGTCGATAGATTGGATCGGACACATCACCAGCAGCAAAGACGCCTTCAATGCTGGTCTGCGTTGCCAGACCAGTACTTCCTGTTTTTACCTTGATATAACCATCTTCCATCTCCAGCTGACCTGAAAAAATATCGGTATTGGGTTTATGGCCAATGGCAATAAATAAACCATGCACGTCGATTTCTTCGGTCTCCTCGCTCTTGACGTTTTTAATACGTACACCATTGACACCACTATCATCGCCCAGTACTTCGTCGAGCACATGATCCCAGGCTATGCGGACATTACCACCATCGCCGGTTTTACTGATTAGCTGATCGCTAAGTATTTTTTCCGAACGAAACTGATCGCGCCGATGTATGACTGTGACATGTGAGGCCAGATTAGCAAGGTAAAGTGCTTCCTCCACGGCAGTGTTACCACCACCAATCACTGCAACGGCCTTACCTTTATAGAAAAAACCATCGCAGGTCGCGCAGGCGGACACACCTTTGCCTTTGAACGCTTCTTCAGAGGGCAAGCCGAGATACATGGCAGAGGCACCTGTTGCGATGATCAAGGCATCACAACTATATTCACCGCTGTCCCCGCTAAGCTGAAAAGGGCGCTTATTCAGATCTACCGCATTAATATGATCGTAGATGATCTCGGTGCCGAAGCGCTCCGCATGTTGCTGCATACGCACCATAAGATCGGGTCCCTGTACGCCTTCATTGTCACCTGGCCAGTTATCTACATCCGTGGTGGTAGTCATTTGCCCACCTACCTCAATACCTGTGACTATAACCGGTTCAAGTCCAGCTCTGGCGGCATAGACTGCAGCTGTATATCCGGCCGGCCCTGATCCCAAAATAAGTAATTTCTGATGTTTCAACTCTTTATCCTCTGCTTAGCTTGTAATTGACACGATGCGACGCTTTTAATAACACAAAATGGCGCGACAAGATATCCATGTACTGAACTCACTGCCAGCACAAAACTTGTTAAAAGCGAAGAAGTCCAGTTATTGAACAGGAAATAAAGGTATCACGCCGAAAGATATTCCTCGGCTTTCTCGCAGGCCATAGCGACAATCATTGGAGTCAACTCGCGCGCGGTTTCCGTCTCATTGCGCGTATGCGCCCAACCAAGATAGGTAGTTGCACGTGCCATAAGAAAGGCCGGGAACGACTGTAAATCTTCGTCACTCAAATCACGCTGCGTCCGGTAACCATCAATATAAGACGATATCAGGTGCTCAATACTGCCTTCGGGATTACTGAAATACAGCGAAGTCGCCATTTCAAACAGGTGCCAGCCATAGCCGGCATCATCAAAATCAATCAAACGAATTCTATCCCCATCAACCAGCACATTCTCCGGCACCATGTCAGCATGGATCATGCTGTACTTGTCAGGAGCGTAGCCAAAGGCGTTCAACTCCTCTGTCACTTTACTACGCACCCGTAACATCAAATCGACCTGTCCCGGCGTTAATACTTCCAGTTCCCAGAACCGTCCCCAGAACGGTTCTTCTCCCATCAGTCCTTCAACATCCCAGGCATGCCGGTGAAAGCCTTCCGGTGGCGGCCAGGCACAGGCCTGATTATGCACACGTCCGGCCAGTTCGCCGATAGTGCGAAAGTTACTACTCTGAGTTTCGGCATCGCCTTCCAGACCACCTTCGATGCTGCCCAATTGCTCACCATCAACCCAGGCAAACATATCAATTTGCCGCGGTTTGCCGGCAATATCATTATCTGGAGCGACGAATAGTTCTCCGTCCAGTGTAGGAATCACCGCTGGTGTATCTATACCTTCTTCAGCCAGTGCCCGAATCCATTGCAGCTCCGAGCGTAATGCCTCGTCAGAATGATACTCGGCCCGATGAATACGCAGAATCACCTTCTCCTGATTCTGTTTCTCTACTTTGAAAACCGCATTCTCACGCATTTTGATCATGCTCAAAGTAGCGTCCTGCAAACCCCAGTTTGGAAGTACCAGCTCAGCCAGTTTTTGATAACGTCCCGCTTGTTGGTCGGGACTCAGTTGATAGAAATCTGTCATTTTTTTGTCCGTTTATATTCCACGAAGCACATCATCGAGGGTTGATAAGAGGAGATCGGCATTCTCGGTACTGAAAGGTAAAGGCGGTCGCATTTTCAGGATGTTGTCCTGAATACCAATCTTACTAAGTAAAATACCACGTTCCTTAAGCTCATTTACCACTCGACTGGTTTCTGCTGTGGCACCTTCCTTCGTCGTTCTGTCTTTGACCAGCTCCAGACCGTTAAACAAGCCATGTCCACGCACGTCTCCAATGATCTCGTGTTTATCCTTTAACTTGCGCAAGCCCTTCCGAATGTACTCACCAACCAGTTTAGAGTTTTCCTGTAGATTTTCCTTTTCGATAACATCGAGCACCGCCATACCCACGGCACACTGAACCGGATTCCCGCCAAAGGTGTTGAAGTACATAACCTCTTTTCGAAAATCGTTGACCAGATCGGCCCGCGCAACCAGTCCGGCAAGCGGATGTCCGTTACCCATTGGTTTCCCCATCGTCGCGATATCGGGTGCCACAGCGGAAACCTGATAGCCCCACATGTGTTCACCAGTACGGGCAAAGCCAGACTGCACTTCATCAGCAATGTATAAGCCACCCGCTTCACGAACAAGGGCAACGGCTTTAGCCATATAAGTATCCGGCACCTTCGGCAAACCTTCGTTAGCAAAAATCGGGCAAAACAACAGACCGGCGAAACCAATCCCTTCTTCTTTAAATTCTTCAATCGCCTTTCTCACCAGCTCAGCATACTCATCCGCCAGCGCAGCGCCTTCTGTATCGGAAATCGGCCGATAGCTTTCCGGGTAAGGCACGGCTTTTACCCGTTTACTGCCCGTCCTGCCATCATGAAAAAGCGTGGCCAGTTCATCAACGGCCTCAGAGTTACCGTGATAGGTGGCATTGCTGCAGATTATGCCCTGCCCGCCGGTAATGAAGCGTGCCATTCTCAGAGCCAGCTCGTTGGCTTCCGTACCGCTGCAGGTGAAAAATGCCATCGACAATGTTTCGTCATGTAAAGCCGTCAGACGTTCCGCATAGTCAAGCACGGTTTCATGTAAATAACGGGTGTGAACATTGAGCAGTGTTGATTGCCTGTGCAGAGCTTCAACAACATGAGGGTGGCAATGACCTACATTAGGAACGTTGTTATATACGTCGAGATACTCTTTCCCGTCGGCGTCATAAAGATAGACGCCTTCGCCACGGACAATGTGCACCGGTTCATCGTAGAATAAAGGTGCCCCGGCTCCGAGCAGACGCTTGCGGCGCTCGAGAATAGTTTCTTCACTCATTATTCTGATTATTCATTTCGTCCATACAGATCGGACTTTCCGGCAGCGTTGACCCGCCGTCAACGACAATAGTTTGCCCGGTAACATAGCCCGCTTCGTCACTGGCAAGATAGAGCATGGCGTAAGCAATATCTTCCGGCACACCCAGATGACCATTGGGAATGTAGTATTCCATCTGTTTAATTCCATCTGCGTCAGTCAGCAGCTCCATTGCCGGTGTTCTTATATAACCCGGTTCAACGCCGTTTACGGTAATACCCTCACGAGCAAGTTCAAGCGCCGCATTACGAATAAAACCATTCACACCACTTTTGGAAGCGGCATAGTAAGTAAGACCCGGATAAGCCACCCTTGGCCCGGTGACGGAAGAGGTAAACAGAAGACGTCCTTTTTTCTGCTTTTTGAAATGCGGAATACAGGCGGATGAAAGACGAATGCAGGCTTTAAGATTAACCGAAAAAGATTCTTCCATATCTTCTTCATTATAGTCTTCGATTGCGCCCATAGCAAAAGAGGCTGCGTTATGTACCATAATGTCCAACTGTCCGTACTCGGCCACTGCCCGCTCGACAACATCTTTCGCGCTGTCGACTGCGCCGATGTCTGTGGTAATCAGGAGTGCCTGACCGCCTGCCGATTTGATCCTGTTAACAGTTTCGGCGCCATTCTTCTCGGTACGGGTGGCAACCACCACTTTTGCGCCTTCATCGGCGAAGACTCTGGCAATGCCTTCGCCAATCCCCTGGCCGGCACCTGTTATGATCGCTACTTTCCCTTTCAGTCGTGCGTTTCCCATTACGTCCCCCCGTCCACTCTATTTCTTCACATTATAGGGTTTAATGATAAGCTGACAGGTCAACACAAACAATGACAGCCTATTAAATCATGCTCCTTCATTTCATTCTCGGTGACAACTCTCAGATAGATTTAAACAGTTCAAAAACACTGATAGCGGCAATGTTGATGGCAGTCATCGGCCCCGAGGTATTCATCGTGCAACCCGGCTTTGTGCAGGGCATGGTCGAATACATGGGCTTTAGTGAAAAAATGGCGGGGGATATTTCTTCAGCGGAAATGTGGGGTATTGCGCTAACGACTGTGCTAATGACTTTTTGTGCAGCCCGATTTAACTGGCGCCGGGTAATTCTTGTTTCTTTGCTGCTTATGGTGATTGGCAATCTGGCTTCTATATTTACCACTAGTCCACTGCTATTCGGTTTCTGGCGCTTCATAGTCGGTTTAGGTGCAGGTGGACTGGTATCACTGAGTTTTACGATTGTCGGTTTAACGGATAAACCAGACCGGAATTTTGGTTATATGATTATGTGGGTTCTGGTTTATGGTGCCGTAGTTTTACTGGCAATGCCGACCGCTTATCAGCTAATTGGCATGTCCGGCGTGCTTGTTTTTCTCGCTCTTCTACCTGCCTTCGGTTTATTTTTCATTCGTAATCTTCCTGAATCTGGTGCTGAACACATGCAGCTGGAAGCTGATGCCGTAAATTTGCCCGGCATATTTAAATATATCGCGTTACTGGCAATGTTCTGCTATTTCCTCGGACAGGGTGTAGTGTGGGCCTATCTTTTTCTTATTGGTCTGACAGGCGGCGCCACTGAACAGGAAGTGGCTAACGGCCTGACCGCCTCACAGTTTTTAGGTGTGGCAGGCGCTTTTACCGCAGCGATGATTGGTAGTCGTTTCGGACGCCCTCTACCTTTATCCATTGGTATACTGGGAACACTGATACCGCTATTCTGGTTGTTCGGTAGCACAGGTGCTCTGGTATATGGAGTGGCAGTATGTATTTACAATTATTTCTGGAATGTTACACACCCCTACCTGCTCGGCGCTATGGCCAGTTTCGATCAATCAGGTAAAGTTGTCACTTATGCCGTTGCTGTGCAAATGCTCGGTATTGCGAATGGCCCCTGGATTGCCGCACGGGTTTTTACTGAAGGTGATTTCTCTAATGTTATCTGGCTCGGAATAACCCTGTTCACCCTGTCACTGGTTTTTATTCTGCCACCGGTCTTTAAACAAAAAAGTCTTGCTACCAATATCTAATCAGACTGACAGAAATACACGCGCCGGTTTCTAATTTTGAAGTTTTCGAATTCAAGCTCATCTGCAAATCTCAGATCAATACGCTCCCCGTTATTTTTCAATCCTGTAAAGTTTCCACAACACACTGCCGCGTTGTCATTCGTATAAATTGACTCGATGGTGTGAACGCCTGACTGTATCGGACGAATTTTTTCATAATAAGTCATAATCGCTTTACGGCCTTTATAAAGCGGAAATCCGGTCACTTCATAAACCGCGTCATCACTGAATAATTTTGCCAGCGAATCCCAGTCTTGATTATCAATTGCAGTTAATAAGGCCTCAACAATACCGCTAATAAATTTCTGATCGAGCATAATTTTCCAGTCATTTCCTGATATTTGCAGGTAAGCCTGCGTTTCGTCTGTTCTATCGAATATTACTCTTTTAGGGTGTATATTACATCGCCTCACTGCTATAAAAATAATATGAGGCTGAGTAATAAAAATGGATACTAGACAACTCTCTGTGACCAATTTTCTACAAGCGGTAACATCCGGCTCACTATCAATTACTGAGGTCGCTGAACAAACCAGCGCTGCAATCGAAGACAGGAAAAACCTGAATACCATTATCAGTTCGAATGAAAAGTTACTGGCAGAAAATGCACTGACCCTCCAGCAGAAACTATCGGACAAGAATATTCTGCCACTGCACGGTTTACCCGTGCTGGTAAAAGACAACATCGATACCGAGGATTTCCCAACCAGCGCCGCATGTCCGGCTCTGTCTGAGCATCAGCCCAAAGTTGATGCTGGTGTCGTACGAAGACTGAAAGAAGCAGGTGCCTTGATTGTCGGTAAGGCAAATATGCATGAACTGGCTTTCGGAATTACCAGTAATAACGCTTTCACGGGCGCCGTACACAACCCCTATAATGAGTCCTGCATACCAGGCGGCAGCAGTGGCGGTAGTGCGGCAGCAGTGAGTGCAGGCATTGTACCTGTTGCTCTGGGTTCTGATACAGGCGGCTCCAATCGCATTCCGGCTTCACTGTGCGGTGTATGCGGTTTCCGCCCAAGCCTTGCTCGCTATCCCGACGATCATCTGGTCAACCTCTCGAAAACCCGGGATACGGTAGGCATTTTTGCCGCGAGTGTAGATGACATTATTCCTGTGGATGCTGTTCTGGCTGAAAATGCTAAGCCTGTTCATGCTGAGTTGCAGTCATTACGCATTGCCGTTCCAAGAGATCCGTTTTTCAAGGATCTTGAAAACGAAACCGCCAAAGTCATGGAAACAACTCTCGCTACCCTGAATAATGCCGGCGTAAATCTGATAGAAATTGATATGCCAGATGTTTTTTTACTAAACGAAAAGATCAGCTTTCCAGTAGCTTTATTCGAAAACATACGTGAACTCAGAGAATATCTGCAAGTAAACAAGATCGGTATCACACTAGAGGAATTAACCGATAACATAGCCAGCCCTGATGTGAAACATATTATGCAAGCTGCTCTCGGTGAGCAAAATGTGCCGGAAGAAATCTATCTCGAAGCCATTAAGGTTCACCGCCCGCAATTAATAAAAATGTACGCTGACTTTTTTAGCGACAACAAGATTGATGCCATGATCTACCCAACCGCACCGCTTACAGCAAGGCCAATCGGTCAGGATGAAATGGTAGAAGTAAACGGACAACAGGTACCGACATTCCCAAGTTACACTCGCAATGGCGATCCTAGTTCCAATGCAGGTATTCCCAGTCTTTCAATTCCGGCTGGACTGGCAAGTAATGGATTACCAGTAGGACTCTCCATAGACGGACCCGAAGGCCTCGATGATGAAGTTCTGGCTATCGGCAGTTTGTTTGATTCAATTATTCCAAAAATCAAGGGCCCGTTTGCTTAATATCAAATTCCCCTGAAAATGACTCCATCGATCGACACGTCCCTGTTTTTACCGGGCTTGACTGCAGTCAGTAATTACATCGGTGAGACGGAGTTCGATAAGACTCTTTTCAATTTTCTGAATACCAGTCTGCATATCGATCACTTTGCCGTATTTACCTATTTCAATGAAGAAGGCGCAGGTCATTTATTTACCAGAAGTATCATGCCTGCTGCTGAAGCTGAAGAACTGGCGAAAGACTATGTTGATGAGTATCACCAACGTGATCCGCATTTTAAACAGACACAAACACAGTTCGCTGAACACAATAACGAAACAGTGCATCCGAGTTTACCCGATGAATACGACCCGGAATATCGAGACCATTTTTTCACTCAACACGATCTGGTCGATAAAGTCTCTGTAACCCGCAAAGTGGATGAAGGATATATTTACTGCAACTTCTATCGAATAGGAGAGTCCGGCCAATTCAGTGAGCATGAGAAACTACTATTCGACAAGATCCTGCCCTTGATCACGAATTTAATTGTATGTCACTTCAAAATCCTGCGTTTTCATGGAGAAAAAAACACCAGTGAAGAAAGCAGTGCCAGAAGTCTGGTGCATTCGATAATTAGTTCACATACCGAACCTTTCGATAAACTCACTACCAGAGAGTCAGAAGTCTGCGAACGTATTCTGGTTGGTTTTACTTCTACCGGCATTGCTCTGGATCTGGACATTGCCGAATCAAATGTTAACACTTATCGTCGAAGATCCTATGAAAAACTTGGGATAGCTTCACAGAACGAACTGTTTTCACTCTGTATTTTCGCGCTAAACAAACTTAAATAATGAGTCAATATGCAAATTAAAAACACCAAAGAAAAATTCGGACTGATCACTAAACTATTTCACTGGTCTATCGCAATATCCATAATCGCCCTGATCTGGCTCGGCTGGTATATGGTAGATCTCACCTATTACGACAAGTGGTATAACAAATCACTGACCTGGCACAAATCTCTGGGTATGTTGGTGCTTGGTGCGGCTCTGCTTAAAATTGGCTGGCAATTGCATTCACCTGCACCGGATACGACCAAAGCCCTGAAGAAATGGGAACGTATGTCAGCTTACCTCATGCATAAATTATTATTGGCGATGATGATTCTGATTCCATTCACGGGCTACCTGATTTCGACATCGAATGGCAAAGTGGTCGATATTTTCGGCTGGTTTGAAATTCCGGCACTGATATCAAAAAACCGTGAGATACGCGATATAGCGATTGAAATTCATTTTTACACTGCCTACGCGACGGCGATATTCATTATTGGTCATGTTGCTGCAGCGCTCAAGCATCAGTTCATTAACAAGGACAGTACTTTGACAAAAATGCTCTGGCGTTAATACGAAAAAAAGAGTCAGCACACTGATGCTGACTCTTGCTAAGCAAATTACTTTTTACTTTCTGACACCTTCTATAAAAAGATCAAAATCCATCGTTTCTGCTGCAGGACCCAAATTATAATCCATACCAAAATCGGCGCGACGAATCTTGGTAGTGGCTTCAAAACCAGCTCTGTAACCACCCCAGGGATCGTCCCCTTCTCCAATCACTTTAACATCCAGTGTGACGGGCTTACTGACTCCGTGCAGGGTTAATACTCCATCCATCTTTCCTCCACTGGTATCGCCATGGTACTTCGTGCTTTTGAATGTCGCTGTTGGATACTTTTCAACATCAAGAAAGTCTTCCTCACGTAAATGCTTGTCCCGTTCCGCATGATTACTATCGATACTCGCCGTTTTAATCTCAACATTGATTGAAGCGGAACCCGGGTTTGACTTATCCCAGTTGAAACTACCACCGAAATCGTTAAAGCGCCCCAACAACACGCTATAGCCGAGATGGACAATTCGAAATTGAACAAAAGCATGCATGCCTTTGATATCGATTCCATATTCAGCAGCACTGGCAGAAAAACTCATACTTAGGCCGCAAATCAGCCCAAACAATATTTTTCTGATACTGGATTCTCCAAATTTCTTCATTCTTTTGCTCCTGTGTACGGTTATTGTTTTAAAAATCTTACTTTAGACAGGCCGCTGTAAAACTAGTTGCGATCACCCCGCGTGGATTTTAGACACAATCCTCAGCTCTCACAAATCAATCGCTAAGTACCTGTATTACATAACATTAGATAAATTCCCCCGTGTACACACCTAGGGGGGACAGATTTTCCCTAGTTTTCCTGTCCAAATGCCTGTCTTATTTTTAACACGTAATCTCAACAGGGATGATCGATACATGACTAAGGCTTTTGCTTCCCAGGCTGATAAGGAAGAAAAACAGGTAACTTTCAGCAAACTTTCCGAAAACGCATACGCTTATACAGCCGAAGGCGATCCCAACACAGGCGTTGTCATTGGTGATGACAGAGTTCTGGTAGTCGATACTCAGGCCACGCCAATGATGGTTGAGCGTGTCATTGAAAAAATAAGTACTGTTACCGACAAGCCGGTCAAGTATGTATTGATTCACTCTGGTATCCGGGCATGGATTATTTCAGAACTGAAATAGGAAAAATTGATCCGGATGCTTTCTGTGCGAGGCTAATCGATCTGCATGAAGGCTTGTCCGCCGAAAAAAGCCAGAAGCTGAATGCCTAGATGATACTAATGCTCGCCAACCATATCGGTGAGCAGAAGGTTCTGGATTAAGTTCTGGATTATCTGAAGTCCACTCTGGAACAGAATTAGTAAAAAGCCCTCTTAAACGGGGGCCATTTTATTTACCGGCGTTCGAAACAGCCTGAGTTGCCAGCACCGAGTGGATTTCCTCGGGAAGCACGGCCTTTTCACCCTTCGCATAGTCGTAACAAACAATCAGGCCATCTCCTACTGCCGCCATTTTCTGATGTCCAAGACTGTAAACAGCGTAATTCATGAGAAAACGATCTTCATGCAAATCACTGATGCTGGTACCGATCAATATATTATCCGGGTAGGTCAGTGGGAATTTAAAACGACATTGGGTCGAAGCAAGAATTGGTCCCAGTTGTTTTTCTTTGACCAAATCTAACAGCTTGTTGTCTTCGAAATAAAGAATACGGATTTTTTCGAAATAACGAAAATAGACTTTGTTGTTGACGTGTTGAAAGGCGTCCATATCATCCCATTCAACATTGTCTTCAATGACAAAAGGATACAAGTCTCTGAATTCTTTCTCAGTCATTAGTATGAACCGACTATCTTTTCCACCAGCGCATCTTTCACCGGAATAACATCAAGCAGAGGAGTTTTTCTGTATTCCGTAACTTCTGCTGCTGTATAAGGTTGAAAATCCTTATTCAACTGATCAGCATTCATCGTATATAGAATCCAGTTTGTGACCTCGGCTAATTCGGCGTCACTAAGTGGAGAAGATGATGCCCCGGGCACCTGTACAAGAAATGGCCTTGGTTCAGCATTTTGTGCGAATTGACCAAGGTATTCGCCCAGATCGGGAACAATGCCTGCTGCACCCTTGCCACTCATGGTGTGGCAGCCCGCACAATACAAGGCGAAGTTCACACGAGCTCTGTCAGCATAGGATTCGAATTCAGGTGGCGCAGTCAGGCCGGAACAGGGAAGAAAACTGACGAGCAGTAATAGTAAAACACGCATTGAAAGTAGAGTTACTGTTTGTCTACCGCTACCCCAACAATAATACCCGTCGAGCAATGATAAATACTGCTTTCTGTACCAAGACACCAGTTAGTATCATTATTGGAAAAAGCACGGTAAGGCGGCTTGTCAGCTTCATTCTTATTACACAGACAGCGACCACAACTGGTTTTCCCACAACAATCGTTGTAGGAAATGATGTAGTGCTTTTTGTCGACCGGATTCATACAGGTACCTATCCAGGTCATTGGTGACATTTCCGTACCCGGAGGACAGGTCGTATGACTGCCACCACAGCAGCTACAGAGAAAACCATCGATCGCACAATAACGCCAGTAATCGCAGGAAGTAGGATCACCGGGATCTTCAATATTCCCGGTTGTTTGTGATGCAACACCGGGATAGCCATTACCGCCAGCTTCGGAGTCCCCACCTCCAGCTGCACGTGCGACAGGTAATAAGGGAATCGCGGTGGATCCGACCAGCACCGTACCAAGCCCGGTCAGAAAACTCCGGCGAGAGGTGACTCTGGCAATTTTTCGGGAAGACTTCTCAACAAACATATCAAGCCATTTCATAAGTGAACTCTCCTACTGTGCCTCTTGTGACAGATCATCATTCTTTTCATTGGCGGAATAAGACTTAACATAGTCCTGTATGGAAGCCACCCCGCGCTCTTTCGATTCAAACAAACTCTCAAGATGCTCTCTTGAATTAATAATCCCCATCGAGGCAATTTTACCTTCTTCGTCGATTAATACCGCGTAAGGTAATTTGGACACACCATATGAACGACCCAGAATCTCCGATGAAATATAGGGAAACATCTGCAGCTCATGCTCGCTGATGTAACCTTTATGGTCATTATGTTCGCCGTCGCTGGCAAGGATAATGTCCAGCCAGTCTTTCTCACCCTTCTTTGCTGATTTAACCACCGGAAGTAATGTTTTGCATACAGGACAGGTAGGTGACACAAAAAATACCAGCTTGCTTTTTTTATTCTCCGGTACACCGCCAATAGTAATCAGATTCCCATCAATGTCCTGAAGATCGAGGCTCGGGGCTTCCCCACCCACGCTTAAGTTCTGATTGACCATCAGAGCCCCGGCTGGCGCAACTCTTTCATAGAGCACACCGATTTGCCTGACCAGAGCAAAAATCATGACGCCCATGGCGATCACGACTATCCAGAGCAGGATGTTAGAGACGATTAAAGTTTCAACCATGATTTCTTAAACCCTTTAGTAAATCCCTGTTGACCAGTAACTGGTTAACAATATTGTAAAACAGACAACCGACAATCGCAGCCAGCAGAGCAATACTCCAGTCAAGCCAGAAGGGCTCTCTTGATTGTATGGCGGCAATTACACAGTAGGAAAAAAACAAAAGTACGCTGTTTCTCAGAATCAACCATTCACTGATAGCCTGCTTCTGATCAATTCCTCCACAACCACAATCGATACTGCGACGTCCCTTAAGCAAATTCAGACCGATGGCGAAAATGTACATCAACAAAAGAGCCCCGGCTAAAATTGCAGCTACTGCCGCGCTTTGTGGAACAAGCAATGCAAGACCACAGAATAATTCCAGCGCTGGTATTGCATAGCTAAAGAGCCCTAACGAAGCTTCAGGCAGCAAACGATAATTACGCAGGGTTTCTGTAAACTCGTCGAGGTTCTGCCATTTATGAAAACTGGCAACGAGAAAGACATAACTGAGAATCAGTGAACAGGTAATAATAAAGACAGGATCAAGTTTCATAGCATAGTCTAATTGGCAGCGTGTAACACCATCGGCATCTCAAACGCGCGCCCACCTATCATTCTCTGCCAGCTTCCGTCAGTAGCGGAATAAATATCCAGATCATAATTACCATTGGTTACCACCAAATGTGGCTTGTCGCCCTTCGTTACTTCTATGGACACACCCCATTCTTTCAAAACTACACGCTTGATTCGTTTTTTCATAGTTGTATCAAAAACCCAAACTTCACTTCCTCCGTTTTTGTGAGAGCCGTTGAAACCATCTTTATGCATCAGTACATACAGCTGGCCATTAGCGTGTGCACTGACAATCTGCCAGCCACCGGGCCGCCAGTTTTCCGCCATCTCTTTTTTCGAAAGCATCGACCAGCTTTTTCCTGCCTTCGGTTTCGCCGAAGATAGGTCAACAGGATAAATCTGCCCCTTGAAGGAAGGGAAATAAGCAGTATTTCCTATCTTACCGTTGAACATGAACAGTGGATCATCATCACCGCTGAAAAATTTTGCCGTACGCTCCTGCTTGTTAATGCTGCCGTCTTTATTAAGATGGGAAACCAGCATCAGATCATCACTACACAGGGATGCGAAACTGAGCTTTGCTGTCGGATAAATCATACTGCAGCCCGGTATCTGTACTTCCGAGACAATTTTCCTTTTCTCGATATCAATGACTGTTACCGAGGTGGCTGGTGAGAAATTCATCAACAATAAAAACTGTTCATTATTAAGAAACTGTAAACTGCTTTTAAAAGTAACGAACTGCCCGCGTTTACCGCCGGGCAAGACAATTTCATCAATTGGACTCAGATTGACTCTGTCATAGATGGTAATGACGTCAGTACGCTCACCGCGCAATCTTTTGGAGTAAAAAGTTTCTGCTGCGTAGAGCTCAGGACGGGTGTTCGCAGGCAGAAAAGAACCGAATTGACCAACTCCGAGCGAACCCTTGTAATGGCGATTCTCGGCTGCTACGTCAACTATGACTACTTTGCCATCAAGCAAGGAATAGAAATTTGTGTCGTGTGCGTAGACCCAACTATCCGGGTAAGTGGCAGGTAATTTTTCAATAATGCCAATTTCGTCTACCGGCAACTCGGCCTGCACGAGGACACTGAAAACCAGAACAAGAACACCAATCAAAAGCTGCTTCATATATATACTCCGACGATTACTAGCGTGCGCATTCTAGCACGACCGATATTGGACATATGTCCTAAACTATAAGCCTTTATCACATAAAATCAAGAAACAACTTATAAAAAAGCCAGTTGTCCTTCCGGGACAACTGGCCTGACAGACAAGATCTTTAAGGGATACTAGAAATTATAATTCACACTACCTCCGACCCAACGTGGACGGCCGTAGTACTCTTCAATCCAGCCCAGAGCGGCGGCCAGATCGAAAGACTGAACAATATATTCTTCATCGGTAATGTTATTGGCAAAAACCGCCACTTCCCATTTTTCATCAGCGGTTGTATACGACAGACGCGCGTTGGCAACATGATATCCGTCTTCCGTCACAGCGGGCGCCCTTGTGAGACTATGATAGTGCTCGGAACGATAGTGAAAATCACCCTGTATCGCCATACTGCCATTAAAAGCTGCCCACTCATATCGGGCCAGACCGCTCAGGTTCCATTTTGGCGTTTGTACAGCCCGGGTCTTAACGCCGGTAGGCAAGGTAACTTCGTTGTCGTTGTAGGAAACACCAAACATCAGATCCAGACCCTCCATGGGTGAGGCAAACAATTCAGCTTCAAAACCGTAGTTCTTTGCATCAGGTGCGCTGACTACGTTGGTCGCCAGGCCTATAATGTCGAAGGCCTGATAGTCTTTATAGTCATTGTAGTACAAGGCCACGTTAAGACGTGCCAGACCATCCATCAGAGTTGATTTGAATCCGAGTTCAAAAGCGTCCAGTTCTTCTTCATTGAATCTGAAAAAAGCATCAGTCGCGTTCTGATCAGGTGAAACAGTAGGATCCAGAGCACTTAAATCGAACGGAGAGTTAAAGCCCCCTCCTTTTACACCACGATTCCAGCTTGCGTACACGAGTAAATCATCCGTAGGTGTCCAGTCCAGCTCAACTTTAGCCGACCATAAACCTTCGTCATATTTACCTGTATAGGTTCCCAGTGTTGCCAGAATGTTCGGGTTGCCGTTGCGTTCTATAGAACCGTCTCTTGGAAATTCGACAGCGTTGTTGGCGTATCTGATATCAACGCTTTCTTCAATCCAGCGAAACCCACCGATGAGGGTAAAGTTGTCGCTAAGACTGTATTCCACCTGTCCGAATATTGAGAACGAATCTTTTTCCTGTGTTGAAGGGGTGTCGAGGCCGGTTATCGGCGGCAGACCACCAAGACCGAAAACCGGAATTTCCGCGCCGTTCGCATCTGAAGAATCTATCTTCAGGTAATACAAACCAGTAACCCACTTCATTTGCTCGTTCTCACCGTTCAGGCGAAATTCCTGCGACCATTGTTCTGCATCAGTATTCAGAAAAAAGTTGAAATCATTAAAGGGGCTTGCATCGGAATCTTCAATATAGTCCCGCTCTACTGATTGATAATCAGTGATACTGGTGAAGTCCATAGAGTCCAGACTCCATTTCAAGGTTCCGCTAAAACCGTAAGTTTCGAGATCATTGAAACCCAGTCGGTCGTAGTCACCAGTGAATACATCACCGTCCAGATCGCTATAACCATTGAAATTGCCGGTACCCGGTGTTTTAAACCCCAGGCCGGTTGCCGGATCAAACGAGCCGTCCACATTGTTAAAAAAACCTGTGCGAATCTGCTGCAGTGAATAACGGGCATTGAGTAAAAACTCCACATCTTCATTAGGAGTAAATAACAACTGCACCCTGCCAGCGTAATCATTAGCGTTATTCAAATCGTTACCGGGATCAAGCCGGTTGGTAACATAACCGCTATTATGGTGAGTAGATATTGACGCTCTGGCCGCCACGGTATCACTGAGCGCACCGCCCACAGCACCTTCAAATTTGACCTGATCATTCTCACCGACGGTAACCTGACCATAGCCATTAAATTCCTGTTCCGGTTTACGAGTAACAAAATGCGCCAGACCTCCGGTCGCGTTTCGACCAAACAGTGTTCCCTGTGGGCCGCGTAATATTTCAACACGCTCCATATCAAAAAGCATGAAGCCCGCCCCGGACATCTGCGAGATATAAACTTCATCTACATAGAGAGAAACAGGGCTTTCCTGATTGGCTACAAAGTCACTGTTGGCCGCACCGCGAATAGCCAGACCGTAGTTGGCTTCGCCGTTAGGTTGCACAGTCGAAACGCCCGGCGCTAAAGCTGTTATCTGTTGTGCGTTGGAGTAGCCGAGCGTGCGCATCTGATCACCTGTAAAGGCTGTGATTGCGATACCGACATCCTGTACGTTCTGCTCACGCTTTTGCGCAGTTACCACCACTTCTTCAAGCAGTGCAGCCTGGACAACAAAAGGCGCCAGTAACAAAGTCAGTAAACTTTTCCTGAATATTGAAACCTGTAAACTCATAGTAATTCTCTCCTGGAGTCTAAAAATCCGAATAGAAAATATTCTTTCCACTCATTAGTTTTTCATTTGCCCTAATTGACACAATTTGCGACATTAGAACTAGGACACTCGTCCACTTTAGGACGACTGTCTAAATGTAGTCGCATTTTAGTTGTTGGTAAAGTACAAAAATTAGGTCGGATAACATAAAAACTTTCTTTAATAGCCGTATTTACCCTTTATTTTTGTTGCTTATATACAACGTATTTATTGATTTTCGAAAATAGGACAAGCTGTACACCAAATGATTCTCCGTAAAGGTCACACCCTGAACCGCCCCGGAACGGCTACACAGAAAAAAGGACTGTCACGACTGCTGAGTATTCTCGATGCTGCCAGAGATATTTTCATGGAGCAGGGCTACAACAGTCTGACTATGCGCAAAGTCGCCAGTAAGGCCAACATTTCAATTGGTAACCTGAATTATTATTATCGTACCAAGGAAGACCTGCTTCGGGATCTGCTGGAATACGTTATAAACCCCTATCTTGAAGAATTTGATCGGGTTCAGTCTGAAGCAGGTGAATCATCTCGGGAAAAAATCCGTGCTGTTCTGGGATTCTGGATGTCCGATCTTGGCACAGCCGAGACCACCGGTTTTTTTCCAGAATGCTGGGCTCTGGCTAATCACAATCCTTTTGTCGCTGAGTTGATTGATGATCTCTACAAAAAAGCGGACAACCATTAATCGAATTGATTCCGCAAATCAATCCAACACTGAATCAGCAGGAGACTGAAGAGATTGCCCTGTTAATGTGTGCCTCAATGGAAGGTCTGACGGTTTTCGCAGGTTACCAGAAACCCTGGGCAGGCAAGTTACCTGCTCTGACTCAGATGAGTATTGAAAATTTTATGAATATCATCGAAAACACTAAAGGCTCAAAATTAACACACCGTAATCCGGCCGGTGAGTAAACTCCCTGCAAATCAGCGAACTGCTCTGACCGTGGTCTGCATGAGTTCATTCATCATGCCCATGATTTTATCCAGTGTGAATGTCGCTATCCCCACAATTGCGACTACCTTTAATGCCGACGCCATTCAAATAAGCTGGGTGAGCACAGCATACCTTCTGGCTTCGTCCGTTTTCCTCTTGCCCTGTGGCAGGCTTGCCGATATGAAAGGTCGGAAAAGAATTTATTTATACGGTATGAGCACAGTTATCATCGCCTCCATACTCGCTGCAACTTCTACAAGCATAGAAGTACTTATTATGTGGCGTGTGTTACAGGGAATCGGTGCGGCGATGTTGTTCGGAACCGGGGTCGCGATTCTTAGCACCGTTTTTCCACCGGAAGCACGTGGACGAGCGCTCGGTATTAATGTCTCTGCAATATATTTCGGTCTGACCTGCGGGCCTTTATTTGGCGGCTGGGTTACCCAGCACCTTTCCTGGCGTGCGGTGTTTGTTATTCACGTTCCAATAGCTATCGTGGTACTGGTACTCGCGAAGTTAAAACTGGCAGGGGAATTCAAAGGCAAACCCGGTCAGAAACTGGATGTAGCAGGCGCCTTTATTTACGCGCTGACAATCATCAGCCTGATGACCGGCTTGAGTAAACTACCTGAATGGCAGGGCGTCGTGCTGCTGCTAACCAGTGTTGCCAGTCTGGTTTTTTTCATTCGCTTTGAACGCGGGCTGGAACATCCCTTACTCGACGTGAAAATATTCAAAGGCAATCGTGCGCTGAATTTTTCCTGCCTGGCTTCACTGACTCTGTATACCAGTACTTTCGCCTTAACCTTTGTCATGAGTCTGTATTTACAGACTATTAAAGGCCTGTCACCGCAATTTGCCGGTGCCATCATGATATGCCAGCCAATGTTCATGGCACTACTTTCGCCCACGGCCGGAAAGCTATCAGACAAACTTGAACCCCGTTATCTGACCGCAGGTGGAATGTTATCCATATCAATTGGCCTGGCGCTTCTGACACAGCTGACACCGGAGACAGCCGTCGGCTATATTCTGCTCTGCCTGTCTTTCACCGGTCTAGGTTTTGCTATGTTTTCCTCGCCAAATACTAATGCGATTATGTCTTCGGTAGATAAAGCAAATCTGGGTGTCGCATCCAGTGCAGTCAGCACAACCAGAGTCTTGGGGCAGATGTTCAGTATGGCGGTAGTTACCATGGCCTTTGCAGTCGTGATGGGACCACTCGCGATTGTGCCGGAGAATAACGGCTTTCTACTCAATGCGATAAAACTGAGCCTTTCAATTACCACCTGCCTGACCATCGCCGGAATTTATCTGTCTCTCGCGCGCGGCAATATTCGTCGCGCCACATAAAAACTAGCTCAAGGCTGAGACACTGACTTCGGTGCTGTGAACTGAAGTACTCTCTCCCATGTCAGTTTTTTGTGCCCGATGCAGTATGTTCACGTTTTCACCGTCTTCTATTTTTGGCCAACGTCCTTTGTAGGAAAGAGCCACTCCGACAGGTGTTTTTTCTTCAATTTGTGCCAGCAAAATCAGTTCGCCCATTTCATTATGCAAACGAACTTTATCACCCTGAGCAATACCGAAGCGCTTTGCATCTTCGGGATGAAGACTGACTGTGGCGGGACCTGATCGTTTAATAATGCCGGGATCATTAGCGTAGGAATCGTTCATGCGCCAGTTCGATGCCGGCGTCAGCAAACGCAGCTTGTCAGGACCTGTTGGCTGGTCCACAGTTGCCTGAGGTACTCTTGGTAAACCCTGCTCTTCAGCTTTGTTCGAGGCAATTTCTATTTTTCCGCTATCAGTTTCAAACTTCAAATCTTCATAAAAAATAACAGGTTCATCACCGATTGTAATATGACCTTTATTTTTGAATTCTTCAAAATCAAACTCCAGACCCATCTGCTGCATCATGCTCTCAATCAAGCTTTGATCACTTTCGAACAGGACGTCTTCTTCAAAGTCCATGGCTTTGGCAAGCCGTCTGAAAATTTCCTGATTGGGTAGAGACTCACCCTTCGGCTCTCTGACCTTGCTTTGTACACCCATAAGCATATGGAAGTAACTGAAAGTCAGATCATCAAACTCGAGAAAGCCCGCGGCCGGAAGAACGATATCGGCATAGCTGACCGTGTCGGTATCGAAACAGTCAATTGCCACGGTAAATAAATCCTCACGCTGCATGGCAGATCGAAATTGCTTGTTATTCGGGACCGAGGCAACCGGGTTGGTGTTCCAGCCTATCAAGGCCTTATATTTATCAGAATCAGATAACTCGTCCGCAAAATCCATATGACTGATCGTGTGGGGCTCTGACTTGATCAACTCAGCGCCGACCAGAGCATCAAGATCAATACCTGCGATTGCCGGTGTCATATTCAAATAACAGAAACCTGCCCCTGCCTTACCAACATTACCCGTCAGCGCTGGCAGCAATCCAATTGCACGCATAATGTTGCCGCCCATGGTTTGTCTCTGTAAGCCCTGCCCGGCCCAAAGCAGTGAAGGACCCTTGCCATAAATAAGTGCCGCTTCCTCAATAAGGGTCGGGGGTACGCCAGTTTGCTTCTCACCCCAGATCGGGGTCGCCTGAGCAATAAAGCCCGCAATTTCATCGCTACCCTCAACATGTGAATTGATAAAGGCATCATCAAAACAATCTTCGCGTTTGAGTACATGCAAGATACTGTAAGCCAGAGCCGCATCCGTTCCGGGTCTTGGCTGCAAGTGAAGATCGGCTGCGGCAGCCGTATCGCTTTTTACCGGATCAACAACAATGACCTTTGCCGGTGAATCAGGTAACCAATGCTTATGAGCATGAGGTGCAGAATGCGAAGGGTTCGCACCCCAGACCAGAATACACTGACTGTCTCTTGCCGTTCTTGGATCGAAACCGACATTGGACTCCAAACAATAAGTCCCAGGCCTTGTGTCCGGCGGCATTACAAATTGTATCGCCACTGACTTCGGTACTGCCAAGCCGAAAGAAAAAACGTAGGGGAAATAACAGTGCAACAAGTGACAACGTGCCGGAATAATGGGTGGTGAGGATGCTCTGTGAACCGTGCTCAGCAATTATCTTTTTAAAGTTAGTGGAGATAGTCTCGATGGCTTCACTCCAGTCTATGCGTTCAAACTTACCTTCGCCTTTTGTACCAACACGTTTCATTGGAAAAAGTAATCTTGCCTTTTCATCCTGCCAGACTCCGTTATAGGCCAGCGCACATTTGCTACACAGGCGACCACGCGAGACAGGGTGATCTGGATCTCCCAGAACCTGCTGAATCTCACCGTTTATTTTATTAATGATCATCCCGCAGCCGTCATAGCAGTCCCGCGGGCAGTTGCTGCGTACGGTTTCAATAGAATCAGCCATTAATCAGCCTCCTTTTGTCTTTCGTAAATGTCTTTCAAAACGTGTGGCGAAATGAAATACCTCGTCCTCACAAACATCGATACAACGTCCGCAATTGGTGCAGTCACCGCTGAGTATCAGCGGCTGAATACCCTTCTCTTCTCCGAGAAGAGGGTCGGTAATTACATGAGGTTCCGGACAAACTCTGAAGCAATCACCACAATCCGTGCAGGCCTGTCGATTAATGGCGCTCACTCTGACCAGTGAGGCCTTACCAAGCAAACCATAGAAGGCACCAACCGGACATATATGTGAACACCAGCCACGCCGGCTGACAAGCAGATCGAATAAAAATACGGCCAGCACAATAGCCCATGCGACACCCATACCAAAAACCAGTCCCCGTTGCAGCATGGTAATCGGATTGACCACTTCCCAGGCTATACTGCTGGTCATTACAGATACAATAAGCGTCATCATTAACAGCCAGAGTCTGATATTTTTCTTTGGCTGCCAGCTATGACTCAGGCCGAGAGTCGTACGCAGCCAGAACGCGGCATCGCTAACAACATTGATTGGACAGACCCAGGAGCAATAGGCGCGCCCGCCAACCACCAGATAAAAAACTAAAATAGTCAGGGCACCTATCGTGGCGACCCTGCCCATGTCATGTCCGCCGACAATCGACTGTAGATATATGTAAGGGTCAGTAAACGCGAAGCTATCTAGAAAAATACTGGACGCAAGATTACCCTTTAACACCCAATAGCCATACCAGGGGCCAATCAGAAAAAGTCCCAGAAAGCTGAATTGAGTACCGCGGCGAAGTAGTAAATAACGCTGACGTAGAAACCAGCTTCGCTTCAACGGCAATGGCTGAGCGCTGCTAATCTGACTCATTGTATTCAGACAGTCGCTCGATCGTGTCTGGCCAGATCGCGTGGCAATACTTTTATCGAAGCTTCTTTAGTAACACAATCTTTTTCACACTTGCCACAGCCCGTACACTTTTCACTGTGTACTGTCGGTTCAAAATACCAGCGACCGTTTGACTCGGTACGCTCCATGGTGATGGCTTCATCCTTTATCGGGCAGGCAAGATAACAGGCACGGCAATGCGCAACTCCGGTCGTGCTGTAGCAGGTATCCATTCCGGTAAACACTGCCAGACCCATATCGGCATCAGCAATGTCCGTCAGTTCCTTTGATAATGCGTCAGTCGGGCAGGCTACTGCGCAGGGAATATCCTCACACATCTCACAGGGTATATCGCGAGCAATAAAATAGGGCGTGCCGGTCGCAACTTCATCACCAAATTCCGCCAGTGATAGTGTGTCATAAGGACAATCACGCACGCATAAACCACAACGAACACAGGCACCGAGAAAATCTTCTTCGTCGATTGCACCCGGCGGCCGGATGGCCCAGGCCGGCAGAGCTTTGGATTGCTCGCTGTAAGTTCCGAGCAGGAGGCCGATAATACTCACCGATCCCGCCGCCTGCACACAGCGACCGAGAAACTGGCGTCTGTCTATATTTGAACTGTCCCCACTCATTTTTTTTGATTTCAGAATCGCATTTGTGTGTCGAAATAAAGCTCAGTTTAGTACGCTTGTCCAGTTATGTGAAGAGTAGGGCACAAATGGAGTCTGGAGCTGCCGTATACACTCTCTTCAGACAATAATAATAATGCCAGTATAATTGATGCTGAAGCACTTACTTTGCCGCATATTGGGTGTACAATCTCGCCGTTTTTCAGATTCTCGCTCAGCATTAATACAAATCAGGACACAGTTACAATCATGCTCGAATCACTCGAAAAAATGGCGGCAGACCCGATTCTCGGTCTGACTGCTGCCTACAATCAGGACCAGAACCCGAATAAGGTTGATCTGGGAGCCGGCGTTTACAAAGACGAAAACGGCAACACTCCGGTATTTGCGGCGATAAAAAATGCTGAGACAGTCTGGCAGCAGGAAGAAACCACCAAGGCTTATATTGCCCAGTCCGGATTTGCTGATTTTAATTCATCTATGATTAAGCATATTTTTGGCGAGTCTCATGCAGCGGTAAAAAATGAAAGATTGAAATCTGTGATGGCACCCGGAGGCAGTGGCTCACTTCGTGTCGGTGCCGAAATGCTCAATCGTGCAAATGAAGGCGCAGCACTCTGGGTAAGCACGCCTACCTGGGGTAATCATATACCCTTGCTAGGTAGTACCGGTCTACAGATTCAGGAATACCCTTACTACGATAGCGACACTCACGGGCTGTTATTCGACGCCATGATGGAGTCACTAAAGAATGCCGGTAGAGGTGACATCGTCTTGTTACACGGTTGTTGCCATAACCCGACTGGTGTTGATCTCTCGAAAACCCAGTGGGATGCTGTCGCTGACCTCGCACAACAAAATGGTTTTCTACCTTTTGTGGATACTGCCTATCATGGTCTGGGCGAAGGCCTGGAGGAAGACTCTTATGGTATTCGTAAAATGGCGGATTCTGTCGATGAAATGCTGATCGCTTATTCCTGCTCGAAAAACTTTGGTCTTTACCGTGAGCGTACCGGGGCGATTATTGTTCTCGGAAAAAATACTGAAGCTGCAGAAGCAAGTAGCAGTCATATTACTAACATTGCCCGGCAGATGTATTCTCTGCCACCCGCTTATGGCGCCGCACTGGTTAAAATTATCTTGCAGGACGCAAAGCTCTATCAAAACTGGAAACTGGAACTGGATGAAATGCGCGAACGTATAAACGGATTGCGTGTCACCTTTGCTGATGCACTGAATGAACGGGGTGCTGGCACAGACTTCAGTTTCATCAAGAATCAGTATGGAATGTTTTCTTTCCTGGGTATCAGCAAAGAACAGATTCAGCGTCTGCGTGATGAATATAGTATTTATCTGGTCGGCTCCAGTCGTATAAATGTCGCTGGTATCAGTCAGAAAAATATCGCTTATCTGAGCGATGCGATAGTATCAGTCTTATAGTTTTCAAATCAGTTCTCATTGATCCTGACGATCAATGAGAACTGTTGCGGCTTTTCTCCATCGGGCTAGACCCTCACTAGCTAATCCGCTACATTGATTGACCAACCGCTCAACGGGGTCCGTCATGCATTTTCCGAACTTAGTTAGCTCTCGTACTTTTTGTCATGTTATAGCACTTTGTTTTTTCTCATTAACAGGCCAGAACATGACCCATGCCGACGATACTGAAACAATCAATGGAGCTGGCTTGTTTGCCGATAATTGCCTGACTTGTCATGCCCTGCCCGGTCCATGGCCGGATGTAATCGGTCTGTCAAAACTGACCGGCGAAGAAGTCTACCGTGTGCTATCTGCCGGTTTGATGCGTGAACTGGCTCACGGACTGAATGATTCTGAGAAAAAAGCCATAGCCACTTATGTAGGAAATCTTAATCCAGAAAAACCCTCTCTTAGCAGTGGCGGACTGTGCTCCGCTCATGATATTAAAAAAACCGGACAAGGTATGAGTTGGTCTGGATGGTCTGCCGATAACACAAATGATCGTTATGTACGCGATATAGCCATTGATCGCTCCAGGCTTTCCGGCCTGAAGTTAAAATGGGCATTTGTTTTTCCGGATACCGCGCCTTTTACCAGTGCCGGTAATCAGGCGACCGTGGCGAATGGTCGCTTGTACATCGGTAACATGAACGGAATGGTTTATGCGCTGGACGCTGAATCTGGTTGCACACTCTGGTCATTCAAAGCAAAAACACATATCAGAAGCAGCATCGTGATGTCGAAAGATACCCTTGTGTTTGCTGATTACGAAACAAACGTTTATGCCCTTAATGCAAACAATGGAGCCCTGCTCTGGCAAAGCCGCGCGGACGAACAACCTTCAGCCAGAGTCAATGGCAATGTGACTCTGCACAAGGGAGTGGTGTATGTACCAATCTCTTCCAATCAGGAGTTTACCGTATCGTGGCGACCGGAAACGTCATGTTGTAGTTTTCAGGGCAGTGTCGTGGCCTTTGATGTCGAAAGCGGAGACAGTATATGGAAGACCTCATTAATTGATGAACCTCTGACCGTAATCGGAACTAATTCCGCAGGCTTAAAACGCTATGGTCCCTCTGGAGTTGCCGTTTGGTCAATACCGACAGTCGATGACAAACGTCAGTTGCTTTATATCACTACAGGCAATCAATATACAGAACCGCGAGTCGACTCAACAGATGCAATTGTTGCTCTTGACCTGACTAGTGGAAGCAAGAAGTGGGCTAAATCATTTGTTCCGGATGAATTTGAACAGGGAGACATCTGGCATTCGGGCTGCGAAGCAACAACCATGTTCAGCAATGCAACTGAAAACTGCCCACCGCTTAACAGCGATAATGAGGGAGACAGAGAAATTGGAGCACCAGCGGTTCTCAAAACTTTAGCAAACGGGAAACAAGTACTGCTAGTTGCTACCAAAGATGGCATCTTATATGCTCTGAACCCGGATAAAGAAGGTGATGTGCTTTGGCAGATTCGTCTCAGTAAAATAGAAGCAGGACGTGGCCCTATACTGGGCGGAATTGAACATGGCATCGCCTTAGATGACAAACATGCCTACGTGCCGGTTGCCGATATGAGTCCGCTTCAGCAAACAGCTTATGGCAGTATGTCCAGCGTTAATCTTGAGAGTGGCAAACTCAAATGGCAGGTAATGGCCGCAGCAGATACCTGCGACAACAAACCTGTATCCTGTAATAACGGTTATATGGGTGCGCCGACTCTTGCTGGCGACATTCTCTTCGCAGGATCGACAGACGGTCATTTACGCGCCTTCGACATTAACAGCGGGAAAATTATCTGGAGCTATGACACAGTCAGAGAGTTTAGCGGTGTGAATGGTCTGACAGGTTCAGGTGGTTCCATCGCCCGCAACGGACCGACTATAGTCAATGGTATGATGTACCAGACTTCAGGTTATGGTCATCTTGCCGCCGGCATGCCCGGTAATGTACTACTGGCTTTCGAAATTCCGCTGAAATAAATTTCTAATTTGCAGTGAAGCTGAGTTGTGAGTTCAAACAACCAAACAGTTATCAAAACCAAAATTACCCCGCCTGTAAACCGATTGGCGCTGGTTTACAGGAACCGTCTTGTTAAACAGATCGTTGAAGACAAGCAGGCGAAACTGATCCTTGTCGCTGCGCCGGCCGGTTTCGGCAAGACAACATTGATAACTCAACTCTTCGAAAAGATGTCATCAGATTGGTCCTGTTGCTGGTATTCACTGGATCGGACTGACAACGATCCCGTCAGATTTCTACTGCATTTTATCGCCAGTATTCGAACCGTTGATGATGATTTTGGCAAGAGAATTCTGCAACTGATAGAGACAACACTGATAGCCGATATCTCGGACACGTTGGCTTATCTGATAAACGATCTGGTCGATACTAAAAAGGACATCTGTCTTTACATCGACGACTATCACTTTTCAGATTCAGAGCAAATCAATCAGTTCATTGAGCTTTTCATCAATCTGGCACCACTAAATTTCCGACTGTTCATTTCATCTCGGCTTCGACCAAAACTGTCACTGTCCGCCCTCAAAGTTCACGGCCACCTTATTGAAGTCACGGCCAGTCAGTTGCGCTTCGATACTCATGAAGCAAAACTGTTTATGAATGACATACAGTCTTTGAGTCTTTCTGACAAACAACTGGATAATTTGATCGAGCACAGCGAGGGCTGGATCGCCGGTTTGCAACTGGCGTCTCTTTCCTTGCGGGATATTGAAAGACGCGATGAGTTTATTGATTCCTTTTCCGGCAATCTGCGCGATATTGCAGAATACCTTGCTGCCGATGTTCTCAATCAACAGACAGCAGAAGTCAGGGATTTCCTGTTGCGAACAGCTGTGCTTGAGCGCATGAATGCTGAGGTTTGCAACGCACTTACGAAAATGACAGAAAGCCAGGTTTTGCTGTCAAAACTGGAAGAACAAAACCTCTTTGTAATTCCGCTCGACCGGGATCGCCAATGGTATCGCTACCATCATCTATTTCATGAGTTCCTGCTTGGACAATTAAGAAAGACCTACCCGGAAGACATTGTCAGCCTCTACAGTCGGGCCGCTAATTGGTTTGAAACTGCCGGCTACGCACTGCTGTCGGGGAATATGGACAAAGCGGTGAATCTGGTTGAATCCCAGGTCGAAAATGAGATGAAAGCGGGCAGAATGCCTCGTGTAAACAACTGGGTAGACCGGATCCCAGACAGAGTTTGTTTGTCACATTCAAAATTATTGTTTGCCAAATGTACTGCCCTCTACCACATGAACAGAGCACTGGAGGCTGAAGAAACTCTGGAGTTGATGCGCAAGTGTAAAGATGTGAACAAGAGCGAATTGCAGGAAAGTGTTTTAAGAATAGAAGCCGGTATCGCGATATGCAGAGATGATATTGACCGGATTCTACCGCCACTCTCATCAATAGGAATGGTCTCCTCAAACTTTGACAACGGAACCGTGTGTAATGACAGAGGTTATGCCCTTGCTTCGGCCGGCGATTTCAAGGCAGCCACCGAAGCACTGCAGGATGCCCGCTACTATCATGGTCTGAACGGATCAACCTTTGGTGTTGTTTACGCTGATTGTTTTCTGGGTTTTATTGATCTTGCTCAGGCAAAACTGCACAAATGTTATGAAAGATTTACCAGCTACCTGAATGAAGCGAATAAAACGCTGGATACCTATGTCGCCCCCGTGCCATCAATAATGCACGGAATCGTTTTTTATGAATGGGGAGATCTGGATAAATCGTACCAGCTCTTGTTGCCAAGCCTGCCGGTAATCGAAAAAGTCGGGCATATAAAACTATTGTCACTAGGCTATATGACTCTGGCAAAAATATATGGCAGCCGAGGCGATCATGCCAATGCGATGCGCTTTTTTGATCGTGTCTATCAGCTCTCTGAACGTCGTGGTGCGCCCTATAGTCGTTTACAGGCATTGATTGAATCAGAGCGTATCCGCTATCTGATACGCCATGCGCATATAAATGAGGCAATTGATATTGCGGAATCTCTGGGCATCGATATTGATCAGCTTCCGGCCGAACACACCGAGCCCTGGAATCGCGTGAATAGCCTGAATCTCTTAAGTTGGGCAAGGCTGCAAATTGCAGCTGGGAGTGCTGAGAAAAGTCTGACAGTGCTAGAGCAACTTGAGAATTCGGCAGCCCGGGCTGAGAGAACGAAACGTGTAATCGAATGTAAAATCCTCAGAGCCATGGCATTTGAAAAGCTTGCACGCAGAATAGAAGCACAAGAGCTACTGCTGGAGACAATTTGTTTGAGTCATTCAAATGGTCTAGTTAAAGCATTTACTGACGACAATATCGGCGATTTACTTTCCGATCTAAACATCTCTATGCTTAGCAGAGACAGCAGCGACATCCAGGGCTTTCTGCAAAAGATTCAGAGTGCAAGTCAATCGGAACGCAAAAAAGAGACTTTGTCGACGCAAACTGAATCGACTGGAAACTCTCTTGATACACTGAATGAAAGAGAGATCGATATTCTGAAACTCATCGCTGAAGGGCAATCCAATACAGTCGTGGCCGAACAACTCTCAATCAGCGAAAACACCGTGAAGTGGCACGTCAAAAATATCTTCGCCAAGCTTAATGTAAATAAGCGCGCCGTTGCTGTTGTTGTAGCACAACAAATGAACTTGCTTGATTAGCCTTATAGTAGAATAATTTCATCCTGACGGAGTCTTTCTACCCTTTCGGGTGGTGTCGTAAAATGAAGACAGGCGTATATTATCCGTTCGGCGTCCGGGGAAGATGCCGGCGATATAAATAATCTGACTACTTTCGGGGATTCGTAATGATAAACATCCGCTTTTTACCAGCCTTAGCATCTACTCTCTTATTATTTATTTGCGCTGCACAAAACGCCAGCGCTCAAATTGAAGAGATCGTGGTCACCGCACAAAAACGGGCCGAATCAGCTCAGGATGTCGGTCTCACCATCACCGCCTTCGATGACGACACACTACGCGAAGTGACCGGTGGCTCATTGTCAGAGCTCGCCGCCATGGTCTCCAATGTAGCTGCTTACTCCAGCAATACCTACCTGCAGAGTGTACACGTCAGGGGTATCGGCCTGAACGAATTCCAGGGTCAGTTCGACTCTCCTGTCGCGCAACATTATGACGAGGTTTATATCGCCAAGCCCTGGATGAAATTTCGCAAGTCCTACGATGTTGAACGCGTGGAAGTATTGAAAGGCCCGCAAGGTACCGTGTTCGGTCGTAATACCACTGGCGGTGCAGTCAACTACTACACCCACAGGCCGACGGAAAAATTCGGTGCCAATATCGACATTGAGATCGATGAACATGAACGTTATACAGCGACAGGCATGGTCAACACGCCCCTTGCAGAAAATTTATACAGCCGGATTTCCTTTCGTACTGCCATTGGCTCAGGTGGACCGCAGGATAATCTGTTCAGCGGTGAGGAGCATGGTAAACCTAACGTGATCGATCTTCGTGGTCAGCTGCTTTGGGAAGGTGAAGATCTGACCGTACGCGCACTGGTTCATGGTGGCATCGACAAAAGCGAGATGATGGCCTGGAAAGGCCCGGGAATTTTTAACTTTGGCGCACCCGGCCTTTGTCCTCAAGCGTTCACAGGAGAAGTTACCCGCAACCCCGGCACCTGTCCCAAGACCGCCGGCTTCGCCACCCTGAATGGATTTCCACAGGGAGAATTTGAACCCAACGATATTCATACAATTAACCAGAACAAGCCACCGACTGTGGACGATACCTTTTACGGCGGCTACCTGCGTGTTGAATATGACATGGACTGGGCTACCTTCACCTCCGTCAGTGCCTATGAATACTATGAGCGTATTCACCGCGATGACAGCCAGGCAGATATTTTCAACTCGACCAGTACTCACTACTACAATGAAATGAATCAGTTCAGTCAGGAATTCAGACTCACCGGACAGATTGTGGATCAGTGGCGTTTTGTGCTGGGAGCTTTTTATGAACATGATGATCTTGATCAGGTCGATGGCTCGGATCTGAGCGAACAACAACTGCCGGGTGTTGCGCCGCCTTTTGCAGACCAGTTCTTTGCCCAGTTCAATATCGATACCGACTCTTATGCGCTTTATGCACATAACGAGTTTGATATGACGGACAACCTGACTATCAACCTCGGATTCCGCTACACCATTGACAGCATTGCTGCTAACGACGCCCTGCTCGGTATTGGTTTACTCCCTCAGGTTGGAAAAGAAGTCTTTGTCACACCATGTCTGATAACCACCTTTCCTGCAGGTCCAGCTGGCTCAGCGGCTTGTCCTTTCCTCGGCCCGTTGGCCCCGGAATTTAATGACAGTCGCACTGATCAGGATTTTTCCTGGCGCGCTGGTCTCGAGTGGAAGGCAATGGATGACCTCCTTGTTTATACCAATGTTCAGACCGGTTACCGAAGTGGTGGTTACAGTCTGCCCTTTGCCGGAGCCGCCACCGAATTTGAACCCGAAGAATTGCTGGCCTTCGAACTTGGCTTCAAGAGCCAGTTATTGAACAACACGCTGCAATTAAACGCCTCCGTGTTTCGCTATGTCTACGACGATGTGCAGGTAAACGTGGATGATCCGGTTTCGCCGCTGGTACCCATCACCCGTAACATTGGTGAACAGCTCAACACAGGCTTTGAAGCGGATGTCACCTGGCAGCCAAATGAGAAGTGGACCATCAGGCAGGATGTCGGATACCTCGATTCCGAGTTCAATGACACAACTCGCTCTGTCACTACCTACGCAGGGCCGATTCCTCTGGAAGGCAAGCGTCCAGTGAATACCCCGGAATGGACTTACAGCGGCATGGTGCGTTACCAACAACCAATTTTTGACGGCTGGGATGGCATCCTCATGACCAACTACAACTGGGTTGATGATCGTTTTCTTGAAGCAACCAATCAGGCTTTCGAAAAACAGGAAGCCTACTGGGTGGTCAACATGAGAGCGGCTGTTGCTTCCCAGGATGGGAAATGGGAAGTGGCTGTCTGGGGTAAAAATCTGTTTGACGAAGAATACCTGACCTATGTGAACAATATTGGTTTCTTCAAGCTGGATATCTTTGGTCAACAGCGCACCTTTGGCGCTAATATCAGATATAACTTCGAGTAACAAACGTCACTCTTTTATCTTAGGGGCAGTGAGCAGCATCTCATTGCCCTTTTTTATTGTCTAGGGAACTCACACATGAAACTAAATGACTATATCCAATATGATGGCACCGGTTTAGCCGAACTGATTCAAAACGATGAAGTGAGTGAAGATGAAGTTTTGTCCTGTGCGCTGCAGGCAGCTGAATTACTGAACCCGGAAATCAATACCATTCTGGAAGTTTTTGCAGAGCCATTACAAGGTTCGGCTATAAAAGATTCGGCCTTTCAGGGCGTACCTTTTCTGATAAAGGATCTGGCTCTGCATGCAGAAGGCGTACTCTACGAAATGGGTAGCAGATTAACGCAGGGCTTGCGCACTCCGCATGACACTGATCTGATGCAACGTTTTCGTCAAGCCGGATTACGTACTATTGGTCGTTGTTCTACACCGGAATTCGGCTACTGCCCGACAACTGAGCCGGTCGCGAACGGACCATCACGAAACCCCTGGAACCTTGAGCACATACCGGGTGGCTCCAGCGGTGCCACCGCGTCCTCAGTTGCGGCGGGTATCGTTCCTCTTGCCCACGCCAATGATGGCGGTGGTTCAATTCGTATTCCCGCTTCCTGTTGCGGGCTGCTTGGTTTAAAACCCACGCGTGGTCGAGTCCCTAACGGACCGGACATCGCTGAACCACTGAGTGGTCTGGCCATAGAATTCGCCGTAACACGAACGGTACGAGACGCGGCGCGCTTACTCGATGCGGTGGAGGGAGCCGGCATTGGCGATCCCTTTGAAATAGGCTCGCCTGCAGAACCTTATTCAAAAATCTTTGAGCAAGAACCCGGCAAATTAAAAATCGCGCACATGACAGATGCGTGGTCAGACGCGCCGGTTGACCCTGAAGTTAAGCAGGCAACTGTGGATACCGCAAAAGCCTGTGAGGCACTTGGTCATCATGTGATCGAAGCCAGACCTGAAATTGACTGGGATCAGTTTTTTGCAGCAACACATACTCTGTGGACTGCCAACATCGCACCGCTGGTTGATTTTGCCGCCTCTATGAGTGGTCGTAAACCTGATGAGACAACTCTGGAAGCGACCACACTCGCCTGCTATCGTTATGGTAAACAGGTAAAAGCCGAAGAACTTCTTAACGCGCAGATGACGGCTAATGCAATTTGCAGAACTGTCGGTCATTTCTTTCAGGATTACGATCTCCTGCTGACACCGACAGTCGCTCAAGCACCACTGAAAATCGGTGAAATGAATGCCAATGATGCAAATCTGGATGCGCTGGGCTGGTCCACACAGGTTTTCAATTATTGCCCCTTCACTCCGCTGTTTAATACGACCGGTCAACCAGCCGTATCACTGCCCCTGCGTCAATCTGCATACGGACTACCAATCGGTATGCAATTTGTGGGACGATATGGCAACGAAAGCACACTTCTGCAACTGGCCAGACAGTTCGAACTTAGCTCACCCTGGCCACAAATTGCACCACTGATTAACCGTCATCTTGAGGGGGAGTAAGGGTATGAAAACAGGATTTGTCTATCACGAACTTTATATGTGGCATAACACCGGAAACTTTGCCGGCGCCTTACCCTACGGTTACCCCGTTCAACCCTATGAGCATGCCGAAAATCCGGAAACTAAAAGACGCTTTCGTAACCTTCTCGATGCTAGTGGCTTATTAAAGCAATTACATATTGTTGAAGCGAGAGAGGCTACCGACGAGGAAATTCTGCGTTTTCATACGAAAGAGTATCTCGAAAAAATCCGATCGCATAATGATGACTACGCCTTTGAGACCGGCATGTTGACGCCTATGGGTCGCGGCAGTTTTGAAATTGCCAAACTGGCAGCCGGCGGTGTTATCGAAGCGGTGGATGCAGTTCTCGACGGGAAAATCGATAATGCTTACGCGCTGGTTCGACCACCCGGTCATCACGCGGTAGCCGATATGGGTATGGGTTTTTGTATATTCGGCAATGCGGCTATCGCTGCTATGCATGCGCTTGAAGTGAAAAAGCTTGGACGTATCGCAACTGTCGACTGGGATGTACATCATGGTAACGGCACACAATCCGCCTTCTGGGATAACCCCGACGTTCTGACAATTTCCATCCATCAGGACAATAACTTTCCGCCTGATTCCGGTCACATGCACGAACGTGGCGAAGGTGCGGGCGAAGGTTACAATATCAATGTTCCACTACCACCTGGCTCCGGTGTCGGCGCTTATGAGGCGACTTTCGATCGCGTTGTTGTACCTGCCCTGCAAGCCTACAAACCTGATTTGATAATCGTACCATCCGGTTTTGATGCCGGTTCGTGGGATCCACTAGGAAGACAGATGATGACCAGTAGTGGATTTCGAAGTTTGACCGAGAAGATGCTGGCAGTTGCGAATGAGGTTTGTGATGGTCGCCTGATATTGTGTCACGAAGGTGGTTACAACGGTTCGACCGTGCCTTTCTTTGGTCTCGCTGTGATGGAAGCATTGTCCGGTATTGATAGTGGCACCGAAGATCCTTTTGATGCCTTACTCAGCGGGCTCGGCGGGCAATCTTTGCAAGCCCATCAGAGTGCACTAATCAAAGAAGCAGAAGGACTGTTGGATAAACTCTAAGGCAGGTTTCAGTCAGTCAGAAAACCCAGACTTTTGGAATTATCATGGTGCCCGCTACAATCATCATGACGCTTAAAGGTAAACCGAGTCTGAGGTAGTCCTGAAAACGATAGCCCCCGGCACCATACACCATCAGGTTGGTCGGGTATGAAATAGGTGTGGCCAGAGAGGTTGCCGAAGCGAACATAACCGCGATAATAAATGGCATTTCCGAGACGCCAAGCTCGCCGGCGATGGCAACAACTATCGGCAGCATCAATACCGCGCCAGCCTTGGCAGTGATCAGGTTTCCGAGCAACATCGTCAAAGAGAGAATCGCAAACAGCATCAGATCCGGATTCATGCCTACTACCGTTTGCAGGGAATCACCTATCGCCAGTGCCAGACCACTGAGCTCCATTGCCTTACCGAGGCCAATCGCAGCGGCAATTACCAGCAATGTTTGCATATCAATAGATTGTCTGGCGACACTGGCACTGCAACATTTGCTCAGAACCATCGCACCCGATATCAGCAGAGCCGCCTGCAACATACTCATCACACCACTAGTCACCAACAGAATCAGACTCACCAGCAAGGCCAGCGACAAACCGGCCTTTCTGTTGTTCAGAGGTCGGCTACCAGCCACCGTACTAACCAGATAAAAATCACTGTTATTTCTTTGTTGCTCTGCAAAGCTTTGCCGGGTTTCCAATAGCAAAGTATCACCGGGGCGAAGTACAATATCACCGATCTTTTTCCTGATGCGTTCTCCGTTTCTGGCAACTGCGATAATCGCTGCATTATAAATAGTTCGAAAGTGACCATCACGAATTGACTTACCTATAAGCGGACAACTGTTACTGACAACCGCTTCTATCAGAATACGATTGCTTAAGGGTTCGTTCATCTTGAACACTTGATTCGTAGCCACACGCAAACCGGCTATTTTCTGTAAATCAACAACCGATTCAACTATTCCGGCGAAGATCAGCCGGTCTTCAGCCAATAAAGAAATATTTGAAGACACTGCAGGTAATATCTCACCGGCCCGATCTATTTCAATCAAATAAAGACCAGGCAAGCCGCGTAAGCCGGCATCCTGAATACTCTTCCCCACCAGTGGCCCCCCGGACTCGACCATCATCTCTACAGTGTATTGTCGCGCGTCGTCAGTATCACTGATCGCTGGTTTACGATCTTTCAATAGCCAGCGTTGTGCAAAGAGAATGTAGAGTATTCCCATCAGTGCAACCGGTATTCCTATAATACTGATTTCAAACATCCCCAATCCGGGATGCTCCAGTTCTTCAATTATCCAGCCATTGACGACCAGATTTGTGCTGGTTCCTATCAATGTACACGCACCACCGAGGATTGAGGCAAAGGATAAAGGCATTAAAAGTTTTGAAGCTGACAAACGATGTTGTTTTGACCATTCATCAACAATTGGCAATAACATTGCAACCAGCGGTGTGTTATTCATGAAGGCACTGAACACGGCTGTTGGCCACATAATTCTGTTCTGTGCTGAACTCAGGGAGCCTGGAATACCCATTACTTTCTGACTCAACCAGCGCAGTGCACCGGTCTCCTTGAGCCCTGCCGCTATAGCAAACATGGCGGCAATTGTGACGACACCTTCATTCGCCAGCCCTGAAAGAGCCTCAGTCGGAACAATTACACCTAGTTCCCAGCCGGATTCCTTTCGGACCGGAATCACCATCAGGATGGCAAGACCTGCCCATAGAATCAGATCAGGTGCTCGATTAGATCGAACTAAAAAAACCAGAACCACCAGCAGTACTGCTAGTGTGATCCAGCCAGGCATCGTTAAAGCAATGTTCATTAATCAGTGCATTCAGATAATTTTTGCACATTATAACGACTATTGTTGTTCAGGCTGACATAAAGGATTTTTATATCCTTATGCTCTAATAGTTACTCGCATCTCACCTCGGCGCCATGCGCAGTGAACCATCAAGTCGTATTGTTTCTCCATTCATATAGGCGTTTTCACAGACATGTTGCACCAGCGCTGCGAATTCACCCGGATCACCCAGTCTTGGAGGAAATGGCACACTCTGACCTAATGATTCCTGTATTTCCTCTGGCAAAGAGTCCATAAGCGGTGTTTTAAACAATCCAGGCGCTATTGTTGTTACCCTGATCCCATCACGGGACAGATCGCGGGCTATCGGCAGAGTCATTCCGACAATCCCACCTTTTGAAGCAGAGTAAGCAGCCTGTCCAATCTGTCCGTCGTAGGCCGCAACCGAAGCTGTATTAATTATGACACCACGCTCTTCACTATTTACTGGTTCAAGGGCGGCTGCACGTGTCGCAAACAGACGTATGCAGTTAAATGTTCCAATAAGGTTAATTTTTATTACACGTTCAAAGTTATCGAGCGCATGCGGCTCACCACGACTGGTGGCTTTTTCACCGTGACCAATTCCGGCACAGTTAATCAGAATACGACTGGCACCGTGGCCCTGCTCAGCAAGATCAAGTCCTGCTGCCACGCTGGCTTCATCGGCCACGTTTACTTTCGCAAACTGCCCCTTTATCTGCTTAGCGACGGTCGTACCGCGTTCTTCGTTCAGATCAAATATGCTTACTTTTGCACCGGCTGCCGATAGCTTTCGTGCACAGGCTTCACCGAGACCGGAAGCGCCGCCTGTCACAATAGCTGCACAATTTTCTATGATCATAGTTTCTTCCTTAGTCTAATTATTAATAGTCAAACCTCTGCTGATGACGAGTCGTTGTATGTCAGAAGTGCCTTCATAAATCTGACACACACGCACATCACGTGCGATGCGTTCTATTGGAAAGTCACTCAAATAACCATAGCCACCCAATGTCTGCAAGGCAGCGGAGCAAATTTCTTCTGCGGTTTCGGACGCAAACAATTTCGCCATACTGGCTTCACGCAAACAGACGCGACCTGCATCGCGCAGGGCCGCAGCCGCCAACACCAGTTCACGAGCCGCTTCCAGCTTGGTTGCCATATCGGCAAGTCTGAAACCGACCGCCTGATGTTGAATGATTGGTTTTCCAAAACTGACTCTTTCATTGGCGTAAGCAATGGCAAAATCGAGAGCCGCTCTGGCCATTCCAACACTTTGTGCAGCGATACCAATTCGTCCCTGCTCCAGATTGGCAAGAGCAATACGGTAACCTTCTCCTTCATCACCGAGCCGATACTTTTCTTCAACCTGCATATCTTCAAACGTTATCGAGCAAGTATCTGACGCTTTCTGGCCCATTTTCTCTTCAATGCCGTTGACTCTATAACCCTTCAAGTTTGTCGGGATAATAAAGGCAGTAATTCCTTTTTTGCCGGCATTGGGATCAGTCACTGCAAACAACAAGGCCGCGCCGGCTATATTACCTGATGTGATGAATTGCTTGCTGCCGTTAACGGTGTAGGCGCCATTTTTGTACACGGCTTTCGTTTTCAAGGCTGAAGCATCAGAGCCAGCCTGCGACTCGCTCAGGCAGAAGGCGCCGATTATCTCCCCTCTGGCAAGTGGCAAAAGGAATTCCTGTTTCTGCTCATCGCTCCCTTTTTTTAAAAGCGCCGCGCAAACAGGCGCATTGTTGACACTCATTATCGTAGAAGTTGCTCCGTCTCCGGCAGCGATTTTATGAAAATCTCGACTTAGGTAGACAGTTTATACTGTTATTGAGCTATAAAGGAGTCGAGTATAATGAATCGAAGAGCAGAGCATGACATAGCCAAAAAGCTGAAGGTTTTAAACTACGCAAAAG